>JAESFJ010000010.1_pt1 | contig 440341 bp, 382 predicted proteins | sample 9266161 | NCBI WGS metagenome assembly JAESFJ01 (sample SAMN14506165, study PRJNA617096) | algae metagenome | isolation source: Calothrix sp. FI2-JRJ7 and co-occurring heterotrophs from granitic desert soil | place: USA: Red Pass Lake area, Fort Irwin, California | collected 2000-06-01 | reverse complement strand
AATTAATATAATTAAAATTTATCATCTTAATATCTATAAACAATATAAACTTATAGTTAATTCTGCTTAAATAACTGCCCAACACTTGAGATTGCTTTTCATGACTTTTTCAGCAAACCCTAATTAAAGTATTCCGAGTAGCTCAGGAAAGATTTAGATTAAATACACATAAATATAAACAAATAATTATGATAATTTGTGGGCTTGTTCGATTAAGAATAGGAGCATTAATATTACCTACATAAAAAACATGTCTGTATATGTAAAATATGATTGTGCAAACATTTATTTCTTAGCTTGTATCTAATATTAAATATCTCAAACCCTTATTGTAGCGTTTCTTTTAGGCGCCGTAGCTCCCCACGCTTCTTTAGGGTAAAACCGCTGTATGTAATTGTTTGAGAGATTTCGGAGATGTCTAATGTAAACCAATTTAGAGAAACATCTTTGTTGTCTTCCTGCTTGTTTGCTTGGTGAATTTGATTTTGCATTTTGTTCGTGTTCGTACTATTTAGTCGAGAGTTAGAATTGCTACAACTGGTTAATGCGAGAATGGTGATTATAAATAGTAAGCTTGAGAAAAATTTATTATGCTGCATTTTATATAGTTTAGTAAATGAACCGCTGCGAGCCTAGGGTTTCAACCAAAGGATTGCAAAGGGCGCAAAGTAAGAGAAGTCGGATTACTATAGCTAATTTATTATTGATGCTGAATTATATTTCTGTCTTTCAAATTCTTACGATTTTTGTCGAAATATTTTGATTTTATAGTTAAATTATCGTATTTTAAGAGAAGCCTTTAAGGATTTAGCCTAGAGAAAAGGTATTTTTGACAAGTCAACGAGGTTAAATTCATGCGTTCTCAGCTAGCTGTCCACCCGCCGAAGATTATGCAGGAAGATTGGGTGTTATCTCGTCAAACTCTACATGCAGGTGGAGTTATAGTTGAACACCATATTCAACCACCCTCAGAAGCTGAGGCGCCGAATGGACTTACTCATCACTTTTTAGCGTTACAACTAAGTTATGGCAGGCGCCAAATTTTTCGTATTGATGGACATGAATATGATGGACCTTTACTACCAGGAGAAACGCATTTAATCGCAAAGTCGGCGCCTTCATTCGGAGCATGGGAAACAACTGACGAAAGCTTAATATTTATTATTGACCCAGTGTTTTTACAACGAGTAGCATCAGAAGCAGATTTTCCCAGTAGTGATAAATTTGAACTTATCAGTGTTCTGAAAACGCGCGATACAAAAATAGAATCAATTGCAATGGCTATTTACAGTGAGATGGAGCAGAAAAATTGGGGTGGTCAACTTTATATTGAGTCTTTGACTAATGTACTAGCGATTCATCTGCTTAGAAACTATACATCTCACCCTTCCAAGCTTAAGGAATATATTGGAAGGTTATCTAAGAAAAAATTGCAGCAGGTACTAGATTTTATTGATAATAATATTGAGGCGGATATTAAGTTAGATGACTTAGCTCAAGTTGCAAATGTGAGTTTGTGTTATTTTTCTACCCTTTTTAAAGAATCTGTAGGGGTTACTCCGTGGCAATATGTTATGCAACAGCGTATTGAACGCGCGAAAGTTTTATTAAAAACAGGTAATTGTTCAATTGCCGAAATAGCGCTCCAATGTGGATTTAAAACTCAAAGTCACTTTACACAACAGTTTCGCAAGCTGACAAGTTATTCTCCAAAAGAATATCGAGATAAAATTTAAACGAATTCTGTTTACGGAAAAAGAAAAGTTACTATAGTCTTAAAAAGATGAAAAATTTTTTTAAATTTACCATTATCGTCGGCACAACAGCTATTCTAGGAGTTTACCCTCTTTTGATGAATGTGGGGTTTCTCCGTGTACAGCCATTACAAGCTCAACCAACATCAACAAACCAAGCTTCAAGTTTTAGCCTACCTACTCCTAATGGTGCCTACAAAGTAGGTACAACTGCTTATTATTTAGTTGATTCTTCTCGTAAAGAAACCTATAGCAGCGAGATTTATGATTTACAAACGCAGAAACTGACTACAAATCCATTACCAACCAACCGTCGAGAGCTAATGGTTTATGTATGGTATCCAGCGGTATCAAAATCAAGTGCAAAGACTGCTCCTTATGTCGATGAAGGTTTTGCCCTAGCGACTGCTGAAGGTTTTGGAGCTAATTTTGGCGTATCACCTGATAAATTTACCCAGTTAGTTACTCAAATTATTCAAACAAATGCTATACCGAAAGCACCAATCGCAAATGCAACCAAACGTTATCCTGTTGTAATATTTTCACCTGGTTTTGGTTCAACACCAAAATTTTATAGTACGCAATTTGAACAGCTTGCAAGTCATGGCTATGTCGTTGTTGCTATTAATCCTACTTATGAGGCGCCTATTTTGTTTCCCAACGGAAGAATTATAACTCAATCGAGTATCTTTAATTTTTCATCTGCTAGCAAGGCAGAAATTGATAGTACCTTCAATCAAGCAGTATCAATTCGGTCAAAAGATGTTAGTTTTGTGTTAAATGAGTTAAATCGTATTAACGTAAAAGATTCTCAAGGAATCTTCACCGGACGTTTAGATTTAAACCGAGTTGGTATTTTTGGACACTCATTAGGTGGAGATACAGCAATTGAGGCAATGTGGCGAGAGCGTCGTTTAAAAGCAGGAATTAATATGGATGGTGGTAGCTATGGCGAGCTTTTAAGTAGTAAAAATAACAAAAGTTTGAATCGTCCTTTTTTAGTTATGTCTCATGATGGTGCAGATAAAGCGTTGCAATTGTTTTATCAACGACAGAAAACCAACGCTTACACACTAACTCTGAAAGGTAGCAAACACAACACGTTTATAGATTTGGGTTTAATTTTGCCTGCATTCAAAGCGCATTCTATAACTCAAACAAAATCACAAATCGAGCAAGTGATTGGTTCAATTGAACCTCAGCGAGCAGCCAATATTATCAGTGTTTATACATTAGCATTCTTTAACCAGTATCTCCAAGGAAAGAATGAAACTATACTCACAAAACCTTCGCCAAATTATCCAGAAGTACTAATTGAGTCTCGCATAAATTATTAATGCCTTAATTATATTTATAATACAAATTTTATCCCTCTAAACCTCCCTTAATCAGGGGGACTTTCAGAAAATTAGAAGTTTCATTGATAATAAAAACTTTAAGATAATTTTAGCCCCCCTTCCACACGGGGGTTGGTGGGGATCAAAACTCTTAAACTGCAAAATTATGATAACTATATAGTTGTTATTAAATAATATGTATATACTTGTAAATCTATGATTTCCGTGCAAAAATTTGAAAAGCTTTAGCTATATTAACAGCACTGTTTTAATTTTATATTTTATTGAAACAGGCAATAATGCCTGTTCCACAAGATGATAATTACAAACTATTTTTCAATAGGGCTGTCAGGATGCTGACTCCATTCATTCCATGAACCATCATAGTTACGAACGCTGTTGAAACCTAGTAAATATTTTAAGACAAACCAAGCATACGCAGAACGTCCACCAATGGCACAGTAAGGGAATATTTCTTTATCGGGTGTGACTCCTTTATTTTTTAAAAGTGTTTGCAGTTCATCAAAGGATTTAAAGGTTCCATCTTCGTTCAAGGTTTGTATATGCTCGATATGCACTGCACCCGGAATATGTCCCGCGCGCTCTGTTTCTTCAGGTGGTTTCATCATAAAAACTTCACCTTTAAATTCTTGAGGTGTACGGACATCTAATAATACTCGTTCTTTTTGACCAATTGATGACCTAACCTCTTTATAGGAAGCTCGTAAGCTACTATCAGGAGCAGTGGCGCGGTATTGAGTTGGTGCGAAAGTTGACAAGTCGGAGGTGACAGGGCGCCCTTCTGCTACCCATTTTTGATGTCCACCATTGAGAACGCGCACATCTTTGTGTCCAAATAATTTTAATAGCCAGAATATCCAGGCGCCTGTTCCAGGATAACTACCATAAGCGACTACAGTTGTGTCATTAGCAATACCAGACTGTGAGAGTAATTTCTCGATATTACTTGTTTCCAGGTTCATGCTGAAGTTGGGCTGTAATAAATCAGTCATGAAATTCCAAAAAACGGCGCCGGGAATATGAGCATCTTTGTATGGTTTAGGACTTGCATCAACTTCCACAATGCGAACATTAGGATTATTAAGGTTATCCGCTAACCATTGCGTATCAACAATAACTTGAGGGTAAGCGTATTTAGACATTAGTTTTCTCCTTAATAAAATATTTTTATACCTGGTTGACATCGTTTTCGCTATTTGCAGGAAAAACAAAATGTTGTACCCGATGAACTAAAGTTGTGGATACGTTAAATAGTGAAAATCCAATTAGTGGATGTAATACACCTGCATTTACAGGTAACTTCAGGTAAATAGTGATAAATTGCAATCCTAGTAGTACGGGAATACTTGCTGTTAGTTTTCGGACTCGTTGAGGAAATGGGCTAAGAAACACCCATAAAAGCATAACTGGCGCCAGTAAGCTATATCCACGCACTAGCAAAACATGGGTATTCCACCACTCAGGGTTGTAAAAGTACGCGAGTCCAACAGTTAATACTTGGGCAATTAAGCAAAGATTGAAAAGTAGAGCTAAAACGTAAAAGCCAAGTTGGCGCCAGTTAGTAGTCTGCACGCCACTACTTAGATTAATAGTCATATGTTAAAGTTCTGTTGAGAATCTGATAAGTTGTAACATCGGTGAGTTAAAGCTAATATAGTGTTGACTAATTGTTCTTGCCTAGTCCTCGAAAGTGTACAATCTTTGACCTATGGTGCTAAATACGTTGCAGTCTTTACTAGCTGAGATTCAAAATGCCAGTAACGAGTATGATTTGAAGCAGTACGTCAAAATAAGAGCGGGTCAATATTTTGCAGCAAAACGTTCAAGTTTATTTTTCATAAGCGAAATGCCGTTAATTAACAAGAATACTCCCAGGATTGTCAAATTAGCTTTATCTGTAGAACATAATCCTGTTTTACGTTACTTAGTTGAAAATCACGCACCAGTCCACGAAGAATTAATATTACCACCTGGAGTCTGGAATAATATATGCCCACGCGGCGACCACGGACATGTTATGGCAGGACCAATTATTAGCAATGGCCATTTAATTGGAGGAGTTGGCTTTACACGCAATCGCGAAGACTCTCCTTTTGATTCTCGAAATATTGCCGATTTGACTGCTATGAGTTTACATTTGTCAACCTGGCTCGCAACAAAGCAATTACAAGCGAAAAATTCAAATTCATCAAATTATTTAGCAATTAATAAATTAACAGCGCGCGAAATTCAAATAGCTGAATTAGTAGCACAAGGATTAACTAATGCGGAAATTGGCGCCGAACTGTGGATTCAAGAAAATTCTGTCAAACAAGCTTTAAAAAGAATGTTTCGTAAACTTGGCGTTGCATCGCGCGCGGAAATGGTTGGAAAACTGTTTGCTAATGCAAAATATAATTATAATACAAACAGCTAAAATATACACAGTTAATGCGTAAGTAATATATTATCATTATCAAAATGGCAATAACCTGATAAATGCATAATTTCATCAAACCTCAACCCATTAAATAAGCAGACCTAACGTCTTGATAGGAGGACATCAAAATGACTGATGAACAACATTCTTTGCTGAAAGCATCTGACATTAATTCAATGGATGCGTTTGAGTTTCATCATCCGCTTAATCCAAATTCAGAAATTTATTTACGCTTCCTTGGGCGTGCTGTCGGTCTTAAACGCATTGGTGTGACGATTGCTCGTGTGCCTGCGGGTAAGGAATCTTTCATTTATCATGCTCACCATAATGAAGAGGAATGGGTTTACATATTGTCAGGTAGAGGTATTGCGGAAATTGGAGATGTAGAATACGAAGTTGAATCAGGAGACTTCATGGGATTTGGGCTACCCCAACAACCCCATCACCTTCGTAATCCATTCAATGAAGACCTTGTATACCTTATAGGTGGAGAAGCAGGACGCTTAGATGTTGGCGTTTTTCCTAGGCTTGGTAAACGGGTGATTCGTGATAGTGAGTCAGCTTACATATTTGATGAGTCAGCGCTTCAACTTTTTTGGAGCAGCAAGCAATCTGCTGAGGATTGATGCCTGCTTGCGCGATTTTGCCTCAACTAACTGCATAAGCAGTGTAAATTTTCCTCTGGACAAATTGTGGTGAGCAAGGAAGTTATAGCTCATAAAAATCGATATATTACAAGCACTTCCACTGTGAAGCGCTTTTTTTATACATTTTTATTACTCTCTACTGTTGAGAATAATAATTTATCAAGAAAATTCAAGTACTATGTTTAATGCAGTACGAATCGATTCCCAATATTCTTCTTCCAACACTCCTACTAAGCCAAGAACTCGGCTATTATCAATACTACGAATTTGTCCAACATCAATGTAACAGTCTTGGTCTAAACTATTCATAGCAGATGCTACAATATTAACAATGTAAGGCGCCTTTTTACTTCCTGGTCTGAATGGCATTACAATTGTTAATGAACCGTGCTGATTCATTATATCGTTCTGAACAATTAGGCAAGAGCGTGTCTTTCGTAATTTTGTACCTACTGTTGGGTCAAGTTTACAAAAACGTATCTCTCCACGTCGATAAGTTAAATTACCTTGAGGCATTATTCAATTCCATCAGGAGCGACACAATCCCAAAGCGCAATTTCTTCCTGATACTCTGGGTCATTAGCATCTTCGGTAAGCGCTGCAATTATCTCTGCTTCTAAAACTTTACGACGATGTTGACTCAAAACATCGTTGATATACCTACTACGGTTAGAAGTCTCTTTATTATTAGCAGCACGCTTGTCTATAAAAGCCAAAATATCTTCATCAAGTGTAATTGTTACTTTCTTAGCCAAAGGTATACCTCCTTATGTCTTGTGTATTAACTTACCACTTTACTAGCAAACCAAGCTTTAAACCAAACTGAAGAAAAGAACATTGTTGGTTTTGTAAATCCAGCTTTTGTGATTAATTCGGCTTCTTTATCTGCTGAAATTGGGAAAGTCGAAGTATTTAGTGCATCTAGAAGTTGTTGAAGTTTTTCTTCAGATTCTCCCTTAAACTTAGCATGTTGACGATAAAGATTAAAAAATATGTCAAACTCTTCTGTGTTTTTAGATATAGACATATCCGCTAAAACTAAAATGCCATTGGGCTTAAGTTTGGTATAAATATCTTGTAAAAGCTGTATTTTCTTTGCTTCATCAAGGAAATGCATTACTAAAATACAAGTAACTGCATCAAATAAAATTTCGTTTGATACATCTGATATTAAGCCTTCAATCAATTTAACTTGATTTGTGACATTGGCACGTTCTATCCAGAATTTTGCAGTTTCAAGCATCTTTGATGATGGGTCAACGCCTGTCATCTGCCATGTGGGAGAAAATTTGGCAAGAGTTTTAATCTCCATCCCACCCCCGGCACCGACAATTAATATATTGGCATTATTAGGTATATTTAAACACTACAAGCATAAGAAACACCACCCGAAGGCAATCGTACAATCTTCTCAAAAATTGGCGACAGAGTCTTTTCTTCAGGAATAGTACAAAGTAGACTATCTATTGACATATGCTTACAAGCTTATAAAGTGTTGTATGTAAAATCTTTGAGTTGCCTAAGAGTTAGTTAATAGAAGAGCGAATCAACTTTTTCTGTAATTATTTGGTGCCATTCCTGTTAATTGGCGGAAATATTTACCAAGATGACTGTGACTGTTAAAGCCACATGAAAAAGCAATTTCTGTCACAGACAATTTGGAATTCTTCAACAAGAATTTTGCTCGTTCGATTCGTTGTGCTATTAGATACTGATGTGGAGTAACTCCCATTGACTGCTTGAACAGACGGCTAAAGTGAAATTGGCTTATCCCTACTAATCCAGACAAGTCTGATAGTTTTATTTCTGTGGTTAAATTGTCATTAATGTAATCAGTAACTACAAGTAAGTTGTGTTCGCTTAATCCTCCTGGATATAAAGCAATACTATCCTTTTTAGTAGAATAATCTCGTAGTAAATTTACTGCCAAAGCATTTGTCAAAGATTCGATATAAAGTTTACTACCCCAACTATCCCCATTTTTTAGTTCTGAGTGCAGCATCATGATAATTTGCTCAATTTGGGGATGGCGAACGCGAAATTTCGGTAGCAGTTCTACACAACCCAAATCAATATTACCTGCTTCTTGTGCAACTTTTTCTAAAAAATGCGGTTCAATCTGAATTTGCAAGAAATGGTCTTCACCCTCCGCGTGATATCCACCAGCTAACCCAGCAGGCGTAATACAAATATCACCCTTGCTATAAACTCCTGTATAACGTTGTTCTCCCATTACTTGTTGGATGCGAAGGGGACGAGGCGCCAGACATAAAGTTAAATCATGCTGTGGAAAAGCCTGATAAGAGCCTTGTGCTGGTGGTAGCCAGTACTCTTTAACAACGATAGACTCCCAACCTAAGTCCTGACTGGAAATAATCAATCCCTCTTCTGATGAGTAAGTAATTTTCCTTGGTTGTGGGCAGGGTGTAGGCTTCATGGCTGTTTTACGCTTTTAGTTGCATCCAAAAAAATTTGTATGTAGCAAGATTTTGATAGTATCGCAAGATTTAAATAGATTCAAATCTAAAATCTATCTAAATTTTAGTTATGCTTACTACCTGAAGGCAAGCAACTTAACCATAAGATTCTTCGATTGTCAACTTATAGAACTGTTATGGTAAATAAATACAAACAAGGCACCAAAATTTTAGCACAGAGTTTTATCGATGATCCAAGTTTTTCCCTTGTCTTTGGAGAAACTGAAAATAAGCTCGAAGCAATAAATGCATTCTTTGAAATATTTGTTACTGATGCTATGCAGCGTGGTGAAGTCATAATTGCTCCAGAAGAACAAGGAGCTTGCCTTTGGTATCCTGCGGAAGTGCCAATTTTTAATGAAGAGTTTGAACAAAAGCTAGCTGACGTTATTTCAATAATTTCACATTTTAGTGGTTTGGAAGCTGGAAATCGTTTTAAGGAACTAATACAAAAAGTTGGTGCTAACGAACCTGAAGCTCCACATTGTGAAGTTTTCTTTCTTGGGCTAAAACCAGAAGCGCGAGGAAAAGGAATTGGTAAGAGCTTGTTAAAACCTGTTCTGAATTATGCTGATACAAAACAAGTTGGTTGTTACCTGGTTTCTTCTAATTCTCGGAATATATCATTTTATGAGCGACATGGTTTTTATAAATTCTGCCCAATTAAAATTAATGATTCCTATTCTATGACTGGAATGTGGCGTGATTTTGTTCATCATTAACTATTGTTACTTTGATAAGTTGGCGCCAAATTCGTCTCTGTGTCCTCTGTGCCTCTGTGGTAATAATCTTTATCAGTAAAAAAATTAAGAAAATTAACCGCAAAGGACGCAAGGGACACAAAGAAAGAGTTATTAAGATGTAACAGACTAAGCAATGTTCTCAACTGCATTACGAAATGCTTCAACGACAAATGGAAACTCTCCTACAACACCAGCTAGCTCATCAGGATTAGCAATAAGAAAGCCAAGATTATCAAGATAAGCTAAAGACAGAAACACTTGTTTGAGATTTGTGTAATTAGCTGGCAATGGTTTGACGGTTTCGTAACCATGTAAAAAGGCTTTTCGCTGTTCTTCGTTAAGCTCCATCAGTGCTAAAGTAAGGTCATAAAGGTAAAAGCCAAAACCACAACGGTCAAAGTCAATTAAATATACATTGCCATCACATAGTAAGTAATTACCAGAATGAAAGTCAGCATGAATAACGCCAAATCTGTCTTGCGCGCGCTCTAGTTGAGCAAAATAAGTGATTATATGGTTGGCGTTCGACTTAAAATTATTTAGGCCATTTATATCAAATTCGGTGTTGCTTAAAGCTGTATATAACACTTCTAAACGCGCGCTAAAATGTCCCTCATCAAACGTATTGCGTTTAAAACCAGTGGGTATTTTAAACTGTTGCGAGTGGATATGAAGCTGTGCCATTATAGACCCTGTTTTTGCTAGTTCCTCGTCAGTCATCGCGTCTACAGTAGGTGGAATTTTTCCTTCTATCCAACACATAAGTGTACATAGCGTTTCTTTCTCACTATCATCAGATACAACTGTGACTAGTTCTGCTTGGAGATTAACAATAGGTTTAGGAAGTACCAGGGACGTGTCTTGCAAGCTATTTAACCAAGCTAGCTCTGATGATATAGCGTCTCGGTTATGACGCACGGCAGATGTATGGAGACGAAGCACATAAGATTTATCGTTAACATTTACTTTATAATTGGTGTTACTGGCGCCACCTAACCGCGTTAGTTGAGCGTTCTGTAAACCATAGCTATGCAGCGCTTTAACTGCAAGGTGTAAAAATGTTTTATCGCTCATTGTTTGTCTATGTCGTTATAATTATTGATTGTATGCTATGAAATAAATATTAATTATGACTAATCCTCTTAGAAAAGAACTTCATGAAGAAAATCGTTTATCTTGGAACGAAGCGACAAAAGCACATAACAGTCATAAAGGCAATCAAGCAAAGTTTTTTATTGAAGGTGGTAGCACTTTATTTCCAGAAGAAATAGAATTATTAGGAGATATTGCTGGTTTATCTGTGGTTCACCTTCAATGTAACGCTGGACAAGATACATTATCACTCGCGCGCTTAGGCGCCAACGTAACTGGTGTAGATATTAGTGATGAAGCAATAGACTTTGCTCAAAAGCTGGTACAAGATTCTGGTATTAATGCCATATTTGAAAGAGCAGATATATTTGATTGGTTAGAAAAACCTGGAAACAAAAATCTATTTGATGTTGCGTTCTCGTCTTACGGTGCAATTTGTTGGATATCTAATTTAAATCTTTGGGCTAAAAAAATTGCTTCTATTCTTAAAAAAGGTGGACGCTTAATTTTAATGGAATTTCATCCGGTAGCAATGATCTTTGATATTGATTGGAGTCATAAGTTCCCTTACTTTAGAAACGGAGAAGCATTTACTTGCGAAGATGGTGTTAGCGATTATGTTGCCGAGTCCAACACAGGTTTGGCGCCTAAAGATAATCAAACCGGAATACAAAATTTTCGTAATCCCTATCCTTCACACGGGTTTCAATGGGGGATTGGCGAAATAATCACAGCATTATTGCAAGCTGGGTTAACATTAGTTACTTTTAAAGAGTATCCTTACTGAAATGGCTGGAAACCTTTTGAGAACATGAAAGAAGAAGCCGGAAGACAAATGTTTCCACCCGAAAGTATACCAAATATACCTTTGATGTATGGTATTGTGGCAATTAAAAATGAATAACTCTTTAACTTCAAACCGTCTTCAGCTTATTCCCATATTGCTGATAATATAAAAATAATTATGAAATTTATGATAATAATTCATTAATAATAACTAAAATTGCTATACTAATTACAGCTATTAAAGTTATTTTGCCACCAGAAACTAATCTACTATAGCTATCGGTATTTTCATTATCAGAACGCCGTTTCCATGCCATTAAAGCTGGAATAATTGCTCCTAAAATTGATATACAAAAGGCGCCTGCACTTTCGAGTGCGTTTAAAAATATATTAGGATTTAATAAAGCTAAAAACATTGGTGGAAATAAAACAAAGCCGTACTGCCATATGCGTACAATTGTTACTTTTGTTACATTGTTGATAAAATTCAGCAGTCCATAAAAAAATCCAATGAAAGAGGTAACAATTGCAAATTCAGAAAAGACTGAAACCATTATTCCCAGTAAATTACCATCACTTCCACTTCGTAAATTTTCCAGTGGGTCAAATTTTTCTGCACCTGTAAATTCTTGTAGTGACTCCAAATTGACGCTACCTAAAATAACAGCATTCCATGCAATAAACATTATTAGTGGGATTAATGAACCAAAAAAAATGGACTGCTTTACTTTCCGCTCGTCTCCTTCTAATTGTATTGTAATTACCGGAATCACATTATGATAGAATAGCGCCACTAACATAACCGGAATTGCAGCAGTTAACTTAGTCCAATCCTGAAATACAAATTGTAGTAAATTAACTTGCCTACTTGCCAAAAACAATAATCCAGCGAAAGAACCTATTACTACAAACACTAAAGCGCTATTTAATTTCTCAATTAACTTTGGGCGCCCAAAATACATAATTCCACCAAAAAACAGCGCAAATATCGTTGTACCTACCCAGTCTGGCAAATTAAGTGATAACGCAGCAAGCAATATTTCCCCACCTTGAGCAATATACGCAACCAGCAACGCATAATGCAAAAACAAATATGCACCACCAGCGAATATTGCTCCTGGTTTCCCTAATATATTCTCCACCATTGCCAAAAAACTGCTGTTGGCGCCTTCCTCTCGCATCACATCTAAACTAACCTCAGCAATTAATAGCCCAGACACTAAAGCATATAACCATACAGCAATTAATAACACTGTTGAAGGCGCCACTCCTGAAGGTAGAGTCACTGTCGGTAAAGCCAAAATTCCGGCGCCAACCGTTGTTCCAGCAATTAACGCAGTACTTCCCAATACACTACCTGGTTGGTGAAGTAACTTATCACCATTAAATTCTATATTTGAAAACAAACGTGTAGTCTGCATCCGTTAAAAAAAGTAAAGATATGTTACATACTCATAATATTTTTAACATACTTATCCTGAATTAACAAACTTATGACCCAAAAAAGGAGGAAATACGGCAATGGATAAAATAGAGAAATATCGGCAAATAATCAAACAAATTTTGAGCGAACATGCACACATTAGCATTGATGCCGATACGGTAAAGCCACAATTAATTTTTGACTATGAAAACGACCATTACCAATTATCTTTTGTTGGCTGGGAAGCAGATAAAAGAGTATTCGGGCCTATCATGCACTTTGATATTATTCAGAGTAAAATATGGATTCAATATAATGGTACGGAAGAAGCTGTTGCTGACAGATTAGTTAAACTGGGTGTACCTCCATCAGATATTGTCATTGGTTTTCATTCTCCTTTCAAGCGTCAATTTACTCCTTATGCTGTTGAGTAAAAATTAATTATATACAGGTTTTCAAGGCTTCAATATCGGCGCCAACAATTTTTTCTAAATTCCTAGTAATTTTTTCAATGTCCCAGTTCCACCAAGCAATATCTAGTAAAATCTTGATTGTTTCATCAGCAAAACGTTGCCGTAGTAGATTAGCAGGATTACCTCCTATAATAGTGTAAGGTGGTACATTTGAAGTTACAACAGACTTTGCTGCAATAATTGCTCCATCGCCAATTTTTACTCCAGGCATTATCACTGCTTCGTATCCAATCCATACATCGTTACCAATTACAGTATCGCCTTTAAAAGGTAATTCACCTGATTGAGGCATTACACGCTCCCATCCATTGCCAAAAATTTGGAATGGATAAGTTGAAAAGCCAGACATTTTATGATTGGCGCCGTTCATAATGAATTTTACACCTCTAGCTAAAGCACAAAATTTTCCAATTACAAGCTTGTCACCAATAAAAGGAAAATGATAAAGTACATTGCGTTCAAAATTCTCTGAATCTTCAGGGTCATCGTAATAAGTATAGTCTCCAATAATTATATTTGGATTTGTAACTGTGTTTTTGATAAAACAAACCTGTGGAAATCCTTGCATTGGATGCGTCACTTTTGGGTCAGGATATTGCATTGCAGTGCTTTAATGTTATTAATATTTAAGATATAATTGTCCATAGCTCAGAATAACCTAGGGTCGGAGCTAGTAAGCTGATTTTTATTATTCGGAGGCATAACGAACTTGATAATGCAGTTCCACAAAGCTATCTCCATACACTGTTGCAGTTAATAGTTTTAATGGAGGTGTGACAATTATACGTGGCAATAATGGCGCTCCACTACCAAGCGTTACTGACGCTATAGAGACAATTATCTCATCGAGTAACCCACAATCGTAAAATTGCCCGACTAAATCACCACCACCAACTAACCAAATATTTTTATTTTCTGCCGCTGCAAGCATTTCCTGATGAACAGGTCGAACATTCCCCTTTACAAATCGCACATCTGCTCCATCAATCGCAGGCAAAATACGAGAGGAGAAAACCCAAGTTGGTTGTTCGTAGAGCCATGCTTGAGGACGCTCGGCATCTTTATTAATATGGTGGGCTAAAATCCATTCATAGGTAGTTGAACCCATTGCAATGGCGCCAACTTCTCGAATAAAATTGGAATAGCTGTCTCCTGTTGCCTCACCAAATTGAAATAACCAATCTAAGGAGTTGTGAGAATCAGCAATAAACCCATCCAAACTAGTAGCAGTATAGTATTGAGTTTTCATAGAAGTCGAAATAGCAAAAAACTATGACAAAAGCAATATAATAATTCTATTGTATCTAAATTGTGAATAACAATTGTTACAAATTATCAATTTTTAGTAATTTAAACAATAAGAATGGTCGATAAAGCACATTTTTGCTACTTATAAAAACTCTATCTGTTTAATTAATAAGTGTAATTTTACGTTTTCAAATTTCGTGTCTTTCTTATTATTTGCCCACATATTAGAAAAGAAGTCTTGCATTAGCGCTATGACGCTACGGTATTTAATAATACTGGCAACATAAAACTCATCTAAGTTCATGTCCCTATCAGCATGGATCTGTTCGATGTTGTCCAGTAATATCGAGCGTAGTTCATAAGGTTGTAAGCCTTCTTTTATACCATATTTTTCCAGTATCCTACGTTTATTGTTTTCTGAACATGAATCATACGATGGTCGAATTAAGTGTCCTAAATTTCGTAGAACTTCTCCATAATCGTAAAACATGTTTTGCTCAAAGAAAGATTCTTCATCTGAAGTCAACGCAAAGCTTTTGTCAAGTACTAAACCAAAATCGCTCAAATATATATGTTCGCCATCGGTAAGGATGTTCTGAAAATGCGCGTCGAAGTGGATAATTCCCTTTGTCCTCAAAAAGTTAATCGTTGTGCGTAATTCATCTAAAAGTTTCTGGAGTTTGTCAGGGTTTTGCTGTAACCATGTTTCTAGTACATATGGTATATATTCTAGGAATAAAATTAACTCATAGTTAGCGTTTGCTCGGTCTAACAAATAATTTCCTGCGTTTACACTATTGCCCCAATATTCTATATAACTTTTTAGGCACCCCATATCCATATCCACATGGCGCCCAGAGAACGGAATAATCCGATAATGATACATAAGTGGGAAGTTAGCAATTACTTCCTCCAATACCCAGTTAGTAGTCTTGATATGCGTCACAAGTTCGCGGAAGACATTAAAACCAGTTGAACCCAAGCCATAATTACAGTAAGTTGGTAGGTTATAAAGGTTTTTGGTAGAGAAAAGGTTGTTATATTCAAGGTTTGTAACTGGAACACGTTTTACAAAGACTTTAGATTGACCAATAAATATAGTGTGATTTTGTCCCCAACCTGAATTTGACGTACTTGACTTGCTATCATCAAACAAAGAACGTAGTTGTGCATTATCTAACTGAGCGATTTGCGAACTAAGCTTGAAGTACTTTTTTCTTCTAAGTTCGATATAATTATTAGTCATGATTACTTGGTAAAATGCAATTTTTAAACTGGGTAAAGTATGGGTGTGAAAAAAATAGTTTATCTTATCCTAGCAATTCTAGGACTTATAGCGCATTAGTACTATAAGTTACAGTTTTTTGGAAATGCTGGTTTTATGGACTTTGTAAATCAGAGTTTAGGCAATCTTGCTGCAAAATCACTAAGCTTTGATTTATTTATAGCAACTGTAACGGGAAGTATATGGATGTACGTGGAGTCAAGACGAGTAGGTATAAGGTTAACGGTGCCATCAATATAAACACATATAACCTTTAATCGCATATGGTGGCAGAAAAACACATAGTATCTGTATGCGAACTAGGCTGCAAATCATCTATGTAGTTGGCACACAACGTGATATCTTTATAACCATTTTGCTCTAAAAATAATATAAATTCATCTCGTCCAAACCAATGGAGTGGCAAACGTTGAAGTTCTGTTGCTACTAATTTACCATCTTTCCATTTTTCATAACGAATAAAAGTTAGATTAATTTGGGAGAGAAAGGAGATATTACAAGAAGTTTGTATTAAAATGATTGAGCCATCAGCACACTCTATCGGCAAAGATTGCTTAATAATATTTTCTGTCTTAAAATCTTCAACAGGAAGTTCCAAATCAATGAATATACGACCCTGTGGTTCAAGGTGTGTTGCAAAAGCTTGCAATGCAGCGACAGCAGCAGACCGTCTTTCCAACAGCATGAACGAGCCAAAGCTGACTACTATTGCATTATATCTACTGGGCAAATCTAAATCTTTGACGTTAGCTTGATAGAGAACAGGAGACAAACCTCTGGCTGCACAATGCGAGTGACAAGAAGCTAGCATATCAGGTGAAACATCAACACCTTCAACTTGTAAACCAGCTTCTAGTAATGGTATAAGTAGGCGCCCTGTACCTACCATCACCTCAAGGATTTTTCCGCCAATTTTAGAAAGGTGCCTTATGTAGTAACTTACGTCAGGATACTCTCCACCAATTGGCTTAGTGATATTGTAAACTTCGGTACACAGAGTTCCATATGTTGTTAGGGTCATCCTAATGCCTCTATTCAATTTCAAACTACTTGTACTTGCTCCAAAACATTATAGGTTTGGCGCCAACTCTCAATATTGATTCTAAGTATCAGCGTCAAGGTTATGGACGAGCAACAATGGTAGAAGTAATACGGTGCCTCAAACTATGTCCAGATGTTGAGATAATTGCAACGAGTCATCGTAAGGAAAATGAAGTAGCTGCTTCTTTGTACCAAAGCTTGGGGTTTACCCCGTGGGACATCGAATGGGCAAAATCCCACCCTACAGAAATTTATGTAAAGTTTGAGGGTTAAACTATAATCTAAAACTTTAGAGTGTGTCGAATGAGTCTCACCGAACTACCTTTAAATCAATACATCAAAATTGAGAGCGTCAACACCCGATACTGGCAACTGGGTGAAAATGGAAGCATAGTAATTTTGCTTCATGGTGGTGGTGGTTACATCGAACTGTGGAAGCACAATATTTTTGAGCTAGCCAAACATCATCGTGTTTATGCTTTTGATATGGTTGGCTCAGGACTTACTGATAAACCTGGCGCCAAATATACCTTTGATTTTATGGCTAATTTTACACGCCAATTTATGCAAGCTCTAGATATTCAGAAAGCAAGTTTAATTGGCGCCTCTGCTGGAGGAGGTGTCGCGCTTACTGTTGCAATAAAGTTTCCAGAGTTGGTAGATAAGCTTGTAATAGTTGGTAGTGCAGGTTTAGGGAAAGAAATAAGTCTACTATTGCGACTTCCAACAATTCCAATTCTAGGTAAGCTATTAGGTAAGCCTAGTAAATCTGGTTTAACGATGTTATGTAAGCAAGCTGTTTATAACTCAAAACTAATTACTCCAGAGTTAGTCGAAGAATTTTATCAAATGGCAACGCTTCCCGAAGCAACACAAGCTATGCTCAATGTTGGTAGCTCAAATTTTAATATTTGGAGTCAATTTTATCAGCCAATCGTTGAAAAGTTAAACACAATTAGTGCTCCAACATTAATTATATGGGGTAAACAAGACCCAATGGTTCCTGTAAGTCATGCTGTGAATGCTGCGAAAAATATACCTAACGCGCGCTTAGAAATTATCGATGAGTGTGGACACTGGAGTCCAATAGAGCATCCACAAAAATTTAATCAGCTAGTTTTAGAGTTCTTATCAAAATTATAACTCGTAATTATGAAGACCTTGATAGTGTAGTTCGACAAAACTATCTCCATACATTGTCGCAATTTACGTTTATATATGAGTGAGGATTTGATGAAGAATTATTTGACAACAGGAATTACGCGCGCTTCAACGAGAAAATTGCTTGGTCAACCAAATTTTACAGATTCATATTGTAACAGTAAAAATGCTTGTCATAGTTATCTTCTTACCGTAAATAAAAAGATATTTTTGGGGGAGGCAGGCGGGGATGCCTGCTCCACAAGACTTTATTTTAAGCTATTAATAAGCGGGCTTTGTCTGCTTGTTCTTGAACGCTTTCTTTTAACCATTCACTGATAGCTTTGGCTAGTTTAATTGCAATAGTAGGGTCTTTTGTTAGGGTTTCATGGATTTTTTGCTGTAGTTCTGGTTTCTTTGTTGTTGCTAGGTTACTAATGCGAGTATCAGAAATGAAGTTGCGTACCCAACCTGGTATATCAGTTTCTTTAACCAAAGATTCTCCTGCAAAGTATGCGACTATTCCTAAGATAGGCGCCAATATTCCCGCAAATAGTAGTATATGGAATAACCCCGCTAAAACGGCACCTACTATTAACCCAACTAAGTGTCCCATAAACACCGAAAGTCCGGTTAAGTCATCGAATGATACCGATGTTGATACTTTCTCGGTTTGGTCACTTAAGTTTATTTCCCTAGCATTTAATGTACCTATTGGCAAGCTATATTTACGAGAAATTTCATCAGTTTGTTCGCGAACTTCACTTTGCACTGTAGATAACCAGTCTAACAAGCAATTGGTGACTTTCTGATTTCCTTCACTTCCTGCTAACCAAGCTTTGGCTTTTTGCTCAATATCCGCTTCGAGTGCTTTTAATGTAAGAATCTTACGCTGGCGCCAGTCTTTTATACTAGTCGTAATTACTTCATTAACTAAACCAGTTGCTAGTTCTTCTGCAAGTCTATCTAAAAATGTTGGTACGTAATTACCTACAATATCTGTAAGTTCATTGTCAAGAAATTGACTTATTTCTTTAACAAAGCCAGATGTACGAAGATAGACTCTTCCCCAACGTGCAAGTCCTCTAGCTATACTAAGTTCGGGTTCTCCATCACGTTTACAAGACAGTTGCGGAAATACTTCTTGACAGGTGTCTAATATAAAGTACATTTTGGATGCACTACCTGTAAGTAGTATTGCACTTGGTTCAATATCTAATTCTGATAATTTTTTCTGTACTGTTACTAACTGGTCAGTAAAAGCTTGGCGCCAACTGTTATTATCTAACTTAGCCAAAGGTTTATTTAAAATAACATCCATTATTTTGCCATTAACCAAAGGCATAAATTTATACTTACGCTGAATATCTTCACTACCAACATTCACAAAACTGTCTTCGTGCAGTTGAAAAAAGTTAAAATATTCTTCTTTGGCTTTGCGACAGCGTAACTCGCAACGGTTTCTATATATAGTATGTTGTTGAAATATTGCTTCTAGCTGTTCAACTTCTTCAAGCTGCAAAATTTCACCTTCACTAAGATGGTCAGCAAGATGAATTATTTTTTCATCTCCTTGACGGTATTGACGGTGTAGTTCTAGAGTTAATTGTAATATTTCTTTGTCGATCAGCGAGGCGCCTAAATCATATCCAAAGTCAATAGGTGTGTCAGCCATACCCTTAACCAGAGTATAATCGGTTGTTGAGGAACCTATATCGATGATTAATACAGATTTTTGGAGTTCTTGAATTGTAAATATACCGCTTTCTTTCGCGTGCATCAAAGCCGCACGCGATTCTTTTACTATATTAGAATTGGGTAAAATCTCTGCTAAAAGCTGTTTGTAAGTGTTAATTTCTTCTTGCCACCATCCTGAAGGACAACCGATGAAGAAGTAATTTGTGTCGGAGGGTTGGATTTGTGTGGTAGAAATTAAGTGGTCATAGATGGCTTTAACAAAGTCTTGGATAGTCTTTTGATATTCTCTATCATCGAACCTGCGACTTTTGAATGCTATATCAAAGGTGTTAGCATCAGATATTTGAAAAGCCATATCACCTATAAGTGTACCGCGCGTTGGGTGGTTGGCGATGGCGGTAATTTGACTTTTGCGGTTGTTAATTAGTAGACTTTGGGGGGTATCTTGGTTATTTGCGCTGACCCAGGTGAGTGATGTTTCTCCGTGACCTAAGTCAAAACCAATAATTTTTGTATTTAGATAATCTTGCATAATTATTTATTTATTGCGGGTTCAATAACATAACCAGGTAATAAAACGCGGTTATCTTTTACTAATGCGTGTTTTAGGGTAATATAATCATTAATCTCAGCATCCAAACTTGGCTCAAAATAAAACATATCTTGGTCTACATTTGGTTCATATGTACGCGCTTCAATTCCATGATGCCTTAAAATACTAGCTGCTTGCTCTATCCGGCGCCTTACACTCACAGGCAACTGAATGTTATCATCAAGTCCATCTGCCATTAAATCTTGAAGATACTCTAATAAATCAAGATTATTCTCTATACCCTCCTTGGGCACTTTATCTTCATTTCTATACCCTGCTACTGTTATATCGATTGACTGTAAAGCTTGATAAAGATAGTTTAGTAATTTATCTATATCTATATTTACCTCAGTAACAGCAGTTTGATTTATTTCTAAAGCTTGATTTTCTTTTTTTGGCTTAATAACCTGTGCTATCGTGCCTCCAGTTATACCACCTATTGCGGCGCCTATAAGTCCCCAATACCATCCACCTTCAAGAACTCCTGCCAAACCCCCAGCTAGTAAACTACTAAGCAATTCTCTACTTTGCTGTGCTTTCTGTATCAATGCTAACTTATAATTAGGCACCGTAATTGCATTTTTTATCGGTGATACTAACTTTGTCGTTAATTCTGCAAAATTTTGTTGTGGTAATACATTATTTTCATCTATCTGAGGTTTGACTAATAATAAAACGCTTGTATACTGACTCAAAGATTGTAACAAAGTACTCGCAAGTCGTGCTTGAGGTGGCGTCAAGCTCTGCATATACTCACTATTAATATCTGTAAGTGCATTAATTTCTCGTTGAATAACCTTGACAGCTACTTCAGGCGCCGTGTTAGGTTGAAGCTGAGACTTTAATTTATCTTTTACTTGTTGGTAGTAGTTTATAAGTGTTGTCATACTTTGAGAGGGGAAAGGGGGATAAGTGTTTTTATATACAAATTACTTTTTATAATCAGATTAAATTATAGGCGTTTACTAGTTGAGGTGCCGACTGGTTTAAGATTGATGTTTAAATAGAGAATGATAATCATTAGTACTACTTTCGGCTTATTTACAGCAGATTGCAGGTTGGTGAGGTACAGTAATTGAAAAATGTCTAAAATGTTAGTAATTAATCAAATTAGGTAGAGTTTCTATTTTACCTATTTATACGACAAATATTGGTGTACCTCATTTACTCGCAATCTGCTGTATATTGTTTAATATTGTTTAATGGGACGGGCAAGGATGCCCATTCCACAAGAGTAATTTCCATATAATTATAATTCTCGTTTATAATCTTCTAGTAATTGTGGAAGATAATCATAACCATCTACACCGATAACCGCAATAATTCTAGGACGACTTTGCGTTAACGCTTGTTGAAAACCGTTCTCACCCAACTGTGATTCTAGTCTAACAAGCAATGATGCCGCTTTATGCCATTCGCGCGATGCAATTTGATTTAATAAGTACATTCCTAACGAAGCAGTATATACAGCACGCTCAAAATTAGCGAGACTATAATTAGTCGCAGCTAAATGCGATAAATTTAATCCCTGTGAATATAAATCTCCCGCTACTTGTGCTGCTTGAAACCCTGCTTCTAAATTTGTCACAGCAAGCTGTAATTCCCCAATGACTTGATACGCTATCCCCAAACTACTCAAACACAAAGCTTTACCCTGTATATCACCGAGTTGCTCAGATAATTTTAAACCTTGCTGTAAATAATTTATTGGCATTTCATAACTATCAGCTTCAGCGTCTTCTTGCTGTAAGTTCATAACTTCGCTATAGCCTAAATTAACCAGCGCATTCTCTTCCCCTACTTTATCACCTGCTTGGCGACTCAATATTAATGCACGCTGACTATAATTTATTGCTTCACTATAATCTTTCTCTTCCACACAACTACGACTCAGATGGTTGAGGTTCGCTATCTCACAAGTTCTGTCACCTGCACTTCTTGCTATTTCTAAAGCTTCGGTATGAAAACCTTTTGCACGCTGGTTTTGACCCATTGCACGTTGTGAATAACCAAGTAACGTTAAAATTCTGGCTTTTTCTTGCGTTCCTTCAGCATTACGTAGCGGTTCGTCTAAATAATCTAATGCATCGCGTAAATAATTACCTGAAAACGACGCAAAAATCCCTCCATATAATGGGAAATACTGACGCTGCGAAAAAGTCCGTAATATTTGTATCATGATTTGCCAACAGCCATCAGTGTACATCTTAGAAATACTCTGAAAACCATTTGCTAGCAAACTCCAAATTACGGCAAAAGTCAAAAACGTCGAAATCGAAAGTTTGGAACCTGCTTTTACGTTGTACGGTTGCTGGTCGAACCAATGAACTAACCCACGCTGAATATATTGTAAAACTATAGCTAACTCGACCCAATCACTTAATTGCAGCGCACGTCGCTGTTCGGCAAATTCGATTGCTGATTTTTCTGCTGCCAAAGTTTTGAACAGCGCTTGGGGTATTTCACTTTTTACGTGTTTTGCCCAAGTTGCCCAAGGACCACTTTCGGAAGGCGCCCCACCAAACCCCATAGTTTCCTGTCGCTCATACATCCAACTTACCAAGTTATCTTGGAGTCGCTGCCATGATGCAATGCCACGATTGACTCCATCATATATTTGTTGTAAATTACAATCTGCTTGGGCATATTGTTGCAAAGACTTGGCCAACTGTTGAATTTGCTGTATATTCAAAGGTTGCTTTTGATTTGGGTCAACCGCACGTAAAAATACACTTAGCTGTTTATCTGGGTCTGCTGTAATAATTTCTCTAATTGCCGATGCTGTTACCGCACTCGCTTTATTTTGTTCCTCTGCACGTTGCCATTGCGTTTGAATAGTCTTCATCGCACGTAGACTACGGGTTAGTTTGGCTTTTTTGAGTTCGTCCTTTTCAGAGTCAACCGAAAGCTGGGTGGAACTTACTTGCTCCCCCAATATCATCTCAAACACTTCCCCTGTATCAACACTAACTCCCTTGAGCAGCATTTGATAAACCTGCTCAACAGAACTAATCTTACCCTTTAACGTGGCTTCGACGATTTCCGAGATTAAAGCCAGATATTTATCGCGCAATGATGGAGAGTCAGACACAGCAAAAAATATATATAGCAGCAATACAATTGTAACTGCTGATAACCCAACAATCATTATCTTAGATTGGCGCGTCCACCCAACCTACAAACAGCAGTGACTAACTCTGTGGGGTTAACAGGTTTAACGAGGTGCTGCTGAAAACCTGCTTCTAATGCTTGTTTTCTATCTTCTTCACGTGCGAAAGCAGTTAAAGCAATAGCTGGAATGCGCTGTATATCTCCTGGTTGACTTCTAATTTTACGAATTAATGAGTAACCATCCTCTTGTGGCATGGCGATATCAGATAGTAATATATCAGGTTCTAATTGAACTAGTACGGATAATGCTTCAGAGGCAGATGCAGTAGTCGTAACCTTTGCCTCATACCCCTCAATTATTTGAGCTAGTAACTCGCGTGTATCTTTATCATCATCCACTATTAATATATGTATTCCAGAAAGTGATGGAACTTCTTCAACTTCATCTTGCTTAGATTTTTCTAACGATTCGTTTATTTCCTGACTAGAAATACTATATATAGGAAGCTCCACCGTAAATGTAGCACCTTTACCAATACCCTCACTCATCACCTTTACGGCGCCATTATGCATTTCAACTAAATTACGCACTATTGCCAAACCTAAACCAAGACCATTGTGCGTGCGTGCTTTAGTGTTATCTGCTTGACGGAAGGGTTCAAATACATGTGGCAAAAAATCGGCGCCTATTCCAACTCCTGTATCTTTAACTGTAAACTGAATAGAGGAGTTAATTTGTTGCAACTCGACAAATATGTGTCCACCCTGTGGAGTAAACTTAATGGCATTATTGACCAAATTTGAAATAACTTGCCCTAACCGCGCTACATCTCCCATTATTGTACCAACTGAGGCGCCGATTTTAGACTCAAGACTAATGGATTTAGCTTGAACTAGCGGTTTCACATCTAATAAAACACTTTGAACAATCGGTACTATATGAATTGGTTGCTTGTTTAAACGTAATCGATTTTGAATAATGCGCGAAATATCTAAGATATCTTCTATAAGCGTGTTTTGGAGATTGGCATTTCGTTCAATAGTCTCCAAACCCTGTGCTTGCTTTGTTTCACTGAGTTTTCCACTTCTGAGTATTTTTGCCCATCCCAATATTGCAGTTAGCGGACTACGAAGTTCGTGAGAAACAATCGCGATAAACTGGTCTTTAATGCGGTTAGCTTCACGTGCTTCTTTGTTTTGCCTTTTTAATTCCTCTTTCGCAGTTGCCAGTTCTGCCATCGCTTTTAAACGTTCTGCTTCACGTTGCTTAGATAAGCTAATATCCTCCATCAACCCATCTATAATAATGGCGCCGCTGGGTTTAGTGGTGACAGTTTGACTAATCCGTACCCAAATTGGTATATCATTCTCGTAACGCAAGATAATTTCTTTATCGCGCGTACCATTGAACTGTAATTTACTCAATATTTCAGTGCTTTGTGTGATATCACCTAATCCTGCAAGTCGTAAAAATGCTTTATTTACTTCGAGCAATACCCCATCTTGACTCAAACGGTAAATTCCCACATTTAAATTATCGAGCAGCGTTTGTAATCTTGATTCTAACCCTGCCACCTTGCGCTGCGTTTCAACTTTCTCCAAAGCTAACTTAACGGCAGCAGGTAGACGAACGTAATGATGAGCCGATTTTAGAATATAATCATCTAACCCTAATTTCATCGCTTCCACAGCAATTTCTTGCGTACCACTTGCGGTAAACATAATAACTGGGCAGTCTGGGTATAAATTTTTAATAGCTCCCACCACTGTCAAACCATTAGTCCAGCGCAGTTCGTAGTCAGTAATCGCTAAATCAAACTGCCTTAAGAGTAAAGCTTCTTCTAAGTCTTGCGCTCTAAAAACTTCTTGAAGTTCTACTTCTGGAAATTCCTGTTCAAGTGCATGAGCTATGAGTAAGCGGTCATCGTAGTTATCGTCAACAAGTAAAATACGCACTTTCAACTCACTATCAATGTGCGAAAACAAACACTTAGCTTTTTAAATTAAACGTAACCAATAAATGTGAACAATAATTAATATATAAAGATTATCACATAGTTAGCATAATATAAACTTTATTAAAGTCTTGAGAATTATAGAAAGGTTAAGAATATTTAAAGGAATGTTGTTAGTCATATAGTTATTTGTGGCTTTTCGTTAAAAAGTATCCAATGTAAATTAAGAGTTTTAACAATTTCTACTAAATCATTAAAAGCAACAGGTTTGACGATATAAGCATTTACACCTAAGTCGTAAACGTTGTTAATATCGATGTATTCTTGAGAAGCAGTTAGAACAACAACAGGCAAGCGTTTAATGCCGGGTTGTTGCCGTAACCACATTAAGACTTCTGCCCCTGACCGACGTGGTAGTTTCAAATCGAGTAAAATCAGCACAGGTAGGGGGTAACTATTACGGTCATTGTAAGGCGCCTGTCCTGATAAGTACAGTACTGCGGCATCACCATCGTTAACAACTTGTAGCGGGTTGGCAATTCCTGCCTTACGAACCGCACGTTGCATTAGCAAAACGTCTTTAGGATTGTCTTCTACCAATAGTATAGTATCTTGACTACTCATTTATTCAAAGTTAGGGGTTAGGAGTTAGAAGTTAGAAGTTAAGAGTTAGAAGTTAAATTCGATCCAAAATCGACTACCTTGTCCTGGCTGTGATTCTACACCAACATGGGCACCCAGACGCTCGGCGCCTTTACGGACGATAGCTAGACCGATACCAGTACCGGGATATTCGTCATTGCTATGTAAGCGTGTAAATACAGTAAATATACGCTCTTGATAGTTCTGAGCAATTCCAATACCATTATCTTCTATCCAGAGACGTATTTTATTAAGAGCGCGTTCGGCATATATTCGCACCACAGGTTTAACTTCGGGAGCAACAAATTTTATCGCATTATTTACTAAGTTAGAAATTATTTGACTTAAAATAGTATAATTCCCAATAACTTCAGGTAAAGGTTCTTGGACTTGTACTGTTGCTTGTCTCTGCTGTATTGTTGACTCTAACTGCATTAATACTTCTGCTACTATAGAAGACAAATCAATAAGTCTTAATGGTAACTCGCTACGACTTATACGGCTGTACGCTAACAAATCATCAATAAGTCTGGAAGCAGATTGTGAGCTAATAATAATACGCTGTAGATATTCTTTTTGACGCTCTGGCTCAAGTTGTTGATTTTGCAGTATTGTACCAAATCCCTGAATTGCACGTAGTGGTGAGCGCAAGTCATGGGAAACCGAGTAACTAAATGTTTCTAAATCTTGGTTTGCAATGATTAACTTTTGATTTGTTTCATCTAGCGCACGATTTGTAGCTTCGAGTTCAGCAGTTCGTTCTTGGACTCGCTGTTCTAAAATTGAGTTTAGCTGCTGTCTTTCAATTTCAACTTGTTTACGTGCAGTAATATCTTCAATCAAGCCATCAAGTACCTTTTCTTTATCAATCTCATTCAAAGTTATACTTAAAGCTATCCAAATAAATGTACTATCAGGACGTTGCAATTCAATTTCTAACTCTTGTTGTGATTCTGGTAGCTTTTCTAACATTAAGTAGTGTTCGCGAATGTTCAGTATATCTCTGGTTTGTAATTGTGTTAAATTATCTATGCCTAGTAATTTGAGAAAAACTATATTGCTTTCAATGTAATTGCCATTACTGTTTGCCCTAAACGTTCCTATCTGCAACTGATTCAGTAATCTACGCAACTGAATTTCTAATAACTCAGAAGAGCGTCGATTTTCTAAGCGTTCAATCGCAATACGTAATGATATTGGTAATTTAATATATTTAGATTGCGATTTGAGAACATAATCATCTAACCCAGACTTCATCGCTTCAACCGCAATTTCTTCGCTACCTGTACCAGTAAACATAATTACAGGACAGTAGGGGTATAACTGTTTAACAGTTCTTAAAATATCAAGTCCAGTAGTCCAACGCAGGTCATAATCAGTAATAACAGCATTGAATTGTTTTGCAGTTATGGCAGCAGCTAATTCCGTTTTATCAAGAATTTCTTGAATCTCAATTTGAGCAAATTCGCGCTTTAGTTCTCGAATTACCAATGCACGATCTGCTTTATTATCATCAATAACTAAGACATGGAGCATTTTTATCGTTGACTCCTAACTCCTAACTCATAAGACGTTGTCCAGGTGCGTGACGCTATTAGTCCATAATCTTATTACGTTACGTATCGTAGCGTCACGCACCCTACCTTTTTATCAATTCAATCCAAAACCGACTGCCACTATTAACTTGTGATTCTACCCCAGCTTTGCCATTCATACGCTCTACGGCTTTCCGTACAATAGCTAAACCAATACCTGTACCTGGATAAGATTCTGTACCGTGTAAGCGTTCAAAAACTCGGAAAATTCGTTCTTGGTGTTCGGGTGCAATACCTATACCATTATCTTCAACCCATAAATATACTAAATTTTGCTGTTCGCGTGCGTAAATATGTACTTTTGGCTGTGTTAGTGGTTCTACAAATTTAATGGCATTACTAATTAAATTTGTAATCACTTGCATCAATGTAGGACGATGCGCCATTACTGATGGTAGCGTATCTATTGTAATTAAGGCGTGTTTTTCTTTGATTTCGGCGCCAAGTTGTTTCAATGCTTCTTGGACGATGGTATTCAAATCTACTTGTTGTAGTTCTATTTGAACCCGTGTTAAACGACTGTATGATAATAAATCGGCGATGAGACCATCCATTTGAACGGCGCCTTCGGTTATATATTGAATATATTCGTGTGCAATTTCATCGAGTTGCTCACCGTAGTCTTCTTGTAAAGCTTGAGCAAAACCCTGCATCGTTCGTAACGGCGCCCGTAAATCGTGAGATATTGAATAAGCAAAAGCCTCCATTTCGGCATTTACTTCTTGTAGTTGTACAGTGCGTTCTTGGACTCGTTGCTCTAATGTCTCGTTAAGTAGCTGAATTTCTGCCTCTTTGCGCTTGCGTTCGGTAACATCTTCTGCTACTCCAGCAACTCGATAAATTTCTCCTTCTTGATTACGAATCGGAAAACCTCGGTCTTCAATCCAACGCACTTGACCGTCTGGACGAATTATCCGGTACTCTACATTTAACGTTCCACGATGTATATTTTCTTGGTGTTGTTCTGCATGACGTTGTTTATCATCTGGATGAATAGCCTCACTCCACCCCATAGGATTATTTTGGAGACTTTCAACTGTGCGTCCCCAAATTCTCTCATATGCGGGACTAACATAAATTAATTGGCCGTTACGTGGGTCAAAAATCCAAAAAACTTCATGAATGTTTTCTGCTAACTGGCGAAATTTCTCGTCGCTGCTACGTAATTCTGCTTCGGTTGTTTTTAACAGGGTAACATCATAGAACGTTGCAACCGCAGCAATAATTTTGTTTGACTCGCGAACAGGTGTACAGCTAATATAAATAATTCGCTCGCTACCATCGGGTTGAGGATACCTAAATTCTTCATCTACAACACATTCCCCTGTAGTCAAAGTGCGAACCATTGGATACTGGTGAGTTTCGTAGGGTCGTCCATCTGGATGTTTCGCTTGGTACTCATTATAATCATTCATATTTTCTGTTGTAACAAATGCATGTCCTAAAATCTTTTCTGCTTGCTTGTTACCAAGAATTAATTTTCCCTCATTATCTGTTATTACGGCACCTACAGGTAATTGTTGCACCATCGTTTTCAAACGATTACGCTCTGCTTGCAACTCAGAAAAAAGTTGATTTTGCTTGGTTTGCTCTTGATAGCGAAGAATTGTATCACGACGAAATAAGTAATAAATAATTCCTATTCCTAGTATATTTACGCTATTCGCTATAACTGAAGATAATAATGTACTATCAATACTAGCTTTAGACTCAGCATTATGTAGCTGCAACAGTTTATTTTCTTCGAGTTGCATATCAGCAATTTGGCGCCGGATTTTATCCATTATCAGCTTACCTCTATTGCTTCGCACCAATTGCAAAGCAGCTTGTTGCCCTTGAGTTCGCTTAAGATTAATAGTATCTTCAAGCTCAGTTAACTTTGTATCTACAGACTTTTTTAAATCAACAATCCGTTGCTGCTGTTGAGGGTTATCGCTCGTTAGCTGCTGCAAACCACCAATTTGTTGATTAACTCTATTAATAGCAGTCTGATAAGGTTCTAAATAACGGGTATCACTCGTAAGTAAATAACCACGTTGTCCAGTTTCTGCATCTTTAAGCGTAGACAGAGTTTTTTCAAGCTCACTAATTACCTCATGTGTATGAGCAACCGACCGTACATTCTCGACTACCTTCAAAGTATTACGATAGGAAAGCGCTGCATTAAAAATTACCAGTAACAGCGTCAACGCTATACCAAGATTAATTTGTCGAGTTAGTGGTAGCTTCATCAAATAGAGGAGTAAGGGAAATTATAGCTGATACTATTTTAGATTAGCGCCGACAGATAAACGTGGCGTAGCGGGTGAATTGGCAACGGATAAGAACGGATGTAACGGATTATTTATTTTGTGAAAACAGTAACCATTATTTATGGCGCCTTAAAAATAATTCATTCATCCCAGGACTTACGATATTGTCACTTCGGCGCTTTGTCGGTGCGTGACTGCTATAAGTCCTATAACTACGTTGAAGTTTTTTCGTAGCAGTCACGCACCCTACGTTTTTTATGTGCCACGCAGCGTAAGTCCTACAGGGAACATCCACTTTTGGCAGATAGGCTTTTTTAGACCAACCATATAGTAAGGTTTCTGGCGCCGAATAATTATGTTCCTTCCGAAAGTAGATGCTCCCGTCCTACATCCGTTACATCCGTTTATAACCCGTTGCCAACTTTGCCCTTCAACAAATAGGTGAATCATACGCTTTTTGCGCTATTAGTAATAAATAGATAAAACAGGTACAATTACGGGAACCGCGAAAAAATGGCTCGCACCCCTACTTTAACTTTTGATCGTGGCACATTAATTTTGCATCCACCACCTAAAGGTAGAAGTTGGATGGATTTTGCCACATGGGATGACCGGGTAGAAAAATTCCGTATTCCCGCGATTCAATACCGTGCTTTGGTGGAATCGTTACAAGCTGAAAATACCAATTTCATCGACGATGCTAAAGCATTTTATGCTATAGACATGGCGCCGAGTCTCGAAATGGAACCTTACCAGCATCAAAGCGAAGCGTTAGCAGCGTGGAAGTTGGCAGGTAGGCAAGGTGTTGTAGTGCTTCCGACAGCAGCAGGAAAGACGTATTTAGCGCAAATGGCAATGCAAGCGACACCACGAACTACATTAATAGTGGTGCCAACGTTAGATTTAATGCATCAGTGGTACGCGCATCTCAAAGCAGCGTTTCCAGATGCGGATGTAGGTTTATTGGGAGGAGGTTCGCGCGATAAAAGTCCTATATTAGTCGCGACATACGATAGTGCCGCAATTCATGCGGAAACGTTAGGAAGTATGTACGCACTGATTATTTTTGACGAATGTCATCATTTACCGACTGATTTTAATAGAGTAATTGCGGAGTATGCTATTGCCCCTTATCGACTGGGTTTATCGGCAACTCCCGAACGTACCGATGGTAAACACGCTGATTTAAATATTTTGATTGGTAAGGAGATTTATCGCAAGCGCGCGGAAGATTTAGCGGGGAAAGCTTTAGCTGAACACGAAATTGTACAAATTAAAGTTAAATTATCGCAGCATGAACGCGAGCGATATAATCAATTGATGCAAATTCGCAACGATTTTTTAAAAGAGTCTAAAATATCTTTGGGCAGCATTCAAGGATGGCAACATTTTGTCATGGCATCCGCACGGTCGCAAGCTGGACGCAAAGCAATGTTAGCCCATCGTGAAGCGAAAGAGATTGCTTTGGGTACTGATGGTAAAATTAGAATTCTCACCGATTTATTAGCAGAACATTATCCAGATAGGATATTAATTTTTACCGCTGATAATAATACTGTGTATAAAATTTCTAATGAATTTTTAATTCCTGCTATTACTCATCAAACTCCTGTAAAAGAAAGGCACGAGATTTTGACCAAATTTAAAGAAGGTGAGTATAAGAGCTTGGTTGCTTCTCATGTGTTGAATGAAGGGGTGGATGTGCCTGCTGCAAGGGTAGCGATTATTTTATCTGGTACTGGGTCTGTACGGGAATATACGCAGCGGTTGGGGCGGGTGTTGAGGAAGGGTCAGGAGATGAATAAGCAAGCGGTTTTGTATGAGGTGGTGACGGAAGATACTACTGAGGAAGGTACTTCGGCAAGAAGAAGGAATGAACCGCAAAGGACGCAAAGGAAAGAAGAGGAGAAGAGGAATTTAAAGGTTGTGTATGGTACTGGGCAAAAGAAAACTGCGCGCGCTGCTGAACAATTAGGTTTGTGGAATGATTCAGGAGATACACCTAATTTTTAAAATACCTGCGTATGGTGGGCACTGCCCACCATAATTTTACTATTATGTATAATTACATAATTTATGAAAATTCCTTAAGGGTTTGTGTTTGATGTTTGGTTTAAGGCGCCATGCGGGATAACTAGGACAAGAAGTGATTATCGCTTCTTTGACGTTTAGTTAGCCGATATGGTGTGGGATGAAAAACCAAAATCAAAGTTTCTTGGCTTTTTTTAGCAAAGTTATTTTTGCAGTTGCGTATGTGGCAATGGTTTCACCAATAGCTTCTGCAAATGCAGCATCAGGGTTGCCTACCAGCATTGAAGAATCTACTAATCCGCAAGAATCAAAAGTACTAGCACTATCAGATGGACAAACAAGTGCAGACGATGATGATGACGATGACGATGATTTGCCGGAAGTTGTTAAAACATCTGTTTTCAAAGATATTTCTCAACGCGCAAATGTTGAAGTTGCTTCTTTGCGCGTTCTTAGAGCCGAAAAGACAACTTGGTCTAATGGCTGTTTGGGTTTAAAATCCGATGAAGTTTGTTCACAAGCGTTGCTTCCTGGTTGGCAAGTCGTCGTTGCTAGCAGTACCCAAGCTTGGGTTTATCGTACTGATGAATCTGGCAGTATAGCCAAAATTGATCAGAAATCAAGTCAGTCAGTGACTGCAACAATTCTCAAAACACGAACTGTTAACGAACAAATTAGCAGTCGTGTCACTACTGTTGAACGTCGCAGTCAAGTACTCGCTGCCAGAACAACTGCGGTTAGTCGTGAGGATGAAGCAAATATAAATGCTGTTAGTCGCAGTAGTATGCAAGTTAGTGCTGTAACTGTTGACGTAAAAAGCAAAAAACCCGGTTTCAGTCTGGCAATTCTGCAACCATCAGGTAGTTTTGAAGAAGTGATAGCGCGCGTTTCTATAAAAGGTAAACGCGGTAAGAGTTATCTCAAAGAACGCTTTTTGGGTGATTATAAGTACAAAATCCAACAAAAAGCCAAATTTGTTAAGGGTTTGAAAACTGGCGACAGAATTGTTGTCCGGTTGTATGATACTCAAAATCGCTTTATCGGCTACAGCGAATTTGAATGTTTGTCGGCAAATACTGCTGTCAATCTGATTTTGTCAAATAATCCTAGTGGCTATAAAGTTGTTCGCACCGTTTATGGTTTAGATAGCAATTTTGATGGCGCCATTGACTCAGGTAGCAAAACTTACGATTATTTCACCCAAGTAAACGAACAGCGCGTTACTTTCTTAAGGAGTTCGCAGCAAGTCAATGTCAGTCAATTCCAACTTGAAGGATTGTCAGCAGTTGCCAGTCGCAGCGTTTATCCTGCATCTTTTACCCAAGGTGAATATGCGCTAGTTCAACAATCTATTAGTGCTTCTAGTTCTAACCTAGCAGCAGCATTAAAAGCGGCGCCAAGCCAGCTGGTGGAAGTTAATGAAGTTAGCGATGATGGCGCCTCAACTTTCGATGTCAGTCAAAAGATGATGGACTATCGTGAAGTAGGTGTTGCAAACGGTATTCAAGTTAAATTCTCGGATGTATCTGTAAATCACTGGGCAAAAGATTTTATTGCCGAGTTAGCAGCAATGGAAGTTATCGAAGGTTTCCCCGATGGTTCTTTCCGTCCCGAAGAACAAGTAACTCGTGCCCAATTTGCAGCAATGATTGCCCAAGCATTTGAAAAAGCGAAAGTTCGTAAAGTAGCTTCCTTCAGCGACGTTTCCTCTCGTTACTGGGGATTTAATGCAATTCGCGAAGCTTATCAAACAGGATTTTTAAATAGCTCTGGCAATCAATTTAAACCAACTCAAGCTTTATCGCGTCTGGAAGCAATGCTAGCAATAGCGCGCGGTTTGAATTACACAGTTACAGGTTCAACCGAAGCAATATTAGCAGCTTACAGCGATGCTACTACCATTCGCAGTGATGTTCGCTCTTCTATTGCTGCCCTTACCGAACGCGGTATCGTCGTTAACTATCCAAATATCGAAACTCTTAATGCTGATAAAGTTGCAACCCGCGCCGAAGTTTGCGCTTTAATTTACAAAGCATTAGTTAGCAAAGGTGAAGTTAGCGACATTTCTTCTGAGTATATTGGTGGAGGAAACAAAACCGAAATTGAATCGCGCGACAACGATGATGACGATGATGACGATGATGACGATGATGACAACTCGGAGCGCAAAAAACCTAAACGTTCCTGTAACCAAGGTATCGGAAACGGCGCCGAAGGATGTGACCCAGGTAACTCCCGTCCACATGGTGGCAGCAATGACGAAGGTGGACGCACACCAGGTAATAAAAGATAATTAGTGCGTTCTTGACTTAAGTTAAATACAGATTAGCTTTTGTGGGGTGGGCATCCTTGCCCGCTCTTGGTTATTTCAACAAAGAGGGTTCTATTTTAAAGTCAAATATTAAAACGTTGACAGGTATATTGTCGTATATGTTTTAAATAATTTTTATAACCCGGAATCTCGTAGGAGCGGGTTTACGAAATGGTAATACAGTTTTAGGATATTTGTTAACCCGCCCCTACGGTATTGACCATGTTAACGACTGATTTATTGATTTATCGCCAAAATGGTGAACAAATTATACCCAAACGCTTAAAAATTGAATCAAAAAATTTAGAGTTAGCGACTGAGTTAATTAATTGTTTTCTCAGTATGCGAGGTAAAACCCAAGGTGATTTAGAACGACAACTATCTGAATTAGAGGGGGAAAGTACTGATTACCGTGTGAAGCGAGGATTAGCTTATATTCTAAAAAGCAGCTTTTGTAATTTTGAAATAGTCAGTCCTATTGACCCACTGTTGTTACGCGAACGTGTATTCGCGCGCGCTGCTTTATCTGTTCCTAGTAAAAATCAAACGCAGGCTACACTTACATATGTAGCTGATGTATTAACTAAAGAACTCGAACGCGAGGTATTACCCGAACAGGTAAAGTCAGGATTATATGCCGATTTGTCAGAAAATAGGATTTTAACAGCTTTTGAAGAACCCAACCCTGAACCTTTAATACACCGATATAATCTATCACAAGTGCAGGGGATATTTTACAAAGCAAGTCAACTAGTTATCAACGCGCATCGTAATAACCCTGGAGAGTACAAGTTATTATTTCGGTATTTAAAATTATTTCAATTAATGGCTTATATCGAAGGAGACTCAGACCACGGGTTTACTATTACTATTGATGGGCCAGTTAGTTTATTTAATCCGAGTACACGGTACGGTCTTGCTATAGCTAAATTAATTCCCGCTATACTTCACGTCACGAAGTGGAGTCTGGCAGCAACACTACAAATCCGCGATACTTATAACGATACTTGGAAAATCGGAAGATTTGCGTTGAATTCAGCAGATTGCGGTTTAGTCACACATTACCCACCTGGCAAACCATACGATAGCATGTTAGAAGCATCGTTTGCTGATAAATGGGATTCATTAAAAACCGAATGGAAACTTGAGCGGGAAGTTGATTTAGTTCCTATTCCTGGTAGCGTCATGATTCCCGATTTTCGTCTCGTTCATCCTGACGGTAGAGATTACTTATTAGAAATTGTAGGGTACTGGCGCCCAGAATATCTACAAAAGAAATTTTCCCAAGTACGACGAGCAGCATGTAATAACTTAATATTGGCTATTTCAGAAAGACTCAACTTAGAAAAAGCAGGTGTAAAATTAAACGACGTACCTGCGCGTATCGTTTGGTTCAAAGATAAATTACAACCAAAAGCAGTATTAGCAGTACTTGACTAAAGTTACTATCGTATCGCTGCTAGTATTGAAGGACGAATACCCAAATGCTTGACTACCAAACGATGTAACCACAAATTCCATAGCATCATTGAAAACGCTGTTGCTAATGCGGCGCCTAAAATTCCCAAGGCGCGTATACCAATCAAATTCAGTACAATATTAACGAGTGCGCTGATACCCACGACCACCGCACACTGATTTTGATGTCCAGTCATCTGCAACAAATATCCCACCGAACCTGCACCCACGTTAACTAATTGCCCTAAAATCAAAGCTATTAATACAAACTTAGCGCTGACAAATTCTTCACCAAACATTCGCACTATAGGTTCTGCAAAAATAATCATTCCCAAACCAACCGTAAGTGCAGGAAAAAACATCCACTTAACACTGGTCGATACTAATTTTTGTAGCCCAACCATATCACCTTTCACATATAATGAAGCAAACATCGGTGCCGCAATTGAATTGATTGACGTTAGTAACAAATTTACCCACAGTGACGTTTTAAAAGCGGCGCCGTAAACACCCACAGCTTTCACTCCTAACATACTACCAATCATTAGCGTGTCTGCTTGGTTTAAAATCACGTTAGAACCATCGAGAAATATTACCACTAATGCTACTTTCCACCATTGACCCAATGCATAACTTGATTTGACGTAATTAATTTCTCTAGGAAAACTCAGACATAATAAAATCAATTGCCCAACTGTAACAATAAGTAAAGATAGTATCGAACAAAACAGTACATTATATGATCTTAAAGAATGCGCTACACTCCATAACACCGTTATAACCATAAATAAGATTGGGTAAACAACCATATATGGCACCAATGCTAAAATAATCCGATGCAAACCCCTTGCCATTTGTTGCTGTAAAATTGCAATAGCTAGGAAAGGAACTCCCCAAACACCAATAATCAGAGCTATGGTATTTTCTAATTTATAATATACTTCTAACCAAATCAATACTATAGTACTAGCAAATGAGACTATCAAGCTAGCAATTAGTGTTTGTAGCCAACTACCCCTAACTATTCCCTTTAAATGTGCCCAATTTTGTTTAATAATATATTCAGGAATAAACCGCAACACAGTCGTAGGAAAACCCAAGCTAGCAGGAAAAGCTAAGAAAGTTGTTAGCGTCGTTGCGTATTCATACACTCCATATTCTGTAGCTCCAATAGTCTGCGCTAAAAAAACTTGAAACCCATAATTTAAAGCAGCACTTAATATTTGTACTGCTAAAGCACTACTGGCGCCACGAGCTAAAGTTGGCAATAATGAAGGTGTTGTTTCTGGCGCCATTTGCTGTAGATTTTGCTTTTTATTCATTTATGCGATGAGAGAAGGAAAATTAACTAAAATTTCTTCTGGCGAATATCCCTCTAAGTAATAATTAAGTACATTTGTCAATTCCAATGCGATGACTTTTAATGCGAATATCATCAGGCGATATAAAATCAAAATAGTCTTCTAGTTGCATTTGCTTAGTATTAATAGGATAAATTTTATTTTCAAACCATTTTACACTAATACTGACTAGTATTTCCAGTATTTTCTCTTTTCCCAATATTCGCTAACGCGCTTCTCCCACATCAACCAATACTCGGACATAGCTTCTGTCTCAAACCAAAACACTTCCGCAGGACTATTTGGAATAGCCACAACCAAAAGCGCGTGTTTCACTTCAATATCATACTCGCGGTAAGATTCGCTTACTGCTCCTAAATATGCTGCTAACTGCAATGGATATTCGTATAGTCTTTCTACAGAACCTTTTGGTTTATCAGCAGTTTTCCACTCGCAAATACAATTTATACCCTCATAGCTGGCAACGCAGTCAACTTGACCCGAATAATTTAAGTTGTAGTTAAAAACCGAACCTTCAATTAATCTAACAGTATCAATTTTATCTAAAACAGGTTTAATACTTTCCCAGTATGGAAGACTTGCTTCAGGACAAACAGGGTCTTGATTAAGTAAATAACGTTCAATATGTTTATGTGTTTGAGTGCCACGACGACTAGCTTTTGTTGTAATCTTAGTCGCTTCTTCTACACCAATACGTGTTTTCCAATTAGCTAACCTATCACGGTCTTCTTGTGGCTTAGTAGCATTCAATATTGTTGTCACACTCGGAAAACTTTTTCCATTAGCATCAACGTAATATTGTTTACCATCTTGACGTAAAACTTTAGCGTTTATACGGGGGAGTAATTGAATATCAAACATAAAAAATACTACTTTTGCTAGAGGAAATATTTACAAATCTTAACTACGTTGATTACCGTGCGTGTTTAATTACCAAGTTGAATATTGTGCGTGTTTAATTACAAACCAGTGTAATGATGTTTAACAAATTTATAAATCCCGCCAAGATTGCTGCTACTATCATAGGTATCAGCGCATTAGCAATACCTGTTACAGCACAAACAAGTCCAAACCCTTCGGCACCAACAAACACCCAAGAATCTCCTGGTACTACTACAGATACTCCCACCAACACCACTGAACCATCGACAAATCAATCCACACCAGCCAAAACTCCAACAAATACGGCAAATGAAAATTTACTGCAAGTAGCTCAATCGAGTGGTACATTTACAACTCTTGCCCAAGCTGTTGAAGCAGCAGGTTTATCTAACACGCTCTCTGACGGTAATTTTACAATCTTCGCACCTACCGACCAAGCTTTTAGTTCTTCCTTGCCTCAAGGTGCCTTACAGCTTTTACTCGAACCTCAAAACAAAGACTTGTTACGGCAAGTGCTTTCATATCATGTTGTAGCTGGTAGAGTTCCTGCCAATAAACTAAGAAGTGGTTCCGTCAAAACTCTTGGTGGTGCAGTAGCAGTTCGCAAGACTGGTCAGAAGGTGATTATAAACGATGCTAGCGTTACCCAAGCTGACATTAAAGCGAGCAATGGTGTAATTCACGCAATCAACCGCGTACTTCTACCATCAAGCTTACGCAAAACCATCGCAACAAAACTTCAACAAGAATCAAACCCCAGCACTCAACCAAATCAGGCGCCAAACACAGTACCCGAAACAAACCAGACACCAGCACCAGTTCAAACACCCGAATCAAATCCGGCGCCTATACCAGGTCAAACACCCGAATCAAATCCGGCGCCTACACCAGGTCAAACACCCGAATCAAATCCGGCACCTACACCAGGTCAAACACCTTAGTGATATAGCCCAGCATTAACTTGTACCTCTGTGGTAGCAACAAAGATTCTTCGCCTACTTTGCCTTTGAGTAAAGTAGGCTATTTTGCTTATATGGGCTTACTTGACTAACAGCCAGGGACTTTATAAACCAACTTATGTTAATTTAACTTTATATCATCCGGGGCAATCATACCTATGAGGTATTGACAGCTTACTATTATTTTATATGCGAATAATATGAAAACCTCTATAAAAGATTTTACTGGGCGTAGTTGGCTCTTTGAAGTTATAGACAACTGGTTAAGAAACACAACTGAGCGTTTTTTTATACTGACTGGGGAATCTGGGGTAGGTATAAGCTCTATTTCAACTCAATTAATTCAGCGTAGCTGCATAACTGCGTATCATTTTTGTCTAGCTGGGGATGTAGAAACGACAAAATCAAGCAACATCTTAAGGTCTATAGCTATACAGTTGGGAAATCTGCCAAACTATGGTCAAGCTTTGGCAAGTACAATTAAACCAGTTGACTTACTAGCACAAATCAATAGTATTGACTCGTCGATGACAGAAAGTCAAATAGCTAAACTTTACATTGATAATTTGGCGCCAAACGACCCTGAAAATGAACTTGAAATTTTAATCAAGGCGCCTTTAACAATATTACAGTCACAACCGACTAATATAGTCATACTTATAGACTCTTTGTATGAAGCTGCAATTACAGGAGATGAAAATGTAATTAGACTATTCGCACAATTATCTAACTTAGATTTACCTCAAGGAGTGCGTTTTATCTTGACATCTCGTCCAAGAGACCCATTATTGCAAGAATTTAGTTCTGTCACACCATATTACATAGAGAATAGATCGCAGGAAAATCTGACAGACATCTGGCAATATGTAGAAGAACGACTAAAGCAACCACATTTTCAAAATATATTCGATAAGGCGCCTGTTACAAGTGGAATATTAAGCAGTCAAATTGTCAACTGGGCAAAGGGTAATTTTTTATATACTAAGTTATTAATAGATAATATTGTAGCAAAGCAATCTTTAGATAGCCTAGAAGCTTTACCGAAAAGTATAGATGGTATTTACCATAGCTTCCTCAATAACATCAATGCAGATAAACAGCAACATTATCAGCACATATTAAGTATACTGACAGTAGCGCAGCAACCTTTAACACAAGAACATCTAAAAAATTTTACCAGTATTGATAATATATCTCATTACTTAGAAGAATTGCATGAGTTTTTATATGTAGATAACGGAACTTATAGCATCTTTCACCAATCACTACGTGATTATTTTCTAGATAAAAAACGTAGTCGAGAATTCTGGTGTGATGCTAGCTTCTACCATAACTTGATTATTCAGCACTATCAGCAAGATACTACTTGGGAAGAAGTAGACTTTCAAAAATTTGATAATTATGGACTACTTTATTTAGTAAGACACCTTGATGCAGCACGTCGTGTAGAAGAAGTTAACACTCTGCTAACTAGCTCATCAAAATGGATGGAAGCTAAATACAATGCATTTTCTAGTAATGCACCTTATATAGATGACCTTGAACTTGCAATTAACAAATTTCCCAAATTACTACAACCGGATCAACTGCGAATGTTAATGAAGCGCTATGTAGCACTGCGAAACATACAAGCAGGAACCGGAAAAAAACGGGAAAACCAGGTTGGGGGACAGAGATGTATGTTTTTTATTGAAGAAGAGGTGCCTAAATTGTAATAACGTAAAGAAACCGGGTTTCTATTAAGGAAACCCGGTTTCTAGAATTTCATTTACAGTTTGGTGATAAGTAGATTCAGATAATACAGGTATTGCATTTTTAATACTAATTGACCGCTCTAAATCAATCCAAGATTTACAACCACCATATGAATCACGGTAAGGAATTTCTTGAATTTGTGCTAACTTATACGCACGTAACAGTAGCACAAATAAAGGTTGACGTGGTTTCCACTTGAGACGGTCAACTAGAAAATCTTCGTTCCAAATATGAAAAGGTAATAATTGGTTAACAATATGAGCGTCACTAACTGGGAAAATATGAGTAATTTGAGCAAAGCTAGCAATCCTTACCGTTTCTGGATGCCAACCAGATGTTACAGGAGTGACGTAGTTAGCATATTCTGGTTTAAGTAACAAAGGCTGTTGGTGTTCATAAGTTGGATACAGTAGAACTTGTTCTTGGGCAACTTGAAAGCGTCCACCTTTTTCGTGGATACCACCCTTGCGAAGCAGCATCACAGTATCACCAGCTTCCAAAGCTTGAATAGCTACAGCCCATTCCTTCAAAGCGTGAATATTTGTAGTTAATTCCATAAGCACCATCATAAATTTTCATTTTAATTGAACCCACAGCTAGATAAATTAAGTAACTATCTAAGGCAGTATTCAAAGAGATACAAAGGAGGAAAAATGGAAAAACGACGTTTAGGAACATCTGATGTAAATATTACACCCATTCTGATGGGAACTTGGCAAGCAGGTAAAAAACAATGGGTAGGAATAGAGGATACTGACTCTATAAAAGCGATACGCGCGGCAGTTGATGCGGGTATTACAACCATCGACACAGCAGAAGTTTATGGACAAGGACACTCCGAACAAATAGTTGCCGAAGCACTATCTGATATACGTGACCAAGTAGAATATGCCACCAAAGTATTCGCCAACCATCTTAAGTACAATCAACTTATAGAAGCTTGCGAGAATTCACTTAAAAACCTCAAAACCGATTACATAGATTTGTATCAAATTCATTGGCCCTCCGGCGCCTTCAAAACCGAAATAGTGCCAATAGAAGAAACAATGCAAGCATTAAATGAGTTAAAGACACAAGGGAAAATACGGGCAATAGGTGTTTCCAACTTTTCGCGCGCACAGCTAGAAGAAGCAAGTCAGTATGGACGTATTGATAGTTTACAACCTCCATACTCTTTATTTTGGCGTTACGTAGAAAAAGATGCGGCGCCTTATTGTGTTGAAAATCAAATATCTATCATTGCCTACTCACCCCTAGCACAAGGTTTATTAACAGGAAAATTTGAAAAAGGACACAAATTTGAACAAGGTGACAACCGCGCCGATAATAAACTATTTCAAGGTGAAAACTTTGAACGCGCGCAGCAAGCATTAGAAAAATTGCGTCCTATTGCCGAAAGTAACAACTGTACACTTGCTCAACTTGCTATAGCTTGGTTGATAGCTCAACCTCAAAGTAATGCAATAGTAGGCGCCAGAAATGCTGAACAAGCTGTAGCTAATGCCAAAGCTGGAAATGTAAAATTATCAGAACAAGATTTACAACAAATTGATGCTATTGGGCGCCTAGTTACTGACCATCTTGATGATAGTCCTGGAATGTGGACTTGGGCATAGCAGAGGAAGGGACGGGCAAGGATGCCATTGGTGTCAACTTAAGGTTTAAATCCATTTGTCAACGGGAGGTTTTGTTAGTAACAAAGTATAAAGACGAACTTTTGTCTTGCTTTTATACGGAATTTAAGAGCGACGCTGATAAACAAAGCATTTATGGCGCCATTCAAAGTTCGTTTTTTGTTCCTCTAAAACCTAATTTTTAAGCAAGCCCTAATTACTCCGAAGACGTAACGAGTTTGAGCTTAACTTGACACTAATGGCAAGGATGCCCATCCCACAAGATAAATTCTTGTGGAACAGGCATCCAAAGCTGTTCAAGTATGCTTTCCAGTATCACCTTCTACAAGATATAGATTGAAATCTAGGTGTATCAATTTTCGTAAAAGGGGTGTTAGCAACTAAGTACAAATCTCCTTTAGAAGAACGCACCCAACCTTGCGCTTCCACAATTTTCATCGGATAGCGCGAAGAATCTGTGTTTATTTTGCTCGGTGCATAAGGAAGAGAATCTTGCCGGCTTTCACTATCACCTCTCCCAACTGAAACCCAATCGGGTTCCAAAGTAGTATTAGTTCTAATCAGGTCTCTAGGACTAATAGGGAGTCCACCACGTCCAGTAACAACAAATTGGCTTTCACCTCTTACTATATTAGAGGAGCAACTTTGGGCAACTTTCTGTTCAACTAGCTGCGTTGGTAAATTAATAATTGTACGGTTAATACTGTTATCTAAAGTATTAATATTTACGATACCATTCAATGTTGGATTTTCCTGGGAAATAGCTGTGATATCGCTTGTTGGTAGCGAATCTGGGTCAAGTACACTTGAGTTTGTACCATTGTTAATTTTTAATTTTCTCACTAAGTCTTCTCGACTCAGAGGCGCCACACCAAAAAGACTAATTGCATCAATTTGAACTTTGCCACCACTACCTAGATAAGCATTAGTTGTAATATCATTGTTTTCTTGAGGTGGCGCCACAATAAAGCCAGTAGGGATATCAATAGTAATGTTGCCACCATCTCCAGCGGAATCTAATCTACCTGCCGATGTTGATATTTGACTACCTCTACGCATTAGTAATAGGTCGCGTACCAGTAAATTAATATTCCCACCGCGTCCTAAGTCTGTTTCTGATGTAATTTTTGCGCTTGTATCTAGAAGAATATTGCGCGCTTGTATATCAAGATTCCCCGCAGTTCCTAATTTACTTGTATCTCCAAGATATATTTCATCTCTTGTAATTTTACTACTGACAGTTACTGCGCCACCTGAACGGACTATTAATGTTCCAGTAGTCAATTTCAAGTTTCCAGCATCACCAGAACTTTCAGTTCCGGCAAATAAACCTATATTAGGATTATCTGTTTTTCCAATTATTTCTACTCCTTTCAATGCATTTATAGTCAAATTTCCACCTACTCCTGTAGCAGGTATATATTGATTTAATAGTAGTAATCTTATTCCTTCAGACCCTGTAGATATCTGTGCCCCCTGAATATACAAATTTTTAGTATTTATTGTTATATTGCCTGCTCTCCCACTTGCACTAGTTGTGCTAAATAAGCTAGTATATACAACGTTATCATTGAATAAAAATTTTGAATTGTCACTTAACTGTACTAATTCAAAAACGTTTGCTTGTATATCTCCCGCAGCACCTGTACCTAAAGTAGAAGTATATATTTGGGCGCCATCACGTACAATTAATTTAATAGCATTAATTGTTATTCCTTGGCCATCTATAGAGCCTTGATTTAAAGTTCCTAAGTTTACTAAATTACCACTTAATTCCACAACCCGACCTTGTACATAAATACTACCGCTGGCAATGTTACTACCAGTATCTACCATCGAAGGAATATTTTGACCACCAACATTTCTCTCGAATAATTTAATATCTTGCAAATTTTGAGCTTCTGTTTTATCTAGAGTCCAAAGTTGGGATGTCGGATTTAAATTAACTGAATTATTACCTGCAACACTTATTAACTCGATTTGTCCTCGAGATGCTGTTAAATTTCCACCTTCAAATATTATGTTACCACCAATAAGTGATAAAGTTTTACCGTCTGGCACTCGTAAACCAACAGGGGCGCCTAAGCTATTAGTTACACCGTCCGTGCTAGCTTGGGATGTAATACGAATAGGTGAAGCAGTAGTTCCAAATTGCAACCCAGTTGGGGTGCTAACAGTAAGCAACGCTTTGTCTTTATGAAATGTTGCACTATACATTGTACCATCAGCAAACTTGAATGCACTAGCTGTACTTGCTAGAAACGAACCACCAATATCTAACGAAGCATTTGTACCAAATATAATGCCATTTGGATTAATAAAAAACAGATTAGTTGCGCCCGAAGCACGAATACTTCCATCAATATTAGATGCTTGTTTACCCGTGACTCGACTAATTATGTTTACAATATTAGTAGAATTGGTAAAATAAGCAGTTTGCCCAGAAGTTATCGAAAACTCTTCAAAGCTATGAAAAAGATTGCTTCCAGCTTTGGTTCCACCAGAAATAACACTCACATTTTCAGATTCTGTAACACTAGAATTAATTGGTAAAGTACTATCCGGCTTGATTTGGGCAATAGCATTGTTAGTAAAACAACATGTAATTGCAATACCAATACAACATCCTTTATATTGACTCAACAGCATACTTACCTCCTTACTATTGCACGGTTTGTTTGTTACACACGTACAATTAGCCAAACAAAAATAATGTAGCACTATAGTAAATAGGCTACATCAAATTGAAGTTAAAATGCAGTTATACTTATTGCGTAATTAAAGGAATATTCTTGTATAATATTAAACTAACAACAACGACACATTTTTAGATTAGGATTTGACGGGCAAGGCATACACCATCCGCATGTTTGTGGCAAAACTTCTTGGCCTGGAATATCTTTAACATCAGTTGATTCAACTGTATCAAGGTCAATAGTATATAGAAACTTGAGCTTGGCTTTACCTAATACATCATATTTCTCAAGAATCTTGTCAAAATTCTGATTTTGTAGACCCTCAATCATTTTTTCTGTAATTTCGTCTTTCAACTGTTGTAATTCGATAGCGTTCATGATTTTTCCCTGATAATAAACGTAAAATTTATGAAGCAAGAAGTTGTTTACTTCTTCTGTACGTTTAATAGGGTTGGTCTAAATTAACTTATGCACTCTTGTCAGGCGCCAATCGTAATTACTTACAAATGCCATTTAATAGTTATTTTGTACTAAATTTCTAAAAGTTGTCCCCACTGTGTCCAATTCTGTTTATTAAACGGCGCCCGCCATTTTAAAATCGAATACTCTTCTAATTCCTGGCACTATTCTCGTCTTTACGGCGTTTCCCACCAAAAAGCAATATTTACAACCTAGCAATCGCGCTTTCAGGCAATTCAGTTATATTACCAAGATTCTAAAGATATATACTATGATACTACCGTTAAGTCATGCTCCTCGCACAGTCATTTAAAGTTTGTAAAAAGAAGCTGAAGTCCGTATAATTACTATCTAACTATTTTTCTCTGTATAAGCCAAAATAATATTATAACGGTTTATCAGTAGTCAAAAATCCTTATGAAGCTGGTTAAACGCACAACACTGCCCAGAGGAACTTTTGGAGACTTAACTAATGAAAGAAGACCCAATTATAGAAGAAATAAGACAAGTGCGAGAAGCCCATGCTGCTGAATTTAATTACGACTTTTGGGCTATTTATAAAGATGTCAAAGAGAGTGAGAAAAAAAGTAAAAGAACTTATGTTTCTTATGCTGCAAAACTTATTCAAACTAATGAAATAATTAATAATTGTTGTAAATCGAAATGTTGTGACAATTGAGAGTGATGGAGAGAGGTGCGTGATAGCTTTTAATTTTCATTTTATTGTAGATTTTAATAGCTATCACGCACCTTACAGTCTTATTGCCACGTTGAACTTTTTTCAAATACCACGTACTTAACGCTTTTATATACCAATTCTATAAGTCTTATAAAGATTAAACTGCTGGCTGTAGTTCTTGCTTAATTTGGTCTAGTAACTCCTCATCTGAACATGAATCTTCCCAATCACCTGATAGCTTAATTCTTACTGACTTGGCGCCACCACTTGGAGTGCAAACAACCCAATATGCATCATCTTCACCACTAACTTTAGCTGCATCGCTTTTTTCTTCGTTATCAGATAGTCCTGCATAAGCTTGAACGCATGACCAAGTGATACTATCTGTATCTGTAACTTCTCTTGCCATTAGTGTACCTCTCTTTTTAGGTTTTAATATATCTCTCGCTTCAATTCTAAACTTCTATCTGTATGAGTATTTTTAGGTTTAGCTTACAAATTTGTGAATTATTCTCTAACCTAGGTATCAAATTAATTTTACTTATGCAATGTTTAATTTGACTGGCGCCTCCCTGTCACTGCACTTGAGGAAGATAAATTATTAATTCTTAAGAATTAGATTCTCAAATTGTGAAAGAATTTGAAATCTTATTTTTTTATGTATTTTAGAAGACGGGCATCCCTGCCCGTTCCACAAGAGTTTACTTTAAATTATTTTGGAAAAGTTCTAATACATCTTGCCAAGCATCAGCAGCAGCTTCAGGTTTATAACTCGCGCGTTGGTCACAGAAAAACCCGTGGTCTGCATCGTACCGAAAAACACGATGATTTATATGATGTTTCTTTAATTCTGCCTCTATTTGCTGATTTTGCTCCTCTGAAATAAATGAATCTTGTGTGCCAAAAAATGCATAAATGGCGCCCTTTATTTCCGAAGTGCGGTTAATTGTCGCAGTTTCAGCACCAAGACCCGAAGTAGCAATCCCACCACCGTAGAACGAAGCAGTAGCTTTAATATCAGGTAGTGTCGCAGCTAAGTAAGCAACATGACCACCGAAACAGAAACCAATGGTGCCTATCGCTTCAGCTTTAACATTGGGTAAAGTTTTAAGATAATCTATAGTAGCTTTAATGTCGCTCATTATCTCCGGCGCCTTGATTTGCTGCATATACTGAAAACCAAGCTGCATGTCTTCTTGAGAGTACCCAACATCAAAACCGGGAGCAACACGTTGAAACATTGCAGGTGCTATTGCCACATACCCTTGTTTAGCTATTCTTTCCGTAACATCCCGAACATGGCTGTTGACTCCAAAGATTTCTTGAATAACTACAACCGCTCCATAAGTTCCTGTACTAGGTGGTTGAGCGAGATAAGCATCAATTTCCAAGCCATTGTTAGGTACTTTAACATGCTTAGTCATAATTTCGACGTTTGTCATAGTATATGTGAAAAAAGCAACAAGAATAATTTAATGCATTTTGGTAAATTCTTGCGGAATGAGCATCCTGCCCGTTCCTCCAGAATCAATATAAAATAATCTAAAAAACATAACTTCTTAACAATTTCATGAAAAAGTATCGTTTCATACTTGCAATTAACGGTATATTCTTACTCCTAGTAGTCTTATTTACAGCCTGGGCTAAACTATTAAATCTACCTACAGAAGGATTATTTTCTCCACCCGAAAGTCCTCAATATCCGACCGATGGATTATTTACATATACATTTCAATTATTATGTTGTATCCCACCAGTTGTTTGTGCCTTCAGCTTTGCATTACTCAACAAGATTCGTCCCAAAAATGCGAACAATAATTTTATTTTATGCTCTGCCTTGCTAATGTTAGGCTTCTTAATCAATGAAAAATATAGAATTCATATAACACTCGTCTATGCTGGCATCCCAAAGCTTACAACTATCACAATTTACGCTCTAATTGGCTTCAGCTACGGCAAAGCATTCTGGAAAATAATAAAATCAACACCTTATCCTTTACTCTTAACTAGCATTGTTCTACTATCAATAGCAATCCTAATAGACTCACTACACCTAACTACTATTTCCACCTTCTCAGAAGGTATACCCAAGCTATTTAGTGGAATAAATGCCGCACTTTATTTCTGGCTAATTTCTTACAAAGAAGTAACATACTCACTCTTCAAAAATACTTAAAAAAGGCGCCACATCATCTATAGGTTGGGTTCCTGTTTTGCGTAACCCAACCGACAACAACCTTAACCAGTACATAAACTGAAACATATCAGTATTTAAATTAACAGCTATTCAATGGTAGATACAGGGATTAATAACTAAAGTAGTTCAGATAGAAAATTTTATAAAAATACTACTTTAGATAGATTTTTTTTTAGAACTTAGTTCAAAATTAACCCCTGATGATTATAAACACTATCTACCGCGTTCAAAAAACATTTATGGATTCATCCAATATTCGCTTCTCACAGTTTAACGCTTCCCTCAACCGCAACAATGAAGGTGATTTAGTACGAGATTTATCGACACCCAATAATACCCAAGCCAAAGCTGTTGCTGAAATTATTCAACGCAACAACCCAGATATCTTACTTATCAACGAATTTGACTACGTTGCGACTGACCCGCTTGCACCAGTTAAACTCCTTCAAGAAAATTATCTTTCGGTCAGTCAAAACGGCGCCACCCCCGTTAATTACCCCTACATTTACATTGCTCCTTCCAACACTGGCATAGCTTCTGGCTTTGACCTCAATAACAATGGTAGCGTTGTCACAACACCAGGCGCCCCAGGATACGGTGATGATGCATACGGGTTTGGTAACTTCCCCGGCCAATTTGGCATGTTGCTGCTGTCAAAATACCCGATAGATACAGCAAATATCCGCACCTTCCAAAATTTCTTATGGAAGGATATGCCAAATTCTCTGCTTTCCACTATTGCAACTCCTGATTCTTCCACACCTTGGTACTCTCCCGAAGAACAAGCAGCTTTGCGTCTTTCTTCAAAAAGTCACTGGGATGTACCCATTAAAATAAATGGTGAAACCGTTCACGTTTTAGTCAGTCATCCAACACCACCCACATTCGATGGCGCCGAAGACCGCAACGGCAAACGCAACCATGACGAAATTCGTTTTTGGTCAGATTATATTACCCCTGGTCAAAATAACTATATATATGATGATGGCGGTAATAAAGGCGGTTTAAATTCAAGTTCACAATTTGTTATCATGGGTGATCAAAACGCTGACCCCAACGATGGTGATAGCTTTGATAACGCCATTCTCCAGATTCTCAACAACCCGCGCGTTAACACTAATTTTATCCCTACAAGTGCAGGTGGATTCCAACAAACCGAATTACAAGGTGGCGCCAACCTTACACAAAGAGGCAACCCAGCTTTCGACACAGCAGACTTTTCTGATACTGCTCCAGGAAATCTTCGTGTAGATTATGTATTGCCTTCGAGTAATTTAACTATAAATAATAGTGCAGTTTATTGGCCTGTAAATACAGACCCTGGATTTTCGCCAGTTGGCACATTTAACTCTAGTTTACCAGGAGGGTTCCCCAGTTCTGACCACCGTCTAGTATGGGCAGATGTCCAAGTTTCCCCTTCTACTAATGGTGCAACAGTTCCAAATATTGGTTTTGAGGGACAAACTATAATACCTACAGGCTTTATTCCTGAAGGCGCGGCAGGTACAATAAACGATAAACAAGTACCATTAGGTGGTTTATCGGGTGTTACCTACGATGCTGTTAATAAGCGTTATTATGCTATCTCTGATGACCGTTCGCAATTTGGTCCCGCCCGGTTCTATACTTTTACAACCAACCCCAATACTATCTCTACCACTGGTGTAACTTTTACTAATGTTACTCCTATCAAAGATGCTAACGGCAACTTGTATCCAGAATTAAGTCTTGACCCAGAAGGTATTGCCCTTACTAACAAAGATACAGTTTTCATTTCCTCAGAAGGAGAAGCAAACCCAAGTGCAGGACGTGTAACTAACCCGTTTGTTAACGAATACTCTTTAACAACAGGACAGCTTATTCGCTCACTACCAGTACCTCAAAAATTCCTTCCCGTTGTCCAAGATACAAACGGTAACGGTAATATTGATGCGGGTGATACTCAAACAGCAGGTGTTCGCAACAACTTAGCGTTTGAAAGTTTAACTATTACCCCAGACCAAAAATTCCTCTACACTGCTACCGAAAACGCATTGTTCCAAGATGGTGCTGTTGCCACAACTACTAATGGAACTCGTTCACGGATAATTCAATACAATGTTGTTACCGGACAACCTGAGAAGGAATACTTGTATAATACCGATATTGTAGCGGCGCCATCAAACCCAACTACAGCATTTAATAACAACGGACTAGTAGATTTACTAGCAATCGATAATCGCGGTACACTAATTGCTTTAGAACGTTCCTTCTCAACAGGTATAGGTAATACTATCAAGCTGTATGAAATCACTTTGCAAGGTGCCAGTGATATTAGTACTTTTGATTCACTAAATAATCTTAGCAGTGATAGATTAGCAGCAATAAGACCTGTAGAAAAACGCTTGTTATTAAACCTTGATGACCTGAACTTATCTACCGGACTCGATAACGTCGAGGGTTTAGCATTTGGTGAAAAACTTGCTGACGGGCGCCAGTCTATTGTATTAGTCAGCGATAATAACTTTAGTGCTACACAATTTACCCAAATATTAGCTTTAGATGCTGACTTAGTACCCACTGTTATTCCAACCGTCGAAACTCGTCCTGATTTAATAGATGATTCAACTTTACCATTTAGTCAGCGTGCGGATGCTGATGACCCTGCTATCTACGTAAATTCTACAGATAGTCAAAAGAGCTTGGTGGTTACAAGCGTTAAAAATGGCGGTCTACGAGTTTATGACTTATCTGGAAATTTATTACAAGAAATAAATCCTGGTAATATCCGTTACAACAACGTAGACTTACAGTACGGCTTCAAGTTAGGTGGTAAATCTGTAGATATTGCCGTTGCTTCCGACCGCAATAACGACAAATTAGTAATTTTCCAAATAGACCCCAACGCTAGTACACCAGGTGAATATCTAAAAGATATTACCGATAGCAGTATAGGTACTTTATTCCAAGCAGAACCCTTTGAGGCGCCATACTCCCCATCATCGCGGAGCGCATATGGTTTAGCTTTATATCGCAGTCCTAAAACTGATGATTATTACGCCTTTGTTAACCGCAGAACAACTGGAGATGTCGCTCAGTATAAACTAATTGATAAAGGTAACGGTACTATAGGCGCCGAACGAGTACGGGAATTTACTTTACCTTCACCAACAGGTGAACGTTCCCCCCAAACCGAGGGTATGGTGGCAGACCAAGAACTTGGAAACCTTTATATCGGACAAGAAAATGTTGGTATTTGGAAGTTCCACGCAGAACCCGATGGTGGTAAAGCTGGTACTTTAGTCGATAAAGTTAAAGCTTTGGGTGGTGAGCATCTCACCGATGATGTTGAAGGATTGAGCATTTACTACACTAAAGATGGAACTGGTTATTTATTAGTTTCCAGTCAAGGAGATAATACTTTTGCAGCTTACACTCGTGAAGGCAGCAATGACTTCTTAGGTAGATTTGCAGTTGGTAACAACGGCGCAATTGATAGTGTCCAAGAATCTGACGGCACCGATGTTATTAATATACCACTAGGCCCCGACTTCCCATTCGGTTTGTTTGTCACCCAAGATGGAAATAATTTACCTGCCAAAATTGTACATGGTGAGAACGTTATTTCCAACTTTAAATTTGTACCTTGGGAAAATATTGCTAACGCTTTCTCTAATCCGTTAAAAATTGACACTACCACCTATAACCCGCGCACTCCTCAAGCAAATTCTTTGTTAAATGGAATTGCTAGTGGTGATACTACCCAAGATTCTACTGTACTGTGGGCGCGCAGTAACTTTACAGGCGCCGTTAAATTTGAATATTCCACATCATCCGATTTTAGTAGCATCGCGGGTATAACAACTGCAAATGTTACGAATACCTTACAGCCAGTAAAAGTTGATATTACCGGATTAACATCTGGAACTCAATATTACTACCGCGTTACTGATGCAGCAGGCACCTCTGCTACAGGTAAATTTAACACCTCAGCAGCTTCAGGGCTAAAAGCCGGGTTAAAATTTGGTGCAACAGGAGATTGGCGAGGAGAATTAAGCCCTTATCCAGCAATTTCTAACGCTGACGAGCGTAATTTAGACTTTTTCGTTAAATTAGGTGATACTATCTACGCTGATTATCCCTCACCAGCGCTCAAAAATGCAGACGGAACTGAAAAGGATCAAGCAATAACCCTTGATGATTATCGCACCAAACACGCGGAAGTTTACGGTAAGCGCTACGGACAAAATACATGGGGTGATTTACGCGCTTCTACTTCTATCTTGGCAACTATCGATGACCACGAAGTTGTTAATGATTTTGAAGGTGGTGAAGATTTAGCCAAAGTTTCAACTAGCGAGCAAGCATTATATGGCGCCAACACAGGATTAGTCAACGATTCGCCATTGTACGAAAACGGTTTACAAGCATTCCAAGAATATAACCCCATCCGCGACCAGTTTTACAGTGATGGTGACGCACGCACAGTAGGAGAACGTAAGCTTTACCGTTATAATACTTATGGTAGTGATGCTGCTTCGTTTGTACTAGACGCGCGTTCGTTCCGTGACGAAGGATTACCTGCTGCTGACCCAACAAACCCAACTTCGTTTTTAGTGAATTCCTTCAATCCTAACCGTACCATGTTGGGGCGGCCGCAATTGCAGGACTTAAAACAAGATTTACTCGATGCCCAAAACAAAGGTGTCACCTGGAAATTTGTCATAGTACCCGAACCAGCCCAAAATTTGGGAGTTTTAGGTGCATCCGACCGTTTTGAAGGTTACGCTGCTGAAAGAACCGACATCTTAAAATTTGTAGATGACAACAACATCGATAACGTTGTGTTTGTTTCCGCTGATATTCACGGAACATTGGTAAATAATCTTACCTACCAAACAGCAGCAGGTCAGCGTCAAATAGCTACAGGTGCGTTTGAAATTACTACAGGTTCAGTAGCATTTGATGCCCCATTAGGTCAAACATTAGCGGGAATTGCTAGCGACTTAGGTTTACTTTCCCCAGCACAAAAAGCCTTCTACGACTCGTTACCCACACCTGGTAAAGACAACTTTGTTAAGAACTTTATCAACCAGCAACTTAACTCATTCGGTTATGACCCCCTCGGTTTGAACGATAACCTTTCCCAAGCTAACGGTTTAATTAACGCCAATTTACTCCAAGGAGATTATGTAGCAGCACATACCTATGGTTGGACTGAGTTTGATATCGAACCCACCACACAAAAACTAGTATTAACAACTTATGGTATTGACGCTTATACCCGTGAAGAACTAGAAGCTAACCCAACTGATATTATCAACCGTACTCCCCGCATCGTTAGCCAATTTGAAGTTAACCCGCGCGCTGGTGCTATTCGTGGAGGTGCAGGAGATAATACTTTATTTGGTGCTAGTGGAGATGATAACATTTACGGCTCAACTGGCAACGACACAATCTACGCTGCTGAAGGTAATAACTTAATACGTGGTGGTGAAGGTAATAATAACTTGTATGCAGGTGCCGGAAACGATTACTTCGATGCTGGGAATGGTAATAATAACTTCTACGCTGGTGAAGGTAACAATCGCATTTTTGCTGGCAACGGTAATAATGTAGTATATGCAGGCGCCGGCAATGATTTTATTAGTTTAGGAAATGGCAACAATACCATTTACGCAGGTGAAGGAAACAATGTAATAACTTCTTCAGGTATTGACACTATCTACACAGGTAGCGGAAAAGATACCTTGAAACTCGATAAAGGTGCAGGTGAAGCTACTGTATATGGGTTTGGCGCCAGTGACACAATTAGTTTAGGCAGCGGCTTCAAATTTAACGACATAACCATCAGTCAATTAGGTGGAGACACACAACTTAGTGTTACCAGCAGCAACGACTTACTAGCAACACTAAAATGGGTACAGTCAAATACTATTACTAGCGCAACTTTCGCATAGTATACTGTCCATTAATTATAAATAGGTCATGTGGCACAGGCGAGACGCCTGTGCTATATTTATCGGTCATATCAAAATGGTATGGACAAATTATTACAATCTGCCCCATATATAATAATAATAAAACTAAACCCGTCACATCAATACGATACAAGCAACAAACACCGACAGCATCAACATTAGTTTCTGCGCCTGCGAGGTTGTCTAAATTCCAGAACCAAGCCTCGAACGGTTTATTATGGTAATGCTAAAGTAAAGTGTATATAGGACATTTAATGCGCTTAAATTCGCAAATAATAAGAAGCTTATGACAGCAACTGGCATTAGGCAACAAATTTTAAAGCATCTTGAGCCATTACCGCCGGAACAGGTAAAAATCCTCTTATTTAATTGGTTAAGTAGTTCAGAGGGCAATTTAGAGGATTTTGAGCGGTTACTAATCAGGACTTACGCATAAAATCCTAGAAACCCGGTTTCTTCTTTGAAATCTGTTATAGAAATGACGATTTTGCGTAGAAACCGGGTTTCTTAGCGTAAGTCCTGCTAATAAATCAATCTGAACATATAACAGAAGAAGCATTTGAATTCGGTGAGATTGACGAAGCACTAAATTTTCAACCACTTACTGAAGCTGAAATGGTTGAGAAAAGCCTGTCCTCACTTGAAGCATATCGCCGTAAAGGGTCAGGCGTGTCGCATGAGCGCGTGCGCGAATGGGTAAAAAGTTTAGGAACTGATGAAGAACGCCCATGCCCCAGATAGTTTGGACTGATAACGCGATTGACGATATGAACCGTCACTATGATTTTATCAAAGTTAATAATGTTGAAGCTGCTTCTCGTGCATTAGAGGCGATTCTTTCTTCGGGTGAAAGTCTACAGCAGAATCCCCGTAGAGGCGCCATAGTAAATGAAAAAGCTGGGCTACGAAAACTTTTAGTTCCTTTTGGAAAGTACGGCTTTGTAATTCACTATATTGTTTTGGAAGATGATGTTGTAATTTTAAACGTTTATCATGGACGAGAAAATTGACCTCGTTAATATTATTTAATCTAAATAACGCATCTTTTGATCCCCCCTTCCACGCGGGGCGTAGGGGGATCAAAATTTAATCAACTTTACGAATTCGCACAGCAGCATATTTAAGGTGAGGTTGTTTGCTCACAGGGTCAATAACAGTCAAAGTTAGTTCATTCGCCGCACGCATACGGTTAGAATCATCCCAGTAACCGTAATGAAAGGGAATAAATACTAACCCCGGTTCAATATCACCAATTTGAGCGGGTGCAATAACTTTACCTCGACGCGATGTCACTTCTACTTTATCTCCTTTAGAAATGCCGTATTGTTTTGCATCTTCTTGAGATATTTGTACAAAAGCATCAGGCGCCGCATTATTAAGTTCTTTTGAGCGTCCGGTTTTGGTGCGCGTATGCCAATGATAAACTACTCGACCAGTGGTAAGCATCAGTGGATATTGATTGTCAGGCACCTCACTTGGTGGTTGATAGTCTCCAGCTTTAATTAATGCTTTTCCCTTCGGGTCGTTTGCACGGTACGATGAAGGTGGAATCATCTGACCCGTTTGGATGTTATGACCATAGGTTTGGCAGTAATCAGCGCTAGTGTTGAAAACGCCATTTGTATATAAACGTGGTGTACCTTGTGGATTTTTTGCATTGCAGGGAATTTGAATGCCTGAATTACCTGTTAGTTTTGCATAGGTAACTCCACTGTAATCACACGGGCGCCCACGCGAGCATTCTTTCCACGCTTCAAATGCTTGTTCTGGTGTTTGCCATTTAATTAAAGCGGCGCCATCTTTATCCCGAAAGTCCATACGTCGTGCATAATCAAGAAAAATATCTAAGTCAGCACGCGCTTCACCTGGTGGTTTAATTGCTTGATACGAAATATGAACGGTGCGGTCAGCGTTGGTGAATGTTCCTGTTTTTTCACCCCAAATTGCTGCTGGTAATACAACATCAGCTAATTGAGCGGTTTCTGTCATGAATGCATCTTGCACTACCACAAATAAATCCTCTTTTTGAAGGATGCGGCGCATACGTTGTATGTTTGGTAAAGAGACTGCCGGATTTGTGCTGCTTATCCAAAGCATTTTTATGAAACCTTGTTCTGCTTGCTCGAATATCTGTAAAGCGTGGGGTGGTGGTGACTTTTTCGGAATTATAGCTTCTTCAACATTCCAAATACGCGCAAGTTGAGCAATGTGTTGTGGATTTTCTCGATTGCGGAAACCTGGCAAGTCAGCTTCGGCGCCACATTCGCGTGTATTTTGAGCAGTGGGTTGACCGTTCATTTGGAAAACTGTACAACCGGGACGACCAATCAAACCGCGAATTAGATGCAAGTTGTTGATTTGAACTGCGGCAATAGTTGCTTGATTTGATTGATATACTCCTTGTAAAGCAGTTGAAACCAAAGTTTTGCTAGAACCAAGAATGGAGGCAGCAGCGCGCAACCGTTCTGCTGGCACTCCTGTAACTGCTTCTACTGTTTCTGGCACCCATTTACTCACTATTTGTTTAAGCTGTTCAAAACCGATAGTATGAGCGTTAATATACTCGGTGTCAATTTGTCCTGCTTGAATAATTAAGTTTAAAAGTCCGTTGAGAACAGCTACATTAGTACCAACTCGCGGTGCAAGATGAATATCAGCTTCTCTTGCAGTTGTAGTTAAACGTGGGTCAACTACAATTAATTTGGGTGGATTTTCACCGCGACGACGGTCGAGAATTCGCATCCACAGGACAGTTTGTACTTGTGCGAGATTATGTCCAACTAGTAAAATGGTGCCTGTTGTATCAAAGTCAGCATAAGAACCTGGCTGTCCATCTGTACCAAATGATTCGCGCAAAGCAAACGCTGCGGTTGCAGTACAAAGTCGGGTATTAGCATCCATATTAGGTGTACCCAACCCAGCTTTACCAATAACCCCAAGCGTGTAATATTCTTCTAAAAATAGTTGACCTGTGGTGTAAAAAGCAATTGCGTTACTGGTGTGCTTCGCTTGAATTTCTTTAGAGCGACGTACAATTAAATTCATTGCTTCATTCCAAGAAGCTTGCTCAAGTTTGCCATTTTTACGAATTAGCGGTTTGGTAAGACGGTCGCGACTGTTATTAGCAACCCAACCGTGCAAACCTTTCGGACCCAACCTTCCCTGGTTTACTCTGTCAACTTCCCGACCACGTACTCCAACTATTTTGCCTTCTCGCACACCAATATCTAATGCACAACCGTAAGAACAAAGCACGCAAGCAGACTGTACCCAACGTTCAGGTTCTGCTGTAACTCTTTGGTCTGCACGAACTGACCATTTATTAATATAGGGAGTTCGTTTACCCCAAATATCTGTAATACTATCGCGCGTTTGTTTGATTGGTGTATCCGCACGTTTGGGTGAAAGCTTGGCAATTGCCTTTTTATTCTTACCACTTAGCAATGTTTCTACAATAGTCGTTACTACCCCTAATGTTATCAAACTGACGTTTCTAAGGAATCGGCGCCGTCCTAAATTGAAAGGTTGGGTAATTCTTATAATTTTAGAGTACTTATCTAGCATTATTTTTCATACTATTTTTTACGTAGCTATATTAGTACTGTAAGATGTGGTATTGTAGCAATCACCGCAAATAGTTTTAACAATCAGTACTAAAAGCAAAATATTTTGTTATTTAAGTTTTATGCTTCTATCTATAGAGAGAGTTTAAAAAGTTGCAAATAAAAAGTAAAATATATAAATATTTAATATATGAAACTTATGTCTTGGATTTATATCGCTATTGCTAGTTTATTTGAAATCGGATGGGCTATTACTCTTAAATACTCGGAAGGTTTTACTAAAATTGTTCCTAGTATTATTACCATAATCTTGATGATATTAAGCTTTTGGTTTCTCTCTCAAGCACTTCGGACTTTACCTATTGGTACTGCTTACACGGTTTGGACAGGTTTAGGCGCTGTAGGTACGGTTATATTAGGTGTAATTGTATTTAAAGAACCTATTGACATACGTCGCTTTTTTTGTATTGGTTTAATTCTTGCAGGAGTTATAGGACTTAAGCTTGCCTCACCGCAGTAGTAACGCTGATAGCATATCCCAACGCATCAAAGTTCAAAAAGATTTGCTATGGATGTAAAAACCTTATAATTACTTATTGTATTTCTAAACATATAAGCATAAAAATATACACTTAGAAAGTAAAAGTAAATTATTATACATAAAGTAGAACTTACGCAAAGAAACCTGGTTTCTACGCATTCATTGTCGCAGACAAATCGTCATTTTTATTACATGCTATCAACGTATATTCCAGGTTTCTAGGTTTTCATGCGTAAGTCCTGATAAAATAGGACGTTTCTTTTTGCCACATGAGATTTTCTTCAAAAATTAATTGAAATAAATAATTAAGAATGAAAAATATTCTGAATTATTTTTCATCTTGTGGGGTGGGCATCCTTGCCCGCCCTTTATATTGGGACGATTGGGACTCTAGAGGACACCCATCCCACAAGAGTATCTTATAAAGTACATAATTAAAAAACCTATAATTATTTATACTTTCATGAACCGTAAGCGTATCCTCGCCTTAACCATCGCACTTTTACTAATCGCCGCTTCATGGTGGAATGTAATGGCAGCGCAAACTTCTCTAACAATTCGCCATATCCAGCGCGTGGGTGTACCTTTACTATATATGGCGCCACAATTACAAAACAACCAAAAAGCACCTGGTGTTCTTATTGCTCATGGTTATGCTGGTTCCAAACAATTAATGCTTGGTTACGCTTACACGTTCGCACATGCAGGCTATGCTGTAATGTTGTGGGATTTTAACAGCCATGCAGCAAATACGCAGCCATTACAACAAGATTCATTATCTTCAAATTTAAATGTTGCTTATACAGCTTTAATAGAACAACCAGAAGTAGATAAATTACGTCTAGCAACTCTTGGTCATTCAATGGGAAGCGGCGCCGTTATGTCTGCTGCGATAGATAACGTTAATAACTATGCTGCCACTATCGCCGTCTCACCCACAGGTGCCAGACCCACAATAAACGCACCTCGTAACCTTCAACTGCAAGCGGGTAGTTGGGAAGGTAGATTTATTACGAATGCACAACGGTTATTGCAAATAGCAGGTGGAGAAAATCGGAATTTTGCAGATGGAAAAGCAAGGAATTTAATAATCATTCCCAATGCTGAACATATAACAATACTGTTTCGTACACGCAGTCATCAAGCTGCGAAAAACTGGCTTGATGCGACTTTTGGTGTGCAGCGTCAAAGTAATTATATAGATAACCGTATTATTTGGTATTTTGTACAGTTGGTAGGTTGGTTAGTCGCACTCGGCACCATTACCCCTATTTTTAATATTAGCTTAAATGAAAAAAGCCCAAAAATTGTTGATTGGGCAGGTTTATTGGCGGCGCCGTTTTTTGCGAGTGGTGCGCTGATGCTGTTTAATAGCTTTGGTAATATCGATGGTTTGGGTGGAGTGTTGGTTGGTGGAGCAGTCAGTATTTGGTATGGTGTCGCTGGTATAACTTGGCTGCTTATTATGGCACGTTTACCAAGACTGAGAATACAGGCATTTTTTACTGGAATTGCTCTATTTGCCTTGCTGTGGATAGCTTTTGGCGCAATGGCACAGGTCGTTTGGTTACAATGGTTGTTGGCACCTGTAAGGTTACAATTATTTCCCATCCTCGCAATTACTTGTTTTCCTTGGTTTTTAGCATCGGGAATAACGCAGCAACATCTCACGCTTGGAAAACGAGTTTTATGGTGGTTAGGACAAAGCATAGTGTTAATAGGTGGATTTATTTTGGTGCTTTATCTCTTGCCTCAACTTGGTTTTATTGCATTATTACTACCTGTTTTCCCTGTGTTAGTGGCTATATTTTCTTTCACAGCTAGCGTGCTGAACGAGCCTTGGAGTTATGCTATTGGTAATGCTTTGTTTTTTGGATGGGCACTTGCTGCGACTTTTCCTTTAGCGAGTTAAAGTAATATGTGCAGGTATTAATTTATAAAGCTGGATTAACAAAATGATACCAGCAGATGGTCAAAATCTCCCTATTTGTGAAACCGAAGTGACACCAGAATGGTTGACCCCGGAGTCGATTCAGTACGTAGCTGAATGTATCAATGATTGCGAAAATGCCCAAATGCTAGCAGAATTAAGACATATTTTTCCGCGCCAAGTTCTAACTGAGGCATCGCGATATGTCAAACCACATCAACGTCAAAACATACGACTGTGGCTCACAGAACTTAATAAGTAAAGAAACCCGGTTTCTAGGAATTTGGCGCCATTCTTTTATTTATTTTTGGAACTTCACAAGTTGGAGCACATTTTGAAGCTTGAAATCATTCCAGTTTAACGAAGCTGAAGTTTCAATAATTAAATCTCCTTGTTTAACATTAGTTATTAAAGCAGAACCATTTTTAAGATTATGGAAAAGAGCATCTACAAGCTGTGATTGATTTCGTGATAGAGTATAATAAACTATGTTATTTTCAAGCCTAACCCCTTTTGGCAAAGCTCCGTTAGGAATTTTTCCTCCTAAAAATGTATTCCAACCAGCGATAAGATAACGATATACTAAAGAATCTGTATCAAAAGATGGTGGTTTTAGTAAGCGCAATGTCCCTTCAAAAGTATCTTCGTGAAGAGTAATTTTCTCTGGAGTAAAATGTAATTGGACTTTAACTTTATTATGCTCCATTATCGCAATAAACCCCTCTTCAACATCTGGTTGTAAGCTTTTTAACTGCTCAACTCTAGATTGTGCTTGTTCGCAGAGAAGTAAAACCGTTTTTTTCTTTAAAATTAATTGTTTAGCTTCGTTGCTAAACATAATATACTCTTCAACAGTTGTCCTAATTCTATTAAATATATTCATATTTATTTAAAATAGTAATAATAAATGTTTCATATTATACAGTATAAATCAAATAAAATAAATCACCTTCGTATAAATACTTACATTCAAACTAGATTTTAGACTTTTGATTAATAAATACCTTCCATGAGTCAGACCCAAAAATCACGCACTAGATAGAGGCATCGGGCGCCTGTATTTATTTATTGTCGTCAATAATACTATTAACCGTTACGTCACTGATCCCTACACATGTGGTACAGGGCTTGAAAGAAAAGAATTAACCCATCTTTTCAATTGAGACTAAAACAGTGTCTAGCTTACGAGTTAACAACTCAAACTGAACTGTCTGGGCGTGGTAGCCTTTTAAATGTTAAAAATGCCTCCCAAGTTTTTAACCTCTTTGACAGTCAGTAGCGATGGGAAATATACACTTCTACTTTGTAGAAGGCTTACAGTTCAAAACAAAAATGTTTGTACCAGTAGTAGATTCAAATCAAAGACCCTTAATGCCAACTACTTCAAGTAGAGCAAGGCGTTGGATTAAACAAAAAAAGGCTACACCATACTGGAAAAAAGGAGTATTTTGTGTTCGATTAAATGTAGAACCAATTGATAGAAAAACACAGCCAATCGCGGTTGGTATAGATCCTGGCTCTAAGCGTGAAGGTTACACAGTTAAATCGAAATCTCACATTTACCTGAATATTCAAACTCACGCGGTTGATTGGGTTAAAGAACATGTAAAAACACGTCGTAACATGCGACGTGCCAGACGATTCCGCAATACACCATGCCGCCAAAACCGTGAAAACCGACTTGTTAATAAACAGAAACTACCTCCATCAACAAAGGCAAGATGGCAGTGGAAGTTACGCATTTGTAAATGGCTAGCCTCAATTTTTCCCGTTACTGTATTTGTAGTTGAGGATATTAAAGCTAAAACTTTAAAAGGTGGCGCCGAAGCGTTGTTTAACCTAACGCGCGAATACCTTCAAAAATTGGACTATACAAATGACCCATACCAACAAGAGCGTGTGGCAAGAATGGCAATGGCAGTTGAAAGCGGGAATCTATGGTTGAAAGGCGCCGCTGATGTCATAAATAATCTATGCTCCAATTTTTGGCGGTTATCCAACACAACCACATCCGAAAGTGGATCAGTTGGTCGCTTACGCCAACATGGTACGAAGTACAATTGAACAAATCTGTATTGATGTAATTCAGATGTGTACACGTTCGGTTGGTACTCGTGGTTTACTGCCACCGCATCAAATGGAACGGTAATAAGAGATTTAACGCTGTACCTGCGTCAACCAGCATTTGATGCAGCACTTTCCAGCGTTGGACAATATTCATTAAGTCAAAACAATTCTGCTCATTCATTGTGGTATGAGTAACCAAGTCCTTGAGATATCACCCCTAGCAAATCCTTATGTCTTACCTATAAAGACAATAGAGGAAATTGCCGCAAGTCCAGCATTAATTGTTGCACCTCATCCAGATGATGAGACATTAGGTTGTGGAGGCACCATTGCTTTATTACGTGCGCTAAATTGCGATGTGCGCGTATTAATAGTTACCGATGGTACCTTATCGCATCCTAATTCTATAAAATATCCGGCGCCAGAACTAAAAGCCTTACGGGAAAATGAAACACTAACAGCTTTACATTTGCTAGGAGTGGAAAAAAAATCTGTAACGTTCTTAGGTTTACAAGATGGTTCAGTATCGGAACAGTATAAAAATATAACTGATACTTGTCGTATGTATTTAGCGGGATTAAAACCGCAAATGATATTTTTACCCTGGCGCCAAGACCCACATCCAGACCATCGCGCAACATGGAACTTAATTCATGACGCAACAAATGTACTTAAAAAACCACGTATTATTGAATATCCTATCTGGGACTGGGACCCCAAACAACGAGGATTTATAGGTGAAGTACAATGCTGGCGCCTAGATACAAGTAAGATGCTGACATTAAAAGAAAAAGCAATAAGAGCTTACCGTTCCCAAACCACAAACCTAATTGACGACGACCCCGAAGCATTTATTCTCACACCCGAAATGCTCTCCAACTTCACCCACCCTTGGGAAATGTATATAGAAGTAACCAGTTAGCAACGGATGTAACGGATGTAACGGATGATTTATCCGCTATATCCGTTCTATCCGTTGCCAGTCTTATTCCCTAATTAAATATAAAACTGATAATATTTGATATCGACGGAACGTTGACCAAAACCAACGATGTAGATACAGAGTGCTTCATCGAAACCTTTAAAAATGTATTTGAAATTACCCAAATAAATACCAACTGGAGTACGTATGGACACACTACAGACTCTGGTATCACCTTACTGACATCTTGCACCTGACCTAGAAACCGGGTTTCTTGCGACAAACTGCGCTAAAAAAGCTTAATCTCTCGTACAGAAACCCGGTTTCTTTTGGCTTGTTGCGAATGGTGCAAGATATAAGCTTACAAATATTCCATGAGCAATTTGACCGGGCGCCATCTGAAGAAGAGTTATCAAAGCTTCAGCATCGTTTTGTTGAATTACTAAACCAACGTTATTCAACAAATCCAGAAATGTTTGCAGAAATACCTGGTGCATCTGTAATATTACAGAAAATATCTTCATTACCAGAACAGCAATTTTAGAAAATCTCACTAAAGGAGGAAATTTACTCCTGGTACACTGGACAGAATACGCGCGTGACTATCGTTTGAATGGTGATGAAGTCCATGACTCGTTTTTGGAATTGGCGCCAACCCAACTAAAACACCTAAAAAGTCAACACGAAGAACAATATCGACTAGATTTATTTGAACGAGTGTAATGTTAAAAAACCTGTAGGTTGGGTGGAGGCTTCGTTAGCACAGAAGGTTGCTCGTGATACTGGGTTAGAAGTAATTGTAGAGTAGTAACTATTCAAATACTACAGTTCTATCACCATAAACCAACACTCTATTTTGTAAATGCGCGCGCACTGCTCTAGCTAAAACCATTCTTTCTAAATCTTTACCCTTACGAATTAAATCAGCTACAGCATCACGGTGACTTATTCGCACTACTTCTTGCTCGATAATGGGTCCTTGGTCTAAGTCTGCCGTAACATAGTGAGCTGTGGCGCCAATAATTTTAACTCCCCGTTGATACGCGCGTTCATAAGGATTGGCGCCAACAAAGGCAGGTAAAAATGAATGATGGATATTAATAACCTGCGGAAATTTACTAATAAAGTCAGGGCTAATAATCCGCATATACTTTGCCAAAACCACTAAGTCAATATTAGATTGTCGTAGAAGTTCTAACTGTTTAGCTTCCTGTTCAAGTTTATTTTCATTATTTATTGAAATATAATGATAATCAATACCAAACTGATTTGCAATAACTTGTAAATCAGGATGATTGCTAATAATTAAAGGAATTTCTGCCGCTAACTCGGACGCGCGCTGGCGCCAAATTAAATCTAACAAACAATGGTCTTGACGACTGACCCAAATCGCAATTCGTGGCACGGTGTCAGAAAAATGAAGTTCCCATTTGGCATCTAAAGGTTGAGCAATAGCGTTGAAAGCTGGACTAATTAGTTCGCGGGGTAAGTGAAAACCGTCTAGCTGCCATTCAATTCGTGTCAAAAATAACCCGACGGCAAAATCTGTATGCTGGTCGGCGTGAACAATGTTACCACCGTTGGCATAAATAAAATTAGCGAATTTTGCTACCAACCCTCGTTGGTCAGGACAAGAAATGAGCAGAGTTGCAGTCGCGGTCATACAATTTTAAACAAATAGCTTGTAGTTTTTATCAAGGATAATACGGGAAGATTATTATAACCTTGCTAATGCGGGTAATTGTAGTATTTTACAGACGCTTGCATCACAAACAGATTAATGATATTATTTATCGTCTAATAGATTAAATAATTTAACTGCTTGCATAACTCAGATGACCCTTTTTCTAAAAAAATCAGCAGATTGCTATTATGGTGCTGTACTTAACTAATCATTTACAAATTTGGCATCTTTACCTAACTGGTGCCATTGTTTGAACACTTTCAGTCAATTTCAGTCTTTAGCATACTCAGCATCAGTATCGCTATTAGTTACTAAACAATATTATACCCGTGCCAGTAATCTAGAGTTTTTCTCAAGTTATGGAAGTAATATTCTTGCACCCGCTTTAGCAGGATATTTGTACAAAGTAATTGGTTTATTAGGAATTTGGCTAGCAAAAGTTCCTCCAAATGTTCAAGGACTTGTTTTTGCCGCTCAATCATTAGCTTTGCAATTGGTAATTAAATCATTGCGCGCGTAATAATAAGCTTCCCAATTTAAATTCTTCATTCCTTGGGATGCTCCCCTTATAAGTTATAAGAGTTACAAGAGTTACAAGATTTTGTTTATGATCTTAATTTTGGAACTAATTGAATTACACCCCATTGACCGTTGGTTAGCCAATTTGTATCGCTTGGCGCCAATGAGTGAATGACTTCTGGCTTAATTCCTGCGGCAACTTCAGATTTTAGAGTGCGTAGTGCAAGTAATGGCGCCGGGAAATAAGAGATAATATCGCTGATGTTGGTGGTGTAGTCCCAGTGTCTATCACCGAGTAATCGACGGTAATTTGCGTCACCTTTAATAATTGTCAAGTTACTAGCAGCTAAATCATTTCTAACTACATCGGGCATTTCCCAAAAGGCTAATGGTGATGTCCAAAAGTAATCGCTGCTTAAAACTAGTTTTCCTAATCCCAAGTATTCTTGTAGACGGTTTGCTAAAAATGTTACATCCCAATTATTAGATTTAGCAAAAAATTCAATTGTGTTGTGTATATCTTGAATCATGGCATCTGAGACAAAAGTGGGATGTGGTTTGAGATGTAACTTAATTTGTTTGGCTAAACCGCTACCGAGTAAAAAATCGACTAAACATAAATCGCAAACCAACTCAAACCCAGCATTATCTACAACTACATCAAAACGTCCTTGCTGGTTTTTGTTAATTAAATCAACTACCGAAGCTGCATCGTTAACTAATATATGTGCTTGCTGAGTCTGAATATCAAATTGAGTGCGGTCGGTTTCAAATGCAGACCACAAACTTAAATCAACGCGATTACCCCATAAAGCAAAATATAATAAACCTAATAATGCTTCTTCTGATTCAGAATTATCTAACCAGCTATTAACTTGATGACATAGTGTAGTAATAGCCTCAAAACCAGTTTCTAAACCTTGACGCTTTTGGAGTGCGAATGGGTCAACACCTTGCGACTCACCAGGAGCAAAATAACCAGTGATATTTAAAATTAAACGATAAAAATAAGTTTCAGCAACAAACCACGGAATATCAACCCAACGTTGCCCAAGTAATGGTTGAAGGTATTCATTCCAATTTGCAACATCGGCGCCTGTGTCATCTACCAAAGGTTGTATATATCCAGTAGGTAAAGCACTAGCAAGTTGTTCTAAACTATTATTAACTGTACTAGTAAAAGAATTTTCAGCTATAACGCGACGAGCAATAGCAGGCATTCGTTGCGTAACAGTATACTCTGTAAAAGAACCAACTTCGGCGCCGACAAGCGGAGATGGCAAAGGCAGTTTAGGAAGTAATATAGTCATGCCATTTAAGCATTAATAGTAGGAACATACTGCCGTAACAAATCATCAACAGGTTGTCGCTGTAAAGATTTAACCATCAAATTAGACACTCTTTTCGCCAAACGACTCGAACTTCGTACAGCTAATACATCAACATCTGGTTCCGAAGGATTTACATTCCATTCATAGAATAGAATTTTTTCCCACCTAACAAACACCCCATCCCCCAGCCAAATGCCATTTTCCATGAGTGAGGGTTGATACGTAAACCCATTTAACAACATGTAAACACCAAAAATGAGTCGAGAGACACCAGCTATTCCTTCAGAAGTGTTGTTATCTGTAATAAATGACCTAATCGATATTGCTGCTGACACTACAAACAGTATTCCAGCAAGGAAAGCTAATACTTGACCGATATATCTCCCACGATTAGGAATTGTTAGCAGTGACCGACCAGCTTGTGTTCTTCCCACTGCCAAGTTCAAAATCAACCAGAGAGCTAATGGAATCAAGAGAATATATAAAATGTCACTAATCTGAAGTGTCATTATTTTAATAATCGATTCTAATAGAGCGGTTCTGATGTAAACATAATATTCCAATCTCTCTTAAAATTAAGCGATAAAACTATTAAATTTCTAATAAACCCTCTGGATTTACCGATAGAATTTCACGTCTTTGTAGCCCTTCGCTGTGTAAAATTTCGTTTGCTGCTAACAAACCACTACTGACAGCACGCTCCATTAAACCGCACGGGAAAGGCATTTTAACCCAATCGCCTGCATAAATTAAGTTATTAATATTACTACGAGTTTCGGGACGTTCTGCGTAACTATTAGGTGGATATCCAGAAAAGTTTTTTTGGTTGACTAGTTCACGGTGCAGGATATTAGCTTGCTTGAGTTCAGGAACAATATCATACAGTTCCTGCTCAAAAGTCGCGAGCAGTGCGGATTGAGTCGGAAACTCTTTCTCTTTATAGCAATAAGCATGTAACTCAACGACACTACCACCTGTACGTTGCGACCAGTCGATAAATTGCTGCTGGATACGGTGATATAAAGTAATGCTGTCTGTGAGTGCGTAACCAGATAGCGATGTAAAATTGCTTTGTTCCCAAGCAAAGTCACGGTCGAACCAAAAGCGACATACTGCAAAGGGGTCTGCGATGCTCAACTTTTCGATTTGCTCGCGTGATTTTTGATTAACGTCTCCATCTAAACGTTTGAAAAGGTGTTGCACTCCCGGTACATCAGTGGCAAATATATAGTAATCTGCTACAACCGTCTCTGGTTTCACAGTTTCCGGTTTAATAGCAACTAATTGTAACTCGTCACTGTAACCTTTCTGAGGGCGCCCTTTTATTTCAAACTTGGCTAAATCTCTTTCTGCTGGACCTTTGAGGACTTTACCATCTGCTGCAAATACTGCACCATGACAAGGACAGTGAAATTTACCATCCTCTGCCATTTTTACGGTACACCCTTGGTGAGTACAAGTTAGCGAGATAGCTTCTTGACTATTTTCTGCCACTGCGAACACCTCGTCTGCGGCGCCAAAATATTCTATCTTGCTATTATCGGCAACAATATGATTACGCTTTACAGAAAATGGTACATCACTGGCGCCGCTACCCACTTGATACGTCAGAGAATTAACGCTGTTATTTTCGGCTTTAATTTGACTAACAATTGCATTCGTAACAACTTGACCACCTTCACTTTTTATTGCATCAACAATTGGTTGCACTAAACTAGTACCCATATCATTTTTAGTACCATTAAAAGCTAATCCTTCGGGGTTACCAAAAAAATAAAAGTGGAAGAACTGCATTAATTCTCCCACACTCATTAAATCAGGTGCATTCAAACTTGACTTGGCAAAAGGTAAAAAGTATAAGTCATACAAACCTTGAGGAAAATCTTTTGCTACCCAATCAGCAACCGAAATATTATCAAAACGTTGATAATTCTTTTCACGCTCGAATCCACCTATTGCTTGAAATACCTGTAAATGTTTAATCTTTGTTAAATTTATCCCCCACTTTAAGCGATTTGGTGAAGCAATTGCTAAATCAACAATATTCCACGGAAAAGCTGAACTGCTGGGACGAAATACCTCTGGTTTATAGTTTTCGCGGTAAACGAGCGAATAAAAATTTAACGATTGAAAGTTATCTGTAGCGTTTAAATCTTTAACTAAACTATTTAAATTATAATATTGCGGAAAAAATCCATGAAACCCATGTTCCATTCTAAATTCATCGGCGCCGACATTAACCTGCCAACTAGCAATTTTACCTCCAAACTGCGGAGATTTTTCAAGTAAAGTTACCGCAAATCCCCTTTGACTCAATTCGTATGCACAAGCTAAACCAGCTAAACCTCCACCAACTATCACAGCAGTCTTAGGTTGATTTAATTTAAACGGCAACGAGAGAGTATCTTTTTGAAATACCGTTGGTTTGGGTTTAACAAATCGTGAATACCCCATTACTCCCGCAACAGTACCAACACCAAATAATTTTAATAAAGTTCGACGAGAAATTGGAGTTTCTGGCAAGTTTGAAAGCGTAGTCATAGATTAATTCTTATGTTTAGTCGTATATTGTACTTATTTCAACAAATATAATCTACCTATCAATTGGTAGGTAAAGGCGAAAAAAATTATTTAGGGGTCAGTCCATCTAACAAAACATCTATCATTTCATTAACTATGACCTGTTTAGCTTCAACTTCGTTTCCAGATATCACCATTGGAATACTTTCCATCACCGATAAGAAAAATCCAGCTAGTACATTAGCACGACAATTACGAATCTCGCCTTTTTGCTGTGCTAGTTCAAACATTTGCTGTACAGGGATAAATATACATCTACGACAACTCGCCGACAACTTCTTAAGATTTTCTTCACTTAAACATGGCATATCGGTGTGCAGAATACTTAGAAGATGCACAGGAGGTTGAGAAAGAAACCACTTTGCTGCACAATTTAGCTGCGTGCGTAAATTATCTTGTTGTTGTATTGCATTTTGTAAACCTTTGTGATGATGTTCAAACTCTAGCTCAGTAACAGCTACATATAGTTGCTCCTTGCTCTCGAAATGATAGTACAGCGATGCTTGTCGAATACCTACCTCTTTAGCAATATCTCGCATTGTTACATTACTATATCCGCGCGCACGAAACAATCGCTCTGCCGCATCAATCACGCGCGAACGTCCGTCACATGTAGATAACTTGGAGAGTGGCGCCTCAGTCAATGTTTAATTACCAGGTAGGGTGCGTGACACCATAACAAATTCGCACTAATTACGACAATCTGGTAGCGTCACGCACCATCGATTATTTATATAAATGTTACCACATTGACATTTATTCATCACATCAAGCAGCCAAAATACGGCGCCAGGTTTTAATTCTTGAGCGTGCGCGATAACATGCCAGTTATTTAACAATACCTGGTCTTTCTCCATAAATACCAGCGGCTTATATGTTAAAGAATTTACAGCTTCATAATATATAGCAATCCACGCATCATTCATAAAATATACACGTTGTAGAGACGTTACATGTAACGTCTCTACATCTAATTATGTATATTTGCGGCGCCATTGTACTAATAATACAAATCATTCTCAAGATTGAGGTTTTGAGACGTGTGCGAGTTTAAATTTTTAGATAAAACTTATTTTAGCGTAGTTTGAGGTAATAATTATATGAATTATCTTGTAGCAGTATTACCAGACAGAATTCAGGCAGAAGCAGCGTATACTGCACTTGAAAAAGAAGGCTTGCCTACAAATCAAATTGATATTTTAGGAAAAGGCTACAAAAGTGCTGATGAATTTGGGTTAATTAACCCTGAACAGCAAGCTAAAAAAGGATTTAAACGTTTGTCGCTGTGGCTAGTTCCGTTTGGTTATGTTGCTGGTTATGCTTTTAATGTTTTAACGGGTATTGAAATACTTCCGATTGGTCATCTGGGGAATCATATTTTTGGTGGTATCTTAGGAGCATTATCCGGCGCCTTGGGTGCGTACTTCGTAGGTGGTGGAGTTGGCTTAACAGTGGGTAGTGGCGACGCTTTACCCTATCGGAACCGCCTCGATGCAGGCAAATATCTTGTGATCGTTCGCGGTACACAAGAATTACTTAATACGGCAACCCGGATTCTACGCTCCTATGAACCAGAGAATCTGCAAGGGTATGCAGAGGCATAAGCTTGATAACGAAACTAACAAAAAAGGTGGATAAGTTCAATCCACCTTTTCCTTAATTCATGCTCGTCGCTGCAACAATTGAACCTTTGAAGTGTCCATTTGTCTTTCCTAAACGCTCTGCAATAACTTGACGGTACACAGCTTCATAACCATCAGCCATTTTCTGAGCGCTAAAGTTCTGCCATACATAGTCACGGCAAACGTTGCGGTCAAGAGCAATAGCTTTGTCAATAGCTTCTACACATTCATCAACGCTTTCACATACAAAACCAGTCTTACCATGCGCGATAACTTCAGGTGTGGAACCCATCTTCATCGCTATAACTGGTGTACCAGCAGCCATTGACTCAACCATTACTAAGCCAAAAGGTTCACGCCAAGTTATTGGGAATAGCGTTGCTGCCGCACGTCCCATAATTTCATTCTTTTGAACGTGGTTTGCTTCACCTAAATACTGAATTTGCTCACCATCTATACGGGGCTTAATTTCGCGTTCAAAGTATTCAACGTCTACCACATCAACTTTACCAGCCATTTTTAACGTCCATCCAGAACGCTTGGCAATTTCTATAGCGTGATGGGGGCCTTTTTCTGGAGATATACGACCAACAAAGGCTAAATAAGGTTCTTCAGATGGTTGAGGGAAAAATTTATGGCTAGCTACATCTATACCGTTATAAACCGTTGCAACACAATTTAAGTCTAATCTTGGTTCACGCTGTGAATCTGAAATGCTGATATACGGCTGACGCTTGGCGTACTTGAACATCTTTTCATTGTCAGGCGTAAAGATACCGTGGAGGGTGTGAACTGTAGGCGTTGAAACTAAATTAACGAAAGGTAAGGAGCTAAAGCCGACATGAGAATGAATAACATCGAACTCCGAAGCCCTTTCGTAAACCCAATTAAGTTGCAGCATTTCATAAATGCTGTACTCTCTAACGTTTGAGTCCAACCGCAAAGCGCGGGGATGAACTGATTCGAGCTTTGCTAAAGTTAGCGAGTCTCCCGAAGCGAAAAGCGTTACTTCATGTCCGCGTCGAACCAATTCATCTGTCAGCAACCCCACCACTAACTCAGTGCCACCGTAACCTGGTGGTGGTACTCTTTCCCATAATGGAGCAACTTGAGCAATCCGCATTTTTTTCTCCTTCAATGTGATTTAGACACACCTGCACCTTTCTAATGGGCGCTTGTGATAGTCTTAATTTTGTTAATAAACGTTAAGCCGATTTAGCTGAATTTAGCTGAATTTAAAAGTGCATTTGAGATTCTGATAAGAACTTTAAGGGTTTGAAAATCAAAACCCTCTCTACCCGAAGTATTGAAATTATCCTACCACAATAAATATTTTACCGGAATATACCTTTAGATAGCTACTATAAAGACTGCTTAAACGAGACACTTCAAGTGTTGTTCAGTTTAGATATAGCTTTTTAAAACTGACAACTACCATGCGTAAGAGTTTTAGTACTACTATAATTGCTACAATAATAGTAAGGATTTAGTACAGCTATATAAATAAGCTAGTAAACGTATAATTGGTATTTAATCTATGAGAGTAATACTATACCCGTTTATTAAGTTTTTAAAGAAAGCTGTATGTTGTCATGAATCAGTAAAAACCTCACACTGCTTGCTTTTGCGTTGTAATTACTGATAGTTTATGGGATGATTATGAAGATGTTTCTTTATCGAATTTATGTATAAAATGTCAACAGTACGCAGGACATGAGGCGTTTTGCTCGAAGTAGCTTTTTGGGCAGCGTTAAAAATAGTTCACTCCGTTCAGTATGACACATTCGATACTTAATCAACGTTTTCGAGTCACAGACAGTGAATATTACCTTAAGTGCAGTTTGACAGTTGAAAATAGTAATCAAAATTACAGAAAGATTTAACAAACTGATTCATTTCAAATTATCTCGTTTGAATTCTTTGTACTCAATCTGTAAAATTCACCTTTGATATTGACTTATGGATAAAGCAAAATTGTGGGTAGGCGTAATTACCGTGCTTGTTGGCTACTGGGTACTAGTTAACTTAATGATGTAGACGTTTAATGACGTTTAATATTGATTGTGTAGAGACTAAACATGTTTAGTCTCTACGTTAATTATGTTGCTACGATTTACCTGATGGGTCAGCAGCGTGAACTAGTTCTGGTTCTTGCTCTGAAGCTGGACGCTCGATAATTTGCTCGGCGCCGGGTCTAAGTTGTCGATCAAATGTGCCTAGTTGCACAGGTTTACGTGTTTGTGCAGATTCGTAGATAGCACGAATGATGCGAACATCGGCAAGTCCTTCTTCTCCTGATGGTTCGGGTTCTTTATTATTTAAAACACAATCAGAGAAGTAAATTATTTCTGCTGCAAATTGGTCACCTGCTGAGAATGATTCTTCTTGTTTTTCTTGATTAATGGTGATTTGTTGCTTAAGTTCTCCTTGATACGAGTAAGCTGAGTCCATCCGCAAATCACCTTTTGTGCCTACTACTTGGTAACTTGATACATTGGCGGCGCCGAAACTTGATGTAAATGTTGCGAGTCGTTCTCCAGGGAAACGCATTATTACACTTGTCATTTCCTCTATTTTTTCAAACCGCTTTTCTCCGTTGTTAGCACTGACGGCAATAATTTCGGTCGGTTCGTCCTGGAACAAATAGCGTACTGCGTTGATACAGTAAATACCTATGTCGTATACAGTACCACCACCTATGGAAATATCTTCCATCCGAACGTTATCTTCGGCAACTTGCTGGGAAAATACTGAATTAAATATGCGGGGTTTACCAATTTTACCTGATTTAATCGTTTCGATTGCCTGTAAATTTGCTTTATCAAAATGTAAACGGTAAGCAATCATTAATTTGACGTTATTTTCTTTGGCTGCGCGCGTCATTTGTTCGCACTCTTTTTCAGTTACAGCCATTGGTTTTTCACAGAGTATATGAATACCTTTATCAGCTGCTCTTTGAGTATATTCCAGGTGTAAATGATTAGGTAATGCTATGTATACGACATCAATATCGCCGCTGTCGAGGCATTCTTCATACTGGTCGTAGGAGTAAGTTTTTACACCATATTTTTTGCCGAGTTCTTCTCGTTTAGTTGGGTCGTCAGAAACTAATGCTGTAAGTTGGGAATTGGACGCTTGTGCAAACCCTGGTAAAACTGTTTCTTGAGCTATCCACCCAAGCCCGACTACTGCGTAACGAATACGATGACCGTTGTTTGAGTTAGAATTATTAGCCATGAGTTCCTTTTTTATTTCGATAATATGAATATTGAGATTGAGAACAGGAATTATCTGCTTCTCAGGCTAGAAACTCATGGTAATAGTTCCATCTTCCTCGCGATGGAGAGAATTTATTATTTATCTTTATGTCATTTGGCTGTTGTTAAGTTGTAAAATTTATAATCACGTATAATAACTATTATTTACAAAGTTTAACTAAATTTAAATATAAATAGTTTGCAATCTTGATATTTTAATACCGCAGATAGAAGCTATTTATAATTAAATAACTTAATTATATGTAGAGACGTGATATATTGCGTCTCTACAACGTTTTGTGTATAAACAGAATATTTTTCATACATTAAATTAGCTACACCACCTTATAAAATGGAAACAAGGTCAAATACACAGGTTATAGAGCAGAAGCTAGAACAAATTGGCAATATCCTGCGGCTTGCAGGATGGATTGGTTTTTGGGTGGAACTTGGGTTTGCTGTAGCTGGGGGACTGACCTTGTTATTTGCCATTACTGGACGCAGTTTCAACCAAACTATTACATCCCCTGCATCTGTACCGGGAGCAGCAGTTAATTACACTCAATCCACTACACCAGGTCTTGGAATTGGTATATTTTGGGCAGGTTGTGGAATATTACTGTTGCTATTTAATGTTTACTTAGCGTTTCGACAAACAAGACTTGCCAGACGACTCCGTAATGGTGAAATTAGCACACATCCTAAGAAATCTGAAGTGATGCAAATTGTGCGATGGGGTATTATTGCTAGCTTAGTAGGAATGCTGGCAACAATTATAGGAGGTGGTGTCACTCTTGCAGTACTACTAGCAAAATCAATTGCTGTACCTCAAGGTGTAGCAATAATCGACCCCAACCGTATTATCCGCGCGCTTGATATTTTTGTCGCTCTAGCTAACATGAATGGCATCACCGGAAACTTTGTAGGTTTGGTTGCGGGTTTAGGTATTTTAAATTGGTTACACCGAGAATAATATCAATGCTTGTGGCACTTAAACGTTCATATAGCCACCATCAACAACGATATCTGCTGCTGTCATGTAAGACGACTCATTGCTAGCTAGAAAAACAACAGCAGAAGCGATTTCCTCTGGTCTCCCAAAACGTCCTAGCGGTGCGGACTGCTTCACATATTCTCCAAAACTGTCGAGTGCTTCTGGTGACAACCCCATTTTGCTCTGAAAATTAGTAGGTATAAAACCGGGACTAACTGTATTTACTCGAATTCTACGAGATGCAAGTTCAGTAGCCAGGGTTCGGGCAAACGAACGTACAGCCGCCTTCGTTGCAAAATACACGCTGCCTGTTGCTGCTCCTTTCTCATGGACTGCCGAGGCATTTAAAATCACGCTTGCCTCTTCGTTCAACAGTCCAGCAAGTTTCTGTACAGTAAAAAAGGCGCCTTTAACGTTGATATCGAATTGGTCATCGTAAAATACCTCGTCAATCGCTTCCAGGGGTGCGAAAAGTCCGATTCCGGCATTTACAAATAGAACATCTAATCCACCAAATTCTGCTTTCACTTGTTCTGCCAGAGTGTTCAGGTTTGAAAGCGCGCGCACATCTGCTAAAACAGGAATTACCTTTGAGCCTAGTTCTTGGGCGGCAGATTGCAAGCGCTCCTGGTTTTGTCCGGTGATAATTACTCGCGCACCATCTGCAACAAACTGCTTGGCAGTTTCAAATCCAATACCTGTCGTCCCCCCTGTTATAACCGCTGTTTTGTTCTGCAATCGTGCCATAGAAATACCTCCTAGTAAGTGCTAATCAATTTAACTTAGACTGAATGGTCTAAGTTAAGATAAAAAAATTTAGGATTCCTTGAGAAGTGCCATTGTTGCCTGAACGGTACTCTGTAAAAGCGCTTCAGTGTCAACTGTCCGACCTAACAGAGCCATTCCCTGTGTAGTACAAAGCAACATTCGTGCTAAATCACGAGGCTTTGCTACCTGCTTAAGTTCTCCGACTTCTTGAGCGCGGGTAATCGCAGTAAAAAAGGCATCCTCTACGTCTTGCAGGTAGCCACGTAAGGTCGCTGTAATCTCCTCCTCACTAGTATTAAAGTCAGCAATATTCGTGCCAAGCATACAGCCTTTGCTTCCTGCCAAGGAATGCATCTGTTGCAAATTTTGGAGTACCGTCTCCAAATTCTCCAGGGGGGAACCCGGAGCTAAAAGCTGGTCTCGCATCAACTTCACCTCTGTCTTGGCATAATATTCGAGTGCTTTGAGAAAGAGCGCGCGTTTGTTGCCAAACGTATCGTACAGACTCTTTTTGCCAATGCCCATCTGTTCGAGCAGTTCAGAGAGACTAGCTGCCTCATACCCGCGTGCCCAAAACACGTCCATTGCCTTTGAGAGGGCAACTTCAGGGTCAAATTGTTTATCTGGTCCTCGACTCATATACATACCATAACATTACTTAAACCGATTGGTCAAGGTTTTATTATCTTATTAAGTCGGTGCAGAAGAATTAATCACAACTGAAAAAAGAACAAAGCCTATGCATCGAGTAACAAGTATTAATGTAATTTCTCTTTTTGATTAATTTAAAAAATAAGATTCCCGACTTATTTAAGAAGTTAGGTATATTGGTATGTGTTTAAGCAAGTACACCATTTAACACTAAGTTAATTGCTGCTTGGGTATAGCGTTCAATCATTTCATCACTTAGTAACTCGACATCTGGGGTCAGGTGTTTTAAATTTTCATAAGCATTTGCATAAAAAACGCATATTCCCGCTATCGTCAGCGTTGTCATATATGGGTCTTGCTGACAAAAAATCCCTTCTTGCATACCCTTCTCTAAAATTTTGGTAACATATGTAAGTGGTTGCGACCAATTTGTGTGCTGAAAATATTTACCTTGATTTTGATTCGCTTCTTGAAATAACAACATCCCTTGATAGCGATGCTTAATTTCATAAGCAATTACAGTTTGCAAAAACGTTTGTAGCGCTTCTTTTGCTGGTAGTTCTTCTAAATTCATTTGCTCCAGCATTTGTTGAAACTCTAATGCTGGTCGTTCTAACACTGCTTGATACAACCCTTCTTTACTCTGAAAGTAATAGTAAATCATCCTTGGCGCCACTCCTGCACTTTTGGCTATTGCATCAGTTCGGGCGCCAAATAACCCATTTTTTGCAAACTCAATTTGTGCGGCATCAAGAATTTGCTGTTTTGTTACCTCGGCATCACGAGTTGCCCGGTTGACTTTTGATGATGGCTGTGTATTATCAGTACTGCCCACAGTTATTGCGTTTAGCTTTTCTTTTATCTGACTTTACAAGCTTTTGCTCATAGTTACCACCTTTTAGACTAAAGCTATGAATTAAATTTTTAATTAACTATTGACAGACACCCCACTGTTAGTTCATGCTGTATTTATGAAATAAATTTTTAATGCATTAAGTAAAATGCAACAACTCAAATCGGCTCTAGAAATGCCGGGTAGTTTTGGTGTACCAATTATTAGTGACCTTCAGTTTGCTGGAAACGAAGGTTACTCTTTAGTGCAAAGCTGGCAGCGCTATGGTTCTGTATTCAAAATGCGACTATTAGGACAAAAATGTGCAGTTTTAATAGGCGCCGAGGCAAATAAGCTAGTACTAGTTGACCAAGCAGAACGTTTTTTAGAAGAACTTAAACAAGTTGTTAAAGGCGAATTAAACATTGAACATTTGCGCCAATTACCGCAAATGACCAACTTTCTTAAAGAAATTGAGCGCTTATATCCACCTACATCATTAATAATTCGAGGTGTAGTCAAAGAGATTGAATATGCAGGATATCCGATAGAACCGGGCTGGACAATTATTATTTCTCAATTGGTCACGCATCGGTTGCCAGAAATTTACACCAACTCAGAACAGTTCGACCCAGACCGCTTTGCACTTGGACGCAAAGAAGACAAAAAGTCGCGTTTTCATTACTAGGGTTTGGAGGTGGTGCCCATGTTTGTATGGGTCGAGAGTTCGCACTGATGGAAATCAAAGTTTTTCTAGCTACCTTACTGCGTCACTACATTTTTCCGTAACACCAGAATTTTCTGTGTTGGCGCCTGTCTTAGTTCCTCCCAAAACTCAAAATCAACTACATGTACATATAACAAAAAATAATTATGACTCGCTTTTTAATTGCTACAATTGCTGCTGCTGGTCATGTTAATCCAGCTTTACCAATCGTGCGTAAGCTCGTTGAACGTGGTCACGAAGTATGTTGGTATACCGGGAAAGGTTTTAAAGAAAAGATTGAAGCAACTGGCGCCCATCACGTTCCTATTCGCACAGGTATAGATTACACTGATATTAATACGATTCCCTCAACTTTTATAAAACAAAGAGATGCTTTAAAGGGAGTAGCGCAGTTTAAATTCTATCTCAAATATGGCTTTATTGATTCGGCAGTAACACAACTGGAAGATTTAACTAATATATTGAATCAATTTCGGGCTGATGTTTTGCTATGCGATGTTTTCTGCCTTGGTATTTCGTGGTTACATGAAAAAACAGGCTTACCTTGGGCTGCATTTGGCATGTCAGCGCTACCTTTCAACAGTCGAGATACGGCGCCTTTTGGGCTAGGAATTCCACCAGGTAATTCCTGGGGGGAAAAATTACGAAATAGATTTCTTAATTACCTATCGCAGAACATTTTAATGCGTGATGTAACACTTCATCTTGACCAGTGTCGAGAAAGTGTTGGACTACCAAGGAAATCGCAGGATTTTTTCACTGCTGCTTTATCTCCATTTCTTTATTTACAAGGCACTACGCCATCATTTGAATATCCTCGTAGCGACCTTGCACCACAAATTCACTTTATCGGAACCTTTTTACCTCCGGCGCCTGCATTTACACCTCCTGCTTGGTGGGATGATTTGAAATTAGATAAACGGATAATTCATGTCACTCAAGGAACAGTCGCAACAGAAGCAAGAGATTTAATCTTGCCAACAATCGAGGCTCTTGCAAATGAAGATGTATTATTAATTGTGACAACAGGAGGGCAACCGATAGAAAATCTACAGCTTAATCCAATTCCCAAAAACGTTAGGTTAGAAAAATTTATTCCTCATGCTTATTTATTACCTTATGTAGATGTAATGGTGACAAACGGTGGATTTAATGGTGTACAGACAGCTTTAGCTTCTGGTGTGCCAATGGTTACTGCTGGTCAAACCGAAGAAAAACCTGAAATTGGCGCCAGAGTTCAATGGACTGGAACTGGAATAGACTTAAAAACTAGTACACCCACAACTAACCAAATTCGAGATGCCGCAATGAAGATTCTTAGCACACCGAAGTATAAAGAAAAAGCAGAAAGTTTTAAAGGTGAAATTAATCGCTACAATACACCTACTCTGGCAACAGAATTACTAGAGCAATTGGCATTAACTAAAAATCCTGTATATACTACACATGTTTGATAGCGGTAAAATGCCTGGGTATTGGGAGATTTTTCCATGATGGGGAATTATAGTGACAAACAACTGTCGAGAATAGTTTTAAAAGGATTCAAGTCTATTACTGAGTGTCACCTGGAACTGTGAAAGGCTGTTTTCTTGCAACCTGAAGAACTTCAACCTGAGACAATTTTGGTTGACCAGCTAGAACTTGGGCTACATCCCTATGCTATAACAGTACTGGCTTCATGCTTCACTGCCACTGATTACCCTATAATAAGAATTTACTGCTTTTAATTATAACTTATGCTGTAGAGCAGCTTTGTTGATTATAGTTTATTTAGCATGTGGTTGTTGGGTTCCCGCTTCGCTCCACCCAACCTACAATTACAATTACTTTTGTGGGATGGGCATAGAAAGCCCGTCCCATATATAATACATTATTAATATCTAAGCGCCAGGTTTAAAATAATCCCAAAATCTGTCACCAGAGTCTGCACGCACTAATGCTACAACTACATCAGGTAAAGCAGTTACAGTTGAATACACAAGATAACGCGGTTCCCAGTGCGGTTGAAATTTATCTTTGTATGCGCGCAAACCTTGGAAATTATAAAAGCGCTGCAAGTGGTCATAGAGGTATTTAAACACTTTATCCCGGTGCCCAGTTTTTCCTTGTAAGCTTTCTCCGACTCCAGCTAATGCAATTAAACCAATATTAAAGCCGTCGTAACCACGTTCTTTATAATGCTGAAACATCGAAATAAACAAAAAGTCCATCGTGCCGTTTTCGATACACTTGCGATGACGCATTAAATCATTGGTGACTTCATTGAGTTGATACTCTGAAACTATATTTGTAAATGCTGCAATTTCTCGCTCATTTGATTCAACTACGGCAATTTCACTTCCACGTAAATATTCTTCGTCAAACCAACCTAAAGAAAATTGTTTCTCTGAACCTTGCACAGTTTGTAACCATTCATCACTCATAGGTCGCAACTGACGTATTAATTCATCACTAATTGGCGGTTTATAAAATTTAACGTCAAACCCCATTTTACTCATGCGGTTAATTGCTGTACGTAAGTTTTTACCAGCTTTACCCTGCGTGGTAAATACTTTTAAATCAACAATTGCTTCTTCACCAATTTTAATGGCTCGAAATCCTTGTGATTTATACAAGTCAATGTTGTCGGGTAAAGTTTGATAAAATGCTGGGTACCAATCGTTACGCTGGCAAAATAATTTAAATCCCACTATCGCTTCTTCACGGTCTTCGCTTGGCCCTATTGGGGCACCTAATGCAATGGCGCCACGTCCTTTTGGCACATACGCAATTACACTTTGACTGGATGGGCTAATATAGTAACTTTTATCACTTAGAAATGTAAATGATGCTAGCGATGAACAACCGTAGTTTTCAACTATCTTCTTAGCTTTTTGCCGTTCTTCTGGCACCGCTTTACTTCGTAAAAATACTGGATTTTATGCGAGTTGGGGAGTACCCGCTGTTGATATAGCGCAAGTCATAGCCTTTGAAAATATTACCTTTTGGTTAGGAATATTGTCGTTGCCGGATTAATGTTCGTACTTAATCCGCTACAAATACCACCGCAATTACACGTAGCTTTTAGTGACGTTCGTCCAGTTGGTGTATTATTTTTAGTACTAGTTTTTATATATTTACTCGGCAGTTTATTTCTAAAGCAACCCCTTGTTATACGGGGTCATGAGTTTAGATTTCCAAATTTCAAAACTGGACTCGTGCAAGTTGTAATATCGAGTTTAGACTGGCTATTAGCAACAGGTGTCCTTTTTGTTTTACTACCAGCAAACACACCGCTTTCTTTTCTAGACTTTTTAGGTGTTTACTTACTCGCAATGTTTGCAGGAGTTGCCAGTAACGTCCCTAGCGGACTAGGTGTATTTGAAACGATAATCTTACTTATTCTCTCTTCAAAAGTTTCTGGCGCCGCACTTTTCGGTTCGATGCTTGCTTATCGTCCTATTTACTATCTTTTACCAATGATTATCGTGGCAGGAATGCTTACTGTGTAAAAATTTATACATTTTATTAAGTATTGATTTTTAAATATTGGTAGATACTACAAAACTGCTCAAAAAAATGTAAAGTTTTTCTTTTAGGTAGCATCGGATTCTGATAAGTTAGTAATCTGAAGCACTCCAAACGCCTAATCGCGCAATTAAAGCGCAGGCGCCGGAAAAAACAGGTTTTGGTAATACCTCATTAAAGTTATGTCGCTAATAGTACAAAAATACGGTGGTACATCTGTCGGTTCGGTTGAACGAATTCAAACGGTAGCGCAGCGTATTAGCAAAGCTGTCAAGGCCGGAAATTCGCTTGTGGTAGTAGTTTCTGCGATGGGTAAAACCACGGATGGACTTGTGAAGTTAGCGCATGAAATTTCTAAAACTCCTAACCGTCGGGAAATGGATATGCTGCTTTCGACGGGGGAACAGGTTACTATTGCCTTGTTGAGTATGGCTTTACAGGAAATTGGGCAACCAGCGATTTCGATGACAGGCGCCCAGGTAGGAATTGTTACCGAAGCTCACCATACGCGCGCACGAATTTTACATATAGAAACAGAACGATTAGAGCGTCACCTCCAAGAAGGTAAAGTAGTTGTAGTTGCTGGGTTCCAAGGGATTAGCAGTACTGAGGCGTTAGAAATTACTACCTTGGGACGGGGTGGTTCAGATACTTCAGCGGTAGCATTAGCAGCGGCATTACGGGCAGATTTCTGCGAAATTTATACTGATGTACCAGGTATTCTTACTACTGACCCGCGATTAGTTCCCGAAGCACAGTTAATGGACGAAATAACTTGTGATGAAATGCTGGAACTAGCCAGTTTAGGGGCAAAAGTGCTGCATCCGCGTGCGGTAGAAATAGCCCGTAATTACAGTATGCCTTTAGTAGTGCGTTCAAGTTGGAGTGACCAACCGGGTACTTGGGTAACTTCAAAAAAACACGAAGAGCGTTCGCTGGTGAATTTAGAAATAGCTCGTCCAGTAGACGCAATCGAATTTGATGCCAACCAAGCCAAAATAGCTTTATTGCGTGTTCCTGATAAACCTGGAGTTGCTGCGCGCTTGTTTGGAGAAATTGCACATCAAAAAGTCGATGTTGATTTAATCATCCAATCGATTCATGACGGTAACAGTAATGACATTGCTTTTACTGTAATGACACCAATCTTAAAAAAAGCTGAAGCAGTAGCAGCAGCTATTGCACCAGTACTTCGCAGCACCCCAACAAAATCAGAAGAAGCTGAGGTATTAGTAGAACAAAACATCGCTAAAGTTAGTATCGCAGGCGCCGGGATGATTGGGCGCCCAGGTGTGGCAGCAAAAATGTTCGCAACACTAGCTGAAGCAGGTGTAAACATTCAAATGATTTCTACTAGCGAAGTAAAAGTAAGTTGTGTAGTAGACGAAACCGACTGCGAAAAAGCCGTCACCTCCCTAGCAAAAGCTTTTGATATTACGACCTCCCCTTTCCCATCCTCGAATACCGTCCCACTCTCCGACTCTCCCGTTCGCGGTGTTGCACTCGACCTAAACCAAGCGCGTTTAGCAATTCGTAACGTTCCTGATAAACCAGGGATGGCAGCAAAGTTATTTGGGTTACTCGCACAACACAATGTTAGTGTTGATATGATTATTCAGTCACAGCGTTGCCATATTATAGATGGGGCACCAAGACGAGATATTGCTTTTACCGTCGCACGTCTTGACGCTGAAAGTACCCAACAAATGCTTCAACAATCAGCAGTAGAATATGGTTGGGGCGAAGTCGTTTTAGATAGTGCAATCGCAAAAGTTAGTATAGTAGGCGCCGGCATGGTTGGGCAACCTGGTGTAGCAGCAAAAATGTTTGAAGCACTAGCGCAAAACAAAATTAACATTCAAATGATAGCTACATCTGAAATTAAAATTAGCTGTGTTGTTGAACAAGAGCAAGGTGTTAAAGCTTTGCAAGTCATTCACGAAGCATTTGGTTTAGCTGGTAGCGAAAAATTTGTAGTTCCAGCGTAAATAGTTAGGAGTTAGGAGTTAGGAGTTAAAATTCAGAACTCATAACTCAGAACTCATAACTTAGAACTCAGAATTCTGAGACAACAGCCAATTGTTGTGGTTTTTTCTTGTCTCTTAACGCTAGCGCTGCGTTTAAAGTCATCTTAGGTTGGTTTGGTTGCATAATAACCGCTTGATAACTCACAACACCAGGTGTTTCACTGCCAATACAACGCGCTGCTGCGAGTGATAAATCAAGACTCCGAGGTGGAATATATGGACCTCGGTCGTTAACGCGCACTATTACTGATTTTCCTGTTGTTGTGTAAGTTACTTTTAAGTGCGTGTTGAATGGCAATGTCTTATGGGCAACCGTAAGGTCATTCTGGTTATAAGTTTCACCATTGGCAGTAGTACGACCGTGAAAATAGCCACCGTACCAAGAAGCCAAACCAGATAATTTCTGATTGGAATATACCAAACCATACATATCTTGCTGTCCTTCGGTGAGTGAAAGTTTCGGTGCCTTCAATGCACTCCGAAGGTTATTCACCCAGTCAATAGCTATCAAATCAGCACTTCGGGTTGTATTGCCGGATATTTCTTTGTTAACTCCCAATAAAAAGCGATTACCCGCCATTATTGCTGGGGCGCCGTCTACAGTAGCAGGTCGTAATTGCGATGGGTCTGAGACTTTGGACTGAAGCAGTTTATTCAAGCGTTGTTGCATAACACTTGCCTGTAATTGGTTTGGCAAGTTAGCAATCAAGTGATTATCTATCCAAACTTCATAGTTAGTTTCATCGCGACGAACGGTTACAACAGACAAATTCGATGAGCGCTTTGGAGACTCGAAGGAAATCGGAAGACGAAACAAGTTTCGCAATGTGGGAGGTAATCCGGACCGTACGCTTCGCAAAATCTTGTTTGCAAAATCACTGTCGTTGTCGTTCGAGTTAAGCAACTGCGGTGCTGATGAAACGCTTGTTTTGACTGCATTCAAAGCCTTTGCTACTAATGTTGATGATTCGTGATTGCTAGCTGTAGCTGAACAGAACTGATTGCTAGTAGCTTTTCCTGAACTAGATGATAATTTTACCGTTGGTATTTGCCTTGGAACATTTACAGCTATTTGATTCAACGGCAAAAAACTACTAATCCAAGAAGTTACGAAAAAAATTCCAAGAAATAGCATGGTGTAGTTTATATTTTGGTAACAGCACCTCAAACGGGTGTAAACCTACTCCTGAGATAATTAATTAAGTGCAAACTGAAGCTAGCCGAGAACAAATATAGCCTACGGAAAACATTAGACCTAAGCGCCAAACAGAGCCGGACATAAATTACTGGAGTGATCCCCAGCAGAATTCATATTATCTTGTCCTTGTTAAACAAGCAAATAAAACTTTTCGATTTGTTCCCGACTTTTTCGACTTTTTTGATTTGAATTTTTTATATATCTAAATTTTTGTGTTTTAAAATATGCAAAAATACTATTAATATCAACAGTCATTTTACTTAATTAATTCAAATGGTTAGTCTAAAATATTACATAGTTGATGTTTTTGCTGAAGCTAAATATACTGGGAATCAATTAGCTGTATTTACCAACGCAGGCGCCTTAACCGAGGCGCAAATGCAAGCTATAGCTAGAGAAATCAACTATTCAGAAACAACATTTATTGTTTCAGAGCAAGAAGTATCTGGGGGGTACAACGTTAAAATATTTACACCTGCCCAGGAAATTCCTTTTGCAGGTCATCCAACCTTGGGAACGGCTTATATACTTCAACGAGAGGTTATTAAGCAATCAGTCCAAAGAGTTATTTTGAATTTACAAGTTGGACAGATACCAGTTAATATCGACAGCAGTGGAGCGAATGAACCATATTTATGGATGCTACAAAAGGCGCCTGTTTTTAGCAAGGAAATATTTTCTACAGAGATAATTGCGGAAGTTTTGGGAATAGAAATAAGTGAAATAGATACCAAGTATCCAGTACAAGCTGTTTCAACAGGTTTACCCTTTATTATTGTTCCTCTCAAGAATTTGGCATCGTTAAAAAGAGCAAAAGTCAATCAAGGCAAGTATTACAACCTAATTCAAAATATCGAAGCAAAAAGTATTTTAATTTTTTGTCCAGAGACTTACTACCCAGAGAATCATTTAAATGTACGTGTCTTTTGTGACTTCCTAGGCGTACCCGAAGACCCAGCTACAGGCAGTGCCAACGGATGTTTAGCAGGTTATTTGGTCGAACACTCATATTTTGGTAAGAATGAAATCGATACGCGTGTTGAACAAGGTTACGAAATCAACAGGCCATCTTTAATCCTCCTCAAAGCACACCAAAAATCACCAAGCGAACCCATTGAAGTACATGTAGGGGGAAAAGTAATTATGGTCGCTCAAGGAGAATTTGTATAATAAATCGGCTCACGGCGCCTTGCCTGGTCCTCCCCACATTGCAGTTAGGAGGTTTGAGTTTTATGGCTGTGTCGCTGATGTCGCAGTGCAGAATACGCAAAAAACAGCATTACCACAAAAAGCAAGTACCGCTGTTGTATTACCATCTGTCGAAGCTGTAACGGTTGACCTTACAATGCCTGAAACTGTCAAAGAAACTTACTTAGAAGTACGGGATGTCATAACAGTAATTGAAATTCTTTCTCCAAAAAATAAGCGTTTAGGAGAAGGGCGAAATGCATATCAAAAAAAGCGGATACAAGTTTTAGGAAGTTGTACTAATTTAGTCGAAATTGATTTGCTGCGAGAAGGTAAGCCAATTCAACAAGTACAATATAACCTTCAAAGTGACTATCAAATTTTGGTCATTAGAGTATCTAAACGCCCAAAAGCTGATTTATACCCATTTAATTTACAAATTCCAATACCATCTTTTGCTTTACCTTTACGTGAAACCCATATAGAACCACTACTAGATATACAACTGTAATTAATGAATTATATATATAAGGTAATTATGACTTGATAATTAACTACACCTAAGAACCTGTTTCTCCCTCACCACAGAATACTGCTTGGATTGAATGAGGTTTTAAAACAACAGGGTTTGAGATAAATTTTCAATTGGCGCCTTGTTTGTTATTATAAATTAAGCAATTGGACACTCTAAAATTTCAATCGCTAACACGATTGTCTCCTATTTTCTTACCAATTTTTTTTTGCTAAACGCTCGTACTGAGTTAATATTTTAATTGTTGTTTGGCATTCTTTACGCGAAGGTTTTTCGTTTTCTTGCTCTTGGCTATTTGCATTATCGTCTTTACTCATCACCTGTTTACCCAACACCACTGGTTAAAAGCGCTTTATCAGACTCCTGCTTTTCCCAATTTGTTGTCTAATTCTCTTTTGTCACACACGGCACCTCTATTCAGTACACTAGTTCTAGCATCAACGTCTCTACATGGGTCATAAAGGTATTAATTAGCTTTAAATGTAAAAGAGATGCCAAATGTAACGGAATGCAACGTATAATGAAAACGGCAAAACCGTTAAGAAATATTGAAGAAAGTAAAGTAAATGCGAGTAGCAATCGCCGGAGCAGGTCTAGCAGGATTATCCTGCGCTAAATATTTGACCGATTTAGGTTATACTCCCATCGTCTTGGAAAGTCGAGACGTTTTGGGCGGCTTAGTCGCAGCGTGGAAAGATGAAGATGGTGACTGGTATGAAACTGGGTTGCACGTTTTCTTTGGTGCCTATCCCAATATGTTGCAGCTATTTAAGGAATTGGGAATTTCCGATCGACTGCAATGGAAGCAGCATACGATGATTTTCAATCAACCAGAAAAGCCAGGTACTTACAGCCGCTTCGATTTTCCCAATTTGCCAGCACCCTTCAATGGGATAGCAGCAATTTTGCGTAACAACGACATGCTCAGTTGGGGTGAAAAAATTGAATTAGCGAAAGGACTGGTTCCGGCGATGCTGCGGGGACAAAAATATGTTGATTCAACTGATAGATTTACATTCTCAGAATGGTTGAAACAGCAAGGTGTTGGCGATGATGTCGAACAAGGCATATTTATCGCCGCAGCTAAATCATTAAATTTTATCGACCCCGATGAAATATCTGCCTTAGTGCTGTTGACAGCTCTAAATAAATTCTTACAACAAAAAAACGGCTCACAAGTAGCTTTCCTAGACGGTTCACCAACCGAGCGTCTTTGTCAACCAATGGTTGACCACATCACCGCACGAGGGGGAGAAGTTAAAACTAATGCTCCTTTAAAAGAAATTTTACTGAACGAAGACGGTAGCGTTAAGGGTTTCTTAATTCGTGGACTAAATGGTAAAAGTGATGAGGTTGTTACTGCTGACCTGTATGTTTCAGCAATGCCAGTTGATGTGATGAAAGTGATGCTGCCTCAAAAGTGGAAGCAAAACGAGTTTTTCCAAAAACTTGATGGCTTAGAAGGTGTACCAGTCATCAATATACATCTTTGGTTTGACCGTAAACTTACAGATATAGACAATTTGTTATTTTCGCGATCTAAACTTCTCAGCGTATATGCTGATATGAGCAATACCTGTAAGGAATACGCGAATCCCGACCGTTCTATGCTGGAATTAGTTTTTGCACCAGCAAAGGATTGGATAAACAAATCCGAGGAAGAAATTCTTAAAGTGACCCTTGTAGAATTAGAAACACTATTTCCTCAACACTTTGGTGGCGAAAACCCTGCAAAGCTTCTGAAGCATCACGTTGTCAAAACAGCTCATTCGGTTTATACGGCAACACCAGGTTGTCAAAAATACCGCCCTTCACAAGTTACCCCAATTTCAAATTTTTACCTCGCAGGGAGTTACACCATGCAGCCATTCCTTGGCAGTATGGAAGGTGCCGTACTTTCTGGTAAACTGACAGCGCAGGCGATAAACGCCCAAGCACACCTAGAGGCGAAAACCTCGAGCAAGCCAACGCAAACCCTCCAGCCTGCAACGAATGCTGCAACTGCCTGATTCCCCCCCGTGCATGAAAACCTCCGTCTCTGCGGAAGAGTCCTACAATCTGTGTCGCAACCTCACGGCGAAGTACGCTAAGACATTTTATCTTGGCACTTTGTTGATGAGTCCGGAAAAACGGCGAGCTATTTGGGCAATTTATGCTTGGTGTCGCCGTACAGACGAACTAGTCGATGGTCCTGCTGCTGCGATCACCACACCCGAAACTCTCGACGATTGGGAGAAGCGCTTGGAGTCGATTTTTGCAGGTCGCCCAGGTGATGATTTGGATGTCGCATTAGTAGATACTCTTGATTGTTTCCCTCTGGACATTGAACCGTTCCGCGACATGGTTAACGGTCAACGAATGGACTTATTCCGTAGTCGTTATGACACCTTCGACCAACTTTATATCTATTGTTACCGCGTTGCTGGCACCGTTGGTTTGATGTCTACTTCGGTAATGGGTATTGATATATCTCAAAACTCGGCGCCTTGGAACCGCAACCGTCAGTTGTACGTTCCTACAGAAGAAGCCATTGCCCTCGGTATTGCCAACCAACTTACTAACATCCTTCGTGATGTTGGCGAAGACGCGCGACGTGGCAGGATATACCTTCCCTTAGAAGACCTCGCACGCTTTGATTACACCGAAGAAGACTTATTTAGAGGTGTAATTGATGACCGTTGGCGTGCGTTGATGCGGTATCAAATTGCCCGTGCCCGTGAATTTTATACTAAGGCTGAACGGGGAATTAGTTTCCTGGCGCCTGATGCCCGACTACCAGTATGGGCTGCTTTAATTCACTACAGCCGCATCTTAGATCGAATCGAACGCAACAACTACGATGTGTTCTCGCAACGTGCTTACGTACCACAATGGCGAAAATTAGGCAGCTTGCCTCTCGCTCTTATACGCGCGCAAGTTCTTTAACAGAATTACAAGCGAGAAAACCATTAGTAACACGTTGCAAACTCATTACAATGCAATTCACAACAGGCGCGTAAGGGTAAAAGAATTTCTTTATCCTTACGTTGCTTGCATTTAAGCGCCTGCATTAAAGCAAAATTCCCTATTTTTAAAATATTATTGACATTGCCATTCAAATCATGTAAATTTATTATTCGTACACCTGGAGAGGTGGCTGAGTGGTCGAAAGCGGCAGATTGCTAATCTGTTGTACGGCAGGTAACTCCGTACCGAGGGTTCGAATCCCTCCCTCTCCGTATCAAAGAATAAAGTTATGAGTTAGGAGTTATGAGTTAGGAGTTATGAGTTAGAAATGCAAATCTTAATTCATAAATCCTAACTTTTAACTCCTAACTTAATTAAAATCCGCCAAAGTTATAACCAACACCAATTAAAAGTCCAACATCAGTTTGGTCAAAAAATCCGGCGTTGATTGCTGCGGTTGCTGTAAATTGTTGAGTTAGTGGAAAATCAACTCCACCTGTCACCAGGAATGCGATTTGTGAGTTATCACCACCTGTTTTAATGGCGCCACCAACTCCAACATAAGGAGCAATTGGTAATGGTTCTACAAATGGGTCATCAGGTTGCTGTAGAGAAAAATCATAGGTGACAGGAATCAAAATAGCTGTGTTATTACCAAAAACTGCCGCAGGTCGCACTGAAAAAGTTCTTGTCAACCCGACTTTACTCATCACAGCAAAGTTACCATCTCCTAGTGCTGAATCTCCACCACCAAGACCAATATTACCTGCCACACCAACATAACTAGAGCCACCACGAGTTGTTCGACCTGGGTCGATATCTGCTTGTGCTACTTGTTTAGTCGTTTGTTGCTGGGTTTGTTCTGACTGTTGAACTGGAGTTGTCACTTCTTGTTGCATTAACGCAGCAGAAGTTGTTGCTGTTGTTCCTGGAACAGGTGTTACCGCTAAGTTATGCGCGCGCTTTAAAGCATTATTCAGCTTTTGGGCACTTGTGGGCGCCGTTTCAGCTTGGACATTGGTACTTGCTAGCAGCACCATAGACGTTAGACCTAAAGCGCAAAAAATTCCGTTGCGAGAAAAAATACTTTTCACGTTCACTCCTCAAAAAATACTGTCACACCAATTATTAAGTTTAATTGCTAGACTGCGATTTTTAGCAATATTCAATATTTAACACCATAAATTTAATTTCAACATCGTCTCGGAGACTAGTAAATCTAAAATTTGCTACCAGAAAGTACTGACATATAACAGTGATTATACGGTTGACAAAACTTAGTATATTCTTGTGATACATGTTTACTTCACTATCAAACTGGAACACATAGCAATCATGTTTATATTATTAACATAAAATATTGATAAATACCTATATAGTTATACTCGTTATAGTTTTTACTTTATAATCAATCAAATAGTATTTTTTGTTGATTAATCAAAGCTTGCATTAAGTTTATTTTGTAACAAAAATAACTTCTGTTCCATCTTTGATATTATTGTTGATTTTCTAAATATATTTAAAATACATCTTACATAACATAGGTAATGAATAGTGTAATGATTATATTTTAGATATTCTCTGTATATAAGTTGTAACTTTTAATTTTTATTAACTAGAAATTTTGTCTGTTCTTTATCAGGAGAAGTTTATCTATCTTTAGGAATAAGACTTTACGAAAATTTCATGAAGACATCAGTAGATTCATTTAAAAAAAATCCTGAAACGACGTAATAACAGCATTTTATTCGATAATAACCAGTATTTTATTATGTATTTTTTGTAAAAAGCAGAAAAAATATATATGAATACCTAAATAAATATGCTAATTTAACATTGAGACATTAGAAAATTATCAATGCTTATTAACTGAGTTTTTACAATTCATTAATAGAAACGATAACAAATAATATTCGCGTCAAGCAAATATCTCCTCATAACAATTTATGTTTGCTTAAAACTATTTCACTCTTTGCACTAAACCTTTAACCTTAATTATCACATGAACAGCGTTCTACCATGAATAAAGTTAAAATACTGAACTTAGAAATTGACAATTTATCAAAGGTAGAATTTTTAGATACCCTACAATCAGGTATTGTATTTACGCCTAATGTAGACCATTTGATGAAGCTGCAAAAAGACCCAGAATTCGTCCAAGCTTATAGTGTTAGTAACTATAAAGTATGTGATAGTCAGATACTCCTCTTAGCGGCTAGGCTATTGGGTACTCCTCTACGCGAAAAAATTTCTGGCTCTGACTTATTACCAGCTTTCTATACTCACCATCAGCAAAATGAAAGCATTAAAATATTTCTTTTAGGCGCCAGAGAAGGAGTTGCTGCTCAAGCACAGCAGAATATCAACCATAAAATTGGTAGAAATATTGTTGTTGGCTCTTATTCACCAAGCTTTGGGTTTGAAAACAACGATTTAGAATGTCAGAAAATTCTTGAAATTATAAATAATTCTGGCGCCACTGTTTTAGTCATAGGAGTTGGCGCCCCAAAACAAGAGAAATGGATATGTAAATACAAGGAGCAATTGCAAAACATCAAAATTTCTATGGCACTTGGCGCAACAATTGATTTTGAAGCAGGAAATATGAAACGGGCACCAAAATGGATTAGTCAGACTGGGTTTGAATGGCTGTTTAGATTGCTGTGTGAGCCAAAAAGACTGTGGAAACGTTATTTAATCGAAGATATCCCCTTTTTATTTTTAATTTTAAAACAAAAGTTAAATTTTTACCTTACAAAAGACTATCTTAAGAAAAATTCTAAAGATAGCCGTAATTCTTGGCACACCGCAGGTAAATATTAACAAGAAAATGTAGAGATGTTACATGTAACGTCTTTACAATTTCAATTTTTATGCAATTGCGCTAAGGTGTATAAATATGCTTTTCTTGATACCATTTTAGGCGTAACATCAAGCCCGACTTTTTCTAATATTTTCTCCCAACGATACACCCAATCGTTTCGTAAAAGTGTATTGACTACATTATTTTGTCGGATTTTATGCAAACGCTCAGGTTGTGTATTCAATTCACAAATAATATCACCTAAATTATTTGTGTCATAAGCAATCGGAATCACAACGTCCTCCCAATCAAAGTATTCACTAAAAGCTTCGCAGTTTGGAGGTATGCCAATCATGACTGCACCTCCTGCTGCACCCTCAAAGAAGCGTGAACCTAATTCTTCTTGTCCACCAGTTTGTTCTGGTGTATCAAATTTTGCTTTATTTGCAATGAAGTAACGACTGCGCTTAATCAAATCACTATAAAGCTTTCGGTGTTCTTTATAGTGATTCATTTGCAGACCTTTAAGGGTGTCATGTAAATATAGTAAATTCTGCTCTTTAGCAAACTCAAGCAATGACTGATGCACTATCGGAGAACGGCGCCCAATGCTGTAAATATCGATACTCCTTTGTACCTCAGTAGTCACAGGGCAAAATTGAAGTGCATCAACAGCGTAAGGAATTGAATAGCAAGGACGATGGATTAAATCAGAAATGGCTTTAGCGCTAGCTTTTTGAGTTGTGAAAATATAATTAAATTCTTTCAAAAGTTCTAAACATACTCTTGTTTTCGGATTGCTCAGTTCTTTAACCCATATTTCGTCAATCCATAATACTGCTTGACGACATTTTTCTCGCCATCCCTTAATCGAGTTGATACACGTAATATCCCAATAGTGCTGGCAGATGAAAAAAAACAAGTCATACTCTTGTTCAACACGTGATGTCATACAGCCAGATTGGAGCCATTCTTTTCTGTCTGCTTTTACGGCAAGATAATTTGCTAAAGGTTTATATACTTTGTTTGTGAAATTAGAATTAAGTACTGGCACCAATACATCGGCACTATCAAATTCACAAATCGCATCTTCAAACTCAAATTCCGCTGAACGATATGCTTCAGCATGAAAACCGCGCATTGATGCAATTAGAATGCGTGCTTTACCGTTAGAATTATACTCTGATGTACTATCAAAATAGTTGCTGGTTAGATGATTATAAATATTAGGTGACATATCAAACCGTGATTTATTGCTAGTTGTTTATTTAGTCATTGATAGCGTTTGTAACTTTTGTAACAAATTTTTGCTGTCTTGACTGTAGCCATTGAAGACGTTCGTCAAAAAGCTTGTGAGAAGTGTCTTCACTAAAGTTGCTAACTTCTAACAAATCAACCAAAGTATAGGCAAATTCATCAGGTGTAAGAGCGACTTTAACAAAAGATGGATAGCCAAGAATGCCTCGCAGAGCAGTAGGAGTGGCAACTATTGGCAAACCAGATGCGATTGCATCAAGTGTTTTAATCTGAACACCACCACCTGCTACTGAGGGAATAGCGATGACTTTAGACTGTGCCATGAATGCTTGAGCATTTGGTACAAAACCACAATATTCAACATTAGTGTACTCATCACGTAACCATTCGGCGCCTTTTCCGGCAACATGTATTGATATATGTTTGGGTAAACATGGGTAAACAGTTTGAAAAAACCACTTCAAACCCAATAAATTAGCTTTCCAAGTCCAGCTACCAATAATACCAATGTCAAATTTGTTCTGATTCTGGTAATGTGAGGGTTTGTAGGTTGGAGTTAAGCTAGAAGGTAAATCAAAAACTGTAGAATGTGGATTGAGTGCATGAAAGTACTTTGAATCATGCTGAGTAAACGTCCAAACTTGGTGGGCTATACTTGCTAATGTATCTTCGCTCTTTTTAATTAGATGTGCTTCGCGTGAATAAATTTGCTTAGATAGTAAGTTTCGCGCACTGCGATATTGAGCTAAATAAACTTCATGCTCAACATTGTGAGCTACAAATATAATTTTGCTTTTTTTATGGATTTGATTTTGCGTTAGTAAATTAGTTATCCATCCAATTTGAGCATGGTCGATAATTATAATCTCATAATCATCTCTATCTAAAAGTAGATTGACAATTCCAATATATTCTGATGAGTAATATTTTGTAGAAGAGTAAGGCAAGTTTCTCAACAAGCTGCTGCCCATCCATAGTAATGGAGATAGAGAAGATTTATGGGTTTCTATGCAACGGGCGCCTACAACAACTTCGTTTGTTTTTTTGACATCAGTATCACCAAGTCGATGATAACCAACAATAACTACTTCATGTCCATTTTGTTCTAATACATCAATGAAACTTTGTGAAGCAATTTCACCTCCTGTTTTTTTAGAACTGGGAAGAACCGTTGTTAAATACAAAATTTTCATGCTTTTATATCAAACTCCATGTGTAGTTTTATAAGCTTGATATCGAACTCCAATCAATCCAGCAATAGTGCCAATACCCCTGTAAACATTGAGCAACGCTGTAATTAGCGCATGTTGCCCTAATACAACAGAGGGGAAAATCATACAAAATCCTTTGGCAATTAGTGCTAAACCTTTTAGAACACGTATACTAATCACTGAAATCGAAGGATAAAGTTCGCGTTCACAGCAACTATGAATACTCCAACCAAAATAACCACGTTGCAAAACCCATTGAACTGTAGTGCGAGTTGGAGGTATCCATTCATGAACTAATGCCTCCTGTGCCCAAATAAACTTATTTCCTGCAAGCTTAAGACGCATGAAAAAGTGTGAATCTTCTCCACCAGTTAATGCAAAGCGTTCATCAAATTTATTGATTTGCTCTAAAGCATGACTGCAAATCAAAACATTGTTAGTAGCTGCAACTTCGAGTTCATGACCAGTAGGATAGCAACGTGGCTCAAAAAATTTACCCTTAGTGACCCATTGCGGAATATCCGACTTCATAAAGTGAGGTATTACTGGCCCTGTCACTATGTCCGCATTGTAAGTTTGTTGGACAAACAGTAATTCATCTAACCAGAACTTATCAGGAACCTCATCATCATCAATAAAAGCTAGAAAATTTGTATTTTCGCTCCTTGATGCAACTGCACGATTACGCGCGTAGGAAATACCTCGTCGTTCTTCAACACAATATTTTAGCGACCAAGGAAAATCAGCTTCGATGTTCGCACAGACTTCATGCGCCGAACCTGTGATGTCATTATCAACTACAATAACTTCAATATTAGGTGCGTCAGATTTTTTGAAGGTAAGCTCCTTTAACCCTAATAGTAAACGTTCCAGTCCGGATGGACGCTTATAAGAAGCAATGCATATAGTAACTAACATTCGTTAAACCTCCCCATCAGTATTCGATGCTGTTAATTCAAACCATTCATCATTACTAATTGCAGTTGCATATTTATAGACTTGCGACTGCTCTAAGTTAATTGACACACTAAACGCCGTTGAAACGTAAATTATCCAAAAAATACTGTTAGTTGCTAACAATGTACTTTCACTAACGTTATAAATAAATAGAAAAGTCAGATAGACCAAATGCCATATCCCTTCAACATTCTGTGTTGTTCGCAGAAGCTTAATACTTTTGAAAACAGCTATCAAGTAACTACATGCAAATGCGATTAATGCGGGAATACCTAATTCCGCTAGCAAGTCCATCATCCCGTTGTGACCATAAGGACACTCCCATGCCAACTCCCGCCAAACCGAAGCGGTCAGTTCACTATCCCAATCACGCCAAAACGCATTAAATCCATAGCCAATCAGAGGACGTTCGGCAATTTTTTCAAGCATCACCGACCATATATCAGTACGTCCTGTTAATGTTAGGTCACGTCCAACTGCACCCGCAATAACATCAAGATTATCGATTATCAATATACCTCCACTCCCAACTACAAGTACGATGCCAATTGTAAAAGGAATGACATAAGAGTAGTTCCATCGCCATGACCTGTAAAGTAAGAATGTTACAGTTAGCACAATACATGCAATGATTGCTGTTTTTGACGTGCAAAGTATTATCAATGCTACCGATAAACCATAACCAACCCAACATAGCCACTGATAATTGTATTTTGTTGTCGTGCCAAGTGCAGTGAACAAAAATACTATGTTACTTAACACTGAAACTCGACCCAAAATATTTTTATGCGTCATTACTCCTCGCCATGCACCTGCGTGAACACCTCCTTCTTGAACGCTCATTACGCCATAGAACGGAAGTGCTATCGCAAACACAAAACTTAGTACTACTACTAGTCCACAAGCACAAGCTAGCAGTTGTAGTTGTTCGCGTAGACTAAACCGTATAGCCAAATACGTGCCAAATAAACTTGTCCCTAACAGTAAAATACTTCTCCGAGTTGTAATATCAGGCGCCACTGTCCACAACATCGACGCAATGGCAATTCCAACGAGCAGCCAAACCCAAATATCATAACTCACAACACGCTGAAAACTTGGATATTGAAACGCAATTAACACTAACGTAACCGCATAAATGCCCATGAAAATCAAAGGACTATACGGGTCTGGGGTATTAACAGCAACATCTTCACTGTCCAAAAGAACAGGCACTACCGCAGTTGTGGAAAAGAACAGGGAAAGCACCGCAAATAGTTTTTCGATAATCGTTGGAGTTTTAAGCATCGTTGATATCAGCTTCAGTATTTTTACTTCTTAAAGAGAAAAAAATACGTAGTTTACAAAACTAGTTTTGTTGCTCATGAACATCATAAACCTGTTTAGGTACTCGTATGAATAATCTATAAATCTTGTTGCAATGGAAATACGCTTAGTAACATTCAAGTTGACGAGCGTAAGCGTAGCGTTATATGTAATGATATTCTCAGAAGAATGATGATTAGTGTAGTCATATTGGGTTGACTTCATTTAATCTTCATTCGATAGGTTCGCTTACAAATTTTTAGTAAAGCCGAATCAGTCGAACGATTTACCGTATATGTTAAGAAAAGTAAAGTTTGAGTATTTCCACACTGATAAAAGCATCATAGTGTTAAGAATGCGTAAAGATATGAACAATTTTTGGTGCAATGAGGCTTTGAGAGCATCAACTCATGGAATAACTGAGATAAGACGTATATAGAATAGGTTTACCCGACTTAAGGCGCCTGCATGTTAACTTAAAGTTGAGCTTTGCAGTGATATTAAAGCAAGTGTTTAACTGTAATATGTAATATATTCTAAGTAAAAAATATCTAGAACATAAACTCAACCATTTAATAATCCAACAATCAATCACGGGTTTTCATGGGAACACAAATACCGACAAAGCAAAATGGCGCCTCAAGGGTGAAAAATCCTTACTCTACAGCACGCGAAGCTTTTTGGGCAATTAAAAAGCCAGAAGAAGAAAACTCTGTATTCATCCCAGCTTTGGGAGTTCTGCGTCGTCGAGCCTGGTTAATTGCAGGGGTAACAGTGGCAGTAGCAGCAACTTCAACTGTGTGGTCAGCAACGCGGACACCCAAGTATGAAGGTCGGTTTCAAATAATGGTGGAACCATTGAAAACTACTGATAGCGAACTATTGAAGTTATTATCTAAAACACTTCAACAGAACGTAAATGAGATTACCAAGCAAAACACAACAGCGTTAGACTATAACGCTTTAATGGAGGTACTTAAGAGTCCCAAGTTAATTGGCCCAGTCGTTAAAGAATTAAGAATTGAGTTTCCAGATATCAACTACGACCAATTAGTTGGTTCTGATGTAGCAGGAAAGACACCCGCTAACCGTGAAGGTACGCTATTAATGACGCGGCTTGCGAAAGGAAAAGACGAATCGCGTGTAATTGAAGTCCGCTTCCGTGATAAGAATCCACAGAAAATTGAGTCTGTATTACAAGAAGTATCTCAAGCTTATCGCAAGTATAGTATCGAACAGCAGCAATCTAGTTTGCGACAAGGCATGAAATTTGTCGAGCAGCAAGTACCAAAGTTGCAAATGCGCGTCAGCACACTCCAAGGACAACTTCAAGCATTTCAACAGCGTTACAATTTTTACAACCCACAGCTACAAGGTGAGCAGTTGTTAAAGCGACTAGATGATATTAAAGTACAACGTTTGGAAACCGAGCGGAAATTTTTAGAAGCACGGTCACTATATATATCACTGCAAGGGCAATTAGGTATGTCACAAAGTGATGCAATCGCTGCTAGTGCTTTATCGGAGTCTCCTCAATATCAACAACTACGAACTCGTATTGGAGAACTTGATGCTCAAATAGCTGCTCAGTCAGTGCGATATCAAGAAGCAAGTCCCGTGATGCGAAGTTTACGAGAACAGCGCGAAAAACTCCTGCCGTTATTACAGCAAGAAGAACAATTAGCATTAGGCAACCGTACAGGTGCAAGATTTCCATCATCCGTTGCCACCTATCAAAACACAGTACGACGTGATTTAACCAAGCAACTTGCTGACAGCACCAATCAAATGCAGTCACTAGATGCGAGTTTGCGCGCATTGACCCAAGCTGAGTATCAACTTAACCAACAAATCAATCAATATCCGCAAGTCGCACGTCAGTACGCAAATTTACAGCGCGATTTACAAATAGCCACCGATACCCAAAATCAACTGCTTGCAAGACAAGAAGCTTTGCGGGTTGATGTAGCGCAACAAGAAGTTCCTTGGGAGATAATAATGCCTCCAACCTTGCCACGTGACAAGCAAGGTCGCTTAGTTCCTCTTTCACCCGCTGCCTCGCAAAACATTTTACTGGGTGGAATTGCTGGCTTACTTCTTGGCACAGGCGCCGCATTTGTGCTAGAAAATTTCAAAAATGTTTTCCATGACCCAGAAGAAATAAAGCGTACAGCAAAACTACCTATTATTGGCACCATACCTTTTTGTCGAAACGTTTCCATTCCCGCAATTAGCAATGTCGTAAAATTTAACATTAGAGATAAAGAACAGACAGAATCAAACCTTGCTTTGAAGCAAAACGATAAAAACGCGGTTTTCACGCAAGCGTTCTGTTCGCTTTATAACCGCGTACAATCCTTGAGCCAAGAAATGCCAATTCGCTCAATATCTGTAACATCTACAACATCAGGTGAAGGTAGAACTACTGTTGCAGTTAACCTAGCGCAAATAGCAGCCGAAGCAGGACAAAGAGTTTTACTTGTCGATGCTGATTTACGACATCCACAAGTTCATACTCAATTAGGCATACCAAATACTGAAGGATTAAGCGAAGTACTTTCACAAGGGCTAGAGATAAAAGACTCTGTTCAGCAATTACCAAGAGAAGAAAACTTGTATGTGTTGACTGCGGGTAAAGCAAAAGCCAACCCAAACAAATTATTTACCTCTAGCCAAATGGATAATTTTGTTGAACTATCACGCACGCATTTCGACTTAGTTATTTATGACACACCTAATTTGTTAGGAAGATTAGATACAAATGCTTTGATAAATCACTCTGATGGTACAATACTCGTCGTTGGACTAGGTAAAACAAGACGTCCTAGCTTCAAACAAGTAATAGAGGAGTTAAAATCCGGACGAATAGGAATTTTAGGAATGGTGACAAATAGTTTGGAAAATTAAAGTGAGTGTCATTCAAAATCTAATTGCACAAATTCAAAACAAGCTATCGAACCAGTTCCTGCGTAACCTAAGCTGGTTGGGAATGGCGGAAATTATTTATCGTATTTTCCGCTTATTGCTCGTTGCCATCATGGCTAGGTTTTTAAGTGACTATGACTATGGTTTAGGCGCCATAGTCTTGATGGTGCGAGAATTTGCGATTAATTTTAGTAACTTAGGCATTGGCGCCAAAATAATTCAAGCCGAAGAAAAAGAGTTAAAGGAACTATGTGACTCAGCGTACTGGTTAAACTGGGTAATTTTTAGTAGCTTGTTTGTAATTCAATGCCTTGTTGCATTCCCAATTGGCTGGGTTAAAAATACTCCCGAAGTTATTTTACCTATTTGCATATCAGGAATTGCTTATTTAATTTGGCCTATTACTAGCATTCAAAAAACTTTAATTCAAAGAGAAAACCGCTTCAAAATAATTGCATTTACCGACAGTCTACAATTCTCTTTAGCAAGTATTATATCTGGTTTATTTGCCATTATGGGTTTAGGAGTATGGGCGTTTGCTTTACCCCCTGTCATAATTGCTCCAATGGAAGTTATTATTTACAATAAATATCACAACTGGCGAATCAAAACAGGTTTTACAACTAAATATTGGCGCTCAATTTGGAGTTTTGGTAGAAATATTTTAGCCATAGGTTTATTCAAAACGCTACGGAATAACTTAGATTACTTAATAATATTTAATTTTCTAGGAGTAAAAGAACTAGGAATATACTTCTTTGGTTTTAACGCTGGTTTAGGAATAAGTTTAAGTATTATTAATGCCGTAAACTCTGCCATTTTACCACATTTATGTGCAGTACGCTCTGAAATTAATGAACTTAAAAAAACTTACTTTCATAGCCTTAAAATAATTGCGCTAATTATTTTCCCTTTCGTATTACTACAATCAACTCTGGCGCCGTTTTATGTGCCAATAGTTTTCGGACAAAACCGGGTGAATGCGATTCCCATTATCATTATAGTGTGTTTATCAGCACTTCCACGACCTTTTGCAGATGCAGCTTCCCAGTTACTTCTTGCAGTAGGTAAACCAAATATAGACTTGCGCTGGAACGTTATATTTACTTTAATATTTGGAGTTGCGCTATTAGTTGGTGCCAAATTTTCAATACTTGGAGTCGCAATAGCTGTTTTGTGGGCACATGTAACCTGTTTACCATTATTTTCTCTCTGGGTAACACAACATGTTTTCGGAAAAAAATAATCAATTCTCTTGTGGAATGGGTAGTCTTGAGTGGAATGGGCATCCTTGCCCGTTCATTAGTACTTAAGCTAAAATTTAAGTTAACCAGTAGTACTCTTGGATAACAGTTACACTAGTGAAAATATATACTCTGACAAAAATAAAAAGCCGAGTTTTATACTATATAAATACTGAATTAAAATAATTTGCTCATTAAATAATACCAATTCAAAGATTAAACTACTTATAACAAAAAGTCTAGAATATGGGTTTTAGTATGATACGCGCCCCTTTGGGACAACTTGGTACTACTGGTTAGCTCAACAAGTAGTACTAATTCTGGCACCACCTTTTGCCATAAAGATCAACCCTAGTAATTGTTATCCCCTAGTAAAAAGAAGATAAAAATCATAACCACCAGTAAAAACAGCTCCAGTAATTCAAATAAACAACGATTTGAATAAAGTGGTAAACATAATTATATATAGCTTTACCACAAGTATTAAGTGCAGTACCTGTATAAAAATTGCGCCTGCATTTCCTGTGAGTATGTCATTACCGAAATTGCCAATGAGCGTATCGTTACCCGAACCACTAGTTAAAGTATCATCGCCAGTACCACCATCTTTGTAAATCATCACCAACGTTACCAATTAAGGTGTCATTACCTTCCAATCTAAACAGGTTGTTGCTAATATTGTTACTTGGGATTCGATACCTGCTTACAATTTGAATAATGGACAGGCGGGACGCCTATCCTACAATTCAATAAAATAAATTATCCGTTACATCCGTTTATCATCCGTTGCCTAAACTGCGAATAGCTTCGACAACTTGCTGTGAAACAAAGGGTAAAATTTCGCGACTTTGGGCTTGGGGTTTTCCTTCGGTAAATACAATCAATAAATAAGGGCGTAAATCTGGAATTTCTATATAAGCTGCATCATGACGTACTTGGCTCGTCCATCCTGCTTTTGACCAAATTTGTGCATTTTCAGGAAGTCCGGCGCCTAAAAAACCAGTTATTTGGTCTTCTTCGACTTCTTGGGGTAATAATTCTGGCTTAATATCGCGCTTCATTAACTTCATCATTGCAGTTCCGCGCGTGCTTGAAACAGCTACCCCACCAACAATACTGTGTAATAACCTAGCTGTTGCGTTAGTTGTTAACATATTGCGATTTTCGAGCATTTGCCCATAAAACGCGCGCTCACGTCCATATGGCCCATCGCACCAAGTTTTTTGGCAAACATTTATATCGCCTAATTCATCCCAACCCAAAGACTGATAATATCTATTGACTATTAAACGTTGATATTTCCAAGTGTCAAATGGGCCGGGTGGAAGTTCTGGGCCGGAAGTTGTGCCGCTAAGTATATCCATTACTAAGCTGGTTGCATCGTTGCTAGAATCAACAATCATGTCGCGCATTGCCCGTTCTAACTCTTTCGACTCTCCTGTCATCCCTTTTTCCAACCATTCGTGTGCAGCTACTAAATAAAATAACTTCACGATACTGGCAGGATACACACGTTCTGTTCCGCGATAACTAAATCCACGCACAGGATGATTCCAAAAAGCATCTGGTGTTAGTGCCCCACCAGTATTTACAAGTACGGGCGGGTCGTAGACAATCCAAGTCAGTGCAATTTGTTCACGGGCAAGTGTTGAAAATTGAGACAAAGTAGTCTCTAACACACTTTGCCCAAGTTGTTCTAATTGTTCGTCTGTACTAAAAAAGTTCATTTTTTTTGTTTTCAATATGGAATCTAAAACCCAAAATCAGTTGTATACGAATGAGTACAAATGTCTAGCTGACTTAAATGTATATGATTCCCCTGAATGCTCTCGACTTGCAACGCAAGCAGCAGCAGGACGACATCTAAAATTTACATCAAATCAGGATACAGCTATTAAGGTACTTTTGTGTGAAGATAATTACCCTGGCTGGTTAGCAGTTTCAGATTTAAATTTACTACAACCAGCCAATATACCTTATCAACCTCAAACATTTGCAGAAGAAGATATTAAAAAATTGTTGCCACAGGTAATTGACTTTACCCACCATGCTATGCAGCAACCTAATTACTACTTATGGGGTGGTACAGTGGCGCCAAATTATGATTGTTCAGGTTTGATGCAAGCTGCTTTTGCATCGGTAGGGGTTCGTCTTCCTCGCGACGCCTATCAACAGGAAGCTTTTTTATTACCTATTAATGTTTCACAATTAGAACCAGGAGATTTAGTATTCTTTGGAACTCCCCAAAAAGCAACACATGTGGGACTCTATTTAGGTGATGGTCGCTATATCCATAGTTCTGGAAAAGAGCAAGGACGTAATGGCATTGGTATTGATATCCTCTCGGAACAAGGGGATGCTGTTAGCCAGTCATATTATAAACAGCTGCGCGGCGCCGGTAGGGTTATTAAGAGTTTTGAGGGATTGGTATGAGGAGTGGGTTAATTTCGGAATTAATGATTGGGCAAAATGGGGTTTCGCCAATTGTTCCTGATGTGTCAATAGTGGCGCCAGTATACAATGAAGTCGAAAGCATCCCGCACTTGCTCGATGCTATTGCGTCTGTTTTTATACACAATGAATTAAGTTATGAAATTATTTTGGTAGACGATGGTTCTACTGATGGGTCAGCGCAATTACTTAAGCAACAAGCACAAACTCGCAATGACTTAAGAGCAGTAATTTTACGTCGTAACTACGGACAAACTGCGGCGATGGCTGCTGGTTTTAATCATGCATTAGGTAAATCAATTGTAACATTAGATGCCGATTTGCAAAATGACCCAGCCGATATACCGTTACTGTTAGCAAAGCTTGACGAAGGCTATGATATGGTCAGTGGTTGGCGCCAAAAACGTCAAGATAAAGCTTTAACAAGGTTGCTGCCTTCCAAAATTGCCAACTGGATAATTCGTCGCATCACTGGAGTACGAATTCATGATTATGGTTGTTCGCTCAAAGCATACCGCACAGAACTTGTAGCGGATATGAATTTATACGGCGAATTGCATCGCTTTTTACCAGCTTTAGCATATATCGAAGGCGCTCGTATTGCGGAAATGCCTGTTAGACATCATGCTCGGCGTTTTGGTAGTAGTAAGTATGGACTGTCAAGAACTTTCAGAGTCATGATGGATTTACTTACTATAGCCTTTATGAAAAAGTTTCTTACCCGTCCCATGCACGTGTTTGGACTATTAGGACTTGGCTCGATAGTATCGGGTGGTGCCATTAGTATTTATTTAACTTTCGTCAAATTAGTATTTAACGAGGATATTGGAAATCGCCCATTATTAATTTTAGCCGTACTGCTTCTTGTTACAGGTGTACAGTTATTTTGCTTCGGTTTACTCGCAGAACTACTAATGCGTACCTACCACGAGTCACAAGGACGACCAATATACCGTGTGAGGGAAGTTGTAACAAAAGATGTGAAGTAATGTAACAATAAAGGGATTAATTCCTAATTCCTCCAAACGCATCTACCGTGGACGCTTTACACACATCTGATTCAAAATTGCGCCGTAACCTGCTGGTATTATTCGCAGCAGGTTTATTATTCTGGTCAAGTATGGCTTCGCTGTTGCCAACACTGCCCTTATATATACAGCATATTGGAGCAACTAAGCAGCAAATTGGAGTGACGATGGGCAGTTTTGCTATCGGTTTGTTGCTGTTTCGTCCCTATTTGGGAAAATTAGCTGACGAACGGGGACGTAAAATAGTACTAATTATTGGTGTGTTAGCTGCTGCTTTGGCGCCACTTGGTTATACAATTGCAACATCAGTACCTGTGTTAATGCTTCTGCGCGCGTTTCACGGTATTAGCATTGCTGCGTTTGCAACTGCCTTCAGTGCCTTGGTTACAGATATTGCACCAAGTAATAAACGGGGTGAAATTCTAGGTTATATGAGTTTGGTTAACCCCATTGGTATGGCAATAGGTCCAGCAATAGGTGGTTATTTACAAGAATCTGCTGGATATGTACCTTTATTTTTACTTGCAACTGCACTAGCTACACTCTCATTGCTTTGTACATCACAAGTTGTGACTCCACCTTTAGCGACACCGATCCCAGGTGAAACAAATAATGGTAAATATAAATTCTGGGAAATTTTACTAAGTCCGAGAGTCCGAGTTCCAACCATTGTGATGCTGCTTGTTGGACTAGCATTTGGAACCATAAGTACATTTGTGCCTTTATTTCTCAAATCTACACAAGTGGATTTGAATGCAGGATTGTTTTACACCGCAGCAGCAATTACAAGTTTTAGTATTAGATTATTTACAGGCAAAACTAGCGACCGCATTGGACGAGGTTTATTTATAACTATAGGTATTGCCTGCTATGGCATCGCAATGTTTTTATTGTGGCAAGCAAACACCGCAGTAGACTTTTTGTTAGCAGCTTTAATTCAAGGTGCCGGGGGTGGTACATTAATTCCAATGATAGTAGCGATGATGGCAGACCGTTCACTACCCCAGGAACGGGGAAGAATTTTTGCGTTGTGTATTTCGGGGTTTGATGTTGGTATTGCGATAGCAGGCCCAGTATTAGGTTCTGTTGCGGAACAAGTTGGTTATCGCAATATGTTTGGTTTCGTTGGTGTGCTGACTGTGGTAGCGATTATGATTTTCTTTACTCAGTCAAGTAAAGACCTCTACTCTTCAATGCAGTTTGCTTTAGGAAGAGGTCGGGATGCGTATACATTAAATAGTGCTGAGTAAAAGTGCGCTCGTCCTGAATGAAAAATTTCTTTTTCTTACTCAGCACGAGCGCACTTTCAACTTTACACTAATTATAGCGGGCGGGAAGGGATTCGAACCCCTGACACCGTGGTCCGTAGCCACGTGCTCTAGTCCACTGAGCTACACGCCCTTGCACTCACAAGAATAAATATTAGCATAGCCATTACAAAAACACAAGCTAATGAACGAAAATTTTTCTACCAACCTCAGTCACCTAGATCAAAAAGGGCAAGCGCAGATGGTGGATGTCTCGGAAAAAGGATCTACTGTACGTACTGCTGTAGCAGTTGGACGAGTACGAATGTTAAGTGAAACGTTTGCTGCTATTGAAGTGGGTAACACACCAAAAGGTGATGTACTAGGGACTGCGCGACTTGCGGGAATAATGGCAGCGAAACAAACCGCGAACTTAATACCACTGTGCCATCCTCTTCCGATACAGAAAGTCGAAGTTCAAATAATACCGCAACCGCAATTACCAGGTTACGAAATTCGAGCGACCGTTAAAACTAAAGCTGAAACAGGGGTAGAGATGGAAGCTTTAACAGCAGTATCCGTTGCAGCACTGACTTTATACGATATGGCAAAAGCATTAGAAAAATCGATTCAAATTGAGTCTATTCACTTAGTAAGGAAAACAGGTGGTAAATCTGGAGACTACGCAATATAAGTGTAAAATTATTTAATTGTTTCCCATACTTAATGTCGATAAAAATAATTAATTATCGTAAAGGTGATAAGACAACAAATGAAGGGTTATTATTTTATAACCCCTCTCAATTTACCAACCATTATTTTAATTAAACATCTCAAGAATTGTGGCTTTATACAATTTATTTCATGCCACTCACAGCTTGGCTAACCGCAGTAGGACTAGTATATTCATTATCGGGTAACTGTTCTAAAACTGAGATTGCATTGTCATCGGCACCATTTTTTTGAGCTTGTTTGACCAACTTCTCCCTACTTGCTGGATAATCCATGCCTTTTAAATGCTTTTGTAACTGAATTGGATTTATCTTAGCCATAAAAGTGTTTCTCAATTTAAGCAACATTCATATATTTACAAGCGAATAAATTAACTACCTCTATCAAAAGATCAAGCAATCCGTAATTATGTAAATAAAAAGGTCATCCACTTGACTGATGAGGTGTATTTTCGGCTTTGGCTTTGTTAAGTTGAAGCCATAGAAACCTAGTTTCTTAAATACTCAGAGGTCATCTATATGGCGTTAATGCGTTTTGATCCGTTTCGAGGTACCGACCCTCCGTATCGAATTACCTGGAATTTATGCAAAACATTTAGATCTAAAAGTTACATCTGAGGCAGTAGCAATTACTGGTGAGCGGAAACAAGAAAGTCAGCACGAAGATAAGGGTATGCGACGTTCTGAATTCCGTTACGGTAGATTGCAAAGAGTGATTCCTCTACCTACTCGTATTCAAAACGATAAGGTACAAGCGGAATATCAAAATGGTATGTTGTGTCTAAGATTACCTAAAGCTTAAGAAGAACGAAATAAAGTTGTCACCGTTAATATTCAAGGACAAACAAATCAGCAAGCGATAAACGGGCAACAAAGCGGACAGCAAAATAACCAGATGCAAAGCGCGAATGCATCATAGTTAGATAATATATCGGATGGGCACCAGCTCATCCGATATATTAGTAAGCGCTCAAAACCAACTTTGAATCGTAGAATAGGATACAATCCTATTGGTAAGATTCTTAAGTATATATATGCCTCCGCGTTGGCCTCGTATTCCCACTCGTCAAGACCCCGAATACCGTAAATTGGATGACCGCATGAATTTTGCGATGCATGTGGCGATTTTTGCCGCTACCAATTCTGGAATGTGGTTTTTTCATAACTTTTTAAAAACAACTTGGGAGTGGTTACCTTGGGTGACTCTCAGTTGGTTCGGTGTATTGCTAGCACATCTTATATATATTGCCGTACTAGCAGATTATTCTGATACACCCCCAAAATCTACATAATCGAATAATACTGGTGCCGCTTCTTAATTGTAACTTGAGGTAGTGGAGCCAATTTAGGTAAGGGCGCCATAATGAATAAATAGCTCGGAGTCTGAATAAAATATCTTTACAGAGGTTTATTTTTTATGGCAAACACAAATACCACAGAACTCCTCGAAGCCTTAGCTGCTGAAATTGGCGAAAGTATATATATTGATATCGCCAAGTGGCATCTGTACTTATCGAATGCAAAATTGCATACAGTGGTAGCTGAGAAAATGTATCCGCTACTAACGTCAAAGTCTGTGAGCGAAGACCGAGTTACCCAAGTTCTACAATCAATCTCCGTCAAAATTGGTGGTGGCAGACGCGAATTACCTTTAGCCGATTTGCTGCCACTTCAATGCCAAGTTAACTTAGTAGATATACTTGAAAAGTTCCAGTACAATATGTAAAAAATGTACTTTACATAGATTGAATTATACTGGGATGTTTCAGATAAATGCTTAGTTAAAAGCAGTAAAAAGTTAAAAAGAGACAATTCCATGTCCCAGTATAAATTTCACGATGAATATACATTAGCTGAAGTAGCAGATGAATTGGGTAAACAAGCTTTAAAACTGGGCTTGATACCTAGTTTTGTAGTCCGTTACTTCTCTGACTCTCGGCAGTATTACATTCCCAATGAAACTGACTCAGAACCTCTTACACCAGAACAAGCGTACATGCGACTTAAGGCAATGGTCGAAAAAGCTGGACAATAGACGCATGAAAATACCCGGTTCTAATTGACCGGGTTTTTAATTATTTAACCTTAATAAGCAGATTTACCCAGATATAAAATTTTATTTGTCATTAATTCGACAAAATTATAATAATTTTGATAAGCAATTTATCGCCTTAGTAACCTTAAGCTACAAAGGCGCCTGATGGAATGGGTACAAGTTGAGGGGTAGACAAGCAAGTACCCTGCCTGTACCAAACCCCCTCAACTTCAAAGGCCTCAAATTGAGTTGTTAAAACTGCCCAAGCTTGCTCATTTAACCCAGCTGAATAAGTCCAGGTAAATTGCCTATCTTGATGCAGTCGTCTTTCAAGTTCCGCCAAATCCTCCGGTAGCCAAAAGCGAGTCATAACTCGTTGGGTGGCTATCTCAGGAGAGGTTTGTAACAAATCAGCCATCGGCTGATTCACGATAATTTGCTTGCGGGTATCCTGTCTAACAATGCTAATTGGTCGCTCGCACTCAGCAGCTACAATCATCCGACGCAGTAGTCCAACTGGCATTTCCAATTGGCTACAAAAAACGGCACCTTCTGTACGTAAAATACGTTCGGCAGTTTCAGATGGTGTAGGAGTAGCCTCAGAGGACATCCAAGAGTAAAACTCAATTGGATGCTTACAGCGTCTCCAACCAATCCGAACCTTGCCATTAAACTTAGCTGCCGTCTCGCTCAAAGCTTCTCCATAACTTTGAGCCAGCTGAGTTGCATCTCGCTTTGTGGGAGCAACAATTGAAACTCCTTCGTAGGAGATTTTATAGTCCCAACCAGGTAAATTCAGAATCTTAAGAATACTCGCACTCACCTTCTTTTATACCTCCAGTATATTTATATATTTTTACACCAGATAAACTGCTTTCCACGGAAACTTTGTACGTTTCTTGCCAAATCATTTTTCTTTCTTCCTCTGTTAGAGCCAGAGCAGACGTGATAATGGCAAAGTCCCCTGGTGTTGGTAGCACTTCCCCTTTTGCTATTGCTTGCAGATTTTTAACGCCACAACGCTTAAGTTTGGGCATATTCACCCTTACTAAATCCGCTACTGTTCTTGGAACGCAAGGCTCCAAGTCATGCGACACACCCTTAGATGCTACCCACTCGTACAAAATTTCCTCAAGAACATCACTTTGCGACAAACCCTCACGAGCGCAAATACTCTTGAAAGTCCGTGCTAGAGTGCTTGGTACATAACCGCTGACTTGCTTATATTCGTCAGAACGTCTTCTGTCAGTCATGATTTCGACTGTCCTCCTAGTGTTTTATCCAACGCTTGTTTCTATTTTCTCTCATGAAACCTAAAAATCAAGACATTTTGTACAAGATTTTTTAAATGACATATTGACATAAAAAAATGACAAGAGTTAGTATAAAAGTGTAGAGTAATAAGTGGCTGAAGAAAAAGAATGGTAGGACACCCTAACTGCTAGCTCCCCACGTGGCTGCTAGCTTACAACCTAAACAAGGAATCCGAGGTTTTTTGTCTATGTATCTAGTATATATGCTGCCACTTACTTACGCAATACCTGTTAACTTAAGTACCTCATTTATTTTTTGCCATATAAATAGACGTACTTGTTATGGCGCCTAAGTCCAAGCAAGGACTGGAATCATATAGTGTGTAAACTTTACGGTATTAAATCGGCGAAAGACATGATGCAACTAACTTTTAGCGAATTTATCCATCCGTTATCAAATTTTCCCAACGTGACAAACCATTATGGTAGTGATGAGCCAATGATGGATGTGTATACGATGGCAGGTCTAATCTTATACTCTGCTTGCGCGAATAATAACCTGAACGCGAAAGCCAACACTCTCGATATATCAGCAGTTAATGCCGGACTAGTAGATGTGCGGTCATTGTTCGAGCAGTGTCAGGCAGGCGACAGAACAGCCATACTAGAGATGATAGGGCTGATGGCAGCAGGATTAGAAAACAGAATTCAAAAGCTTGAACCCGTCTAAAAACGGCGTTTGAGGATGGTTTAATTGCATAGGAAATTCCAGAGACATGTAATAGTGCCTCTGTTTTTTTTTGCTTATAGAAATCGAATCATTCTTTCTTTCTTGTGGAGCGGGCATCCCGAACCGCCTCCGAATAAAAAGCCAATCAGGCGCCTCTAAATGGGGGAGCTGGTGGGGCACCCGTGAATAAAAGAGCCAATGGGACTCTAGAGGACGCCCATTCCACAAGAGAGAGAGAATTTTAAAGATTTGTAAGTTAGGGAAATAGCAAAGATTAACTTTCAGGACTTACGCTAAGAAACCCGGTTTCTACGCAAAATCGTCATTTCTATAACAGATTTCAAAGAAGAAACCGGGTTTCTAGGATTTTATGCGTAAGTCCTGACTTTATTTCCCAATTGCTGCGAATAGCTATATTGTATCTTTCCCTCTAAGCTATTCCTCCGTTGACGCGAATGTTTTGCCCGGTTATCCAGCGCGCCTCATCGCTGGCAAGAAATGCCACTACATCAGCTATATCTTGAACTTTACCCAGGCGCCCAAGTGCAGCCATTTGGGCAAACCGATTAATTGCTTCTTCGCTTTTACCTTCACGAAATAGTTCGGTATCGGTAGGACCAGGAGAAACAACATTTACAGTAATTCCTTTACTTCCTAATTCTTTAGCTAACACCCGTGTCATTTGTTCAATGGCGCCTTTAGTAGCTACATAAGCACTATAAGTAGGCAACATCATTACAGTTGTAGTTGAAGAAAAATTAATTATACGTCCAGACTCTGCCATGCGAAGCGCTGCTTGTTGACAGGCAAAATATGTACCCTTAACGTTGATATCAAAAATTTTGTCAAAGTCTTCTTCAGTGACTTCTGTAATTGGCTTATATATATTTATCCCAGCATTATTGACGAGAATGTCTATTTTGCCAAATTGCTCGATAGTTTGGTCAAAAAGTTTATTTATTTCTGAAATTTTACTGACATCAGCTTGAACTGCGTGTGCTGTGACACCTAATTTTTTAATATCTTCAACGGTTTCTTGTGCTTTGGCGCTATTCCCAGCATAGTTAACAATAATTGAGGCACCGTTACTTGCCAGTTTTAAAGCTATAGCCCTTCCAATTCCTCGCGAGGCGCCTGTGACAATTGCTACTTTTCCCGTTAGTTGAGACATAATATTTGATAGAAACAGTAGTAGGGTGGGCACTGCCCACCTTACTTTAGCCCAAATCGAACAACAAAATTTCTCCACCTACAGCAGTACTAATTTCTAACTGTTCGGCGCCATTAATTTGTACTCCATCACCTGCGCGTAGTTCCTCACCGTTTAGGTTAACTACACCTTTTGCAATTTGTAGCCAAGCATAGCGATTTGGCTGGACGTAATAATTTATAGTATCATCAGCATTTAAAACCGATGTATATAAATCTACATCTTGGTAAATTTTAACTGCACCATCACGTCCATCTTTGGCGCCTATCAAACGCAGCTTACCACTACGTTCTTCAACAGAAAATGCTTTTTGCTCGTATCTGGGTTCTAAGTTTTGTTGGTTAGGTAAAATCCAGATTTGCAAAAAGTGAACTGGTTCAGTTTTAGAATGATTATATTCGCTATGCCTAATTCCAGTTCCTGCACTCATAATTTGTGCTTCTCCTGGAAGTATTACTGAACCAGTACCTAAACTGTCTTTATGTTCTAATGCTCCTTCTAAAACATAAGTAAGAATTTCCATGTCTTTGTGACCGTGAGTTGCAAACCCTGCACCAGGCGCCACACGGTCATCATTTATAACTCGTAAACTACGGAAACCCATTCTATTTGGGTCATAGAAGTTACCAAAAGAAAAGGTATGACGACTATCAAGCCAACCTATTTGTGTAGTTCCGCGTGCGTTTCTGTCATGAATTAAATGTGTTACTGTTTTAGACATAATTCCCCCTATTATTAAGTAAAAATCTCTCTAACCTCAACTCTAGTAGTCCTAATAGTCTCTGTGGTAAAGAGAATCAAGTCAATTTTTGTATATTTATATATTAGATAACTTGACAAAAAATAAAAAGTACGCACTTAAAAGTAACGTACTTACCAAAAGGATACTATTAAAAAAGTTATGAGTTATGAGTTATGAGTTATGAGTTATTAACTCCTAACTCCTAACTATTTAGTTAACACCAACGGTGTCTAGATTTTTGGCAGTTGCAGGCGCCCCGTTACTGGTAATGCTAGAAGCTTGTAGGTGTGCTTCGAGGAACCATAAACGCTTGTCAATAGTACGTGAAACTTCAGTGTACAGGTCAGCGGTGTCAGCATCGCCTAATTCATCTGTGCTGTCAATAGCTTCACGCAAGTGTTTTGCGTAGGGTCCAAAACGTTCTGCCAGAGATGTTACATGCTCCATGCCTGTTAAAATTTCGGTGGGATATTCTGGTAAAATTGAATTTTTAGCAGCCATGCGGACTGTTCCCATTGCATAACCACCTAAAGCGGTAATACGCTCGGCAAACATATCAACATACTCTTCAAGTTCACCAGCAATTTCATCGAATAATTCATGTAACTGGTAGAAGTCACTTCCTTTTACGTTCCAATGTGCTTGCTTTGTTTGACTCTTTAAATCGGATGTAGCTGCTAGAGTCTGATTGAGTATTACTACTATTTGTTTACGAGCATCTGTTGGAATATCGATGCGGGTAGGATAAAGTCTTGATGCTAAATTGCCACTCATTAGTTTCTCTCGTTTTCGGATCGACAAGACAAGTCTACTAATATTCCATCGCGTTTCAAAACTCCCTCGCGATAGATGGGGTTAATCCGTTAAATGATTTATAATTTTGCCGAAAGAAAAAAGGGGGTTTTCCCTTTTTTCTTATTAAGCAGTTTTGCGTGGTATGTGCGGAATAGTAATATCGCTATACCCAGGATAAACAATTACAAACTTTTCTACGCCTATGTCTAAGTAAGCTAGTCGTTCAGCGTCTCTAAGTATTGCTGCTCGACATTCAGGAGTTAGGCAGTGAATAGAAATGTTGTTTTGTATAACGTCAAATTTTAAATGACAAACTCCCCACCAAGGAAATTTGTACGCTATATACTGAGAAACTACTTGAATAACACTCATTAATTTTTAAACTGTAAATAATTAACGAAGGATGAACATATTTTGGACAGCTTGCACCGCTCTTTACCTTTGTCTTCCCTAAAAATTAGCGCCAAGCTCTTTGATAAAAGACTGACGCTATAGGACAAACGTCCCACAGAACTTATTTATAGGGTATACAGCCAGAATCATCTAAGTGCTTGACACTAGCTTGTATCAAATTATTATTGTTATTAGACTGGCATCAAAATAATAATATTCCGTAACATTTAAGATTTTCTTTAGAATTTGTGTTATTAAAAGTTACTATGATTGATCTAATCTTCGATTTCTAAGGCTAATTGGTATATATAGCGACGAGGGAGCGAAGTTAAAAGTGCGATTTCGCGACTTGCTTGCGAGCGTGCGATTCCTTGACTAATCATTTTTTCTAGTTCTGCCTTAATTTGACTTTCAGAAAGCTCGGTTTCATTCGTTACACCTCCCACCAGGATAGTATATTCTCCTTGTGGTTCGCGTAACTTGTAGTGACGACAAGCTTCTTCAACTGTTCCACGCCAAAATTCCTCATAATATTTTGTTAACTCCCGTGCGAGAACGATTTGGCGCCCTTGTCCCATTACTTCTGCTAAGTCTTGTAAACTCGCACGCAAACGATGTGGCGATTCATAGAAAATAATAGTTCGAGATTCTTTAAGAAGAAATTCCAAGCGTTGGCGCCTTTGATTCGTTTTCGGTGGTAAAAATCCCTCGAATACAAATTTATCTGTAGGCAAACCACCTGCACTCAAAGCTGTAATTACCGCACTGGCGCCTGGAATTGGGACTACTTTTATATCAGAATCAATACAAGCTTTAACTAATTCATATCCAGGGTCAGAAATACCTGGCATCCCCGCATCACTAACCAATGCAATAGTACTACCATCAATTAGCTTTTGTAATAATTCGGGAATTCGAGTACTGCGATTATGCTCATGGTAACTAACTTGTGGAGTATTGATTTGAAAATGCTGAAGTAGCTTGCCTGTATGACGTGTATCTTCTGCTGCTATTAAATCAGCATTTTGTAAAGTTTGTACCGCGCGAAAAGTCATATCTTCTAGATTACCAATCGGTGTACCAACAACGTAAAGTGTTCCTGATGTCATGAATTAAGAATTACAAAATAAGGAATTAGGTAATGGACAATAACCAATATTACGGATTATTCGTCGGTTTAATCACCTTAGACTTAATTTACCTTGCCTCATCACCACCCCAAAACAACCAAAAACTTGTAGCTTCAGATTATACGGTGGCAGCAGGTGGCCCAGCGACTAACGCAGCAGTAGCATTTAATCATCTTGGAGGTAAAGCGGAATTACTAGGTGTACTTGGTTCGCATCCAATGACGCAATTAATTCGTACCGACTTAGAAAAATACCAAGTTACAATCACCGACTTAGAAGCATCATTCCAAAACCCTCCCCCAGTATCATCAATCATTGTCACCCAAACCACAGGTGAAAGAGCAGTTATATCTATAAATGCCCTCAAAACTCAGGTTAGTCCTCAAGCAATCTCAAAAAATCTTCTTGAATATCTCAAATATACAGATATAATTTTTATCGACGGACATCAGATAGAAGTCAGCTACCATATTGCCCAACTTGCCAAAGCCAGAAATATCCCAGTAGTTATCGACGGTGGAAGTTGGAAACCCGGCTTTGAGAAAATCTTACCCTTCGTTGACTTCGCCATCTGCTCTGCCAACTTTCATCCTCCTAATTGTCGCACCGAACAAGATACATTTGCTTATCTAGACCAGATGGGGATACCTAATATTGCCATTACACACGGTGAACAGCCTATTTGCTGCATGGGCAAAAAAGAAATTTTGACTATAAATGTTCCAAGTATTCAACCAACTGATACTCTAGGAGCGGGAGATATTTTTCACGGTGCTTTTTGTTACTATATTCTCCAGCATGATTTTGCTGAGGCTATACGTTGTAGTGCAAAAGTTGCTGCTCGTTCGTGTCAATATTTCGGCACACGTCGTTGGCTAGAATAGGAATATTCAAATAAATGAAAAATCTACAAGAAATTTTAGAAATTGCACGTCCTATTACTTGGACTGCCGCCGATATTTTGCGCGACTATTATCATGGAAACAGGCGCCAAGATTTGGATATACAGTATAAAGATAGCTCCACTGATGACCCAGTAACAGCAGCAGATATTGCAGTAAGTAATTATCTAATTGAAAACCTGCAAGCAAAATTAGGAAAGGAAGATTTTGGTTATATTAGTGAAGAAACTTATCAAGGTGAGCAAGTAAACAAAGAACTTGTATGGATAATTGACCCCTTAGACGGAACGCGCGATTTTATTGACAAAACGGGAGAATATGCAATTCATATTGGTTTAGTCCAAAATCATCGCCCTGTACTAGCATTAGTTGCCGTACCTGAACAGGATAAAATATATTATGCTACCATTGGGAATGGTACATTCGTTGAAACACGCGACGGTAATATTCAACGTTTGCAAGTCTCAAGACAAAAACCCATTGAAACTTTGACAGTTTTGGTTAGTCGTTCGCATCGTAGCAAACCATTAGATTACGTCTTGAGTAAATTACCCTGTCAAACACATAAAAACGTTGGTAGTATTGGTTGTAAAATTGCCTCTATTGTTGAACAACAAGCAGACGTTTATATTTCGCTTTCTGGAAAGTCGGCGCCTAAAGACTGGGATATCGCGGCGCCGGAATTGATATTATCCGAAGCAGGTGGTAAATATACTCGATACGACAATTCTACATTGCTATATGACACAGAAGATATTAACAAATGGGGTGGTTTACTAGCAAGTAACGGTGAATATCACGATATATTATGCCAAGAAGCCACAAAGTCTTTAGCAGAATTTGAAAATATTGCCACTCAGTAAATATTGTGGGATTAAATCTTGTGAGATTAAATCTTGTGGGGTGGGCATCCTTGCCCAACAACAAGAATATTAAATTTATTTTAATTTTGCCAAAAATAAAAGTATAATATAAAAATTTTGTATAACTTCAACTAGCATTAAAATTTTCATCTACATCCATCGGGCAGTGCTAGAATCTTTTCTATTTTCTCTAGCGCTGGCAGTCGGTTTAACTCCCCAACTGCTGCCTGCAATCGTCAGCGTTAACTTGGCTCGTGGCGCCAAGAATGTAAAACGAGTGTTTTATGAACAAGTGAAATTTTAGTAGGGTGCGTAACGGCACGAAAAATCAACACTGAATTGTACAATCATCTACCGTTACGCACCATCAAAGGCTACGTTAATGGTGCGTGACTGCTATTGTATTTTTTTGTTTTTAGTGTTGTTTTTTCAAGCAGTCACACACCCTACTAAAATCATGCGAATTTTATTCAATATTTCTGCATGAAATTCCCACGGTAAATTATCTACTGTTAAAGTTACTTGACCAGTAATGCCATCGGCTGCTAAGTTATTATTAACTACTGTTTTAAGAATATGAAATTCAAGTTCGGAATTTAATTGTTCTTGAATAATATTTCTCCATTCGGGTTTTAATAAAGCCAGCGCGCACAATAAAGCATCCGCACCCCAATTAGAAACACCACAAACAAGTAAATAATCGCAAGCTATCATACAAGCAATTGTCTCACCATATCGAATACTGTTAGAAATAACTTCTCTGGGAATCTTACCCATCCCTAATTCATTACCACCATCACCAATACCAATAGAAATGACGTTTGGTAAATTAAATAATAGATGTAACGGCGCCGTGTGAGCAGTAATATCTTGTCCACCCATATTGCGAATAATGCCATCATAACCAGGTCCCGGACGCTCGATGGAAATAACGTGCGTTATTGAAGTTTCCAAGCACTTCCAAACATCTAATATCGGAGTTATCACTTCATGATGCGTGCTTGGTACTACAGGCACAATATCAAATTCGATATTACTATATAGCACACCAGCAGCTACTACAGCACTCTTCACTGCTGGAAAACAATATGAGTCTGTAACTATTCTTACCTTTATACCTAAACATATTAAACTTGCAGCCAACTGCGCGCTTCCTATTAAACCATCAGTTTCAGCTACAGGTGGATTAGTGTGAGGCAAGAAAAATCCAGTGATAATTACTACATGTGGTGATGAATGATTAACTATAGAACTAGCGGCGCCTAAAAGTTGACCTTGTGTTATATTTACAAGCGCTTGTATACCTCTACCTACATCTTGAGCGCAGATAGCTTGTAATTGGGCTATTTTTTCTAGAATTTCTTGCGTGTGTGCTAAGTGAGTTGGCATTTTTAATTAATCAAAACTAAAATTTGACAACGATTCGTTGTCAAAAATGATATATGGAGATTTGACAACCAATGGTTGTCAAACTATATCAATATACATGTACCAAATCTTACTCCTTTATATCAGTTATAAACATATGCCCAGGTGCATGGGTAATAGCTATTTCAGGTTTCGCTTGCAGTAGCGCAACTTGAGGGGTGACACCACATGCCCAAAACACAGGCGCCTCTGAATCATAAATTGTAACTGCATCACCAAAGTCAGGTTTGTCAATATCATTTATACCAATTTTTGCTGCATCTCCCCAATGTATGGGCGCCCCATGCGATAAAGGAAAACGGCTAGTGATTTGCACGCTTTTTATTGCGTCTGCTGGTGATAAAGGACGCATTGAAACAACTAAGTTACCAGAAAATATTCCCGCACGTTCACAAGCAATGTTAGTTTTATACATCGGTACATTTTTACCTTCTTCAATATGACGCACAGGAATATTGGCATTTAGCATTGCTGCTTCAAACGAAAACGAACAACCAATTAAAAACCCAACAAAATCATCACGCCATAAATGCTTAACGTCAGTAACTTCTTCGACCATTTCACCGTGGTGCCAAACTCGGTAGCGTGGTAAATCTGTTCGCAAATCTGAAATTGGCGCCACATATCGCGCTTCGGGGTTGCCAACTTCGGTAACATCCAATAATGGACAGGGTTTTGGGTTACGGTGGCAAAACAGTAAAAAGTCAAACGCGACTGAAGCTGGCAAAATCACTAAATTGGCTTGAGTGTATCCATTTGCTAAACCTGGAGTAGGCGCCGTTAATTTACCAGTTCGACAAAGCTTCCGAACTTCTTGTCCTGTAAGAGATTGATTCATTGATTAAACCTCGGCGCCTCCTAAAAGCTTACTTTAATTAAACGCAACCCAAACGTGCTGAAATCGAAATCGTTAAGAGTTATGATAACCTTCCCTCTATAGAATGCTATCCAGGAGAACTTAACCAAGTATTTCTGAATATCCTTAATAACGCTATAGATATACTTGATGATGGAGTTGGGAGTGAAGCAGTTATCCGTAATCCCCAAATCCATATTTATACTCAACTTCACTCACCAAGAGCAAGTAGCAATTTGTATAAAAGATAACGGTAAAGGCATGAGTGAAGGAGTCGCCTATAAAGTTTTTGCCCCATTTTTTACCACTAAACCCGTTGGTAAAGGGACTGGGCTAGGTTTGAGTACTTGTTATCAAATAGTAGTTGAGCAACACTGTGGTAAAATATATTGCTACAGTCAGGTAGGAAAAGGAACTGAATTTAGAATTGAAATTCCCGTCAAGCAAGCCAAAATACAAGCGATATAACTTTTTCGCCTTTCCCCTCTGAGTTAAAAATTATTTCGTAAGCGTGATGATTTAATAGCAAATAATATAATAATTAGATATAATTGCAGTCTGTATCTGAAAAAATACAAAAGTCATCCGTGAAAAGGTTGAACTGTTACGGCTAGGTTGGTGTGTATGCCTCTTACGGTGATTGTTGAAATACTATATATATAAATCTGGTTGTAATTTTCATTCGTGAATTATACTGCGCCTTCCCAAGAAGTTGACCCAAAAGTCATATTTCCTTTTGAACTAGACACGTTCCAGCTTGATGCCATCGCTTCTCTCAATGCTGGAAGTTCTGTCGTTGTCTGCGCTCCTACAGGGTCTGGCAAAACCCTAATTGGAGAGTATGCTATTTATCGGGCGCTCGCACGAGGTAAACGAGTATTTTATACTACACCTCTGAAAGCGCTATCAAATCAAAAACTACGTGATTTTCGTGAGAAGTTTGGTCACGACCAAGTAGGGCTTTTAACAGGTGATGCCTCAATAAACCGTGAGGCGCCTATTTTAGTGATGACCACAGAAATTTTCCGCAACATGCTGTACGGGACTCCGATTGGGCAAGTTGGTATTTCATTGGTAGACGTAGATGCGGTAGTACTCGACGAGTGCCACTACATGAACGACCGCCAGCGAGGTACAGTATGGGAAGAATCGATTATTTATTGTCCAAGAGAAGTTCAGTTAGTTGCTTTGTCAGCAACTGTAGCCAACAGTGACCAGCTTACCGACTGGCTAAACCAAGTTCACGGGCCTACTGACTTAATTTACTCTGATTTCCGTCCCGTTCCTCTACAATTTCATTTCGGCAATACAAAAGGTTTATTTCCCCTTCTGAACGACAGCGGAAATAAAATAAATCCTAGGTTGATGCAAAAGAAAAAGCGTAGAAGCGACGGTGACAAGGGTAGAAACGGTAGACCCGAGGCGCCAAGTATTGCTTTTACTCTCAGTCAACTTTCTTCTCGCGACATGTTGCCAGCAATTTATTTTATTTTCAGCCGTCGCGGTTGTGATAAAGCTGTCGCAGAAGTTGGAGATATTTGGCTTGTTAACCCAGATGAAGCATATCAACTGCGAGTACAAATCGACGATTTCTTAAACCGTAACCCCGATGCAGGTCGTTCTGGACAAATTGCTCCACTTTACCGAGGTATTGCAGCGCACCATGCGGGTATTCTTCCAGCGTGGAAGGTATTAGTTGAAGAGCTTTTCCAGCAAGGCTTAATCAAAGTTGTCTTTGCTACAGAAACTTTAGCTGCTGGTATAAATATGCCAGCACGTACAACAGTCATTTCTAGCCTCTCGAAACGTACCGATACTGGACACCGTTTGCTGAATGCTTCGGAATTTCTGCAAATGGCAGGACGTGCTGGGCGCCGAGGCATGGATGAGCAAGGTCATGTGGTAACATTACAAACGCCATTTGAAGGCGCCAAAGAAGCAGCATATTTAGGAACATCGCAACCCGACCCATTAGTTAGCCAGTTTTCTCCTAGCTATGGCATGGTTCTAAATTTGTTACAGACCCATACCCTTGACCAAGCAAAAGAACTTATCGAGCGAAGCTTTGGGCAATATTTAGCGAACCTGCATCTGCGACCCCAGTACGAGTATATCGACGAATTACGGCGCCAACTCGAAGAAACTCAAGCGCAAATCGATGCTGTTGGTGAAAATGAAATTGCTGTATATGAAAAATTGCGGCAACGGTTGAAAGCAGAAAAGCAACTATTGAAAACCTTACAAGAACAAGCAGTTATAACCCGGCAAGAAGAAATCGGAATGATGCTTGGTTTTGCCATGTCAGGTACCTTAGTTAGTTTAAAAGGTAAAAATATAGTTGTTTCGACGCCAGTTATCGCAACAATTGTAGCTAAATCAGCAGGTGCGTCTGGAGCGTCGCCTTATTTAGTTTGTTTAGGACGCGATAATCGTTGGTATGTAGCAACAACGGCAGATGTCGTTGATTTATATGGCGAACTGCCACGTATTGATATTCCACCCGATTTAATTCCACCCCCTGAGTTAGCGATTAAACCTGGACAAACCTGGCGAGGAGATGGTAGTACAGTAGTTTTAACTTCACAAATACCAGAACCAGACCCGTCTTTACATATAGCACCAGAAGTTAGAGAACAGCTTGCTCGTGTTGCAGCAGTTCAAGCGCAAATCGAAGCACATCCTCTGCATCAGTCGGGTAACGTTTCTGCTATATTTAAACGCAAAAACCGTTTAACAGAAATAGCTACAGAACTTGAAGAGTTGCAAACAGCTGTCGAACAGCAATCGCAGCGGCACTGGGAAGAGTTTGTCAATTTAATTGATATTTTGCAGCATTTCCAATGTCTTGATAATTTGCTTCCTACTCAGCTTGGTCAAATCGCAGCAGCAATTCGCGGTGAAAACGAATTATGGTTAGGTTTAGCGCTTCATAGTGGGGAACTCGACAACCTCGACCCTCACTTTTTAGCGGCAACAGTTGCAGCGTTAGTAACAGAAACCCCTCGTCCCGATAGCTTTGTGCGTTACGACCTTTCACAAGAAATTGATGATGCTTGGTCGCGGTTGCGAAATATCCGGCGTTCGCTGCTTAAAGTACAGTATCGTCATGGTGTTGCCTTACCTGTTGGTTTAGAAAACCGCTATATCAATATTATTGCTTTAGTTGAACAATGGGCACTAGGCGCCGAATGGGTTTCATTGTGCGAAAACACAACTTTGGATGAAGGTGATGTAGTCAGAATTTTGCGCCGAACGCTTGATTTACTCTCACAAATTCCTCATGTGCCATACTTATCGCAAGCGTTATATAGTAATGCGCGTCGTGCCGTACAGTTAATAGACAGGTTCCCTGTTAACGAAGTCGTAGAGTAAGCAGTACTTTATATGTTAGGAAAGCTATTAGATGGACGTTACCAAGTCGTGCAAATCCTGAGTTCCGGAGGGTTTGGTGAAACTTACATTTCCCAAGATACAAGGCGCCCAGGTAACCCTCAGTGCGTCCTCAAGCTGCTTAAACTCGCTAGTTCGGACACGCAGTATTTGCAAATAGCGCGGCGTTTATTTAATAGTGAAGCCGAAATTTTAGAGCAATTAGGCAATCACGACCAAATACCCCGTCTTTTAGCATACTTTGAGGAAGAACAACAGTTTTTTTTAGTGCAAGAATTAATTGTTGGGCGCCCGTTAAGTCATTACATACGTCCGAATGAACCTTGGAGCGAAAGTCAAGTCATCCATATACTGCGAGATATTTTGCAAGTACTTGACTTTGTACATAGTTTTGGAGTAATTCATCGAGATATTAAACCCGATAATTTAATTAAACGCGATGCCGATGCAAAGTTAGTACTAATTGACTTTGGTGCCGTAAAACAAATGCGTACTCAAGTGGCTGTTGACAGTCAAATGCCAGCAACAGTAGCAATTGGCACTCCAGGTTATATGAGTGCCGAACAAGCGCAAGGTAGACCAAGACAAAATAGTGATATTTACGCAATTGGCATAGTAGCAATTCAAGCATTAACAGGACTATTTCCCACTCAACTTACTGAAAATCCTGAAACTGGCGAAGTAATTTGGCAAGATAAAGTTCAGATATCACCGCGATTACAAGCGATATTAGAAAAGATGGTGCGTTATCACTTCTCGACACGCTATCAAACAGCAAGCGAAGTTTTACGAGATATAGAACAGTTAACTGTACCAGTCGCACCAACGCAACCAGTAATTGCAAATAATAATTCTAGGGTATCAGGAGCAACAGTTCAACAAATATCAGTTGGTACTAATATGGAGGATATTCAACGCACATCAACACCTCCAAGTTGGTTAGCTCCAACTTTATCAACAGTTAGATATATACCATTTGCAGGCGGCGCACTAGTATTTTTATTTAAAGATGCTGCTGACACCTTGGTTATTTTATTAGGTATAGCATTAATTGGCGCCGGAGTCGGTTTATTTTTATTACGTTCTATTTACTCACGACTAGCGCGCGATTATGATGCAGTATTTGCAGTAGTTTTCAGCTTATGCGGTATTTTATTTCTTTTTCAAGATAAATATACAACTCAAGAAATTCAAATCGTAGAATATTTACTTTCAGGAGCAGCTATATTTTCAGCAAGTAATTCTATATTATTAAGACTAAAATTCAAATAAAATGCTAGTTACTGTACTAATTATTACAGCTATTTTACTATCTTTAATCTCAATTGTCCGTCCACAGTTATTCCAACAACAATATATATTACTAATTCTAGCCTTCCTAATTTCCGGTGGACTACTATGATCAAAAGGTAGCTCTATCAAAGAATTACCACAATTATCGCTTATTTTATTAACTGTAGCAGCTATTTTTTATACAGTTGAATGCTTACGATTGCAAAGTAAGAACTAGCAACGGATTATGAACGGATGTAACGGATGGCTAATGCTTCCAAATAAATAATCCGTTACATCCGTTTTATCCGTTGCTAACTTTCACTCTCACAATCAGGTACACCATCTCTAAATACACGACTTGCCAAAATATCAGCAGCTTCGATAGTCATCAAATCATCTCTTGTCACCTGTCTATCGCGTATATTCAATAAACGATTTGCTTGACGCAAACGCGCTCTATCAATAGCATTGCGTACACTACGCGCGTTAGCAAAATGTGGCATTGCTTTACGTCTAATTAAATACTCACGAAAAGCTTTCTCAGCATCCCGACTAAAGTGGTAATGCTGCGAAACCAGTAATGACTGGGCAATCACCATCAAGTTATCTACTGAATAATCATTAAACTCGATGTGTAAACCAATACGCGAATTCATTCCAGGATTACTATGGAAGAAATGCTCCATTTGCTGCTTGTAACCAGCGAGAATTACAACTAAATCATCTCGTTGATTTTCCATTACCTGCATCAAAATTTCGATTGCTTCTAAACCGAAGTCACCAGGATTATCTGGACGGAATAAGGTATACGCTTCATCAACGAGTAATACCCCACCCATTGCGTTATTTAAAACTTCGCGTGTTTTCGGAGCAGTTTGTCCAATTCCCTGTCCGACTAAATCATCGCGCGTCACTAACATGACATTTTCCTTACGGATATAGCCAAGACGATGCAAAATTTCTGCCATCCGCATTGCGACTGTGGTTTTACCCATACCCGGATTCCCCAAAAACGTCATATGTAAAGTTGGGGCGCCTGCGGTTAAACCTAAACTTTTACGAACGCGGTCAACCAACAACAAAGCAGCCATTTCTTTGATTTTGTTTTTGACAGCTTGCAACCCGACTAACTCTTGGTCAAGCTGGTCTAAGATTTCTTGCACATGGGATTCGCGAAATGTAGCTTCTAAATCAATAGGGGTATCGATTGTATCTTGTATATCGTGCCCAACAGCGCTAACTAAATCTTGTTCCAGAACTTGCTCGCTCATAGTCGTTACCTTCGTTGGTTTTTTCGATGATAACCTGAGTCCGGAAATATAAAAGATTGTAATTCTAATGGGACTGATATATTTTTTTTAATTATCAATATCCTTGGTAAGTCATTGAGAGAACATATTAAACCAACCGAACTGACTATTCTTAGTGGGGAATTCCCTATTCCATACCTAATATCAACAAAACCAATATGGCTATAGCTGTTAACCTAAAACAATTGCTGTCTATTTTGGCACTAATTATCATTTTTGTTTTGATCGCGCCGGACATTGCTTCAGGATTGCCAAGTCAATTCGATGTAGCAACAGACACAAACCTTACCCCACAGGAAAGCCAAGAGTTACAAGCAGTACGTCAGCGTCGTAACCGTGAAATTGCTTCCGTATTAAACGAGTCACAACGACACCAACTTGAACATTTCCTTCGTTCTGGTCATGACCTCGAATACGCTATCAACACATTAGACATCGACCACGACCAATGGGACACAATTCAGGCAATTATGCAATTGAGCGCATTAAAGACAAAAGCTATCATACATCGTCACTCGTTAACCCTATCAAGTTAACCAACCAGTTCCATACTTACAACTAAGTCACAAGTATGTAGCAAAAGTATCCAATTATTTCGTTTCATGACTAATGCTTTATTCTCTGTTCCTGGTTCTCATTAGCTGGTAAATTATACAACAGTGGATACTTTTTGGAAGGAACGGGAGTCTGATGAGTTACTTAGCTCGACAACTTTTACTGATAGTGCTGATATTCGCCACCGTATTTGTGGCGCCAGGGATAGCAAATGCACTACCACCACAACTCAACAAAAATGTAGTTGTCACTAATGTCACAAAATCGAATTTAATCGAACTCGACCTTACTCCCCGTCAGCGTCAAATGATTCAAGCAATAAATCAAGGACGTAACCGTGAAATTGCTAAAATATTGAATCAATCAGAGCAGAAAAGCTTAGTAAAGTTGATACGCAGTGGAAATACTTTAAATCAAGCTGTAGATAAGCTCAACCTAGAAAGCGATAAACGCGACATAATCAAGGCACTTAGCCAAGTATACGATTTGAAAATGAAAACTTTAATATCAGGCTTTTAAAAATTACAGCAAATTATTCAATCAAAGTAGGCGCCTGAAGTAAAACTCAGGCTTAACCACTAGGCAGATTTTTTCTGACTCGCTAAAAATTGTCTCAAGCTTAATAACGAGAGTGTTTGTCCCAATGACAAAGGTAAAACAGTCACTCCTTCTATACGCGACTGTACCCAACCATCACCCCAGTACCATTCGTGAAAACCGTCAATTCCTTGACTTAGTAATAAACGTAAGCTGTCGGAATTAACGACATCGACTTGGTGGTGAATCGAAATTGGTCCAAGAACGCGCGTAAACTCTAATCCTGGACGCAACTCTTCTGGCATTGAGTTGGTAAAATTACCGGATGGAAGCCATTTTCCAAGGTTTCCAGGACGCAGTAAACTGTCGCGTATAGTAGAAAGAGGCGCCTCGACTTCGATACGTAGCTGACTTTGTTGAAATTTGCCGAACATTAGTTTTGTGTATTAGTTGGTTCCTACTCTTTATTTTAGTAATTTCTTCTTAGCATTCCGCTAAACAAATTTAAATATTTGTCTATACCACCAACGAAATCCAAAATACTATCTATATTTGGTGGGGTTTGAGAAATTAAACTATCTTGTGCAACCAAACGCTTCCAATCTACTTTTACTTCTCCCTCTCTGGCACTACCGTCTTCTTTATAAAACTTCACCCCTGAAGACTGCATAATTTTGATGATTTCCTGTGCCATAATTCCGTATCCTACTGTTGTTGGGTGAATACCATCCAGTGAAAATAAACCTCCATCAGTACGACCTTTGCCTGGTTCTGTACGAAACAAATATGAATTTAAAGGTGGTGAAATTGCCTCTAGTTCACGTGGTAATTGATACTCTCCTCCTACTTGACTCCACCAATCAGGACGCGCTAGTGGGTCTTCTATATAACGACGTGATGCTAAACGGTCGAGTAATCCGCAAAGTTCCATTAAATACCAATCTCTACCTTCCAAGCGCGCTTGTCGTACAACTTCTGTAATGGCATCGTTATATTGGTCGATAGCACAATCAATTGCACGTGCTTCGTTTTCTGTGAGATGTGGATGTTTATCGGGGTTAAAATCTTTGTCCTGAATCCAGGGTAATGTGTAGTAAGGAAAATACCGCGACTTGTTACGAGCTTTTCCACCGACTCCGCGCGCAAATGGCACTATTGTAATGTGAGGTACTGTCGCGACAATAACGTGTCTAGCTTTAATTTTTTTAATTTCTGTAACTAATAAATCTAGTTCAGCTTTGAAGTGAGTTGGGCGCCAGACTGTATATTTATCGTTGACACTCATATCATGATAACCTTCATCGCTCCACGAAACATTAAACGTTAAAATTGAACCAAGCGCATTATTAGAGCCAATCATCACGATTAAAGTTTCAATTCCTTCCTCGGTATTACCTTCTTGTCCAAGTACGGTTGCTGCTTGTATGGGTGTTAGCGCTTTACCATTACTATCACGCGCACTATTCAATACAACTATTGCAGAACGTTCGTTATGATATTCAACAACTTGACGCATAAAGTCATTTTTTGGCTTATTTTTAGCCAAAATATCTAAACAAATATCTGCATTTCGGGATAATGTATTTCGCAAATCCCATCCATATACAGCTAAGTTATGATTTATTTTGCCTTGACTGTTATACGCAGTACCTTTGCCGCGTTCCCAATACTCTTCAATTGCATCAAGATATTGACGAATGGACAATATTGCTGGTAAACCATTCAACCAGTTAATCTTATCCCCAAATCGTTTCCTTAAATCACGAGACAGATATTCCAAGTTCAACGGTAATCCACCTTCTGGTCCAGAATAAACAGGGTATCTCATATCTGACCACCCCATTTCTTTTGCGATGATTACTGGATATGACTGATTTGTATTAAAAATTGCCCCACTTTGAAACCCATGTGTTAATGAATCCCCAATTGTCACTAATCGATGCTGTGGATTCCCTACTCTAGTTAAATTTACAGGTATTCCAAGGGTTGAATCTGTAATTGGTTTACGCGCTTCAAACCGTATCTCAACATCTGGAGGTGTTTTGGGGTCTTCAAATTTGGAATTAGATGCTTCTACCATATTTTTTACTGCTGCAAATCAATTAATTTTTATTTATTACAAAACTAGAATTTTTATCAGTATTAGCTCTGATATTATTGTTAAAATCATACATCGTAATTATAGTTATCATCTCTGCTAACCGTTCAATTTTATTTCTCATAATAAATGTTTATCATAGTATATTTTATCACATATACATAGAATGCAATGTGACATAAAGTACTTCTACATAAGATAGTTATTGATGTATATTGGGGTCTGGAAACTAAAAAGTATACATTATTTTTTAGCGAAAGTGTAATTAATTACCTATATTCAACTTCAACTGACAAAACAACATTATCGCTGATTGAGGCATTTACCATGAAATTCGGAATTGATATCGGTCATAATTGTCCCCCTGACACAGGCGCCCGTGGTATCAAATTTGAGGATAATTTAACTGTAGATGTAGGGAATCGGGTAATATCCAAGTTAAGAGCATTGGGACACGAAGTAATCGAATGCAGACCGCAAAGAACCGGCACAGTAAGAGAATCACTGTCACAAAGGTGTGATAGAGCCAATTCCGCAAGAGTTGAAACATTTGTATCGATTCATTTTAATGCTTTTAACCAACAGGCAAACGGTACAGAGGTGTTTGCGATTGGAGAACAAAGTCGAAAAGTAGCGAAAGCAGTATTAAACGAAATAGTAAAAATAGGTTTTTTCAATCGTGGTGTTAAAAATGGCTCGCATTTATTTGTGTTGAGAAACACAAACATGACTCGAATACTGGTAGAAGGCTGTTTTATAGATTCAAAAAAAGATATGGCTTTGTATAATCCGGAAGCGTTAGCCAATGCTATCGTTAAAGGTTTAACTGGGCGACTGCCTTCTGAAAACGTCAATACCTTACCCGACGAAGAAGACAATATTGATGTATCGGTGTTACGAATACAGCGCGCTTTGAACCGACTCAAAATTACCGACCAAAATGGAAAAGCATTAATCGAAGACGGTACTATTGATGTACAAACAAAAGTTGCCCTAGAAAAATTTCAACGCATCGTGGGACTTCAAGTTACTGGAGTTGCAGGTGAAACAACCTGGAAAGCTATTAATCAGATTTTAGCAAAGCGAATTATTCGACTCAACCATGCTGGTGGACCCGTAATTCGCTACTTGCAGCACCGCATGAATGTTGAGATAGATGGAGTATACGGGTCTGGAAGCGAAGAAGCAGTAAAAAGGTTCCAAAGGCAAAATGGTTTATTTGCTGATGGAATAATTGGGCCTGCTAGTTGGCAAAAGCTTATTGGTTAAAGTGGCAACGGATTATGAGCAGATGTAACGGATGGTTTGTTCTACTAAAATAAACCATCCGTTGTATCCGTTGCAAATTATTACAAGCACTTCTCAATTGTTGCGACTACAGATTGGGAAAGCGTATGTAAATCGTAACCCCCTTCTAAACCAAACAAAATTTTACGCGTTATCTGTAAGCAATGGTCGGTGAATAATCCATAGTCTTGTGGTTGAAGGTTTATATTTGCCAATGGGTCATCAGCGTTTGCATCATACCCAGCGCTGACAATGAGTAAATCTGGCTCAAAACCAGATAAGAAGGGTATTACCATTTTTTCAAAGGCTGGCTGATAAAGGTTAATATCGCTACCTGGTGGAAACGGTAGATTCAACACATTGCGGTAAAAACCACGTTCTGTATGTCTGCCAGTACCGGGATAACACGGATATTGATGTAGTGAACAATAAGCTATTTGTGGATTGGTTTCAACTATTGCTTGAGTGCCATTGCCGTGATGAACATCCCAATCAAGAATTGCGACACGGTTAACACCAGGTTTTTCGAGAGCATAAGCTGCTGCGATTGCGGCGTTAGAAAATACACAAAACCCCATCCCTGTCTCGCGTTCAGCATGGTGTCCAGGTGGACGTGCCAGAACAAAAGCGGGTTTACCCGTTTCTAAAACAATATCTACTCCATCTAACCACGCGCTTACAGCTAATAACGCTACATCATAGGTTTGAGGTGAAATTGTTGTTTCAAAATCTAGGCAATCACCACCAGCCAAGCAAATTTCTTGAACTTTTTGAATATAACTAGAGTCGTGCGTTTGTTCGATTAATGGTACTAAAGAACGTCCACTTGTAGGTGTTGGCAGGCGCCATTCGATTTGGGAAGCGATATTACCTTCACGTAGTGCAGCAGTAATAGCACTTAAACGTTCGGGTCTTTCTGGATGTCCCCTTCCTGTCTTGTGTTCGAGAAACTCGTCAGAGTAGATAACTGGCAGCATAGCACGAGCAATAGTAGCGATTTTGAAATTTTAAAGGAAAAGGGGAAGTAAGTTGTGAGTTATGAGGCCTCGTAAGGTGCGTGACGCTACTAGTTCATTAGTTTTAGTTTACGATTGTTATAGCATCACGCACCCTACCGGAGCGCCTCTTATCCTAAGTCTTGGGGTCGGTCGTCAAGCATTTCAGGCGCCATTGCTGGGTTACTTACACGCTCTTCGACGGGTAAATCGCGCATTGCATCATCAATTCTTGGAGGATGTTTAATCATATCTAATAATTCTGGACGTAGCTGTTCTGAACTACTTTCCGCAGATGAATTTTCTTCTTTTTTAGACGCTTTCTTTTCACTCATGATTTTTACCCAAAACTAGTTTGTTTACATCTTATTTTCTGCAATCCTTATATGCACACTATCTTAGGGCTTATTTTGTTTGTTATTATTTGAAAATATCACTATACTTTTTTATTTTTATTTAAATTCAAATTGCTTTGATACTCATATATCTTAATCTAATTGCAATTAACCAACATACATTATATTCGCATAAAATCATATTAAAATTAGCATCAATTTTTATAATTATTATTACTTAAATTTTGTATTAAGTAAGATTAACAAAAGATATGCATAATCGGAAAAAATTTGCTATATTGTAGTTTGGCTCAATTATGAAAAAAGTTTTTAATTTTTAATTTTCTATTCAGTATTTTTTATATTTGAATCAGGTACTCTAGCGGCAAAAAAAATGTCATTCTATGATAGAATTGTATACAAATATAGCTATTATTCAAGAAAATTTTGGAATAATTTGGCTTTTTTCCGGCTATCAAGGCTAAAAACAGCGATTTTTGGAGTTATTTAGGCTATGACATTCTCTCAGGAGAGGATTATCCCAACAGACCTACGGAATGAAATGTCCAGGTCTTACCTGGAGTATGCAATGAGTGTCATCGTGGGTAGGGCGCTGCCAGATGCCAGGGATGGTCTGAAACCTGTGCATCGTCGTATCCTCTACGCTATGCATGAGTTGGGTTTAACGCACGACCGACCTTTTCGTAAATGCGCGCGTGTAGTTGGGGAAGTATTGGGTAAGTATCACCCACACGGCGATACGGCAGTATATGATGCGTTAGTGCGGATGGCGCAGGATTTTTCGATGCGCTCACCTTTAATCGAAGGACATGGTAACTTCGGTTCGGTGGATAATGACCCACCAGCGGCAATGCGATACACCGAATCTCGTTTGCAAGCGCTGACCACTAATGCACTGTTGCAAGATATCGAGTCGGAAACTGTAGATTTTGCAAGTAATTTCGATGGTTCGCAGCAAGAACCAACGGTTTTACCAGCGCGTATACCACAGTTGTTACTAAATGGCTCGTCGGGTATTGCCGTTGGGATGGCGACGAATATTCCGCCGCACAATTTGGGAGAATTAATTGATGGGTTAGTGGCAATGATACATAACCCAGAAATTACTAATGCCCAGTTGATGCAGTATATTCACGGCCCCGATTTCCCAACAGGCGCCACTATTCTCGGCACCTCTGGAATTCGAGATGCCTACATGACTGGACGCGGGTCAATAACGATGCGCGGTGTTGCGAATATCGAAACAATCGAACATCGTGGGCGCCCAGATAGGGAAGCAATAATTGTCACTGAGTTACCATATCAAACCAACAAAGCAGCTTTGATTGAAAAGATTGCCGAGTTGGTGAACGATAAACGGATAGAGGGAATCGCCGATATTCGCGATGAAAGTGACCGTGACGGAATGCGGATTGTTATTGAACTTAAACGCGATGCTTATCCCCGCGTAGTTCTCAACAACTTGTATAAGCAAACCCCTATACAAGCCAACTTCGGCGCCAATATGTTGGCGTTAGTAAATGGCGAACCGCAAATACTGACAATCGGGCAGTTCTTACAAGTATTCCTCGATTTCCGCATCGAAGCGATTACTCGTCGAACGCAATACGAACTGCGAAAAGCCTCTGAACGCGACCATATTTTACAAGGTTTGCTGATTGCGCTGTCACATCTAGACCAAATTATCAGCACAATTCGTCATGCTGCCGACGCACCAACAGCGAAAGGCGAATTAATTACAACTTATGGACTTTCGGAAGGACAAGCAGACGCAATCTTGCAAATGCAATTGCGACGGTTAACAGCACTTGAAGCAGATAAAATTCGTAACGAACACGAGGATTTGCAAGTTCAAATTGCTGATTTACAAGATATTCTGGCAAAACGTGAGCGCATACTCGAAATTATTGAGAGTGAAGTTACTTCTTTAAGAGAAAGATTTGCAACACCACGTCGCACATTAATTACTCACGCTGAAGGCGATTTAGGAGATACAGACTTAATCGCTAACGAGAAAGCTATCATCTTACTAACCAAACAAGGTTATATTAAGCGGATGCCAGTCAACACTTTTGAAGCGCAACATCGAGCAACGCGCGGTAAAGCAGCTGCAAAAGTCAAAGATGACGATACCGTTGAGCATTTTCTCACCTGTTGCGATCATGACAGCGTGTTGTTCTTCAGCGATAGAGGTGTTGTGTATTGTTTGAGAGCGTACCAAATACCTGTGGGTTCACGTACCAGTCGAGGTACTCCCATCGTGCAAATGCTGCCAATTCCTAGAGAAGAAAAAATTACTTCTATCGTACCAGTCGATGAATTTAGCAGCGAAGAATATCTTGTCATGCTTACCAAAGGCGGAAATATCAAGAAAACTGCACTGGAAGCATTTAGTAATATTCGTTCCAACGGTTTGATTGCTATCTCCTTAGAAGAAGGCGACCAATTACGTTGGGTACGTCGTGCGAAAGTAGAAGATAGCGTGCTTGTTGGTTCGCGTCATGGAATGGCAATTCACTTCCGATGTACCCACGACCAACTTCGTCCCTTGGGTAGAGCAACTCGCGGTGTCAAATCGATGAAACTCAAAAAAGGTGATGAGCTTGTTGGCATGGATATTTTACCAGCCGCCATTCTCGAAACTTTTGCCGCAGCTAGCGAAGTTGAGACAGAAGAAATTGAGGCGCCAGATAATGCAGATAATATCGAAGTTGATACCGAAACTGAGGAAACAAGTGAAGTTAGTGAAACCGCTTCGGTTGGACCTTGGGTACTGGTAATTACAATCGGAGGATATGGCAAGCGTGTTCCTGTTGCTCAATTCCGTCTGCAAAACCGTGCAGGTCAAGGATTAATGGCGACTAAATTTAAGAACCGCAAAACCAAAGACCAACTTGCAACGTTGCACATCGTCAACAACGACGACGAAATCATGATGGTAACAAATCGCGGTATCATCATTCGACAGGCAACAAACGCAATTTCGATTCAATCGCGTTCAGCTACAGGTGTGCGTGTTCAACGTCTCGATGAAGACGATGCTATCACTGGGGTAGCAATTGTCCCACCCGACGCTGAAGGTACTGAAGTTGCTGAAGTTGCTGAAGGTGCTGAAGGTGCCGAAGTTGAGTAGCCAAGGAATTAAACACTAAAAAGGTGAGTAAAAATTTATGAGTAAATCAAATAATTTTTACTCACCACTGATTATTGCCCTATTGAGTGGAGTACTAATGGGGTTAACTGTTGCACCATTCAACGGTTGGTTTTTAGCTTGGTTTGCCCTAGCTCCACTATGGGTATTAATATTTAACCCAGCGTACAAACCAAAATTATTTAGATTACAACTAGCAGGCACCTGGGGTTTAGGTTATTATGGTGCCACACTTTCATGGATAACAGGACTTCATCCTTTAACTTGGATGGGAGTCCCTTGGTTATCGAGTATAGCTATTGCGCTTTTTGCCTGGACTTTTGTGACGCTTTGGGGAATACTGCTTGCAATGAGTTGGGTAACTTCTTTTTTTTGGATTAGTCAGAAATTAGAAACACCTTTTCTAACCCCAACATTGCGTGTTCTTATCGGTACTACCCTTTGGTGTATTCTCGAACATATTTGGGCTAATGGGCCATTATGGTGGAGTTCACTTTCATACACTCAAAGTCCCCATAATTTAGTAATTTTACATTTGGGTCAGTATAGTGGTGCCAGTGCTGTTACTGCTTCAATTGTTGCTATCAACGGCTTAATAGCTGAAGTTTGGATAAAAACAAGAAACAGTAGTAAATATAATAAATATTATTTTATACCTTTAAGTTTATTTATCATTCTACATTTAATAGGTTTTAACTTATACAATCAGCCGTTAGTCAAACCACAGGAAGCAGCGATAAAAATAGGAATTGTCCAAGGAAATATTCCCAACCGCATTAAATTTGATTATTATGGATTACGTCGCGCAATTGAAGGCTACACTACTGGATATTTAAAACTAGTAGACCAAGGTGTAGATGCAGTCTTAACTCCAGAAGGAGCATTACCATTTTTTTCGCGCGATATACTTGATAGCTCTTTAGTTGCAGCAGTGAAACAAAAAGGAGTTGTTGCGTGGATTGGTGGTTTTGCAGAACGTCCGAATAGTAACACCTATGCAAATAGTTTATTTACCTTTACAAAAGACGGTAAAATTTATAGTCACTTTGAAAAGTCTAAGTTAGTACCTTTAGGCGAATATGTACCGTTTGAAGAAATACTTGGTAAATTAATTAGGCGCCTATCACCAGTTACAGCACGTCAAGTACCAGGTTCAAGAAATCAAATATTTGATACACCCTTTGGGCGTGTAATTGCTGGCATTTGTTATGAATCTGCCTTTCCAGGTCAATTTCGGCGCCAAGCATTTTCAGGTGGAGAATTTATTATTACCGCATCGAATAACGACCCATATAGTCAAGCAATGCAAATGCAGCATCATGCATTAGATACAATGCGCGCAATAGAAACCGACAGATGGGCAGCGCGTGCAACCAATACTGGCTTATCAGCCTTCGTCGATCCTCACGGAAAAACCCTATGGATATCTGGACACAACACCTACGAAACACACGCAGAAACAATTTATAGGCGCCAAACCCAAACATTATACACACGCTGGGGTGACTGGTTAACACCCCTACTAACAATCCTAAGCATACTAGTATTGATTATCAACATAAAAATCTCCTATAAGAATGAGCGCAAACCAAATTAAAAAAGCATATAAAGAACGTAGGGTGCGTGACGCTATGAAAAAATTTCAACGTAATTATAAGACTTGTAGCGTCACGCACCAGCTTTTAATTATGACGAATTCTCAACATTTGATTACCACCTTTTTGAAACTCATAATCTACAGTTTTAAGCTTGACATTAATACCTTTACTCGATAACTCTTGAATCACTGGCTCAAGATAAGGTGATAGTTGACAATCTAGCGTTAGTAAGGGAAAAATGCGAACTTCTGAAGATATTCTTAAAAGTTCAAAAATCGAAGCAATGTGAAAATCAAGCGATAGCTGTTCCGAGTACAAAAAAAGTAAATGAGAACATAAGCATAATTCAAACTGATTATCAGCTAGTTTTAAACTTGGTAAAGATTGATACAGGTAACGTCCTGCTGCTTTACCTACTTCATAATCTGTTAAAAACTTTTCCATTGTGGCAAGACGAACTTTACCGAGTTCATCGGCATCACAGAAGTTTTTCCAAACGAAACGATTGGAATTTTGTTTAACTTGAGAAATTACTGGTTCGTAGATTTCTTGTACTCGCTGTTTGATTTGTTCAGCAGAAAATTCATACACTGGGTCAATAGATACAACTGAATATCCTAGCTGCGTCATTTCGGCATTGAAGCTAGCGGGTCCATCACCACATCCGAGAATTTTAGTTTTTAAATCTGATAAAGATAGATTGAACATTAGCTTGTATTCTTCTAATGTTCTACCCCAAGGTACTACTTCGTTTAATTTCATAAGTTAATTCGTTAAATATTGGCGCCTACGCTACGCTGTTTTGACGAATACATTCTTTATACCAGTCAAAACTCGCTTTGGGAATGCGTTTTTGTGTAGCATAATCTATATATGTAATACCAAAACGGCGCCCATAACCCCAAGCCCATTCAAAGTTATCCATAAAACTCCATAAAAAATACCCTTTTAGTGGATAACCTTCATTCACTGCACGATGTGCTGCTTTCAAATATTGTCGTAAGTACATAATGCGGTCAACGTCAATAATTTCACCTGCTGCTTTAACTTCATCTTGTGCAGCGCAACCGTTTTCGGTAATAAACACAGGTAAATTGGGATGTCCTAACGTTTCGCTAATATGCCGAACACCCCAATAAATGCTTTCAGGTAAAATATTCAACCAAGGCATATACATTCTTGGATAACCTTGAGGCAATGGTAAAAAATCATAACCGCGATTATTATCTGTTGCGCGTACATACCCACCCGTGTAGATATTTAACCCAACAGCATCAAGCGGTTGTTGAATAATTTCTAAATCACCTGGTCGAATATCAGGCGCCATCTCACCCAGTTCTTCCAACATTGTGGAACTGTAGGCGCCTGTTAGTACAGGAAAAATAATTCCGCCATTTTGCATTGAGGTATATAAAGCTTTTTTTGCAGCTTCGATATTTGCTGGTGACTCGCTAATAGGTACAGTCACAGCCATATTATCTACCAGCGCGACTTTGCAAGATACAGGAGTTGCCGCGCGGATAGCTTGACATGCCAACCCATGTGCAAGAATTGCGTGATGCGAAGTTTGCCATACTTCTTTATTACTACTTACACGAGTACCAGGTGCATGGGGTGGTTCTTGCTCCACATCGTAACCCATATGAGTAAAGCAGGAAATTTCATTTATAGTCATCCAATTAGTAACTTTATCACCTAACCTAGTTACCACTGCCGTCACATAATCAGCAAAATCATAAGCCATTTGACGATGGCGCCAAGAACCATATTTATCTTCCAAAGCTTGGGGACTGTCCCAATGAAACAAAGTAGCATGTGGCGTAATACCATATTTAAGCAAACAATCAACTAAACGCTTGTAAAAATCAGCACCAGCCTCGTTAACCTGTCCCCTACCATCAGGAACAACTCGCGGCCACGCGATACTAAACCTGTAATCTTTAACACCCAAAGAAGCCATTAATTTAACATCGTCTTCAAACCGATGATAATGGTCACAAGCAACCTTACCAGTATCACCATTCAGCACCTTACCAGGAGTAGCACTAAAAGTATCCCACACACTAGCTTGGCGCCCATCCTCTTCAGCAGCACCTTCAATTTGATAAGAAGCAGTAGCCACACCCCAACAAAAATCATCTGGAAACTTATAAATACTCATAAATAGTAAAATAACTTAAAAACTCTCTTTTCTTTCTTCCTTTGTGTCCTTATACCAATTCTGCATAAAGTTGCGCCAAATAAATCCCGTAGAGATTGACATGTCAATCTCTACAGTCAGGGATAAAGCGCATCTTCATCGAGAAACGGTATTAGTGCCTTTGTAGTTCAATCCTCTTAAATCATCATGTTAACAACCAACCAAACAATAACATACCAAGGTGGATGTCATTGCGGCGCCGTCCGCTTCCAAGTCACAGTAGACAACCACAAACTAGACGAATGTAACTGTTCAATTTGCAGTAAAAAAGGCTTTCTACATCTAATTGTTACAAAAGATAAATTTACATTACTACAAGGAAAAGAAAAATTACAAACATATATATTTAATACACGAACAGCGAAGCATAAATTTTGCAGCAACTGCGGTATCCACTCATTTTACATACCCCGAAGCCACCCAGATTGTATAGACGTAAACGCGCGCTGTCTAGATGGAGACGTGATTAACAACTTTGAAATAATACCCTTTGATGGAAAAAATTGGGAAGCAAATATTCACAAGCTGAAAGAATCGTAAAAATCTAAGAACGCAATACCAAATCTACTACTATTGCTGCATGGTCTGAGTTCCCATTTTGACTAATGCGGGTATTTACCACCCCAAAGTCTTTACTCACTAAACAATGGTCAATAGGAATATTGACTAAAGGTATCAACCATTTAGGTATTTTGACATGCGTAGCTGGACGAGGCCAGCTTGGTAAGATACCAAAACCTAAACGTGTATTGTGTAAGTTTGTTTTTTTAATAAATTTTCTGTAATATGGCGACCAAGGGCTTAAATTAAAATCACCTGCAATGATTACAGGCTTCTGCTGTTGATTAATGTATTTTTCTAAAGCAGCTAGTTGACGGTTACGACGATGAAAAGTTTTGGGTTTAATTGGTACCATTGGATGTGTGCCAATAAAATGGATAGTTTTTCCATTTACGTTAAAGTTTGTTATTAAATGATAACCTGCTTCATCTAAGTTAACACCACGCGAGTCTTCAAGTGGTATACGGCTAAAAACAGTTAGTCCACCACCAGGACTACGGAACGAGTAAGGAAAAATATCTTTTAAACCTATTTTTAAGTTATTAAACCAGGTGCCGTGAATTTCGATAAATAAAGCAACATCAGGTTTATCTTTGCGAACTACATCGATAGCAGTAGTATATTCTTGATTTTGGATGTTGACGTTAAAACTTTCTATTTTAATTTGAGAAGTTGCGTTGCTATTAACTTTTTGCGAGTTGGGTAGATACCAAGGTAGTATTTCAACAAAATTTAAACTAACAATTGCTACAGCAATAAAAATAATAGCTTTGTTTTTTATAATACGTTTTTGCTGTAAAATTAATAGTATTCCAGTAATAATTAACGCTGCAACAAAATATTGAACCCTAAAGTGTGCTAATAGTTCTAGAGGATAAGACCAAGCAAAATAGTTTAAAAGTGATAAAAATCCTACGATGCATAGTATAACTAATATTATAATTTTAAGCATATAATTTATTCAATCTTGTGGAACATTTTTGTGAAACAGGCATCCCTGCCTGTTACAATAATATACAAATTAAAGCTACTAATCTTAATAGACTTCAACCTAAATTAATTACATTACGGAAAAAAAGAAAAATCCCGGCTTCTTGAAGAAATCGGGATTTTATGCTTATTGTCTTATGAGACGGCTGGGGACAGCCGTTCCACAAGATAGTTCCACAAGATAGTTAAAACTTAAGCAGCAGGTTCTAATAATTTGATGTTGGAGAAGATGAATTCTTGAACTGAGGGTTTACCATCAACATCGGTAGTAATTTCGCGACGGTTGAGAATAAAGTATTTGCCTACTTTTTCATATTCATCTACAAAAAAGCTCTTGCCACCTTTTTGTTCGCCTGTTTGAGGGTCATGGTATATCGAGTCGTAGGTGTGGGAAAGGTATCCTTCACCTGTATCATGGCTGCTGAAGGTGTTGATGGTGACAACTACATTGTGAATGTGACGGTGAACTAAGCTAACTTCGTTGTTACGAACTTTGTATTTGTCACCTGTTGCTTTACCACCCATTAATAGTTCTACTGCACCATCAGAATCTGTGGTGCCATATGTAAAGGTATTTTCACCGTGGGTTTGTTCAAAGGTACGACGGACGCGGTGAACAGCAATTTCCCATGCTTGACCGTGAATTGCTTTTTGTGCCTCTTCGTCTTCGACACCCAACACTTCCGCCTTCATATTGGCGCCGATAGTAACTTTACCTGTATAATCTTTACCGTCATACTTATAGGTAATATCAGCTGTGTAACCAGGAAAATCTTTGTCCCAGGTGTAACGGTTTTCGTAGGCAGCGCGGAAAAGCTCTCTGGCTGATACTTGTGTAGCTGTCATATACTTCTCCTATAGACTGTTATATATGTTAGTTTTCGACTTGCTTCTGTTATTTATTAGGATAGAAGTAATCGAGTCAGTCCGCCTAGACCCCAACTGGGTACACTTATGCCAAATTCCCTCCACACCGTATTTGATGCAATAGCTGGCGCCCAAACCGAACAACAACTCCAACTTGCTGTCATGGAAACGGTCGGCGAACATTTTGATGTACAACGCTGGGGTATTTATCTTTTAGATGAGCAACTCGAAGTAAAAGTAAATTCTCAAGGTTTTCCCGACATTCCTGAAGTTTGCTTGCGGGGAAATCCTGTTGGTAAATATGTTGTCGAACGTCACGCACCAGCACATGAACAATTAATACTACCACACGGTGACTGGAAACAATTTTGTTCGCGCGATGACCACGCCCATGTTATGAGTGGTCCGATTGTTGCTGATGGGCGCCTTGTGGGAACATTAAATTTAGCACGTGCTAAAGGAAACCCCGCTTTTACAGCAAATGATTTAGCTGATTTAAGTGCGTTATGCCTACATTTATCAGCAAAACTTGCATCACTACGAGCAACTAAACCATCTTCTAATATTACTGCTTCGAGTCTCTTAACTCCACGTGAATTAGAAATTGCCGAACTAGTAGCACGCGGTTTAACAAATGCCGAAATTGGAGAAAAACTTTGGATTACACAAAACTCTGTTAAACAAGCATTAAAGCGAATGTTTCGTAAGCTTCAAGTCAGTGCGCGTGCAGAAATGGTCGCTAGGTTACAAGAGATTTTACCGTCCAAAGCTAGCTAATAATGAGTTAATTTTTTATAATACAAGGTAATTTTGATATAACTTATACAATTTTGATGTTAATAATATAACTTGTTGATTTAAGTATAAGCTAGGCGCCATTATTAACTACTGTGTGTTGACTTCTAAATATTTGGCACCATTACATTATCAAATATAAGTTGTATTAATTTTTTCAGATTTCAAGTATTAATGGCTACTTTCCCTATTGCTTTAAATTAGGGTTTTTGCTAAATGTCGAGTAGCAGTATATAGCTGAAATCATACAGTTAGTAGCTGGATGATTTACTTTGCCTGGGTGAAGTTCTACTTGTATTTATAGTTATGTTTTTACTACCAGAGTCGGCTAAACCTATCAAGATTTTTTTCGCTTATTCTCATTCTTATCAAGATGAGCAATTAAGGCAGGTATTAGAAAAACACTTGATGATGTTGGAAGAATTGGATGTTGTAATGGTTTGGTATCAGCACCACAGTGAAAACACATATAAAGATTACGATAATTCTTATCATTTGCAAACTGCTGATGTAATCGTATTACTGATTAGTTCGGATTTTTTGGGTTTGATTCAAAATCGAATTGACTGGAATAGTGAAATCGCCAAATTACAAGAAAAGCATTTTCTTGGTGAGGTTATTGCTATACCTATACTTTTATATCAAGTTCAGGGATGGCAGAAGCTATTGGGTAATATTGCTCCTTTACCAAAAAATGGTATGCCTGTCAATAGTTGGCAAAATCCTGATGCTGCTTTAGCTGATATATCCCAAGGAATTGAAGCAACTGTAGTAGAAATAAAAAAATATCAGCAGCGTTTACAAGAATATAGATATAGTTACGGCGCCGCAATCGTTCAAGAATATCCACTACGAGCCAAAGCTTTAAATAATTTAAACGATATAAAGAATTACTTGGGTATAAAAAATCAAGATGCCGACTTAGTACAGCAGGAAGTAACTGCTCAAGCTCAATGCGAATACAAGCAAAAATTAATACAGTATAAAAAAGAATTAGATTATTTTAAACGTAGTAAAAAAGGTATTACAGAACAAGACCGTCAAAAGTTACAGTCTCTTCAGGAATTTTTATGTTTACAACCAAATGATATTGCTTTGTTTGAACAAAAAACTCTCACAGCTAAAGCTTCAAAGATTTTAGCTGGATGGACAAGAAGCTATAAGTATGTAGGTCAAACTACTTTAATCTGGCTTTTAGTTTTTACCGCTGCAACAGTGGTAATTTTTATTAGAGCATCTAACGCCAAGTCATCTGAAAAATTATTAACACAGGCACAAACTAAGTTTGAACAAGGCGCCTATCAAGACTCAGTTAATATTTATACTAGTGCTATTAAGTTAGACACGCAAAATATAGATGCCTATATTGAACGTGGCAACGCTCACTCTTACCTTAAAAATTACCAAGCTGCTATTGCCGATTATACAAAAGCAATTAGTATATCTTCTAAGTCCGCTGTTGCCCATGTAAACCGCGCAGTCATAAATTGTGCTTCAGGCAATAAGCAAAATGCTATCCAAGATTATCAACGTGCGGTAGACATATACACACAGCTTGGTAAAAAAAATGAAACCAAACAAACTATTGAAAGGCTAAATAATCTTCAGACATGTTTACCAAAGTAAAGACTGGTAACGCATGTACATATAGTTATATAAATAACATTAAGTATATCTTAAGGGCCCACCCTACCCTTATTTTATTCTTCAGTTTTCACCGTTGAGGCTGGCTGTCTACCAGTATTTCTGACGTTAACTACTTTACCCAATAAATCAAACCAGAACGGCGCCCCCATTGCAATTGCAATTCCACTAATTATCCAACCAGGTATTAAAGTAATAATTCTCCATATGGGAAATGGTCTACGCTGTTTACTTGTCCACGAAAGTTGTCTTTCTAAGTTTGCGTCACCCCAACCGATAGGTAAAGCGATTTGATTTAATGCCTCGTCGGTTTGACTTCGTAATGTATTAATATCAACGTATCCTAACTGATTACGATTTTGTAAGACAATTTGTCCAGCATTTTGTGTAATAGTGTCGCGCAATGCCGAATCTTTTGACAATCGACTTATCATGTAAAAAGCATCTGCATTAGTCGCTGCTGCAATAATTAAACCAATTAATAAAGCTACACCTTTCGCGTTACGCTTGTATACACCTGACGCACGTTCCATCGAGTTATCAAAATTGTGTTCTATTTCTTGACGTAATGCATTAACGCCTTGTTGAGTATTATTAATATTAAGCTCTGCGCGTTCTGCTAAATCTTTAATATTATCACCTATTGATGGAGGTAATCTATCAATTATCTTCTCTACTCTTTGCAATACCTGATTATCTTTGTCTTGAAGCGCTGAAGTCAATTCCTGATATACATCAGTTCCACGTTTAATTGCTTGAGCTATTTCTCGAACATTTGGTTTTAAACCTGTTCGTGAAATTGTATTTTCAACCGATGGCATTGAATTATTTTTTAAAAATTGCAATTGCTGCAATGGGTTTGATAATCTTTCTTGAGGGAGGGGTGAATTTAGTTTTAATGACTCAATAAATCTATCAAAACTAGCAATCATGCTACCAATACTATTATTCAAGTCAAATTTATTTTGCTGAAAATTCCAAACAACCTGCTCAAAATCAGCTTGTATTTCTGAATAACTTTGATACAAAAAATTAAAAAAATCTTCGTTTTCTTCGTTTTCTCCTACTTGTTCTTGTAATTTAAAAATTACATTCTCAATTTCCGCTAAACGCTGATTTTTAAAATTGTCTAACCGCGTACTTGAAAGTGACTGTTCAATAGTTGGAATTTCTAATGTTTCAATTAAACTCGTTGCAAATACGTCTGAAGGAATATATGATGGCCCACTATGCCTACTATCACCAACTTGTTCGTTATTAAATACAGTTTGTTTCTTGTCAGATTGGGTATTTGTCAATGAACGGAAAGCACTTGCTACTGTCCAAGTAAAACGACGTGGTATATTAACAAGGGCGCCTTTTGCTTGTTGATTAATACTTTTTATTAACGGATTCGCATAAATTTGATTGGCAAGGTCTAAAATTCGTGCTTGCTCTGCATCTTGGGCATTACCCGTTAATAATACCTCGATTGATTTTCTTAAATGTTCAGCACGCCATTGAAAAACTGTTGCAAGTAACTCTTGAATTTCTGATGCCAATAAACTTAATATCAAATATATAAATATTAGCCCTATTGAGACATCTAAGATAAATGGTAAATTCATATATTTTTCACTCCTCATTGGTAAGCAGGGCGAAGCCACCCTACATTTTACGAAACTTTACGTTAAAATTAGTGTAATATCACCATATGACGATTAAATAATATAAAATTATCCTACTCCTTTTAATGATTATTTTTAAGCTCTTAGAACGTGACACGAATTTAAAAGAAAATTCACAGATTGTCAAAGCGCGTTTTCCCAATCAATCAAAGTTGAGATAAATTAAAGTTTGGCAATCCACAACGCTGGTTGCGAGGGTGGCAACCAACTCTTGTATTAAACCGTCTGTTGTAAATCACTAAATTCTCATGCAAAATAAATATCCTACACTATGCAAGAAGGTAACTTCATTTGGGGTCGTCTAGAGAAAAAGTACCGCACGGTTTCAAAACGACCAGACGCGATATGGGTAATTTTGTTGCTATTAGCAGCAGTAATCATTTTTACTATTGATTTGGGTGACTTGCCGTTACGGGACTGGGACGAGGGTACGGTAGCACAAGTTGCGCGTGAAATATCTGAGGCGCCATTTAATTCATTACGTTGGCTTTATCCAACTTTAGGAGGTGTACCGTATCATAATAAACCGCCTTTGATGCATATACTTATTGCTAGTTGCTATTCGTTGTGGGGAGTGCATGAGTGGACGGCACGTTTGCCTGGTGCAGTTTTAACCGCTGTTTCAGTGCCATTACTGTATTTTATTGGGCGCGAAATATTTCATCAACGTACAGCCGCTATTTACAGCGCTTTATTTTACGTTACGATGCTACCTGTATTGCGACATGGACGTTTAGCGATGTTAGACGGCGCCTCGGTATGCTTCTTTATGGTGATGATGTTGTGTTTGCTGCGTTCACGTCGTAATCTTCGCTATTGTCTTGGAGTTGGCATTGGGTTGGGACTAATTTGTCTAACTAAGGGAATACTAGGAGTTTTATTTGCAGCAATTGCGTTTGCCTTTCTATTTTGGGACACTCCCCGACTAATAACCAGCGTTTATATGTGGGTGGCCATTATAATTGGCTGTTTACCTGTAGGGTTATGGTACGCTGCTCAATGGCTTCACTACGGCAACACTTTTACTAACGTTGGTATGGTTGACCAGTCGCTAAGTCGCATTTGGGAACCTGTAGAAGGACACTCACAACCAATTTGGTATTATCCATTAGAAATTGTTAAATATACTCATCCTTGGTTATTATTCTTATTCGCAAGTTTTCGCTTGACTTGGCAAAATCGTAACCTCAGTTGGGCAAAACTAGTACTTGTATGGAGTTGCTTATATTTAGTTGCTATTTCTATAATGACTACAAAGCTACCTTGGTACGTTTTTCCTATTTATCCAAGTTTAGCGCTTGCTCTCGGCGCCAAGGCTGCTGAAATTGAAAGTACACCTTTATTCTCATCCTATCCACGTCTTTGGGTAACAGGTTTAGGTATTCTTGCTGTTGCTGCAACTGGAGGCAGTATTTATTACAGCTTTGCAAAACCAGTACACCCCGACTTACAATTAATATTTGCCGCAGTCGCAGGTACTATGGCATTAGGCGCCATTTTAACAGAGAGAGGTGACGCACAATTTTTAAAGGTATTACTTTGGGGAACTTATATTTCGCTGCTGCTATTTGTAAAATCAAATTACTGGGTGTGGGAACTCAACGAAAACTATCCAGTTAAACCAGTTGCCCAAATGATTCAACGCGCAAATCCCACAGGCAAAATTTACAGTTTTTCACCTTACCATCGTCCATCACTCGATTTTTACAGTAATAGGGTTATACCTGCCACTAGTCAGCCAAATCTGATTGAGCAATATTGGCGCCAAAAAGGACAACGATACGTTTTACTTGAAGAATCTGACAGAGCAAAACTCAAGCTAGATGCAGCAGAAATTGTTGCGCGCACTGAAGCAGGCAATCAAGTATTTCTACTAATTACAAAAAGTACTAGTAGAATTTAATATTGCGTCATTGCTAGATAAAATCAATTATCAATTCAAAAATAATAAGTTCGGATAGTTTATTATTAGATTAATGACTATCCGTAAAGTTCATAATTTACTGTTTATCAATAAATTTATCAGTATTTTCAATTTTGTATAAGTTTTGCTCATAACTAGTATTTTGCTGCGTTGCGGCAATCATGCCAAACACAATTGCTCCCCCAACAGCCAAAGCTAACATTGGGCGCAGTAGCATAAAATCACGAAGAATACGAGCCAGTGGACGGCTTTGACGGCGTAAAGCGCTACTTACAATAATTTGCCTCAATATAAAAGGATCACGGACATAATGTCCGCTTTGCGAAACAACTAACCGTTCTTGGCAATACGGACAACTAAATAATCCGACGCAAGATTTAACAGGTTTTGGCGTAGCATTCTTTTGGCAAATTGGGCAGGTCAGGTAATGATTGTCAAAAGTGTGTGTATTCATCTACTTAATCCGTCAAGTCCACTTATTCGCTAATTACAACTTAGTTATCTTGATTTCCGAGTTAATCCCAATTTTAGATCGTCCCTATGGTCTAACTCCACTAATTACGCCCATGCATCAATTATGATTCATTGTTTTATGCAAGAAGCGGAGATGACATTCATAATGCTAGCTCACTTTCACCCTTTTCAAGGGCAAATAGGCACGTGCGTGACCATTTAATTAAAAAATCGGCAGAACATTGTGTTTTGAGTAAATACAGCTTGTCTGGTTGGTGTGGAATGCACGACAATATTGAGTAAGACATATATTTTAATTTTTTTATTAGATTTAAGTTCATTTATCCATGACTCTCCTGCCTCCCACGTTTGAAAAGAAGGTGGCAGACCAACCTGTGTCTACTCCTTCTACACAACATCTAACACATTTGCTCAATCGGTTTCAATTATCACCCGAAACACTGATATTACTTTTAGGTCTGCTAATCGGTGGTGGTACTGGTATGGGTATTGTTACTTTCCATTACTCTATTCAGATTATTCATCACCTACTATTAGAAGATTTTATGGGGCTAGTAGGTACTTGGGGTGCATGGACTCTTTGGAGTGTTCCAATTATAGGCGGTTTGATTGTCAGTTTAATGCGCTGGCGCACTCAAGATTTTGGCCCGAGTTTATCTTCGCTAATTGCTGCTTCTAGAGCTGGGGGTTTAAAACAAAAACTCCGACCTGTTACAAAAATGCTCGCTGCTGCTGTTTCTTTGGGTAGCGGCGCCTCGCTTGGCCCTGAAGGACCGAGTGTGGAAATTGGTGCCAATTTTGGTGTTTTACTGTCGCAGGTGCTACAAGTCTCACAGGAACGCTTGCGCTTGCTATTAGCTGCGGGAGCTGCTGCTGGTTTAGCAGCAGGATTTAATGCCCCTATTGCTGGAGTCTTTTTTGCGTTAGAAGTTGTATTGGGTGCAACATCGTTCGCGACTTCAGCTGTGAGTGTTGTACTATTGGCTGCGGTACTAGCGGCACTTATAGCTCAAATTGGTTTAGGTTCACAGCCTGCTTTTGAATTACCAGCTTATCAAGTTCGTAGCCCTTTAGAATTGCCTTTATATATAGGTTTAGGCTTGGGAGCAAGTTTAGTCTCGCTATCGTATACCCAAGCAATTCGATTTGCAAAAGCCTGTTTTGACGGAAAAGTACCTTATTTAAACTGGCTAGGTCGTATTCCAAAACCAGTTCATCCAATTATTGGTGGCGCCATCGTTGGTGCAGTAGCACTAGAATTTCCCCAAATATTGGGAATTGGTTATGGAACAGTACAAGCGATGCTTCAAGATGTGCATTTATCGATTCAGCTTTTGCTTGGCTTGCTAGTATTAAAAATGCTAATGACGGCTGTGTCTGCTGGCAGTGGTTTTGTGGGTGGTTTATTTGCCCCAGCAATGTTTTTAGGAGCATCATTCGGCGCTGCATACGCAAAAATTATCGCTTTGCTTGCACCCAATATTGCTATTTATATGGCGGCACCTCCTGCATATGCAATGGTCGGTATGGCTGCTGTACTCGCTGCCAGTGTTCGGGCGCCTTTAACATCAATTTTACTGCTATTTGAATTAACTCGTGACTACCGAATTGTTTTGCCATTAATGGCAGCAGTTGGGTTGAGCTTTTGGTTAGTAGAACAAATGTTGCCTAACGAAAACTCTAACTCCAATTTGCAGCGGATTGGGTTATCAGAGCTAAAAGATGAGCAAGCAGAAATGTTGCAAGAAATCTTAGTTATTGATGCAATGTATGCCAATCCAAAAAAGCTGCCTTCTACAATGAAAGTTTTAGAAGCAGCTTTGTCGATGTGGCACGCTCGTACTCATAGTGCATTAGTGATTGATGACCAAGAACAACTAGTGGGTATAGTTACTCTCGAAGATATCAACCGCACGCTTGCAAATTATCAAAAAAATTCGGATTTAGCCACTCAAATACAACACAATTTGTCGAATCTGAGCTTGAAAGAAATATCTACTACTGATATTCTGTATGCTTACAGCGATGAACCTTTAACCGAGGCATTAGACCGAATGGCATTAAGAGGTTTACATCAGTTACCAGTAGTAGCGCGAAATAATCATGAACAGATTTTAGGTTTACTCGAACGCGAACAAGTTGCATTGACCTGCAATTTAGCAGCAACGCGCAAAGCTTTAAGTCATTACTTACCGTTACCCTCCAAAACTGATGTTGAAGAGTGTCTTGTTAGCCAATAGCCATTAGTCAATGGCTTATGTACGCATATTGGTTGTGCTAGTTTAAGCGCGCGAATTCACGTAAAAGCGCGCTATCAAACGTTTGCAGCATAAAATAGCCCCCTCCCAAGCAGAGCAGCGCCCTATATTACGTATATAGTTTGCGCGCACACAAAGAGCTTTCTTATTTCATAACGCCCATAAAAACAGGCATTGAGTAATAAGCGCTCGAATGTGCTGACTAATAACTAATGACTAATAAACAACTTGAGTTGAAGCTATTTAAGCTGTAGCTTCCATTGCTTCACTTTCTTCACGTTCCTCTGAGTCTACTTGTCGGAGTCTGATGTGCTTTTTACCTAACGTGATGATGAACTCATCTCCTGCTTGGAGACCCATTTGTTTGGTATAAGCCGAACCGATAAGCAAGTTACCGTTTGACTGCACGCTAATCCGATAGCTAGCGCTGCGTCCACCGCGTCCATTTGCACTAGGTGAACTATCTAATTGAATGCCTTCTGCATCAATTAAGGCATTCAAGAACTTCATCATATTGACGCGCTCGATGCCGTTTTTGGTAACGGTGTAGTATCCACAACGTTTAGCTTTTTCGTCTTTGCTCAGATTTTCGAGTTCTTTGACTTTGGTGAGCAAATCTTCGCCGACGAGGGGTTCAATTTTTTTCTGTTTAGCCATCAACGTAAAACAAAAATGAATGGTTCAAAAGGTCGAATCGTTTTTATTTTAGCTGACAATTTGCTCTAAACGAGTAGAACTTTTTATTTTTATATCAGCCTAGCTAAGTATATTACATAATTACGTGGTTGAGAAAAGCAATATTAGCCTTATCGTCGAACTTTCTCTGAGGAACCGAAACCAAAGTCCAACGAACGTCACATCAAAACAATTTTATTTATAGTATCCACCCACAAGCTGTTTTTGTGTCTTTCTGCTTATTCCTACAACAGTGTCAAGTTTTGTAATGAATTTTGAATCATCTAGTTAAATATCGTAGATAAAAGTCCGTAACGCGACCTAGTAAATTTTGCACATAAGTGGCGCCGTTGTCTACAGCAGTTGCGCGTCTTCTATTTTCCAAAATCCCTACATATATAGATGTAGTTTGTAGATTTATGGTTCATTTGCTACACTATCATCTTTGATTGACGTATAAAAAGGTATCCCTCAACCACTGTTGAGTTGCATCTATTATTGGTATATGGGTTAAGTATGTAACTAATCTCGTCAACTTTTGCGCGTTTCGGTACGAGCTTGTTTAAGATTCCTGAAGTAAAGCTAAAAAATTTGTCTTCTTACTCTTGGCATAAAAATTATCTTACCGCAAATGTAACACGCTATAACAAAACATAAATACGATTAAAACAAATAGCACAAGTGTTTTCCTATGAAACTGACCACTCGCGGACATTACAGTGTTAAAGCATTACTCGATTTGAGTATGCTTCGACCTACGAAGAGCGCATCTGTTAAAGTAATTGCATCTCGTCAACATATTCCTGCCCCCTATTTAGAAAAATTACTAATCGAAATGCGGCGTGCAGGACTGGTAAAATCAATTCGTGGCGCCGTAGGTGGATACCAGTTAGCCAAACCACCCGCACAAATATCAATAGGAGAAATTTTAGAGGCAGTAGGTGAAAAAATTACCCATCTACCACAACAACAAGCCGAACCCGACCAAGCTCTTGACTGGGTAACGTTAACTCTCTGGCAACGGCTAAATCAAAAACTTAAAGAAGCTTTATATAGTATCACTTTAGCTGACCTTTATTACGATGCCCGCAGTTGGCAAGCATCTCTTGGTGAAGAAGCTAGTTTTATTGTTTAGTTACTTGTCAATAGTCGATAGTCAATGGTAACAATTACAGATAAATTACTAATAACTAACGTTATTGTGTTGCTGATTGCAGCACTCTTAGACTATTTAATTGGGGACCCTATTAATTGGCTTCATCCAGTCCAAGTAATGGGGTGGGTAATTTCTCGTTTTACTAATATCGCTTTATTCTTATGTAAGAATACATTAACACAACAAATCGCTGGTATTCTCCTTGCTATTCTTTTAATATTTGGTACTGGCGCCATCAGCACTATATTGATAAAAGCGACTTTATGGATACATCCTAACTTCGGAATTATTACCAAATGCATTCTACTTGCTAGTTGTTTTGCCGCAAAAAGTTTAAGAAACGCTGCTGAAACTGTCTTGGAGCCATTAATTTTAAAAGATATTGCGACTGCACGTCTAAACCTTAGCCAATTTGTGGGACGCGACACTGAAAATCTCTCTAAATCAGAAATATTACGTGCTGTTTTAGAAACTGTTACCGAAAACGCAACCGACGCTGTTATGGCGCCTTTATTTTATGCAATTCTGGGAATATTTATTAGTGCCTATATACCAATATTTGAACCTGTATCTTTAGCATTGGCATATAAAGCTAGTAGTACTCTTGATTCAATGGTAGGTTATAAACAGCACCCCTACACATATTTAGGTTGGTTTAGCGCACGAACTGAAGATGTTTTAACTTGGGTACCTTGTCGTTTGACTGTAATAACTTTAGCTTTAATCTCTTTTAAACCTTTATATGTATGGAATATTTGTTGTCGTGATGCAGTGTTAGACCCCAGTCCCAACTCTGGGTGGAGTGAATGCGCTTATGCTGCCATACTAGGAGTGCAAGTCGGTGGCGCCAACTCTTACCGAGGAATAATTAAACATAAACCCTTACTAGGAGATAACATTCACCGAATTGAACCATCTTCAATCCGAGATTCGCTACAACTAACGAGATATTCGTTTTTAATATGGTTGGGGGTAGCTACCTCTATAGGCTTTTTGGTGACAAACAGGTAATCATAAATATAAAGCTTAAGAATTAGGGAAACTAACTATATGAATCTGTCTGCGAAAGTAGTCTCCATACTTTCACCTGAAGAAATTCGTCGCACTGTGAACCGTCTAGCTTCGCAAATTATTGAAAGAACTCGTGATTTATCGCAGTTGGTGCTTCTAGGTATTTTTACAAGAGGGGTACCACTCGCTGAATTACTCGCGCGTCAAATCGAAGCAATGGAAGGCATTTCAGTTCCAGTTGGAGCGTTAGATATCACGTTTTATCGAGATGACCTCGACCAAATTGGTCTACGAACTCCAGCAAAAACCGATATTCCTTATGACTTAACAGATAAAACAGTTGTTCTTGTTGATGACGTTATTTTTAAAGGCAGAACTATCCGAGCAGCTTTAAATGCTGTTAACGAATATGGTAGACCAGAAGTAATTCGTTTGGCTGTGCTAGTTGACCGAGGTCATAGAGAAGTCCCGATTCATCCTGACTTTATTGGTAAGCAGCTGCCTACTGCGAAAGAAGAAATTGTTAAAGTTTACTTGAATGACTTTGATGGCCGCGATGCAGTTGAACTTATCAGTTGCTGAGGCTGTCGCTAATATATTGATGAGTTTGTTAACAGTATATTAATAAATATTAATATACTGTTAACAAACTTTATGAGGGTCAATATGAATTTTTTTCTAGTGGCTATAGACAAGGCATCTTATAACTCGCATCTCCAGGCGATTTTGACTTTTGTGGGTATAGGAGGATTTTTAGCAGCTACGATTCTTGGCTCAATTGGTTGGTATAACTCGAAGCGTCCCGCAGGTTGGGTGCCAAAAGTGCCAGAAAGACAAACAAACCAAGATTAGGTTCTCACCCCATAATTGGACTTGCGTGGTGGTGTACCAAATACCACTTGCCACCAAGCAGTTCAAAAATATTAGTAGCAAGCGATTTCGCTTCTATTTTGCGATTGGCTGCAAATTGCATAACATTTTCGACCAAGATGATATAGGCTATATTTTCACGCACTTCGATAGAAATTATTTCTTGGTTGATTTCAACATACGCGGTGTTTTTGAAGATTCTTTGCCAAGAGTCATGAATATCTTTCCAGCCACGTAAAGCGTCCCACCCTGGATGAACACAAATACTGGCAGTACCTTGCGACCAAACGCTGCTCATTGCTTCGATGTCTTTTTTTTCAAAGGCACGATAGAAGGCGTTGTTGGTTTCTAAGAGTTCTGTTTTCATAATTTGTTAGTCAGGTACTTTTAACGGCGCCTATTGTTTGTAAAAGTTGTTTGGCAGTGTAGGGTTTCGATAGGAAGGCTTTGACACCTATTTCTGTTGCACTGTTTATTTTATCGCTGGAGATAAGTCCGCTGACTGCAATAATTTTGACGGCGGGGTTAATTTTTTGTAGTGTCCTAATAGTTGTTAGTCCATCCATTGCGGGCATAATCATATCTGTCAGCACAATTTCGATTTTATCCCGGTGTTCAGCGTATAAAGCTATTGCTTCAATACCGTCGCAAGCTGTTATGATTTTGTAATTGTAAGTTTCTAGCGATGTTTTGGTGACATTGCGGATTGAATCTTCATCATCGACAACCAGTATTAACTCACCGTTACCTTGTGGTAATTCTGTTTCACTATCTTCTATGGTTTCGGGAGTTTGCTGTGCAGGTAAATAAACTTGAAATTTACTACCTCTGTTAACATCACTGGTGACGTTTATAAATCCCCCATGACTTTTGACTATTCCTAAAACAGTAGAAAGTCCTAGTCCTGTACCTTTACCAAGCTCTTTGGTTGTAAAGAATGGTTCAAATATACGGTCTACTATATCTGAGGGTATGCCAACACCTGTATCTGTGATTGATACTAATATATAATTACCAACTTTCGCTTCAATATTCATATTGGCAAAATTTTCATCAATAAAAATATTTTCAGCGGATATTTCTAGTTTTCCTCCCTGTGGCATTGCATCACGTGCATTGACGCAAAGGTTCATCAAAACTTGGTGGAGTTGAGTCGCATTACCTATAACAGTCCATAATTCCGGATGGATATTTATAGATACTTGAATCGATTTTGGAAATGTTTCTTTAATAATTTGTTGAATTTCAGTAAGCAGGTGCTTGATTTGTGTCAATGCACGCTCACCCTCAATACCACGTGTAAATGATAGTACTTGCTTCACCAAATTGGCGCCGCGTTTGGCGTTAGATATTAGTATTGGTAAAAGTCGCTGACTGCGTTCGTCGCGCAACTGCGACTCTAAAAGTTGTGCTGTCATCAAAATCGGCGCTAACACGTTGTTAAGGTCATGTGCAATACCGCTTGCTAAAGTTCCAATACTTTCTAAACGTTGTGCGCGAAAAAACTGGGCTTCTAACTGTTTTTTTTGCGTTATATCAGTATTTACCACAAGAACAGCTTGTGCTTTATTATCAAATTCTGGTACTAGTGTCCAACGACTTTCAACAATAATGATATTACCTGATTTTGTAGTTTGTTTTAACTCGCCTTCCCAAGCGCCATTTCTGAGCAGGATATTAAAAGCTGATTGTAATTGCGACAAGTTCTTTTCTTGCCAAAGCTGTATTGTCTGTTTACCTATCGCTTCTTCCTCTTTCCAGCCGTACAAACGTTCTGCGGCTTTATTCCAAAAAAGTATTTGATTTTTTAAATTACAAACAAAAATGGCATCGGTGGCAACATTAAGTAACGCTGCTTGTTCACGAATTTTACGTTCCGCACGCTTACGTTCTAATGCGTAGCGAATCGAACGCTCGAGTAATGCTGCATTAAGTTGACTTTTTTCTAAATAATCAGCGGCACCAGCTTGCATCGCTTCAATATCAATATCACGTTCGCCTTGACCTGTCAGTAAAATCATAGGCGCCGTTGTACCCGAAGCTACAGCAACACGTAATAACTCTAAGCCATTACCTTCACCTAAACGATAATCAACAAGATAAACATCGTGCTGATGTTTGGCAATTTCCACGAGTCCAGCTTCATAACTGCTGACCCATTCTAATTTGCACCCAGCCACCTGAAATTCAGAAAACCAATCACGAGTTAAGATGTAATCATCTTCATCGTCATCGATAAGAAGCACCTGGATGGGGCTATTTTTCATGGTTTCCTCCCCGTTTAAAACGGTAGTTCTACAATTTCAAACCAGTACTTTCCAATTGTTTGCATCACTTCAACTAAAGCTGCAAAATTCATCGGTTTAATGATGAACGAATTTGCACCTAATTCGTATGTACGATATATATCTTCTGGTGCTTTGGAAGTCGTCAGTACAATTACAGGGATTTTTCGTAACTCCGGGTCATTCTTAATTTCCTTAAGCGCTTCACGACCGTCCTTTTTGGGCATATTTAAATCAAGTAAAATCAATCCAGGACGAGGTGAACTGCTCAAAGATACATACCGACCGCGATGATACAAATAATCCATTAACTCCTCACCGTCTCTTACTACGTACAATTCGCTTGACAATCGACTTTCTGCCAATGCCTCGCGCGCTAACATGCAATCGTCTTCATCGTCATCTGCTAATAGAATGTTTACAGTTGTCTGCCGACCTATCACTATGCATTTTCTCCTTTTTTCCTAACAATAGTATTGGTTTAGTATTAAATCTCAATATAAAATGTGACAATAATATATATTTTCTCTGACACTATGAAGGTATCATAATCCTTCTCAAACTTGAAAATTGGTAATTGAAGACTAAAAACCCTCTTTACTTACTTATCGGTAACATCACGATAAATTTTGCACCCTGTCCAGGTTGACTTTTGGCGATAATGCTTCCCTGGTGTCGCTCAACAATTTTGCGGCAGATAGCTAACCCAATACCAGTCCCGTCATATTCACTACGCCCATGTAATCGTTGGAAAACTTGAAAAATACGGTCGCAATATTTTTCATCAAACCCAATACCGTTATCTTGAACTACAAGTTGGTACATATGTATATTTTTTTGGGTGATTATCTCGCTATAAATATTTACAATTGGTGCAAGTTTCGGACGATGAAATTTCAGAGCATTCCCAATTAAGTTTTGTAATAGTTGTCGCATTTGAAGTGGGTCGGCGTTAATTGTTGGTAAATCCCCTAACTCAATGCGTCCAGAAGCTTGTGCAATAGTTTCCTCCAAGTCAGATAATACTTCATAAGCGATTTGCGACAAGTCAACAGGTACAAACGGTTGAGCGCGCGTTGTTACACGCGACAATGCTAATAAATCTTCAATTAATGCCTGCATACGTCCAGCGGCATTTTGCATTCGTTCAAGATAATCACGTCCTTGAACAGAAAGATTCTCATTACATGTACTTTTGAGTCGGTCTCCAAATGCTTTAATCTTTCGTAGTGGTTCTTGTAAATCGTGAGAAGCAATAAAGGCAAATTGTTGAAGTTCTTCGTTGGAGCGGGTAAGTTCTTGACGCTGTAATGTTTCTTTCTCTAAAAGTTTTGCTTGAGCCAGAGCAATGCCAATTTGGTCGGCAAGTTGACGCAACAGCTCAATTTCCCATGTCGTCCAACAACGGGGATGCCCACATTGATGAGCAATTAACAATCCCCACAGTTGATTTTGAAGTAAAATCGGCACAACAAGGTTTGCTTTGACGGCAAATTGTTGCAAAAATTCGACGTGGCAAGCTTGAATATTACCATTCTCAATATCAGCCAGCGAGGAAATGTGTCCTTGGCGATATTTCTGAATATAATTTTCACTAAAGCAAGGGTCAAAAATCTCTCGCCCTAACATTACAGGAAAACCAGGAACAACAGCTTCTTGAACTGCCGTCACCGCACCATTTGACCGCAACCGCAAAATTAATACACGGTCAGCGTTAAGTACTTTTTGGACTTCAATAACGCTAGTCGATAAGATTTCGTCGATTTGCAGCGATTGACGAACTTTTAGAGTAAAATCAGCAAATAATTGAGAACGTAAATTCTGACGCTGTAATTCTTCTTGAACCCGTTTACGCTCGGAAATATCCATCATGGCGCCAATCATCCTAACTGCGGTGCCTCCAATTCTTACAACATAACCTCGGTCTAAAATATACGCATACGAATTATCAGCGCGTCGAAAGCGATACTCGTTTGACCAAACTTGTTTTCCGCTATGAATAACAGCTTCCATATCGACGACAATCCGCCATCTATCATCGGGGTGAATGCGTTCGCGCCACCAAGTTGATGTCGAACTCGCATCCGACGTTGAATATCCAAAAAGCGTAGTAACACTTTCATTCCACCATACGCGGTTAGTTATTAAATCCCAATCCCATACAGCGTCATTTGTTGCTTGCGCGAGTATTTGAAATCTTTCCTCACTTTGCTGTAACCGTGTTTCGGCTAACTTGCGTTCAATCGCTGTTGCTAAAACGTTGGCTACTGCTTGTAAAAAGTAAACTTCATCGCGGTTATAGTTTCTCGGTGACTTTGAGTGGGCGCCTAAAATACCAAAAGGTCGTTCTTGACAATAAATAACAACACTGACACCGCTAACAACATCATGTTCTGCTAACAATTGTGATTTACTAAATCGTGTTTCACTTGCAAAATCATTGACAATAACTGGTTCAGTAGAACTTAAAGTAAATCCAGCTTGCGAGGAATGTCCAGTATTGACTTTTGCTTTCCCTATTAAACCTTCGCGCCATCCAACTCCAGAACGTAATAAAAAATTATTTTTATCAACACACAATTCCAGTATTTTAGAATACTCAACTTCTAAACTTTGGGCAATGACGACTACTGCTCGTTGCATTAACGTATTTAAACTAGAACCTGCCAGCGCTAATTGGCTCAACTCAGCTAGGATTGCTTGACGGTTAGCATATATTTCTAGTGCTTCTTCTGATTGTTTACGCTTGGTAATGTCCATATCAACTCCAGACATTCCCACTGCGGCGCCTTTTTCGTCGCGAAATACTACACCTTTGCTTGCCATCCAGCGAGTTGTGTTATCAGGTAACAAAATTCTAAATTCTATATTATATTCTGCCCCTTCTTCAATCGCGCGTTTGACTGCATCAGTAACTAAATTTCTGTCTTTATGATGGACGCAACGCATAAAACCTTCATAAGTACCAGCAAATGTGCCTTTATTTAATCCAAATAAAGATTCTTTATCATCCGACCAAGTAACTGTACCAGTAATTATATTCCAATCCCAGGTGCCCATTTGGGCAGATCTTAAAGCTATGACTAACTGCGCTTCACGTCGTAATGCGTACTCTGTTTGCTCTTTCAATTTTTCCATTGTGTGCTTGGCTTCGAGCAAACGACGAACCCGCTGACGCAACACTTGCCAGTGAATTGGTTTTGTAACGTAATCTGTGGCACCTGCTGAGAAGGCATTTTCAACCGAAATTTGGTCGGCAAGTCCTGTAACCATTAAAATTGGAAGATTTTCGGCTTGGGGAAATGACCGTAACTGAGCGCAGCAAGTAAAACCATCCATTTCCCCCATTAAAGCATCAAGTAATACCATGTCTGGCTGTCGCTCTTGATATAGCACCAGTGCTTCAGACCCACTACAGGCTTCTATAATTTGATATCCAGAGTATTCAAGTAACTCGCGCAATTGCATTCGAGTCAATGCGTCATCGTCTACAACTAAAATTAAATTATTCATTTTAAAGCAAGATTTATTTATTAGTAATTCATAATTTTTAATTACTTAAATTTTAATAGTATTTTTTTATTAAATAGTTTTTATTGTAAAATATCGTAACATAATATTTAATTAGAGTTTGGTAATGTTTTAATTGTTGGACTATATTTTTAGCATTTTTATATAAGTTTATATCTGAAAAATAATTAGTTTTTTTTATCATTAGCTTTGTAATAGCTCTATGTATTTATAAAACTTCATAAAATTTTATACAATTGGTTGGGTTACGCAAAGCCTACACCCAATTTACATATTAAAATGAATACAAAACTTTATATACACAGCTAAGTAATTCTTGGGCAGTATATGGTTTAGGAAGAAAAGCAAATATTTGCGAATTTTTATCGATATTAACTTGCTCACTAGTTGCTAACCCACTAACGGCAACAATGGGAAGTAAGGGATTCATACGAAGTAAAGTACTTATGGTAGTTGAACCATCCATATTCGGCATCATCATATCAATGATTGCAGCTTTAATTTTATTTTTGTATTGATCAAAAATAGCTACAGCTTCAATACCATCACTTGCCGTCATAACTTCATAGTTATAACTTTCTAGTGAGGTTTTGGTAATTTCTCTAATCGATGGTTCATCATCAACAACTAAAATAAGTTCACCATTCCCACAAGGAATTTTTGTATATGAGTTATTTAAACTAATTTCGCTATTAATAGCAGGTAAATAAACTTTAAATTGCGTACCTTTGCCAACAGTACTAGAAACGTTAACAAAACCTCCGTGACCTTTAATTATACCCATAACAGTTGATAAACCTAGTCCAGTACCTTTGCCAAAGTCTTTGGTTGTAAAAAATGGCTCGAATATTCGGTCTAGGTTTTGTCTATCAATTCCAATGCCTGTATCTGTAAGCGTTAGTAAAACATATTGCCCAACCTTTGCATCAATGTGCATACTTTGAAAATTTTCATCGATAAGAATATTTTCAGCACTTAATGTCAACCTTCCACCGTCTGGCATTGCATCACGAGCATTTAAGCATAAATTAATTAAAACTTGATGCAATTGAGTATTATCTCCGCTAATAACTTGTAAATTTGACTTAATATCAGTGTAAAAATCTATTGATTTTGGAAACGTTTGTTCTACAATTTGCTTGATTTCTTTAATTAAATCTTGAAGTTGAATTTTTGTATGTTCACCTTCGATTCCGCGCGCAAACGATAGTACTTGTTTTACTAAGTCGGCGCCGCGTTTTGCATTATTTTCAATAATTGACAAAATTTGTGAATCTCGCGGATTGTTAGATTTATTATTCAATAATTGAGCAGACATAAGAATTGGCGAAAGCACGTTATTTAAATCATGTGCTATCCCACTTGCAAGAGTTCCAATACTTTCAACACGTTGCGCGCGTAAAAATTGCGCTTCAAGTTGTTTTTTCTGTGTAATATCAGTATCAACAGTTAAAATAGATTTAGGCTCTCGATGTTCATCAAGTACAAGTGTCCAGCAACTATCAACAATAATTTCTTGACCTGATTTTGTTAGCTTGACTAATTCTCCTTGCCAACAGCCCTTCTTTAAAACTGTATAATATATATCTTTATATTGCAGTGATTTTACACAGGGTAATACATCGTTAGCATTGTTATTAATAACTTCTTCTGCTTGCCAGCCGTAGAGCTTCTCAGCACTTTTATTCCATAATAATATTTTATTCGATAAGTCGCGTAAAATAATTGCATCAGAAGTAACGTCAAGTAATGCGGCGCCATAACGCATTTGTTGTTCAGTACGTTTACGCTCGGTAATATCCTCAAATATATACAATCTACCAGAGCAACAGTCGTCCTCTTGACGAAATCGCGTTGAAACCCTGCGAATAACTCGTCCGTCTTTCAATAAAATTTCATCTTCGCTGACACTCGAATTATTTTGATTATGTATTAATTTATCAGCTTCGACAAAAGCAGGAACATTTACAACAAGTTTTAAACACTCAGTTATAATATCTTTATTTTTTAATTGGCAATGCTCAATTTTTTGTTCTAAGTGTTCAATGCCCCAAATTTCGCAAAAACGATTGTTAAGAAAGAAAACTTGACCCGAACATTTATTTACAACATAGTAGCCTAAAGGAGAAAGGCTATTTATTGAGCGCATAATAGCTTGTTGGCAATTTAGTTCTTCCTCTGCTTGTTTGCGTTTTGTAATATCTTGAAAATATACTGATAAGCCATCAGTAGAAGGATAAGCATGAACTGCAAACCAACTATTTAAAGGTGGATAAAATTCTTCAAATTCAACGCTAACTCGTTCTGCAACAGCGCGGTGATACTGATGATAAAATTTTGAGTTGACAGCATCAGGGAAAGCTTCCCAAATATAATGACCTAGTAACTCTTCGCGCTGACGCTGTAATAATGGTTCGGCTTGTTTATTCAGATAAGAAAAGCACGAGTTATTATCTAAAGCAAAAAAACCATCTGTGATACTTTCAAATATATTTTTAATACGGTTAGTGGCTGTACGGTCAAGCTCAAGTAATTTTAACCGTTCTTCGGCTTGTTTACGTTCGGTAATATCTTCTATTATATAAGCAAATTTTTTATTTTTATCTTTATCTTTATTTATACTTCTATCATCACTGTAAGCATCTATTGCCGTTACTGTAACATTGAAAATTTTGACATTACCTGAACTTTCGTGGATATATTCAAATCTAACAGGCGCCTTGATTCGCTCTGCTTCGCGATAATATCCTATCCATTTATTAATGTATTCTTGCGAAATGCCTATTTGACTAGCGCGACAATTTTGTAGTTCTTGAGGAAGTACTTTCAAAAAGTTGGCACTAGCAACATTTCCAGAAATTAATTTAATATCATTATCGTATATCTCGACAACACCCATCATCATCGCAGCGCTATTGAAAAAACTACTGAGAATATGCTCGCTTTGATGAAGCGCTTCTCTAGCTTGTTTATAATCGCTTTGAATAGCAACTAACTGATTAATATTTGTGCGAACCTCTAACTGCCGCATTACTAAACGAGCTAGAGACTTTAAACTATCGACCTGCTTTTGTGTTATTTGTTTGGGCTTTGTATCAACCACACAAAGTGTTCCTAACGTCAAACCCTGCGGTGTTTTCAGCGGTACACCCGCATAAAATCGCACATACGGTTCAGCAATTACAACAGGGAAAGTAGCAAATTTTTCTGAAGCTAATGTATCAGGAATAATTAAAACATCGCCAGCTTCCATGCAAACAGGGCAAAACCCAAATTGACGAGGCGTCTCAGTCAAATCAATGCCAACTTTTGCTTTAAACCATTGGCGGTCGGCATCAATTAAATTAATCAACGCAATCGGAGTGTCACAAATTTGTGCAGCCAACACTGCCAAATCGTCAAACGCCTCTTCTGGTGACGTATCAAGAATTTGGTATTGTCTCAGGGTCAAAAGCCGAGCGCTCTCTTTATTCAATACTACAGAATTCATCTAAATAACCCTAGCTATAAAACCAATTACAGTGTTTCGGTCAAGCCTAAACGTGATTACTCACAGTAGTCTTGCTCGATAAATACGTGCGTCAAATTCACGGAACAGGAGTTTACGGGTTGTGCAATATGTCAAGCCACTTTATGTCCAGCCACTTCAAGGCGCCGCGTCGTCAAAAATGGTACTTACGTAAAAAGCTTATTCAATGTTTGGTATTTGCCTCCTAGCCACCTTATACGTTTCGCACCACGCAGCAACCGAGTTAACTAGCAATCCAAGCTAAATGCCATGAATTACTAGATAGGGTTACAAAGCTATTTTGTTACCCTACTATAGTAATATGCCTTAAGGAGGATGACTATTTTGTTTTCTAATATACGTATATTCACTGAAGTTATAAAAAAAATATGTATTTTTATGTATATATTTAAGTTTTTCTATATAATCTAGCTTATAAAAATCCTATGTTTACAGCTTGATTTACGTGTATCAACTACTTGGGAGCGCTTAATAATTGAGTAAAATGGATAAGTAATCCTCGTTACAATTTATATAGATTTAAATGAACTCAGGCGTGACATTCTCTCCTGCTTTGTCAAAAAAGCCGCATCAAGAAGATAGTTTTGCAATTAGCTTTGCTCCGCTATCTGTTACAGAAATTTACGAACTTGCTTCAGACTCGAAAAACGGCGCCATTGTGACAATGAGCGGTACAGTTCGCTGCTCTACCGACGGTAAACCCGTGATATGTCTAGAATATCAAGCGTATGAACCGATGGCTATGCAAGTTTTTTACCAAATTGCCAATCAAATTCGCGCTCGCTGGCCAGACGTTAACCGTGTAGTTATCCATCATCGAATCGGGCGCCTTTCGATTGGAGAAATTAGCGTTTTAGTTGCAGTCGGTTGTCCTCATCGAAGCGAAGCGTTTGAAGCGTGTCGCTATGCTATCGATACCCTTAAACATAATGCTCCTATATGGAAAAAGGAATTTTGGGAAGATGGTACGAGTAACTGGGTTAGTATTGGCGCCTGTGAACAATCTGAAACTTGTTGACATTTAAGGGACGGGGCATTCTTGAAGCCCATCCCACAAGAACAATCCACAATTTTGCTTGTAAAACTAGGGCATCAATTCGTCCACGCAAAATTTCGTCGTTATCTCCAATTACTTCAATTTCTACAGAAACTTCTGTTTTAAATTTATAAGGCGCCGTTTGGGTACCCCGACTATAAATATTACACCCGAACAGTTTAGGCGTATTTCATCTACCGAACGCGCATCTGGTATTGGTGCCATCGTTCGGCAACAATGGTCTAATTTGAAACAAATTTCACCACAAGCTGGTTCATACTGGGTGGCATTAGAAACAGTGCGCTCTCCAGGGAATTTAGGAACTTTAATTCGCACATCCGAAGCATTTGGTGGCGCCGGATTCATTTTCATTGGTAATAAAATAGACCCTTTTGACCTTGATGTTGTGCGAGCATCTATGAGTTCACTATTTAATCAAAAGTTTGTACGTACTAGTTATTGTGCTATTGGTCACTGGTTGCAACATCAGAATTGTACGGCAATAGGCGCCTCACCAGATGGAAGTGTTGATTTACACAAGTTTAATTACAACCAATCAACGTTGCTTTTCCTTGGTGAAGAGCGTCAAGGACTTACGCAGCAACAGCGCGGATTATGTCAGCACCTCGTTCGCATTCCCATGACAGGCGCCCTTGACTCGCTTAATCTTGCTGTTGCTGGTAGTTTAATTATGTACGAGGTGTATCGGTCGCAAAAATTTTGTGTTGAAGTATAGATAAATATAGGTAAATACAAGGGTTTATTATAGATATATCTTATTTGTAGAGGTACGATGGCGCCTCTAAAATTAGTTTTATGCCTTTTTTTTATATAATATATAGAAGTATTAATACTTAAAAATAGAGTTTTACTACAAGCTATTGGCTGTCAACAAATTTAAGGTAACTTGTTTTCGGCGCCTTTAACCAGCACTCAAGCGACAGCAGTATTAAAATCTTTCTAATATATTTACATGTTCGCACAATTATGTGTATAATTGTTTATACATGAAGGGGAGTAGCTGCTGACAGCTTTAATACAAAAATTAAAAGTTAGTCAGTACATTTGAATCAACATGCTGGTGATAAACCTGGTTCAGATGGCATAGACTAAATAAGATTTTGCGAGCGAGACCTTCACTAAGTTCACACAGCCTAGACGTGTGTTGAACTTGGTGAGGTCTTTGTTACATTCATCAAGTTCCACACCGCAACATAATTAAAAGGAGCTTGATTAGGTGCTAACAGCTTTTACTGCGGGATTATCTATAATTACAGTTTCGGAACTAGGTGATAAAACCTTCTTTATTGCAATGTACTTAGCGATGCAACACTCGCGACGACTAGTATTTAGCGCAGTTACGGTAGCGTTAGCAGCAATGACAATACTTTCTGTAGCATTAGGACAGATTGCTTCGCTTTTACCAGCTAGTTTTGTCTATCATGCAAAAATAGGATTATTTTTGGGCTTTGGGTTGAAGCTAATATACGATGCCAGTAAAATGCCTGTGGTGGCAAACTGCGACCAGGTACTCTCCGAAGCAAAGGAAGCAGTCGTCAAAGCAGAAGCACAACTAGGTCAGAAAAATGCTTTGGGGATTTGGCTTGAAGGATTTTTATTAACTTTTATTGCGGAGTGGGGAGATAGAACCCAACTTGCGACTATCTCACTCGCAATTGATAATAACCCCTTTGGTTTAACATCCGGCGCCGTTTTAGGGCACGCGATTTGTGCAGCAATAGCTGTTACCTGCGGCAAAATGCTATGTGGACGCATCAGTGAGCGGCAGCTTACTTTTATCGGTGGGTTCTTGTTTATAGTGTTTGGAATCATTGCAGTATTTGAAAAAAGTTAAATAAAGAAACCAGGTTTCTTAAAAAACCTGGTTTCTAACTGCTTTTTAAGGTGAAGTTATTGCTGTTGGTTCCGCAGTCGGTTTAGGCGCCTCAGTAGCAGTTTTATTGATTTCGTCTTTATACTGAGCAGGTGCCAAAGCAGCAGCGTTGGCAAACAAAGGTTTGGCTTCGTCAATTTTGCCTTGCTCTTTGAGAACGAGAGCTTTCGCCCAAACCGGACGAAAATCTTTGGGGTCGCTCTTAATTGCTTGCTCGTAAATTTCAAAAGCTTTTCCATATCGCTTTTCGGAAGCGTGGATATTGCCTATTAAGACTTGGATGGCCATTGTATCAACGCTAGCAGGTTGAATTTTGTTTGCTTGGGGTGCTTTAGCCAAAGCTTCTTGTAACAAGCCAATAGCAGCTTCAGGGCGTTTTTGACTCATTTGCAACGCTACCATTGACTGCAAAGCATCCATATCACCAGGTTTTGTCTCTAAAACTGCGCGCAGAGTTTGTGCGGCACCTTCCGGATCACCCATTTGCTGTTTGGCTTGAGCAAGCAAAACAGCATATCTGGTTTGGTCGGGGTTTAACTTAGCAAGCTTTTCAAGGGGTGGAATTACATCTTTTATTTCTCCCTGCTTCAAAGCTAGGAGTTGTAAACGTGCTTGTAGCAAAGCTTTTAACGCAGTTTGATTTTCTGGTTCTCTTTGTAAAACTAGCTCATAACCCCGTACCTCATCTTGGAGCTTTGTTTTTTGGTCAACAGGCGCCGTTCCTTTGTTATTACTAGAATTATTAGCCTGAGAACTACGCGATGCATTGAATCCGTCAATAATGGGGAGTACGGAAACACCTATAAAAGCCAAGACGGCTAATCCGAGTATAACCCTAACTACTAAGCGATTTTCCGATTTAGCCACAAAACCTCCGTTAAATTAAACGTGATAGGAAAATTTAAAAATTTGCAAAACTTTGCGGAATACCGCGTTTATGTTGTGAACTTTATAACAAATAGCAAAAAACAAAGCAGTCTAGGAGTGCTAACTTTAGGAGGAATCGTCAGAATTGTAACTGTGATAAGCTTCCGAAACTAGTATAAAGACGCGCTTTTTACACCTAACTTGTGAGATGAATCTCGTGCCCGAGTCAGTATCTTTCATGTGGGTGTTCCTCGTTGAAATAACTGGCATCGCGTCTTCAGTATCACATAAGGTATGCTCTTCACGGTGCTTATGGAAGAAATATACTTTCCAAAAGCCACACAAACGCTCTTCCTGTGTTTACGATTAATCTAATCCCACAGCGGGAATATATCTCCGTCGCAAGGAGTTTCTATGAATTCCGACCTGATGCCGTCATCCGAACCGATCTTACCAGTTACGTCAAATCTTGATTCAGCCAAGCTAGAAGTATCTGCTACTCCGACTCAAAATCATGCTTATGCAAAAGAAACTTTGTCAGACAATAGCGAAGCTACTTTAGATGAAAGCACGAATCGTCTTTCTCCAATTCCACCACCTAGCGAACCGATGCAGTACCGAGCAATCGGTCTAATTCGAGGTCGCTATGTGAGTAGTGCCGAACAATTTACTACTGGTTCGCTTGTTACCGCAGATGGCACCTCTATCAACACCGTTCTCCTTGGGCGGATGATGAGTTTGGTTAAAAATCATCTCGACCTGCAACAAGAACATTTATGGGTTGTTTACCCACGCACTCGCCAAGAAAATGACCAACTACACCTTCAAATAGTTGGTGTTTGGGAGCCAGAAAAACTTGCTAAATCAAATAATATTGAAGAAACAGAAAGATTACCATCCTTACACAGTAATGAATCATCCGAAGTTACTACATCTTCATCAACTGTTTTAGATGGTAAGTTCTCTGTGCGTGGTGAGGTTGTTTACCAAGCGCAAGATGGTAGCAATTTGGTCATAAAAATCAAGCAAGCTCCCCGCAAGCAGGATGATAAGCCTAAATATTTCAAACTAAAGCTTAAAGGAACTCTTGATGCAAGAGCGGTAGGTAAGTTTTGGGATATAGAAGTGATACGCCAAGGTGATTTGCTCGCCATCGAAAGCGGAAAAGCAATTGCCGACCTGCCCAAAAAACGGCGCCCACCATTTAAAGGAGGCCCAGGAGGAGGAAAAAGACCCTTTAATAGCTTTAATAAAGGTGGTTCTAAAAAGCCATTCAAGAGACCAAGCAACGGCGAAACTCCACTGCCAATTAAAAAAGGTAGTGATGTGGAAGTAGCACCTAGACCTACAATAACTTCGGGGCGCCCAACCCCCAAACCTGTTAAACGTCCAAAACCAGAAGAGTAGGGTGTGTGACGCCATTAATAATTTTCAAACGAAAATAGTAATCTGGTGGCGTCACGCACCTTACTCACGATTTATGGTGCGTGAAAGCACTTGAATTTGCGTTTCATTGATTGGATATAATACCTTTCACGCACCCTACATTTAAAATTCTGTCCATCGGTCTTGTGGTAAAAACGAACGCTCCATTGAAATTGAAGCCACAGGTTCGGTTAGCGTAAATTTACCCTCTTCAATCCATTGTTTTAATTCAATTGCAACTTGTAATGAAAGATACATACTTGCAAGGGGGGCGGTTCTTACGTTTTTACCTTCGATGGTAATGCGTCCTGATTTTAGTTGGGCATAACTTACTAACCCAAATGTCGGACGAACACGTCGAGGAATTGAAAAATCTACTATTGGCGCCACTAGTTCTTTGTCTTGAACTGCACAGCGAGCTACTACTTCTTCATTAAGTACGGGGTAAGGAACCCCTACACCCAGCATTAAAGATGGGCCATAGTTTTTAAAGTAACAGCCTCGCACCCAACGAGCGTCCATTGATTTCGCATCGCCAATCAATGCTAAAGTGGCAGCCGGACCTATAGGAGTGTCGTTAGGTAATCGCTTTTGTAAAGGAAAATGTTGAGTACCTTCCCATGTCACGTAACCAACTCCTCCACCTAGAAAAATCCTTGTACCGATACCAACGAGTTGTAATTTTGGGTCGTTGAGAAGGGGTGATATTGCACCCGGATTTGAAAATACAGCATTTCCTAACCGGGGTTGTAACGGCCCTAGATATGTAAATAGTGGTCTGTCTCCCCCATTTACACCCACTATAAAATTTTGATAAAGGTTTCTGGGATTAAATAAATAAAACTGATTTATAGTTTCGCGCGAAATTGTCGTTTCAAATGAAGCACGAGGGTAACAGTCGGTTACTTGCCCTTCTGCCCGTAATTGTATGGGTTTTCCGGCAATCAAATCTTCTATGACGTGCCCACCACCACGTTTAAACTTAGGTGTTGTTTTCCGAACACGCGCTTCTTCACCGTCTTTTGTTTCTACTGTACAACTGGCGCCTATATATAAATCAACAGCACCAAAACCAGAATATGCTGGCACTCCATCAAGCCAACAACGCCGAATTTTTATTGGTGGGTCAGTATGTCCTAAGTTTATGATGGCGCCGCTTGACTCCATTGGCTCAAATGTACCAGTTGTAATCACATCAACTTCTTTAGCCACTTGAGTAACACCAACTTCTGCAACTCTTGCTTTGATTTCAGAAGCGGTTAAAACTACAGCTTTTTGTTGACTGATTTTTTCATTGATTTCCGCAAGTGTTCGCATCATCGTGTCCTGTTATAGGCAGTCTCATCTTGGGAAACATAGATATAGGATTCGAGTATACGGATTCTTCTATGCTCATGGCATATAGGTTATCAGGTTAGCAGTCTACTTTTATTTATAAATCGATGAATATTTCTAACTCTGAACGAGAATTTTTATCTTTGGTTTCTAGGCTAGAAAAAATGGAACGCCAGCAAGTACTACTCAGACAGTATTTGCAAGGGATGAAACGCGAGTTAGATAATTTAATAGATAAATTTGAGAACCGACCCGATGTTCAAATTGTGGAAAGTTTACAGTGGGAAGTAGCAGATTTACAAAATCTTTTGTATCAACAAGCTAATATCAATCCAGATATAGATTTTTCTAAATTTGATAAATCTGAATCTTCGCTACATACTACTGCTATTTTTTTAGAAGCAATTGATACTGTTTCTGTTTCAAAAAGTAATCAAACTGGCAATACGATAAGACCTTCTATAAAACTCAGCGATGAAGAATTTAAGATAGAGCGTATGCTATTGCTACTTAATCAAATGTATGTAGCGCAAGACCGAACCGAAATCAATCTTGAGGAATTGCTAAATCGTTATCAAAACGGAGAACGTAATTTTTGTGAAGTTGAACTAGAAGGTGCCTTATTTACTGGATATTCGCTAAATAATATCAAACTAAATCGAGCTAATTTAAACTGCGCCGATTTTAGCGGTATTGATTTACGCTATGCAGACCTTAGCCATGCTAATCTTCAGAATGCCAACCTGCATAACACTAACTTATATGGCGCCAATCTGACACATGCTAATCTCAACAATGCTAATTTGAGTGGAGCAAAGCTAACTCGTACAAAGTTAGATGGCGCAAATCTTAGTTGTGCTGATTTAAGCGGTGTTGATTTTAGCGAAATTAAGCTAAATCGAATTGATTTAAGTGGTGCAAATTTAAGTTGGTCTACGTTACGTAAAGCTGAGTTGAAAAATATAGACATGAAAGGCGCCCGTTTAAGTCGAGCTAATTTACTAGATGCCAATATAGCAGGTGTAAATTTAGACGATGCAAATCTCCAACATGCGGTTTATAACGAAGCTACTCTTTTCCCTGATAATTTTGACCCTGCTACAAAAGGCGCCTATTTAATAGCTCCTGGTGCCTGTTTAGAAAACGCGCTATTAACTAGTGTACAGCTTGGTAACACTAATTTAAGCGGCGCCAATCTCCGAGGTGCTAATTTAACTGGTGCTGATTTAAGTGGAACAGATTTACGCGAAGCTAATTTAAGCGGTGCTAATTTAACTAAAGCAAGATTAGAAGGTGCTAATTTAATATTTGCTAATTTGAGTGATGCTGATTTAACTGAAGCACAACTAAGCGACCCCGAAGGCCAATTTCCAGCAAATATGATTGGTGTTATTTTAAGTGGGGCTAATTTGAGTCGCGTCAAACTAACACATATTAATTTAACTACAGCTAATCTTAGCAAAGCTAATCTTAAGTATGTGCAAGATTTTACACATAATTTAAGCGCCGCTAATTTAACAGGCGTTAATTTAATGGGTATGTACTTAAGTAATGTAAATTTGAGTGGCGCCAATTTAACAGCAGCAAACTTATCTGGTTCGTGCTTACGTGGCGCCAATCTTAATAACGCGAATTTGAAGAATGCCGATTTGCGTGGCACCGATTTGCGCGATACAAATTTAAAAGATACAAACTTTGCAGATGCTAATCTAAGCGGAACAATGTTTGATACTTAATACTTTACTTTTTCATCCTCAACATTTGTTGTAGAGACGTGATTAATCACGTCTTCACGATTCACGTTTCCACGATTCACGTCTCCACGAGGGCGCCGTTTTTTGCCAAACCCATATTTGAATAAGTTTATAATCCAGCTTTGGAAGTCGTCTATATAACTAAATAAGACAGGTACGACAAGCAGCGTTAGCAACGTTGATGTTGTAAAACCTCCTAAAATTGCCACTCCCATTGGTTGACGAACTTCGGCGCCTGCCCCAATTCCTAATGCTAATGGAATTGTGCCTGCAATACTCGCTAATGATGTCATCATGATAGGACGCAACCGCGATACCCCAGCTTCAATTAACGCTGCACGCTGCGGTTTTCCTTCTTCCATGTTGATAATGGTGTAGTCTACGAGCAAAATAGAGTTCTTAGTAACAATACCTAACAACAATACAATTCCAATCAGCGCGTATATACCCAATGCTTTTTGTGATACTAATAAGCCAATTAAGGCGCCTCCCAAACAAAATGGTAATGCTGCCATGATGGTAATAGGATGCAAAAAGTTGTTGTAAAGTAGCACCAATATCGCGTATATACAGGTAATTGCCAAAAGTACAGCTAAACCAAAGCGGCTAAAAATATCCTGCATGATTTTTGCGTCACCTGAGCTACGCTGAATAACTTCAGCAGGCAAATTTTGCAGCGCTGGCAACTGAGAAACTTTGGTTAAAGCATCACCTAATGATAATCCGGTTAAGTTAGCTTCTACTGAGACTTGACGCAGACGGTCAAAACGGTTAATTGTTGAAGGTCCACTACCAAATTTAATATTCGCAACGGAAAGTAGCGGTACAGTGCCACCATTTGAAGAAGGTACACGAAGATTTTTGAATGTATTAATATCTGCCCTAGCTTTGGGGTCAATTTGTACACGTATGGGAATTTGACGGTCGGGTAAATTAAATTTTGCCAGGTTGGCTTCGTTATCACCAATTGTTGCTAACGATGCTGTTCGTGCTATTGATTGTACGGTGACTCCCAAATCTGCCGCACGCTGTGGGTCTGGAATGACAAGTATTTCTGGTTTAACTAAACTAGCACTTGAAGATACTTCAACGACACCAGGTATTGTCCGCATTTGTGATTCCAACGCCACAGCAGACCTATTTAATGCTTCAGGGTTTTCGCTTTGTAATAATATAGTTAAGTCTTTACGTCCACCAACGGCACCTGCCGAGGCAAAACTAATACGGGCGCCAGGTACTTTTTCAAGTAATGGACGTGTTTGATTTTCGTATTCGATTTGAGAAATATTACGTTGTTCTCTAGGTTTTAGTTTAACCGTTAGTGAAGCGGTATTTATTTGTTCTGTTGCGAGAACACTTTCTACTAAAGGATTTTGGCGAATAATATTAGTTGCTATTGTGCTTGCTCTGTCAACATCTCTTAACGTTGAACCTGGTGGTAATTCAATATTTACCGTAGAAATACCGATATCTCCACCATCCACTAACCCTTTAGGAATAAGCGGTACAAGCATTAAAGAAGCTATAAAGAATCCAATCGCGATGCCAATTGTAATGATGCGATGGCGCAAAGACCATTTTAATACTGAAGCATAAGGTTTAAAACGGCGCCCCTTACCACGATTTAAATTAGAGACACGAACTGCATCTCTACCTTCAGCATTTTGACCTTCGTGCTTATCTTTGAGTAAATAGGCGCCCATCATAGGAGTAACCATGCGCGCTACCAAGGTAGAAAAAAGAGTAGAAACGGCAACAGTAACACCAAATGGTTGGAAAAATTGACCTGGAACCCCTCCCATAAAGGCAACAGGTAAAAATACGGCAATGATTGTAGCACCCGATGCAATTGCAGCTAACCCGACTTCAGCAGAGGAGTCGAAGGAAGCTTTCATTGGCGTTTTGCCCATCGCCATGTGCCGTTCCATATTTTCAATTTCTACTACCGCGTCATCGACTAAGTTACCCACCGCCAAAGCTAACCCTAACAATGTCATATTGTTAAGCGTGTAACCTAACGCTTGCTGTACAGCAAAGGTAGGTATCATCGATAAAGGTAAAGCTACAGCAGTAATTAATGTCGCACGCCAATCACGTAAAAACAATAAAATTACTATTACCGCCAGTACTGACGCTTGAATTAATTCATCGATGGTGCTTTCGTAGGACTGCCTAACAAACGTAGCGCGCGTAAAAATTAGCTCAAGTTTGACATCTTTAGGCAGAGTTTTTTGCAGTTGTACGACTGCTTGCTTAACTCCTTCTTCAACAGTCACCATGACGCTGCCCGTACTTCGCAACACTTCAAAAGCGACAACGGGTTTATTATTTAATTTTGCTGCTTGACGAACATCGCCAAAACTATCATCTATATTTCCCAAAGAAGCTAAAGGTACACTTCCTCCCCCAGGCAAGACAATTTCATAGTTCTTTAGAGCAGAGACACTTTCGGCACTACCAAGAGTACGAATACTTTGCTCACTGCCACCAACTTCAGCACGTCCTCCAGGTAAATTAATATTGAACGCTCCAATTTGGTCGTTTACTTGAGTAGCAGTAATACCCAAAGACTGTAATCTTTCTAGGTCTAAGTTTACACGTACTTCCCTATCTACTCCTCCAACACGGTTAATTTGAGCAACTCCACGAACACCCAGAAGCGCACGGCTAATTGTTTGGTCAACTATATTACTTAAATCTTCGACTGAACGAGATTCTGATGTTACCGCGTAGGTCATAATTGGCCCACCAGAAAATTCCAACCGTTTAACAATTGGGTCATTAACATCTTGGGGTAAATTTTGTCGTATTTGGGCAATTGCGTTACGAACATCATTTGTTGCACGGTCAGTGTTTGTACCCAAAACAAAATTAATCGTTGTAACGCTAGAGCCATCAGTGACTGTCGAGCGTAACTCGTCGATATTACCCAAAGAAGCAACGGCATCTTCTACTTTCTTAGTAACTTGTGATTCCAGTTCGGCGGGACCAGCACCGGGTTGTGTTACTGTCACCGAAACAGTCGGAACGTCAATATTAGGGTTAATATCTATTCCCAAAGTGGTGAACGAATACCAACCGATTAAGGTCAAAATTATAAATAAAATTATGGTCGGAACTGGTTTTTTAATCGACCAAGCTGAAATATTAAATGACATTTATTTGTAGGGTGCGTGACGCTAACAATATATTTTTAAACGAAGCAAGTGATCCAGTGGCGTCACGCACCTTACGAGGCGACTCTAACTGTGTCACCATCTTTGATATAACCGGCGCCATCGATGACCACTTTGTCACCTACTTTCAAACCGTCTTTAATTTCAATACGGTTATTATTGAGTATTTCTCCCACTTGTACTTTCTGGGCTTTTACTTTGTCTTCACCCATTAGCATGAATACAATCGCGCTGCCATCAGATTGTGGTTGAACGGCTTTTTGTGGGACTGCAACACCAATAGATGTTGATGTGTTAATTGCACCAGTCGCGAACATTCCTGGTTTGAGCAAATTTGTGGGTGGCAAATCTATTCTTACGGTTGCTTCGCGTCGCTGTTGGTTTACCACTGGCTCAATTTCTCTAACTGTTCCAATTAAACGAACTCGGTTATCGCGGTCTGAAGTTACTTGTACCGAAGCGCCAATTCTAACTTGAGATAACTGAACCTCTGGGACTTGCGCTTGTAATTCTAATTTGCCGTCTTGAACAATAGAAAATAGCTTTTGTGAGCCACCAACTACAGTACCTACTTGACTTTGTGGTGGAACTCCTGTTACATCACCCACACCGACTAGCTTCTCTGCTATGTATCCTGAAACTGGCGCCCGAACAACAGTCTGACTTAGCTGCGTTTTGATTTGCTCTAATCTAGCATTATTACTCCTGACACTAGCTTGGGCACTCGACGTTCCAGCTTCAGCGATGCGAACTGCTGCTTGTGCGCTACCGACGTTTGCTTGTGCAGTGGCAACGTTGGCTTGAGCGTTACGAATATTTGCCTCAGCTTGACGCACTGCTTCACGCGCTGTAGCCAAAGTAGTTTCTAAGGTGTCTAACGCTTGACGACTAATGGCGCCTTGAGCGAAAAGTTGTTGATTACGGGTAACATTTCGCTGTGCATCGTTCAATCTTGCTCGTGCTTGTCCTAAATCAGCTTGCCTTTGCTGTACAACTGCTTGTGCTGATGCTACTGCCGCTTGTGCTGCTTCAACTGCTGCTTGCCTTGATATTACATCAGCTTGTTTTGATGAAACATCAGCTTGTTTTGATTCAATATCAGCTCTTGCTTGACGAATTTGGTCTTGTATGACTGAGTTATCAAGTACTGCCATGACTTGACCTGCTTTTACAAAATCACCAATATCTACCAACACTTGCTTAACTTGTAAACCATTACTCTGTGGCAATACTGGCGTCAAGTCTCGTGCGGCAATATTTCCCGTTACTGGCAAGGTACGAGCAATTCGAGTTGTTTCAGCTTGTGCAAGAGTCACAGTCATACTTGGCGCCACACTGGTTGACGCTGCGACTTGTTTGGCTTGTGGCATAGCACCCGGACGCTGGCTAAATGCTCGTATCCCTCCTAATGCAATAATTATCCCCATTCCCAAACCAAGCATCAATGGAGTCAACCATCCCCGCTTTGGTCTTGGTGGTTCCGAATGCCAATCTTCTTCATCAACCGATATTGGCTTCCGCACTTCCAACTCAGAAAAACTTTCTTCCCCCACAATTAATGCCTCCAGTATTAACCAAGTTGAATTTACGCAGTTTTGTTTAAGAAAGTTTTCAAACAATTACTATATCTTAACTATGCCGCACAAATTTGACTTCTGCCTGTAGAATACGTCACCCGATAGCATGATTTTTAGTCATGCGAAGCGCGTCACACCTTTGGCAATGCCTTAATCACCATCAAATCATCGTCAAATCACCGCACCATAACGAGTTGATGTGAAAAAATAATAATCATAATAGATTATTTAAAGTTGTCCCATTATATCTGTCCTGCCAAGAAACCGGGTTAAGAGACAAAATTGTCGTTTTGATTACAAGATGTAAACAAAGAAACCCGGTTTCTCCAGAGCTTCTGCTTTACCAACTCAATTCACTAGTTAATATGTATTGTATGCAAATAGTGTAGTAAGCCTTGCGGCTTTCAGTCCAACAGATATCCCTGATTAATCGTAAATCTTTGCATCTACCTAAAGGCATAGCATATCCTGTGGTAAGGGCAGAAAAACTTTTCTCGTCTATGCAAGCGATTCGGGCAATTTAGTGAGTAGTGATGGTAGCTGCGAACAAAATCTGGGAAAAATTTGTATAACCCTTAATTAATCAAACTATGTCTCAATAGATTGATTAAGAAAACCCATTAATACATAGTATCTAGATTCATACCAATATGTTTAATACAACAGAAATTTTAATTGATGCGTTTGTAAAGCAGATTCGTGAAGGATATAGACGTACTTACGGCTGTCTAAAAACAGATTATCAAGATATTATCGCTTGGGCTGGCAATATGGCGTTAGAGAACATTGCCAACAGTGATGCTCTTTATCACAACGTCGAACATTCTATTTTAGTAACCCTAGTTGGGCAAGAGATTCTTCGTGGTAAGCATATCCGTGAGGGAGGAGTATCGAGCGAAGACTGGTTACACTGTATTATTTCGTTATTATGTCATGATATTGGTTACGTCAAGGGAGTATGCCGTCAAGACAAAGAAATTGATGGTTTATATTCTACAGGCAAAGAAGGAAAAATGATTCCTTTACCACCTGGCGCCTCTGACGCAAGTCTGACACCTTATCATGTAGACCGAGCGAAACTGTTTATTGATGAGCGATTCGGTGGTCATAAACTTATTGACTCAGAAGTTATCAAAAGTAACATTGAATTAACTCGCTTCCCAGTACCAGCGAAAGAAGACAGTCAAGGAACCCAGTGTTTTGCGGGGTTGGTACGTGCTGCTGATTTAATTGGACAATTGAGTGACCCTCGTTACCTAAATAAAATCACTTCATTGTTTTACGAATTTGAAGAAACAGGAATAAATAAGGTATTGGGGTATAAAACACCTGCGGATTTGCGTAAAAACTACGCCAAGTTCTACTGGAACGGTGTGTTTCCTTATATCCAAGACGGTTTACGCTACTTGTCTTTAACCCAACAGGGTAAACAAATCATAGCCAATCTATACTCCAACGTCTTTGTCGTCGAACACGAGCGCCAAATTGAAGAAAAACTATATTTAGTTAGTTAGGAGTTATGAGTTAGGAGTTATGAGTTACAAAAACTAACTCCTAACTCTTAACACCTAACTTTTGTTAACAATTGACATTTTGCCCCACAACGTTGACGATTAACAATTAACTTATAACTATCAGCACTTGACAATTTACATAAACTGACTATGAACTGGTGGCAACGTTTGAAGAAAAACCCTTTGGCAAGGTTTGGGGCAATACTATTGATAATTTTCTATGTATCGGTAATTGGAGCAGACTTTTTTGCTCCCTATAAACCTAATGAACCACAAACAAACGGTTCATTGCTTCCACCCACTAAGATTCATTATCAAACGCACGATGGAGGAAAATTTATTGGCCCTCACGTTTACCCAACGACGCAGGGAAAGACCGATTTGAATACGGGCAAACGCGAAATTATCGTAGATTACACAAAACCCTCGCCGATTCGACTATTTACCACTGGGCCTGAATATAAGCTATTTCAGGTAAGCTTACCATTACCACCTTCATGGCAAGAAGTTGATATTCTGCCAGGTATCACTCTCAACTTGCACTTATTTGGTGCTTCGGGTGACGGAAGGGTGAATCTTTTGGGAACTGATGACCAAGGTCGCGACCAATTTAGTCGTCTTTTGCACGGTGGTCGTATCAGCTTATTTATAGGAATTGTTGGGGTTGCGATTTCTTTTCCTATCGGGATGTTAGTTGGTGGTATTTCTGGCTACTTTGCTGGTTGGACAGACAGCACGATTATGCGATTTGTTGAAGTGCTAATGACAATTCCCACAACTTATTTATTAATTGCTCTTGCCGCAGTACTACCTCCCGGACTAAGTAGCACTGAGCGCTTCTTACTTATCATCGTTATTACCTCGTTTGTTCGTTGGGCTGGTTTAGCGCGGGTAATTCGCGGTCAAGTATTATCAATTAAAGAGCGCGAATTCGTTCAAGCTGCACGAGCAATGGGAGGTAAACCTATATACATTATTTTGCGTCACATTTTACCTCAAACAGCGACTTACATTATTATTGCAGCCACTCTTTCAATTCCTAGTTTTATTGAGGCAGAATCGGTATTAAGTTTGATAGGTTTGGGCATTCAACAACCAGATGCCTCTTGGGGTAACATGTTGTCGTTAGCCTCAAATGCTTCGATTATAGTGCTACAGCCTTGGTTGATAATACCACCCGCACTGTTAATTATTTTGACTGTACTCGCATTTAACTTACTCGGAGATGGTTTACGCGACGCTCTAGACCCACGCAGTTTACAGCGATAATATCACCAATGAGTGGGATGGGCATCCTTGCCCGTCCTATTTATACCTGTCCACTTAATATTCATCAGTAAAAAACTCCGGGTCATCATTAGAGACCGAATTCCCTCGAACAGAACTACTAAGACCCCATACTGGTATTAGAAATGCCATACTAATAACACCAATACCAGTACTAAACGCCAACAGTAACCCGAAAGGTATTTGAATCGATTGGTAAGACAGAAATCTTAAAGATACAGGTTCAGCGTTTTGGACGGCAACAATAGCAATCGCAATTACCCAGAACGCTATTAGTAAAGATGTTAGTAGGTTGGCAATAGTTTTCATTTTGTTTACTTTTTTAGCGTTTTATTAAGGTTAAAGCTAGGTCAGTCGAAGGTATAACGCTACATATAACAGGATTATGGCTAATTGCGGTTAAAGCATATCTGATAGAAAACTCAACAATTGGTATACAACATAGCTTTTATATTTGCCACAATAGTAAACAAACTACTGTTGTGGCTGTTGCTGTTACATTGTTTCCGCTCGCTACTGCTGGTTGATTAAGCTAAATTGCGCTTGAGTAGTATACCAAATAACCAAAATTAATTTTCCTTAAGTATAGGCTTTATCAATATAGCTGTTGAAAGCAGCGTTTTTAATAAAGAAAAGCAATTTTTTTTCGCTGAGGCGCCAAATTTCATTTTTATGAAGTTGGTGTCAAATTTTACATTAAGCTATTACTCGACTCGAACAATGTTAACCCCTCGACCATTCATAAGCTATCATCTTTGGTCATTAGTTGTCCCAGCAGCAGGACAGCAACGTTTGCATTGTCAAATGCGAAGGGGGTTTATTAAAGCACGTCAGCACGAACCACAAGTAAAAGCTCTATTAAAAAGCGCAACTCCATCACAGCGTATAGGTCTGTTAGCACAAAAAGGAGTATATGAATTTCATCACAACCCGCACCTTCTTAAGCAAGATGATGGCGTTGAAAAGGTCGCACAACTACTGAGATTAAATTATACAACTACAGAAGTGCAACAACGGGTGTTGCAAATCTTAAAAAACTATCATAGTTCACCTTTACTACATAATAAGCAAATAATCCAGTTGACGCGCGGTGATGAAGGTTTTCCAAAACCAATTGCCGTAGAAAAACAAGATTACCGTTTTAGATTATATGCGGCAATGGACTGTGTTTTTATAGAAGGTGACATAAATACCCAACATAAACCCGCATCACTACGGACTCTACATATTTTAGACTTTAAGACAGGGAAATCTCCATTTGATCACCGACAAGCGTTAGTTTATTTAGTCGCAGCACGATATTTATACCCTGAGTATCAAGCTATAGCTTCGTTTTATAATTTAGAAATTGGTAAAAAATCTGAGCTAATCGTAATTTCTGAGAGCGAATTAGATAAAATCGAGCAAGAACTGGCAAGTATAGCTACTAAACACCAGCAAGATATCGAAAGATATCAACAAAAATCACAGTTTTTTAACACAATATTCCCACCAAACCCAGGCTATCACTGTCGTTTCTGTCCGTTTAACTCCATTTGCCAATTCTCTAGCGTACCTAGAAAAATAGTATAATATATTGTCGTACTAGTATTTAGTTTTAAGTTGATTAAAGTATGAAATGTCTACATTTCCAAAATGAATGCTGTAGGCAATATTCAACTGTTCGAGTGTTTCTACAAGCCAGATGATACCGCTTGTCGTCGCGGACTCATAATGATTAAACAAAATTGCAAACCGTTTTGTTAAATAAGGTTTGACTTTATGACAAATCAACACAATTTTGAGTAACAATCCTGTTGTAATGAGGGTACCTTGGTTGGCAATTAAATCAATAAAAGTAAAATGCTGGGGTGATGTTGCACTTTCTACAACCAAAAAGTTTAGTAATTGACTACAGGTACGAACTAATAAGAATTCATTCATTTTTTGGTCATCGGCATCTATCAAAGTATTTTGTAATTGTTTATACAAACGGTGATTAAATTGTAGCTTGCCGTATTCTCTATCAATTCCAGAAGTAAGATATTCGTACAAGTCATCTTTAAAGACGCCATAACAAGAAGCTTGAGTATAGTTTAAAAATCTTTGTGCCAATTCTTGATAAGTGTAATCACCCTCAACTCTACCCATAAATTGTGTGAGAGCAGCGTTTAAATTTGCTTCACTTAATAAAGTCGGATTATCGACGGGCAAAATTAGTTTACTTGTATTATTGTTTTTATCGATTTGTGAAGCTTGATGGCAACGAACTTTCCAGGTAACATAACGCGATAAATCAAGCTCAAAGTCTTTTTGAACTTCAGCTTTGATTTTTTTAACAGTCCACTTATGCTCAGTTGTTGAGTCTTCTGTTAGTAAACAATGCTCATATAAATATGGGTAGCGTCGCATTAACGTTGCTAGGGATTGATGAACATTGCGCTGTGTTTGGTTGTGTGAAATTACTTGTGTTAATCGGCGCAAAGCTACATATTGCTCGCTTTGGATAAAATTTTTTACTAATATATGTAGGCGCCGAATTGCCTTTTCGCGAATACTAATAATTTTATGACGAGAAGGTGAAGATTGAAATAATGTAATTAAATCGGGTATAAAACAATGTATTTGTGGCTGCATGTGCCAGCGATTAATCAAAATATGGCAGCAACGGTTGAGAAAAAAATTAAATTCTTGCTCGGCTTTTTCACAGGTAGTAATCTGGTCTAAAGCCAATAATACAGCAGATTGCGAGTAAATGAGGTACACCAATATTTGTCGTATAAATAGGTAAAATAGAAACTCTACCTAATTTGATTAATTACTAACATTTTAGACATTTTTCAATTACTGTACCTCACCAACCTGCAATCTGCTGTATCTCTAATTCTGAATAATCAAAACCATCTATAAAGAGTGCTTGAAAACGTACAAGCATCTGACTTGGTGATTCAACTTGCACCAGATATAGCAAATGTTGATATATCTTTTGCTCTTCTGGAAGGCTTGTGTAGTAAGGATTTATTAAATTGCTCACTTGCTTTCACCGCTAATATATAGTGCTGAATGTAGAGACGTGACATGTCGCGTCTTGTGCCGAGTGTCATTTAATAGTAAATATAAAGTAAGATTCAATATTTATATGTTTATCTTTATTTTTAGCTCTTATGCAATGTCAATTACCGCTAGTTTAACAAATAATATTCATATATTTTCCATATATTTACAGATGTAATTTACTTAAGAGTATTTACTGTTCACCGATAATATTACCTAATTCTAATTAAATAATTTTACTTAAGCATCTTACTGTTTTTATATGAGTGACTAAATTTAGTGCGTGATAATTTCCAAGGTAATCTATGAATATACTGAGATTAATCAAGCTTGAATAAAGCTTTGCTATAAAACCATGAATTATTTGTAAAAGTAATTGTAGAGACGCAATTGCAAAAATAGTAGAGACGCGATTAATCGCGTCTCTACGAGCGCACCATTACTTCTGAGGTGGCAACTCATCAAGAATCGTAAAGCGTATGTGATTAATAGCTAGCTCACCGATTGAAATATCTTCTTTTGTCAGGCGTACACCTTTACTAAACAAGCTTTCAAATGAAATACCCTTAGCGATTTCGATATGGTACCAGCATAAACCCATGAAAAACCGGGTTGGATGAGCGCTATAATATCCTAAATCATCAGGGTTAGACTCCATTGGCAACCAACCAAAACCAGGGATATAAAATTCTAACCAGACGTGATTGAAGTCAGGTTGTAAGGGAACATTTTGATGTTCAGCAAATGCAGGACATTTATAGCGTCCAACTGTACGGCAAGCTATGCCATTCAAGCGACATAGCGCTAATAAAACTCCTACGTACTCACCACACGAACCTACACCACGTTCAAGTACAACATCAGGAGAGTCGATATAAGGTTTTATACCGTATGAAAGCTGGTCGTACACATAATTACGGATGTTATACATTTTCCGTAAAATATTAGTTTCTGTACCAACAGCGTCTTGTGCCGCGCGAATAACTATACCCGTATCCATTGCCAAGTCATCGTTGTCTACGAGATAGCGCGTTTTGAATTCTTCAGGCAATTCGGGGATATTTTCGACATCACGCGGAGTAATGCGGTATTTGATGCCACGGACTTCCACAATTGCCTTCCAACCCAAAACATGGCGTTCACCTGGGGTAAGAGCGTCAAATTTAAAAACCGCAACTCGCTGTCCTTCAATGGTTTGTTCGCTAAAAGGTAGCCCAATTGGTTCAACACTAACGACTTTTTGACGGTCGGTATCGCTGGGTAAAGCAATATGCCATTCTAAATCAGGCAAATAAATTTCTTCGAGAGGCGCCACTTCCTCAACATAAGACATTTCTATACAATATCCGTTTGATAAAGCAACACGCTTTTGAGGGTCGTAGTGATATTGTAACTTATGAACAAACGTCCGGTCACGATATGCAACCTCATAGTTTGGGTCGGCGTTAGGGTTATCGCGCACGTAAGGCTCATCTGATGCATAAGCAACATAGATATTACTTGAGCCGTTTTCGTCTGTGTGGATAGCTATGCCTGTAGGAGAATCAAACGGTGTAAGAACGTTAAACTGAATTTCTCCTGTTGCGCGGTCGAGAGCATAAACGGTTTGTTCGGTACGGTCGCAAACCCAAAGCGTATCTTCACATACTGCTAAATTTTCTACTCCTACTCCGGGCGCGTAAAAGTGTGTAATCTGCTTGCGTGTGTTACGGTCAAAAATGAGAATTCCACCGAGTTTTTGACAGCTTACGTAAATGGTTGACCCCCATACAGCTATGCCATCAGCAGGATAAGGTAACGTGATGAAATGCTCTAAACCCAACGAGTCGAGCTTGCATAAATAAACACTGTTATCTCGCACCACCCATAGCGTATCTTCGCAGAGGCTAATGCCTGTTACCCCGGTAAATTCACGCACCTGGTGTGGATTAAGTACCTTGGTGTTATCTGTATAAGGGTTAATTTCTAGTAAAAATCCCTTTCTTTGGTCAATCGCAATAAGTGTATCCTTGATGAAGGCGATGCCATAAATCGAGGCTGCACAAAGTGGTCTAATTGTTCGTTGCCCAAACATCTTACCCGTAGTTAGATTATTCAAATTATCAAGTGCGTAACTCATAGTAAACTTATTTGTCCAACGCTTTGATTTGCCTAAAGCTTATTTGCCTTATTTCATTCATGCACAATTTTAGACAGTAATTTACTCTTATGATGGTAAATTATGTGTTACAAATTACTCTATCGAAAGTCAATATTACTTAGGGATGAGGAAAACCTGCCTATGAGATGTTAATAACACCTATACAGTATTACTTGTGTAGTAGTTATATAGATGTATATCTATAACAACAAAGCGTGTAAGCTTAGTCAATGGTTTCCTAACCATGTCTAAATTATGATTGAAATTTGTAACTTAATACGAGCGTAACTTAAATACGATGTCTGCTCATTCTCTGCCTGATAATGCCGTATGGCATAGTTTAGAACCGAAATTAGCAATACAACAACTGTCAACAAGCGCAGACAAGGGCTTAACGCCGGAAGAAGTTCAACAGCGTTTGCAAAAATATGGATCAAACGAGTTAGAAGAGTCTGGTGGTCGCAGTTCCTGGGAAATTTTGATAGACCAGTTCAAAAACATCATGCTGTTGATGTTGATTGGGGTGGCTTTTGTTTCCGGGGTTCTAGATTTTCTGTCTTGGCGTGCGGGAGAACTCAAACCGGGCGAATTACCCTTTAAAGATACAATTGCCATTTTAGCAATCGTTATTTTGAACGGGATTCTCGGTTATGTACAAGAAAGCCGCGCCGAACAAGCACTTGCAGCTTTGAAAAAATTATCTTCCCCAAATGTTCGCGTTATCCGCAACGGCAAACAAGTAGAGATTGCAGGTAAGGATTTAGTACCTGGTGATTTAATGTTAGTCGAAGCAGGGGTGCAGTTAGCAGCAGACGGGCGAATAATTGAACAATCAAACCTGCAAATTCGAGAGTCAGCGCTGACGGGAGAAGCTGAGGCTGTTAACAAGCGATCAGATTTAACACTGCCAGAAGAAACAGCTTTGGGCGATAGGATTAATTTAGTCTTCCAAGGAACCGAAGTAGTAAATGGACGGGGCAAAATTCTAGTTACCAACACGGGAATGAAAACCGAGTTGGGAAAAATTGCCCAAATGTTGCAGTCTGTCGAAAGCGAACCGACCCCATTACAACAGCGCATGACTCAATTGGGTAATGTACTCGTTACTGGTTCACTAATACTAGTAGCTTTAGTAATTGCCGCTGGGATGTTTCAAGCTATAAGTTCTGGCGTAACTGGAAACAAACTGCTAGACACGTTTAGAGAACTTGTGGAAGTTTCGTTATCAATGGCTGTCGCTGTGGTACCAGAAGGTTTACCCGCCGTTATTACTGTTACCTTAGCGTTGGGAACGCAGCGCATGGTTCGGCAAAAAGCTTTAATTCGTAAGTTGCCAGCAGTAGAAACCCTTGGCTCAGTAACAACAATTTGTTCTGATAAAACTGGTACCCTCACCCAAAATAAAATGGTGGTGCAGCAAATCTTCACCAATAATCAGTTATTTGGGGTGACAGGAAATGGTTATGCTCCACAAGGTGAGTTTAGTTTAAATGGAAAAACCGTTTCGCCTGAACAAAATCCAGAAATTTCTGCTTTGTTAGTCGCTTGTGCTGTTTGTAATGACTCAGACTTACAAAACGATAAAGGTGACTGGAAAATTTTAGGAGACCCTACAGAAGGCGCCTTAGTAACATTAGCAGGAAAAGGCGGCATAGAAAAAGACCAGTGGGAAAGCAAACTGCCTCGTGTCAGGGAATTTCCGTTTTCATCCGAACGCAAGCGGATGAGTGTTATTACTAAAGTCGAACCAGTTGATACAGGTTTATTAGCGAACAGTATTGACCCAGTGTTAAAAGACCGGGTACGTCAAGAACAATATTTGATGTTTACCAAAGGTTCACCCGAACTGATATTAGCTCGCTGTAATGGAATAGATAATGGTAAACATTCTATCCCTTTAACTGATGATATACGTAAAGTAATTCTCGCTCAAAACGACAACATGGCGAGTAATGGTTTACGTGTACTAGGTTTTGCTTACAAGCCATTAACTGAAATACCACCCGAAAATTCTGATGAAACTTCTGAACAAGGATTAGTATGGCTTGGTTTAGTCGGAATGCTCGACGCACCACGTCCAGAAGTTCGCGCTGCTGTACAAGAATCTCGCGAAGCTGGTATTCGTCCTGTGATGATTACAGGTGACCACCAATTAACAGCACGCGCAATAGCTAAAGATTTAGGTATTGCTGATGGTAGTAACGACAAAGTTTTAATTGGGCAGGAACTCCAAAAAATGAGCGACCAGGAACTTGAGCAGCAAGTAGACCTGGTAAGCATTTACGCACGAGTGGCGCCTGAACACAAATTGCGAATTGTGCAAGCGTTGCAACGGCGTGGTCGTTTTGTAGCAATGACAGGAGACGGGGTTAACGACGCTCCTGCACTCAAACAAGCTGACATCGGTATTGCAATGGGTATTACTGGTACTGACGTTAGTAAAGAAGCCAGCGACATGGTTTTACTTGATGACAACTTTGCTACTATCGTCGCCGCTACAAAAGAAGGTCGTGTAGTTTACACGAACATCCGTAGATTTATCAAGTACATCTTGGGTAGTAATATCGGTGAAGTCATTACTGTAGCAGCGGCACCGCTACTTGGTTTAGGAGGCGTACCGTTATCACCGTTACAAATTTTATGGATGAATTTAGTTACAGACGGTTTGCCAGCTTTAGCACTAGCTGTTGAACCTCCTGAACTAGATGTAATGAAGCGTCCACCCTTTAGCCCACGTGAAAGTATATTCGCACGCGGTTTAGGGGCTTACATAATTCGCATTGGAATAGTATTCGCGATTATTACAATTACAATGATGGCATGGGCATATAGATATACTCATGCATCTGGCTACCAAGGCGACCCAAATTCTTGGAAGACAATGGTATTTACAACATTGTGTCTTGCTCAAATGGGTCATGCCATTGCGATTCGTTCTAATAACCGCTTAACTATTGAAGTTAATCCACTATCAAATCCTTATGTATTAGCAGCAGTAGTTGTAACCTCAATCTTGCAGTTAATGTTGGTCTACGTTCCACCACTACGAGATTTTTTTGGTACCCATGTTCTAGGCAAGACCGAATTGTTAGTATGTGTAGGATTTAGTGCGCTAATGTTCGTTTGGATTGAAGCTGAGAAAATTTTCTTCCGTCTCATTGGCAAGAAAAACGTTTAAAGTAGGGTGCGTGAAAGCTATTACAGTCAATCAATGTAACGCAAGATTGAAGTGCTTTCACGCACCACTAACTATCAACGAAGCGCCGGTGCGTGACGCCACCAAAATTTTAAAATTAAGCGGAGTTATAAAAAGCGTCACACACCTACCTACATTAATTTTTTATGTTTCTGCAATCTATCCAACTTCGAGCATTTCGTAATTATCGGGAGCAGTATATTGATTTCACTGCTCCTAAAACTATTTTGTTAGGTAATAATGCTCAGGGTAAATCAAATTTGTTGGAAGCTGTGGAGTTGTTAGCGACTTTGCGAAGCCATCGCATGGCACGCGATAAGGAATTAGTTTGTGATGGCGAAGAAATTGCTCAAATTAAAGCAAGTCTTGAGCGGCAGACAGGTGTTAGTGACCTAGCTTTAACTTTACGTCGTAACGGGCGCCGTACTGTCAACTTGAATGGAGAAAATCTTAGGCGCCAAACCGATTTTCTTGGTGTTCTTAACGCCGTTGAATTTTCGAGCTTAGATTTAGAATTAGTTCGTGGTGGCCCTGAAGGTCGGCGCCACTGGCTTGATACATTATTAGTACAATTAGAGCCAGTTTATGCTTATATATTACAGCAATATAACCAAGTTCTACGTCAACGAAACGCTTTTCTAAAAAATATCGCCGCTACTTCTGGCAAAGACACAACCAACTCCCTACTCAGCACGACTCACTCAGAACAATTGGGTGTGTGGGATGCACAACTTGTTACAACAGGGACTAGGGTAATTAGAAGACGCGAAAGAGCTATACAACGTTTGGCGCCTATTGCTGCTAAATGGCACGCTAGTATTAGTGGCAGTACTGAAGTTCTAGAAATCAAATATGCTCCAAATGTACAAACTGTTGAAAATCAATCAGAACAAGTTCAGCAAGCCTTTTTAGATAAAATTCAACAACGTGTAATACCAGAACTACGTCAAGGAACTACCCTTGTCGGGCCTCATCGTGACGAAGTAGAATTAACAATCAATCAAACACCTGCTCGTCAGTACGGTTCGCAAGGTCAACAGCGAACGCTGGTTCTAGCGCTTAAGTTGGCAGAGTTACAATTAATTGAAGAAGTTGTTGGGGAACCTCCTTTACTGCTACTCGATGACGTTTTAGCAGAACTTGACCCGTCAAGACAGAATCAATTGCTTGATGCAATTCAAGACCGTTTTCAAACTCTGATTACTACTACCCATTTAGGGTCTTTTGATTCACAGTGGTTGAATTCATCACAAATACTTTCGGTTCATAGTGGGAAAATTTATACCCAATCTTCAATATAAATGCTGTTTGATTTAATATAAATAAGTAAATGGTTATATTTGTATTATTTTCATACATATAAATAATAATTATTTATATAAAATCAAATGCTACTCATACGGAAAATCTCAAGATGCAAAACAGTAATCAAGTGTTAGGCCGCAATGAAATAGAATCGCTAGGAGCTTCTCTACACAAAATCGAGCAGAAACTCCTGAAAAAACCTAGTCAAGAGGGCATACAGCGAATTTGGTATCAAGGGGAAGAACCTTACTTTGATATTTTCTTTGAGCTTCAGGATTCGGAGATAGTATGGTTTCAATTTACATTACGTGCCAAGTCTCTTTCTTGGGATAATAAAAAACGTGAGTTACAAACAGGTGTAACAAACGAATTAAAAATGGACGATGTTAGCTTTTATGCTGCAACGAAAACCATTGAAGCAGATGATAAAGCAGACAATAATTTTGTAGAATTAGTCAAAGCTATACTTCAAACTCGTAGTGGAGAAGAAATATTCACAAAAGCACTTTTATTATTCGATTAAATGATCAGGCTGCAAACGGTAATCAACAATAAACAAACTACTTGAGTGGAAAGACTTTATTGGCTTAATCAAATAGAACAGCAAGACCTTACTCAAGTTGGTGATAAGGCGTTTAACTTGGGTCGCTTGCTGCAACTTCGTTACCCAGTGGCGCCTGGTTTTGTTGTAGCTGCGGATGTAACACGCGAGTTTCTTTTAAATCTTGATACACAAACTCTTATCACCGACTTACCCTATTCCGAACTACACTTAGATATTACCAACTGGCGCCAGTTACAGCAGGTAGCTAGTAGTTTGCGTCAGGAAATAATGATTGCAAATGTAGCATCCACATGGGTTAAGGTAATATTTGATGCAGCAAGTCAATGGCAAGCAAATTGCTTGATTTTTCGCCCAACCGTTGGAACAAATTACACTAATTCAAAAATAGAAGATTTATCTGAACTTTTAGAATCACAAGTTTGTTGGTGTAATATCACGGAAATTGCTTTGGCACTAAAGCGCTCATGGAGTCAATTATTTCGCGCTCGTAGCTTATTGTATTGTAACAAAAAAGGAATTGATCTGCGCCAAGTTAATTTTGGTATATTAGTACAACCGTTATGGGACGCAACAAAGAGTGGGTTATTAGTTGCAAATTCCTCTGGTTTGGAAGTACAAGCTAATTGGGGATTAGGAAATGCAATTGATAGTGGAGAAGTAAATGGAGATTATTACAAAATTAAGCCAGATGGTGTAATTATTGAAAAATCATTAGGCGATAAGATATTAGCATATAAAGTTAAAGATTGCTCTCAATTATTGCCAACTCAAACGAATACTATAATTGAACCTGAATCAAGTTGTGTATTTAGTTGCGTATTAGATCTATCAGAACAACAAAAATTTGCGCTTTCTCAAACCGAGTTACAAGAATTATTAAAACTGGCTAACCAACTAACAAATCAATTCGGTACAAGCTTTAGTTACAAGTGGACTATAGCGAAAAATAACGGAATACTATATTTAACGCAGGTCACACCTCTTGAATATACAGATTTTAACTCACAACTAGTTATTAAAGGGCTAGGTGCCGCATCAGGTCAAGTCACAGGAACAGCGTATGTAATCACAAACTTCCAAGAAAAGCCGCAAAAATTACCATCAGATACTATTTTAGTTGCGAGTTCAATCAGTATAGATTGGTTACCTTTAATGCGGAACTGTAAAGGTATAATAACAGAAGTTGGCGGTTTGACATCTCATGCCGCAATTTTAGCCCGTGAGCTTGGAATACCATCTTTAGTCAACGCGAATAAAGCTACAGAACTAATAAAAAATGGTGACAAATTAAGTATTAATGGTGATAATGGGGAGATAAATAAAGTCAAATTTAATACAATATCATCTGACCAGGATTTAACAGAAATAACCAAATCGAAACAAAGCCAAGACTTTTCTACACAGATTCCCACCTCAACTCAATTAATGGTTAACTTAAGCCAAGCTCATTTAATAGAGCAAATTCAAAGCTTACCCATTGACGGAGTTGGGTTGCTGCGTTCCGAATTGATGGCTGTATATTTTTTAAATGAACACAACTTGAGTATTTTACAAAATCAAGAACGACGAATAGAATTTCACGCACGTTGGAGCGAGCTAATCATAAGCTTTGCCAAAGCATTTACACCTCGACCCATTTTTTATCGGTCACTTGATTTACGCTTCAACGTATTAGAACCAACGTCAACATCACAATCTTTAGGAGAACGTGGAACCTTGAGCTATGTGCAAAATCCAGAAATATTTGAATTTGAACTAGGTATTTTAGCACAAGTTCAGCAAGCAGGATTCAATAACCTGCGTTTAATTCTACCGTTTGTTCGCAGCGTCGAAGAATTTATATTTTGTCGTCAAAAAGTTGAATCATCTGGACTTACACACGTACCCCAATTCCAACTGTGGATAATGGCAGAAGTACCTAGCGTATTATTCATGTTGCCAGAGTATATAAAAGCTGGAGTGCAAGGAATTGCAATTGGTACAAATGATTTAACGCAACTCTTGCTAGGAGTCGATAGAGAACTTCAGCAATTAAGAAACTTAAACGAGTGTCATCCTGCCGTAATGCGAGCTATTAAACAACTAATTGAAACAGCACGTTCGTATAATATACCTTGTTCTATATGTGGTCAGGCGCCTGTATTATACCCAGAAATAATCGACCAATTAGTACAATGGGGTATAACATCAATTTCCGTCGAACCCGAAGCAATACTAAGAACTCACCATGCAATAGCGCGTGCAGAACAGCGAATTATTTTAGAAGCGGCAAGAAGAAAAAGCTATGAGTTATGAGGCGCGAAGTGTTAACTCATAACTTACAGCAGATTGCGAGTAAATGAGGTACACCAATATTTGTCGTATAAATAGGTAAAATAGAAACTCTACCTAATTTGATTAATTACTAACATTTTAGACATTTTTCAATTACTGTACCTCACCAACCTGCAATCTGCTGTATAACTCATAACTCCTAACTATTAGTATCTAAAAATGGCTGCAACTGGTGTGCTGTAAGGTACTTCTTGGGGTTCAACCGCGTAAACTGTGCCACCATTTAATAAGGTATGCGCTGCTGCCAAATCTAGTAAATCTTCATCACCAGTTTCCTCTTCTGGATGCAAGTAAACTGTCTCACTTGACGGGTCAAATAATCCCCATTGCTGCTCTCCAACTGCAACTAACAAAGAATCAATACGCTGATAATATGCAGCAGATACAATTTCTTTGATATTGTTTGATGCTTTGCCACTGTTGCTACCATACAACTCGTGGAATCGTTCTAAAACTTCTTGTTGCGATTGGTGGAAATAAGGCTCGACGATAGTCCAAGCTTGTGCGTGTAATTCCTGGGGACTTTCAATTTTGACGTTTCCGGTAATACCTTCCTCAAGTACATATTTGTAACTACTTGCCGAACGATACAACGGTAATAAATATTCAACCCCTGCTAATACCATAGGCGCCGTATCCTCATGAAGTTTGTCGTGCAGGGCGCCGTCAATGAGGTAGAAAAATTGCAAAATATCGGCTTGATGTTTGTCTTGGTCAGGACTTCCTTGACCATGAAATGAACCGGGTTGTACAGCTGCATTAGCAGTTCCACCTTTTGATGTGGCAATGCGGAACTGCCCATCTTGAGCATCCTCGTCATAGTTGAGTGCTTCATCAAGACTTTTGGGCATATTTTCAATTTCGACCTGTTGAATGCTATAGCGTGTAGCTTCAAAAAACTTCACCTCTTTTTGGCTCAACGTCAAGATATAAAAACGCCCGTTACCATTCAACATACGGAGTAACGGTTTGACGTGAAAGCGGTCGGTGACAACTACTAACTCATCAAACTCTAACGGCAGCGCATAGTAACGAAAAGTATCAGTGGAAATAAAAATAGCCAGTCCTCGCTCACCTAATTGTTCCCAAAATTCAGCGTTATCAAGTTCGTGAGCTTTTTTAAGAAGTGCATTCGCTTCTTGTTCTTCTAGACCTGCCTCAATTAAGCGCGCTTCAGCTTCTTTGATTAAATTTTTAAATCTAATTGGGTCTTGTCGCACCTCCGGCCCTGCTGGGTGTGTTGGCATATATATAGATATGGAGTTTTGCTTGGACTGTTCAAGTAGTGCTTTAATTTCTTCTCTAGTAATTGTTTGCATGTAACTTCCCTCTGTGTTGTGACGCAATTAAATCCAGATATATCTGGACTTATTTCACCTCACACAAAGCCTTCCTTACATCTTTCCAGAGAATTAGTAGGTTGGGTGGAGGAACGGAACCCAACATCAAATATAATTAGAAAATTAGGACACAGATGAGAGAGTTATCTGTTGGCGCCTACTTCCCAAATTTTATGGCATGAAGTATTAGTTGTGTCTCTACCCTCTGTGGACTCTGTGCCTCTATGGTAAAAATATATACCATTAGTTGGGTTACGCAGAGCCTTCACCCAATCTACAGTTTTAATTGTTTACCGAGTGAATATTCATTCTACGACTTGATTGCCTGACAAACCCCAAACTTACCCGCTTCATTAGCCAGTACAGCCCTGTTAAGATTGCGAAGGTAACAGCGATAATCACCAAAGGTTGTTTACCCAACAGTTCTTCGACTCCGCGCGTTAATAAATAATCGGGTTGAGTGATAAAATCCCAACTATTGAAGCGTAAAAATCTTCCCCAATATATACCAACAGCAGATAGGGCATGGGTTGCAATTTCAACTCCTAAAATCCATTGGCTCTTACCAATACTGTGTAAATGAGAACCTAGATTTATTAGAGAAACGACGTAAGCTTCAAATCCTGCAAAAATTACAAATATGTAAAGAGGAATTAAAACTAAAGTAATCATCCACACCGATTGAATGGTGCGAATATCATCTATAAGGTGGATTACATCAGTCAATAAATAAGGAGCATTCGGTAAAAATGCATAGAATAAAATAAAACCCAACCACCAAAATGCAGAACTTCCGTACTTAGTTTTAGACATCCAAATACCAAGTGGCAGTAAAGCAAAAGTCGAAAATAAAGCTAATTTAAGCGTGGAAATATTTGTAATGTGATGTTTAATAACAGTTAAAAATGTTTTTATATAGTCTTTATTGGGAGGTACACAGGCAAATAAAACAAGTAATCCAAGTGCCCAAGCTCCTATATGGTCGCGTTTGCTGCGAAATAACCAAATACTAAGAACTAAGGGTATAAATGCCAGAAAAAGATTCCAAATCATCCATGTGCTATTGATTTGTAAAACCTGCGTGACTCTAGCAGTTAATTCTATTAGCTCTGTTTTCATACCTATTCCTGAAAAATAATTACAGTAGTACATACATCCTGGGTAGAAAACCCTAGGAAAAATTTTCACGTGTTTCGTCGAAGCTTATGCACAGTATAGCGACATCGATATAGTGGTGGCAGTGTGGCAAAAGTATGAATTTTTAATGTATGAGTGTAACTTTACACCAATTATCGCTATTTTAACTATATACACTTGAAATTACGGGAATTCCAGAAACCAGGTTTCTTTTGGTTAGAAACCCGGTTTATTTGTATTACTAGCGCACTAATACACGACTACGAGGGCCTATTGGTCTTGACTGATTTTGTGGACGGCAGTTGACTGTATCTTGCAAACAAACTGTTTGTTCTGATGTAATTTGCCGAATTGCGCTATCGGAATTTATTGCTACTTTTCCGCTGCTAAATTCGATACCTGGCTGGGAAGAAGGCGATGTGGGAGTTGAAATAGTAGGTGCCGTTGGTGAACTAGAAATAAATGAATCACTATCAATAGGCGCCGTGACTGGTGTTGCAATAGGCGCCGTGACTAGAGTAGAGATGGGTGGTGTTACTGGAGTTGCAATGGGTGGTGTTACTGGAGTTGCAATGGGTGGTGTTACTGGTGTTACAACGGGTGGTGTTACTGGAGTTGCAATGGGTGGTGTTACTGGTGTTACAACGGGTGGTGTTACTGGAGTTGCAATGGGTGGTGTTACTGGAGTTGCAATGGGTGGTGTTACTGGAGTTGCAATGGGTGGTGTTACTGGAGTTGCAATGGGTGGTGTTACTGGAGTTACAACGGGTGGTGTTACTGGAGTTACAACGGGTGGTGTTACTGGAGTTACAACGGGTGGTGCCACTGGTGTTACAACAGGTGGCGCCACTGGAGTTCCACCAGGATTAATTGGTTGCATTCCCGCCGGTACTTTAATTGTTAACCGCACTAACGGGGTGTTCTTCATCGTATACGAATTAAGCGCTGGTCTAGGTTTAGTACCTTTAGGGTTATAGTCTGTTTGAAAATCAAAAACTGTAGGACTATCCCCACCATTTCTATCGCTGTAACGAGGCCCTTGTCCGTTGATTTCAAAGACTCCTTGATACTGCTGTCCCGTTTTGGGGTCAGTTACAACACCTTCATAAAAAGCTCTTTGTAAACTCAATTCGTCTTGAACTGATGCTTGAAAATTAACTTGAAATTCTGGGTTTGGTCTACCTTGATATCTATAAGTTTTGAGTTGACCTCCTGAAAGCGCTGGTGAATTAATTGACCCGTCTGATGATATAAATTGAAGTCCTAAAAAGTCTACAAAAGATCTTTTAATAGAACCATCTGGATTTGTTTCAATTTGTACAAATTCAGAAGAATAAACTGGTACTAAATTTGGATTACTTCTGGTGCCAATATTACGGAAGTAAGTACCGTTTTTATCTGTGTCAATACGAGTCACGCGACCGTTAGTAGTTGGGCCAAATGGAAATCGTAATGTCCCAGATATTGTTCCTGTGCTTTGAATTGTTAGTTGAGCAGCAGCATGTGAAGCTCCTAATCCTAACAATAGAAACGCTAACCCACCACAACTTAGGGCAGAAAATCCTAATTTATACGAGTTTTGATTTTGTAATTTATCGCTTGTATTTGACTGTGAGTCTAAATTATTGTTTGAATTACTGTTTGAAAGGTGCATTTTTTATCTCCTAAACCGCACACGTAGTACGTTTATTTACATTTACATACATGTAAAATTAAAACCGGAATGTTGCACGCAAGGCGCCGACAATCAAAGCATTATTATCCGCGTTGTGGTTAGGATTAAAAATTACAAATAAACCTGGAGTTAAAGCAATATTGTCATTGATTTGGGCACGATAGAACATTTCTAGATGTAATGAAGTATCGTCACGTCCTCCTTGGACACCACCTGTCTCGAAGTCTGGGATAGCAAAGTTTGGTAAGTTATAACCGTCTGGCATAGTACTTGATGTGATTTTAGGTGGTTGTCCAAATAAAATCCCCCCCAAGTTTCCAGGTGACAAGAAATTGGGAAGCGCTGCAAATACTGCCCAGTTGCTGCTTTCAACGTTACCTTCTACGTTGAATGGCTTAGAAGTAGTCCAACCACCCCATCCACCTAATTGAAGATTTTCATTAACACGCCATGCCACTGTGGCGCCTATCGCATGAGTATCGAAGCTTGTTTCTGGTACCAAAGGTGAAGCTAATTGTGTGTCACCAACACCAGTACGAAGATTGCCGTCAGGTGAGTGGTTAAACAGGTAATGAATTCCTACATCTACATTGTTACTGGGTGCCAGCGTTAACTGGGCGCCTGCGGTGTAGTTACCACCAAATAAACCACCAATATTTATATCACCGGGAAAGCTGGGTATTTGGGAACTATAAACACCCTGTAAACTTACTCGGTCAGTAATTTGCCAATCGAATCCTATACCACCAGTACCGCTACCAATTGCCACAATTGGATTACGTTGAGCAAACAAAGAAATGGCGCCGTCACCTGCACCTTCTAATGGATTAATACCACGAAAAGTATTAACAGCATTAACTCCAGCTGTTCCAACTATGACTCCTAAATTATCGGAAACAGGAAACCGATATGATAATTCGCTGAGATATAAATCATTTGCAGTATCTGACTCAAAAGCCAACCTGCCCATATTTGTAGACACCGACTCTGTAGAAGGTTTCAGGTTTCCAGCAGATAATCCAGTCAAAAGTAAATCACGTCCGGTAAACGAAGTAGCAAGAGTAATTTGGCTACTCGCTGTTAAAGTTGTGTTTGTTTTGGCTTTACGAGGTTGTTCCTCACCCCGGTATAAAAATATATCAGTTTCGTTAGTTCCTTGAGCGCTAATAATTGCCTGCCCGTAAAGTTTTGTACTTGTAGAAAATTGATTTGCCTCAATTTGGGCAGTACGAACTTCTAAATTATCTACACGCGCAGTAACTTCTTTCAGTTCAGCTTGAAACTCTGTTTGCAAGCGTTGCAGTGTAATTAAATCTTCTTTCGATGCTAGATTTTCTTTACTTGCAGCAATTAACTCGTTTACTTTGCCCATACAAGCATTTAATCCTGCTGCAAATTCATAACGAGTCAACGCGCGATTACCCTTAAATGTTGCATCTGGATATCCAGCAATACATCCATACCGTTCTATTAAAGACTGTAAAGCTGTAAACGACCAATCTGAAGGCAATACATCATTTAACTGCGATACTGATGTAACTTGCGACATCCCGTCTTCTTGAGATTCTGTTGTCTCAAGCGTATCAGGGGAAATAAATTCAGGTGGGTTTAAAGGAGTTGGGGAATTTTTTAAAGTGGAGGTAGTTACATTAGGAGGAATTGAACGAACTGGAGAAAGATTTTTTACATATGTATTTTTATCTTCCTCGTTTACTTTTTCCGTTCTGCTCTTATCCTTAAGTTTATTAAGTATATTTTTTTGCTGTGTTGTTAGTTCCACAGGTGTTTGCTCGGAGCTATTTTCGGTTTGTGCAAACTCTGGCGGAGCTACTTTATTTGATGAAGAAACGAATTGCGGTTCTTTTTGCTTTTCTAATTTTTCGCCAGATAAAACAGTTTTGTCTTGCTGAGTTTCTGGCTCTATAGGTGATACAGGCAATGATGGTTGCCCTGTTGTTAATACGCCCGCCATCAGCAGACTAATATCGCTCATTGTATTCCTGTTTACTACTACCAACAATCAACTTAACAGGCAAAGTAGATTATTCACAGGATTTTTTACGTAATTATACGTTATATAAATTACTAATATAATTAATTATTAGTATATTTACTGGCGTAGTTTAGATTCGGAAAAAACGACTACCACGATTCCAGAAAACCGAACTGAAGCGAAAGAAGGCGCCTATTATATTAAAAGTGTTAAATCAATAAACGATCAATTGAATCTAGAGGTGACAATTATGGCTCTTATTCGTTGGCAACCGTTTCAAGAAATGGAATCTTTACAGCGCGACATGAACCGCTTATTTGATTGGTTAGCCACAAATGATGACGGAGGTAATCGCTCTGCTTTTGTACCCGCAGCAGAACTTCAGGAAACATCTGATGCAATTCATTTAAGTATAGAATTACCAGGGATGTATCCGAAAGAACTAGATGTTCAAGTAACCGCTGAAGCAGTTTCGATTAGTGGTGAACGTAAAGAAAAAACTCACACCGAAGACAAAGGAATGACTCGCACGGAATTTCGTTATGGTAAGTTCCAGCGTGTAGTACCACTGCCTGCTCGAATTCAAAATACTGATGTTCAAGCAGATTATAAAGATGGCATCTTGAAACTTATCCTTCCCAAAGCTGAACAAGAAAAGAATAAAGTCGTCAAAATAAATCTTGGTTAATCTTTTTTAAATTTAGCGGATGGTGCGTGAAAGCTATTATGTTTTGCTTTTCCATTTATATTTGTCTAGGCTTTCACGCACCCTACTTATGCACGTACTGCTCGGAACATGCCGAAACGACATAGACCAACACCAAATGCTAAACGCATTAATAACAAGGTGGGTACTTCTCGCAGTGATTTAATAAAACCAGGTAGACCAAAACTTACTAAACCTTTAGGACGAATAATTCCTTGCCAAATGGAGTCAAGCCAAGCTGGTAGGGTTTCTTGTGTCCAGTCAGAAGTGGTAACTGCCCCTTGTGTTAATGCTGTTGCTTGCAAAAGTTCTGCAAATCCTTCAATACTGGCAAATTCTGGATGTGCCCATTGGTCGAGCAGTTGCCGCATTACCCAACGTTCCCATAATACCAAGGGTTGCTTTCGGCTATCTCGCTGGTTCCAGTCTGCTACCACTAGCACACCTCCTGGCTTGAGTACCCGCAATAGTTCTTTCGCAAAAACTGCTTTATCTGGCATATGAGGCCCTGCCTCAATGCACCAAACAACATCAAAACTGGCATCTGGAAAAGATAAATTCATCGCATCATCTACTTGGAACTTAGCCGGAATTTCTGGTGGCGTTAATTCCTGCGCCCGCTTCACTTGTTCTGGGCTAATAGTAATGCCTGTGACGTTAAACCCGTAATCTCGCGCTAAAATCCGGCTACTGCCACCAATTCCACAACCTACATCCAAAACGGAGGCGCCGCGTGGTAATTTTTCTAACCCACCCCAACGCACCATCTCATGCACAAAATCTACTTTAGCGGCACGAAAATCTTTGGGTTTTGGAGGGGTACCGTAGTGACCTAAATGAATATGCTCGCCCCAGTAAAATTCTAAAATCCCATCTTGAGTCCATTCGTCGTAGGCATTGGCTACAGAATCACTCGATTGGTAGCGACGCGCACTAAAGAGATAGATTATTCCTAGCCCTAGCACCACCGTTAACAGCCAAATGAGATTCATAATAATTTTGTAAATAATCTTAACAATACTTTATCATCTTAGCGGAAAGTGAGATTAAAACTCAGCAATTAGATTTAAACTCAGCAAAGTCAAGATTTCAGCCACATCATAACGTGCAAATAGTCTGGGGCGCCTAAAAAGCCATTTCTTGTTGATAGCTCAACTGTGACGATAAATCCGCGACAAAAGCAGCAATCGAATTTATCCCGGTATATAACATTCCACTTGCTGCTCTATAACCTCGCCGACTCCACCCAGCCCAGCCCAATTGTTCTCCAATCTCACCAAACTCCGTAAGAATGTTTTCGGACACTTGTACTGATGATTGCTGGAGTATTACTAGTTCCTCTTGTTGCTTCTCGTTTTGAGTTTGAAGTTCTAATAATTCTTGCTCCTTACATTTCACAAGGTTTTGCAGCCTTTCTACTTCTGATGACAATGGCGCAATTGTTTTCTCTAAATCTGAATTTATTACTTTTGCTGCTTGGGTTGTAAAAGTATTATTCCAGTTGTTTGCACTGGCACCCTCTAGAGCTTTTTCTAATTCCGTCACTCGTTGTTCTAATTGTTGGTTTCTAATTTGTAAAGCACGGACAGACTGTAGTTCCTGCTCTTCCACTGCAAGTTGCTCAAGTAATGCTTGTTTTGCTTGTGCCATTGATGAAGCGTATTGTTCAGCTGCTATGAGTTCCCGTTTTACTGCTTGTCGCGCTGCGTCTCCAACTTCTATATACCGCGCTTGCTCCTCTTCTGCTTTTTCTCTATCTCGTTGTGCCAAAGCTTCGGCTATTTTCTCCTCCACTTGGGCAGCAGTAAACAATTCGGGCGCCTGTTCTTCGGCAGTTCTTGAGTTCTTGAGTGGGGCAGTGGAAGGGGAAGAAACATTTCCTCCCTTTGTTGAACCTCCTCCACTCTTCACCTGTTGCGCTGTTTTTTTGCCTGTACCTACTAATTCTTTCACCAAGTCGTTACTGACTTTGGTTAATTGACGAAGTGCTGAAACGCTCCACTTTTGGACATTTTGACGAACAAGATGCTGTATTTTTCCAGGAAGCTTGTTAAACCATGCCCATATTTCCATCGCCGAGGTGGCTATGTAGCGAGAACTTCCGAAATCGTCGCTTTTGAGCCATTCTTCAAATACCTTTTTCCCATCAGGACACTTGGAAAGACACTTTAAATAAAAATTTTCTAGGCTATGCCCAACCTGAAGCAGACCGTCGAAGCTTTGACGAACAAAACCAAAGAAATTACCTAGAGTTGCTTTCGCTGTGCTTTCCAGGCTGGGTTCATTAAATCGAGTGTAGTCGAAACTATATTCTAAGTTTAACGAAATGTTAAAGATAGGCGCCTTGTCGTCTTGTGTTTTCGAGTGCATAATTAATAGATATCCCTTTTAATAATGTGGGGAAGCAAAACCCTCCGAAACGATTGCGAGTCATATGCGGGGGGTTTTTGCTATTTCAATAATTATACTCAAAAATTCACTTCTAAGTTGAACTTGTTGTTATTCTTTAGAATTATTTACTTTTCCAGGAAGTATTATCTGCATTTCCCATACAATATCTAACAATCGCAGGTACACTGGCGCCAGCTTGGGTATGTCACTCGGAGTTGTTAGCCAATTGCTGCAACTACTTTCATTGTATCCAGTTAGTTCAGCTAGTAGCTTACAGCACTCTTTGCGATAACCGTACCGTCCTGGCTTTTTGTTACTTTTCCTTGGAACCCATTTAGCGCAAAACTCTTTTGGTTGTAATGGTTCAAACATTTATCGTTAGCTTTTGTATCTTAAAGTACCTAAATGTGCCTAAATCTTGCCAAAAATCTAAACCTATAGGTTAAGGTTTTGGTTAACATAATCTTAGGAGAAAATGAGGGTATCAGTCAATACTGCTCGGCGCGCAGAAATTGCGAAACGTCAAACCAAACCCTTGTCTCGACGTTACATGTAACGTCTCTACTTTTTGTTGGGTCACCAGAAAGGGAAAACTTTGTTTACGTTCCTCGACACCAACCTACAAAAACTTAAAAGCCCCTCAATGAGGGGCTTGTAATAAGGATATTTAACATGGCTCAGGTGTGACTCGAACACACGACCAAGGGCTTATGAGTCCCCTACTCTAACCAACTGAGCTACTGAGCCGTAATTTGTTGGAAAACTTTTGTTTAACAATTATTGTCCAACGATTTAGTCCAACAGTTTATAAATGTAGCACAAGATTAATGTGTTGACTAGTCTTTTTTCAAATAAATTTTCGGGTGAGGCATCGCCCTTGTTAAGGGTCTCCAATATTAAGGGGCAGGCAAGGATGCCCACCCCACAAAATTCTTCAGTTGAATACAGCCACGTGTTTAGACTCGTGGAGGGAGCATCGCAATTGGGTTAACTGCGCCTTTACCTGCTTTGTGAATTTCAAAATGGGTGTGCGGACCAGTACTGAAACCAGTGCTTCCCATTAGGGCAATAATGTCGCCTTGGTTGACTTGTTGTCCAACTTGAACCATGAGTTTGCTGTTGTGACCGTAACGAGTCATAGTACCGTCAGCATGACGAACCTCAACCAAGTTACCGTAGCCACCATTATTCCAACCGGATTTTTCAATCACACCAGATGCTGCTGCATAAACAGGTGTTCCAACGGAGTTAGCGACATCAATACCACGGTGCATTCTACCCCAACGCCAGCCGTAACCTGATGTTAAAACGCCTTTAGCTGGCCAGATGAAAGCTGTGTTTCCAACTCCTGGCGCCACAGGTGCTATTGGAGGAGTGTTTTCATCAATTGCTCTCGGCAGATATCTATCAACCGCAGCCAAAGGAGGTAGTTGTGGACTTACTGTTACTCCTCGCATCTTACCTAGCGATTCGGAGGCATTGACAGTTGTTGGTACTGGTGGTACTGACAATCTGTTGTTATTACGCGTGCGGGCAGACCATTCTGATTTAACAGGCTCGGCACTGAAGTTAGGCGCCATAGGTGTTGGAACCGGAATGGGTATCGCTACAGTATTTGGTCTGACTGTAGGAACTGGGATAGCAATGTTGTTACGTCTTGTAGCCGCAGGAATTGAAGGTACTGTTACAGCGTTTGGAGTATAGGTAGGAACAGGTACCGAGACATTATTTAAGTTAGCTTGTGTCGGTACTTGGCTGCCTGATTGTTGAGCGCGATATTTTTCACGTAAACGCTCAATTTCTGCTTGCAAACTGCGAAGACCACGGTCTTGCTTTGCTTGCTTGCTTGTTGCGTTACGTTGCTGCATTTCAGCAAACACTTTAGGCGCTGTTTCACCACCTACGCCGTTTGCTTGTGGGTCAATTGGTGTTGAATCTTCTTGAACTATCGAAGCTCCGGTAGTTGCTACTGGTGTTGGAACTACTACTGGAGCTACTGTGTCGTTCGATGCAACTGTACCCAATCGTGCAGGTGTTGGAATCGCTACGTTACTAGCTACTGGCGCCTTTTGATTTAATACTGTTACCGAAGGCGTAGCGCTTGTTGTAGGAACATTCGCTACAGGGATATTTAATTTTTGGTTAATTTTTAACTCGTTTGGGTTTTGAATCCCATTCGCTTTAATTATTTCATTAACTGAAGTACCGTTGCTGCTTGCAATTACAGCCAGCGTATCTCCAGATTTTACTTCATAAACTTTAGATGCAGATGGTACCACAGCCCCTACAACACTATTAGGCATTTCTGCTACATTAGCATTGTTAGGAGTTGCACTTAATTCTGAGCTATTTGTTGCTGTGTACTGTGAGTGTTGGCTTTCTCGAACTGTCTGATTTTGCTGCTGGGAGAGTTTTTCGTCACTAAGGCGCAACTTGTTCAGACTATTTCTTAGTCTGTCAGATTTTTCCTGTAACTTATTAATCGCGAACTCTTGCTGTGCTTTTAGTTGAGCATCCACATCGCCATTATTGTTAGAATTCGTAAATGACGATAATGTTTGTGTGTTTGCTGTTAGCGATTGAGCAACCGTACCATTTGTAATACCGTAACTTGTTGGTACTGGCGCCTGTGCAAGATTTTTTGCTTGCACTCTAGCAATTGCATTTCCTATTCTTTGACCTTTATTGGCTGTTTGAACATCGGAAACAGAATTCTGTTCAGTAGTTGCCTTAGTAAAGGAAGAAGCGTTAGGAGCGAACTGCTCGCTGCTTGCCGCAATTTGCAATTTAGCACCAAGCCCAGGCACCTGTGAAATTGCTGTTGGCTCAACTACCGGAACGGGATTCTCTGGCGCGCTCACATTCGAGACGGCGGATGTGCTTCCCATCTGGTTAGTGGTTGCTAATTTCACCCCAGTGTCACCAGCAGCAGGAATGGCAGAAGCTGTATTTTGGTTGCCTACAGGTTCCGCTGCCAGGGCTTGGTCGCTTTGCCGAGTCACAAAAAGGCTACCCGCTCCCATTGAGATTGCCAAGCCAATCATGGCTGCGCTTGTCCGCTTGCGGCGGTTTACTTTTTGACTTGGTAAATTCAAACTGTCCACCGTGGCATCCTCACTGGAATTATTTTCTAGATTAGCCTTTACTTTACTTTTTAATACTCGTTTCAAAGACGACCTCCTATGATCGCTAGCGCTTAACTGACCTCGATTTTGTTTTCAGTCGGACAATAGTCAATGATTTAGATCACTACGAACGATTGATCAAGATCACATTCACCAGAGATACTTACGCAAGATTAACCTGGTTCTCTGATTTAGACAAGTTCATATGATTCAAAAAAACTTAAATTTTTTTCTTTACTTGTCTTATTACTCCTCATCGCTATACAGGTCTCCCTCTTTACAGTTATCTCGTTATGTGCTGTTCTTCAGGATAAAACGAACGACAGACACATTGGCACGAAAAACGGCAAGGAATCGAAGACGCGCTTAACATCTTGAGGAACAAACAATTATATATGTCTTTTCGGTATATACCCTAAAACAGGGCCATGCACCCAATTGACTACCGCTCCACGAGAATTTACGTTAATTATTCCCAAAAAAACAACCGTAGTAACAGGGCAGGCACTTTTACACAAAAAAGTTTTTGCTTTTTTGTTATTGCTTAAATGCCTAATATGACTATATCCTGTCTATTTTGTTCCAATGAAATCAAAGATAACAATTTATAAATCTCTATGTTTAAATATGGAATTAACCTCGCAGTTTATATACAAATTTCTTATATAAACACACTGAGCTTTTTAAGTATAATCACTCAGCTAATACTCGTTTACATGAAAAACCCACTACAACGCTACAGCAATAATACGTAAAAATAATTGTCTTTACGAAAAAAATACTTATTGACCTACTTTACTTGGCTGGTCTTTAAATAGTTAACTAGTACACGAAGAAAATCACCCTAAATACCCTAACTGGCGCCGACATTCAAATAAACCAACTGCAACGCTCACAGAAAGGTTTAAACTGCGAACTCCAGTCTCAGACATAGGTATATAAAGCGTTTCATCACATTTATCCAACATTTCGGGTGGCAACCCATTAGTCTCACTACCAAATAGCAACCAGTCATCTAATTCATACTCAAAGCGAGAATAATTATGGTTTCCGCGCACAGTGAATCCCAGACAGCGACCAGAACGCTGCTGATGTGCCAATAGAAAATCTGCCAATGTCTCGTGATAATGCAATTTCACATATTCCCAATAGTCCAAACCAGCCCGTTTTAAGTAACGGTCGCTCAATTCAAACCCTAGTGGGCCAACTAAATGTAATTCAGTACCTGTTGCAGCGCAGGTTCGGGCTATATTACCTGTGTTTGGAGGTATTAACGGATTGATTAGGACAACTTGAGGCATCGAAGCTAGCTGATTCGTATGTATGTATTTAAATACACAGTGTATTGCTCATTGCGTATCTACCCTAAGATAGAACTCAATGATAGTTTTTATTAATATTTGATAATCTAACACGATTGATTAGAAATTTAAAACAGACGATGAATTGTTTTATAGAAACTTGACAATAGGGTATTTAGATGAATTGTATTGTCTAATACTGATTTGAGCGACTTAACACAAAGAAACCGGTTTCACGAAGAAACCCGGTTTCTGAGATTTTAGCCAACGGAGGAACAGATTTTGTTTTGTAATTCGATTTCACGGTCACGTGTAGCAGCAATTGCTTGGGTAAGTACGTTACGAGTCGAAATACCTACGGCATGAAGTTGGAGCCATTGCTGTGCTTCGTTACCTTCTCGGAGGATTTTTTGCAGTGGTGAAAGAAAACAGCTAAAACCATGCTGCTTGGCTGTTAGGATGGCGCCATCATAAAGTTCACTAATCCAATCACGGGCAGTTATTGTTCTGCCGTCCTGCCAATGCTGAAGTTTTGCATCTAGACTCATTGATGCCGCTGCCATTTCGTTGGCTAAAGTAATATCTATTAATTCCTCGCCTGTAAAGCTACTACTAACTAACGGGTCTAAATTAGGATTTTCGATTAACTGTAGTAAACGTGCTTCGAGTAAGGCTGTTATAGAAAGTAAAGCAATGGGGTCTGTCACTAAATCGCAAATCCTCAACTCCAAGCGATTTAAATCATAAGGGCGCCCATTTCCATTTGGACGTACTGAAGCCCATAAATGGCGAACATTTTGCATTGTACCTGCTGCTAATTGCTCTTCAACCCACTGTATATGATGGGCATGGCTGGTAAACAAAGGCACGCGCGCAGGTGTTTGTGGAAAAACTCCCCAACGAGTCGAGTGATATCCAGTTGTGGCGCCATCTATAAATGGTGATGCTGCACTAAGAGCCAAATATAAAGGTGCTTCAACACGAATTAACCGACAAGCACGCATTAATGTTTCTAAGTCACTAATGCCAACGTTGATGTGAATGCTGGCAGTGACCACTTTAGTACCGTATGTTTTCTCAATAAAGTCATGATATGGGTTACTGGGGTCGGAACGGAAAAATTGATTATTTCCCCCTAAAGACAAGGTACTTCCTGGAATGATAGTATAGTCACCCAATTTGCTTAAATATGACCTTAACTGCTGCCGAGGCTGCAATAGGCTGCACAATAATTTTTCGTAATTCGCACTCGGTGCGGTTGTATACTCTACGTTACGACTATCTGGTTCACGGACAAACCCATCTGAAGCTAAAGACGCGACAATTTTGTCGGAGAGACCTACAACATCACCATTCGGCGTTCCAGTATACATTTCAACTTCAAAGCCTTTCAATAGCGCCACCTAAATATCTCCTAGTCTCTCCTTTACATATAAATTGTATCGAACATCACGATTAGGCGCCTATGCATTTTGGTTGAAATGTAATGTAGAGACGTTACATGTAACGTCTCTAAATTTTTTGCATGGTCATGACTTCTGTTGCTGCACGCAATACAAGGGAATGACGATAAACAAGGTCATTTAAATTATCTGCGTAACCACCCCCAATAACACAAGCAACTGGATAACCTGCCGTAACACAAGTAGTTAGAACTTGCATATCGCGTTTAAAAATTCCTCTGTCTGTCAAAGCTAGCTTGCCAAGTTTGTCGGCAATGTGGGGGTCTACACCAGCATCGTACAAAACGATATCTGGTTTTACGTCTGATAATAAATCTGGCAAGTAACTTGCTAAAACAAGCAGGTAATCATCATCTTCCATCCCTACGGGTAGAGGAACATCTAAGTCACTTTTTTGTTTGGTACCAGGAAAGTTAACGTCGCAGTGCATGGAAAACGTAAAAACGCTATCATCTCCTTGAAAAATAAATGCGGTTCCATCTCCTTGATGCACATCTAAATCTACAATTAAAACTTTTTTTACCAAACCTTGTTTTTGCAAAACACGTGATGCAATAGCTAAATCATTAAAAATACAGAACCCAGAACCGTAGCTTGGAAAAGCATGATGTGTCCCACCCGCAGTGTTACAAGCTAACCCAGATTGTAAAGCTAAAGTTGCCGTTTTAATTGTTCCACCAACTGCTACACAGGTACGATTTGCCAATGCTGGACTCCACGGTAAACCAATTCGTCGCTGTGCTTTCGCATCAAGAGTTCCCTGGCAGTAAGCGTTTACATATGAGCTTGTATGAACTAACTCGATTAATTCTTGTGGTGGAGGCGCCGGAGCCTGAAATTGGCTAAAATCAGCTACACCATCTTTTAGTAATAATTCGTAGAGTAGCCGAAATTTTGCCATTGGGAAGCGATGACCCTCTGGTAATGGAACGACGTAATCTGGATGATAAACGATTGGCAAATTCATGAAGAGTGACTTCGATACTGATATTTTTCGTTACTAACTGGTATTGTAGAAAATGGCTAGAGATATTAAGACATGAAAATTGCTTATGTTGCAAATGCAATTAATAATACCGATACTAATCGTGTTTTTGGGCTTAATAGCAGGCCTAATCGGTGAAAATGTCATTTATAAGCGATTGAAAAATTTTGTAGCAAAGCGTCAAATACCAGGTAGCGAAATCATTATTCAGTCGCTGCATCGGATGACACTACTTTGGTTTGTGCTTGCTGGTTGCTATGGAGCTATATTAGCTTACCCTTATTTTACACCCGATGTTAATGGCGCACTGCAAAAAATTATAACTATAGCTTTTCTGTATTCAGTAACGGTGGTTTTTGCGCGTTTGAGTTCTGGGTTTGTAAGTATTTACGTTCGCAGGTCACAACTTGTATCAGCTTCACTGTTTGCCAATATTGCGAAAACAGCAGTTTTAGTTTTAGGCAGTTTAATACTGCTGCAAACTGTGGGTGTACAAATTACTCCAATTATTACCACTTTAGGAATAAGCGGTTTAGCTGTTGGTTTAGCACTAAAAGATACGTTAGAAAATTTCTTTTCGGGATTTTATTTGATTTTCTCTAAACAAATCCGAACTGGTGATTATCTCAAACTTGATGGTGGACATGAAGGTTATGTAACTGACATTACATGGAGAAACACAACAATTCAAGAATTAACGAATAATGTCATTATTGTGCCCAACTCTAAATTGGCATCAGCTATTTTTACGAATTGCCATCTTCCAGTTAAAGAAATTAGTTTAACTGTAAATGTTGGTGTAGATTATGAAAGTGATTTGGATTATGTCGAAGATGTAACTATAGATGTAGCTAAGGAAGTTATGCAAGAAGTGGCGCCAGAATTAATAAACAGCGAACCGTTTATTCGATATCAAAAATTTGCTGATTTTAGTATCGATTTTACTGTTTATATTCGAGTCAATGAATTTTTTGACCAACGTATTGCTCGGCATATTTTTATTAAAAAATTGCACAAAAGATATCAAAAAGAAGGCATTAAAATTCCTTCTCCTGCATACGAATTGCATTTACAAAAGGATTTGTAGGTTAGCTTATATACTGCACAGGCATTCCGGCCTGTGCCACAATACAAGGTTTATTTACTATACTTTTGAACCCAAAACTCATTTTAGATTTACCGATTAATTTTATTAATACAAATGTACATACTCAAAGAATGGAGAAAGAATGGCGTACTTGGAATGATTCTGGGCTAAAACGGTTTTCTCCAAATTTGGCGCCGTTTTTAAGGCAGCCAACACAACTTAAGCAAGTTGTTACACAGAATGTCTCGTTTTTTCACCCGAAACCCCAAAGGTATTGGGTTTTTACTGTTGAAGGCACAGGCGCCACTTGTGACTGTGCTACTTGCTCAAAAAGCTTTTACAATATACTAATCACTTGCGAGCAACAATAAAATATGCAAGAAGATATAGATATTGTGAGTAATACGAAGCTGCTGGAGTTAGTTCACCTTCAAACCAACACCTCGTTCGAGTTGCCTCTTCAAGATGTGATACGTATCGGTAAGCCAAACGACCTGATTATACCAGAAGTAAATGTATCCAGCTTGCCAGATACAGATATTGTGTCGCGTCAACACGCAGAAATTCATAGAAGTAAAGATAGTTATTACATCGTTGATAATGGTAGTGTCAACGGTACTTATCTTAATGATGAGCTTTTAGAACCATTACGGCGTTACTTGCTCAAGTTAGGTGATACAATTTCGCTGGGAAAGGGAAATAAAGTTGCTTTTATTTTACAGCACAAGCTACAGGCGCCTTCTTCAAGTTATTTACCAGCATCTCGAACAGTGTTTCAACCAGAAGCCAAAAAACTAGTACAACAACAAAATCAGACAACGCAAGTCGATAAAACGAGTAAATTCATTGGGTTAGCGTTGATGGTTGCATCTGTTATAGTTTTCGCAGCTAATACTCAAGTGGGACTTTTTGTTCGTATTCCTGGCGTGTTATTATGTATTTCTGGTGCTGTCTTCCTACTTCAGCGACGTTTTAACCGTAACTTTGGATGGGTTTTGATTGCATTGGGTATTGGTATAATAATATTTACAGGTAATTTGTTAGCATCAGTTAATTTATTAGCAATTGTTTGTGCAGCAGCATTATTTGTTGTTGGATATTTGCTAATGAGAACTGGTAAAGTATTTGGTTATGGAATAGACGCATTACTAAAAGGAAAATTTTTTAAGAAGTAATTATACATGACGAGTACGACATTTAATGAACAAAACTATAACCACATTCATGTACCTGGCTCAATTCAACCACATGGAGTTTTAATTGCACTTTCGTTGTCGCTCTCGATTTTACAAGTTAGTGAGAACGTCGAAGATTACTTAAATTTAAGACCAGAAGACTTACTTAACCAACCATTATCTACTTTATTAGGCGCCGAATATATTCAAGCGCTTCAAGATTTACTTACATCAACATCACAGACACCAACTAGCTTTAACTTTTTAAAAGTAAGACTGAATACAGCAAATGAGGAAAAATATTTTGATGCTACGATTCATAAAAATGAGACAACTATCATCCTGGAATTAGAGCCGACATTTTCAAAAACCGAAATGAGTTTTTTGAATTTCCGTTCTTTGATAGGTGATGTTATATCACAAATTCAGCAAACATGTAAATTAAGTGATTTTTTAGATTTAGTTGTTTCAAAATTACGAAATCTTACTCAATTTGAGCGGGTACTGATATATAGGTTTGATGAGTCTGGTGCTGGTTCAGTCGTAGCTGAAGCAAAACATCAAGAATTAATATCATATTTAGGACTGCATTATCCTGAGAGCGATATACCCGAACCTGCAAGAAGATTATACAAACGCTGTTCGTTACGCTATATCCCAAATCTTAATGCCCAGCAAAGTAAGTTGATTCCACGAGATAATCCCCACACCTCACAACCTCTTGATTTATCAAATGCAATATTACGCAGCATTGATAATTGTTGCATTGAGTATCATCAAAATATGGGTGTGAGTGCGCTTTTTGTAATTCCACTTATTTATGACCAAAAGCTTTGGGGATTAATTACATGTCACAATTCAAATCCCAAATATTTGACTTCGGAAGTTAGAACAGCATGTGCATTTCTCGGACAAATTGTTTCACTTGAATTAGGCAACAAAATTGTTACTCAAGAATTCGATTATAAAAATAAGCTTAAGTCACTACAATCACAATTTCTTGCGACTATATCGAGTGCTGATAATTTTATTGACGCATTAATTCACCCTCAACTTCGTTTGCTTGATGTTGTTAGTGCCAACGGTTGTGCAGTTTGTTTTGATGATGAAATTACTTTAATTGGCGCCACACCTAGTTTGAAAGAGGTTCATAAACTGATTGAGTGGTGTCAAAATACAATTAATGAAGATTTATTTTCCACTGACTCGCTTCCCAAAATTTATCCAGATGCTGAAGCTTTTAAAGATTTTGCCAGTGGCTTACTTGTACTACGAATTTCTCGTATTCGTCGCTATTATATCCTTTGGTTTCGACCTGAAGTTATACAAACTGTAAACTGGGCAGGCGCCCCAAATGCTTTATATGAATTTGCTGCTGATGGTAGTTTAAAACTATCGCCACGTAAATCGTTTGAAGTATGGAAAGGAATAGTGCGTTTAACTTCGCTACCTTGGATGCAATGTGAGCTTGATAGTGCCATTGACTTGAGGAATGCGATAGTTGGAATTGTTTTAAACAAGACAGATGAATTAGCAAAAATAAACTTGGAACTTCAGCGCAGTAACCAAGAACTCGACTCGTTTGCTTATGTAGCTTCTCATGACCTTAAAGAACCATTACGAGGTATTCATAATTACTCTAATATTCTGATTGAAGATTATGCTCATTTATTTGATGCGGAAGGATTAGATTATTTAAATACCTTAATTTCCTTAACTCAACGCATGGATATGCTAATTGACGTGTTGCTGCGGTTATCTCAGTTAGGTCAAGCCGAATTAAGAAAAGAATTTGTTGATTTGAATGATTTACTTAATAATGTTATAGGCATGTTTCGCGCAAGTCGCCCGGGAGATAATTTTGAGATTCGTATACCCCAACATCTTCCTGTTATAGAATGCGACCAAATTTTAATCAACGATTTATTTACTAACTTGATTAGCAATGCCTTCAAATATAACGAGCAACCACAAAAATGGGTTGAGATTGGTTATCTTGAAGGGCAAATTCAGAAAAACGATACAGTATCTCCTGTGTTCTACGTTCGAGATAACGGTATTGGTATTCAACCCCATCACCAAGAAATTATTTTCCGTTTATTTAAGCGTCTTCACCCTAGAGAAAAGTATGGTGGTGGTACTGGCGCCGGTTTAGCAATCGCCAAAAAAATTGTGCAGCGTCATGGAGGCAAAATTTGGGTAGAATCTACCTATGGTCACGGTTCGACATTTTTGTTTATATTATAAAATGAATAATATTTCTTTAAAAAAGTTTATTTACATTTATAACTCATGATAGATGCAGTTCAAGAACCCTTGCTTGTCGTAGAAGACAGCAACGAAGACTTTAGAATGTTGCAACGCTTGATGCAGCGTTTTGAAGTCAAAAATCCAATATATCGCTGTAGCGATGGAGATGAGTTATTGAACTATCTTTACCATAAGGGTGCTTATGACAACCCAAGAAAGGCGCCTAGACCATCGGTTATTCTCTTAGACTTGAATTTACCTGGGGTCGATGGGCGTTATGTTCTTGAACGAATCAAGCAGGATATAACGTTTAGAGAAATTCCCATAGTTGTATTTACCACATCATCTAACCCCGAAGATATCGAACTATGCTACCAAAAAGGCGCCAACGGTTATTTAATCAAACCTATGGATTACAAAGAGCTTCACAATATTATGCGCGCGTTTGTCAACTACTGGCTGGAGGCTAATGTGGCGCCAATGATAAAATACTAAAAAGCTAATAAATATTAAGAATTTATAAGTAATGACTATTATATAGATAATATACGTATATTTTCTTTATAATTTATTTATAATTGTTTCAAATATAGTGCAATCTATAAAAAATTTTGGGAGATAGATGTCTCCTTGTTACTGGTATGACAGATAATAGGACGCTTCTAATCGTTGACGATTGTACGGAAGACCGAAAAGTATATCGCCGATATCTTTTGAAAGACCCCCACTTTAACTATGAGATTGTGGAGGCAGATTCTGCGGAAACTGGTTTGACGCTGTGGCAGCAGATGCAATTCGATGTTGTTCTGCTTGATTTCTGTTTGCCAGAAATGAGCGGGTTTGAGTTTTTTCAACTTCTTGCCTCTCAAACAGTTAATAATAGACCTTGCGTAATTATGCTGACTGGTCATGGGGACGAAGTGTTAGCAGTGCAGGCAATGAAGCTTGGCGTACAAGATTATTTAGTCAAAAACAATTTAAAATCGGATGTATTGCAGTTAGCGGTTAGAAATGCAATTAAGCAATCGCACCTGCAAGCGCAGTTAAATAAAACTCTTGAACGGCAGCGCTTGATAGCAACAACAGCGCTAAGAATTCGTAAATCACTTGACTTAAAGCAAATTTTGTCTACGGCAGTTGCAGAGGTACACCAGTTACTTCGCTGTAGTGTAGCAGTATATCAGTTTGTCCCAGATTTTTCAGTAGATCATATTACGAATATGATTGCATCATCTACGGTATCTACAATACCTCATGCTCAATTATTTGGCAGTTGTGACAAAGTTGATACCGAAGGTAACCATCATCATTGGCAATGTCAGGGTGCGATTAGCAATATTTATGCTGCAGGAATGAGGCATCCGCATGATTTAGTACAAAAGAACGACAAAACACAGGCGAATTTAGTAATCCCCATAAATTTAAGTCACAATGCCAAGTTGTGGGGTTTGTTAGTTGCTCATCACAATGAGGAAGAGAGATTTTGGCAACCAGATGAGGTGGAAATTCTCAGCGAAGTTTCAGTGCAGTTAGCAATTGCAATTCAGCAAGCTGAATTATTAGCTCAAACTCAGGCATCACTTGCAAAAGAAAAGCAGTTGAATAGCTTTAAGTCACAGTTTATTACTACAGTTTCTCATGAATATCGAACGCCTTTAGCTTCAGTTTTGGCGGCTGCGTCAACACTTCATAAGCATGGTGAAAAGTTAGATATACTAAAGCAACAGCGTTTTTTGGAAATTATTGAGCAAAAAGCTCGACATTTGTCAAAGCTCGTTGATGACATGCTGCTAGTTAACCAAATTGAACTCGATAAAACCAAGTTTAAACCGACGCCGCTCGACTTGATGCATTTCTTTTCCGATTTGATGGAACAGCAGCGTTTAGTGGTAACTGATGCTCACGAGTTAATTTTTAAAGTTACTGGTAAAGGTCATTTGTTTTGGGGAGATAAAGGACTATTACGACAAATATTTACAAATTTAGTATCAAATGCGATTAAATATTCTCCCGATGGGGGAAATATTGAGTTTCATCTAATAGATAAAGAGACCGAAATAATATTTCATGTTAAAGATGAAGGTATTGGCATTCCTCCTAGAGAGCTAGATAACTTGTTCCAATCTTTTAGCCGTGCTAGTAACGTTGATACAATTCCAGGTACAGGTTTAGGATTATTTATTGCCAAAGCTTGCGTTGAATTGCATGAGGGCAGTATTAGCCTTGACAGTCATGTCGAACAAGGCACTGTGGTTACTGTTCGTCTGCCGAAACGTCGAAATTAGTCGAAATTAGCCCACAATGATACTGTAGAGACTAAACATGTAACGTCTCTACAACACAATACAATATATTACATTATATTAATTTTATTATTTTTGAATTTCTTCTCGCAGTTGCTCTAAATCAACATAACTATCAGCGACATCAATTAAACTTTCGCTTGTCATAGAACTTAAACTTACTACTTCTACCTGTACGCCTTGGTATGCAACAGCGTTGACTGCATAAGCTAAATCACCATCACCACTTAACAAAATTAAGGTGTCGCAATATCTAGCCAATGTCAGCATATCTACTGTTATTTCTACGTCCATGTTGGCTTTTTTGGAGCCATCAGGAAGATACACTAAGTCCTTTGTGAATACACGATACCCGTTCCGGCGCATCCATAATAAAAACCCTTGCTGCTTCTCATTGCCATTATCAACTGGGGTGTAAAAATAAGCGCGTAAAAGCTGACGCTGTTTAACTAGACAACGCAGAAGCTTGGTATAGTCAATTTCTAAATTGAGGTGCATTGCCGCGTAAAATAGGTTTGCCCCATCTATAAATATTGCTACCTTTTCTTCACTTGCCGAACCGCTTGACCTAGACATGCGACGCTCGCGTCTCAATACTGCTGGAAAATTCTCAGCATTATTCAGTCCGATAATTCCAGACATAATCGAATCTTCCATAGCCGACGCTGCGCGAACTTTTGGGTAACCAACTTCATGCTTTATATTACTTGTAATCTCTGCATGACTCTCAATTTTTGATTCAATCTCTGAATAAGGCGTTATTTGCTGCACGGTTGACTGTATTTTCAAAGATAACTTTTTATTATTCCGAGGTTGTGGAAGCAGCTGCATAATCTTGATTGACGCTCCTAGGCGTATATTTTTTCACTATGAGCAAACGGCAATGGTGTAACTATAGCAGTTACGAGCAGCCTTCGCTCCAATTGACTCGCAGGCGCCAAAACTACTAAGTCAATCTTACTGGAGCTACAACAGACACATTGATTAACATAACGTGATAATTTTATATTTTCTTTATTTTTGACTATTTTTTCGCTAAATTACTGTAACTGTCGCAAAAAACACAAAAATTTTAATTCTTTTTTTACATAAAAATATTTTATTTTCTTTACAACAATAAAAAATCAAGCTACATGCTTGATAATATCATGTTACAGGCATTATCACCGTATGAATGTAATAAAATAATATTTATTAATGATTTCTTAATGTGAAACCTTATATAGGGTATACACAAATATATTTTAGTATAAATAGTTACTTATATTTTTTAGTCACGTAAATTGTTTACGTTTATATTGCTTGCTATATTAAAACTTATCCAAAATAGCATTTATTTTGGATATGGACATCTGCTGGACGATGATGTAATCCAAATATATATGCGATTTAGTCCAGCAGTAGGCTGCCAGACTAAAGCGTTGTTGGGCAATTGTGGAATAGGCAATTGTAGAATGGGCAATTGTGCAATGGGCATCCTTGCCCGTTTCATATCCAGGCGGGGCATTCTTAAAGCCCACCCCACAAGAAATGAGTGGATATTTTTTTATTTAAGTCCCTTAGTGGCAATCAACTTGAATTGCTTATATTTCGGTTAGCCCTAAAAATCTAAATATTTTGGTGTGAACTAATTTGTAGCGGTATTGATGCAGTTTCGTTAACTCAACTCGTGTTGTAGTGAAGTGCAATATACTTGCGAGTAATACGCGCTTTGATATTGTCGGTGCCATTCCGACGTTATATGTTCATAAGATTAACAAATCACATATTGCTCAGAATTATATCGAGCTATTGCGTAAGTAACCTATGTGTTTATTCTTTTATTGTTTTAACGTAGCTAGTATTAGCAGTGTTAATTTTAACATGCTTGTATATTTTTAGCGTGCATCTAATGCTACAACACGATATGAAATTATTAAGTACACTTGATGCTACGACTTAGACAGCAGGAAAAGTGCTGAGTAAGTATTCTGTAAAGCTTCGGCGCCCACTACCACGATGAGGAAATGGTTGTGGTTGCTTGGGTCTCCCTTTTGATGAAGCTCTTGAGGCTATTGTGACTGGAGTAACGGACTCAGAGTGCAAGTTGTTTTGGCACTCTAACGATAGAGACCCGAAGAAAAATGTTGTTACCAAAAGTGAGATGACAGTACGCATAGCAGATGTTTATTTTAGAACTCTCCATCCACTAGTACTTAGTTTTATTTAGTGCATCCGGATGATTCGGAAAAAGTATTGTTTTTTACTTTGACAAAATACTTGTTATTTTTCTATATGTTCTACTAGTAACCAGTTACCTGCTGAGTTATAACGCCCGTGAAGCTGAAGTTGCTCACCGTTTACAAGCTTTTTAAGTGTCGAATCAATATGTGGATGTAAAGTCACAAGCTGCCAAGTTTGTCCTTCGTATTCAGACGGTGTTAAAACGGTAAATGCGTAATCTTGCTGACCATAAAAATGAAAAGTTCCAATACATGAGATATTTATACGTGAGTTTACTGAATTTTTATGTAAGTCTAAATACTGGGATATATCAAGATTGGGACAAATGCCAGTGGTTGGATAAGCTGTATGATTGGCTGTATAATATTTTTGCCATTTTAACCATTCAGAATGTTCAAGGATTAAGTTAAAAAATGGCACAATTAAAGCAGGTAAATGTGAATTTTCGATTAAGGCAGCTTGCAATTTATCTACGGGTAAATACTGCGGCAATTGATTATATTCGATACATAAATGTGCTGCCATACCTACAGCTTGACCAATATTCATAACGACAGGTTGGAGCCGAGTGGCACCAGAAGCAATATGAGATACTGATATATTTTTTTCACAGACAAAAAAACCATCAATGTACTCACTTACCAAACAACGATAAGGAATAGTGAAGGGTGTTCCAGTCCAACGTCCACCCCAGCGAATCGATTTGGGTTGTAAAGGAAACTCTATACCAGGATAATGATGGTCATTAGCGTAGTTACCTATGGCAATTGCATCTTTATGTAACGGTGCTGCATTAGCACCGTTCCTCGGTAATATATCTTGTTCACGCACTGTTGTTATACCAATTAAACGGCGACTCTCGCGATAGTAAGGATGTAATGCGAAACTTGTTCTTACGTTATATGTAGAGACTCCATTAATGGAGTCTCTACATTCAGGAAAAACGTTTGGCGCCAATCCGTAACGGCGCCCTAGTTGTGATTGAATAAAATGGGCAAAATTTTGACTATGCCAAAAACATTCCTGTAAAAATTCCTGCCGCTTTGCTTCTGATTCGATTAATCTGCCTGCCTGTACACCCCAATCATTACCTTGCTGGGGCCAGTTAATCATAAATCGATTTCCTGGCAGGCGCCCATAATTCATAAACTTCTCTGCACCATAATTATCCCAGGCGCCAATAAATAACGATTCATCATAATTAGGCGCTTTTGGTATTTCCGGAGCAGAGTCGCCAAAATCTTGCATGACTACTACCCAAGTCGGCGCCTGTACAGGATATTTTTTAGTGAGAGAATTATATTCGATAGGGGCACTTATTTCACCAAACTCTGATTGAAGTTCCCAACCCCAACGGTGTGGTATTTCTCCTAAAGCTAATAAATCACCAAGTTCAGTACCATCGATGGTTATTTTGGCATGAACAGTAAAATCTGCAAATTTCACACCTGTAACGCAGTTACCTTGACGCAGTACCTCTAAAGGTACATATCTAGAAATCCATTGTAAATTTGGTAATGCATTCACCCAGTCAGCAAATATCTGGGCGCCGATGCGTGGTTCATAACTAAAAAAGCTAACCCAACTATTGTCTAATCCTCCAGGTTGCCGAAAGCGCAACTCACTTAAAAATTCACCCCATAAACCAGTTTGAAATGCTGCAAGCTCGTTACCATCAGGCGCCGTAACTCCTGCACTAGTCAGCATACCCCCCAGCCAAGCAAATTCACTCACTAATACTACTTTGGCGCCTTGTCTTGCAGCAGTAATTGCTGCTGCGGTTCCACCTGTTCCACCACCAACGACTAATACATCTGTTGTATATATTTGATTACTCATTTTGACTCATACCTAAAATAATTGAGTCTTATTCTGGCACACAGCCAAGGTTAAATTCGTCTTTGTAAATGGCATAACATCAGCATTTTGTAAAAGTGCTGATATAAAGATTACAGGCAAGTTGTTATTAAGAGGAGATGAACGGTGAAAACAGCGCTTATTAAAACACTTATAGCATCGGTTGGTTTTTTGACTTTATCTTCGCCCTTATGCGCGTCGGCACAACTTATACCTCAACCTTGGGTTTCTGTTGGTAGCAATGAAGGTGATGTTACTTACTCGGTTGGTGCCCGTGCTTTAGACTTAGGCGCCGAACTCGGTTTTGGACCAGATGGTTCTACTGGTGTGGATGTTTTGAAGTTCTTATCTTTGCCATTTGTATCACCTTATGTTGGATTGGGATACTATTCTGAAGATAAAGGTGTTGCATTTTCTGGTGGAGTTCAAGTTCGTGCAAGTGATAATTTTTTTGTAGGAGGCGGTTACAATTCTGTGCGTGGCTTTAACGGGCAATTAGGAATCAGCTTCTAATTTGATATAATAAGAATTCCCCTAAAAGTAATTAAAACTTATTCTTCAGGTTCGCCAATTGGCGAACTTGAGATGTCAGGTTTCAGTAAATAAGTATTTAAAGTTATAAAAATTACATACAATACGTGGTTGTAAGGGTATTTAAGTAGCTATCTATTCAGCAAGCTACTTGTCTTTATAGGCGATAGTGGGTAAAGTTTGTATGGTCAATACGACCAATTCAAAAATACTTTAGTTTGTAATGGGTTAAAATATATGTAGTGAGTAGACTGTAGAGATTTTGGTATAAATCTTGTAGGTAGGGAAATAATCCTATATTGGGCGCCCTGCAAATATAAGTGAAGTTCCAATAAAGTTCATATAACTGGTGTTATTCCAGATTTATAGCAGCAATGAGTGAAGAGAAAGTAAAAGCTAGAACACGAAAAATCGCTATTAGTTTAAGAAACTAAAATGGAAACTCCTTATGGAGCAAGGATTAAGAGTATTAATTCAGTTAGTGCTTGAATTTGCACCCGTAGTGGCAAATTTAGTACAAAAAAGGAACGAAGCAAGTTCTGTGCTTGCGAAACTTCAATCACCGAATGAAGTTAAAGAGTTTCTTGAAGTTATAAATAATTCGCTTGTAGAGACTACTACATCGGAATTAGCACAAGTTGAGTATCAACGGGAAAAGACAATTCAGCAGCAACTAGCTGTACATAACCGTCAAACTCAGTTGTATATAGCTAAGTACGAACGAGAAACTACACTAAAGTTACCTGAAGTCAACCGTATACTAGATAGTTGGCCCCTGCGGTTATATCCATCGCAAATTTTGGAGTCTCATAAAGATAATAGAGTCAGGACTCCGCTAAAAATATTTGTGGCGCCACCCAAGATTCTATTTGATAAGTTTGATACTCGTGAAGGAGATATTTCTGAGATTGAACCGATGTTAGCAGAGGGTTTGCGTGATTTTTTGAATTGCTATTACTCGCTGCATAACCCAGTTCGTCCAACTGAATTTTTAGCAGGCGCCTGGTATAGTAAAAGGTTTCATAGCGAATCGAGCATTAAAGCTTTGTTTGGGATGTTGAAATCGGAGCCGATACTTATATTAGAATCGGAAACTGACGGAGATTATATAAATTTTCGTATTGGATATTGGGGTTTAGGTCAAAACAACTATTATTACAAAACTATTTCCAGAATATCCTACAGAGATATTGTTTATCAGTCGGCAAAAAACCGCGCATTACAGTGGAGGCAAATCCGCGATGAATTGATACTGTTAGGGGAAAATATAGACGAAATAAATCAAATGGGGGGAGATAACGTCTATAATTTAGACGTTTTAGAGCGCGAAAAGAAATGGAAAGATAAGGGAGTTGACACTAGTAAAATTGAACTTAAATATCGAGTTAATCGCCAAGATTTTGAAAAGTTGTGTCAGGTACTAACTAATTGTCACTGTTTGGTTGCTAGCTGGATATCTGATGTATATCACTTAATTCATCACGATGTTTCGCCACTGTTACCCGAATTATTGCCTTCTTTAGTAGAAGATGGTATTGATTTTCAATCGGTAGGCGCCATTGCCGAAGGATACAAACAAGTTTATCAGGCATTGGAGAATGAACGAGGGCATTGGGTTCCGGAATTAGCATTACAATTGGCGAATAGTTTATCAGGCTTAAATGACCCAACTTGGGCAAGCGAACAAGTAAGTTATTCACTTGAAGCTTGGTTACAACTCCATCAAATTTCCCCAAAAGAAACTAGTAACCCGCTTCAGGCAATGTTAAACGCAGTACGAATTGAAGATGAAAAATATATTAGTAATCTCAAAACTTATTTTACTGCGATTGGAGACTTGCCCAATCTGAACTTAGTGGAGGAAATGCTTTCGGCAATTAATGACTTAAAAAAGCTGCGTTCCTCTGAATATGCATACGTCGTCAATACTCTTACTGGACACGCTGAAAAAGTTACATCCGTCGTTGTTAGTCCTGATGGTGAAACAATTGTGAGTGGATGCGCTGACAAAACCGTGAAAGTGTGGAACCTTCACACCGGCAAAGTCATTCGTACTATTTCAGGACATTCAGGGGAAATATCTTCAGTAGCTGTAAGTCCAGATGGCGTCTTTTTAGCAGTAGGGATTAGTGATACACCTCGTAGTAATGTTAAGGTTTGGCACCTTCAAACAGGTAAATTAATTCATACACTGCTTGGACACAACAAACCCGTTAACGTCGTAAGCATTAGTCCCGACGGTCAAATACTTGCTAGTGGCAGTAATAAAATCAAAATTTGGAACTTGCAAAAAGGAGATAGAGTTTGCACGCTTTGGCATTCATCCGCAGTTAACGCGACTGCCATTACTCCGGATGGCACAATTTTAGTTAGCGGTACCAGCGATAACAAAATCAAACTTTGGAATCCTCAAACAGGTGAACCACTGCGTACCTTTATGGGGCATACAGGAGAAGTTAAAGCTTTAGCACTTCATCCAAACGGACAAATTTTAGTTAGCGGCAGTACTGACACCACCATTAAAGTCTGGGATTTAAACTCTGGTAAGATATTACACAATTTAATCGAACATACTGGCGAAGTTAAAAGTCTTACCGTTAGTAGAGATGGCAAATTAATTATCAGTGGCAGCAGTGATAAAACAATTAAAATTTGGCACTTACCATCAGGTGAATTACTGCAAACTCTCACCGGACACTTAGGCACTATTAATTCTATCGCCATTACTCCTGATGACCGCTTTATAGTTAGTGGCTGTTCAGACAAAACCATCAAAATTTGGCAATTAACCGAAGATTCTTAATTAACTCTCATGCTCACTACCTGGCCGGAATACACCTTATGTAGGACTTGGTAAGGTGGGCAGTGCCCACCCGGTGTAGCAATTGAAATTTTATTATCTTTTTAGAAAGTATAACTAAATTCCGTAGCCTATGTAGCAATATTCATAATCTATCAAAAGGTATAGTAAGACAGAATTAAAAGTAAAAGATAAAAAAGCAAAAAGCAAGCTTTTAGCTTGACCAAGCTGTATAATTTTTATCAATGAAATTAATTCACCAACAATTAAATACATTACAAGCGTTGGTAAGTTTAAAATTATCACACCGTATGTGGCAATTAGTTGTAGTCAAAATTTTTACCAAGGAAAAGGTAGATGAATTCCTGGTATTGAATGTTAGAGTCTTTTATAGATTGTTTATATAATCTACCACAACTAATTCAAATTGCTACAAGAGTAGAATAATTAAGAATCAAAAATTCTTAATTAAACAGCCCACCGGAATTTAATTTAGGTGGGCTTTACTGTCATCTATCTAACGGGTAGTTGTTGCTCGATTTGAAGTAACGCTTCAATACGTTTTTCAGTTGTGGGGTGAGTTCTGAACAAATTAGCTAAAGACCCGCCCGAAAATGGGTTGATTATTAATAGTGGTTCAAATGCAGGATTTGGTGATTCCATAGGCATTTGTTTTGCCGTCGCTTCTAAACGTTGTAGTGCGCGAGCGAGTGCGCGAGGATTACCAGTAATACGTGCGGCGCCAGCATCAGCGGCAAATTCACGAGTGCGAGAAATAGCCATTTGAATAACGGTGGCACTTAGAGGCGCCAATATCATAGTTAATAACACACCGACAAAATTGCCGCCACGGTTTTCGTCGTCACGGGAACCACCACCGAACCAAAACAGGTTTTGCGCTAGAAAAGAAATGGCGCCAGCAACGGTAGCGGCAACAGCTTGTGTTAAAGTATCGCGGTTAGAGATATGAGTAAGTTCGTGTGCGATAACAGCTTCGAGTTCATCTTCGGGTAAAATGTTCATAATACCTTCAGTGACGGCAACAGCCGCATGTTCAGGGTCGCGACCTGTAGCAAAAGCATTCGCTGTTGAACCAGGAACGATACATACTCGTGGCATTGGCAGACCTGCACGCTGAGATAATTTTTGCACCATCCGATAAAGTCCAGGCGCCTGCGCTTCGTTTACTTCTTGGGCGCCATATACAGCCAAAGCTATTTTATCTGACTGATACCAAGAAAATAAATTAGTAGCTGCTGCTAAACCAATACCGATAACTAGACCACCAGTTCCACCGATAAAGTAATAGCTAATTGCAATCAAAAGACCACTGAGCGCAGCAAGCAAACCTAGAGTTTTGAATTGATTTCCCATATTATTATATTCTCCTGAAGACTGCTATATAATTTCTTAACCTTTAAAGCCAGCAGCACAATTTCAGCACATCTCGATTGTATCAACTCAAACATGAACTCTTCAGGTAGAAATTGCGCCCGATTGAGTGCGGTTTTCCCGCTAAGTAATACTATGTAGGTTGGGTGGAGCGCACAGCGGAACCCAACATATCATAGTATCAAATACTCAAAAACAGAATATTATAACTAAACTACCAATACCGTATTTTCAAGAAAGACAAACAGGTCAAGTAATAATTACCTTAAAAGTAACCAACCGAATTGAAGAAATATTAGCCGAACGCGGTTTTATTTCACCAGCAGAACTTCGTTCACTTGAATTAACAGATGTTTTAGTAGATACAGGCACCACATTACTATGTTTACTATCATCTCTTATTAATCAATTAGGTTTAGTTCCAGGAAGACAAGTAACCGTAGAAACAAGTAGTGGAGTAAAAAAATGCCAAATATTTAGAGACGTTGAATTATGTATTGAAGGGCGCCGAAGTACTTTTAGCTGTTTAGAACCTACCGAAGTATCTTATGCTCTATTAGGTATTATACCAATACAAGTTTTAGGACTAGAGCTAGATTTCAAAAATCAGAAACTGCGGCTACTACCAATGAACTCTGAGCAAAGTTATATTCGAGCTTAATAAATGATAAACAACCCAGAAATAAGAAATGCCATCGCAGTAAGTTTAGGCGCCATCGCAGGTGCTTTAACTCGCTATTACTTGTCATTATGGTTTGTACAAAAATTTGGCGCCAGTTTTCCCTACGGCACATTCTTTATAAATATCACAGGCTGTTTAATTATGGGATTCTTTGCTACTTTAGCATTAGAGAAAATCCCAACTATGGCGCCAGAAATTAGATTACTTGTTGCAGTTGGTTTTTTAGGTTCTTATACCACATTTTCAACTTACGGGTTAGACACTATTAATTTATTACGTACAGGTAACTTACTGCGCGCGGGTTTTTACTGGGCAGGTAGCGCTATACTTGGAGTTATTGGTGTTCAATTAGGTGTGATTATCGCGCGGACGTTGTGGAAATAACACAAGATATAATATCAATCTTAATTGAACTATTGAACTGAATTTTAGCTATATTAGGCTACTGTGGGTTGCTGTTTTTGAGTTTTAGTACAAATACAAAAGCGTTAGCGAGCATAGATTTAGCAATTTCAAAATCAATGTTTAAAGGTTCTAAGCAAGTGAGTTCATTTAGTATATCAACCTTACTATATGACTCGATGTCAAATCCTTGTTCTGAAGCAAATTGCTTTACATGGTCGAAGTTGTGAAATAGATAGTCATCTAGATTTCGACCTGTAATGTTACTAGCAATTTGAGTAAAATGTTGTAAGCTTGGACTAATTTTTCTAATATTTTCAATTTCAGTTTTACTATTGAAATCTGAAGTAATCCACATACCTCCATAAATTTCCAGCATTTCGCGAATGTTTTTGAAAACAAGTTGCTTTTCTGCAGATGTTAAATACATCATTAACCCTTCGCATGTAATTACAACTGGCTTTTGAGTATTTAAATAATTGGCATCTAAAGGAAATTGACTTGGAACACTTGTAACGTTGATTGGTATAAATTTATAGTTGGGACGATTACCAATGAGTTTTTGGATTAATTCTTGTTTTTGAGTAAGTATTCCAGGTAAGTCACTTTCTACAAATATGATATCTGGGTTTTCTGTCATTATCATCCCGCGCGGTTGTAAGCCAGATGCTAACTCGATAATTTGAGTTGCTTGAGATTGTGCAATTAATTTATTTATAAATTTGTAGCGTCCTTCTATATAAACACCTACTTCTACTGGTCTATTTGAACTATTCTCTAGAAGTTGTTCAACTACAGCTTGAGCATTGACTAATTGTGCAATTTCTTTGCTATAAGGAATATCGGTAAATTGCCTGACATGAGCTACCATTAATGCGGTAGGGCTAATTTTGTCAAATGAGTTTGTTGGTGATTGCATTGGCTTCTAATTAGCGTGTAGGTTTATTCCAAACAAAAATGCTCTTGTGGGGTGGGCATCCTTGCCCGCCCTTTATATTAGGATGAGCAACTATATATCAAGAACAGGCAATAATGCCCGTTCCACAAGATATAATATGATACTAGATGAATATAATTTTAAGATCAGGTTTTGGTGATTTCAAAACCTAAAATACGACGCTCGGCGCCTGTTTGCTCAGGTTCAGGAAAAGTATTAGCTGCATACGAGTTAATACCATAGGTATTTACAGATAATGTTTTACCGTCAGCACTAATATCAAGTGTCACATAATTAAAACTGTCTGGGCTGAAAAAATCTATTGGTTCGCGGTGTTGGTCTGCTTGTGGGTCTCCTTCGCGAAATACTTTTTGCAGTCCTGGAAATTTTGGGTCTAAACCAATAGGGTTAATACCTTTGGCTTTTTGTAAAGTTACAAGACCATCGGTTAAAAATTGAATTGTGTCAAAGTCGTGTTTGGTAAATTTATCTGGACCACTGGCGCCTATCGGCCCTGCGACAATGGTAAAAGCGTTTTGACTGACTGTACGAGTGTCAGGATTGTTAAAGTCTGTTAAGTACGTTAAATCGTTGATGCGGTTTTGATGGTCGTCTGTAGAGAGAAAAACTACGTTCTCTATTTTGTTGTCATCGATAAACTTAAGTATTTCATTACGTTCAGCGCGATAATTACCATACCAAGATTTACCGCTATCATTGCCTATTTGGTCAATTGGAGACGAAATTGCTATTATTTTCCAGGGTATACGTTTTTTCTGGGCATCTAAAAGCGTTTGTTTAAACCAGTTTAATTGAGTTTTACCTAACATGGTGCGTTTAATATTATCTGCACGGGCACCAATATCATCTGCACTTGCTGCTGTTTTGAGTCGAATATCGCGATAAGAACGGTCGTCTAAATTAATAAATATGCTGTTTGCACCCCACTGCTGTGCAAAATATAGCTGTTGTGTTCTATCTGTACGAGGGTCGTTTTTGACGGAAATCGTTTTCTCTCGAATTGGTTCATATTCGCTATAAGCTTTGACTAAAGTTCTGAAACCCTCAGTTTTATTGATAAATTTATTGGCAGTGTTGGCATCATACTGGGAGTTAGCTGCGTCTACACCTTTACCTTCGGGAGTTCCCGCAGGCGCCCCACCGTTGATAAATTGTTTATTAGCGAGTTCGTGATTATCGAGAAGTGTATAATTAGCGTTTGCTGCAAACAGCTTTTGTAAACCTGTAAAACCACCTGCTTTGACTGGTTCTAACTGTTCGCGGTATTTACGACGGTAGTCTAATAATGCTTGAGATGTATTTGTAAAGGGGTCAGCGGTTGCTTCAGATATGGCACTTTTGGTTTCGTAAATTGCATCACCCAGTAAAATAAAATAATCTAAATTAAGCTTGTCAAAGTTTTGCGTCGAAGGATATGGGCGCCATTGACCGTCAGCATCTCCACTAAATGCTAAACGTATAGGTACTTTTGCACTATTTAATGGTGCCGTTTTAAAGGTACCAACTGGACTGATTTTATTTTTGGTTAAAAATCTGTAATAGTAGCGTGTACCACTTTTGAACCCTTTTATATCTAGCTTGGCAGTATAATCGCGTTTGGGGTCTGTACTAGTTTTAGTAAAAGAAACAATATTGCGGAATTTGGAATCTGTGGCAATTTGAGCAGTTAAGTTACTTACGATACCTTGGTTTGTAGCAGTATTGAAAGCGCGTGTCCATAGAATAATACTGTTTTGAGTGGCATCTCCCGATGCTATACCGTTAAAACTGACGGTTGTTACAGCAAAGCTTGGAGCAACTACGATTAATATAGCGGTAGTTATTATGGCTAGACTTATTAGCGTTAAATGTTTGAGTCGGAACACAGTGTTTTATATTTATTGCTTGACTCAGTAATTATATTGTTGTGAAACGAACAAGCACGATAAATTTAGCTTTTTTTTATTCTATTACAATGATGAACCCCTCGTTGGGGGGATTAAATTAAACTAAAAAGTAACAATAAATTCAATTTAATCAAAATTTCGTATTACCCTGGATAAGTCAACAGGCTTGAGTAAGTCGCAAATGCGTAGTCCGAACAAAATATCTATTATTATTCCAGTTCTCAATGAAGAAAAACATATATTAGCGACTATTCTAACTGCTCAAAAAAGTATAAATACTGAAATCATTGTGGTAGACGCTGGTTCAGACGATAAAACCTGTGATATAGCTTTAGGGGCAGGTGTAAAAGTTATTGCTTCTGAGCGAGGACGTGCGATACAAATGAATACAGGCGCCGCAGTTGCAAGTGGAGATATTTTATTATTTCTTCATGCTGATACGCTGTTACCGCCTAAATTTGATGATATGGTTCGTGAAATGTTACAAAGACCTGGTATTGTGGCAGGTGCATTTCAATTAAAAATTAATGGTACACCTTGGGGTTTAAGATTGATAGAATGGGGGGTTGATGTGCGCTCCAAATATTTTCAGCTTCCTTATGGCGACCAAGCAATTTTTTTTAAAAGTGAGATTTTTAATAAAATAGATGGTTTTCCTGAATTACCGATAATGGAAGATTTTGAATTAGTGCGACGCTTGAAAAGTATTGGAAAAATTGCCATTATTCCAGCACCTGTGCTTACTTCTGGGCGCCGATGGTTGCTACATGGAATTTTAAGGACTACTTTAATTAATCAAATTATAATTATAGGGTATTTTATAGGTGTTTCTCCCACTCGGTTAGCTAATTGGTATAGAGGAAGAAAATTAAGATAAGTTTAAGAAAAGTTTGAGGATTGTATTCAATTAAACATGATATAACTATATGGGCAAGCTGAAATTAAAAGTGATTATTAAGATTTTATTAGTATGTCTTGTTGTCGGTGCTATGATTTTTATCGCAAAAGCTTTAAATTTTCAAAGTTTATTGCAGCAAGCTTTAATATGGGTACAAAGTCTTGGTGTGTTGGGACCAATCGCCTTTATGGTTATTTATAATTTAGCTACAATATTATTTATACCAGGTTCAGTTCTGACTTTAGGTGGAGGTGTGTTATTTGGGGTGTTCTGGGGGTCGATTTATGTGTTTATTGCAGCTACGATTGGAGCTACTGTAGCATTTTTAATTGGACGCTATTTATCGCGCAATTGGGTATCACGACAACTTGAGAAATATCCCAAGTTTCAGGCAATTGATTCTGCTGTCGCTCGTGAAGGTTGGAAAATAGTATTTTTAACTCGCTTATCACCTTTATTTCCATTTAATTTATTGAATTATGCCTTTGGTATCACCCAAGTTTCACTTAAAGATTACATACTAGGTTCAATTGGCATGATTCCCGGAACTATTATGTATGTTTATATTGGTTCGCTTGCAGGAGATATTGCGATGATTGGTATGAAGCAATCGACAAATCCAACATTGCAGTGGAGTGTTCGCATTGTTGGTTTTATTGCTACTGTAGCGGTCACAATTTATGTTACCCGTATTGCGCGAAATGCGTTAGAAAATAATTAATTATTTATTTACATTAAAAATAATATTATGTCAAATTCTGATATTCCCAATTTTGAATCTCACGCTATTTCTTTACGTCCGATGGACGAGTATAACCAAAGACTTGTTTCTTATACCCATCCACCAGATTGGGTAAATCCACAACCTGCTGATTATTACGATTTAGTTGTTATAGGCGCCGGAACTGCTGGTTTAGTTGTGGCAGCAGGCGCCGCTGGGTTAGATGTAGGGTTAAAAGTCGCGTTAGTCGAAAAGCATCTCATGGGTGGAGATTGCTTAAATTATGGCTGTGTACCATCTAAAACCATTATTCGCTCGGCACGGGTAGTTGGAGAAATACTTCGTGCTAGAGATTTTGGTATTTCTGCCGCTCATTATATTGAAGTTGATTTTCCTGAAGTAATGCAAAGGATGCGAAGGGTACGAGCTTCGATTAGTCATAATGATTCCGCAGAACGGTTTCAAAAGTTAGGTGTAGATGTTTTCTTGGGTAGCGGGCGCTTTGCCTCACGTGATACCGTTGAAGTTGCCGGAAAATCGCTTCGATTCAAAAAAGCTGTAATTGCTACTGGCGCCAGAGCTGCTTCTTTAGAGATACCAGGAATTGAAGCAGCTAAATATTTAACAAATGAAACAGTGTTTTCATTAACCCAACGACCACAGCGTTTTGCAGTAATTGGTGGTGGTGCTATTGGTTGCGAAATGGCACAGACGTTTAGACGCTTGGGGTGTGACGTAATAGTGTTCCATAACAAGGCGCATATCCTGAATAAAGAAGATATAGAAGCTGCACAAGTTGTACAAAACGCTTTTATCAAAGAAGGGATACGTCTAGAACTTAACTGCCAAGTTGAACGAGTTGAAAAAACGAGCGATGGTAAACGAATTTATTTTAGTAGCAAGGGAGAGCGCAATTCAATAACCGTTGATGAAATTTTAGTCGGTACTGGACGGGTGCCCAATGTTGAAGGATTAAATTTGGAAGCGGTCGGTGTTGACTACGACAAAAGCCGAGGTGTAGTTGTTAATGATTTTTTACAAACAACAAATCCACAAATATATGCCGCTGGAGATATATGCATGGATTGGAAATTCACCCATGCGGCAGATGCGGCAGCTAGAATTGTCATTAAAAATGCTTTATTCTCACCTTTCGGTTTATCAAAGCAGCGACTCAGCAGCTTAATCATGCCTTGGGTAACATACACAGACCCTGAAGTTGCACATGTAGGAATGTATGAACATCAAGCAGGTAGTGGCGCCAATACCATTAAAATACCTTTTAGCAGCGTAGACAGAGCTATTGCAGATGGAGAAGAAGAAGGTTTTGTTAAAATTCTTCTCCGTCAGGGTTCCGACGAAATTCTTGGTGCTACAATTGTCGCGCGGCACGCAGGCGAAATGATATCTGAGGTTACAACAGCAATTGTTAACAAACTTGGTTTAAACAAACTTACTACCGTCATCCATCCTTATCCAACTCAAGCTGAAGCAATCAGAAAAGCTGCTGACGCATACCGTCGAACCCTCCTCACTCCTAGAACCAAGCGATTGTTAGGACTTTTGACTAAGATTTCGTGACTCAATAGTAGGGTGGGCATTACCCACCACACCATTAACTTTTGTAAACGGGTTATTTCGATTTGTATCTATTTACGAATAAAATGTAAATATTACAGACGATTTCATATTAATAACTTAAGATTGTCTTAAGGTTTACGGAAGCAGTGCAATGCTACAAACAGCTACAAAGGCTAATGCAATGTGGATATGTCCTATCAACTCTTCGTTGCTACGCCAATTTTGGTCAGTGGTCGAAGATACTCAAACTAACATCCTTCTGGGTTTTAGCGATACGGAACTCGTACAGCAGCTACTCAGACAACTTCAATACAACGGAATACTCAGTACCGAAGAAATTACGGCGTTAAGTATTTACATAGATTCGCGTTTGGTTTTAATACGTGATTTGGCGGCATCACGCTGAGTACAGAATTTAATTCTTTCAGGTAAGTGGGTAGCTCTTTTAGGTGTATTGTTGAAATTTATATATCGTTTGCTATCCACGATATATATTTGGTTTTACAAATAAAAGTACCCTAACAAAGGTATACAGCATTACATGTAAAGTTCCAAAGTTTTGAACTAAGTGACACAATCTATTTAGAATTCATAGTGCCACAAGTCAAAGCGAATGATACTTGGAACACAAATACAAGCTATTTACGGGTTATTGATTGCAGGATTACTGCCTATTATTACAGCCTTGTTTTTAATTCAGGCGCCAGTATTTGCAATCGATTTACCGCCTACAACTCTTAAGAATAATCCAATTCAAATCGAAAATATCAAACCTGGGACTTCTGACTGGCAATTGAGGAAACCCGCGATAAATCATGAAATTGAAGGGTATGCTTCGCTAACCAGTGTCAATCGTGGTGATGTAATCAAGCTGTTTGTCAAAACTAAAGACCCAGCTTACACAATTGAATTTTACCGTATGGGTTGGTATGGCGGTAAAGGTGGGCGCCTCTTAGCACCGGCAGTATTTCGTAAAGCTGTAAAACAGCCAGCACCAATTATTGATGAGGCAACAGGGTTAATTGAATGTGATTGGAAAGACCCATATATATTAAAGATACCAAATAATATTGATGACTCCTCGCAATGGGCAAGTGGGTTTTACTTAGCGAAGTTAACAGGAAGTCGAAGTGGTAAACAAAGCTATATTATTTTTGTTGTTCGTGACGATGGGCGCCCATCAGATATATTATTTCAATCGAGTGTGACAACGTTCCAGGCATATAACAACTGGGGTGGAATGTCGCTGTATCGGTGGAACAGTAGAGGAAAACAAGCGTCGAAAGTTTCTTTTAACCGTCCTTATGCAGCTAGTTCAAATAAAGATGCTGCATATGGTGTAGGTGCTGGAGAATTTTTAACCAACGTCCAACCCAAACGTCGAACCTATAATGCAAGTTGGGAGTATAATATGGTACGCTGGCTAGAAAAAAATGGTTATGATGTCACCTACTCTACTAATATAGATACTCACGAAAATCGTTTAGATGAATTGAGTGGTAAACCAGCCTTGTTACTACACAAAGCATTTTTATCGGTAGGACATGATGAATACTGGTCTTGGAAAATGCGGGACAACGTTGAAGCAGCACGTGATGCGGGTGTAAGTTTAGGGTTTTTCTCAGCAAATACATGTTACTGGCAAATACGGTTTGAGGCAAGTCGTATCGGTCGAGACCTTAACCGGGTGATAGTTGGGTATAAAGAAGGTGAAGCGTTAGACCCATTTGCGCGCGATAGAGACCCAAATAATGATTATCTTGTCACAACACAATGGCGCCGAAAACCAATTAACCGTCCAGAAGATGCATTAATTGGAGTTATGTACGACACGTTTCAAGTAAACGCCGATATTGTAGTACCAAACACGGCGCCACAGTGGTTTCTCGCTGATACACAATTAAGTCAAAGTGCAAATCAAGCATCAAATAACTTATTAGCCTTTTTATATCCAGATAAAAAAGAAATGCGGCTAACAGGCTTATTAGGGTACGAAGTAGATAAAATGTTTAAATCGGCGCCGCCAAATACAATTCGTATAGCTCATACACCTTACCGTCACAGCGGTAGAACCAAATATTCAGATATGACAACTTATACAACTGATTCAGGAGCAACCGTATTTGCCACAGGTTCCATTCAATGGAGTTGGGGTTTAGATAATTTCAACGCACCACAACTACGTCCTAGGTTACTAAGTAAAGACGCGCAAGCTATAACACGCAATGTACTAGCAAAAATGATAAAGAAAAAGGAATAATCCCCCGTAGGGGGGGTCAAACTACGCTGAAACTAGGCGCCGTAAAGATTCAGCGCGACGTTTTGCTACTGTGTTGTTAGCATCATATTTCAGTACTTGTTCGTACATTTCTAGCGCTTGTGCGGTTAGCTTTTTGCGCTCGTAAGCATGTGCTAGGTTGTTATAAGCGACAACGTAATCACTCTTAAATTTGATTGCTTCTTTGTATTGGCGAATCGCTAAGTCGTACTGTTCTTGAGCAAAGTATACGAACCCAAGTCCGTTATAGATAGGGGCAACGGTATCCTCACCTTCTTCTTCAGCAGTCTTTAAAGCTTTTTGAAATAAGGAAATGGCTTGTGAGTATAGTTTCTTCTCGGAGTAAATACTCGCAAGCTCATAATACTCTTGTGTTGTGCCCTTTTCTTTGGTGAGTTTGGTTCGCAGTTTCGAGAACGAGCTTTCAACTCGACGAGTTTTAAAAATTTGCCGCACCACGTTAACCAGTGCGAATGCTAGTATCGCTACGAAAACAGAGAGATAAAAAACCGCTAATTTACTATCCATTGCTTTTATTAAACGTCATCTTCGTTTTTATTATCGCGTAGAGACGCGATTAATCGTGTCTCTACGACTCGCGTCTTTATCTAGAATACTGGAAGGTGCAAGTCCCCAGTACTTGATGCGTTCTTGCAACCACCCTGTTTCTTGATAGCTTGCGATTAATACGTCAATTTGGCGCCGAAGTTTATCGTTTTGTAAACCTTTGGCAATAACTACACATAATGGTTCTGTGGAGAGTCTAACGTTCAATAGTCGGTATTGGGGATATTGTCGCACCCAACCGCTAAGAACTGTTGCATCGGCGCCGAAAGCATCAATTTTATTGCTTTCTAGCAGGTTTTGAGCCTCGATATAAGAATTCACGCCAACTAATTCAGCATTAGGTATAAAATATTTTATCCGAGCAATTGTACTTGAGCCTGCTAAAACTGCTATTTTGCGCTGTTTAAAGTCATCTAAATTCTGGATCAATGTGTCTTTAGTAACTAAAACAGTGCTATCTAAATAGTAAGGAATACTGAAATTTACAATCCGTGCGCGCGATGCGGTAGCTGTGACTCTAGCAATGGCAATATCTACTTTATTATCTAAAACCTGAGAAATACGGTCACGATTTAGAACTGGTTTTAACTTAGAAGCTTTACTGGCGCCAAGTAAGTCTTTTGCTAAACGTTGCGCTAAATCTATTTCTAAACCCTGTAAATTACCACTTTGGTCACGAAATGCCAACGGAGGAAGGTTATCTTTGACGGCAATTCTAATATGACCGCGTTGCTGAATTTCTTCGAGTTGGGCGGCGCCACAAGGTTTTGTACAAGGTAAAAGGCAAAAGGCAAAAGTAAAAAATATGATTACTATAAACCGCATTTCCATACCTACACGATTGAAAACCGCATTCTAATCAAAATACAAGGTGCATCTGAACTATGCCGATTAATCATAGCTTAGATAAGCAAACCTTGTTGGTAGTCTTTTACCTTTACCTTTGTCCTTCTACCTTTTATGATGCTTGACTTGCCGCAATTTCAGCTACTTTGCTAAAACCTTGTGGGTCAAGAACAGCCATTTGCGCCAACATTTTACGGTTGAGGTTGATATTAGCTTTCTTGAGGGCGCCGATAAACTTGCTGTAGCTCATTCCATGTTGACGTACAGCAGCGTTAATACGGGTTATCCACAAACGGCGAAAATCACGCTTTTTCTTTTTGCGGTCACGATATGCACTGCGAAGTGCTTTCATAACCTGCTGGTTGGCAGTTCTAAACAGCGTTGAGTGTGAACCGCGAAAACCCTTAGCTATCTTGAGAATCTTTTTGCGGCGTTTGCGCGCGACATTACCGCGTTTTACCCGTGTCATAACTTAAATAGTCCTTGAGAGTTCCAAAATTTAACCTGAATTTACAAATAAGGCAACATCATACGCACGTTTTCAGCATCGCGCTCATCCACAACTGGCATTTTGGACAAGTTACGCTTCTTCTTCGAGGATTTGTGTTCGAGAAGGTGGTTTTTGAAAGCTTTACGACGAACGATTTTACCGGTTCCTGTTGCGCGGAACCGTTTCGCCGCAGCTTTCCTAGTTTTTAGCTTAGGCATAATTGGCTTTAAAACGACACAATCTAATATGTTACTACGATTTTGTCAATTTTACCGCATAATCTCAAGAAACCTGGTTTCTATGCAAAATTCTTGTTTTGATTACACATATCAACAAAGAAACCTGGTTTCTCTGGATTTGTAAAATCTCTCTGTATCATCCCTAACAGGTCATTGTGTTCAAAAGTAAAAATTTCATAACAAAAATTGATTTATATTTTATCTGATCTAAAAATAAGGTAAATTATTGTGAGCAATGTTAAGGCTAGTTCACTAATATTTCTTATTTTGGGGTCATTGTTGGTGAAAGTGCCCAAACAACACTTTATGACTTTGCGAAACTTCTACTAGCTACGAGTATTACAAATGTAGGTGCCAATCGCTCAACTTTGAGTAGTTAACAAAGCGGATTAATCCGACGTAAATCACAGTAAATCTGTGGCATAACTCATTCAGGATTCGGTTGAAAACTTTTACTTCCCTCTATAAGAAATGTATGACCTTATTGATATTGATGTGAATAACCAAGCACGTCTGGAACTTGTTCTGGAAGTTACAGCTATAGGAATGTGGGACTTTCATTTACAGACGGGTATGGCGTTCTGTTCAAATCAGTGTAAGCACATATTGGGCTTTACGCTCGACAGTATGGATGTAAGTGAAAAAACTTTTCTAGAAAATGTACATCCAGAAGACCGAGAACGGGTTTTAGAAACAGCGCAAGGCGCCATATTAAACCAGAAAGATTACAATACACAATACCGAGTTATTTGGCAAGACGGTAGCATTCATTGGATTGCAGCGCGCGGTCGTACATTATATGATACTGACGGCAAACCAGTTCGGATGTTAGGAACCGTACAAGATATTAGCGCACAAAAAGCTGCCGAAGTTGAACGTGAAGAGTTGTTAATGCGAGAAGTCCAAGCAAGAACCGAAGCAGAAACAGCGAATTTACTCAAAGACCAGTTTCTTGCAGTTCTTTCCCACGAAATTCGTTCTCCCCTCAATCCGATATTAGGATGGACAAAGTTACTTAAAAGTGGCAAATTGGATGCTGCTGCATCTGCACGGGCTTTAGATACAATAGAGCGGAATGTCAAATTGCAGACGCAGCTAATAGATGATTTACTCGATGTATCAAGAATTTTACGCGGCAAGATTAATTTAAATTTTGCTGCTGTTGATATGTCATCGATGATTATATCGGCTATAGAAACAATAGAACTAGCGGCGCAAACGAAGAATATATATATAGATTACGTAAATAATATTAGTACACCATTTAACTATGTTTGGGGTGATGCAAATAGAATTCAGCAAATTCTGGGTAATTTACTTTCTAATGCAATAAAATTTACTCCGACGAGAGGAAAAATATTAATTCGATTAGAGCGAGTCAATTCTCAAATTCAAATTACACTCAGCGATACGGGTAAAGGAATTACACCCGACTTTTTACCATATGTTTTTGATTTCTTTCGTCAGGCTGATAACAGTACAACTAGAAAATCTGGTGGTTTAGGACTTGGTTTAGGAGTAGTGCGTCAGTTAGTCGAACTGCATCATGGTACAGTACAAGTATACAGTGCTGGAGAAGGACAAGGAGCGACGTTCACAGTCATACTTCCAGCTTACCAAGTGGAGCAAGTATTTTCTGAATCTAATATTTCGACTGCTAGTAATTCTTCAACCTCACTATTAGGAGTCAAGATACTAATTGTGGACGACGAAGCAGATACACGCGAGTTATTACAATTAATACTCGAACAAAGCGGTGCCACTGTCACCATCGCATCGGGAGCAACCGAAGTATTAAATATTATTGAACAAGTACAGCCAGATATACTATTAAGTGATATCGCCATGCCGCAAACCGACGGTTATAAACTAATTCGTCAAATTCGAGAAATGGCGCCTGTACAATCAGAATATAAATGTAATCAAATTCCAGCAATAGCATTAACAGCATACGCTAGCGACTCTGATGAAGAAAAAGCGCGCGAAGCTGGTTTTCAGCTACACCTAGCAAAACCCATCGGCCCAGAAGAACTAGTAAACGCTATCACCAAGCTACTCAAAACTTAATTGTGGCACAGGCGTCGCCGCCTGTGTTGCCAATAATATATTTCCAAAGGAATACTTGCCAAAGAACAAGTAAATATATGTTAGAAATCAAACCATTAAAACTTGATTTGACATCAGAAAATTCTAGCTTGCAGATTCTTCCGGTAAGACCAATGGTTTCTAACATAAAAGCAGGTTGGAACGGCGCCTATCTGAAACACTACAATCTGCCACCTTATTCGATGCCAGAGTATTCACCAGCACAACATGTAATTATTAGTCATAATCATCAAAGCTTATCTAACATAACGCGGAAATTAGACGGACATCAACAGCGTGACTGTATGTTAGACGGCGATATTGTCATAGTTCCAGCTAACGTTTTTCACGGCGCCAGTTGGGATACAGAGATTGGTATCAACGTGATGATTTTGGAACCACTCCATTTTGCTCGTATGGCACATGAATCAATTGAACCTGATAGCGTGGAACTTATACCGCATTTCTCTAAACCTGATGCGCTAATTAGTCAAATAATGTTAGCACTTAAGACAGAAATTGAAATTGGTGCTGCGGGTAGTAACCTTTATGCTGAATCACTGATTACAGCACTTTTTGCCCATTTATTACGGCATTATTGTTCACGTAGTAGGAGTTTGCCCAATTATAAAGATGGGTTGCCAAAGTATAGGCTAAAACGCGCGATTGAGTATATACACGAGCATATAGGAGAGGGGTTTTCTCTAGAAACATTAGCTTCTGTTGTAGGTATAAGTCAATTTCACTTTGCCCGGATGTTTAAACAATCTACTGGTTTAACTCCACATCAATATTTAGTTGAGAAAAGACTCGAAAGAGCTAAGAAATTACTTGTTGATTCAGAATTAACAATCTCTGATATTGCATACAGTTGTGGGTTTGCAAGTCAAAGCCATTTAACACGGTTATTTCGCCAGCATTTAAATATCACTCCAAAGGCATATAGACAAAATACTTTTTAGTTAATTGAAGCTACCAGCAAGATAATGCAAAATTTCGCAACCGCGTGAAAGACAGCGATAACGAGATTTCGATAAGCTCAAAAGCATCTTTGATTTACGATTTACAATGGTGCTAGAGGCAAAACAATGGAATTAATGGGTAAAGTCGCACTGATAACAGGCGCCAGCAGTGGTATTGGTAAAGCTATTGCACAAGAATTGGACACTGCTGGAGTGAAACTGGTATTGACAGCGCGTTCACAGGGCAAACTCGAAGAAATTGCATCAACTCTAAAACAAGCTCAAGTGTTTGCAGGAGAAATAACAGACCCAGATGTACCTCAAAAACTTTTAGATTTTGCGTTGGAAAAATTTGGACAGTTAGATATTGTTTTGAATAATGCAGGTGTAATGACTGTAGGTTCAATTGAAGAAGTAGATATTGAAGCCATCTGTAATATGGTGCGTTTGAACGTTGAGTCATTATTTCGCATGGCTTATACTGTAACACGACATTTCAAAAAAGTTGGTAGTGGTTTTTTGATTAATACATCTAGTATCGCAGGCTTAAAAACCGCACCTCGATATGGCGCCTATAATGGTACAAAATACGCCGTCGAAGCTTTTACCGATGCTTTACGTATGGAACTGGCTGGCACAGGTATTAAAGTAGCTGCGATTGCACCTGGTACAGTTGATACAGGTTTGTATGACCACTGGAACCAAGAAGATAAAAGCTATATTAATTCAGGAGGCGCCCTTCAAGCAGGAGACATTGCCCGCAGTGTACGATTTATTTTAGAACAACCAGACAATGTTTTAATTCCTAGGATGTTAGTTGTGCCTGCAAATCAACCTGTTTAATTTTTGGACTGCACAGGCGAAGAATGCCTGTGCTACATAGATTTGGAAACGGCTAGGTCTACAATACATTGGGGGAACTGGCGCCTTAATGCATTAAATGCGGGACATGGATTTTGGTCTTGTAGATTTGAGGGTTTACTCCAAGTAAAGGGCGCCTTTTTGGCAGCGGACATCCATAGTAAACGCTTTGCGCGTGTCATTGCGACATATAGTAAACGGTATTCTTCGGCAGTTTTGAGATATTTTGATTGTTCCCAAGCTTCGGTAACGCTGGGAATGTCTTCTTCTCCGTGGAGTGCTGCACGAATTTGCGCGCGTGCGACTTCGGAAAGTGTATAGTTACCCAAGAATTGTCCTTGTGGTGGTATCCAAAATTTACCTGGTATCAAGTTTTCGTGTAAAAAAGGTAGAAATACATAGTCCCAATCTAGCCCTTTGGCTTTGTGCATGGTAATAATAGTCAGTTGTCCTGCACGGGTGTAGCGGGCTTCAATGTCTTCGGTTTCGACGGCTTCAAAACGTTCTGAAGTAACAATTTCGCTTAAAAAGCCCAGCATTGAACCCATTGAATTAGTGCTAGCTATTTGCTGTGTTAGCCGTTCGGAAAGTTTATCGGCAGTTGCTAGTTCGGCTTGGTCGTAGTTAAGTGCTAAGGCGATAAAAGAAATTAATTGATATAGCGGTAGTGCTAGCTTTGCTTGAAGTAAACTTCGACATAAACGTGCGGCTTTTTGGACGGGTTCAGGTTGTTCGGGTGCCAGAGGTCCCGGATATAAAAAGTCTTCAGGCTGCGCGGCAAGAGTATTAAGGTCTTGGGTTGGTACTAACTGTCGCTTTACCAAAACATCAAGAGCAGCTTTGAGAAAATCAGGGGAGTGAGGACGGTCGCAAAATTGCAGTAAAGCTAAAATTTCGGCAGGAACGTGTGAGTGTCTATCTCGTTCGCCTGCATCATACAAAATTATATTATTGTCTTTACATACCTGAGCAAGTGCCTCAGCTAGCCATTTACCTTGACGGTTTTCGCGCACCAATATAGCAGCGCGCGTTTTAGTAGGGTCTGGGGTAAAAAGTTCAACTATACGTTTACCTAATAATTCAACAGTGTGATGAATATCGCGCGGAGTACAAATTTCTAGCCCACGTCCCACATGAGGAGGGTTTGCATCTGTTTGTGGATCATCTGGGTCAACAGTACAAATCATTTGTGGACGGAAAGGACTGGGAAACTTATGAGTTAGGAGTGAGGAGTAATGAGTTGAAGAAGTGGGATTTGCTTTTGCTCCGTAAAAACTGTTGACCCAATTTAGTGTAAAGTTGGCGGCTTCGATAATGATACGGCTACTGCGTCCAGCACGGTCCATTGTGGCGAGTCGATTGGCGCCATCGCATTCTTCACAAAATTCCCGGAAGTATATAGGGTCTGCGGGAGTGAAGGTTGAATTTATTGCTTGATTTGGGTCGCCAACTCGAATTAAATTAACTTGTCCACCTTGCGGTTCTGTGGCGAGAATTTCTAAAAGTCGCGTTTGTAAAGGACTTGAGTCTTGCGCTTCATCTTCAAATACGGCAAATACTTGACCTTGTTCAATACGTCGTGCATGAGGGTCATCTAAAACTCGCAATGCTGCTAAAATCATGTCGTCGTAGTCGATAAAGTCGCGCGCTTTCATTAAATTTTCGTACTGTTCGTATAACCCTGCGGCAACGTTTAATATTCTGTATTCATCGTCTATATACCTGCTCATATTTTGTAGGTTTTCTATAGATATGCCAGAACTTTTGGCTTCGTGAATTACTGTCGTTGCTAATTCGGGCAATACTTCGGTTCGTAGTACTGACTGGCGCCGCAATCTTTCAGTTTCTTCGCCGTCAAATTGGACACCTTCTAGTAACCGCATGTAACGCCCTGGATTATATGCAATCCACTGTTCAACAGCGTTACGAATGAGACGATGACTTTGGTTAGGAGTAATTAAAGTTACTTCGTTAAGCTGTAAATTTGAAAGTTCGGGGTGACGACTGGCTATATTTAACGCTAATCCATGCAGCGTATTGACAACAAACCCAGTTTGAGGTAAAGATAATTGGTCACGCAGGTAATTACGAATTTTGATTTTAATATTTGCAGCAGCAGAACGAGTAAATGTAACGACAATTAATTGGCGCCGAGTATTGCGAAAACTAATCGCTGACTGTTCATACTGACGCGCAATCGCAATAGCTGCTGCTGCTGCCATCCCGGTTGACTTCCCGGCGCCAGGAACCGCAGAAACCGCGAGTTTCCCAGATGTCCAATCTGCCATTTGCTGCTGCCCCAGACGCAAACCATTACGAATGCTGTTAATTGCTGCATTCCTTAACGCGAATGTATCTAATGGCACTGGATTAGTAATATAAGCGTCTGACATATAAAATTTAGAATTTTAGATTATTAATTAATTTATGCTTGAGCGCTGGTAACTAAGCTGAATGATAAAACGGAAAGTTTATTTACATTACCAAATTTTACTAGGGGTTATTCTACTGGGCGCCTTCCTGCGGTTTTGGAATTTAGATTTTAAACCGCTATGGATGGATGAAGTAATCACCGCTATCTTTAGTTTAGGTAAAAATTACAAAGATTTACCTCTCGATAAGGTATTTCCACTAACAAACTTAACAGAGATTTTTAGCTATCAATCAGGAAAAAGCTGTCATGATATTGCTGCCAATCTCGCTTCGCAATCTACACACCCACCATTGTTTTTCTGCGCTATGTACACTTGGTTGGGGTGGTGGCAACCGTTAGGAAATTGGATAGCTGAATTGCGATTTCTACCAGCTTTATTTGGTGTGGCAACAGTTTTTGTGATTTATTGGGTAAACCGAATTGCGTTTTCACCTCAAGCTGGGTTAGCAGCAGCAGCTTGTATGGCTGTTTCTCCATTTGCTGTGTACCTTTCTCAAGAAGCGCGACATTATACTTTGCCAATGCTGTTAATTACTTTGGCGCTGCTCTTTCTAGTTAAAATTCAGCAGGATATTTTTCGTCATCAAAGAATTCGCGTTTGGGTATGGGGCTGTTGGGCAATAGTCAATAGTATTAGTCTCTACGTGCATTACTTTTGTATTCTGGCTTTAATCGCTCAAATAGCTACGTTAGTTTCACTATTAATATGGCAAAAAGTCAGGCGCCGTCAAATTTGGTTAACACTAACTTTGTCTATCACAGGTATTGCAGTTAGTTTTGTTCCTTGGTTCATGGTAATGCTGCATCACTCCAAGCGTTCCGAAACTGGTTGGTTAGAGGCGCCTCAGCATGTGGCGCCGTTATACCAAACTATAATTAACTGGCTATTAATGGTAATTGCCTTTCCTGTAGAACAACAACCAATAGTCAACGCTGCTATTAGTGCTGTTTTTATGCTGTTTTGCGGATTATGGTTTGTTCGTGAAGCAATAAAAGGGTTAAAACTACTTTTAAAAAATCCAGACACTCAACTTTCTACCCTAACGCTATTGGGGTTTTCTGCTTGCGTAGTCTTAGAATTTTTTGCCATTATTTATTTAACTCAAAAAGATATTACCGTCGTACCGCGTTATAACTTCGTATATTATCCTGGCTTTTGCGCTTTACTCGCTGTGAGTTTATTGGGAAGGGGTAAAGTGTTTCCAGCGGTTTTAGTTGTTGGTATTGTTAGCTGTATATTCTTAAACTTAAACTTGGTTTTTCAAAAACCTTTCCAACCGGAACTAGTCGCGCGAAACTTTAACCAAGAACCTTCAGTTCCATTAATGGTAGTAGTGGGATACAGTGATTATCAAGATGTGGCTTTAGGATTAAGCTTTGGGTTGGCATTACAACAAATCAAAAGTAATTCTTTAACACCATACAATTTAGCCTTCTTTGATAAAAAACCTAATTTCCAAGCAGTTATAGATAAATTAGCACAGTTACCAACCCAGAAGGCGCCTTTGAATTTATGGGTTGTTGCTCCGGGTTTACGAAAACGCGATTTTCCTCAACAAATAAATGTTTCTTCGCAATTGGGTTGTAATAAGGATGAGAAGCAATATTACCGCATTGGTATTCCTTACCAACTTTATCGGTGTAAGATTGTTACCACAGAGACACAGAGTACACACAGAAGAGAGTTTAATTGAGCTTAAAGTTGGCGCCAATTTTTAATCATTATTTTTAGCTGCTAGCTGAATTTTCAGAATTTTATTTTGTTCTCGAAGTACTCCTGGTGAATCAATTTGGCAATCATCAAAGGTCACAGAGTCTACGTCTAAAAAGTTAGCAATCGCCAATTCTATAATTAATTCGGGGGAAGTTGGGTTTCTTTACAGTATTCTTCTATTGCCTGCTTTATACGCTCTGGCAAGTAGTCCAAGATATTTTTTAGTGATATTGTATCTTGTGTGGTCATGTTTTTATTCTATCAATTTTGCTTATGCTTGGACGGGCAAGGATGCCCGTTCCACAAGACTGTTCTACAAGACTACACAATACAATTTTGGTGTTTTATTCTTCAATTTGCCAGGAGTCTTTGTTAAAGTCTTCGTCGAGTACTTTTTTCGCGCGCACGATAACCGTAATTTTCCCTAATATTGGTACTTCCGGCTCCGTTTCAAACCATTGAAAGTCTAGTTCACCATTATTATCGATGACAAAATAGCTATTCTCATCCCACTGACGTTGGGCACGGTCGATAACGACTACCACTTGCTCTAATGGTGAATTTGCGGTTTGGTTGGGTAGTCTTTCGGTACTAGATAAAATAACTACAGGGTCTTCTATTGCTAGTACTACTTGCCAACCAGGTAGTGGTACCCATGCTTGTTCTCCCGAAACGCGTACCATCCGAAAGGCGCCTATTTCTTCAACTATTGGTACAGCTTTTAAGTCTTGGGGTTTTAATGGCATTTCACCTGCTACGGGTAAAATGCGTGCTAACTCGCTTGTTGATTCGAGACGGTAAAAAGGTAAAGTTGGCGCTGGACGTTTACTCACTACTGTAAAATCTGTTAATAATTGCTCGATTTGTTTACGTGCTTGGGGTGAGTGGGCAAAACGTAGTGCTTTAGCAATGAGACGCGAACGTTCTTGTAAGTCAGTGTACTGACGTGCGAGTTTCCAGGATTGATAGGCAACTGCATCACCTGGGTGTGCAGTAAAACCTTCAGGAGGGTTACGGAAACGGGAATAATCTTTGATTGCTCGCGCAATTTCTCTGGCTTCGTCGCAGTCAAGTTGGTGTTTAAAGGCAAGTTCCCCCGCAGAAGCACGTTCTTCTTGAGTCAATAAGCGAAATTCGTATAGTACATCGCTGGCACGTTGACTAAAGTGGGATAGTACTTCTTTGGAAGCGCCAACTTTTTCGATAGACGAATAAACTTGGGCGCCAACTGTGACTTGATTTTGCTGAACTGGCTCAAAACCAGTTTCTTCAAAAATTGTTTGGGGATTGTAACCAGATTTTTGCAACTGCGTAATGGCAGAACCCCATTCTACCCAATTACCTTGCTTCTGTCTGAGTTTTCGCAATAGCTCAGATTTCTCTTCAGAGCTTATATTGCCGGGGTTTTGAGTATCTTGTGGTTGGGAGGTCATAGAACGCTGGGCATTTTTACTAGTCAGATACATTCTACGGTAGGCGCCTGTACTCGTTCTTGATTACGCAACATATAGTTATGATGCTCCGTAACTACAGGAAAATTAATGCTTGCTTCTACACAATTTGTTACAAAGCCCGTATAGGGCGATTTGGGATGTAACACTTGCCGACCATGTATGATTGTGGTTATAAATAAAAAATACTCAATACCATAAGTGTATTTGCGTATTATTTCTTATGCTGACTCCGAAATACGGATACTGTATTTAAAAATAAATACGTAAGGTTTAATATTCAAATTAAATAATTCAGGATATTCCACAAGTTAATACTTCTTTTTTTAAATTAAGCTTGGTATTGAATATCACAATATCAATAAGAATTAAAGGAATTATCTTATGGATAATCCGATTCCTGAAATTGATAAAATCTGTAGGCAATTAATGACGATAGAAAAACCTAAAAAACTTAAGCTTTTAGTCGTTGACGATGAGCCAGATAATCTCGATTTGCTCTATCGTACTTTTCGACGAGACTTTAATGTCTTAAAAGCGGACAGCGGTGTCAACGCGCTTGACGTTCTTGCTGCTGAGGGAGAAGTAGCTGTTATTATCTCTGACCAGCGAATGCCAGAAATGAAGGGAACTGAGTTTCTTAGTAAAACTGTACCTCAATTTCCTGATACCGTTCGTATTATCCTCACTGGTTTTACCGATATTGAGGACTTGGTAGAAGCAATTAATGCTGGACAAGTTTATAAGTATATCACCAAACCGTGGGACCCTACTGAACTCAAGGCAGTGGTTCAACGTGCGGCAGAAACTTATGACTTACTCAAGCAGCGCACAGAAGAATTACGTCGTGCCAATGCCCAGATGGCACTTCTAACTTCTTTGGTCAATGTTACACAGCTATCAACGAGCTTTGATTCTATTCTCGACCCCCTTGCAAGGTCATTTGGAGAAAGTTTTGGCGCCGATGGTTGTATTTTACAAATGATTGACGCGCGGGAACTGGCGCCGATACAAGGAAGTTACTCGACTGCTGGAAAAGTTGAAAACTGGCTAAGAGCTGACCCACTAACTACGCAGGCAATAGCATCTGGTCAAATGCAAGTCTCAGTAAATGTGAGTAATGATGAAAAGCTAGCAGCTGTTTCACACTATTCAGATAATGGTGTTAAAGCGCATTTAATGGTACCTATTATCTATCGCAGTCAAACTCTTGCTGTGCTGTCGCTTCAATGGAAACAACCATTAGCCTTACGTGAAGACGAACTCAAACTTATTCATAGCTCTGCTCAACTTGCTGCTATAGCACTTACTGCTACTCGCTGTTGCTAATACAGTGTTTACACTTTATTGTAAAAATCCCACGTATAGAGACGTTACATGTAACGTCTCTACATTATTTATATTTGTATGTAGCTAATTACATCTATACATTCTATAACGCCTCTATATTTAGATATATAACGTTCTATTTGTATAGAAACATTGTTACTCTTCAACCAAATTTATTGACTAAATTTATTAATTATTGTAATATAGTTATAAGTGCTATAAAAAAATAACCTTGTAATTAAACAGCAAAGCTACTACCAAAGAATTTTATGTCAGTAGTAGTTGAGGTGCAATTTTATGTATAACTTTGATGATGTTTTAGAAGGAATTCCCGATATATAGCTATTGGTAGATAGCTGTAATGAAGCTTGCTATTGAGACTAAAGCAGTGCATTTCTATGAAGAAGTGGCAAAATCTAATGTACTGTTGATAGTATTACTGCTATGAGAATTAGAAATTGAACAAATAATAATAGCAAGCGTTTCAAGCATTTTTGAAGTCGTAGGTAATACCCTGTGCTTCACATCAAGAAAAAGAGACTAGGAAAACTTTCCAATGAGTGGAAATTAAGTAGAGACATCATTCGTATTGTCTCTGGTTTTCTGTAAGAAGCGCGTGGTTATCCACTAGCTTAAGGTCTCGAACTACCAAAATTTTTTATGACTCAGCTAGTAGAAACTATAAAGAAAGATACGTTTGGGGAAGCGACGCTTTTACCCATATCGACAACATTATCAACCAAGCTATCAAAATTTCCAGCGGTTGGACTTGCAGTGTTATGTGCTGCTTGCTTCGGTGTAACGGTTCCAATGACGAAGCAATCGCTTGTTGATTTATCACCTTTAATGATTTTGGTAATTCAAGGTATATCAAGCATTATTTTTTTGTGGTCAGTTGTCTTATATCAAAAAGTTGAGTTACCAAAAAAATCAGTTGCTTGGAGTGCGAGTTTAATCGGTTTTTTAGAACCGGGTTTATCATATATTTTCGCGACTATTGGCTTAAGTATGACGACAGCAAGCAATGCGACACTAATTTCTGTCAGCGAACCAATTATAACTATTGCCTTAGCAGCGGTTTTACTCAAAGAAAAAATTAGTTCACCACTTATTAAATTAGCACTCGTTGCTTGTGTGGGAGTTGGGATGGTCGCATCTCCAAGTATAACTAATATTACAGGTGATTCTTTAACTGGGGATTTTCTTGTAATGCTTGGGGTTGTATGCGCTTCACTATATGCGATTGTAGCTCGACCTTTACTTAAGAAAGTGGCGCCGTTAGTTTTAGTAGCGCTTCAACAGTCGTTTGCACTGGCTTGGTTTGTACTAATTCTTACAATATTGCAGTTGATGGGTCAAAACCCCATTAACTTAGGGCAATTTCATTTTGAAAGTGTCTTGCTAGCAATTATTTCAGGTATTGTCGGACAAGGTTTGGCGTTTTGGCTATATTTACTCGCACTACGAACATCTGGTGTGAGTGTAACTTCGCTATATCTAACGCTTATTCCATTATTTGGTGTTGCGACTGCTTATGTAACGCTTGGAGAAAGACTTTCGTTAATTCAGACTTTAGGTGGTGGACTTATTCTTGTAGTTGTGCTGTTTATATCTCAGTTACCTGAAGCGAAGCATTAGAGAAACTAGAGAAACCGGGTTTCTTTGCAAAATCGTTCTTTCATTGCAAGACATTTAGTAAAGAAACCCGGTTTCTAGTATTCTTGTAGAATAAATATTTCTCCCTGATTCATGAGCGAAGAAGTACGTGCTATTTTTAACCGCATTGCTCCTGTCTATGACGAACTTAACGATAAGCTAAGTTTTGGGCAGCATCGGGTTTGGAAAGAAATGACGGTGAAATGGAGCCAAGCTAAACCTGGTGATACATGTGTTGATTTATGCTGCGGTAGTGGCGATATCTCGTTACGGTTAGCGCGTCGTATCGGGACGGGAAAGGTATACGGAGTTGATTTTTCGAGTGAGTTACTAGCTATAGCAGCATCGCGGACAAAAAGTTTGTACAAGCAACCCCCAGTTACTTGGATAGAAGGTGATGTTCTAAATTTACCATTTGAGGATAATTTCTTCGATGCTGCGACAATGGGGTATGGGCTACGAAACGTTGGCGATATTAAGCGCTGCTTACAAGAAATTTATCGTGTTTTAAAGTCAGGCGCCTCATGTGCGATATTAGATTTTCACCGTCCCAGTAACCCAATAATGCGCTCTTTTCAGCAATGGTATCTAGATAATTTAGTTGTGAGTACCGCTACACAAATGGGATTGAAGCAAGAATATGCTTATATCAGTCCTAGCTTAGACCGTTTCCCTATTGGTAGCGAACAAGTTGCCATCGCGCGCCAAGTTGGTTTTGCTTCTTCCACACATTACCCAATTGCAAACGGTATGATGGGAGTATTGGTCGTTAAAAAGTTATGAGTTAGGAGTTATAAGTTATGAGTTATGAGTAAGATTGATAGAAATTAATACTAAAAAACTATTTTTCTTGATTTTTGAATCCTAACTTTTAACTCCTAACTCCTAACTTTTAACTCCTAACTCTTAACTTCTAACTAAATTTCCCTTGGATTGGTCTCATCTCTGGCTTTACGTGTCCCCCCCGGTTCTCGGCGGAATTATTGGTTACTTCACCAACGATGTAGCCATCAAAATGCTATTCCGTCCTTACCGCGCGCTTTATATCGGTACTAAGCGTATCCCGTTTACTCCTGGTTTAATACCTCGTAACCAGGAACGTCTTGCTAAAAATATTTCGGATACGATTATGGGGTCATTATTGACACCTCAAGAATTGCAAAATTTGGCGCGGCGCCTTTTGCAAACACATCGTGTTGAGAATGCGATTCTTTGGTTGCTGCAATCAGCACTCGAACAAATAAAATTTGACAAAGACCAGAAAAGCGCCAAAATTCTAGCGAGTATTTTGCGTGATTTACTCGGCGAGTCTTTACCGCGTCTGCTCAAGACTTTAGCGCGTCGCGAAGATTTTTTAGAGACGCAAATCAACCAAATATTCGATCAAGTATTACTCGAATTTCAGCTTAACGACGAACAAGCTAAACGTCTTGCTGATTGGTTGCTGCAAGTTGTTTTACCCCCTGATACTATTCGGTCGGCAATCGTTGATTTTTTAACCGACCGCACGATACAAACTATAGATGAGAGTTTTCGCGAAAAAACCAGTGGTACTTACTGGGTGGTGGCGAACTTATTTGGGTTACGAAATACCTTAACCCGTTTGAGAACTTTTTGCCTCGACGAAAAAGACGCAACAAACACCCGCTTACGCGAACTCACTCAAGATTTAAACGTCAACGACCGCATTAAAAGATTTTTGCTCGACCTATCGCTACAAAATCTCCCTATCGCCACAGTTCGCCAATTACGCAAAACCACACGCGAGAGTGTTCGCCATTATTTGCAAACCAGTGGTGGAGAATTGTTACAAGGACTAAGCGACTCAATGGACTGGGACAACATCGCAGCAGTACTTATTACTCGTTTAGGCACCTCACCAGTAGTAAGCGCTTCGCTCGAAACCGTCAGTAAAGAACTTGCGTTAGTTCTCGAAAAATATTTAGAAAGAGATTTAGAAAAAATCGTAGCTCAAGTAATACCCATTCTATCCATCGACCAAGTTATCATTGACCGCGTAAAATCCACATCACCTGCCGACCTTGAAGCAGCCATCGAAGGAATCGTCAAAAACGAATTGCAAGCCATCGTAAGTCTAGGTGGTATTTTAGGGTTCGTCGTCGGCTTACTTCAAACAGCCCTACTTTTATTCAGTGGGTCGTAAGGCGCCTCTTATTGAATAAATATTATCTTATTGGATAAACATCATCTTGTGGGATGGGCGTCCGCGCGCGAGTCCCATCCCCACCCAATTTTAAAGAAAATATAAAGACACTGGTACTATATTTTAAAGTCTTGATAAAGTTGAGATTTGATTGAAAAATCCAGGCTAAACAAGAAATTTTCCGAAAAAAAGGTTTGACAGCCGCTAAAATACGTTGTTTCTCGAATAAAAGTTGGGAATTCTTCTGTTGGAAAGTTCACCCGCAGACACGCGCGGATGAGTGGTTACAATGTCAAAGAGGAATTTTATGTTCGCAGTACATAACTATTGCAGACCCTGGTTTGTATGTTCAGGCACCGCAATTAAAGTAATGAAGTAGTTGAGATATCTGCATGATAGATTTACTCCCAAACGTAGAAGAAATTAGCGAGATTCATAGTTCGATTACTCCGAGTAATCACATTGGTGCTTTTAGATGCAGTCTCGTTAGTTGCTGCATAGAAGTTAGCGATACATTTCGGTACTCCAATTCAGTCACCCTGGACACAAGAAGTATCTTTTCTATTACTGAATGTAACTGTTGAACTTACTATCTTCGTAACTTCAGGTTTATACAAAGCGGGTACTAATCGTCGTAACTATACGCGCGTTATTAAAGCCATTTCAGATTTGAAGATTTTGTTTAAAACTGTTGGGTTGTGTTTAATAAGACTGGTGCTTATTAAATAATTGATAGATGTGTGTTGGGAAGCGAAAAAGCGCTACACCCAACCTACAATCATAGTGAACCTGCTGTGTCTGGCGCCACTATTTCTCCACTGCCGATTTCGAGTATCATGTCTTGGTCGGTGATTAATTCACTTAGTTCTTTTACTTGTAAGTTCATATCTTCGCAAGCTTTTCGTAAGTCTCTGGCAAACTCGTTTAAATTATCGCCATAACCGCATTGTCGTGCGGCGGTTTGTATTCCTTGTTTGGCATTCGCACGCGCGCAGTCTACTAGTTCTGTGCCTTGTAATTTTTCTAGAGATGCCATAGTTTTTTCCTTATTTATATTTCGCCATTTTGATTAAACTAACTATTATTATTTATTAAGTCTTCTCTCTTACGGTTGAAATTTCGGTGATTTTAGTGTAAGAGGAATTGACCTTTATATAGAGTAATCCCCCCTAGCCCCCCTTGATAAGGGGGAACAAGAGAGAGAATTTTTAGTCCCCTCGACCAAGAAGTTTCTTAGTCCCCTCGATCAAGAAGTTTCTTAGTCCCCTCGATCAAGAAGATTTTTAGCCCCCTTTATTAAGGGGGGTTGGGGGGATGATAATTACCCATTAACAACGGCGCCACCATTTGGATGCAATACTTGACCTGTTATGTATGATGAGTCGTCTGAGGCTAGGAATACATAGCTTGGCGCCACTTCTTCGGGTTGCCCTGCTCGCTGCATTGGTACTTGTTTTCCAAAGTTGGCTACTTTTTCTTCAGGGAATGTTGCGGGAATTAATGGTGTCCATATTGGGCCAGGTGCAACACCGTTAACGCGAATTCCTTTTTCTACTAAGTTTTGCGATAAGGAACGGGTGAAAGCTACAATGGCACCTTTGGTAGAAGAATAGTCAAGTAGTTCAGGACTACCTTTATACGCTGTAACTGAAGTTGTGTTAATAATTGCACTGCCTTCGTGTAAATGCTTCATGGCTGCTTTGGTCATGAAGAACATTGAAAAAATGTTTGTACGGAAGGTTTTTTCTAATTGTTCTTCGGTAATATCTTCTATACTTTTTTGCGGATGCTGTTCGGCAGCGTTGTTTACTAAAATATCTAGCTTGCCAAATTCGTCTACAACTTGCTGAACTGCTTGCTGGCAAAATGATTCTGAGCCAATATCCCCTGCTATTGTAATCGCGCGACCACCGTATTTCTCAACTAAATGTTTTGTTTCTTTGGCATCTTCGTGTTCGCTTAAGTAAAGAATTGCTACGTTGGCACCTTCTTTAGCATACGCTATTGCAACTGCACGCCCAATACCACTGTCGGCGCCTGTAATTAATGCAACTTTATTCTCTAATTTACCACTACCTCGATATTTTGAATCATCGGCTTGGGGTTTTGGAGTCATTTGCGCTTCAGACCCTGGTAACTCTTGAGATTGTGGTGGTTGTAATTGTTCTTGTGGCATAACAAAACTTAAAATTAATTAACTATCAGCCGCAATTAAAAACTAAGCCTTGGATTGATTACTCTCTCCAAGGTAATAAAGATGTGTGTGTGTTCCCATAATGTGCATTGCTAGTTACTACTGGTATTCAACAATTAAGGTAAAATTGCTTTTTATTGCCTCACACCAAAAATTATACTTTCGCAACCGTCAACGCTATCTACTCAACAAGCCCATCGCAATCAAGGATTGTTTGTAAATTTATGTTTAAAATTTAAACTCTTTTTTAAATTAATTAATCGTTCTTCTGATATAGACAAATAATAAAAAAATTCTAAATATCTCAACCTTGAGATATAAGAAACCAGGTTTCTAGCCAAAATTTTTGTTTATATTACAAGATATGACATAATAAACCTGGTTTCTAGGGTTTTTTTGGGTAGAAACTAGGTTTATAGCCAAAATCGTTGTTGTTATTACAAGTTATGACAAAGAAACCTGGTTTCTTGGGTTTTTTGAGCAAAAGTGCTTCTTTAGAGTAATTGCTTTCCTCAGATAAATGCTCCAGATTTATATAATGTGACTTAAACACAGCAAGCATCCGCGCGTTTGTCGAGGTATACCTTTGTGTTGAGCATCTAATTGGGAGTATATGAGTGAGGCACAAGTGCTATGCAAACCTTTGATAGTAGTTCGCATGTGATAGCGCAGGTTGATACATTCCGTGAATTGCAAACAGCTTTGCGCGACCGTTGGAAAACCATTGAGTTATTCGATAACAGCGATGCTGATATCCTTGTCATTCCTTCGTTGAGTATCGACCAACGCGAACTCATGAAGATTGAAGGTTGTGAACATTATGAAGAACGATTATTATTCTCTTTAATTCGGTTAAGAAATCCTCGGACACGGTTAGTTTACGTGACTTCAATGCCATTGCATCCGAGTGTTGTTGATTATTATTTACAGTTATTGCCAGGAATTCCATTTTCTCACGCACGTAACCGTCTGTTACTACTATCTACTTACGACTCATCGCAAAAACCCCTCAGTCAAAAAATTTTAGAACGTCCCCGTTTGCTTGAGCGGATTCGTCAAGCTTTGCGTTTAAACAAGTCATTTATTACGTGCTATAATTCTACCGATTTAGAGGCTGAATTATCTATAAAGTTAGGTGTCCCTTTATACGCTGCGGCTCCCGACTTACAGATATGGGGAACGAAAAGCGGTAGTAGACAAATTTTCGCAGAGTCAAATGTGCCTCATCCCGATGGAAGTGCTTTGGTTAAAACTGTAGATGAGTTAGCGGAAGTTGCGACACAGTTGTGGGAACGTCAACCAACATTACAACGTATGGTTGTTAAACTCAACGAAGGTATTTCTGGTGAAGGTAATGCTTTGTTGGACTTACGACCAATATCTCATATGGCGCCACCAAACGAGACACATTCATCTCGTGTTGCAGCAATTAAAGAAAATTTCCTGCTACTGCGCTACCAAGCAAGCCAAGAAAGTTGGGATAATTTTTCTGGACGTATTGCAGAACTTGGCGCCATCGTCGAAGCTTTTGTAGAAGGAGAAATTAAACGTTCTCCTAGTGTACAAGGACGCATTACTCCCACAGGAGAGGTAGAAATTTTATCTACTCACGACCAAATACTAGGTGGACCCGATGGACAAATATACTTAGGTTGTGAGTTTCCAGCAGACGAAGTATACAGGTTGCGCTTACAGCAGTTGGGTTTAAAAGTTGGTCAGAATTTAGCAAAAAAAGGCGCCTTAGAGCGTTATGGTGTTGACTTTATTACCGTCCAAAAAGAAAATGGCGAGTGGGATATTCAAGCAATTGAAATTAACTTGCGAAAAGGTGGTACAACTCACCCATTCATGACTTTAAAACTACTAACGAACGGTCGTTATAACCCTTCAACTGGATTATTTTACAGCCAACAAGGGCGCCCAAAATACTATATTGCCACCGACAACCTACAAAAAGACCGTTATAAAGGGCTATTGCCGAATGACTTGATGGATATTATTGCTCATCACCGCTTGCACTTTGACTCTGGTACCGAGACAGGAACAGTATTCCATTTAATGGGCTGTTTGTCACAGTTTGGTAAATTAGGTTTAACAAGTATTGGTGACTCGCTGCAAGAGGCTGAAGAGATTTACAATAAGGTTGCGAAAGTTTTGGATGCAGAAACTAGCAATAAAAATCGTGATTTTTCTAGTATTTCAGAGTATGCTTTGCCAATTAATTGGGAAGAAGCTTAAATTTGCAACGGATGAATTATTAATAGTAAGGTGGGCACTGCCCACCCCCTACGCCAATTGTGATTTAAAGTGTTCTGCTAATACTTGTACATGGGGTTCTAAGACGCATGTGTAATGATTACCAGGAACATCAATGATTGTTATATCTTCTGCGTCCATGATAGAGAAGAATTCTACCCATACGAGGGTTGGGTCAGGCGCCATAATATGCTTTTCTTTAGCTCTAAATACGGTGACTTTTCCTGGGTATGGCTGTTTGACGTAAGAATAAGTTGCTTTTAGGGTGCCAACTAATACATCGACGATGCGTCGGTTTTGTTGGCTTTGATTTGATGGTGGTAATATTTTGGCTTCTACTGCTTTGTCAAGGATGTAGTCGATTTGTTCAAGAGCATTCAAGTGCTTCATTTCATTACTGTTTACCAAATTATCCTGACCTAACATTCCACCAAAATACCTCGAAAGGGCGCCAACTAAATAAGGAGCGTCAATTTTCTTGTTTTTATCTAAGAGAATTGGAACATAGGAGTCTATTATCGCTAACAAAGAGACTTCATGTCCCATTTTGTGTAATTGCTGCGCTATTTCATACGCCACAACTCCCCCAAATGACCACCCACCAATATAATATGGCCCATTTGGTTGAAACTTTTGAATTGCTTCAATATACACGCTAGCCATATCCTCGACTCGCGTTAAAGGTTCTTCTCCATTAAATCCTTGTGCTTGTAAGCCATAAAATGGTTGGTCGTTACTTAGGTACTGCGCTAATTTCAAGTAGCTCATAACATGACCACCTGCGGGATGTACGCAGAAAAATGGCGCTTTGTTACCTTTTGGCTGGATAGGAATTAGGGGGGAGTTATCAAAAGTATCTGTGGTATTAAGAAGTAGAGCAAATTCTTCAATAATAGGATTGGTGAGTAGTGTTGAAATCGGTAATTCCTTACCAAACTGCTGCCCAATCGCTGCTATCAAGAATATTGCTGAAAGAGAACTTCCACCAATTTCAAAGAAGTTATCTTTAATACCTATTGGTTGAATGTTTAAAATCTCTGACCACACTTTTGCGAGTCTGTGTTCGGTGTCATTGCGCGGTGCGATAAATTCATCGTGTTGGCTAAAGCTTGAAGCTGTTGGCTTTGGCAAAGCACGACGGTTTACTTTTCCACTCGGTGTTAAGGGTAATGCCTCTAATATCACAAAAGCTACGGGTATCATGTAATCTGGTAGCCTTTGTCTCAAAAAATCACGCAACTTGCCTGGAGTTGGTTCGCAATTTGTAGTAATATAAGCTACTATTTGTTTTTCTGATGATTGTTCGCAACGGGTAATGACGACTGCTTCTCGCACTTCTGGATGAGCAGATAACGCGTTTTCTATTTCTCCTAGTTCAATCCGAAAACCCCGAATTTTTACTTGGTTGTCTATTCGACTAATGTATTCAATAGTGCCATCATGTAGATAACGAGCTAAGTCTCCAGTTTTATAAAAACGCAAACCTGGTAATAAAGGATTAGCAATAAACCGTTCGCTAGTTAAATCAGGACGGTTAAGATAGCCACGCGCAACTCCTGCACCACCTATATATAATTCGCCGCTTACTCCTATTGGTACTGGTTGGAGATGCTGATCTAATATGTAAATTTGTGTGTTAGCAATGGGACGACCGATAGGCACTAAAGCATGAGATAACTTATCGGCTTCTACTTTGCAAACAGTTGACCAAATAGTAGTTTCAGTCGGTCCATATAAATTCCATACTGATTCACCTTTGTCTAATAAATGCTGCGCCAACTCACTTGTTAAACCTTCACCACCACAAAGAATTTTTAATCCCTCAGAACCACTCCATCCAGTTGCGAGTAACATTCGCCAACTCGCTGGCGTGGCTTGCATTATCGTAGCACCACTACTATTAATTAGCTCTAACAGGCGCCTCCCATCACTAGCTATTTCTCGGCTAGCTAATACTACAAGAGCGCCAGTAATTAAAGGTAAATATAACTCTAAAGCGGCAATGTCAAATGATACTGTAGTAACTGCCAATAGTACATCTGATGCTGTTATTCCAGGTTCATGCTGCATCGATTTTAGAAAATTTACCACACCGCGATGAGGAATTTCTACTCCTTTCGGTTTGCCTGTTGAACCAGAGGTGTAAATAACATATGCTAGATTTTCGGCGGTCGCACATGGCGCCAAGTTTTCTTGGCTATGGGTAGCAATATGTTCTTGGTGTGTTTGTAAACAAATTATTTTCCTTTGTTCATTATCACAAAAGAACTTTGCATTATCAGTCAGCAATACTGGCGCCTGAGAATCAGATAATATTAATTCTAAACGTTCTTGTGGATAACCTGGGTCTAAAGGTAGGTAAGCCGCGCCTGCTTTGAGGATAGCTAAAAGTCCTACTACCATTTCTAAAGAACGCTCAATGCAAATACCAACCAATACCCCTGGTTTAACTCCCAGTGTTTGTAAATAGTGTGCTAGTTGATTTGCACAGGAGTTTAGTTCACGATAAGTAAGCTCTTTAGAAGCAAATGAAACCGCTACTGTATCTGGTGTTCGCTCGACCTGTGCCTCAATTAATTGATGAAGAGTTGTAAAATCACAATCTTTTTCAGTTGCGTTCCACTCAATCAGTATTTCGTCTCGTTCCCTCTCACTCAACAATGATAACTGGGCTACTGCTTGTTCTGGATTTGATACAATACTTTCCAGTAACTTTTGGAAATGCCCACTGAACTGAGCAACTGTTATTTTATCTAATAAATTGCTGTTATATTTAAAATTGCACAGTAATGAATCAGAAGTGTCGATGACTTCCAAGCATAAATCGAATTCTATATTCTCCTGGGGTGGTTTCTGGTACTCTAGTTCAACTTGGTAAGTAAATAAAGCTTGACAAATAGGTTTTGGGCTTGAATTATACTTTGACTGTAATTGTTTTACCAATGAACCAAAGGGATAATCTTGATACTCGCTTATTTCTGAAACAGTATCACTTACTTGGATCAAAAAGGTTTTAAATGAGGTAGTTTCCGAAATCAAATCTTTTGAAACGACTACGTTAGAGTTAAGCTTAGTGAGTAGCAAACCAACAATAATTTCTTTCTCACTTGTGTAACGGTAAAGCAAAACTTTAAATGCTGCTAACAAAGCGTTATCAATGCTGACGCTTTCATTATTTGCCAGTTGTTTAAGTAACCCAGTTAGTTTATTATTGATTACAAACTTATAAGAAGCGCAATTATATTTTTTAGTAGAACGAGGTAAATTAGTAGGAAATTCGAGTACAGGTAATTCTGCGGATAGATGTTTTTCCCAATATGCTTGAAGTTTTGACATAGAAGACATAGAAATTGATACTTTCAGGGTGACGCTGCTAAGAATTTAATCTATTATAAAGTTTAATGGCTTAATTAAATCAGGTAACTATCAAATCAGGTGACTAATGTCCAACACAACTAGGCAAGATTCGATGACAATACAGCAACTTATTGGCATCATGGTTCTGTTTTACTTAATTCAAACTTATGGATGTAATCCAGGACTTTTCGGTCTTCCGCTGACCATTTATCTCAAAGAGAATCTTGGACTTTTACCAGCACAGTTAGCAACCTTTAGCAGTCTCATTTTCTCTCCCTGGTTAGTTAGACCAATTTACGGAATGATTGGAGATGCTGTTTCATTATTTGGTTACCAGTTCAAAAGCTACTTTTTTATTTGCTATGTGCTAACGCTTGCTGTCTTATTAGGGTTAGGTATATTTCAAGTTAACACATATTGGGTGCTGGCGATTAGTCTAATTTTAGTTAATTTTTTCATAGCCTTTAGCGACGTACTAACAGATAAAATAATGGTCGTTCAGGGTCGGATTTTAAACAACACGGCTCGCTTACAGGCAATTCAATGGACTTCTTTAAGTTTTGGTCAAGCTCTACTGTATTTTGTTGGCGGCTGGTTTGCTCAAAATTCTAATTTATCAATGGCGTTTATATTTACTGCAATTGTACCATTGATTGGTTTAGTTGCAACCTTCATATTACTTGCAGATGAAAAAAAGGAGCGTAACACTGTTCCAGTTAAAACTAATTTAAAAGCTGTTTGGTTAGCAGTAAAATCACGACGTTTCCTTGCTGTTATAGCTTTTATTGCTTGCCTTCAGTTTACTCTTGTGCCACCACTAGTAAATTACCTTGTCTATTACTACAAGGATGCTTTGAGTTTTGACTCTCAATTTATAGGTATTTTGGGTACATTTGAAGCTTTGTCTAATGGTATAGGCGCCCTCATGTTTGGTATCTTTGCCTTTAGGATTTCGCGAAAACTGTTGTTAAATTTAGCAATTGGGTTTACAGGTGCCTCTACAATTGGTCTATTATTCATAACTAATGCACAAAGCGCTATGCTGGTTAGTGTATTTTTTGGATTTTTTTCAATGATAGCCATGCTGGGTGTCTTGGAAATTGCAGCAAGGTCTTGTCCTGTTGGTGTAGAAGGCGCCACCTATGCAATACTAATGTCAGTGTATCAGTTGGTTAGACAACCTGGGCCTATTTTGGGAGGTTACTTATATGGTTGGGGAACTCCAGTTTACGTTCTTGTCATTATTAGTGCCGTATTTACGATATTTTGCTGGCTTCTAATTCCTTTGCTGAAGTTAGAGCAAGAGTAGTTGGTTTCATATCTCGGATGTTACACATGTTTCCAAAAGCAGTGAGTATCTTTCGCTTCTGTGCAGTATTCAGTCTACTATGAGCAACTTGTAGGTTATCGATGAGAAGAATATCCCCTTGCTTCCATTGAAAAATAGCTGCATTTTTCCATTCAGCTTTTCCCAATTCCTTTGCTTCTGCTTCGGTCATTGTTGTAGATTCATTGTTACGGTTGACAAAATATGCATTCAAGGTGCTAGTTCGTTTTTGCGAACCATCAACAACAGTCGCTGCTGTTGTTAATCTTTGCTGATATTCTTTATACAACGAAGCTGGTAGCCAATTGTAATAGAGCTTTTTGCCTAACGAATACCGTTGACTGATGTTTTTATACCATTCTCTACTTACTAAACAATCAACAATGCTAAGGCAAAAGCAGAGTCGGGATGTTCTTGGGTGACTAAATAAAGTAATATAAGAACACTCAAAATTTAAAGAGCCATCTTCTTCCCAGTTAAAATCAAATTCTTGTTCAGTGAGAAGTTTACTAATCTCCTCTCTCGATAGTCCCTCAAAGACTAATCCTAGTAGATGTTCAGGAACATATCGCACAAATCGCTGCGGATAATTGGCAATTTTGTGTTGTAAACTCGGAGATAAGTCGTTAAATAGTTTTTCTGTATTTATTATCGGAGTTTCACCATATACGTCTGGTTGTACTTGACAAAAAAAAGCAAGTATATTAGGGCGCCAAGGTACCATATTCAGTTCATTATGAGGAGCAATAATGGTATCCGGTGGAGCTTCTGAAGAAGTGAAGACCTTATCGGTTATTCGTACACGATGAGCGCTACCAAAGTGGTAAACTGACTCTAACTGGATATTTAATAGCTCTAAAACTTTTTGAAATTGATTACCATCCTCAACTTCAAATCCTCGAAACAAAACGGCGCCGTATTTATCTAGTAGTTTATTAAACTCGGCGCCGTTTTCACCCAGTAATCGTAACAGATGTGCAAAAGATTTTTCTTGTACTGGCTCAATTACTAAAGGTAGCTCTTTTTCATTAGTGCTGTATGTTTTTTCGTCATCTCGTAAAAACCTGAATTTTATGTCTTTTGAAATAGAAATTGGAAAATTTTGCATGTTTATAGTGTAAAGCTAAAAAATGCACCAGTTAATAAAATAATAACTTTAATCGTTCCAATTTCCATACCTCCACTAGGCTGATTCTGCTTCTGTCTTAATAGCAGATTGGCTGGTTGAAGTTATACATACCCCTACCAAAATTACACCAAAACTGACCAAAGTAACCCAGCTAGGACTTTCCGAAAAAATCACCCAAGCTTCTTGGGTGCTAAGAACGGGAACAAACAAATCGCATAAGGAAACAAATCCTGAAGTTAACCAATTGAGTGAATATGCGTAAAGTCCCAGCCCTAGTATTTGGCATATCAATGCTAGTGAAATTACGTAAATCCATTCATGCAATGAATGGGGGAAAATCTGACCTTCTGTAAGTATGACGATAGGAAAAAGCAAAATCGTGCCAATTGCAGAACACCAAGTCATAATAACCACCGGACTCAATTGAGTTCGTAGTTGCTCTACTAAAAGTGGGTATAAGCCAAGAAAAACGGCTGATAGTATTGCCGCTAAATCTCCTTGTAGTTTGTCAGTAGCAGCTTCGGTAAAATCATGGTATGCCAAGAGGCAAGCTCCTGTTATTGCTACGAACATACCGCTAAGGAATTTACTATCAAAGCGCTTTCCCCAAATCAACCACCCCCCACAAACTGTGAACAGTGGCGCCAAATTGTGCATAAGGGTAGAGTTCGCGACGCTGGTATGAGCTAAAGACCAAGCCCAAAGAGCTAGAGTGGCAAACATCACAACTCCAACTCCTATCAAGAGCAAGATTTGCCGGATTGTGTAACGTTGCGGTAATTCCGGTTGACTACCCGACAGTTGCCTGCGTGCTGCTGTAAATTGATTCCACAGCACAAAAGCGACAGTAGATATCCAAAAACGATTAAAAATTGTAGCGTTAGGACCCAGTTCACCTTCGCTCAAACGGATCAGAATTGGCGAGAAAGATAGAGCTACTAAGCTAAGTAACAAAGAAGCAAGTGCTATGGTCGTTGGTGATGCGAATAGTTGTTCGCCAGGGAGTTTCGATTTAACCTTAAGCATTAATTTCCAATAGATTATCAAATGTATTTGTATTCCTTGCTACTTTGTCGCTTTTGGGGCGTACAAGTATATAATGTCACAATTATTACATATTATTACAATTGTCCGAGTGCAACATATAAAAAAAAATCTGTCAGCAGAGGTAATTAACTACATTTATAGCTATTTTTTATAATTTTCCAAAGAAAATTATAGAAAATCTACAAATATGACAAAAAGGAACCCAGTTTCTTTCCGAAACCGGGTTTTTAGGATGCTCAAGACTTTTTGCTAAATTCCATCACTGTCAGACTAGTTCCCGTGTGAATCACTTGTTCTAGTTGAAACTCACTGGTACTAAACAACTCCTTGTATTCTTCTTCCGTGCGCCAGTAACCCCCTGGATTTGTCACCATCATTTGAACTGCGGCAAGACCTGGGATAGTTCCATCTGGATATTCTACTGGCGCCCCGCGAGGTGGAACAAGTGTTTGTAGAAGTACGACTTTACCTTGTGGAGGAAGAGCTTCTCTACACCGAGCGATTACTTGACGTGCGTCTTCAACACTAAATACAGACAAGAAATACTTCATAACAATTGCCGAAGCACCTTTTGGTAACTCCTCTAAAGCATTTCCGCCAACAACTTGCACGGTATGGCTATCAATTCCTTGACTTGCGAGGAAAGCAGGAGCTATCTCAACTTCATGTGGAAGGTCGAACAATATACCTTTACATCCGAATTTCTTAACAATATGGGCAATTAGTGAACCACGATTGCCTCCAACGTCCATAACTGTATCAAATTGCCCGAAGTCGTAGACCTCAAACAGCGAATCAATTGCTTGATTCGTTAAATAGCTCATGGCATTATTGAACAAATTTTTACTATCGAGGTTTTCCGACATGAAAAACTCGTAGAAATTTTTGCCATGTGCCCTTTCAAAAGCGACTTCCCCTGTTTTCAGCGCACCACCTAATTCTCTCCAGGCATCCCACATACTAGGTTCTGTAATATGTAACAAAAAATGTCCTAAACTTGGCTCTGCATCTGTAACCAGGAGTTCTGAGAGTTCTGTTGCAGCAAATACACGTCCAGGTTTTTCTGCAAACACACCTAGATGAGCTAATGCACGAAGAAGAACATAAAGAGTTTCTACTTTTGTCGAAGTTTGTTCTGCTATCGCTTCTACAGTCATTGGTTCCGACTGTAACAGGTTAGGTATACCTAAATTTGTTGCTATATAAAGACACTGGCTTTGCCAATAGCCATAAATCATCTTAGCAAGTCTATTTGATGCCGAATTGGTACCTAACAAATCTATTTCTCCGTGTCAAAATTTTACATTACTTTACTTTCTATTTATTTTCGTTTTCTCGTCAATACCTGTAAAAGCTTAACAATAGTTAATGAGACACAGTTCGCGTTACCCTGTGTTTAGTACAATCAACTAAGCTAGTGTCTCTTAAACAGTTGTGTCCCAGGTAAACAAGAGTGCGATTCATTGTATAAATCCTGATTGTTTGCGTCCCTATCCGCAACCTTGGGGTAATAAGTTTTGCAATAGCTGTGGCGCCAATCTACAGCTACTTGAACGTTATGTGCCATTGCAAACCCTAGGTTCTGGTGGATTTGCCCAAATTTATACGGTTTGGGATACAATAGCGCAAACCGAAAAGGTGTTAAAAGTCTTAATCGAAGATTCACCCAAAGCACTCGAACTGTTTGTACAAGAAGCAGAAATATTATGTAATCTCGAACACCCTGGAGTTCCTATTGTTGATATTTGCGGGCATTTTCAGGTTGAGTTTTCACACCCCAAACCTCGCAAACTACCATGTTTGGTGATGGAAAAAATTCATGGGTTGACGCTGGAGGAAATTCAAAAGCACTATCCACAAGGTTGTCCTCAAGTATTAGTACTCAACTGGCTGCTTCAAGCGATTGATATTTTAAATCACTTGCATTCGCGTAAAATTATCCATCGCGATATTAAACCCTCTAATATTATGCTACGTACTGGCGCCTTTTCTCGTGGGGCGGTACGTGGAGACCAGCTAGTATTAATTGACTTTGGTGGAGTCAAGCAAGTTAGTTCGGCCTTGCTGCGGTTTCCTAGTCGCTCAACGCGGTTGTTTTCGTCGGGTTATAGTCCCCCAGAGCAGCTAACTGGTGCTAACGTTGGGCCCCAAGCCGATTTTTATGCGCTTGGTCGAACGATGATAGAATTACTTACTGGGAAAAACCCAGCAGATTTGGAAGACCCTGTTACAGGAGAGTTACGCTGGCGCCATTTAGTTGACGTTAAACCCAAATTGGGCGATTTACTCGACGAAATGGTTAAATACGATGTCCGCTCTCGTCCGGCATCCGCTACCGTTATCCAAAAAAGACTCGCTAGTATTTCTCAAGCGGCGCCTGCTATATCATTATTTTCTCAGGTTGGGCAAAACGTTCAGAAAAAATTTACTCAAATTACCCATCAAGTTAATAACACCGCATCACCGTTATCTAACTTCTGGCAGCGGTTAAAAGGTACAAGCGTACAAATAACTACTGCATTCGCACAAGCTACTTCTCAAACGGTACTTTTTACAGTCAAGACGTTTATTAATACTATTCTCGCTTGTCTCAGTACTACTTGGGCAATGCTCCTCGCTGCAATTGGCGCGTGTATTGGTACAATCGTTGGTTTACTACTCGCGAATAACACCATCTGGGGAAAACAACTTTCTGTATATATTGCTAACCAACTTCCAGGCGTGTTGAATAATACAAGCAATGTGTCAGGGTCAGAAATAATATTATTTGCGGTTGCTGGTTTAGGAACCTCATGGGCACTAACTATTAGCGGTGCATTTGGACAAAGGCGCCGTTACTTCATCGCTTTAATTACAAGTATTATTGGCTACAGTTTGGGATGGGTAGTATTAGCTGGTATTAGTGTACCCAGTGCAAATCTTCCTTACTCAGTTACAGCCGAAGGATTAATGGGGTTGATATTAATCGCGGTTTCTTTGCTAACTCTTGGTTTAGGACTACGTAGTCATCACATAGTTTATGCACTAACTAGCGCTTTCGGTACAGCCTTAACTTTTGCTTTACTAATTAATCTTGGTATTTTGTCACCTAGCTTATTCAACTTTCTACTCTCTACAGAAGCATCTCAACTGGCGCCTAAAGTTATCTTTTTTAGCTTGCTAGGTATTTTCAACAGCTTTTACCTAGCTATAAGTCATTATTTAGTAGTTCCTTGGTTAAAGCTTTTAGGTTGGAAATAATAAAAAGATAATATGAATATCATAAAATAATATGAATATCATAAAATATTTATCCCCCAGTCATTATCTGACCGGGGGATTACATAAGGCTTAGACTATAGAGTTTCTGTATAATTAGCAGTTATGTCCATTCTAATCTCTACGTGCAATATTCGGTGGTTCAAACACGCGAATTTATAGTATTTTTACATAGTTTTTACAGACTCTTCATGTTTACATGCGCCTCATCTGTAATACGCACAAGCGTTACTGAGGTTTTCTGTTTGTTAGATTACACTTATCGTACAAAAACAACCTATGTCAGTGTATAGTTTATACTTATTTTACTATTTCTTTACATTTTCTTTATTCCTATTGTTTGCGAAAAAAGTCGTATATGTTAAGTATGGCTATACGCACGATTGGTAAAATTCTAAAAATATGCTACATAAACAACATACAATTTTTGCTACTTTAGCGGTTTTAGCTTGTTTGGGATTAACTCAACAAGCCAAAGCAGTCAACCAACAAGATTTAGAGCAGTTTAAGGCTACTGGTGTGTGTTCTCGCTGTGACTTGAGCGGCGCCGACTTAAGCTCTGCTAATCTAACTAGGGTGATTTTACGCGATGCCAACCTCAAAGGCGCCAATTTTAGCGGCTCAAACTTAACTGGTGCCGACTTAACTGGTGCAAATCTGGAAGGTGCTATATTAAGTAATACAAATCTTACTGCTACTTCTTTCACAGGTGCCTTATTAAAGTCAGCATCCCTAGAAAATGCCAATATGAGGTTTACTAGCATGATGGGCGCCAACTTGGAGGGTGCAAACCTTAAAGGATCAACCAGCATGATGGTAAACATGCGAGGCGCCAACTTTCGTTTAACAACCTTGTCTAACGGTCTAGTTACTGGTGATAAGCCTTATGGTTGGTCATTACAACGTCCTCAAAAACGTGATTGCGAAAAATTCAATATTGAGAGGGGCGCGCGCGGTAGCGTTTGTTCAACCGAGCAAGTAACCGAGGAAACTACAGAAAGACGCGAATAATTATATTAACGGTAGGGTGGGCAATGCCCACCTTATTCGCTTATCATACTTTGCCATAAAATACAATATATTTAATAATTATTTAATTATTTGGTTTCGATAACTAATACTAATATTTAGATTGGTAAATATGTCACCTAATAGAGTTAATCTGAATTTTGTAGTTAGTAGCGAAAAATAACTTCACATCCAATTTGGCTGATATTACTCATGTAAGCGCGGTCAATGCGGCAGTTTTTGCTGCAAATTATTTCTGTTTTTAGCTAAATGAGGTCAAAAGTGAATGCTTAAAGGCAGCGAACTGAATATTAATCAGGGCTGTAATCTCAAGTGGAAGTTAGGAGATAAAAATAAACTATTTTCCACGGTACAGATATTACTAGTGATTACGTTAGAGGTTCCACAGTAAACATATTTAGTATTACTAGGAACAGAAGCAAAACATTAATATTTTTATTCCCTATTGTCCAAATTTAGGGCATTAGAAACCGGGTTTCTGTTTGATTTGGGATAATTTTAGTACGTAGTCTGTTCTGTTGAGTTTTAATGGTTGTCGGGTTAATCACTATTGGCAAAAATCCTAGATTTTACTAGGATAATAGCTGGTGTTTTAGCAAAAATCTCTGAAAATATACATTTTACTCTTGACTAGTCTACAAATTTTCAAGAAATATCTCTCGCTCCCGCAATTATATGTTATATGAAATCTTTGCACGTACACAATGTATAAAAATATTTGCGTGTACACAAGAAGCAATCTGAATATAAAAACTAATTGTTTAAGGGAAAATATTATCAACGCGCGTTGACATGTGAGAAACCGCTGCTATCGTCATTGCAAGAAGAGGAATGAATCTAACAGAAAAACTACCTAGCTCCGTGTCCGCTTATCTTGGAGTGAATCCAAGAAAACACGTATGGAGCAGTTGGTCACAATTTAAAAAGTGTCAAAGCACAGTAATCAAGTCTAGGCATGATTACTATAGTGTCTCTAACTGGGGACTATTGGTCAAGGCTGAAGTCGAGCGAGTAGCTTTCCAAGGTAAAAGTCGGGCTTCTTCCAAGTGCAAACGCTAATAGTTTTTGGCGCTAAAGATATACCGTGGGCTTTTACTATGAGAACTAGATTTTCGTAGATTTTTAGAAGCGGTGACTGACGTTAAAGCAAAGTATTTTCAATTTTTCGATTGTCAATTATTAAATCAAGGACGAGAGATATGGGTATACCTCACGCATCTTTTACAGCGACTGAAAAAGCGTTTCACGTTACTGGGTATGAAAAAATAGACTTCAGTCTAGAGTATGTCAACGGTGCATTTGATATTAAAAATACTGAAGTGGCAGACAGCTACCAACCGTTTGGACGCTGTTTGGCAGTGGTTGATGCGAACGTTAACCGTTTGTATGGAGAGCAAATTTGCGCTTACTTCCGTTATTACGACATTGATTTGACGGTACATCCTGTTACTATTACCGAACCTGCAAAGACGCTAGCGACGTTTGAATCGGTTGTAGATGCGTTTGCTGATTTTGGTTTGATTCGTAAAGAACCAGTTTTGGTAGTGGGTGGTGGACTAGTTACTGATGTAGTGGGTTTTGCTTGTTCTGCGTATCGTCGTAAAACTAACTATATCCGTATTCCGACAACGCTTATTGGTTTAATTGATGCAGGTGTGGCAATTAAAGTTGCGGTCAATCACAAGAAGTTGAAAAACCGTTTAGGCGCCTATCATGCACCACAAAAGGTAATTCTTGACTTTTCGTTCTTAAAAACTCTACCTATTGCACAAGTTCGTAACGGAATGGCAGAGCTAGTCAAGATTGCCGTAGTCTCAAATTCTGAAGTTTTTGAACTGCTGTACGAGTACGGTCATGATTTACTACAAACTCACTTTGGTTATGTAAATGGTTCAGAGCATTTACAAGAAATCGCTCATCGGGTGAATTACGAAGCGATTAAAACAATGCTGGAGTTAGAAACCCCTAATTTGCATGAAATTGACCTTGACCGAGTAATTGCCTATGGTCATACTTGGAGTCCTACACTGGAATTGGCGCCGTGCGTTCCTTTATATCATGGTCATGCGGTAAATATTGATATGGCATTATCGGCAACAATTGCATCTCGACGCGGATATATTTCTGTAGAAGAACGTGACCGTATTCTCGATTTAATGTCTCGCATTGGTTTGTCACTTGACCATCCACTACTAGAAGGTGATTTACTTTGGCACGCTACTGAGTCAATTACTCAGACTCGTGATGGGAAATTACGTGCAGCAATGCCAAAACCAATTGGAACTTGCTTTTTTGTCAATGATTTAACTCGTGAGGAGCTTGACGAAGCTGTTGCTGCACATAGAGATATTTGTGCAAAGTTGCCACGTGAGGGTGCTGGTGTTGATGCTTATATTGGCACGGAAGAAATGGAAATGGTGACGGTGTAATAAAATATTGGTTCGGCGCCTTGTATGGGTGGGTATAATAAAACATACGATATCTGTATGGGGCGGGTTTACGGGATTGTGAACATGGTTCTAGGATATTGGTTAACCCGCCCCTACGGTATCCCACATTTGAAATATCAAATTGAAAATTACATGACTACTGCTACTCAAATTAATCAACCGAGAGCTGTTACACCTCATGGTATTTTGGTGGAATTGCTGCAAAGTACATTACAACTCGCGCAAACATCAAATACTTCCGCAGAGCTATTGACTTCACTACAGCACATATATAATCTAGCCGCAGGTTTAGAACCTTATATTGGTGAATATACGACAAATGAATCTGAAGCTTTGACGGCACTTGCACAAAAGACGAATACTGAAGATTGGTCTAAGCGGTTTTCGGATGGTGAAACTGTTCGTCAACTCGAACAAGAGATGTTATCTGGACATGTTGAAGGACAAACGCTGAAAATGTTTGTTTATTTGACTAAAGCCAAACGTGTTCTTGAAGTGGGGATGTTTACTGGTTATTCGGCGTTGGCAATGGCGGAAGCATTACCCAATGATGGTAAGCTTGTGGCCTGTGAAGTTGATTCTTATGTTGCTAGCTTCGCTGAAGCTTGCTTTCAAAATTCGCCTCATGGTAATAAAATTAGTGTAGAAGTGGCGCCTGCTCTTGAAACACTACGTAAGTTAGCTCAAAACGGTGAGTCGTTTGATTTAATTTTCATCGACGCTGATAAAAAAGAGTATATTGAATACTTCCACACCATATTAGACAGCAGCTTACTGGCGCCTGGTGGTTTGATATGTGTTGATAACACATTAATGCAAGGACAAGTATATCTACCTAACGAACAACGTAGTGTTAACGGTAAAGCAATTACTGAATTTAATCAAGTGGTCGCAAATGATTCCCGTGTGGAGCAAGTAATATTACCTTTGCGTGATGGCGTTACTTTGATTAGAAGAATTTGATTATACACATGGCACAGTCAATTTCGCTTTCCTCACCTGCAGAAACACATGCTCCTGGTATTAGCGCTTCTTCGCTAAAAACTTTAGGCACCCTTACACTTCTATTGCTTGCTTTACCATTAAATGCGTCGCTTGTTTTGGTAGCACTACTTTTAAAAAGTTTGCGTCCTCAAAATGTTACCACTAAAGAACGTAAAAATATATTGATTAGCGGTGGTAAAATGACCAAAGCATTACAACTCGCGCGCTCGTTCCATGAACAAGGGCATCGAGTTATCTTATTAGAAGCGCATAAATATTGGTTAACTGGACACCGCTTTTCGTCTGCTGTAAATAAATTTTACACAGTTGAGGCGCCTGAAAAAGACCCAGAAGGTTATATTCAGTCATTAGTAGACATCGTAGAAAAAGAAAATATCGATGTTTATGTACCTGTGTGTAGTCCTGTTGCGAGTTACTATGATTCTCTTGCGAAGAAAGCACTGCCACAATGTGAAGTCATACATTGCGATGCAGAAATGACGCAAATGCTTGATGATAAGTACGCATTCGCACAAACTGCACAAAGTTTTGGTCTATCAGTTCCTAAGTCTTTTAAAATTACTGACCCCGAACAAGTTATAAACTTTGATTTCTCCCAAGAAAAGCGTAAGTACATTCTTAAAAGTATTCCTTACGACTCAGTACGTAGGTTAGATTTAACTAAACTTCCCTGCGATACTCCCGAAGCAACCGCAGCATTCGTGAGAAGTTTACCTATTAGTTCAGAAAAACCCTGGATTATGCAAGAATTTATTCCAGGTAAAGAATATTGCACTCACAGTACCGTTCGCAACGGGGTAATTACATTGCACTGCTGCTGTGAGTCTAGTGCGTTTCAAGTCAACTATGAAAATGTTGATAACCCTAAGATTTTTGAATGGGTAAGTCGTTTTGTAAAAGAGTTAGGTATTACTGGACAGGTTTCTTTTGATTTTATTGAAGCAGAAGACGGAAATATATACGCTATTGAATGTAATCCTCGTACTCACAGTGCTATCACAATGTTTTATAACCATCCTAGTGTTGCAGATGCATATCTAGGTACAGGAAGTAATTTGGTAGAACCTATTCAACCAAAATCTACGAGTAAACCAACTTACTGGACATACCATGAAATATGGCGCCTATTTAATGCTCGTTCGTGGTCAGATTTTGTTTATAGATTAAAAATTATCACGCGCGGTAAGGATGCTATTTTTTCTTGGCAAGACCCGTTACCGTTTTTAATGAATCCTCATTGGCAAATTTTCTTGCTGTTAATCCAAAATTTGCAGAAAAATCGAGGATGGATAAGGATTGATTTCAATATCGGTAAGTTGGTTGAACTCGGTGGAGACTAGTTTTCAAGGCACGTATCTAGCCAAGGAATAAAAATATGTGACTTGTGTTATTAGTTGAGGCTGGCAGGGAACTATAGATATATCCCTATATACAGTCTATCTGTATATGGGGCATTAAATTATGTAGCAATCCTAAAAAGCTAGAATTCAGGAATGACATGAGTCAGCAACTCCCATCTGTAAACACTTGTAGCAGCACCCAGGTAAAAGACTTAGAATCATTATCACTTGATATCGCTCTTTTCAATGCTTTTTTTAGAGGTGCGAATGCTGGACTAATGATTTTAGACTGCCAGCTAAGATATGTTTATGTAAATCAGGCATTAGCAGAAATCAATGGTTTGGATGTTGCTGACCATCTTGGAAAGCTTGTATTTGACGTAATACCAGAACTGGCTTTCTTAGAACCATTATTTAAAGATATCCTTGATACAGCACAGCCAGTATATGATTATGAAATTTCTGGAGAAACACCTCAAGAACCTGGTATTTTAGGTTATTGGTCAGTATCTTATTATCCTTTAGTGGCTAATGGCACCGTTCTAGGAATTGGTGGCATTATTATTGATATTAGCGAGTGTAAGCGCATAGAGTTAGCACTGAAACAAAGCGAAGAACGCTGTCTATCATTAATTACCGCAACATCTCAAGTTGTCTGGACAGCAGATGCACGAGGAAATGTTTTAGATGACCTTTCGTTAGTCTCTGGAGATTATTTAGAAACTGCTAACGTGCAAAATAAGGAAACTGGTTGGTTAACTGGGGTACATCCAGATGACCGTGAACAAGCAGTTCAGACATGGATGGAAGCTGTCAAAACCAAAAGTTTGTATGAAACAGAGTTTCGTATAAAAGCAAAAGATAACAATTATCGTTATTTTCTGTCTCGAGCCGTTCCTATTTTAAATGAAGATGGTAGTGTTCGAGAATGGATTGGCACCTGTACGGATATTCACGACGCTAAACAAGCTGAAGATGCTTTGCGCGAAAATAATCTCTTACTACGCTCAATTTTAGAAAACACACCCGGTTTAATGGTTGTTAAAGACCGTAAAGGGCGCCATATTGCTGTTAATTTAAATATGGCAAACTTTTTTAATAAGCCAATAGAGGACATTATTGGCAAAGATGATTCTGAATTATTACCCCCTGAAGTCGCGTCTCTTATGATGGCGAAAGACCGTCATATTATGACAACAGGTATTGCTGAAACTTACGAAGAGGAAGTTACTAATGGTGCAAATAACGGTATTTTTCTAACAACAAAGGCGCCTTGGCGTGATGCACATGGTAATGTTTTAGGTCTCATCGCAGTTACAAGAGATATTACCGAACGTAAACAATTTGAAGTTGCACTTGCCAAAGCTAAGGAAGCAGCAGAAGCGGCAAGTTACGCAAAAAGTGAATTTCTAGCTAACATGAGTCACGAATTGCGAACTCCGCTCAATGGTATTCTTGGGTACGCTCAAATCCTTCAGCGTTCCAAAAATTTGCATGAAGATGAACGCTCTAAAATAGATATTATTTATCAGTGTGGCTCACATTTGCTGACTTTAATCAATGATATTCTTGATTTATCGAAGATTGAAGCCCAAAAAGTCGTAATTACGCCAACTGATTTCCATTTTCCCGCATTTTTGCAAGGTGTTGCAGAAATGTGTCGCATCCGCGCGGAACTTAAAGGAATTCAATTCCAATATCAAATAGCTTCAGAATTACCTATTGGTGTTAAGAGTGATGAAAAACGTTTACGACAAGTACTAGTTAATTTACTCTCAAACGCTATCAAATTTACTGATGTAGGTAATGTTACATTCACTGTCAGTTATGCATCTAAAGAAAAAATTCGTTTTGAAGTTCGCGATACAGGTATTGGAATTGCCCAAGAAAATCTCCAAATCGTTTTTCAACCCTTTGAGCAAGCTTCCGAAAGGCGCCGGCAAACTGAGGGAACGGGTCTAGGGTTAGCAATTAGTCAAAAAATCATAGAACTAATGGGTAGTACCATTCAAGTTCAAAGTGAATTGGGTGTTGGCAGCATTTTTTGGTTTGACGTTAACCTACCAGAAGCATTGGAATGGGTGAAAACCTCACAAATTGATGATAATGGTCAAATCGTTGGTATTAAAGATTATCAACCTAAACTACTTATAGTTGATGATAAATGGGAGAATCGCTCAGTGGTTGCTAATTTGCTTAGTCCCATTGGTTTTGAGATGATAGAAGCAACTAATGGAGAAGAAGGTTTACACAAAGTTTTGGAATCTCAGCCAGATATCATTATTACTGACTTATTGATGCCAAAACTCGATGGTTATGGCTTAATTAAACAATTGCGCGAATCAGAAAAATTTCAAAATGTTAAAAATATTCCAATTATCGTGTCATCAGCAAGCGTATTTGAAGCCGACAGACACCGTAGTTTAGAAGCAGGAGGAAATGATTTTCTTCCTAAACCTATACAAGCAATCGATTTATTCCAAACATTGCAAAAACATCTAAAACTAACGTGGATTTATGAAGAAAAAATAATCGTATCTCAACAACACGATAACACAGAAATAATTGTGCCACCTGCGACAGAAGTAGAAAATCTCTACAACTTAGCCATGCTTGGTAACTTTAAAGGAATCATCAGACAAGCAGCATTGCTAGAACAAAAATACGAAAATTATATACCCTTTGCTAAAAAGATACAACAACTAGCAAAAGAATTTCAAGATAAAGCAATTTTAGAACTTATTCAAACTTGTAAATAAATTAGTTATTTCAAAATATCATGAACACAATTCTAATCGTTGACGACAATCCAGCCAATTTAAGTGTATTATCTGATGCCCTTGACCAAGAAGGGTTTGAAATTTGGGTAGCTAAATCAGGAAAAGTGGCTTTAGAACGAGTTAAATATGCTTTACCAGATTTAATTTTGTTAGACATAATGATGCCAGAAATAGACGGTTATGAAACTTGTCGTCAATTAAAAGCAAATCCTCAAACTCAAAACATTCCCATAATTTTTATGACGGCACTTTCTGATACAGCAAATAAAGTAGAAGGATTTCAAATTGGCGCAGTTGACTATATTACTAAACCTTTTCAACAAGAAGAAGTAATATCACGGGTAAGATTGCATTTAAAATTGCATGAACTAGCTGAAAACTTAAAGCAAAAGAATACTCTTTTGGAAGAAAACTTCGCTGAATTAAGCCTTGCTTATAAAAACTTAGAGCAAATGCAAATTAAGCTAATACAAAGTGAACAATCATCAAGTGTAGGACAAATGATTTCTGGAATTGCTCATGAAATCAATAACCCAGTAAATTTTATATATGGTAATTTGGCTCATGCGTCGGAGTATACTGAAAATATTTTAAATCTCCTACGTATTTATCAAGAGGAATATCCAATACCAACACCTCGTATTCAGGCTGAATTAGAAGCTATTGATATAGATTTTCTTCAACATGATTTGCTAAAATTAATAAATTCTATGAATATTGGCGCCAAACGTATTCATGAAATTATTAAATCTACAAGGATTTTTTCTTGTATAGATGAAAAAGTTATGAAACCGTCTGATATTCATGAGGGAATTGATAGCACATTAACTGTTCTTAACTATCGCTTAAAATCAAAACTAGAATATCCTAGCATCGAAGTAATAAAAAACTATGGTCAATTACCATTAGTAGAATGCTACTTAGGGCAGATAAATCAAGTATTTATGAATATTTTAAATAATGCAATTGATGCCTTAAATTATTATAACCAACAGCGTTCGCTAGAAGAAATTATTCAAGAACCTAGTCAAATAAAAATTTGTACTACAGTAATTGATGATAATTGGATAGCAATTCAATTCGCTGATAATGGTTCAGGGATGAGCGAAGAAGTACAAGCAAAAATATTTGAACCATTTTTTACAACAAAATCTGCTGGTAAGGAAACAGGTTTAGGTTTATCTATTAGCTATCAAATTGTTGTGGAAAAGCATAATGGAAATATTTATTGTAAATCTACACCTGGTAAAGGTACAGAATTTACTATTAAAATTCCAGTACAACACTAATTTTAATGTTATTTAAAAGGGGCGGGCTTTCCTGTCCACCCCACAAGATGTCTATTCTACGAGCTATGATTCCAAAATTTAGATGCAGCATATGCCATTGTGACTACACCTGTAATTATGGCATTTTCATCAACTTCAAATTGTGGATGATGTAATGGGTAGTTGGTGGGTCTTTCTTTGAATCCTACACCGAGACGGAACATGCTACCGGGTGCATAATCTAAATATACTGAAAAATCTTCGGCGCCTAAGCTCGGTTCTGGTAGTACCTGGACTCTCTCGCATCCCCATGCTTCTTCGGCTGCAGATTGTAGTAACTGCGTTAACATATAATCGTTTTGGACGCTGGGAACTCCTTGACGATAGTTAACTTCATATTTGGCGCCATACGAGTTACAAACGTTGGCTACGATTGTTTCTATCCAAGCTGGTAAATTTGCTCGTGTTTCTGGATGTAATGAGCGTACTGTTCCTTTTAATTCTACTTTATCGGCAATTACGTTTGGTGCCCGTCCTCCATTTATTTGTCCGATACTTAATACTACGGGACGTAATGGGTTTTGGGTTCGACTAATCGCTTGTTGTAGTGTTGTTATTACCTGTGAAGCTATCCAAATTGCATCGACTGCTTCGTGTGGACGAGCGCCGTGTCCCGATTCTCCTATAATAATAATCTCTAAATCATCAGCAGCAGCAGTTAGGGCGCCGTAACGTAACCCAACCGAACCACCTGGTATTGATGGAAAAACATGTACTCCCAATATTGCCGTAACATCACTCATTGCCCCATCTTTAACCATCCAACTAGCACCTTGAGCAATTTCCTCAGCAGGTTGAAATAAAAACCGAAGTTTTCCTGGTAATTCTTCTGCTAACTGCGACAATATCATCGCTGTTCCTAAACCAACTGTTGTGTGGACATCGTGACCACAAGCGTGCATTATACCCGACGCGCGTGAGGTAAAATCTAATCCTGTACGTTCCTGAATTGGTAGTGCATCCATATCAGTACGAATCGCTAAAATGCGATTACTTTCTCCAGTACCCTGCAACTCTCCAATTACACCAGTTTTGCCTACACCTTCTTGTACATGTAAACCACTCGAAGATAAAACACCAGCAACAAAAGCTGCCGTTTGGTATTCCTGACCGCTTAGTTCTGGGTGCGAATGCAGGTGACGACGAATTTCAATTAAGCGAGGCGCCAATTTTGTTGCTAAGTCTTTTATATCGGTCAACATATCTCAATTAAACTACATACTTTTATTCCATGATAGTAAAGCACCATAAAATATGTAGAGACGTTACATGTAACGTCTCTACAAGATTTCATATTGTATGTATGTTGTAAGGTGGGCAATGCCCACCTTACAATTACTTCATCATGCCGGCTTCTTTAGCCATTTTTTGTTGTTCTTCGCTCTTAGCAGTCTTGAACTGTGTAGCTAGTTGCTCGCTTTGCTCAGTGCTGAAGTTGTTACGAATAGCAGCAAACATGGTGCTTTCTTCTTGACGAATGTGGTCGCCAACTTCATCCATTAACTTCTTAACTTTGTCTTTGAACTCAGGCGCTCCGGGGTTGGTAGCCTTGATTTCGTCTAACAACACACGGAAGTGTGCTTGCTCATCGTACAATTCTTTGGTGTCTTCTTCACCGTAGAAAGGACGTACTGCGGGATATACAACTTTTTCTTCTGCAATCGAGTGTACTAATAAATCTTTGTAGATTTGACCGAAGTACTCTTGAATTTTCTGAGGGTCGTTGCTTGCGAATAACTGAGTGAACAAGGTATTTACTTTGTTGTGGTCAAGACGAATTATGTCTTGAATGTTCATGTCAGTCTTATCGGTGGTTTGGGTAACAGCGCTACCAAACACACCACTTAAAGCTGCCATTGCGTCTTGTACTCGTGCCCAAATACCTTGGTCAGCATCTTGTCCGGTTAGTTCGCGAACACCTAGTACTTCTAATACACCTTTGAGTTGCTCTTGGTGCGCGCGGTTTTCAAAGTTGACGGTGTTCAAAGGTCCAATTGCCATCATCACATCAGCGCCAACTTTTTGTGCTGCCTTGTGAATGGTCAAACCACTCATTACTTGTTGGTGCTTCAACAATTCATGTTGGAATACTTTTTCGTAGAAGCTTAACTCTGAACCTTGCATCAACTGCTTAAGCGTGTCGATCATTTTGGTGATGGTTTGCTCAGGTTGTGCTTGTACACCATACTGTACAATAACAGTATCTAAAACACCTAAATTCTTTTGGTCATCTTCGAGCATCTTCTGGAAGCGCTCAGAAATTTCAGAATCATTGGACTCACGCAAAAACTGCTGTTCGTTTTGAATCAACAATTCTTGCAACGCTTTCATATCAGCTAGCTTCATGCCGATAGCAGAGCGCTTGGTATCGTCTAATGTAGCTACCATTTGTGTGTTCTCCTCTTAAAGGGTTTTGTTTAATTCCTTAATTTCAAGGTTGCCACATAGATTACGAGCTTCCATCTGACTTTTGAGCGATTACCATTAAAACCGTAAGGTAGAAACGCATGATTTTATTTTTGGTATTGTATTAATAAATAAAGAAATTACTGCAAAAAACAGATATATACTTTTCGATAGAGCCAAAATGAATACGTCCTATTCCAATAGATAGAGCAAAATTTCATTGCAATTTTCTAGATTGACAGTGAAGGTTAAGATGGGAGATTGCACTGATAATGCCTAACAATCCTGGATTAGGCGAGCAGGCGTTGAATAAAGCTGCCGAAATTGGTATAACTAGCCAATTAGACGAAGTAGAAAACCTAGATGTAAACGTAAAGACAGACCCTCTAAAGTTAATGCAGGGCGAACTTGATAGCGTCACAGTCGAAGGTGAAGGTTTAGTAATGCAAAAAAGCCTGCGTGTGGAAGAATTGCACATGCAGGTTGATAACGTTGCTATAAATCCTCTTAGCGTTGCATTTGGCAAAGTCGAACTGACAAGACCAACTCAAGGCAGTGCAAAGATTGTTTTGACTGAAACTGATATTAATTGTGCGTTTAACTCAGATTATATTCGCAGCAAATTGCAAAGCCAAACAATTAACTTATCAGGTCAACCTGTAGCAGTTAGTTTAAAGCAAGTTGACTTTCATTTGCCAGGACAAAATCGAGTTGAACTAAAAGCCAATGTGCAATTAGATAGTAATGAGAATCATCAAGTTGCATTTTCAGCAGTTCCAACTGTTAGTGCGAACGGTAAAACAATTAATTTAGAAAACGTCGAATATCCACAAAGAGAGGAAAGCTCGTCAATCACACAATCCTTGATTGATGCTACAAGCGAAATCTTAAACCTGGATAATTTTGATTTACAAGGTATGACGCTGACCATTAAAGGTTTATACCCTGAAGTTGGTCAATTGATTATTGCTGCTGAAGCATATGTAGAACAAATCCCTTCAGCTTAAAAGAAACCGAAAGAAACCGGGTTTTTACCCAGAATGGTTGTTTTTATTACAAGACATTGATAAAAAACCCGGTTTCTAGTTATCAACACACCATTAACTACTAACTAGTAAATACAAACAACTATGGAAACAGAACAAAGAAACACTACCCCATATCCAAACATTCCTGCTGTACTTGAGAGCGATAGTCGCGAATTTCGTGATGCTGGTGTACCAAGCACAGTAGCAATTGCTGGACATCCAATTCACCCTATTTTGGTTCAGTTCCCAGTTGCTTTTCTTGCTGGCTCCACATTAGCAGATGTAGTTTTTTGGTTTAATCGCGATAGTTTCTGGGCACTGGGTGCATACTGGTTAATTCTTGGTGGTTTCGTTGCTGGACTTGCCGCTGCTGCTACTGGTCTATCAGACTTTTTCCGCATTGAGAGAGTTCGTAAGCGCACCGCAGGATGGGCACACTTAATTCTAAATGTTATCGTTTTAGGTTTAACACTCGTTAACTTGTTAATTCGTTGGAATCATCCCGTTTCTGCGGTACTACCTTGGGGACTTGTTCTTTCACTTATAGTCGCTACAGCTTTAGGATTATCTGGCTGGTATGGTGGAGAACTTATATATCGCCACAAAATATCAGTGATTGGTAATGGTAGTCGCAGCGAACCTTAGAAAATTAGTAAGCTTTTAGGAGGCGCCAAAGTCAAAAAGTTATTTACAAAACTTTTAAACTTTGGCGTTTTGCTTATTATGTACAGTATAAGCTTTAAAGCTGAAACGTAATCCTCTCTTTGCTCATCGTCGCGGTGAGCATTTTTATGATTGTGAATAATTATCAAAATGCAAATAAGAGTCAAAGTAAAACCTAACTCCAAGGCACCGAAAATTATTGAAGAAGAAGATGGCACCCTCACGGTACATCTCAAGTCGCCACCAGTAGATGGTAAAGCAAACGAGGAGTTAATTAAAACTCTTGCTGAGAAATATAATGTGCCAAAATCTGATGTCACAATCAAATCTGGTTTATCCGCACGGCAAAAATTAGTTGAAATTGATATGTAGAGACGTTACATGTAACGTCTCTACGTATATATATTATGTATCTAATCTTCCGTAATATCAATGTATCCGGGTTGGCTTTTAATTCGATCAATCCAGGCGCCAATAGCAGGAAACGGTGTTAAATCGTAACCACCTTCAGGTGCCACATGCGTGTATGCAAATAAGCTGATATCTGCTATCGAGTAACGTCCTCCCACAAAAAAGTTATTCGTTTGTAAATGATTTTCCATTAGCCGTAGTGCTGCGTAACCCTGCTGGTGTCGTTTTTCGATTTCGGCTTGATGTTCCTCGTGAGTTTTGAGAATAGAAATCCAAAATCTAGGTGATGCGATGTAAGGTTCGTGACTAAACTGCTCAAAGAACAACCACTGTAAAACTTGAGCGCGTTGCCAACGGTCGTATGGTAAATACTCAGTACCCTCACTAAGGTAAATTAAGATAGCATTTGATTCAGCTAAATACTGACCCGGTTGAACTTCTAACACAGGTATTTTACCATTTGGGTTTTTGCTCAAAAAGTCTGGACTCCTAGTCTCACTCTTGGTTATATCCAGATTTATGCGCTCAAAAGGTATCCCCAGTTGTGTTAGTAAAAGCCGTATCTTATAACCATTTCCAGAAGGTAAAAAATCGAACAAACGCAAATTTTCCATGCCAAGAAATTGGGATGAAGTTGATATTTTTAAGAAGGAGGAAAAAACTATATATTATCAGATTCACCCAATAATTAGGATAAAATTTTATATATACCTTATCGAAGGTATAAAAAAGAGAGAAATCTCGCTCATAAAGTAATATTTAATTTCCGGAAGCGCGAAATTGATTTTTAGCAAGGTATTAAAGGTTTAAATTATGTGTGGAAGATTTACTTTAACACGGTTAGAGCAGAAATTGGCTGAAGTTTTCGATATTCCAGATATTCCAGATTTCAAACCACAATACAATATAGCGCCTACGCAAACCGTAATGACAGTATTGCATCATCCAGAACATCATCGTGTGTTTCAATTATTACATTGGGGATTAATACCTTCGTGGTCAAAAGACCCCAGCATCGCATCAAAGCTTATTAACGCGCGTTCAGAAACAGTCGCGGAGAAACCCTCATTTCGGTCAGCGTTTAAAAAACGTCGGTGTTTGGTAATAGCAGACGGGTTTTACGAGTGGCAGCGTACAGAAGGTAAAAAACAGCCTTATTATTTCCAACTTCAGGACTCTCAACCGTTTGGCTTTGCTGGACTTTGGGAGCAATGGCACGATAGTGCTGGCGAACAAATTGATACATGTACAATTTTGACAACGAGTGCCAATTCTCTAATGGCGCCAATTCACGACCGAATGCCAGTAATCTTAAAGCCAGAAGATTACGATTTGTGGCTTGATGTGCAAGTGCAAGACCCAAAAATGTTACAACCACTATTGCAGCCCTATTCAACCGAACCTATGACGGCATATCCAGTAAGCACCATCGTAAACAGTCCCAAAAACAATACACCTGAGTGCGTGGCGCCTGTATAGACTAGTTTTAAACCTACTTTTACGATAAATATATGCCAAGAACCCAGAAAAACGATAACTTTATCGATAAATCCTTTACAGTAATGGCGGACATCATCCTCAAGATACTGCCAGCGAACAAAAAAGCCAAAGAAGCGTTCGTTTACTACCGTGACGGAATGTCGGCACAGGCAGAAGGTGAGTATGCCGAAGCTTTAGACTATTACAACGAAGCGCTAGAACTCGAACAAGACCCTAATGACCGTAGTTATGTTCTTTACAACATGGGGTTAATATACGCAAGTAACGGCGACCATAACAAGGCTTTGGAATATTACCACCAAGCCATCGAACTAAACCCACGAATGCCTCAAGCATTAAATAACATCGCTGTAATTTACCACTTCCAAGGTGAAAGAGCCAAGGAAGCAGGTGACAACGATGCAGGGGAAGCACTGTTTGACCAAGCTACCGATTATTGGATTCGTGCAATTCGTTTGGCGCCGAACAACTACATCGAAGCACAAAATTGGCTTAAGACTACCGGACGCTCCCAAGTTGACATATTCTTTTAAAAGCCAAAAAAGTTAGGAGTGAGGAGTTATGAGTTAAGAATTATAATTCATAACTCCGCGCCTCATAACTCATAACTCATAACTAAAAACATGATTGATCGCGAACTAGTACATAAAGTCGCCTTTTTAGCGCGCTTAGAATTAACACCCGAAGAAGAAGAGCAATTCACTACGCAATTGGGAAGTATCTTAGAATACGTAGACCAATTAGACGAACTAGACGTTACCGATGTTCTTCCCACCACGCGAGCAATTGATGTTAGTAATGTCACACGTGCCGATAACTTACAACCTTATCCTGAACGTGAAGCAATTCTAAATGGGGCGCCTGCTCAAGAAGGTGAATTTTTCAAAGTTCCAAAAATTCTAAATCCAGAATAGTTGCTTTACCCGCAGGTGCAGCAAGTCATGCTATACAACCTGCGGGCAAATTTGCATGTTTCGCTTTTTACATTAAATGAAGGCAGAAAATTCTTTAAATGTTGCAGAAAATCACTTAGATAGCCCCGATGTTGTCTGCTTTGGGATGTTAGCCATTGGTATTCTACTAGTGGTAGATAAATGGCCGCCACAAAATGATGCTTCCATTTTCCAAGAAAACAAAGATATTGTTTGTTATGATGCAGCGATGATTGCCTGTATGCTGCGAGGCTGGAATGTGAAAAACGCCATGATCGGGACGGCAGTCGGACAGGACTACCGAGGGCAATGGATTGCTACCCAACTTAAACAAATAGGAGTTCTAGGAGAAGTGCGCCTAGACCCACAACTAGAAACTGTGTTTTCTGTCGTAGTTTCCGATCCAACAGGCGCCCGTACCGTCTTCTGGCAACCAAATAGGAAGGTACTTGCCACATTAGACACAGCTGACCTCTCGCTTTTACAAGGCAGTCGTCTACTATATGTGGACTGGTACGACGAAGATCACATCATTCGACCAATGGACGAGGCAATTCGACTCGATATTCCCGTTTTTCTCAATTTAGAACATAAACACAAAGAACCGGAAATTTTAGCCCGTTACGCTGGACGAGCGACAATTTGTCAAGCTGTCACTGATTTCGTCCAGCTTGGAAATGAACCACCTTTAGAAGTAGCCAAGAAACTCCTAGCAGTAGGTGTAGAAATAGCCGTGGTAACACTAGCAAAAGAAGGCTGTTTAGTGGTGCGCGGCAAAGAAATCATCCGTGTCTGGGCGCCATCCATTAAGGCAATTGATTCTTTTGGTGCTGGCGCCAGTTTCTCAGCAGGTTTTATCTACTCCTACCTTCAGGGTTGTTCGTTGGAAGAAATGGCACGGTTTGCAACAGCAGCGGCTTCCATCAAGGTTTCTCGACCCGGTTTTGAACCTCCAGAGTTAGCCGAGATTAACAAACTAGCAAGCGAACTAAAGGTTATGAAGCATACTTAACGCTACATCCATAAGGTTGAGTTGTAGATGTTTTGACTGCTTCACCCTTAAGAACGCTATCTACAGCTGTACGCACATAATTATTAGCTGTTTTGGCATCTTGAGGATTTTTTGAAGAATTATCATCAATGGCGCCTGTGTATTGTAATACGCCGTTTTTATCAATTACATACATATGAGGCGTTGTACGAGCTTGATACAATTTACCAACTTTACCATCAGCATCAATAAGTACTGCTGTCGGGTTTGCATTACGAGTTTTTGTTAATTCGTTGGCTTTTTGTGGAGTTACATTTCCTTGTTGTTCAGGCGCCGAGGATATTATTGATAGCCAGACTACTCCTTTACCAGTTTTTTCCTTTTGCAGCGCTTGCATATTATTGCTTTCATAATGCTTTTTCACAAATGGGCATTCGTTATTTGTCCATTCTAATACAACTGTTTTACCTTTAAAATCACTAAGGTTATGTGTTTTTCCATTGCTATCTACTGCTGTAAATGCAGGAGCAGGGGCGCCTACTCTAATAGCAGTAGTATTGCTATTTTGTGAAACAGGACTTGATGCAGTTTGTGGCACCGAGCTATCTGCTGAATTTGAAGAGCTTTGGCAACCAGCTGTTGACGCTATAGCAATTGTGGTAATTCCTGCAATGGCTAGCTTTTTCCAGTCGAGTTTTAGTAGACGTGTTTTCATGGTTGGTTATGTTGATTAAATGCGTTGCAAGGTGTTTACAACTTCGCTTACAGAAAGCGACTGAGGTAAAATTATGGGCTTGTCGGAGTTGGTAGCAGGATATAAAACATACAAGGGTACTCCGCTACGCCCAAAAGATTCTAATGCTTTGGTAATTTCTGGGTTACGATTTGTCCAGTCAGCTTTGAGCAAAGTAACGCCTTTTGATTTAAAAGCTGCAATTGTATCTGGTTGATTTAAAGCTACTTGTTCGTTTACAAGACAACTTACACACCAAGCTGCTGAAAAATTTACAAATACTGGTTTTCTTGCTTGGCGAAGTTCGGTTAACCGTACTAAAGTATACGGTTGCCAATTGATTAAGCTGTTTTGAGAAGGGTTATTTGCGACTGTGTTTGTAGTGTTATTGGGAATTTGGGCTAAAGTTAGGGCAAATCCAACTACTACTAAGGCACCTATTGTTCCTAAACGTTGCCAAAATACTTTAGCTAAACGTGTTTTTTGGTGGAACCAAGCTGCAAAACCAATTAACACAAGTCCAGCCAAAGCAGCAGCTAAACCATTAGTTCCTGCTTGTAATGTTAGTATCCATACCAGCCATGCGGTGGCAGCGTACATCGGAAAGGCTAAAACTTGCGAAAATGTTTCCATCCAGGCACCTGGTTTTGGTAGGATGCGCTGTAACCCTGGAGTGAAGCAGATTACTACATAAGGAAGCGCTAATCCAAAGCCTAATACTTCAAAAATCGCTATGGCAATTAAAGGAGCTTGTGTAAGAGCAATACCAATTGCTGTTGCCATAAATGGAGCAGTGCATGGTGTGGCAATTAATGTTGCAAAAATTCCTGTAAAGAATTCTCCTAAATAACCTGAACGCGATACTAAAGATTGCCCGACACCCATTAATGCGGCGCCGAATATAAATACTCCAGATAAACTTAGTCCAACGGCAAACATTAAGTAAGCCATTAAAGTTACAAATACAGGGGACTGCAATTGAAAACCCCACCCAATTTGTTCACCCAAACTACGCAGTATTAATAAAGTTCCGGCAACAACGCCAAAACTTACTAACACTCCTGCCATAAATGACAGTGCTTGTAAGCGTACTTCCTGGATACTTGCCTGAGATTTTCGTGCAATACCCAAAGCTTTAATAGATAAAACAGGAAAAACGCAAGGCATTAAATTTAAAACTATTCCTCCTATAAATGCTAGTAGCAGTACTTGAGGAAGTGGTGTAGAAGCTTGGGTAGTTTGTATGGGTTGAGTACTAACAGGCGCCTCTATATTAAAAGCTTGGTTTACCAGAGTATCTAGTTTTTCACGAACAACCAGCACACCACTAACTTTATTAATATCGCTACGATTCCCACGCTGTAACTGTAAAATTAATCCTTCATTATTAAAAGATACTTTTTGAGGTGCGGCATTATTTATCCAACCATCTTCATCGGGGAAAAAAGATATTTCTTGTATTTGATTATTTGTACCTTTTAACTGTGGCGCCTGAAGTTGCAAATTTAGTGTTTCACCATTAATATTAGCCTGCGCTTGCCACGGAGAAGGTTTTGGTATATTTCGTCGAGTTTGTTCAAAAACTTTTGTCCAAGTTGTATTAGTATTGCTTGTGGCACCAGTAGCTAATTTTAAACTTAAACTTGCTTCCTCTGGAATGCACTCCTTTTCGCACACTAACCACTCAGCATTAACCTGTATTTCAACTGGACTACCAGCAGCTATCTTCCCAGGAGTAATTTGGCTAAGTAAAGTAACTTCATTTTTATACCCATAATTCATCAATGGGCCAATAGGAAACTTTTCAGGATACGGGTAAACAATATCACTAGCTGTAAATCCATTTGGCAACTTCCAATTTACCTTGAAAGCGGCGCCAGAATCACCAGGGTTACGCCAGTAAGTATGCCAGCCGGGGCGAATTTTAAAATTAAACCCCACCCAAAACGGCATTTGAGGTTGAATATTACTAATCTCGCTTACTAATTGTATTTGTACATTCGGTGTTTTAACTGGGTTTGCCCAAGCTGGCACCGACTGTAATAAAGTAAAAACACTTGCTAATACAGTAATAATAAAAACTTTTATTTTTTGACTTTGTAAACCTGTCCGTTGCTGATACCACATCGTTCTTGCCGTAAACCTACCGTATGAACGCGCTCTTATCCATACTCGGCAAAATTAATAAACCATTCATGAAAAAATTATTAAAAAACATTCATCTTAGAAACCGGGTTTCTTTCTCACTAAACATCACAATCATCAACATCAAGCAACAGAAACCCGGTTTCTGGCATCCCTGCCTGTTTCATAACTAACCTATAGAAAGATGAATTAAAAAGCACAACCTGCATCAATGAATAACAGACAGGCGCCCACTAAAATATTTGCATGTAGGTTAAAAATCATGGGTTTAGGAATACTCAAAGACGGTAAATGGATACCAGAGCGCGACCAAGAAGACAAAGAAGGTAAATTTATCCGTCCATCTACTACGTTCCGCGACAAAATAACCGCAGATGGTTCAAGTAAATTCAAAGCAGAACCAGGACGATATCACTTATATATATCTTGGGCATGTCCGTGGGCTTGTCGCACAGCTATTTTACGAGAACTCAAAGAACTGCAAGACGTTATTACTATGTCAGTAGTAGGAGCAGAAATAAAAGATAACAGTTGGGAATTTACAGACGAACCTGGAACTATACCCGATACAGTAAATAATGCTCAGTATCTATGGCAAATTTATCTCAAAGCTGACCCTAATTATAGCGGTCGCGTTACAGTACCCGTTTTATGGGATAAACAAACTTCGACGATAGTAAATAATGAATCGCGCGAAATCATCAAAATGTTTGACACCGAATTTAACGATTGTAATATTTTAGGGGCGCACCAAGACATTGATTTTTATCCGAAGCATTTACAAGACAAAATAGACGAAACCATCGATAAAATATATCAACCTATAAATAATGGAGTATACCGCGCAGGTTTTGCTACATCTCAAACAGCATACGATGAAGCTGTGACTGAATTATTTACAGCATTAGAACATTGGGAAAAAGTACTAGAAAAACAGCGTTATTTATGTGGCGCCCAAATCACCGAAGCAGACTGGTGCATGTTCACAACACTATTTAGATTTGATGCAGTATATTACGTCCACTTCAAATGCAACATCAACCGCATTATGGACTACCCAAATCTATGGAACTATCTTAAAGAATTATATCAATACCCAGGAGTCAAAGAAACCTGTAACCTAGACCACATCAAACGCCATTATTACAAAAGCCATCCCAAAGTTAACCCCACCCGCATTGTACCCAAAGGGCCAAACATCGATTTCGAGGCGCCGCACAATCGTGATACCGTAGGGGCGGGTTAACCCATAACCTAAAACTAAATTACAATCATCCTAAACCCGCCCCTTTAACATCAAATTGTAAAGAAAATTCACAAGGGCGGTTTAGGATGCCCACCCCACAAGAATAATATATTAGTTGGAAGAGACGCAGCTTAAAAAGTCTTGTTTTAATTTGGCTTCATCTAAGTTACGTCCAATAAACACTAGTTCGTTTTTGCGAGTTTCGCTTTCTTTCCAAGCACGGTCTGGTTTACCTTCAAACAACATGTGTACTCCCTGGAAAACAAAGCGCTCATCTTCACCTTCTATATTCAATATCCCTTTCATACGGAAAATATCGGGACCTTGAGTTTGTAACAATTCGCTTAACCAAGCGTTGAGTTTTTCTCCATCCAAGGCGCCTTTTTCCACGAGCGCGACCGATGTTACTGTTTCATCATGTTCATGGTCGTGTTCTTCGGTTAAAAATTCTGGCTCTATTTCTAACGCGCGTTCTAAATCAAACGCTTTTACACCTAACAGCGCATCCATTTCTAACTCCGAGTTGCGGGTGCGGTAAATTTTAGCCATGACATTCATCGACCGAATTCGCTTTTCGAGTTCTTCAAGTTGTTCGGGTTCGACTAAATCGGTTTTGTTTAATAATATGACATCGGCAAATGCTATTTGCTCTTGCGCTTCATCTGCATCCCAATGTTGCCAAATATGCTTCGCATCTACTACTGTGACGACTGCATCTAGTTCTAATTTCTCTTTCATGTCCTCATCGACAAAGAAAGTTTGAATTACAGGCGCCGGGTCTGCTAATCCAGTAGTTTCTATGACAAGGTGGTCAAATTTGTTACGACGCTTCATCAAGTTGCCGATAATGCGTATTAAGTCACCACGCACTGTACAACAAATACAACCGTTGTTCATTTCAAAAATTTCTTCATCAGCATCGATAACTAATTGGTTGTCGATACCTACTTCTCCAAACTCGTTCACAATAACGGCAACTTTTTTACCGTGTTCATGGGTAAGAATTCGGTTTAGGAGTGTTGTTTTGCCAGCGCCTAGGTATCCTGTTAAAACTGTTACAGGTATTGAGGGAGTAATATCAGTTGTTGTCATAATATCGCAGAGTGTGGAGTGATAAGTTTACCTGTTAGCCAAATATTATTTTCAAGTCGATGGGCGTTTTTTCTGGATAATTTAAGATTTTGTTGGGTTCCGTTCCTCCACCCAACCTACAAGAATGGAGAAATTGCTTCAACGACTTCTTGGGAATATTCTTCGTGCATTCCTAGTGTACCGGGAAGGGTGACGCTAATGACGTTGGGCAATGCTGCTAGTGCATCCATATCAGCACGCGATTTTGGTGGTGATGATTCTCCAATTACTACCATTACAGGAATATTTAAACGGCTTGCTAGTTCTAAATATTCTGTTCGACTATGAACTGCATCCAAATTACCTGTAACAAATGCTGCTGGTGCAAACCGCGCTCCTGGTTTCTGAGTGTTACGCCACTTGTGTTCTACAAATTCGGGTGTGAGCTTATTTGCATCAACGTATACATGGCGCCGATACATCCAGCTTAAAAAAGATGGTGCGGTGTTGAGTTTATATAATAGTTGTCCAACAATTGGAGAACGCACTAAATTTTTACCAATATCAGCTTGGTCGCGACTTAACCCCATTGTAGGTAATGGACCACGCCAAGTTGGCGCCACTAACACAATCCGCGAAAATAAACTTGACTGTTTATTGGCAAGTTCTAAAACATAAGCACTACTATGTCCTGCAGCAACAACGGCAATAGGAGTTTGTAGGCAATTTATAATGAAGTCTCGAAGAAATTGATGATAAATTGCTGGTTGATAGTCAAGAGCAGGTCGTGACGAATCTCCGAAACCAGGAAAATCAACTGCAATAGTTTGAAAGTGGGGTGATAGCAGCTTGGCTATACCACTCATTTCTGAACGCATTGAGACGGTGCTAAATGCTGGCAGTAACAGTACTGGAGTACCGTTGCCGAGAATTTCGTAAACTACACAAACGCTTTGGTTTTGGTAGTTCCATGTGTATTCGTGAACGGCGCCACCAATATTAAAGTTAACTGCGGTGTCTTGAGATAATAAATTTGTCATAAGTTATTGCTCCCTGTTTCCAAAGCTTTTTTTTGCATGGTTTTAAAAATATTGTAAAAACCATTAGCGCGCGATGGGGTAAGACTAACGTTTAAACCAGTTTCTTGAATAAAGTCGGGAGTCAGTTGAATAATTTCTGCTGGGGTCAGTCCGTTGAGTCCTTCAACCAATAAACCAACTAAACCCTTGGTGAGTTGTGAGTCAGAGTCACCACTATATGTAACCTTGCCATCATCGAGTGCAGCAGTAATAAAAACTTGCGAGACACAACCGGGGACTTTATTTTCTGGTACTTTATCTTCTTCAGAAAGTGGGTTGAGCTTGGTTCCGTACCAAATTAACTGTTCGTACCGTCGCTTCTGGTCTGTCGCGCGTTGGAAACGTTGGACGATTTTCGCCAAGGACGGTGGCAATGATTCAGAAGAAAACGACATAGCAACGGCATCAAATAATCGGGTCTTACCTTTCGAGTGTAGATTATTTGAGCATTTGTGACACTGTTTGGAATTTATAACCTTGTGCTTGTAGTGTACGCACAATTATTTCTGTCGCAGCAATCGTGGCGCCTCGTTCTCCTCCACCATCGTGAAGTAAAATTATGGCGCCTGGAGTTACATTATTAATTACGTAGTTTGCAATTACCTCTGGGTTTGATTCGTGATAGTCTTTTGGGTCTAAATTCCATAGAATATTTTTCTTTTGCATTTTATTCAGAATATAGGGCAGCGTAAATCTTTTATACCCATATGGCGCCCTAAATAATATTTCTTGCTTTACTCCTAATTTTCTTATTAGTTCATCTGTTTTATTTATTTCCGAACGGATGAAAGCTGGAGTTTTCCAAATAAGTTTTTGATGAGAATAAGAGTGATTACCAATCTCATGTTTATTGGCAATGAGATTTTGGACAGTTTGCGTATGTACTTCGATGTTTTGACCAATTGTAAAAAATGTCGCTTTGACTCCCAGTTGATTGAGTAGGTCTATTAATTGGTCTGTATGTGGCGGGTTTGGACCATCATCATATGTTAAAGCAACTACCAGTTCTTGCGTATTTACTTTAGTAAAGTATTGTCCGAATAGTTGAAATTTAGAGGTTTGGGCTAGTTTATCTAGTAATAGATATGTGATGGTTATTACTGTAATGGTGATTAGTAAATACATAAGAGATAAGATAACGTAGGGTGCGTGAAAGCTATTACAATCATCAATAGAATGGAATATTAAACAGCTTTCACGCACCAGTTTAGAATGTCTTAGTGAGAAACCGGGTTTCTTTTGGTTAATGTTGAACGTTGTTGTGTTCAGTGTAGAAGAAACCGGGTTTCTGAGTTTAAGCATCTCTTTGAGTACGAACCCAGGTTTTTTGGGGTTTAAGCAAGAAAGATAGATAAATGCCAAGGTTCCAAATAATATAAAACGGTATAGTCATAAGCGCACGTGCAGGTAAGTCGGTACGTCCAAATTTAAACCATGCGCTTGTTATTGCAATAATTATCAACAATCCCTCAATACCTATAACCAACGTTGAGAGCCTAGTTATACCTAGAATTATCGATGTAAATAGAGCGAAGGTAAAGCTTAATAACCAAAGCATTACTAATAAAGATACAGGTAGAACTGATAAATCTAAAGCGATGGCAATTAGATTAAATCTTTTTTGCTGTATTGCAGCTACGAGTAATCTAGGTACTTGTGTTAAAAGGGTTTGTAAGTGTCCGTGAACCCATCTTGTTCGCTGAGTGTTTCCTGCTTGTTGTTGCTCAGGAAAATATCCAGTTACTAGTGCTTCTTCACAAAATACTGGCGCAAAACCAGCTAATGTAAAATCTAGTCCGGTTTGCTTGTCCTCGACAATGTTACCGCTTGCAAATCCGACTTTTTCAACTAGACACCAAGGAAAAGCCATTCCCGTTCCTGTAAGTGAAGCTGGTACACCTAACCTAGCACACCCGCGCTGACGGACTAAGTTTTTGACTAAGAATGCCAGAGTTGAGACTGCGTGTCTTGCTGTAAAATTTTCTGGCGCCTTGAGTAGATTTGTTGCTTGAATGGGTCGATTTGTCGAGACTGCCATTGTTGCCAAGCGTTGTATTGTACCTGAATGTACGATGCAATCTGCATCAATGACTATAACAACATCGGGTGGATTCGCACCCAAATATTTAAATCCAAAGTCAAGTGCATATCCTTTGCCTCTGTTTTGTAAATCAAACCGTTCTATGACAGTGGCGCCTTCTGCACGCACAATATCAGCTGTTTTGTCGGTACAATTATCAGCAACTACTAATATTTGTACATTCGTCGTTGAAGCGTATATTGCTGCTAACGTGGTTTGAATACTGTTTGCTTCGTTATGTGCTGGTATTAAAACACATACTTTTGGTTGATAATGACTATAGTTTGCATGATTACGTTTAGGTAGCAAAGCTGCCATACATTCAATAAACAAAATTGAAGAAGGGAATGCTAACAACAGCGAAATTACTTGCAAATAATTATTAACGATTGTAAATAAAAAATTGTTAGTCAGCATAATATATCTACTATCTAAAATAGTAAAATTTGTTTGGCAACACTTGTGGAGATTAGCAACAAATTGCTATTTAATGACAATTTGCACAGCCAAATTAATAATTTTTTTGGTATGCAGAACTCACCCTCAAGAAGATTCTTGCAGAGGCATGAAAGGGAATAAGTTCTTTTATTGATTTATAATATGGCTTTAGTCAATCAATTATTTATTTTTAATAAAACTTTTAGGCGCCGTTCGTAAAGTTTTTACAATTGGCAGTAGATTGTGAAGATTGGCAGCGGATAGAACGGATGAAACGGATAATATAAATACAGTATTGGTTATATTTAATGACATCAGTACAAGGTAAATTAGTTCTGACTTGTACATTTTCTGGGATGGGCTTTCTCTTGCCCCGTCTAAAATGTTGGGGCAGGCAAAGATGCCCACCCCACAAAAAAATTTTTTAATTGGAAGTCCTTTAGAACAATTTTGCAAGCGTGCTTAAACGTTCATAAACAGAGACGAGTCTATCTCCACGAAGTTCAACAGCAGCAGTGGGATAGTTCCGAATAGCTCCAAGCAGAGTTACTTCACCATTTTGCTTTATAGACTCACTCAAAGCTGTTCGCAGTGTGCGTTCGTCTAATTCTTTTCCAGGAGGGCTAACTACTGAGCCAATTTGGTCTACCAAAACTGGGCCTGCCCAGCTTGATAATAAGCTATCTAAAAAGGCTGGGTCGGCTTTTATACCTGCTGTTAGTGCTTTACGAGCAACCGCAGGAGTTTGTCGAGACGCTTGTAAATAAGCTTTTAGTACAGGTGTGGTCTGACCAGTATTCACAAACTGATTTAATTCATTGGTAGAGACTTTTCCTTGGAAGGAGCCGTATTTTAAAATCACTTGTTCGGCAGCATTCGCATTAGTGCTAAAAAGTAGAACACCAGCACTGGCTCCCAAAATTACCAATGGGTTAACTACAAAACTTAAGTGCCGTTGCTTGATATGCTTAAAAAATCTAAAAATCTGCATTCTTAACCAACTGTCATATTCTAAGAACATAAATTCCATTATAGAAACTCAGTAGGTTCACTATCTCTAACTTATGGTGTAGCTATAAAAACACCTGAGAAACCGGGTTTCTTCGTTGATATATTATAATATCAATAACGATTTTGCGTAGAAACCCGGTTTCTAACTTCGCATCACGGCATCTAATAACTTAGCACCACCATATCTAATTACATCAGTACAAGGTAAACCAGTTTCTGTTTGAACTTTAGCTATTTCTTGTTTAGCTGTGGCTTCATCTAGATGTGCTGTATTCAAAGCAACACCTACAACAGAGGCGCCTGTAAATGCTCCAGCACCTTTTGCGACTATTTCGTACAGCTTGATAACTTCGTTCAACGGAGGAATAGGTATACCTTCCATTACTTCGGTTTGCCCTGCCCGATGTACGAGAATCATTTGTGTTGGCTGTGAGCCACGTATTAAAGGTAATGTTGCTGTTGATGCTGGATGTAATAGCGAACCTTGTCCTTCGATGTGCAAAATATCATAGCTTTTTCCATATCGCATTACCATTTGTTCAACGGCGCCGGCTGCATAGTCTACCCGTATTGCATCTAAAGGAACTCCGTCACCTTCGAGCATTAACCCAGTTTGCCCGGTTGCTAAAAATTTAGAACGCCATCCTCTTAATCGAGATGCATGGTGTAATTCTATACTAGTAGACATTTTGCCTACAGCCATATCAGTGCCAATAGTTAATACACGACGGCAAGGTAAATTGCGTGCTTGTGCTGTTCCTATACCTAAATTAGATGGCTCTTTTCGCACATCCCAAATTAGCTGACCAGGTTTGAGGAGTGCTTTGAGTTCGGGGATATTTTCTAAAGGAGTATGCAACCCATTAACTATAGACATTCCTGCTTTGATGGCATCTTTTAATTCGTGCCAATAATCATCAGGCAAGGCGCCACCTTTAGGAGCAATAGCAATGACTAAAACTTCGGGTCGATATTTCAAAGACTCTGCCACCGAAGCGACTATCGGTACATCGCGCTTAATACCCGTTAACTCAACTATTGATTTACCAACAGATTCTTTATCAATTGCGGCAACTATTGGAGCTTCGCTATATCGCAAGAGCGACAGCCCAGTTTTTCCAATCGTTCCAGTAATTCCACCGTGTAAAAGAATTGCAACCCTTTGATTAAGCGCTAACCGCACGATATTCTACCCCCAAACCTGGTAAATCATTAGGAAACAGGCGCCCAGATTGTAGAACCGCACCACAAAAAGGGTCATCTATAAGATTAAGATGACTGTCTAAATCTAGATAGTCTGCTAACGGAGAAATTTGTGCAGCAGCAGTATTTGTTAATGCGCTATCTGAATAACAACCTAACATAACTTGCAATTCATAGGCGCGTGCTACATGTATCATCCGTATTGCCTCGGTTAAGCCACCCGACTTCATCAGCTTGATATTAATACCATCGATGCTGTTTGCCAAGTCTGGAACATCTTGACTTATAAAACAACTTTCGTCTAAAAATATCGGCAATGGCTGTTTAGCTTTCAATTCCGATAATTCTGCCTCTTTTCCTTTTGCTAAGGGTTGTTCAATATACTTAATATTTAAATCTGCTAGCCATTTACCCATTGTAATGGCATTCTCCAAACTCCAACCACCGTTGGCATCGACAAATATCTCAAGATTTGGCGCCGAATCTTGTACAGCCAGTAACATTTGTTTGTCAGCTTCGATACCTTCAATGCTACCAAGCTTTACTTTTAAAACCTTAATATCAGCGTATTCCAGCCATTTTTTTACTCGTTCTTTTGCACCATCAGGTGTATTTATACCAATCGTTACAGAAGTGGGAACAATCGTATTTCTATCTAAACCCCATATTTTCCAAAGGGGTAAATTAACACTTTTGCCAAACCAGTCGTGTAAAGCGATATCTATTGCCGCACGTACTGGGCTGATAATATTAGCTTCAATTAAAACTTGTTCTATACGGTGACGCTCATAGGGAGTGAATTTTTCTAAAGTTGGTGCCAGCTTAAGTAAAGAAGAGTAAATCATTTCGGTAGTTAAAGCACCACCTCCCGCACTAAACGGTGATGCTTCACCCCACCCTTCAATACCATTGTGTAAAATCTTTACCCATACATTCGTTGTCTGCGCCGTTGTACCATAACTAATTTTGAGCGGAAAACGTTTTGTGAGGGTAAATAATTTTACATTTAGTTGCATGATTCTACTTTGTTAGACGAAGGGATTTTACGTAAATGCACTTGTACCATTAATGTCATAGTACCTTTTTCTACCTCCATCTTTTTAACACGAAAAGCAGTCCCGCCCATTTCTAGATAAGGTGCTTCTGTTAATTCTTTAAGTTTTTTAATCAAAGCTGTGACGAAATCAAGGGTAACACCTTCATTTTCAGCACATACAAAGCTTTCGAGTATAATTGGTGAGGTTTCAGTACGAGGACAAATAATAGATTGAAACGTTAATGGGCGTGTGGCGCCTGCTTGTTCAAGTAAAATTTTACCGACAACCTTTATTTTATTAGCTTCAGGTAAATGAAGACGGATAAGTTGGGGTTTAAAAGTAACGGTATCACCGTTTAAGTCTAAAGCAAGTCCCTTTTGTAGGAAGCTACGAACCCAGTCAGTAGTCATCGCACGGTTTAAATCATCCTCGGTCAATACCACACGGGCATTAGCATTAACAGGTTGGTCAAATTCGACTTTACCAAAAACAGCGTTTAAAGGATTAACTGAAACAGTATCGGTTTGCAACTGAAGTTCTTGTATGCGAACACCTTGCATTTCCAAACCCTGTCCCTGTACCCCGACTCCATCAACTTGTCCTTGAAGAAGTTTCAATATATCAGTTTGGATATCAACGTCAATTTCATCAACATTATCAAACGCAAGACCCACACTTGTTTCAATCGCTTTGGAGACTAGCGTTCCTTCTAGATTTTGTTCAGTTTGCACAATTTTACCCTCAAGGTTTCGTCAGTTCTGTAAATCTAGACGCTAGGAAATAAAAATTAATCTATATTGCGAAGGTAATATCTAATTTCGTTTATTCTACCAATTGATAGAAGGCGCCTTATTTTAACATTGTGGAACAGGCAATAATTATCTTGTGGAACAGGCATCCCTGCCTGTGTCTTTTAGGTTAAGGGGCGGGGCTTGCGATGCCCGCTCCACAAGAGTTTACTTGTTTTACTTTCATTGGTACACCTGAAGATGGAACAATAGTAATACCGCGACGTACTGGTTTAACAGGGCGCCTATCAACAAGTTCAAGTTCAAATTGAGATAAAATACGTGCGACTACTAGCTTCAATTCATACATAGAAAAAGCAGAACCAACACATCCTCGATACCCACCTCCAAAAGGTAAATACTCGGTTGCAGAATACTTTTGATTTAAAAATCTATCAGGAATAAACTTCTCTGGTTCTGTGTAAGTTTCACTACGATGATGCGCTAAATGAATACAAGGAACTAAAACAGTACCAGTTGCATATTCAACACCACTTATTTCTACTGTTTCTTTTGTCATGCGTGGAGTACAAATTAATGCTATAGGGTGGAGTCGCATTGTTTCTTGACAAACAGCAGAAAGATACGGCAGCTTAGTCGGGTCTGGTTCTTTTAAATTTTTTAATTCATCAATAATTTTATCTTTAACATGTGGATGTGCGTGAATTAGATAAAATAGCCACTGTAAAACACCAGCAGTTGTTTCATATCCTAAAAGTAAAAGCGATATTAACTGGTCTTTTAATTCTTCATCGCTCATCGCTTGCCCGTCTTCATCGCGTGCGGACATTAATAAGCTTAAAATATCAGTTAGCGAATCATCTTGTACGTGTCGTCTTTCTGAAATTTCAGCATAGACAAGATTATCTATATCTTGCTTACGCTTGAGATAATTTCCCCAAGGACTCCAAGCGCCTAAGTCTTGTTGTAGCGGTGGAAAGAAAAATAAGCTAGAGTACCAAGGTGTAGTAATATCATCTAACAAAGCACTGAGAAGTTGTTTAAGCTTTTGATACCTTTCGCCTGGACTAATACCAAATACTACTTGTAGTATAATTTGTAAAGTAATATTGGGCATTACATGCTGCATTGACACAACTTGACCTACCCGCCAGCTTTTAGTGACATCTTGAGTAATACTATATATCGTGTCACCATAAGACTTCATTCGATCCCCGTGAAAAGGCGGCATTAGTAAACTACGCTGACGGTTGTGCTGTAGACCTTCTTGGAGGACAATCGAATTGGCGCCGAATAATGGTTTAAAGACGTGGGTTGCTTTTTTAAAGTCTAATTTCTGTGCGGGAATAGCGAAACATTCAGATATAGCTTGCGGATGACTAAAAAATACAACAGGTGGCGAGTTTATACCTAGTACGCGCATTGTAAAGGTATCGCCATATTTAGCTGCGCTTTTATCTAGAAATTTGGTAGGGTTAGCGATTAATTGAATAGTTTGTACTAAAGAAGTCATTTTAATAAAATTGAATTAATTCCCTTGTGGAACAGGCATACGAACTGTTACAAATTAAGGGCAGGTCTGTCAAAAATTAAGGGTGGGCTTTCCTGCCCACCCCACAAGATTATCCCACAAGATTATTCCTTCATACTTATATTAAGCAGGCGCCTGTTTAATTAGCGGAACCTGGTTCAGCTATCTGACGGTGCATTTCAGTTTTAGCGCCATCGGGTAGAACCTTAGCAACTGCGCCTTGAATTTTTGTCATAATTGAACCAGCAACAACACTTTCTTTACCAGCCATTAAAGCCTCAAATCCTTGTTTTGCGACTTCGGCAGGGTCATCCTTTGGACCTGCACCTGCCTTTGTATCGTCCATATCCGCACGGTGGAAAAAGTTGGTGCCCGTAGGTCCAGGCTGAAGCGCTGTAACAGTTATACCTGTATCTTTCAACTCATTACGTAGGGACAGTGAGAAGGATTGTATAAACGCTTTAGAAGCTGCGTAAACTGCCTCGAATGGCCCCGGCATTATAGCAGCAATCGATGAAGTAAAGAGAATTTTACCTTTGCCACGTTCGAGCATATCCTTTACCACTCTTTTGGCAAGATGAACAGACGATACAACGTTGAGGTTGATAAGATTAAGTTCATCCTGTAAATCAGTCTCGCGTGCAAAATCACCACCAACACCGACACCTGCATTAATAGCGATAGCATCCACAGGTCGGTTAAGAGATTTTATTTTGTTATAAAGAGTCTCAACACCTTCATAAGCCGCAAGGTCAGCTTGCACCGTCTCAATTTCGGCTTTTGAAGTTTGAGCGATTTCTTTTGCAACTTCTTCTATATTTGAACCTGTCGCAGTAATCAGCAAATCAAAGCCATTTCGAGCGAACTGTTTCGCAAGCTCGTAACCTATACCATTAGAGGCGCCTGTTACAACAGCCAAGGGTATAATTGATGAATTCATTATTTTATACTTCTACATATAACAACGCTTACAATCCTAAAAAAGCACCATCAAGATTACGTCTTTCCCACGAAGTATCGTTGTTTCTGTTAAAAGTTAGTTTTATAAAGTTGTGGTGCCCTGAATCACCAATTCTGAGGATTGTTTCCGATAAAGGTAATGCTTGATGGTTATCAGAAAGAAGATAAGCAACTTGTTGTGACAGTGTGTCTATATTTTCAGATGAGGTCTGATTAATATATTGATATCTGTATATATATGACTCAACTCAATTGGTTGTGTCATATCTAATATACGCAATCGTTCCTTTAGGATTTCCATCTTTGGCAATGGGTATTGGTATACATACAGGCGCCGTTATTGCTGGAAATATTAGCTCCCAAAAGTATGCTAAATATACAGTGATAGGTAGTAACGTGAACTTAACTGCTCGTATCGAAAAGTACACAGCAGGCGGACAAATTTTGATTTCCGCTGATACCTGCAACCACTAAAAGAAATAGTGCGGGTCGATGGAGAAATGCAAGTACAACCGAAGGGAATTAAAGAACAAATTACGATTTATGAAATAGGTGGTATCGTTGAAAAGCATAACTTATATTTACCCAAAAGACAAAAACATTTGTAGGGCAGGTTTGAATACCAAGTCTATTCTGATTGTTCCAACGTCAACGACTATGATAACCTATTAATATAGATTGGGCGGTCGGGAGCGGAAACTAAACCTCGACGTTTGGCGTTTACTTTGGTTTTTGTGACTAGTTCTAATTGTACTGATGTAAGGATTCTTGCTAGTACTAGTTTCATTTCAAACTGAGCAAATGCTAGCCCAATACAACGTCTGGCACCTCCACCAAATGGTAAAAATTCATAAGCTGAATATTGTCGTTCTAAAAATCTTTCGGGTTTAAATTGCTCTGGATTTGGGTATAAATCTTGACTAATAAAAACAGTCGGGTAATCAGGACGTACATTTAAACTATAAATATCACCATACGCAGAAGCGCATTCGTCCATATATGACATTGGTGTAAATATCCAACGTAACAATTCTATGGCGCCAGGAGTACGAGGTGTAGGTGGTAAATGCATATCTGGTTTATAAATAGAACCGACATTACTAATTTTACGCTGTACCTTTAACACTCATATTTATAACTCGATTCGGACCCGTTACCAAACCGCGTCGTCGTGGTCTAACATCCTCAGTAGTAACAAGCTCCAACTCTACCAACTTCATAACCGTAGCTAACACAACTTTCATTTCTAACATTGCAAAAGCATTACCAATACATCGACGTACACCACCACCAAAAGGTAAAAACTCATATTGTGAAAATTGTTTCTCCAAAAATCTTTCTGGACTAAATTGTTTCGCTTCTGGATATATATCCTCACGCTGATGAGTTAAATAAATCGAACCCATAATATAGGAACCAGGTTCTAAATCATAGCCGCACAAATTAACTGGTTCTCTAACCTCGCGTGGAAAAGTCAGCATTCCTACAGGATAAATTCGTAGAGTTTCGTTACAAACAGCACTCAAATACGGCAGCTTATTAACAGCATTAAAGTCCATATTATCCAAACCATCAAGTTCAGCTAATAACTTATAACGTACCGATGGTGTTTTATGTATCCAATAAAATGCCCAAGTTAAAGCTGTTGCAGTAGTTTCATGTCCAGCACTTAACAATGTCATTAACTCATCACGTAATTCTACATCAGCCATCGGTTCCCCGTTTTCATCGCGCGCTGCCATTAATAAACTTAAAATATCAGTACGTGATGGGTCAGGGTTTTCTCGACGTTCGGCAATTTCGGCGTATATTAACTTATCTACCATTTCACGGCGCCGTAAAAAAATCCCCCAGGGTGTTAATTTACCCAAATCGCGTTGCAGAGCAGGGTAATATAACATAAGCGCGCGTAAAGGTGAACTTCCACCAGCATCCATGATAATGCTAATAACCCGTTCAAGTTCAACTGCACGCTCAGAGTTATATAATCCAAATACAGCTTGCATTATCACCCGTAAAGTTATAGTTTGCATCGCCGAACGAATACAAACAACTTCCGAAACTTGCCAACTTTTAATAACTTCTTGAGTAATATTCCTAATAGTTTGAGCATAATTATGCATCCGTTCACCGTGAAAAGGTGGTGTTAATAACTGTCGCTGACGTTTATGCGTTTCACCGCTAACTGTAATTACAGAATTTTTGCCTAGAAGTGGTTCAAACAGCGAATTTAAATTGCTAGGCGCCGCAAATTCTTTAGCATCACCTGTTAAAATTTGCTGTAGCGCTTGCGGGTTACTAACCAATACAAGTGGCATATTTAACTGTATCGTAAAAATATCACCATAACGCTTTGCACAATCTTCCATAAACCACATGGGAGTAGCAACCCATTGAAGCATTTGTACAATTGCAGGAGTTTGAGGACCGTTTGGAAGTTTCATACTTGTATGTAGAGAAGTATTACTTCTGTTGTGCCATTGAAACTCCAAATCAATTATTAAGTTTTGTTGAAATATTTATAAATAGTAGGGTGCGTGACGCTATGAAAAGATTTCAACGTAGTTATAAGACTTGTAGCGTCACGCACCAACTTATAATTGTAATAGTATCGTAAGTTCTGATAGTGAGTGCTTTTAAAGGCGCCGAGTTTAAATCAAACCTAAGTAGGAAAGCACAAATAACCATTAGTCATAACTATTTACTGTAAACTTCTTCGCTACTAAGAAAACCATCAACTGGAACGGGGTTTTCTGTTAACTCATCAATAATATCTTTTTGTTTATGTGATTTATTGTTCACCAAAATTATAACTTTAATATCGTCTAATTTATTAAGTTCTTGTTTATACTCATCGGGAACTTGGATTAACCCATTTTGGACTTTGGGTTGAAACTCAATGCGCCGAAACATTTTTAACCTCTGTTATATATTTAAGACTTATTTATGACTAAAATAATGTCAGCACACCAACTGTTTCTTCATTATTCAATTTATTAATATCATCATAGTGGCTTCGCAGCATTGCCTCGATATCTACTGTTTTACAATTACCACGTCGAATCCAAATAATTTTGGGTCGAAAACCACGAAGTAAACAAAGGTCGCTAAAATCTGCATCTTTAGTAACAATTAAAAAGTCTTCTTGTCGTGCATATTCCCAAACTTCTGTATCTGGTACTCGATCAAGACCTAAACTGTAAAGGTGATTGGAATCAGGATAAAGGTCTTGCAAACGACTTACTAACGTTGGAGACAAATTATGATCGAAGAGCAACTTCACACTTTTACAACCATTAACATTTTTTCTCTATCAGCAGCATAACTAAGGCAAGCTCGAATGTCGTCCTCAGTTAGGTACGGAAAATCTTCAAGAATTTCTTGATGAGACATTCCTGCTGCAAGATATTCTAAAATATCATACACTGTAATTCTCATTCCTCGAATACAGGGTTTACCACCACGCTTACCTGGTTCAATAGTAATGATGTCTCCGTAGGTCATCGCTTTTACCTAGATATTGATATATATAATCAATTCTAACTCTGAAATCAACAATTTATGTAGTAGAGACGTTACATGTAGCGTCTCTACGTCGTGCATACAAGTTTTTAGAATAGCGAGTGCTGCTTTACCTTGTCGCTCAATTACCATGCGTTCACCTCCATGCTCGACTCGGTTAAGCACGTCTTGGAAGTTTGTGTGCGCTTCTGTTAGGCTGATAGTATTTGTCATAGGTAAAAGTACAAATGTACAAAGATTATATCTTTTATAGGGACAGGCGGGACGCCTATCCCACAAGAGCTTCTATATAGCTAGCAAATAAACGTATTACCCAGACTTGCTTATTATTGTATTGCGGAAAACAAATAAGCAGGGGAGCCGGGAAGTTGTAAAATCTTTGTTAAATTGGACAAGCGCACCAGTCGGTTTCCGATGGTGAGTTTATGATCGCTTCTCTTTGTAATAAGCATTTTTAAGGTATCTAGCATGACAGCAACAACCCCAAAGCCAACTTCAGTTATTCCCAATTTTTGTGAAGGCATACAATATTTTGGGGAACCTCTGCCGGACTTTGATAAGTATGGAAAAGAAAGTGCATTAAGTGGTAATGCCGTTGACCCGAGTGATGATGCGGCAGTATACCAGACACTTCTCTACGCCGATGCACTCCGTTACTTAACTTTACAAGTCACTGGTTCTAAAGCTTCAGGACACCCAGGTGGTTTCGCGAGTCAAGCTGAAGCTTATGCTGCTTTAGTCATGCTTGGTCACAAAAATATTGTTACCGAAGTAGGGCACCATGCTCCCGGTTTTTATAGTGCCATGTTCCTCGACCGTTCGCTCGAAGATATGGGCATTTCCACTGTGCAGCAACTACGCGACCGTTTCCGTGAAAAGCATGGACTGCTTGGACACCTTTCTGGATATATTCCTGGTATTCTGGCGCCTGCTGGACCATTAGGGCAAGGGCAGCACTTTGCTATGTCAGCAGCATTACTTCATCGTGATAAGCTTTTCCCGTTCACTGTGGGTGATGGTGGTTTGGGTGAACCTTACATTATGAGTTCGATGGGTCATTTTCATACTGCGTACCCAGATGTGACAAATTTTTTACCAGTGTTGGTATGGAATGGTTTTAGCCAAGAACACCACAGTATGGTATCAACCAAATCTAACGCAGAGATGATAGGGTACTGGCAAGGTAATGGTTTTGAGGAAGTTATATTAGTTGACGCAAAGGACTTCGACGATAAAAACCAACCTGGTGATTATATTGATAGTACAGCTTTTTCGTTTGCAAAGCGAATAGAGTTTACTAAAGCTATTTTAGAAAATGTCGATAAAGCAGCGAAGTCAGCACTCGGTGGCAAATTAACCGTATTTATTATTAAACAATTAAAAGGTGCTGGAGTTCACGCACGTGGCGCCAAGTCGCACAACTTGTATGCTAAAGATACGCTTGATGCTCCACATATTATAAGTGCGCTTAAAGAACGTGCGTTGACTCCGGAAGCTTGGCAGTTAGTTAGAACCAACTTAGAAAAAGCAGGTGGTGGCCCAGCATCCAAAACCGCAGTCACCGAATTTGAGCTACCATTAGCTGATATCGGCGCCTTACCTTTAGAAGAATATGAAGTAGGTGGCGAAGCAAAAGTTTCTACCACAGCAATGGGAAGATTAGTAGGTATAGTTGGACAAAAAGACAAAAACTTCCTTGTCACCAACGCTGATGGTAACGAAGCATCAGGTATTGCCAATATCAACCAAGCACTTAAAATTAATCACCCTGTTAAAGATGACTTGTATAACCAAGCACCTGGCGGTCAAGTCTATGAACCATTGAGTGAAGATGCTTGTGCAGGTTTAGCTGTAGGTTTAGCATTGATGGGTGCCAGAACATTATGGTGTTCTTACGAGTCGTTTGCAATTAACGGGTTGCCAATTTTCCAAACAGTTACCCAAGCAATGGCTGAATTACGGCGCCAAACACCGTCCACAATTACTCTATATACAGCAGGCGCCTTAGAACAAGGACGTAACGGTTGGACTCATCAACGTCCCGAAATCGAAGCTTACTTTGCCTCGATGATGCGTAATGGAAACGTTTTCCCTGTATTCCCACCTGATGCTAATAGTATTCAGGTTTGTTACGACTGGGCATTAAGTACAAAGAATAAGGGAATAGTCATTACTGCGAGTAAATCACCTTTGGCAATTAGAACTACTTTTGCACAAACGCGCGAAGGTTTAGAAAATGGCGCCGTAGTTTTACAAGAAACTGCTGGAAATAAAACAGTTGTATTTGCAGTAATTGGTGATATGACATTAATTCCTGTTTACGAAGCTGCTAAGTCACTTCAAGAACAAGGTATAGGAAGTCGCATCGTTTCTGTTATTAACCCCCGTCGTTTATATCGTTCTTCGGATGTAGCTTGGGATACTTGTTCTAAGGCTGATGGTGGGTTTATTGATGATGCGAAATTTAATCAGTTGTTTGGAGGAGATGCTTTAATTGGTGTTACTGGTGGCGCCTCGGCTATGCTAGAACCTATTATGTTACGCAGTAATTGTGCGCGGGATACTTTTGCTTGGAAGCGTGGGGAAACTACCGCTAGTGCAGGTGAGTTGATGGCATTTAATGGGTTGACTCCAGATGCTTTGGTGAAGCGGGGGATGGAGTTGGTTGGGTAGTTAGTAATAATGTATATGGGACGGGCTTTCTATGCCCGTTCCACAAGAACATTTGCTCATTTCTCTTCTTCATCCCACTACTCCTGCTGCAAATATAGAAAGGCGCCAACACTTTTATTATCGGTTAAGGCGCCTTTCTTTAAAGTTATATATATTCCCCGCGCGCACTCATTACAACCCTGCGTTATATTTATGCTAGGCACTTTATTAAAGATCCATTGATGATGAAGTTTCAAGTAATTTTTACTTTTGACACTGAGTATGAAGGATATGTAGCTGAGGTTCCAGAACTCCCTGGCTGCGTCAGTCAAGGCAAAACACTGGAAGAAGCTGTTGAAAACATCAAAGATGCAATTAAAGGTTATTTACATGTTCAAGCTAAACATGGAAAACCTTACACACCTAAAGAATCGAAAACTTTTATCGGAGAAGTTTTAGTATAAATGGGACGCTTATCCAATATCTCTGGTAAAGAGGCTATTAAAATTTTTGAGAAGTTTGGTTATATATTAGACCATCAAACGGGAAGCCATATGATATTGTGGCATGATTCAAAGCCAACTTTATCAGTCCCGAATCATCAAGAATTGGCGCCTGGTTTATTAAGAAGCTTAATCCGGCTAGAAAGGATAAATCAGAGTGAACCTGGTTATATTGAGGCACAAAAGCTACTTAAAACTTATCAAAATAATCTTAAAGTTATTCAATACCGTATGCAACTTGAAGCAAATGCCACAGAAACATTAGATGATATTTATAATCGTGCTGAATCTTTGGCACAATCTCCACCAACTAATAGAGAATCATATATATTAGAGTTACAAGATTTGATTAAAGAGCTTAAAACTATTAAACCTGGTACGACTGCTTATACTGATGCACAAAAGTTGATGGTATCAGCAGAAAAACGTTTAAAATCATAATAATTTGATCCCCCCAACCCCCCTTAATAAGGGGGGTTAAGAGGACGTTTATAACTAGTTGTAAAAAAATGACTCTGACCCTTCTTGTTCCCCCCCTTATTAAGGGGGGGTTAGGGGGGGAACAGCACTTTCTTTCACCAACATATCCAATTCATACTGCATTTTACTTACAACCATTTCATAACAATCATTAACATAAACCTTATCTGACGCTGCTTCTGCACCATACTTTTCAAATACAATTGGCGGACATACTCTAGTCTGAATAGTTACAGGTAACGGAATATTTGGTAGAGGTCCAATTCCTAATATCCACGGTAAGCCTAAATATACAGGAAAAACTTCGGGGTCTATATTAAATAGCCAAGGCATTCCCATTTTGTGTATTTGTTCAACGAAAGGATATATATCTGAAAGTATAATTAATGTATCATGGGCGCCTGTAGAAATTACAGGAACAATAGGTACATTTTCACGCAGTGCTAGTTTAATAAAAGCTTTTCTTCCTGCAAAGTATATTTGATTACGTTGTGAGTGCAGTTTAAATAAATCTTGAGCACCACCAGGATATACTAGTAAACTGGCGCCACTACGCAATGCAGCAGCAGCTATACGTGGACGTGCGATAATTGCCCCTACTTTTGCTGCTAGTTGCCCAATTTCAGGACTAACTTGCCAAGCTTTGGGATGCATTAACCCGTAAACCGGACGCTCTGCACCAAAGCGACGAAACCAGTCGTACATCATCATGTGCATATCTGGCGCCGCAATTCCACCGTTATGCGACCCGACGAGTAAAACTTTATCTTGACTAGGTATATTTTCCCAACCACTCGTTTGTACGCGAAAGTAATAGCGGTACAGCAACTCCCAAATAGGCATTAATAATTTAATAAAATTTGTGTCTCGTTCCTGTAATGACCATCCCAAGCGAGGTTGAGTATTTTGCTGTTCCGACATTCAGGCTCCAGATAAGAAAAGGGCATGTACTATATTTAAAGCTCTTATCCCTAGTAAGCGCAATCTGCACAGTTACTTTTTACTGCCTAATTCAACTTCGTAGGTATTTATCTACAAAACTTTAAGACAACTTTACACGCAATGGAATGGCGCCAGTAGGTAGCTACATATAAACTGCAATACAACTGTTATATAACCTGATAACAGAAAAGCAAATGAGCGAGCAAATTTTGCAACGCTATGAGGTACAGAAGCAGCTAGGTAAAAAAGCTGGTAGAAAGACTGTACTAGCGCAAGATATACAAACTGGGCAAATGGTGATTATTAAGCTGCTAAGTTTCAGCAGCGATTTTGTTTGGGAAGACTTAAAGTTATTTGAACGGGAAGCAGAAACGCTGAAATCACTCGCACACCCTGCTATTCCTAGTTATATTGACTACTTTGAAGTTGAAGAAGGTAATCGAAGTTGTGCGCTTGTACAAACATATATAGAAGGTCAATCGCTCGAACAGTACATGCAAAACAGACGGTTATTTACCGAAGATGAGCTTCATGATATTGCAGAACAACTACTTCAAATACTTATATATTTACACGAACAGCACCCACCTGTAATTCATCGTGATATCAAACCGAGCAATATCATTTTGGTAGAAAATTTAAAGAATGAAATTGGAAAAATATATTTAGTTGACTTTGGTTCAGTGCAAACGCTTGCCTCCAAAGCGGGTAAAACAGTCACAGTTGTGGGTACATATGGCTATATGCCACCTGAGCAATTTGGAGGTTATGCAACACGCCACTTTGATATATTTAGTAACTGGAATGCACCCAACTGAACTACCTCAACAAGACTTGCAAATTCAATTTCGTAAATTTGCCGATATAAATCTAGAATTTGCTGACTGGTTAGAATGGATGACTGAACCAAGCTTAAATCAAAGATTTTCATCAGCACATTTAGCTCTCGAATCTATCGATAATCCACCACCAAGAACAAAAGCTATTATCAAAGAGCAATTACCAGATAAACCACCCAGTACAGAAATTGTCTTAAATAAAACAGATGAAAAATTAGAAATTATTATGCCACCAAAAGGCTTTGGTGCTGGTTTAATTGCGCTTATTTCTCTAGTTACACCTTTCAGCGTTGGAATTCATTCTCAGGAAATTAATATTTTCAATATATTTGCATTATTAAGACAAACAGATATTTCATTTGGGAATGTATTATACTTACTTTTTCAAATATCTGCACTTGGGTATTTAATTTATTTAATTGCATGGGGTTTTTTCAAAAAAACACAGATAGTAATGACTGCAAAATCTATTACTGTAATTCATAAACTACTTTGCTTTAAATGGCGCCGTAAATATTCTCTTGATACAAGTACAATATCTCAAGTCAACATCACATTAAGTTTAAAGCAAATCAAATCAAAGCCAGAACTATTGTTAATAGCATCTGGTATTACTTTGCTAAATTTCAATAACTACAGTAATTTAACAGAATCTGAACGTGGATGGTTAGCACAAGAAATAGAAAATTGGTTGAATAATTGAGAAATCTTTAACACAATTTTACATAGAATCTACGGGCGCCAGTCACGCACCCTACCTTTAACTCGCTCCTGTGCGTGACGCTACTAGTTCATTCGTTTTGCTTTGCGATTGTTATGGCGTCACGCACCCTACCTCCGCGCCTTATAACTATTTACTAACTATCCCCGACCATTGGATTTTCTTTTCTTTTTCGCGACGGTAAGAGAAGAAGTATTCGGGAGTTTGAAAAGTGCAGTAGGGAGAGACAGCTATTTGTTCTGCGTCTATCCCCATATTTTCCATTTGTAGTACGTTTACTCTTCGCACATCTAAACGTACTTTACCTGGTTCTGGGTCATTTAGTATTGGTGAGTTTGGTTGTTCTAGTAACGCTTCTACAATTTTATCTTCATTTTCTGATGATATTGTGGCGCCTACTTCAGCAGCAGTTTGTGTTGAAACTTGATAGACTTCACCTGCTATTGCTGGACCAAGTGCGATGCGTAAGTCTTCTAATTTACTACCTTGCGAAACTAGGCGCCCGATTGCGACTGGTATAATTTTTTTAGATGTTCCTCGCCATCCTGCGTGTACTGCTGCAACGGCGCCTGTTGTAATATCGGCTATTAATGCTGGTGTACAGTCTGCACTGGCTACCCACACTGCTTGAGAAGAGTTGTCACTAGCTATACCATCGCCATGTACGAGCGCAGAATCTCCATCTGTGTCAACATCATCGCCACCTGTTGCTAGCTTACTAGTAATTTCTTGTGGTGTTAAGACGACATTGCCATGCACTTGCTTGAGTCGATATCCTGATGCTTCACCATGTAGTACATGTGTTAATTCTAACGGTCGTCTTCCTACAAACTGTTGGGTAAAAAAACCATGTGGGAAGGCTTCTAGTAAACTACAAGTTAAATAAGGCAATTCTTGCCAAGTACGCCACTGCCATTCATGCATCGTTAACTTACTCCAAAAATCAAGTAAAATTACGCCAGTCCAGTTTATCTTGATAGTTGGAAATTTTACACTCCCCTTTCGGGGTAAGTTATTAAATTTTGCATTGCTGATAAAAGACTAGTTTTAAAGCCCACTCTATAAAATGGAACGTTTGAGTCTTTAATGATGAATTTTTATGCTAATTTAGCGAAGTCCTGATTGTATAACGTCCTGTGGTTGATAAACGAAGCATAGAAGCAGCTTTAAAAAGTGCTAGCTCAAGTCATTTTTTGTCATTTTCGCTACATATATATGATAATGTGACTTCAACGAATCAAGTTTTATGGCAATTAATGCAAGAAGGTATGCCCGCCGGAACGGTAGTAATTGCGACACAACAAACAGCAGGACGCGGGCAATGGGGGCGCCAGTGGGTTTCATCTCAAGGTGGTTTGTATCTTTCTGTAGCAATTACACCCAATATTGAAGCGCGCGATAGTTATCTGTTAACTTTTGCTACTGCCTGGGGAATTACTCAACAACTGCGAGACTCAAATATTCCTGTTGAGATTAAATGGCCCAACGATTTAGTTTTAAATAGGTTGAAGTTGGGAGGTATTCTAACGGAAACAAAAATCAGTCATGGCAAAATCAGTCAAGCTGTGATAGGTGTTGGTATTAACTACTCAAACCCAGTTCCTACAACAGGCATTAATATGAAGTCATGGCTTATTGGCGCCACTAAAGCATTACCCCAAACAATTTATAGTATTGAAATACTCGCCGAAAAGGTTTTGCTTGGTATAGAATCCGGTATTGAATGTCTTAGCCAAGATGGAGTAGATGTACTCTTGCCTAAATACACCAGCTTGTTAACAAATATTGGAGAAAGTGTATACCTGGAAAACGTTTCAGGTACCGTAGTTGGGGTAACATCTACAGGATGTCTCCATGTTCGCACGTTAGATTTTGATTCAAAATCGGTAGATACACCAGATTTGTTCTTGCCTCCAGGTACAATCAGTTTGGGCTATCGCAATTCACAAAAACTGTGAATTAAATTTGAATCAAATAAGAAGAATTTTTAATTAAATTTCCGAAAGTACGACTTAAAGTAATCACCCGATATATACCAGTAGGACACATGACGCAGCGCAAAAACGCCCGTAACTCAAAAATTTTATGGCATCGCTCTCTAGGTGCCCAGAGCCTCTGTTGGCTAAGTAGTATTAGTCTAATGAGCAGTGGGTTGGTGCTTGCTCAGACCGAATCCGCAATTGATAATATTGTGCCGACTACGGAAAATACGCAATCTTCTAGAGAATCGGCGCCAAAAGTAACAATAGAACGTAGCACTACTGAGTCTAAACAATCATCAAATGAAAATGATTTTTCTTCTCGTCGTGCAAGGCTTCGTGAGAGATTAAAAAGAAAAGTACAGGCACAAAATTCCGATAGTTCAAGAGTACGTACTTCCCAACAAGCATCAGAAACTATACAACGTTTACGCCAAGCTCGGAAAACAAACCAAAATGAGTCAGCACAAGAAATTCCCCCAATTAGAAACTTAAGACCCAAAATTGCTGAGTCTTTACGCAATCAGGCGCCTGAAGTACGTATTCGTAGAAGTATTGAAGCGACATCGCAACCCAGAGAATCGAAGCGCGAACAAAATGCTCAAGTGCCAAGTAAGTTACCTGAGATATCGCGAAATAACAAACCAGTTAATACTGCTGATACAGATAAACCTGTTAAAGATTACAACAACGCTTATATTGACCCTACAGACTACAGTACAGGAAATACAGGCAAATACGAATCTCCAGACACAGTAGTGTTAACCGAGCGTTCCAGTGGTTGCCGTGCCATTTTAGCAGCTGGTGGAGTGCGTGCTGATTGTCTTAAGACACCTATCGCTGCTTCGTTAAGAAGAGGTATAACTGCTTCTAACGGTGGCAACGATAATAATGCCCAAACTGCCAGCAAACCAAGCTGGATAAGAAAAAGTCAAAACGTTAGCATTGCAAGCGCAGTAAACGTAAGCCGCCCTACTATCACTAGTACAACAAACTCAACAAGTACATCTAAAGCTAGTGGGCAAGCTAGTTGGCGAACTCGAATTGCAGCAACTAATCAAAATGTAAGTAACGTAAACACTGTTAATGTAACTCGCAGTGTACCCCGCGCTCCATTATCTGTAGCAAGCGCTGCAATTTCATCGAATAAAAGTACTTACCATCCAAATCGATTTATTCCTTCCCCAAATAATTTCGCTCCATCACCGATACCATTAGGTAGCGCCCCTACACAAGATGGAGCGGCACTACCAGCACCTGTTAACGCAGTAAACATGGCGCCGCGTGATAGCAGAGTCGCATATAACATTCCATTAGAATCAACTTTACCTCGTGTACCTTATTCGGGTTCCGCAATTGCTTACAACCCCAACGGCTTAATATTCCCTCTGTCAATACCAGCATCTATTACCTCGATATTTGGTTGGCGGAATCATCCAATTACAGGCGAAAGTAGATTCCACTCTGGTACAGACTTAGGTGCTGCAATGGGTACACCAGTTATTGCCGCTTTTACAGGTCAAGTTGAAGTCGCTGACTTTGTTGGTGGTTACGGTTTGACTGCTGTTCTTAACCATAACGGCGCCGTGCAAACACTTTACGGTCACATGTCGCAACTCTTCGTGCAACCAGGTCAATGGGTACAACAAGGTACAGTCATTGGTTTAGTTGGCAGCACAGGAGCTTCAACAGGTCCCCACCTACACTTTGAAATTCGCCAGCTTACACCCGAAGGTTGGGTAGCAACAGACCCAGGTATACATTTACAGTACGCTCTTACGCAATTAATGCAGTCCATACGTACCGCACAAGTACCTCAACAAAGGTAGGGTGTGTGACGCTACTAACAATCTTGCAGCGAAGCCAGTAATCTAGTGGCGTCACGCACCGGAACTAATTAAGGTGCGTGATGCCACCAGTTCATTCGTTTTGTTTCATAATTGTTATAGCGTCACGCACCCTACAAATATCCATTTTCTATCAAGAACGCTGACGTAATGTTATAATCGTCGGCGTTTTCGGTTGAATTGTGGGTGTTTCTGCCTGAAATCAAGAACTTTTCAACGTATTTGCCCAGAATATCACCTTCAAGATTTACTGAGCTACCAGGCGCCAATTGGCTTAAATTGGTTTCTTTGTAGGTTATTGGAATAACAGCGACTTTAAACTGCATTGCCTCACTGTCATACTCAGCAACAGTCAAACTAATACCATTTATGGCAATACTACCTTTAGGCACTATATACCTAGCTATGGAACTCGGCGCCTGAAAAGTCATTTCCCAGGAAGTAGCAGTTTGCCGGGACTCTAATAATTGCCCGACACCATCCACATGTCCCATTACAAAGTGACCACCAATTTTACTACCAACTTTTAGGGAAGCTTCAAGGTTAACATATCGGTTTTGCGTTGACATAGTACCCAAAGTTGTTCTCAAGAGCGTTTCAGGTGAAGCAGTTGCCACAAATCCATCATTTGATATTTTCTCTACTGTCAAACAGACCCCATCAACTGCTACACTATCGCCATATGCTAAATCTTGTAAAATAACATCTAACGAATGGCTGATAAATGAAATCTTCCAAAAATCCCCCCCTAGGGGCTTAATCGTTCCTAACGCTTGAATTAATCCTGTAAACACGGCTTTTCTTGATTCTTACTTGATTTACTATGAATTCTAGCTGCTATAAACTAGTAAATATCGCGTTGCGCTCAATTGTTTAAGTATAATTTCTAACGCGATTTTGTATACGTTATCAATACATGAACAAGGAATTCAAGGCATACTTGGGTAAGTAGATTATTGTCAAACTAAACTAACTAGACTTACTCTGGTATTTACATCAAATAAGGAGTTTAATAGAAGCAATTATAGCGAGTCAAAGCTTATGTTTACCTTCACCTTAATCATTCCTATAAATAGGTATGATTTGTTACATACTTCACGAAGCGCTCAAAGGATTGTAGAGGCTTGACAGATGATTGAAATGAAAGTCGCTGGTATAGCATTAGATGCCATCACCCGCAGCCCGATAGTACTCCTTAAGGATAGTACAGACCGTCGTGCTTTGCCCATTTACATTGGTCAGGAACAAGCGCGAGCAATTATGGCGCCGTTGGAGAACCAGAAACCTCCTCGACCCTTAACGCACGATTTAATAGTCAGTATTATTGAAGCATTGAATATGACGCTAGAAAAGGTTATTATTCACTCGCTGCAAAAAGACACTTTTTATGCGTCTTTAATCTTGCAACAAGGGGAAACCCGCAAAGAAATCGACGCGCGTCCAAGCGATGCAATTGCTGTGGCTCTCCGTACAAATGCGCCTATTTGGGTAATGGAGGAAGTAGTCGCTGATGCATCAATACCCGTAGACCGAGATGCCGACGAAGCTGAACAGCAAGCTTTCCGCGATTTCGTCTCTAACCTTCGACCCGAAGATTTAATCAAACGCTTCGGAAGTAATAGTTAGAAGTGCGCTCGTGCTGAGTGCTGAGTGCTGAGTAGAAAGTAAAGTTATAATTGATAGCTCATAACTCCTAACTCATAACTCTTAACTCATAACTTTTAAAAATGCAATACCGACGCTTTGGGAAAACTAATCTCAGTTTGTCTGTCTTCTCTTTAGGGACTATGCGCTACTTGGGTTCAAAGGAAATCGCGCAGCAGATTATCTTGAAAGCGGTGGAGTTGGGAATAAATCATATTGAAACAGCCAGGGGTTACGGTAGTAGTGAGGAGCATCTCGGTGGTGCTATTGCTTCTGGGTCAGTATCTCGCGACCAAGTTTATATCACCACCAAAATCCCACCCACACCAGATGCGACTTCGATGCGTCGGTACATTAACGAATCTTTAGAACGGTTAAATCTTGATTATTTAGACTGTTTAGGTATTCATGGTTTAAATACTTGGGAACACCTTGACTGGGTAAAAGCTGAAGACGGTTGTATGCACGCGGTACAAGAAGCTATCGCTGATGGTCACGTTCGGCATGTTGGCTTTTCTACCCACGGTTCGCTCGAACTAATTCTTGCCGCTATAAATACAGACTTATTTGAATTTGTCAATATACATTATTACTATTTTTTTCAACGTCACGCAGCAGCTATTGAGCGTGCAATAGAGAAAGACATGGGCGTGTTTATTATCTCACCTGCTGACAAAGGCGGGAAATTATATACGGCGCCGCAAAAACTCCAAGATATTTGTCACCCCTTTACACCATTAGAATTAAACTACCGTTTTTTACTTAGTGATACTCGGATTACGACATTAAGTGTAGGACCTGCAACTCCAGAAGAATTAATCGAACCGTTGCGTATTGCTGAGAGTACTCATGATCTGACACAAAAAGAAATTGAGGTATTACAGCGTTTAGATTTGCAGCTTTCTTCGAGTTTAGGCACCGACAAATGTAGTCAATGCTATGCTTGTTTACCATGCCCTGAAAACATTAACATTCCTGAAGTATTACGATTAAGAAATTTAGCCGTAGCATATGATATGACCGATTACGGACAATATCGCTACGGCATGTTTGAAAACGCTGGTCACTGGTTCCCAGGTATGAAAGCAAACAAATGTACAGAATGTGGAGAATGTTTACCCAAGTGTCCTGAAAATTTAGATATTCCCACCTTGTTATACGATACTCACGAACAACTCAAAGGCAAACCAGGCAGGAGACTTTGGGGTTGACGTAGCACTCTTACCGTTAAGAGTGCAGTGAATCGTTTGCTAGCAATTGCTCTGCTCTTTTGGTGTAAGGAAATAAAAGTTCCATGAGGTGACCTAAAGACATAGAACGCTGTTCCTCAACAAACATTAAGGGCAGGAGTGCAACCAGTCGTAAAACGCCGGAGATAGCGAATAGCACTAACAAACCACTAGCACCAACTCCCGTTGCAAGAAAGCTGCCAGCAGTAATTCCCGCTGCTCCAGTCAAACCAGCAACGGCGCCCGAAAGCCCAAAATAAGACGACTGATGCTGTAGCGGCGCCACTCCCATAATGAGATTGTTAGTACATAAATCAATCGCTGCCCAGGTTGCACCATGAAGCACATGCAACAAAGGAAACAATACCCACATAGTCATTTCATGCTTTCCAGTAAAGAGCCACAATAGAGGCGTGACTGCCACAAAAATTCCTACCAATAATAGGAGCGGACGGTTGCCAATTCGGTCGGCTACTTTACCCCAAAGTGGGAGCATCAGCATGTTAGCAGCCCCTGCTAAACCGTTATAAATTGTAACTACACTAATATCAATATGTAAGTTATCAAGCATATAGAGGTTAAAGAAAGGAGCGCTGACATTTACAGCAAAGCACCATATAGCTAGGTAGAAGACAAACTTCAAATAATTGCCATCTTTCAAAACGGTAGTATCTATTTTCTTCCGTTGCGATGAAGTATCGCCATCTGTCGCTTTTAATAACTGTGGGTTGACATCTTTCATCAAGAATTGACTTAACAAACTGATAACACTAAGCACAATTCCTAATGTCAATACAGCACCGAAACCTTGAGCTGTTCCACTCGGCCAAGCTGATACAGCGAAACCTAACAATGGCACACAAATAAGACCTGTTAAGCTTAAAAGACTGTTGCGAAAACCAAAATACCGTCCTCGCAACCGCTGTGGCACTAATATAGCCGTCCAGCCTGACCAGGGAGCGCGACCAAAAGCTTCAATGATATTAGTTATCCAGACAACTCCCAACGTCAACTGCACTAGTTGGCAGCCTGTAATTCGAGACGAACTAACTAACCAAATCAGTGGTAAAAGAATTAGCCACATTAATCGCGACGAAGCAAAAATGATTAAAGTATACCAGCGGAAGCTAGTAAATCGCTCTAACAAGTATGCTCCCAACGGTTGGGCTAGGTTCACCAGTTGAGGAATAGAAGCAAGCAGACCAATTTGCACACAATCTGCACCTTGCTCTAACAAGAAATTAGTCAGCAAGGCGCCGCCGATAATACTGTAAAAAATAGTAGCAAAGATGCTTTCGACAGTTAACGCTTTGAGACTTGTCCGAATTTCCGGCTTAGAAATTTTCAAAGGTAGTTTTGAAGTTGCAGGAACTACGGTCTCCATTACTACCACATCTTGCGATATTTCGTGAATGGGAAGAGAAGTTACTTCTGTTAAAAAGTCGTCACCTTGGTTATTAGACATATTAAAAAGCACAAAATCTTATATAAAGGAATCATGTGACTCTAGGCAAAAAAAGAAAGTTGATAATATAAATCAACTTTTTAGCTTTTGGAATCGTTGTATAGCTATCAGCGTAACCCAACGTAAAATTCCCAAATGTAGAACACTCAATAACGCGACATCTACATTTGGGAACTTTTCACAATTCCTGAACGGACTATTACAATAAACATATTTGTACTTGTTTAGACTAATTTAATAACCTATAATAATGAAAAGATTAATTAAAATAATCTTACTTAAGAGTTATTCTTTTGTTAAGCAAATTCGTGTGATTTAATACTTCTAGGTCGGTAGTTCCTAAGCACTAAGTAGGACTGCAATCAAAGCACAAACGTATGAAGGCATACTTCCATTGCTTTGGAAGGCGCCTTTTCAACAAAAGGCAATCGATAACAAGCGTGCATCTCGATGGGCATCAGGCACTTTTGTAAAAACTCTGGCATCTCGTGAAACAGGTGTGAAAAGCGAACTTTGAGAATGAGCGCTCAGGTTATCTGCCTGCCCTAGTACCAGAAATCCGTTATGAGTCAAACTGAAATGAAAGCGAACTAATACCCGGATTTGAGCCTCTTCCATAAAATAGATGAGCGTATTGCGACATAGGAGCAAGTCAATTCGTGGAAAAGGGGCTGCTTGAATCAGTGAGCGGCAGTGAAAAAGTGTTGAGCGACGCAAATCGGCTCGCCAGAGGTAGCCATCGGCTGTGTGTTCAAAATACTTTTTTTGCAGAGCCGCAGGAATTGCCGAAACTTCATGAGCCGAATAGTAGCCTTTACGGGCTTGCATCACGGCATTAAGATCAACATCTGTTCCATACAACTGTACTCGTTGCTGAAATTGTTTTATACCCAGTGCTTCTGCCAGTAGCATTGCCAGCGAATATGTTTCTTCTCCCGAAGCACACCCTGCACTCCACACCCGAATTGGCTCATTTGGCTCTTTTTTCGCAATAATCTGGGGGATAGTGTGATTCGCTAGGTAATCCCAAACGGCGCCATCACGAAAGAAATCGGTGACGTTGATAAGAACGGTATTTAATAAATGAGTCGATTCCTGGGGTTGCTGCTCTAGATAGTCGAGATACTCTCGATAATGCTCGACCCCGACTTGCTGCATCCGTGTCAATGTTCGACGCATCAAAGTAGGGCGTTTATAGCCTGTAAGATCAATTTGTTGAACTTGTTTGAGATAGTTGAGTAAATTTTCAAGTTCAGCCGTTTCTAGGGATGGGGTGGAGACATTAGCAGCAGGGAGATCAAGTGTAAACATTAAAGTAATCGTTTTGCTTCTATGCTTCAAATGTCGAAGCTTTTACTCTTCCAGATTAAAGCTTTCGCTCCTCATGCGTCTGTACGGTTTTGACATAGGAAAAAATCATGGAGCTTGTTAGTAATATCTAAACAATCTCTGACTTGCGTGCGATGCATAAATTTGAGCTATGGGATATTATCTGTTGATAAACCTGTTTGCCGTCCAAGACATGGCTGCTCAAAATCGTCTGCTTGATGCTCTACCCCGTGAGCTATACGAAAGGCTTGCTCCCAATCTGAAGCTAGTCGTTATGAAACGGGGACAGTTTCTACACGAGCCAAATGAGCTGATCACCGACCTCTATTTTCCCCTCGATTGCGCTCTTTCAATTACCATTACCATGAATAATGGGAGTACAGCTGAAACCGGTATCGCTGGTAAACGAGACGTGATTGGCATTAACGCCTTTATGGGTGGCAGAGAAACGACGCAAACAGCTTACATTGTTCAGGTTGCAGGCAGCGCCATGAAAATCAATGCAAATGTATTACTGGATGAATTTGATCGTAATAAGCAAATGCGCGACGTGATGCTGCGCTATACCCAGGCATTCATCGCCCAGGTTTCGCAAACCACTGCCTGCAACAGTCTCCACAACGTCGAACAACGTCTGGCACGCTGGCTGCTAGAGGTGCAAGACCGCATCGACAAGAATAATCTCAAGCTGACTCAGGAATTTATTGCAGATATGCTGGGTGTTCGCCGTTCTGGTGTTACGCAAACAGCCCAAAAACTTCAGGATAAGGGTCTGATTCGCTACCATCGCGGCGATGTTGAAATTCTTGATCTGCAAGGGTTAGAAGCCTGTTCGTGTGAGTGTTTCAAGACGGTTAAAGAGGAGTACGACCGCTTGCTTGGGGAAAAGCGCGAACTTTTAGCGTTACCGTAAGGTGAAAGTTTTCGTCTATTGAGTGTTAATTGTTAGTTGGTAACACCTGCACCAAGGTCGGTAATCACACGCTCTAAGCCAGCAACAACTCGCGCCAAACGCTCGTAGTCAACTTTGTCAGGAGTATCTTGCTGAGTATGGTAGTAAGGGTAGCGGAAAGGGGCGGTGTCTGTAACCATGATTCCTGGATATCCCTGCTGCCAGAATGACCATTGGTCAGACCAGCTAACGCCAGAAATCTCACCAGGGAGAGCAGCACCTTCTGACGGAAATTGAGTATGGCTGCGGAATGATGCAACAACATCTTTAACGAGGGCGCCGGAAGCGACATTACCAATGAAGGCGATGAAATTACCCTGTAACGGGTAGACAGCATCGAGGGGAGCGGGATATTTTTGAGAGCCAATTTTATCAGAGTAGTATCCTAATGTTTCAAGACTAAGCATAGCTACAATTTTTTCATCGCGCTTTTTGCAGCTTTTGGCATAAACCAAACTTCCCATATTTTCTGAAAAGAAAAAAGGCGGCTCTTCATTAACAAACTCAACAAAACGCAGTGTGCGGGCAGGTTTTTTACCAGCGAACAAACGAGCAAGTTCTAAAGTTGCAGCGGCGCCAGTACCATTATCATTTGCTCCAGGGCTGTTGTACACCGAATCATAATGCCCACCAATAATTACTATTTCGTCTGGTCGCTCAGTACCGGGAATTTCAACTTCAAGATTATAGTAAGTTTGGTTATCAATTGTATACCCCTGTCGTTTAACCTCATAACCAGCTTCAGCAAAGGAACTATCAAGAAAATCTGCCGAAGAAGCCAAACCTTTATAGTGCAGGTAATTACGTTCTCCAATATCACTGGCAAGTTTTTCGACATGGCGCCTCATAGAATCTCGTAATGTGGCTTCAAACTGAGTCAACGGTGGTAAATTTCCCCTGAAGCTTTCCCCTGGCATCCGAATCATGGTAAAGATTATCCAACTAATCAAACTAATTATAATAATTACTAACGTGCCCAGCCGAATCAATGCGGATCGATTCATTAATTTAATTTCTGCCCATTTGTATAGAGACATTTTTTCTATCACCAGTACTAGTTACCAATGGATGATTCTATTACAACATCAAAATTTAGTATAATAATGTAAAAAAATATATCCCCGTAGAGACGTGATTGAACCCTTGTCTCTACGTATGATTTTGCAAATGATTCAGGAATGCTATATCTCAAGAATGACTTTAAACTTCACTCCCTGAGATATACGAAGTACCCTTAACCACTCAGATAAATAGCAAGGGGCCGTTCAAAAATAACTTGTATTTTTAGTCCGGCTGTTGGCCAAGTAATTAACGATACATTCGATTGTTGCAATAAGTCTCTCTAAAGTGTTCCTTCCAGACTCTCCTAAAGGTAGATAATAATAGCTACTAAGGTAAATAATATAAAGGTGTACAAATAATTAAAGAATGTAAATACAACATTTAAAAGTCGGTCTCATTTGCATTCAATTACTATCATTTTTGAGCTTACTTGGGGGTAATGTAATGGTTTTTTATTTGGCAGATTGAATAGTTCCGAAAAACTTGATTTATTATTTCTCTCTTCTCCCTCTCGCATCATACTTACATATTGTTAAACGTTTCTTTGTAGATGTCACAGAGGATGCCTAAAATTTTCAAAGCACGCGCTTTTAAATATTTGTTTTGTTTGTAGGTCATGGGTTATTCCTAGACTGATCGGTTTTTCACCTTATTACCTACTTATCTACTTATCTACTTATCTACTTATCTAAGAAGTATATGGTTAACTTACTCAGACCAATCAGTGTGTCAGATTCTAACCTCGGTACTGTAACTGCTTTGTGGAGGCAACAGTCTCCTTATGACAGAAGAGCGCTTAATACTGGTATTGTCCATTTCGGCCCAGGTCGTTTTTTTAGGGGTCATCTCGCCTACATAATACATAACTATCTTGCACAGAAGGAACCCCAAGAGCAGAAATGGGGAATTTGTGGGGTTAGTCTCAAGAGCCAACACACCATTAGTAAGTTGAAACCACAGAGATTCCTTTATACTTTGACCAAACACTCTAGCTACACTAAAAATCGTGAAGAGGCAGAAGTTATAGGTTCTATCAGGGAAATCGTTAATGGTACAGAGAAGTGCGACTATGTGCTTGAAAAAATGACATCTCCCTCTGTGCATCTCGTAACTCTAACAATTACTCAAGGAGGCTACCATTTAGACAAGAGTTTTAATCTTGACACAGCGAATGAAGACGTTGCCCACGATCTCCAAAATCCTTCCACTCCAACTACTGCAATTGGGTTCATAGTAGAGGCATTACGCCGACGACGCGAGCGCGGAATGGCGCCCTTTACCACACTTTCTTGCGACAACCTTCCAAGAAACGGGGAGATACTGCGAAGAGCAGTGTTAGCCTATGCTGAGTTGATTGATCCTCAACTTGCAGCATACATCCGGGATAACGCGACGTTCCCTAATTCTGTGGTAGACAGGATTGTGCCTCAACAACAGGAAGCCGACTATAACTACCCCAGCCGACTTTTGCAGGTTAGGGATCGCGGACCCATTATAACGGAGCCGTTTTGGCAGTTTGTCGTGGAGGACAACTTCACAAGTGATAGACCGTCGTGGGAAGATACCGGGGTCATTATGACTAGTGACATCACTCCCTTCTTGTATATGAAGTCGAGATTTTTAAATGCAGTACACTCCTTCATAGCTTGTTTAGCTGTAAGAGCAGGTATAGAGTATATGCATGAGGCGATTAGGCTACCAGAATTCCACTTGTTTACTCGGCTTCTGATGAGCGACATCGCGGCAGCAACACCAGTGCCTTACCAGATGTGTGAACAATATATAAATCAGGTGTTACTACGATTGGCTAACGAAGCTCTTCCTGATTCGATAGAGAGAATTTCCGCAGAAACTGCAAGGAAAGTAGGTAAATATATATTCCCGATTCTTCATGACGCTTATAGCCGACAGGTCAGCATGAAGCGTCTTATACTTCCCGTTGCGGCATGGCTGCTTGCAGTCAGAGAGGGGGCTAGTGAGTCTGGGGCGCCTTATAATGCTAAAGATACTCAACCTGTAATTACAGCAATTCGAGAAGGTGCTATCCTTAGCGGCATTCTGGGATTGGAGAATTGTGAACATACAAATATACTAGATAATGAATGTCACCAAGCTTTGCAAGATATTCAGACCTACGGACTATTGACTACACTTCAGAATTATAGTAACGGAGAAGTTTTAAATGAAGCCGCTTCAGCATGATAAGGTGGTGCTTTTCGATCATGACGGAACTGTCGTTGATAGTGAAACCATAGCACTTGAAAGCGCGTGGAAGCTGACCACTGAAGTGGCTCGTGAATACCCTGGCGCCCAACACTATGAACTTGATGATTTTGTTAAAAGCTTCGCAGGGAAACCCTACAAAGAAATAATTACAAGTATCTATAAAGACTCAGTAACTACTCTGAATGAGCGCGATATTGAGAGGCTAGTTGTTGAAGAAGAAAAAAGAGCGATTGAACAACTTAGTGTACTCGCCTTTGCGACTGGAGGAACGCCTGAAGTGCTGTCTTACCTGCGCGATGATGGATTTGAATTTGCACTAGTAAGTAACAGTAGTTTTGAGCGGCTTCTGGCTTGCCTTAGTGCAGCAGCCCTCACGGACTATTTCCCAAACGAACGGATATTTAGCGCTCAAGGCTCTCTCCCTGTAAGACGACCCAAGCCACTTCCTGACATATATTTACATGCAGTCAAGTGTCTGGATGCTGAAGTTTCGGATTGCGTTGCTGTTGAAGATTCTACTAGTGGGGTAAGGTCTGCCACCGCTGCTGGAATTGGGCAAATTATCGGTTATGTAGGGGGTACTCACATAACCAATGATGAACGAAAAAGCCGTGCAGATGCTCTTTTAGAGGCAGGCGCCCACCAAATTATCGAGCAAATGCACGATCTGATCGGATTATTATAATGATTTTTAATACTTAAGGAACTGTGCGATGCGTATGCTCCGCTTCGCTAAGGTGTTGGTTGCGTTTCTGATTGGAGTCATGCTTGTGCAACTGCTACATGCTTGTTCGACTTCACAAGCAGTAGGGAAAACAACGCTGACGATTGCTACTGTCAACAATGGCGACATGGTGGTTATGCAAGGACTTTCCCGCAAGTTTGAACAAGCTAACCCCAATATTCAACTTAGATGGGTTGTTCTAGAAGAAAATGTGTTGCGCCAACGCACTACCACAGATGTTGCTAGCCAGGGTGGACAATTCGATGTCATGACAATTGGTTCCTATGAAACGCCGATTTGGGCTAGACGAGATTGGTTGAGACCATTGGATGGGCTACCCGTAAGCTACGACGTGAATGACCTGCTCAAACCTATACGAGAAGGGCTTTCCAACAACGATAAACTTTATGCTGTGCCGTTTTATGGGGAAAGTTCCATGCTGTATTACCGAAAAGACTTGTTTGAAAAAGCAGGGATTACGGTTCCCGAACAGCCGACCTATCCGCAGATCAGGGAATGGGCGAGTCAGGTTCACGATCCGGCGCATGGAGTCTACGGTGTTTGCCTGCGTGGAAAACCTGGCTGGGGCGAAAACATGGGATTTGTGTCCACATTAGTCAACACATTTGGCGGACAGTGGTTTGATATGAAGTGGCAACCTACTATAAATACTCCACCTTGGAAAGATGCCATCGCTTTCTACGTCTCACTGCTCAGAAAATATGGTCCACCAGGAGTTAGTTCCAATGGATTTAATGAGAATCTGGCGTTATTCTCGACGGGTAAATGTGGCATGTGGATAGATGCAACGGTTGCAGCAGGACTGTTATCTAATCCGAAAGAATCTCAAGTTTATGACAGGGTTGGCTTTGCCCGCGCGCCAATTGAAAAATATCCTAATGGCTCAAATTGGCTTTGGGCTTGGGCACTAGCGGTTCCAAAAAGCTCAAAATCACCCGAAGCCGCTCAAAAGTTCATTGCTTGGGCAACTTCTAAGGAATATATACAATTAGTTGCTGACCAAAGTGGCTGGGTTGCTGTCCCACCAGGTACGCGGACTTCCACCTATAACAATCCCAATTATCAAAAAGCTGCACCATTTGCTTCTATCGTACTCAGCGCAATCCAATCTGCCGATATTACTCGTCCATCCGCAAACCCAACCCCTTATAAAGGCATTCAATATGTGGATATTCCAGAATTTCAGGCAATAGGTTCTTCGGTCGGGCAAACTATGGCAGCAGCGCTGACCAATCGCCTTTCAGTCGATCAGGCGTTGCAGCAATCACAGAATTCAACTGAACGATTTATGAAACACACCGGGTATATTGAATAAATTTTCTATGCCTTCTTCATTTGCTGTAAAGCATCACCACAAAACGCCATCTACCCAGCAACTAACTAAGCGGCAGGCATCAACCTTACCCCTGATGGCGCCTTCTGTGATTGCCTTGCTGCTGTGGATGATTGTGCCCTTGGTAATGACGCTATGGTTTTCGTTTCAGCGGTATAACCTGCTTAATCCAGGCGCCCGCAAACTTATCGGAATAGAAAATTTCACGTTTATCCTGACTGATTCAGCACTATGGACTTCAATCATCATTACGATGATTCTCGTGGTATCTGTTTTGGTAATTACGATTAGTTTAGGCACACTCCTGGCAATTTTATTTGACCAGGACTTTTATGGTCAGGGGATTGCGCGGGTGCTGGCAATTTCTCCGTTTTTTGTCATGCCTACGGTCAGCGCCTTGGTGTGGAAGAATATGCTGATGCATCCAGTGAATGGGCTGTTTGCTCAATTTACAAGAGGTTTGGGTTTGGGGGCAATCGATTGGTTTGCAGATTTTCCATTGCTTGCCATCATTATTATTGTTTCGTGGCAATGGCTTCCTTTTGCCCTACTGATTTTATTAACAGCGATTCAATCACTCGACCGCGAACAGCTAGAAGCAGCCCGGATGGATGGGGCAAATGCCTTAGCCCTATTTCGGTTCGTCATGCTACCGCATTTGAGCCGCGCCATTGGTGTAGTCGCCATGATCGAGACGATTTTCTTTTTAACTATTTTTGCAGAAATATTTGTTACCACAGGTGGCGGGCCCGGAGTCGCAACCACTAACCTCGCTTATTATATCTTCTTGAAAGCTTTGCTGGAATTTGATGTTGGCGGCGCCTCAGCGGGTGGATTAATTGCGGTAATTCTTGCCAACATCGTGGCAATTTTTCTGATGCGTAGTGTTGCTCGTAACTTGGATACCTAACAATGGCACTTAAAACCTCAAAGCGCTGGCTATTTACATTGCTCGGCTGGTTCGTCGCTTGTAGCTTGTTTTTCCCAATTTTCTGGATGTTTCTCACCAGTTTCAAAACGGAGGTTGCGGCGGTTGCGACTCCCCCTCAGTTATTTTTCCAGCCGACATTAGAAAACTATGTCGCGATACAAGATCGGGCAAACTATTTCAATTATGCGCTCAATAGCGTAATCATTTCATTTGGTTCTACAGTACTAGCGCTGTTGCTTGCCGTACCTGCTGCTTATGCGATGGCATTCTTCCCAACCAAACGCACTAAGGGTACCTTGTTGTGGATGCTATCTACCAGAATGCTACCACCCGTTGGGGTACTGGTGCCAATCTATATATTATGTCGCAATGCTGGTTTATTGGATACCCGCATTGGTTTAATTATTATCTATACCTTGATCAATTTACCAATTGTTGTCTGGATGATTTACAGTTTTTTTAAGGACGTTCCCAAAGACATTCTGGAAGCAGATCGTATGGATGGAGCAAACACGCAGCAAGAACTTATTCATGTGTTGCTGCCATTATCATTACCTGGAATTGCTTCTACCGCATTGCTTTCGATTATTTTGTCTTGGAATGAAGCCTTTTGGAGCCTCAACCTGACAACAGCTAATGCCGCTCCTTTAACCGCATTTATTGCCTCATTTTCTAGTCCTCAAGGATTGTTTTGGGCAAAACTTTCGGCAGCATCAACAATGGCAATCGCGCCTATCCTCATTTTCGGCTGGCTGAGTCAACGGCAATTAGTCCGAGGTCTTACATTTGGCGCCGTGAAATAAGTGGAAGGCAGAGGCAAAAATTTTATGTCAACAGTTACTTTAAGAAATATACATAAACAGTATGGCGATACTAAGGTCATCAAAGGCATCGATCTTGATGTTGGTGATCGCGAATTTGTAGTATTCGTTGGTCCTAGTGGTTGTGGCAAATCAACCTTGTTACGGATGATTGCCGGATTGGAGGAAATTACCTCTGGCGATCTACTTATTGATGGAGAGCAAATGAATGATGTGCCTCCAGATAAACGCGGATTGGCAATGGTGTTTCAAACCTACGCCCTATATCCTCACATGACCGTAGCAGAGAATATGGCGTTTAGCCTCCGTCTTGCAGGTGTGCCGAAAGCCAAGCGTTATGAAAGAGCGCGTGAAGTTGCGAGTATCCTTCAACTAGAGCCGCTTTTGAATCGAAAGCCAAAAGAACTATCGGGAGGACAGCGCCAAAGGGTAGCAATTGGTCGTGCCTTGGTTCGCAATCCCAAAGTGTTTTTATTCGACGAACCACTATCAAACCTGGATGCGGCTTTGCGCGTGCAGATGCGGATCGAACTTGCCAGCCTACACGACAGCTTACAAGCCACCATGATTTATGTGACGCATGACCAGGTTGAAGCAATGACACTTGCCAGCAAGATTGTGGTGTTGCACAAAGGCATTGTAGAACAAGTGGGTTCGCCGCTGGAACTCTACCATAATCCCCACAACCTATTCGTTGCCGGATTTATTGGTTCACCCAAGATGAACTTTGTCTCAGTGACAGTAACAGGCGTCAATAATGGCATAACTGTCAGCCTTCCTGGTGATGCCCGTGTAACGATTCAAGCATTGCCTGGAAAGCTGTCAGTTGGGGATAAAGCCACGTTGGGAATTCGACCCGAACACCTGCGACTAGATCGGGTGGTTACTGCTAATAGCGCAACATTGAATGGCGAAGTATTAGTTGTAGAACGACTTGGGGGACAGACCCATCTTTATGTCAAAATTGCAGGTGGAGAAACCTTAGTCGTGCAAACCGACGGAGATAATACCAGCCAGTTGCACGATATTGTTCCTATCTACATTCGCGGCGAGCTTTGCCATCTGTTTGACTCACAGGGTGAAGCAGTATTAAGAACTCGGCGCCAGCACTTATAATAAACAAATGAACAGCAATACCAGCACAGGTTCAATAATCAAACTGAACCAAGCGTCCCTGTCTCGTTTACCTGGAAACGTGCGCGTACCCAATTACGATCGCCGTCATATCACTAACGGAATTGTGCATATTGGAGTAGGTGGATTTCATAAATCGCACCAAGCGCTCTATCTAGATAATTATTTCCATCAAAATCCTGGTAGTGAGTGGGGAATTTGTGGTGTTGGATTGCTTGACTATGACTATGATCGGCGAATGCGGGATGCGCTTACGTCCCAAGATTGTTTGTATACCCTGGTTGAGCGATGTCTTTCAGGTGATCATGCTCGCGTCATCGGTTCAATCACTCGATACCTGTTTGCACCAGACAATCGTCAAGCAGTTATTGAAGCAATGGTAAGTCCTGAATGCCGAATTGTTACTTTAACAATTACTGAGAGCGGCTACTACTATATTGAAGGAAGTGGCGAATTCGATGTTAACCACCCAACAATTCAGCACGATTTGCACCATCCTGACGAACCAATTGGTACATATGGTTTTTTGACAGATGCACTCGCACAGCGGCAAAAGCAGGGGTTAGCACCTTTTACAGTACTTTCCTGCGACAACTTGCAGGGCAACGGTGACATGGTGCGGAAAATGCTAACGACATTTGCCCAAATGCGCGATCCTGATTTGGGACGTTGGATTGATGAAAACGTTGCCTTTCCCAACTGTATGGTAGATCGCATTACTCCGCTCACAACAAAAGCAGATATTAAAATGGTGGCGGAACAATTTGGTATTGATGATGCGTTTCCAGGTGTCGCAGAGCCTTACATCCAATGGGTAATCGAAGATAGCTTTTGTGCAGGCAGACCCAATTGGGAATCCGTTGGCGTACAGATGACTAACAATGTTCATCCCTACGAGATGATGAAAATTCGGCTGCTCAACGCTAGCCATATGCTAATTGGCTACCTCGGCTCTTTGGCAGGTTATAGCTATGTTTATGAAGTCATGGCTGACCCCTTATTCGAGCGAGCAGTCGCTAACTTAATGGACGAGGTGACACCAACGCTCCAACCCGTTCCTGGAATTGATTTAGGCGATTATAAAAAGACTTTAATTGAACGGTTTTCTAATCCTAAAATTCGCGACCAACTGCCGCGTCTGTGCCTCGGTGGATCGGCCAAGATTCCTAAGTTTATTTTGGGGTCGCTCCGTGATAAATTGCAACATGGAGGCGCCATAGATTACCTAAGTTTGACAGTTGCTGCTTGGTGTCAGTATCTCAGTAGTCATGATCAACAAGGGCAACCTATTCCTATTGATGACCCATTAGCAGACATCCTTACTCAACGCGCGTCTAAGAGTGAATTAGACCCTAGACCATTGCTCAACATCTCTGAAATTTTCGGAGATTTAGTACAGGCGCCACGTTTCGTCGAGGCTGTTGCTAACCATTTGCGTAGTTTACATGAGTTTGGTGTTAAAGAAACACTTGTCCGTATTTCGCAGGTACAGTAATGCCATTATATTGCAAATGGTTAAAATCTTGACTTCTGTCATGCTGAGGAACGTAAACGGAGTTTTCCCGTTATCCGGAGGATATCCCGTTAACGTAAACGTAGTTTTCCCGCAGGGTAGTTTTCCCGTAGGGTAGGGTAGCATTCTTCTGTATTTTCACGCAATGAAAAAGTAAAATTTTAACCAGTTTTTACTATATCAAATTAAAAAACAATTTTTACTTTGATTAAGCAACAAATCTAATTTTGGATTCTTAACTTTAAGTATGTGAGGATTACTGTAATGCTGCTTGGCATAGATTTAGGAACAGGCTCTGCTAAAGCATTGCTCCTAGGAACCGACGGAATCACTATAGGTGAAGCCTCAAGCTCTTATCCTGTTCACGCACCTCACCCTGGATGGGCTGAGTCGGCGCCATCCGATTGGTGGTTAGCAGTTGGCGAAGCTGTCAGGAAGGCAGTGGGAAATTATGCCGATCAAGTACAAGCGATAGGACTTTCAGGGCAGATGCATGGTGTTGTCCTCGCCTCGGAGTCAGGTCAGCCCCTGCGTCCTGCTATTCTTTGGGCAGATACTCGTAGTAGTACCACACTTAGCGCTTATCATGCCCTCGATGCCACTATTCTAGAGCGATTGGGCAACCCAATTACAGCAGGAATGGCTGGCTCAACCTTGCTGTGGCTACGAGAACACGAACCTACTGTCTATACCGAAGCGCGTTGGCTACTTCAGCCAAAAGACTGGTTACGGTTACGGTTAACTGGAGAAGTTGCAACCGAACCATCTGACGCTAGCGGTACTTTGCTTTACGATGTTGTGTCAGACAACTGGGCAAAAGATGCAATAAGAGCGCTGAATCTGCGTTATGATTGGCTGCCAAAAATTATCCCCTCAAGTGAGATCGCAGGTTCCCTGACGGCTATTGCTTCAGAGCATCTTGGCTTAAGAGTTGGCTTACCCGTTATCGCTGGTGCTGCGGATACGGCGGCAGCAGGACTTGGTAACGGACTACTACAACCCGGTTTGGTTCAACTAACCATCGGCACAGGCGCCCAAATTATTACACCCCGTTCCGAACCAATTATCGATCCTCATGGTCGTACACATCTATATCGATCTGCCGTACCCAACGGGTGGTACACCCTGGCAGCAATGCAAAATGCCGGGTTAGCCCTTGAGTGGGTGCGAGGTATCCTTGGCTTGAGTTGGGAGCAAGTCTATAGTAAAGCGTTTTCTGTTTCCCCTGGATGTGAAGGTTTGACATTTTTGCCGTACCTCACAGGTGAGCGAACTCCACACCTTGACCCGAATATACGCGGCGCCTGGGTGGGGCTTGGGCTTCATCACAGCCAAGCGCACTTGATGCGGGCGGCTTTAGAGGGAGTTGCTTTTGCCTTGCGACAAGGCTTTGAGGCACTTGAGGCGACAGGTTTTAAAGCCACACAACTGCGATTAGCAGGTGGTGGAACGGTAGAAATGCTTTGGCAACAATTACTGACTGATGTATTAAAAATACCCCTCTATACAACCACAGTTGCCGCTGCCTCCGCGCGTGGTGCTGCTCTACTAGCGGGTATAGGAGTTGGCGTATACACAGATGCTAATGACACGAGCAAACTGGCAGCCACACCAACGCTTGCAGCCACTCCCCAACCAGTTGATCAGTCCCTAGAAGAGGCTTGGATACGATATCAATCGCTTTATCCACGACTTGCAAAAATGTAGAGATTACGCCTTAAGGAGGAAGTAACATTTTTAAGAACTAATTATTTTCTCAAAAATGGGAGTCAAAAGTATAACTAATTTATTCGCGATGATACCTCGCGAATAATTTTTCTTTTTCTGTACAGGTGCCATTCCTTGGGATGCTCCCCTTATAACTCTTGTAGGATGGGCGGGCAATCTTAAGCCCGCTCCACAAGACTGTGTAGCTAATGAGTATGATTATTTACGTATAAAACGAAATATTTGATACTTTAACAAAACTTAATATGTAAAAAATAGACAATAACTCTTACGACAAAATAGTTAAAATTTGTTAAGAATAGTGACAGGAATGTCAAAATAAGGAAAGCCTTTATATGGTAGATGCAGTCGATAACCAGCCACCATTAAACCAAACGTTATTTTTAGCAGGGGAAACTCCGGCGCGAAAATGTTCTCACGTTGTTATAGTTGGAGGTGGTTTTGGGGGGTTGTACGCAGCGAAAGCGTTAAGTCGTGCGAATAATGTTCAAGTTACACTGATTGATAAGCGGAATTTTCACCTTTTTCAACCACTGTTGTATCAGGTTGCCACTGGTACAGTATCACCTGCGGATATTTCCTCACCGTTACGTGCGGTATTGAATAAAAGTAAAAATACTAAGGTGTTACTGGGTGAAGTTACGAGTATTGACCCACAGGGACAAAAAGTCTTTATGGGTAATGATGTAATAAGTTATGATTCGTTGATTTTAGCGACGGGTGCAAAACATTCTTATTTTGGTAAAGATGAATGGGAAGAACATGCACCTGGTTTAAAGACGGTTGAAGATGCAATTCAAATGCGGCGCCGTATATTTAGTGCGTTTGAAGCAGCAGAAAAAGAAACCGACGCAGAAGCTAGACGTGCTTTGCTAACGTTTGTGGTTGTTGGTGGTGGGCCAACTGGGGTGGAGCTTGCAGGCGCCATAGCAGAAATTGCTTACCATACAATGAAAGAAGACTTCCGCAATATTGATACATCGGAAGCGCAAGTAATACTTTTAGAAGGTTTAGACAGAGTTTTACCACCTTTTGCACCAGAGCTATCACAAAAAGCTGCTTCATCATTAAAGCAGTTGGGTGTAACTGTACGCACAAGTACTATGGTGACAAATATCGAAAATAATATAGTCACAATTAAAAGTGGTGATAACGTTGAGCAAATACCTGCACAAACAGTGTTATGGGCAGCAGGTGTAAAAGCGTCACCATTGGGTAAAACCCTTGCGGAAGCGACTTCGGTTGAATGTGACCGTGCGGGGCGTGTTGTAGTAGAATCAGACTTTAGTGTTAAAGGTTATCCAAATATATTTGTAATTGGTGACTTAGCTAATTACTCACATCAAAATGGTAAACCCTTACCAGGAGTGGCGCCAGTCGCGATGCAAGCAGGTGAGTATGTAGCATCAGTTATTAAAACACGACTCAAAGGAAAAACTCCGGCGCCGTTTAAGTATAAAGACCACGGTAGTTTAGCAGTGATTGGACGCAATCGCGCGGTTGTTGATTTGGGCTTTACGAAGCTTACAGGTTTCCTTGCTTGGGTATTCTGGCTATTTGTGCATGTTTATTTCTTGATTGAATTTAATAACAAGTTAGTCGTCATGGTGCAGTGGGGGTGGAATTACATCACCCGCAACCGAGGTGCAAGACTAATTACAGGTAGCGAAATGGCGCCAACACCTGTTAAACAAAGCCAAGATAATTACCCAGTAGTTAATAGACCTTCGGCTGTTAACGTGTAGTAATGTCATAACAACAACAATTGTCATTCTGAGCGTAAAGCGTAATGCGGAGCATTTGCCGCAGGCTAGAATCTCAAAGTTTCGATAGTAAAAGAGATGCTACCCTACCATAAAGGAAAACTACGTTTACGTTTATACTACGTTCAGCATGACATTAAATGCTAACTACCACCACAACCACAATCAACTAAATTACAACCTAAATTAATACGCAATAAAATACATTTAGAGCTAGATAATTATATGTTCAAAATCTGAAGGTAGTTCGCATTCAAGTTGAACGGTGATATTAGTCAAACTTTCCAAATCAATATAATTAATATGTTAAAAATTTAACTCTCTGTGAACTCTGTCCCTCTGTGGTAGAAGAAAGTTGCTATAACAAAAATTTTATTACTTCCCTGCGTATTCTATGTAGCATTTTATGCGGGATTTATAACTGTTAACCTTAATAAATAGCGCTTTTAAAGCATAATTACATATTCCGTGCTACTATCAAAGTAGAGAGAATTATTTTCGGCTATGTGACTACGCTGTAAAGACATTGCTATAGAAGCTTTCCCCAATATAAAATCTCTAAAACCTATGAGGTTCGAGAGGTGCTATATGTGAGTTAGTGTAGTTAATTTACCGTATCAAGTTGAGTTGAACAATTGCAATTGCTTAACGCGAGTTTTATTAAATAAGTATTTTCAAAAACTATCTACTTCAATAGCTAGGAGCAGCCATAAAATTAGAGCTATATATCCGTCGCAAAGTATTGTCAGTAAGTGAATTTGTCCTTAAATTCAAGGTAAATTTTATATTCAATACCTTTGCTTAGGTAAATTTTTAAGTACTACGTCAAGAAAGTAAAGAAAATAATTTGAGAGATTTTTTATGTCAGTTTATGTTAGCAATTTATCTTCCGAAGTTAAAGAATTAGAGCTTAAGCAAATATTTTCACAATATGGCTCTGTAAGGAGAGTACGATTACCCATCGATAAAAAAACAGGTGAGAAGAGAGGATTTGCTTTTATAGACATGGAAACCGATGCTGAGGAAGCAGTTGCAATTAAGGCACTCTTAGGCGCCGAGTGGATGGGTCGTACTCTTAAAGTCAATAAAGCTATTACTAAGGTAGACGTAAGCCCACTGTGGTGCAATTTGTAATATTTATTTAAGCAAATTTTATGACACTAACAATCGGCTTTACAGAACAGAATAATTTTTCATCGCTCAATGGTTTGCAAATACTTATAGTAGATGATAATGCTGATTGCCTAGATTTACTAAAGTTTCTTTTTGAAGAGTTTTTTGTAGTCGTAAAAATAGCAAAATCAGTTCAAGAAGCTATGTTCCTCTTGATGCAATGGCAACCAGATGTTTTGATTAGTGCCATCGCCATGCCTGGTGAGGATGGTTACTCATTGATGAGACAACTCAGAGTAATTGAAAAATATCAACAGCGTAAACCTCTTGCCGCTATCGCCATAACAAGTTTTATTGCACAAGAAAAATGCATACAAGGTCTTGATGGATTTTCTATGTACGCAGAAAAACCACTTAACCTCGATGCATTATTGGCATCTGTTAATTATCTCGCTGAACAAAAATGGCACGGCGAAGTTGATTCTAAATGTTTGAAATGTTTGTAACCAGCATTGGTTCATTTCTTAACGTACCTACAGTTAATGGGTCGTAGCCTAATTGTTGAGTTATCCGTTCCTTGGCTAAAACTCGGTACTCCCAAAAATGCTCTCCTGTAGCGCATAGCCCTAAATACATATTGAGAACTTGGGGCTTTTTGAGCAGAAGCATCCATAACTGGCGCCAAAACTGTCCTCGAATATCCGGTCTTCGTAAACCCTGATGCCAAATTAACTGAGCAATAAGCTGCAACTGCTTGCCTTTGGGAAGTTGCATCGTTTGTGTTCGCCTTGTTCGAGGAACAATATTGAGGCACTGCTGAAAACATCGTTTTAAATAGTTCGCAGGTTCGTATAAGTTCCAGAAGCCTTCGACATACTCTTTAGCAATTTCGGCAATAGGGCGGGTAGGAACAAAATTCATTAAAGTATTCTGGTCGCCCGTAACAATGATATCGGCGCCTGACATTAAACGCTGCTCTGTTTGAAGTCGGTTCCAAAGGGCTGTGTTAGGCAACGCTTGGAGAATGCCCAGCATAGGTTGAGGAATATTGGTTTGTTCAACAAAGGCTTGAATTCGTTCACCTGCACCAGAACGTTCTCCATCAAAGCCAAGGATAAACCCGGCATAAATTAGTAGTCCTGCTTCGTTTATCTTGCGGCAGGCATCTACTAACGGGTTGCGCGTATTTTGCATTTTGCGTGTAACAACAAGGCTATCTTGGTCAGGAGTTTCAATGCCGAGAAAGACAGCATAGAATCCTGCTTCTGCCATAAGCTCTAGTAATTCATCATCTTCTGCTAAATTCACAGAAGCTTCGGTCATGAAGGTGAAAGGATAGTTATGTTGCTTCATCCAAGGTATCAATTCTCGTAAGAAGCGTTTGACATTACGCTGATTCCCAATAAAGTTGTCATCGACAATAAACAGTGACCCCCGCCAGCCTAAATCATAGAGATTTTGTAACTCTGCCAAAGTTTGATTCGGTTCTTTAGTGCGCGGTTTGCGACCGTAGAGGGAAATAATATCACAAAATTCGCAATTGAAAGGACAACCGCGAGAAAACTGAATTGCCATCATGAAGTAAGCATCTCGCTCAAGTAGGTCAAACCTTGGCATGGGGCTAGTAGTTACATCTGGCTTTTCAATGGAGCGAAAAATTCCTTGGGCTTTACCTTGAGCAATAGCTTCTATGAACTGCGGAACCGTCATTTCCCCTTCATCTAGTATCAAGTAATGCGCTCCACAGTCAAGAGCATCTTGTGGCACAGACGTAGGGTAGGGGCCACCAACTGCTACTTTTTTGCCTAACTGTACAGCTTTTTTAATTAGGGCATGAAAATCCGGTTTCTGCACCAGCATAGCAGACAGAATTACCAAGTCACACCAGTCCCAATCTGCCTCTGTTTCTAAACTGACATTGCGGTCATAAAATCTAATTTCCCAATCTTTTGGTAAGAGTGCGGCAACGGTAATAATTCCCAAGGGTGGAATAACTGCCTTTAGCCCTGCCATTTCCATCGCGCGGTCATAAGACCAAAAGGACTGGGGAAATTGGGGGTAGAGCAATAATGTTTTCATACTATCCTCTTTTGAAAATCCTTATCAATTATTAAGAATTTGTAATAAACTTGTATTAATGCTATAATTAAAAAAGTATTTAGTTGTTTATTAAGTTAGTTCCTCAAAAGAGTAATTATTTTCTGTTCCCTTCGACATCTACTGAAAGAAGGAATTAAATATAAAGTTTTTATGTAAATTGAGCTACATTTTTAGACTTAATATTTCAGATATTTTTTGTTCCAATGCTTGCGTCCATGCTTGACTCTCTCTTGAGATGGTGAAAACAACATGTAATTCCGACTATTGTTGAAACATATCTACTCTACATAGTACGTCGTGATAGTTGATACCTGCTTATAGTGTCCATGAGTAAATTAGTAAATTAGTATTAATACAGTTCTAACGGATACTTGGGGCTAATCTATTGAAACTATTACTGCTTCGGTGGTTTTATAGCGAAATGTTAAACAATGTTGCAAATAAGTCAAATATTGTAGCTTCGTAGAGAAATCGAGCGAAAGTACATGATAGGATGCTTTCGATGATATAAAAAAGTATGGGAGAAGACCTTTGGCACTACGGGTTGCTGTTGTTGGCTCAGGTCCAGCTGGTTCATCTGCTGCCGAAATCTTGGCAAAAGCTGGCATCGAAACTTATTTGTTTGAGCGGAAACTAGATAATGCGAAGCCCTGCGGAGGCGCCATTCCCTTATGCATGGTTAGCGAGTTTGATTTACCTAGTAACATCATTGACCGTCAAGTGCGGAAAATGAAAATGATTTCGCCCTCTAACCGCGAGGTCGATATCAATCTTATAAAAGAAGATGAGTATATAGGTATGTGCCGTCGCGAGGTGCTAGATGGCTACCTGCGTGACCGTGCAGCGAAACTTGGCGCCAATTTAATTAATGCGACAGTTCATAAATTAGATATTCCCACAAATAATACAGACCCTTATACCATTCATTATGTAGACCATACTGAAGGCGGGGCACAGGGTATCGCCAAAACCTTGAAAGTCGATATGATAATTGGGGCAGATGGCGCCAACTCTCGCATCGCGAAAGAAATTGATGCTGGAGATTATAATTACGCAATTGCCTTCCAAGAGCGAATTCGTATTCCCGACAGTAAAATGGCGTATTACGAAGATTTAGCGGAAATGTACGTTGGTGACGACGTTTCTACTGACTTCTATGCTTGGGTATTCCCCAAATACGACCATGTTGCTGTTGGTACTGGCACGATGCACATTAATAAAGCCAGCATTAAACAACTTCAAGCTGGTATTCGTGCGCGCGCTGCAAGAAAGCTCGAAGGCGGTAAAATTATCAAAGTCGAAGCACACCCAATTCCCGAACATCCCCGTCCACGTCGAGTTGTCGGTCGGGTTGCATTAGTTGGTGATGCTGCCGGTTATGTTACCAAGTCATCGGGTGAAGGTATTTACTTTGCCGCAAAATCTGGACGGATGTGCGCTGAAACTATTGTTGAATTATCCAATAACGGCGCCACTATTCCAACCGAAGCTGACTTAAAAGTTTACATCAAGCGCTGGGATAGAAAGTACGGATTAACTTACAAAGTACTCGACATTCTACAAAACGTTTTCTACCGTTCCGATGCAACTCGCGAAGCTTTTGTAGAAATGTGTGCTGACCTTGATGTACAAAGACTGACATTTGATAGCTACTTGTACAAAACAGTAGTGCCGGCAAACCCCATTACTCAGCTGAAGATAACCGCTAAGACAATCGGTAGCTTACTTCGAGGTAATGCGCTTGCACCATAGTTATAAACAGCAATTTTGATAGCAGTTAATGCTGAAAAACATTTCGCAGTGGCGTCAAACACGTTTAAACAACGCGCTTGGCATCACTGCGAATAATTTTATATATATTTGTTTAAATTAGTATTTTTACTGATAGTTTATTAATTTATTAAAACGTATATAACCATTTTTTAAATTCGTTATTAAGTGATTAAGTATTTATACTTATATATGATTATAAGCACATCGAAATAAGTCTAAAGATACTTATGGCATTTGTTATATATTTGGACGTATATTGACGAATAAACATTCAATTTGTTTCATTGATAAGGATTGACAAAGTTCCTATAAAGATTTAATGAAAACGGCACTTACGTGTTGGCAATGCTTCAGTATATTTACTACTTTAAATTAGTTATTCAAAAGAGAAAAACTCTTAGATTGCAATTAATGCGCTCCTAACAATGAAACTAAGTTCGCTTATTAATAAAGCTTTGTCTGTGGTTGCAATTTCTACCATTGCCGCATTTGGTGTCTGTAGTCAGGCAAAAGCTGTTGTATTTTCTGGTAATTCTAGCGGTTTATGGGGAATGCCTGACCCAGGCATTAATTATGACACACGCTATACAGGTGTTGGCAGCAATGCTTTTACTTGGGGGTTGGCACTTCCTAATGATTCCAGGTTTGGTACTAAAGCCAACAGTCTAACTTTTCAAGGTACGAAGTTTAACAGTAATTTTAATTCTTTATTTAAAATAGGCGACTTAACTTACTTCAATGGTATAGTGCCTTTATATACAAGTGTTGAGAAAGTTCCTTTAGAATTACAAGTTTCATTCCAGAGTCCAACTGTAATCAAAGAAAACTTTAACTTTGACTTTAACTTGATAAATGTACTTAATGATCCTGATAAGCCTATAGATAGTATCGATAATGCGGATTATGTGTTTATGAGACCATCATTTGCTAGCCGCAGTTTCAAATACGACGGCGCCAGTTATACTTTAGAGTTGACTGGATTTAGTCAAGATGGGGGTTTGACGAGTGTACCTGAATTCCGTGTAGTTGAAGGCGCCACGACAACAGCAGAAATTTACGGCAGGATAACTTACGTTCCACCTGCCGAAAAAGTACCCGAACCGGGAATAGTTATTGGTTTGTCATCACTAGGAGTTTACATGCTCGCTCGTAAAAGTCGTTCTTGAGCGTCATATTGATTATCAGTAGATTTACTTTTGTATTTTATTCTACTCCTGTTGCGGATACGTTCTCACCTGCTGGAGCAGTGCTAGGCATTTCTAAACAATAACCCGCACCGTAAACCGTTTTGATGTAACGGGGATGACGGGGGTCTGGTTCAAGTTTAGTTCGTAAGTGACGGATATGGACACGAATCGTTTCGATATCATCATCAGGGTCGTAACCCCAAACCTCCCGAAGAATTTCGCTAGGGGAAACAGTTTGACCGTGGCGTTGTAGTAAGCAATGGAGCAACTCAAACTCTAGATGAGTAAGTTTAACTGTTTCACCAAACCAAATCGCCTCGAAGCGTTCCGGGACTAGGGTCAAAGGTCCGTAATTAAGAATTTCGCTGTGTTTTGCGGCTTGAGGTATGCGGTCAGTACGTCGCAGCAGCGCGCGAACTCGTGCTAGCATTTCCTCGACTTCAAACGGTTTAGTCAGATAATCATCGGCGCCAGCGTTGAATCCCTCGACTTTATCTTGGGTTTGGCTTAAAGCTGTGAGCATTAGTACCGGAATTTCAGAAGTACGTTCATCTCGACGCAACCGCTGACAAACAGTAAAACCATCGACTCTCGGCAGCATCAAGTCGAGCATAATTAAATCCGGCTGTAGCTGGAGCGCTAAAGCTTGACCCTTAATGCCGTCTTCAGCTTGGCTGACATCGTAGCCAGCCATTTCTAAATTGACGGCAACGAGTTCTGAAATTGCGGGGTCGTCATCGATGACAAGAATCCTTGGCATTAGGTAATCTTATTACTGGTTATTAAGGATAAATAAGAATCTTTGAGTGGTGCAAAGATTGCTGTATTGATTATAAAAAAGTTTTTAAATCTAACATAAAGATTAAGATGAAATATTTGTAAATCTTGGCTAAAATTACAAATCTTGTATATCATGCGTTATCCTGCATATCATCCGTCATGGTTTTTACACAACGGTTTCCTTATGAGTCTATACGTCGCCGTATGGATAATGCGGAACTGGGAAAATTTCGTTGTAGATGTTGAACCCCCTTACCAGGAACATATTTTTACAGGCGCCCAAGGTGTACCTTTGTTTGGTTTATTCGCTATTCCTCCTAAACCGCGCGGCACTATAGTGGCTACTTATGGAATAACAGGAAGCCTAGAAAACCAAAATTATCTACAAATTTTAGCTCGTAAGGCATACGCATGTTCTTATGCAGTCGTTATATTTGATTGGCGCGCGCATGGTAAGTCAATGGAATTATCGCCGGCTCTAACTTCAGACGGGTTATACGAGGGTGAGGATTTTGTGAGAATTGCGGAGCAGGCAGCAGCGTTAGGATGTCCAGGTAAGTTTTGGTTTGTTGGGTTTTCATTAGGGGGACAACTAGCACTTTGGGGAGGGAAAGTGGAAGAGTCTGTACTAAAAGCAGATACGAACTATATTAGAGATTCAGATATAGGAGGGGTTGCAGTCGTTTGTCCTTCTTTAGACTCAAACCGCTCATTGAACTATTTAATCAGGCACCCTACAGGTAGATATATTGAAAAAGGAATAACAATGCGGTTGAAACAGTTAGCGATGGAACTGTACGAGTTGCATCCAGCAGCTATAGATGGAGAAGCCATAAAAAGAATTGATAGTATTTGGGCGTTTGATAACGAGTTAGTTATTGAGAAACTAGGTTTTCCTTCAGTCGAAGCATATTACGATGCAACAAGTGGTTTACAAGTACTACCTCACCTTCGTAAACCAACATTAATTATTTACGCAGAAGATGACCCATTCTTTGACCCAACATTAGTGGAAGATTTAAAAATTGCCTGCGCGCAAAACCCAGTAATTGATTTATTACTCACCCGTCACGGTGGTCATGTTTTTTACTTCAACAGCAAAAAAGGTCAGGAGCAAGCAGGCGACCCTGACCGTTGGTGGGCGTGGAATCGAGTTTTACAATGGATTCAGGGCAATGAGTAATATTATGTTTAATGGTCTGCGTCATTAATTTTATATGTATCTCTTTTTACCACAGAGACACAGAGTTCACAGTGGCAAGATTAAGAGAGTTAAAGAGAGGCGCCAAAAACAATAAAAAAGGTGGGTAATTCCACCTTTGTATTTAACATGAAAATGTAGAGACGCGTTCACGGAGTGTCCCGGAGGGAATAAATCGCGTCTCTACATCATGCGTGTTTTTACTTATTTTGTTCAAAATGCATATGGATGGTTTTTGCTTTTTCACCGTTTTTGGCGACTGCCGTCATTACGTAGTCGATTAATTCTTCGGTGAAAGGTATACGCAGGTGGAAAGTTCCATCGGGCTTAAGTTTGACGGATTGACCACCTATTGTTACTGATGAACCTGGTTCGGTCGCACCGTGAATAATTAATTCAGCATCAGCTTCAAACCAAAATTCTTGATGAGGACGACTGAATACACGCACTATATGTGACTGTGCAATTGACAACCACTGGTTGTCTGAAGTAAGGTAGCCAATTTCTGCCATGTAGTCACGGTCACTACCTGGTATTGCTACGAAGCGGTCATCAATTGTTTCCTCACATTCGTATTGCTGTACTAGTTGAGGAGCTTGATAACTTAAATCGGTATCTGTAGTATCGTACAACCTTAATGCTAATTGCGCGGCGCCTCCTTGGTTTTTAAGTTGCCTGTCTCGTTCCCCTATGTTCCAAGCTACATATGCCCATTTTGGTGTACGTGCGGTAAAGGTTATTTGACTCGTTGTACTTGGTGAGTTGATTAGTGTTGTCGGAGTTGTATCAGCAACAGGTGGTTGAGATACTACGTTTACGTCTGTTTTGTTGCCATGATTGTAGCCTGCAATAGCTGCGCCAACTCCAGCAATAGCTGCACCACCAGCTACAACACCTGGATTAATATTGAATTCTGGTGTCGAGGATGGCTCAGTATTTACTGGTAAGGTATCAGTATCATTTGTTTGTACAGGTTCAGCTTCTACAACTGCATCAAGTTGGGTATTTTCTATTTCCACAGCTTCAGCTTGAGTTGTTTCTGCATCGCTGTCACTAGGCGCCCACCATTGACGATTATCAATATCACCCGTCAAAATTACATCACTGTTATCTGTACTATCTGTACCATTAGTAATGATGGTATCAAATTGTTGTGTGTCATTTATGGAATTATCAGTATCAACTACCTCAGCTACGTTGAATTCTGGTTCATTACTTGGTTCCGAGTCATTATAATCCGATGCCAGCCATCCAGTCCCAAGTGCTGCGGCGCCTCCTGCAACTGCACCAGTAGCTGCAATGTTTCCAAGCAAGTTTGAACCACTTTCAGGTGTTGCTACATCTTCAACTTCTATTGAGGGTTCAGTCACACTTGGTTGTTCCAATGTTGGTTGAGGTACTTCTGGAACATCAACATCGATTAATGGTACGAAATCCTGTTCGTCGCTATCAACTATAATTTCGTTTGTTTGGTCGGCAGGTTCGTTGTTATTATCAACTGCTGTACCTGTAGCTGCAATATTTTCAAGCCAGTTTGAACGACTTTCAGGTGTTGCTACATCTTCAACTTCTATTGAGGGTTCAGTCACACTTGGTTGTTCTAATATTGGTTGAGGTACTTCTGGAACATCAACATTAACTGGTGGTACTAAATCTTGTTCGTCACTATCAACTACTATTTCGTTTGTTTGGTCGGCAGGTTCATTATTATTATCGCCCTCTTCAAATCTCGACCACAATCCGGCGCCTGATAAAACTGCACCGCCAGCCAATGCTGCACCACCAGCGATAGTACTTTGGGATGCATCCCGAATACTATCTAACCAATTTGAGCCAGTTTGTTGTGTTTGCTGGGAATCGTTTTGTGATACGTCAGGTTCTTGAATTTCAGGAGTTTGTATCGATGTGGCAGTTGGTTCTATAGATATAGTCTCAATTATTTCAGAAGTATCTACAGTACTTTCTAATACCTTTGGTTCTGAAGAATCAATTTGTAAAGTAGTTTCTACAGGTTGAGTTGGTGGTATTTCTGTTGTTTCTGCCAACGTCGAGTCAGTTTCTAACTCTTGATTATCATTATCATGCTGTTCACGGTTTGCAAATTGTGACCACAATCCAGCGCCTGCTGCTGCACCTCCTGCTAGAGCGGCGCCCCCCGCAAGGGCACCAGCACCTGCTTGCGAAATATTGTCAAGCCAATTTGAACCAGTTTGTGTAGGTTCTTCCTCTGTATCTTCCCATACATCAGGCAATGGCTGTTGATTTTGCTGTGGACTTGATAGGTTTACATTTGATTCAGTTAATTCAGGTTCTGTACTTACAACATTTGTTGTTTCTATAGGTTCACCAACTGCTGCGACACCACCTGTTACGTTTAAATTATCTAACCAATTTGAGCTACTCAGCGTTAATTCTCTATCAGGATTGGGAAGTTCAACATCAATAACAGGTTCTCTTGAAGGCGCCTCGACTGATGCTGTTGGCTCTAAATCGACTTGTGGTAGGTTAGATTCTGGATGTGTTGGCATCACAACTGCGGCAGGCTCTCCATCTACAGAAATTTCACTATTGGCATTTACTTGGGTTTGATAAGCATCAATATTTTCTGAAGGTTCTTCAACATTACCATTTACCAAGCGAGGCCATAATCCAATACCCGTTGCTCCAGCACTTGCTAATGCTGCACCACCTAATGCTGCACCACCCAATGCGGTGCCTGCTGTTAAATTAGTTGCTGTATTGTTTGTGCTATCAACTAAATTTGTTGGCTGTTTTGCAAACGAATTAGTTGGTTGTGGTAAGTTAACGCTATTGTCTGGGGCGCCTGTTATTGGTAATGTAGAAGCTCCTTCTAATGCTTCTTCGCGTTTATTGCCTTTGCCTAACAACCACCATAAAATACCAGCACCAAGTGCAGCAATTGGAAGCAGTAACCACCAAGGAAAACTACCTGTTTGGCTATTTCCAGCAGTTGCTTGTAGATTATTACCTGAAGCTACACTAGCTGGGTCACTCGAAGTCGAAGTTGTGCTACTTCCTTGTAAAGCTGCACCCGTTGCATCAGTAGTTGCTGTTTCTGTATTTGCTTGGGTTGTAGCTTCGGCTAAAGGAGTTACAGTCGCATTTGGTGTTGCGGTTGTTGCAGTTACTCCAGATGCTACACTTTGTGCTACAGCCGCAGCTTCTGCGGTTCTTGCTGCTTCTATAGCTTGTGTGCCAGGTTCGGCACCAGCAAAACCAAGAAAACCAGCGACACTAGGGCTGGGATTTTTTTTGTATGCGTAAACTAAAGGTTGTGAGAATGGATATCTTGGGTCATCAGGTAAAGTTTGGTGTAACTTTAGTACACGTAAACCAGGAACCTTCGAGACTTGATTGGCAATTACATAGCCAATTCCATTATTCCCTAATTGTTTAACCAACTCTGCGGTATCATCGACACTGAGTTGGGTGGTATTTGCACCTGTAGCAAATTTAGCTGTTTTAAATGCAGGATAGTTGCGAAGTGCTTCACGAGTATCGCTTGATGTGGGACGGTCGATAAATCGAATTTTTCCCTTGCTGCCACCAACTTGCGACCAGTCGGTAATTTCTCCTCGAAACATTTTCGCAAACTGTTGATTAGTAATGTTGCCTTTGAAGGGATTATTTTCACCAACAACAATTGCTATTTTCTCGCGTAGTAAGCGTTTTTGTTCTAAACCTTGTGCTTCTTCTGCGGGAGTCAATCCACGACCGATTGCTGCTAAATCAATTTTGCCATCAACTACAGATTTTAGCGCTGCATCGGTTCCCGACGTTGCAAGTTCAACTTTGGCGCCTGAAAACTTCTGCTCAAAGCTTTGCTTAAGGCTTTCATTAATTCGAGCCATGCTACTTGAACCATCTACCCTAACTATAGTATCGTTGGCAATACTTGTGGGTAAAGGGAACTCAGGTTCTTTGGTTGCTTCGGTTTGAGCTACCGCGAATTGAGACACAAACAAAGTTGCTGCTATCGGGGTTCCGGCGAGTGCCAGCAACAAAGTCAAACAGACTATAGGACTATACTTTTTTTGTTTTTGCCACATATGCCGCTTATCATGGTAAAGGTTATAGAAAGCAGGCCAGTTATAATCGCGCTCTGACATGTGCTGCTTTTTAGACGCGCTAATTATACATCGTTATTATCTTGCTCTTAAGTTTCAGTAGATACTTATGCCAGCCGATACTTCGTCTTAACTTTACCTCTTTTTAAAGAGATATAAATGTTGTGTTTATCTTTTTTTACTTATTGAATGAATGTAGCTTTGTCAAGCTTTTCAAGCACATATACCCAATCTTATTAATAAAATTAAATAAAAATTTCGATTTTATTTTTATGTGTACATATATACACATATAAGCATAAAGTTTTTATCACATGATGTTTTATGTAGTGCTGGTGCGTGACGCTACAAGTCTTGTAACTACGTTGAATTTTTTTATGGTGTCACACACCCTACGATTTTTCTTGGGAAATGGCACCTAGAGTTGCTTTTAATGCTTGTAAATAATCGGCAGGCGCCAGTAAAATTTGTAAACCACGTTTTCCTGCTGACACAGAAATAATATCAAAGATTTCGATTAACTCCAGAAACAAATACTGGATAATCTTTTTTTACAAGCCAATGCTGTTACACCACCTCTAATATACCCTGTTAAAGGCTGCACGTCCTTGAGGGAAACTGTTTCCACTTTTCGGTTAAGTGAGAGAGGCACCAGTGCTTTGAGGTCAAGTTGAGTATTACCTAGAATAACAGCTAAAATAATTCCTGTACGGTCACCCCTTACTACCAAAGTCTTAAATACCTGTTCCGTTGGTAATCCAATTTTATGAGCGGCAGTTTCCGCAGATAAATCTTCGATATCAACTTCGTATTCTCGTAACTCGTAAGGTATATTCATACCATCGAGAACACGTACTGCGTTAGTCTTCATAATCTAATGAATATTCACAACTTTCGATGAGTTCTTTTGACTACATCGTTCTTGCAATGCTTTATCAATTAATTTCGCCACTAGCCAAGAAACCGAGCGTTCCTCAACTTTCGCCCATTCCTCTAACTCTTTTTTCAATTCAGGAGGTACATAGGCTACCACTCTCTCCAAATCTGTTTTACCGCCCATGTTATTGCTTTATAGTTTAATATATTGTTTTCTCAAGTATACAACTTATGTGCCAGCTTGTGTTATGCTGTGCCATGCTGTGCTAGCTTAGAATAGTATCATAAAAATAAATGTAACTTTATGAATAATCAAAATGTACTATCAACCATTGGGACACAGCAAACTCAAAGCCATCAAGGACTAGTATTACTCTCTGCTAGAGAATTAGAAAAAATGCGCCGCGTAGGCAAGCTAGCAGCAAATTTACTTAGCCACCTAGAACCAATGGTGCAACCAGGTGTTAGTACAAAAGAATTAAATGACGAAGCAGAGCGCTGGACACAAGAAAACGGCGCCAAGAGCGCACCACTTGGCTATGCACCTCCAGGACATCCTCCTTTCCCAGGTTCAATTTGCACGAGTGTCAATGAAGTAATTTGTCACGGAATTCCTAGCGCAAAACATATATTAAGAGATGGGGACATTATTAATATAGATGTAACACTAATTTTAGATGGCTATCACGGTGATACATCAAGAACATTTTTAGTAGGCAACCCATCACCAACCGCACGGAAACTGGTGGAAGTTACGAAAGAGTCGATGATGCTAGGTATATCAGAAGTGAAACCCGGCGCTAGAGTTGGAGATATAGGCGCCGCAATTCAAGAATATGCCGAAGCAAATGGATACTCAGTAGTGCGAGAAATGGTAGGACACGGTATAGGTAGAAAATTTCATACAGAACCACAAATTCCCCACTTTGGTAGACGAGGTACAGGTCTAAAACTACGTGCAGGAATGGTATTTACAATTGAACCAATGCTCAATCAAGGAAAATGTGATATTAAATTTCTACCCGACCGTTGGACAGTAATTACCAAAGACAGAAAACTGTCTGCACAGTGGGAACATACAGTAGCTGTCACAGAAGACGGAGTAGAAATTTTAACTCTTCCATAGACCCGTAGGTTGGGTGGAGCGTAAGCGGAACCCAACATATTGATTGATGTTAATGTTGCGTTGCGCTGCGCTACACCCAACCTACACATTTAATTAGCTATTAAAATTACTTTCAGTCTGTTCTAATTTTTGTAAGTCTCGCTGAATATCAATTTTATCAACTTTAATATCTCTGAAAGAACGGCGTAGACGTTGCTGTTGTAAAAATTGTACTTCTTGTTCTAATTGCTCCTGCCCTTTCCGAAAAAATTCTCTAGAACTGAAAGGGTAAAGACCTGGTGTAATTCGCTCAATTTGAGATGGAGTAACATTACCTATATTCGGCGCCGTTTGAGCAATAGCATTAGAATGAGCTAGCAACAATGAAAATCCTGCAAATGCAAGTACATGTAAAATTTTCATAAATTAAACCTCTTATCTAATAATACATTCCAAAAAATTATAATTTTCTTAATCAACCTTTAGAGAGATATACTATTTAATTCACCCAGTCGGGTGAGTGTATTACTATAATTAGCACGTAAACGTGATAAAGTATTGATAAAAATTTTACAGTTACGTCTGTATAATAGTGCAGAGTATTAGGCAAATCATTTTAGTGACAAACGTATTGCTACAGTAGATTATGCAGGTGTATTTATTCCTGACTGTTTTTTAGAACGCGATATAAATAGCATTCGTACCGCAATTGTAAATGATAACCCAATTGTAGATATTTGGATAGAGTCAGCATTACATAAATGCAGTGAAAATGAACCAGTTTATGCTTTGGCATTAGGTCGTGATTTACACTGGTTATCATGTAAAAATCCACAACGTGAAACTGCTGCGGTCAAACTTTTAGAAGCTGCATACAAAGTTCTTAACCGTGACGCGCTAGCATCAATTGCAATACTTCATCTCCAGTTTTGCAACTGGATAAATGCAGTTTATACTTTTGATTAAGGCGCCTACTTGAGAGCAGTGGTGTGATAAAGTTGATTTTTATCCAATCAAATGCCCAGCGATGTTCCAAGCAAGCAGTAAACAGTTTGTAGAAAATCTTAACAAACCGTTATTCGACGGTTTACCTTATAGTCATATCAATAGTCATATCAAAAACCTGCTGCATGAAGTAGACCATTTAAGGGTTGTAGCAAGTCAGAAACAGGAGCAACAGCAAAAAGGGACGTTAGGGCAGTTTTTGACGAACGCTGCGGTTTCTGAACTAATGGCGATGATGTTCGATAAAGTTAACCTTTCAGAAATATCGCTACTGGATGCTGGTGCGGGCGTTGGTTCGCTTTTGGCTGCTTTTGTGGCTAATGTTTGTAACTGGCGCCAATATCCAGCATATATAAAGATTGTTGCCTATGAAATAGACCCTTTTTTGATTGGGTACTTACAAAAAACTTTGGCGTTATGTGTTAGTGAATGCCAGTGTGTAGGTATTACTTGTGATTATGAAATTCGTGATAGGGACTTTATCGCAGATGCTGTTAAACTTCTTCAACCAACTCTTTTCGATAAACCTGATGAATTAAGGTTTACACATGCTATCCTTAATCCTCCGTATTTGAAAATCAACGCTAATTCAAAGGTTCGCGAATTATTACGTGCGCTTGGATTGGAAACCAGTAATCTTTACACAGGTTTCATGGCAGCAGCAGCGCAACTATTGCAACCGGGAGGGGAGCTTGTCACCATATCACCTCGGAGTTTTTGTAATGGACCATATTTTAGAGATTTTCGCAAAATGTTTCTGGCACAAATGGCATTGCGACAAATTCATTTATTTGAATCTAGACACAAGGCATTTAGTGATGATTCCGTATTACAGGAAACAGTTATCCTTCACGCGATAAAACAAAAACAGAAACACGATAGTGTACTTGTTAGCACAAGCTTAGGAAGCGATGATGGCTTAATCACAACACATTCTTTAGCTTATACAGAGATAGTTCATCCCGATGATGCTGAACAATTTATCCGTATTATACCGGATACAGTAAGTCAAGAAGTTGTCCAGCAAATAGCTAATTTACCTTGCACCCTCAAAGATATCGGACTGAGCGTATCAACAGGACGTGTTGTTGATTTTCGTGCAAAAGAATACCTGCGATTATCGCTAGAAGAAAATACTGTTCCCTTAATTTATCCAGTCAATTTTTCCCTTGGGTATATTGAACACCCCAAAGCGACGCGGAAACATCAAGCTTTAGTATATACAAAAGAAACAGCTTCTTTATTAGTTGATAATGAGCATTATGTTTTAACAAAGCGTTTTACTACCAAAGAGGAAAAAAAACGGGTAGTTGCTGTAGTGTATGATGCGAACCGTCATCTTGGTTACTCCCATGTTGGCTTTGAAAATCACATCAACTATTTCCATAAATGCGGACGCGGACTTGATATTACCATCGCGCGTGGACTTGCAGCTTATTTAAACTCTAGCCTTGTCGATGCGTATTTTCGGTTATTTAATGGTCACACCCAAGTTAATGCAACCGATTTAAGAAATTTACCCTACCCCACAATAGAACAATTAGTGTCTTTAGGACTAAAAATAGGCGATAATTTCCCATCACAGCAGGAAGTAGACCAACTTGTCACAAAAGAATTACTCTGTATGACTTTTCAGCCTGGAACCAATTCTACAACTATAAAATCTCGTATTGATGAAGCTTTACTAATTTTAGCTCAACTGGGGCTGCCACGGGCACAACAGCAAGAACGTTCAGCTTTAACACTTTTAGCATTACTTGATTTAAAGCCAACAGATTCTTGGGCATCGGCAACGGCGCCAAATAAAGGTATTACGCCAATAATGGAATTTATGGCACAGCATTATGGTAAAACATATAAACCTAACACACGAGAAACAGTCCGTCGTCAAACAATCCATCAATTTTTAGATGCAGCTTTAATTGTCGCTAATTCAGATGAACCACTTCGACCTATAAATAGCCCAAAAACAGTTTACCAAATTGAAGAAAGTGCATTAGCACTATTACAAACCTATGGAACATCTGAATGGGAAAATAGTTTACGTACTTACCAAGCTTCGATTGAAACACTGAAACAACGGTATGCTCAAGAACGGGAACTATCGCGTATCCCTGTTGTCATTGAAGGACAAGTAAAAACCTTATCGCCGGGAGGGCAAAATGTCCTCATTGAGCAGATTATCAATGAATTTGCTCCTCGCTTTACCCCTGGAGGAAAACTAATTTATGTTGGCGATACAGACGAGAAATTGGCACACTTTAACGAAGCAGCTTTGAGCGATTTGGGCATTACGGTTGATTCTCATGGTAAAATGCCCGATGTTATTATCCATCATATCACTAGTAATTGGTTAGTATTGATTGAAGCAGTGACTTCTCATGGGCCTATTAATCCCAAACGCAAGAAAGAACTAGAAACACTTTTTGCAGGCACTAGCATTCCGCTTATTATGGTAACAACTTTCCTTAGCCGTAAAGCGATGGTAGGATATCTGGCAGAAATTGCCTGGGAAACAGATGTTTGGGTCGCTGAAGATGCAACACACCTCATTCACTTCAATGGGGAACATTTGCTACAGCCTTATAATGTAAATAATGACAAGGGCGCTAGCTAAAATTACTTGTCTTGACAAAAAGTATGATAATTATTTATGACTAACTACAAAAGCTTATAAATGAAATGCAATGCATCAAATTTCTTCTCTGTGAACTAAGCGTGTGTCTCTGTGGTAAAAATAATTACCAAGAGCATTAACTACCAGTAGAACAATAATATTTTTCTCCTATTTCCCAGAGCTTTAGGGCAATAATGAGAAAGAGAATACCTGTCATTGGAGAAAGGTAACAAAACCATAAAGGTACTGATATATTTTTTCCAAGCACTGCAACTAGAGGAAAATAGCTGACGCAGCCAAGTGGTATAATAAAAGTGAAGAATTGTTGAAACCATTTACTATAAATTCCTAGAGGATATTGGGCAGTTTCCACACCTCCATAAGTAAGAACGTTCATAATTTCCAGAGACTCAATAGTCCAAAATGTTAGTGTTGCCTGTATAATCACAATGCCTAGAAATAATGCAACTGAGCCAATAAATGAGGCGCCTAAAAGCCATATTGTCTGTAAATTTAATTTGACATGAAGAGTTGTAAGCGACCATACCATAATTACAAATCCTTGGACAAATCGTCCAATTCGCTTCAAAGTAAATTCAGTACCTATAAGTTGAAGTACAGTGCTGCGTGGACGAAGCAGCAAACGGTCAAAATCACCGTTTTTTATAAATCGCCACATTGAGTCAAACCCTCGTCCCAGAGCATCGGCAGTGGCAAAAGATATGTTAATTACTCCGTAAAATAAAGCAACTTCTGGTAATTGCCATGTTCCAATACTATTAAAACGACCAAAAAGTGCCCAAATGCCAAAGAAATCTATTACAGTTATTAGTAGATGTCCAACAAGTTGAAGCAAGAAAGACGCTTTGTACTGCAATTGCGATTTAAATGATATAGAAACATATCGTCGGTAAAGGTAAAAATTATTCATATTTATCCCCCTTGAATTACCAGCTTTTTTACACCACGGTTGACTAGAAAGCGCCCAAGAATAATAAAAACAAAAATCCAGAAAGCTTGATGTAGCAATACACTAGGTAGCGAATTAAATGGAAGATTACCAGTAAAAAGACGAAAAGGTTTATCAACTAGTCCAGAAAAGGGAAGTGCATTGAGTAAAGGTTTTAGCCATTCAGGGAAAAGTGGCAGAGGAATAATCATCCCAGAAAAAACAATAATAAGAGGGGGAAGAAAATTATTAACTCCATCGCCGGAAATTGTCCACATCATTGATACTGTGAAAAGCATTGTTAATGCAGATGAAAGAAGAATGGCGCCAATAAAAGAGATTACAAAGGCAATGAAAGCAGCAAACGATGGTGGAAAGGTAAGTGACCACTGAGAAATTCCAACAAGGGGAAATACAAACGCTGTTATACATAGTAAAGGAACAGCACGGAGAATAATAGGCGCCGTGCGAAGTGCCAGTGCGCGAGTTAGCCAGAAGTTATAAAGGTCAGTAGGTCGAAGTAAGTCGTATCCTACGGCGCCGGAACGTATTAATTCTTGAATGTCTTTATCACCACCCCAAGGAACTACTGCAAATAAAAATGCTTGTCCCAACCATATATATCCTACAGTTTCACGAAAAGTTATAGGTTGAGCAGAAGTTGCATGTGTAAAGAATGCTTCTAAGACCATGACTTTTACAAAACCCCAAAAAAACTGAGTTGCAACTCCTGCCAAAGCAGCAGCACGATATTGGAGTAGGAGTGCAAACCTGGCGAGGAAGAGTGACCTGTAAGGTTTTATTCTATTTTGGATATGGAAAGCACTGAAGTGCTTAGTACGAGCGTTCATTCCATCCCTCGTTTAAAACAGAAACCGGGTTTCTTATTGATAGATTTTAATGCAAACAAGATTTCGCGTAGAAACCCGATTTCTTAAGATTCCCCTCCATTTGCATATAGTTCAGCAACTATTTCCTCAATTGGTGGATTTTCAACAAAAAGGTCTTCTACTTCGTGCTTTGAGGTAACATGAGCAATTAGAGATGCAGCAGATATTTTGATTGGGTCGAAGGCAAGTGTTACGGTGCGACCTTCTTTAGAGATAATACTAACCCCTTGTTCCTGAAAGAAGAAATCATCGTTTGCCAGATGTATTTTTAAATAACGACGTGAGGAAACCTGAGAACGAAGCTTTGCTAAGGAACCATCACAAAGAATTTCACCACCACCTATAATAATTACCCGTTCACATAGTGCTTCGATATCATCCATATCATGGGTGGTGAGGATGGTAGTTACTTGATGCGCTTTATTGAGAGTTTTGATAAATTTTCTTACGGCAAGCTTTGAAACTGCATCAAGTCCTATAGTCGGTTCATCAAGAAAAAGAATATCAGGTTTGTGAAGCATTGCTGCGGCAAAGTCACACCGCATCCTTTGACCAAGACTTAATTGTCTAACAGGAGTATCAAGAAAACTTTCAAGCGCGAGCAAATCTATCATTTCATCGCGCGTCTTGATATATTCTGAATTTGGAACACGATAAATATCTCGAAGCAAATCAAAAGACTCTATTACTGGCAAGTCCCACCATAACTGTGTTCGCTGACCAAATACAACTCCAATACGACCAACATGTTTAATTCTATCTTTCCAAGGAATTCGACCGCCAATTATACATTTTCCACTAGTAGGTACTAAAATACCACTGAGAATTTTAATTGTAGTTGATTTTCCGGCGCCATTGGGACCAATGTAACCAACAAGTTCCCCTTGCTTAAGTGAGAAGGAAACACCCTTTAATGCATAGACTTCCTTAGTTTTACGCTGCACAAATCCTCGTATTGAACCAAAAACTCCAGAAGTGCGCTCAGATACGAAGAAACTTTTCTTGAGGTCTTCGACCAAAATGTGAGACATAAAGTTAATTTTTGTTGAGTTCCGCGCTCGCTACCACCCAACATACATTATCATGCTACACGTCGAGTTCCTAGTATTGCTAATGCGACACCCGCAAGTATAACTAATGCGCTTACTAATTCTAATGGTTTAGGAACCTGTTTAAATATTAGATATCCAAGTAAACTGGCGCCTATTGGTTCAAATAATAGTACAAGTGTTACTATAATTGGCGACATCACACGTGTAGCCCAGTTAAAGCTTGTGTGTCCGATTAATTGCGGAATCAATGCCATTAATGCGATGTAAAAATATACTTGACTTGGATAATTAATATAGCTGGCGCCAACAAAAAATGGTACAGGTAAAAGTACTAAAGCTGAAGTTGTATAAGCGACTGTGATATATTTACTTATACTTAATCCTCGTCGTTGTGATTCTCTGCCAAGTAACAGGTAAAAACTAGCTGCCCATGATGCTACTAAAGCTAAAAAGTTACCTAACAATGGTTGACTAGATGTATCTACACTTGAACTACTTAAACTAATCGTAATTCCCCCAGCAAGCGCAATACCAATGCCTAATAAAGTTAGGAAAGTTGGTTTTTCTTTTAACCAAAGCCAAGTTATAAATGTTACCCAAATAGGATTAGTAGTAACTAACGTAGTAGAAGCAGTAATAGAAGTATAAGTTAATGAAGTAATCCAAGTCGCAAAGTGTAAGGCTAAACAAAACCCGGCGCCTACAGCATAGTAAAAAGCAGTATAATTAAAATTTGCCTGTTGCTGTAATTCCTGTGATTTACGCGGTGTCAAAGTTGTAAGTAGTAAAATTAGCGATGCAACACTCAAGCGAGAAGCAGCTATTACCAAGCTAAACCCGACGTTGTACACGGACGCAGACTCAAATGCTAGTCGGATAAATATAGCAGAAGTAGAGACAGCAAGTACACCAAGAGTTAATACTAAAGCAACCTTCCAAGTTGGAACCATATTTTACCATCGTGCTGCTGTATAATTTTAGCTTAAGTAGAATAAATATATTACTAAACATAGGAAACACTATGAATAATGCATTTCAGCAATTCGTAATCTACCTTGTTGATTCCCCCTTGAAAAAAGTTATTTGGAAAAGATGGTACAACCTACTTACATCAAATGTGGCAAACAATAAAATAACTTTTATGAATTATGGGTATGTAGATTTAGAACAAGATATCAAGCCATTATTGAGTGAATACGAACAGGAAGAAGTTTATTGCGCTCAACTTTATCATCATGTTGCAAATGCTATTCCACTAAATGGATTAGATGTTCTGGAAGTCGGATGTGGACGTGGTGGTGGTTCTTCATATATTACGCGCTACTTACATCCCAAAACAATGACAGGAGTTGATTTTTCTGAACGTAATATTAAATTTTGTCGAAAAAATCATGTTATCCCACAGCTAAGTTTTTGTGTAGGAGATGCAGAATCCTTAGAGTTTCCTGATTGTTCGTTCGATGCTGTCGTCAACGTCGAATCATCACATTGCTATGCTTCAATGAAAAATTTCTTTTCTGGAGTTTATAGAGTTCTTCGTCAAAATGGTCACTTTTTGTTTACTGATTTCCGCTCAAAATACGAAATAGATAATATAAAAGGCTTGTTACAATCATCTGGTTTTAAAATTTTAAAGTATGAGATAATTACAGATAATGTTGTTAAAGCAATGGATTTAGATAACGAGAGAAAATTAACATTAATTAAGCAAAATGGTTCCAAGTATTTACAAGAACTACTAAGTTGGTTTGCTGGATGTCAGGAAAGTCCAATTTATAAAGCCCTCAAAAATCGAGATGTTGAATACTTTTGCTATCTGTTACAAAAGTAACATCACTTCAAGCTAAAAGGATACAAGGATAATAAACGTGAAATTAAAAACACAGCAAGGAACAGATGCAAGCATTCTTGGGTTAGCAGCATATCCCCAAACTGATACAGAATGTGTACGAGTAGCGTTTAATTCAGGTATAAATTACTTTTTTTTCTACGATTCGGATAATGATAACTTTTTAGAAGGGTTAAAAGCATTACTTACCGTTCAGCGCGATTCTATATTAGTTACAACAGGAAGCGAAGCGCGCGATATAAACACATTACGCCAATATCTAGAACAAATCCGGTGCCGTCTCAATACTGATTTTATAGATGCATTTTTTACCGAATACGTATCTCCCAATGATGATATAAACGACACGCGCACGGTACTTGATGAATTAAGGTCTTGGAAACAACAAGGATTTATTCGCTATGTTGGCGCCAGTACTCATAACCGTAGCATTGCTTTAAAACTCATTGAAAATAAAGCTTGTGACGTGTTAATGCTTCGTTATAATATGGCGCATCCCAAAATAGAAGATGATGTTTTACCTGCTGCTCATTCATCCGACATTCCCGTAGTGGCATTTACCTGTACGCGCTGGGGTTCATTACTTGCTGGACATCCCAACTGGCACTCCTCACCACCGACTGCCGCAGACTGTTATCGTTATGCTTTACATAATCAAGCAGTTAACCTTACTCTTACTGCCCCACAATCAATTTCTCAACTAGAAGAAAACCTTTCTGTTTTGAATGCACCTCGCTTATCTCCTCAAGAAGTGCAACAGTGGCAATCATACGGCGCCCTCATTTATGGAACCGGGCAAGATGCATTTGATACTCAATGGATTTAATTGGGTTTTGTATTGTAAGAACATTGGCGCCTCAAAATTTGAGTACTTCGTGCGAACCAATAGTTTATTTGTCTTGGTATTGTTTAGGCGCTATCATTTCAAATTTTAATAAGTTGCTACCTGCATTTAGAACTAATACATTTATATGCTTTGATATAAAAAGTTAAAATAAACTACCATTGCGAGCGTAACGTCCCATCAACTCAGCAGATTCTAAGACGTGACCTTCGATTGCCGTCAAAACCTCTTTCTTACTTGCTCCCGGCGCCAAATGTAACATTGTGTCCAGTGCATAGAGTTTGAAGAAATAGCGATGAATAGTGCCACTCGGTGGACAGGGGCCACCAAATCCTAATTGACCAAAATCATTTTTACCTTGGGCGCCGCCATCAGGTAATATTGGTTGGTGAATAACGCCTTCAGATAAGTAACCAATAGTAGTAGGCAAATTGTAAACAACCCAATGAGTAAACCTTTGTTGCGGTGCATCATGGTCTTCGAGAATTAAGGCAAAACTAACAGTACCATCAGGTGGAGCGTCCCAACTGAGGGGAGGAGAAAGATTGTCACCATCACAGGTATACTGAAACGGGATGGTACTTCCAGTTAAAAATGCAGGGCTATGAAGATGCATATTGTTTAGCCAAAGTCAAAACTTGCTGAATTACTTTTTTATTCTATTTATTTAAGAAATATTAATTTTACCTTTTAAAACTTTTAAAGTATAATAATGACTTTAAAAGCCGCTCAAAGTATCAATGCAGGTTTTATCCTAAGTAATACATGCAAACGTCTTCAGGTAGTCGATTGATTAATGAAAATCAATTATAGGTTGCAGAAGCAGCATTATTCCGCCAACAGCAACAAATGACAATGTTACCCAAAGTAAAGTAATATTAAGTTTCATGTTGTTTTTTTCTTATAACGATGTCAACTAATGTTATGGAAGCTATTACTCTATTACCTCTTACTAGAGGAAGGTTGTAAGGCGCCTATAAGGGTACTTTAGGTTAATATACATTGCAGTATTGTAACTATGTTTTACAATCGGATATGGCTTCAGCCTTCTAATCGCGAAAATAACAATGAAGAATAGCGTTATTTTATACTCAGGTGGCATGGATTCTACTGTACTTCTCTATCAAAAAAGAGAGGAAATAGCTCTTGCTGTGAGTTTCAATTATGGAAGCAAACATAATGACCGTGAACTATATTTTGCTTCTTTGAATACAAAAAAGTTAGATATTGAGCATGTAAAGTTAGATTTAAGTGACATAATCGGCAAGCATTTTTCGTCACATTTGCTCAAAACAGGTGGAGAAATACCAGATGGGCACTATCAAGAACCGATAATGAAGCAAACAGTGGTGCCATTCCGCAACGGGATAATGCTTTCTATTGCTGTGGGATTAGCTGAAAGTAGAGGATTAAAACAAATTTACTTAGCAAATCATTTTGGAGACCATGCAATTTATCCTGATTGTACGTCTGCCTTTATCGAACCGTTTAAAGAAGCAGCAAAAGCAGGAACATACGAAAAAATAGAAATTGTTTCTCCTTATGTTTCAATTACAAAACGAGATATTGCTTTGATTGGGAAAGATATTTATGTTCCATTTAAATATACTTGGAGTTGCTATAAGGGTAAAGAATATCACTGCGGTAAATGCGGTACTTGTGTTGAAAGAAAAGAAGCTTTAGAAGGCTTTGATGAAACCGTTTATGCTTAAACTATCCATAGGGAAAAAGAACTATGGGATTTATTAAACCGAAAGTAAAAATTTGCTGCATTAGCAGTGTAGAGGAAGCTACATTAGCTATACAATACGGCGCCTCGGCTATTGGTCTCGTCTCAGAAATGCCTTCTGGTCCAGGTGTGATTTCTGATGAGTTAGCATCTAAGATAGCTGCGACTATACCACCAAATATTGCCTCATTCCTATTGACTAGTAAGCAGAATGCTTTAGATATAATTGAACAGCAGCAATACGTTGGCGCCAACACGTTGCAAATAGTAGACCGCTTAACACACGGAAATTATCAAGACTTGCGTGAAGCATTACCAGGAATTAATTTAGTACAGGTGATTCATGTAAATGATGATGAGTCTATTGCAGAAGCTTTGAAAGTGGCGCCAGATGTGGATGCAATTTTACTTGACTCTGGAAATCAAAAGCTACCTGTTAAGTTACTTGGGGGAACAGGACGCGCGCACGACTGGTCAATTAGTCGTCGTATAGTTGAACTAGTAAATAAACCTGTTTTTCTAGCTGGTGGTTTGAACCCAGAAAACGTAAGTGGCGCGATTAACCAAGTTAGAGCATATGGACTGGATGTTTGTAGCGGTGTGCGTACCGATAATAAACTTGATGAATTCAAGTTAAAAGCGTTTTTTGAGAAGGTCAACAAATTGAACTAATTTTTAAGATTCACGACCACGTAGAGACGCGATTAAATCGCGTCTCTACAGCAAATTTATATGAAACAAATTTTATTTATTTTCAACTGTTAACACTATCAACTTTGATGTATTAATTTAATTTAAATTGCCGCACTACTTTCCAATCAGCTTATTGTATTCTGCGTGTGTGCCAATGCAAAACCATGAAATGCCTTTTTCAACCTTTACAAAATCGACGAGTTGTGTAATGGATTACATTTCTCTACAATGTCCTGCTTCAAGTTCGTATATTATGTTTAGAGCAAAATGGTTATAAAGATATCACTTTGTGTGCCAACTATATAGATAATTTGCAGCTTAGTTCGCATACAGATACTATGTGTTTTTCTGCCACCATATGCGATTGAAAGTTATCTATATTGAGATTGAGGGCGCCGCAAAGCCACGCCCAGACCGTTGCAGTTACGATTTATACACCACAAGAACTTTTGGAGACTAAAAGCTATACAAGAAGACCCTATTTTGCAAGAAGTAAGGCAAGTCCGAGAAGCCCATGCTGCTAAATTTAATTACGACTTATGGGCTATTTATAAAGATATCAAAGAGATGAGAAAAAAAGTACGAGAGCTTTTATTTCTTATCCTCCAAAAGCTATTCAGAATAATCATGAGACTCAAGTCTAGCGCGTGATGGTGCGTGAGATGGTGCGTGAAGGCACTTGATTTGCTTGTGTCAGTGTTGATTGTTAAAGCCTTCACGCACCCTACGTATTTGGCTCAGGGTGTTTGCTTGCGATGCCCACCCCACAAGAATGTTTTTGGGGGAGAGTTGAAAATGAGGGTTGACATGTTTACTTATATAGGGTAATACTAGAAATAAGTAGTAAATTCACTTTGATTGTTATGTTTACCAAGCAGCTATCTCTACAAGTAACTTCTAGCCTTCTATCAGGGCTAGGGCTACTACTATGCCTTGGTTAAGTGTTTACTTAAGTTTTTGCACATCTAAATATTTGCCCTTTTAACTAACGCTTTTGACGTTGGAGTTATTTATGCAATTAAATCTATCGCTTGAGGTTTTGCTGCGACTAATTACGGGTTGCCAGGTTTGGTTTTGGTGGCAATCTGGCAGCCCTAATTTTATACAACTCGCCACAATACCTTGTCATTACAGAATTTATCGACATTATTCACGAAGGAATTCACGATGTTAACTAATCCTGCTTCTAAATATCGTTCGTTTGCTCCTGTTAATTTACCTGACCGTGCGTGGGTTAATCGAACAATTACCCAGAGTCCCATTTGGTTGAGTACCGACTTACGCGATGGCAACCAAGCTTTGATTGAACCAATGGATATTACGCGCAAGTTGCGTTTGTTCAATCTGCTGATACGTATAGGTTTTAAAGAAATCGAAATTGGTTTTCCTTCTGCTTCACAGACTGAGTTTGATTTTATTCGCCATTTGATTGAACAGCAGTTAATACCTGACGATGTAGCCATTCAGGTATTAACTCCCGCACGTGAGGAATTGATACGTCGCACTTTTGAATCATTACGTGGCGCCAAAAAAGCAATCGTACATTTATATAATGCAACATCCCCAGTATTTCGGCGTACTGTTTTTAATTTAGACCGTGCAGGAACTATTAATTTGGCAACTTCGGCAGCAAGGTTATTTAACGAGCTTGCCGCAAAGCAACCAGAAACTAACTGGCAGTTTCAATATTCACCAGAGACGTTTACAGCTACCGAACTCGATTTTGCGTCATATATATGCGATGCTGTTTTGGATGTCTGGCAACCAACTCCGCAGCATAAAGCGATTATTAATTTACCTGCGACGGTAGAAGTATCAACACCAAATGTATTTGCCGACCAAGTGGAGTGGATGCACCGTCATTTGAGGCGCCGTGATAGTGTGATATTGTGTGTTCATACTCATAACGACAGAGGTTGTGGTATCGCTGCCGCTGAAATGGCACTTTTGGCAGGCGCCGAAAGGGTAGAAGGGTGTTTATTTGGTAATGGTGAACGTACAGGTAATGTAGATTTGGTAACCTTGGCATTGAATCTCTATACTCAGGGTATTCATCCAGGTTTGGATTTTTCTAATATTAACGAAGTCGCGCATGTTGCTGCTGAATGCACGCAACTGCCAATACATCCACGTCATCCTTATGTTGGTGATTTGGTATTTACAGCGTTTTCAGGGTCGCATCAAGATGCAATTAGAAAAGGGTTTGCAGTGCAGGCGCCTGATACAATTTGGGAAGTACCTTATTTACCGCTTGACCCTGCTGATGTTGGTCGCACATATGAGTCGGTAGTTCGAGTCAATAGTCAATCAGGAAAAGGTGGAATTACATTTTTACTCGAACGTGATTTTGGTATAACGTTACCTAGAAGGTTGCAAATCGAATTTAGTCGCGTTGTGCAGCGAGTTATGGATACTGGTGGAAAGGAATTGTCTCCGCAGGATTTATGGCAGTTGTTTGAACAAGAGTATTTGCATGGTGAGACAGTATTAAGATATGTGTCGCATCAAGTTTATACTGATGATGATAGTACACAAATGCTTTCTGCGAAGTTGCAGGTTGATGGGGAAGTTATTGAGATTTGCGGTAAAGGTAATGGACCCATTGATGCTTTTGTCAATGCGTTGGGTAATGAGGTGCAGATTCTCCACTACGAAGAACATTCACGTAATTTGGGCAGTAATGCTGATGCTGTAGCTTATGTGGAAATGAGTAGTGATTTTATAAGCGGGAGTTTATATGGTGTGGGGATAAACTCAAATATAGTCACTGCTTCGATACTGGCTATTATTAGTGGTGTGAACCGCGCGTTAAATTCTGTTGATGCTGAGGTAAGAATTGAGCACTTGATGAAGTTGAAAGATTATAACTCTGTAGTGAGGGGTTAAATTATTTACCATAGAGACACAGAGAACACAAAGGAAGAGAGTTTTTTCTCTTATCTTTGTGTTCTTTGCGCTATGCAGGGGTTTGCCCCTTCTTATAATGTGATGTTGGAGATGGCGCCACAAATTTATCTTTTCTTTATATAAATCGACAAAGATTATTGCATAAAAGCTGAATTACAAACTTATAGCTCAGTAGTCATGCTTGAGTTGACATAACACTGCTCAAAGAAACCTGGTTTCTTGTAGCTTGACTTGTAAATTTACTTTTGCTTTTAGGATTAATCAAGATGAAAATTAAGCATTTTTATCAAGTTTCAAGTTTATTAATCGCAGGATTGGTATTATCGAATTTTGGTACTGTTTCCGCCTCTATTAATAGCTCTCAAACATTGCAGCAACTTAACAGCAATACTGTAGGCGGTATTCAAAAAATTGCAGCTAACCCAGAAGACTGTATTGCCTTCAACCCCAATAATACTGCTGTCAAGCAAGTTAACGGTAGCTGGAAAATAGTTGAGAATGGGAATCACTGGATGTTTGACTTTGGCGCCGAAAAAGACGAAGCGATACGTGCATTCCAAATTATCAAGAAACACGGAATGAACAAATCCTGCTTCGTTGGGCGCCCACAACCATCATTTAAATATCTACTTAAAAATGATAATGCCCCAGTTGGCGCCATTAGAGGAGAAGATTGTGTGGCATTCAACCCTGCAACAACAACCTTAAGCAAAATCAACAACCGTTGGAAAATTGTAGATGGTAGTCACTGGATGTTTGACTTCAACACCAATGAAGCAGAAGCAAAACAATCTTTAGAGATTATTAAAAAATATAAGTTCACCCGTTCCTGCTTCGTTGGTAGACCTGACCCTAGCTTTACCTACTTGCGTAAATAACGTACCATCAACCAATAATACTGCCAGGAATTACAAATCCCTGGCAATTTTAATATTCACCGGAAATGTATAAACAAGCATTATCAAACTAATTGATTTGATACTGCTAATTTCAAACCCAGTATTACCATGTATCATAAATCACTATTGAGTCTATATAGGATTGAAATTTCGAGCTTATTTTTAATTTTTTTATTCTTATTTCCTTCTCCTACCATTGCTCAAACAGTTCCAGTTCAAACACTGCAAGACAAACCCAATCCGAATATCGACCGTTTCCCCCAACCTGTTCCCAGTCCTACACCTCTTCCAGAGAATGAGGCGCCAACTATATTGCCTCCACCGGTAGAATCGGCGCCAGAGGAAACAGAAACAAATACTAGTATCCCTGTACGTAAGATAGAGGTAACAGGTAGTACTGTATTTAACCCAGATATTATTGAAAGCATCATCAACAAGAGTGAAAATCGTTCTGTAAGTTTAAAAGAACTTAGAGGTGTTGCTGATGCGATTACCAAGTTATATTTAGAAAAGGGCTATATTACATCGAGGGCTGTTTTAGTAGACCAGGAAATAAAAGATGGTGTAGTTCAAATTCGGGTAATTGAGGGTTCTTTAGAAAAAATTGAGATAGAAGGTAATCGACGCTTAAACTCATCTTACATACGCGATCGCATTCAGTTAGGCACAAAAACGCCACTCAATCAAATTCAAATTGAAAACCAACTCAGGTTGCTAAGAGTTGACCCAACGTTAAGTAATATTGAGGCGACTTTACGACCGGGTACTAATTTAGGTGAAAGTATTCTTATAGTTAAGGTGGTGGAGGCGCCTAATTTTAATCCTTTTTTTCGTGTTGATAACTATTCATCTCCAAGTGTTGGTTCGGAAAGGTTTGGTGGGGGTTTTAATTATCGTAATGTCACAGGAATTGGCGACCAATTTAGTGCTTCATACTATCGTTCTACCACAGGTGGTTTCAATGTCTTTGATTTGAATTACCAAGTTCCGATTAACCCGAAAAATGGAACTATCAGATTAAGATATGCACCCAGTGATAGTAAAATTACTGCATCTGAATTCGCTGATTTTAATATTACCTCTGATAGTCAACTATATGAAGTTAGTTTTCGGCAACCATTAACCCGCACCCCCAGCGAAGAATTTGCTTTATCTTTAGCATTTACCTTGCAAAATGGTCAAACTTTTTTAGGAGGTACACCTACACCCTTTGGTGAGGGACCTGATAGCCAAGGTAACAGTCGTACTAGAATAATCAAATTTGGACAAGATTATATTAAACGAGACTTGCAAGGAGCATGGGCTTTGCAATCGCAATTTAATCTTGGTTTAGGTATTTTCGATGCGACGATTAATTCTGGGCCAAAGCCAGATGGACGTTTCTTTAGTTGGTTAGGGCAAGTACAGAGGGTACAAAGGTTAAGTAAAAAGAATTTATTAATAGCTCAAGCTGAGTTACAACTCACAACAGATAGTTTACTTAGCAACCAACAATTTTTTCTAGGTGGGGGACAATCTCTACGGGGTTATCGACAAAATGCTCGTTCTGGGGACAATGGTTTTCGCGTTTCTGTAGAAGATCGAATTACCATTTTTGATGGTACAGATGGAACTTCATCTTTACAATTGGCGCCTTTTATTGAGATGGGTGCAGTTTGGAACCATCCTGATAATCCGAATAAACTCAACAATCAAACTTTTCTCAGCGCTGCTGGTTTGGGATTAATCTTACAACCCACACCAAATACTTTCATCCGACTCGATTATGCTGTCCCCTTTATCAAACTTGACGATAAAGGTACAAACGCTCAAGATGAAGGCTTCTTTTTCAGCGTTGGTTTTGGATATTTGTAGGTTGGGTTGAGGCTTTGCGGAACCCAACTCGCGTCCTGAAAATGTTGGGTTCCGTTCCTGCACCCAACTTACGAATTGTTCGATTTTTGAGCTATCCTAACCCATTGTACTGCATATTTCTATGGTTAGATATCGTTATTAATTTGCCTCACCTACTAAGGTAAACCCAGCCCAATCTAATGGCTCAAAACCAAACTCCATCAGTTGCAGCATAGCTTTTCTTAATGCTATAGCTTTATCAGGGTTTTGCTGTAATTCCTGATAAAAAGCAATCATTAATAGTCTTGTTTTCTCATCAGGAACAGTCCATAAAGATACTAATACACTGGGTGTTCCTGCGGAGATAAAAGCGCGCGAAAGTCCAATTACTCCATCTCCGGTAATCCTTCCTACACCCGTATCGCAAGCACTCAAAACTACTAAAGAAGCGACCAAACGCAAATCAAAAATTTCTGCCGCAGTCAGTAAACCATCATCTTGATCTGAAGGTGCTAAAGCAATCGCTCCCGGTATTCTTAAGCCCTGCAATGAGGAGCTAGTATTAGAACCACGGTATTCTAAAAGTCCGTGGGTTGCTAAATGTATGAAATTTGCTTGAGATAATTGCTTTTTTACAGCAGCTTTAGTTGCTTTAGAACCAATAATTGCTTCTTGCTGGAACATTTTTGCTATTTCTATTGCTTCTGCTTCTGATTCTGGTAGTACTGCTAGTTGTTGAGGTTGTTCAGCATTTACAGATACTGTGGGCATAGTTGGATTACCCACAATTAAAGGTTTTAAATTAGTTAGATTTTGCTTTGCTAAACGATTTTTTTGCTTACGAGTTAAATCTAATACTTGAATCGCTGGAGCAGTAAGAATCGTATGTTTTTCAATTAAATATTTACCTTCAGCATCTTGCAGTGCAGCGAAGGGAGTTAAAAATAATGATTCTTGAGGTATAAAAATCACACGCTCATTTTCATCTTTTGGTAACAAATCTGTAATTGGCTCAATCAGAAATTGATGCAGTTTACGGAGTCCAATATAACTGGAATTTTTTTCTTCTCCTAACTTCAAAATATTTTGCCTTTGCTGCTCACATACAATACCTTGAACCAAACAGCGACTGGCGTTAACTAAATCATCAAGGGTTAAATTATGCTTCCATAAGGGCTTTAAATCAACTTTACGAAATGTAATTTTACCCGTTGGTTTTACTACCCAAATGAATAATTCTGAACCCCTACCGCGTTGTTTGCCCAAAAACTTAAAGTCATCATCAGGTACAATCGAATATTCAACTAAGGTTGCATTTTGCTGACGAGCAATTTCTTGAATTTGGTTTACAGAAGGGAAATTGGTATTGATTGAGTTTTTATCTTCCGAGAATCTACCAGCAAGTAATTCCACAAAAGCGCGCGCGCGTCCTCGTTCTGTAGCTTCTAAAGCGGCTTCTGGTTTATTTGCAGCTACTAAAATTTGTTGCAATAAATTGTAGGAATGAACTTGAGTATCAAAAATTGATACCTTGTAAGTATCGCTAAGTTCCGGTCTCATTCCATCCAAAAGTTCGACAGCATCACGAAGCGTCTTTTCTGCTTCCTCAAGTTTTCCCGCAGTAAATAAAACATGTCCTAAATTATTTAACCCCATCGCTTGAGCTTCCGGGTCACTAATTTCCCTGGCAATAGCTAAACTATTTTTCAAATACTCAATAGCTTGGGGATAGTCTTTTAAATCTTCGTGTGCTAATCCCAAACTTCCCAAAGCTTCCAATTCCCGTTGCTTGTTCTTTATCTGTCGAGCAAGTTTGAGACTTTTTTGATAATTATCAACTGCTTTGTCTAACTTCCCCAAAAAATGATAAGTAGAACCCAAATTAATCAACGTACTTGTTTGACCCGCAATATCATTTATAGAAAAACTAATTTGGAGACTGGTTTGAAAAGTCGCAATCGCTTTTTCGTACTTACCTTGATTAGCATAAATTTGACCTAGATTACTAAGAGTTTTACCCTCTTCCCCTTTATTATTAACCTTACGGGCAATTTGCAAACTTTTCTCATAGGATGCGATTGCACTATCATAGTCGCCTAAAGCTTCATAAACATTTCCTAAGTTCTTAAAAACTATTCCCTCATTCTTACGATTTCCTAGCACCCTAAGAATCTCTAACGATTGTTTATTTGCTTCAATCGCTTGAGTATAATTACCCAATGTTTTGTAAGTAATGGCTAAATTAGCCAGAATAGCTCCTTCATCTATTTTATTACCAGTTTCACGCACCAAAATTAAAGCTTGTTGGTTATATTGAACAGCTTTGATAAATTTAGTTTGTTTAGCGTAAATTTTTGCAAGATTTATTAGAACTGCTGTTTCTCCTGATTTATCTTTCAGTTCTCGCGTTAGAGTCAGGTATTGTTGTAAATAAGTAATTGTTTGGGGATAATTTTGTATTTGCTGGTTTACGATAATTAAGTTTTGTAAAGTGGTTGCAGTCGCTTGCTTGTCATCTAATTGAAGATATATTTTTAAAGTTTTTTTCCATAATTCTATAGCTTCTAGTAATTGATTTGCTTGATAATTTTTTAAAGCTTCTTGAAATAATTTTTCCGCTTTGATGCGATGCGATTGAGACTCCGCTCTATTTATCTGACTTATGACGTTATGTGGAAAAACTAACGTAAAACAACCTATCCCCCTAACCCCCTTTCCTTGAAGGAAAGGGGGGAAAATACACTCCCCCCTCCTTGCAGGAGAGGGGTTGGGGGAGAGGTTTTCAACTCTACTTACAAAGGAAGGTGGTTGCAGGTGATGTTCAGGAATAACAACACCAGTGAAATTAGCGATGATAAAAGAGCTGAAAGCAACTTTACTCCAAATAATCATTGTTTCTCTAACTCAAATAAAGATTTTGGTAAAGCCGAATTAGAATTAAATCGATTATCTGGAGCTACTTTTAGGATGTTGTTCTTATCATCAGTTGTTTTACAAGGGTCATTTTTTGGTAATTGGGGGTTATTCGTCACATTCCCCCCACGAGTATTTCCTCTGGGATTAAGGGCAATTGAATTTTTTGGAGAACAAACATCATTTTTTTCATCTTGATTTAATTGACGTTGAACAATTTGTCCATCGGGAGAGTTTTGGTTATTTAATGTTCCATTGCCAGAAGAAACATCGGTTTTAGGTTTGGGAATAGCTACTACATTAATATCGGCACTTCCCTCTAAAAATGTATCACCAAAAGCGCCGTACAGGCCAGCATCAACTCCTCCCTTTTTAACAATCAACCCAGCTGTAAAACTTCCATCTGATGAAATATTGTTGGCATCAAAAGCAACACTGTTGACAGTTACAGGTCTATCTGGGACAGGGTTCCCATTTTCGTCAACAAAAATAATTTGACCAACATCGTCTTTACCTTGAAAGAAGACTCTTCTACCATCAGCTTTGACTCGGTATATAGTATTCCCATTTGCATCTTTTTCAACACCAACCCCTTCAGTGAATTTTACTCCACCATGTTGAATATTTATATTTCCTTGGGCTTGAATACTAACTGGAACCTCGCTAGGTCCAGTAAAAGTAAATGAACTTAAAAAAGTATCTTTTGCTTGAAATGTATCGGCAGCATTAATACTTATGCTACCAAATGGAACGCGAATAGTATTAACTGTAATTTTTCCAGTTTCTGAAGATAGAAATGCAAAATCATTTATCCGACCAAATCCACCCGATGATATTACTCTTAAATTTCCTGTATTAATATTGTTGGTGCCAGAAAGTGTAGTATTACCAGCATTTATGTCACCTCTAACTAAAATACTACCTTCTGAAGAATTCAAAATTAACGGACTATTTATACCGTTGAAAGAACCATCCAATATAAAATTTCCTAAAGAAATATTGCCATTTACATTAATATCATTTTTGGCGGAGAGAATCACGGGACCTAAAATTTCACTACTCGCTGGTTCAATAGTAATATTTCCGACTGTAATATTTCCGACTGTAATATTTCCTGCTGATGTAGAAGTATTCGTACTGGAAAAAATTGTTGTATCAATAGAAGTTGGAGAAATAGTTGCTGGATTGCGTAATTCACTCAACCCCGCTCGCAAAATCAACGATGAGCTATTTTTTAATGTAGCAATATCTGGGTCTGTTCCTACTAAAGAAGCATTTGGTTGTGTAATTTGAATATCACCACCTACGATACTGCCTTTAGCTTCTACTTTTAGAGAAGAACCTTTATAATTGCCAAAATTGACATCACCATTAGAGCTTATTATCCCTTGAGAATTAGTTCCAACTGGGCTGAGAAAACTAGAACTGAAATTGCCTGCTCCACCAGATAAATTCTGCACCGAAAAATTTTGACCTGTAATGAAACCAGCATTACCACTAATTGTACCATCGCTGACTAAATCAAGATTACCGCCTGCCTGTAAGATAGATTTTTCATTAGCTAACTGAATACTAATATTTTGATTTCCTTGAACTTTTAAGTTTCCCCCCGTTTGCAAAATAAAGAATTCGTCAAACCCCGCACCATCAAATAAATTTATAGTATCTTTAGCTAATAAGCTCAAGTTTCCAGATGTTGTTAACCCCTGTCCCGATTGACCAACAGAAATTAAATTACGACTCGATGATAGTGTGGCATTTCCAGCATCAACATTATCTACTACTAAATCGCCGTTTTCTATTTTTAAACCTGAACCCGTCAGTTTTACTGTATCTCCACTGATTGTTAAACCCGTTGCATTCGTAACTCCTCCACCCGTTAATAATGCGGGGAGAGATAAAATAGGTAACGACCAATTATTCGGTAAACTAGGTGCTGTTGAGATTGGTTGAGTTTCGAGACTCAAAATATTTCCCGGCTGTGTAATTTTAACTATACTTTCCCCAGATACAGTCGCGACCGTTACCTGCCCTCCGGAAGCGCTGAGTCCCCTTGTATTAACAACAGTACCACCAAGAAGAGTTAAATTTTGTCCCGGTTTTATAGCTAAATCACCAAACCCATCAATGGCGATAGCTCCCGGTTGACTCATGGTAAATGCAAATGAACTGGGTTCTCCAATCAAGTCAGCGTAATTATTTACACCAAAAGCATTAAACCACTTATTCCCAAACCCAATTCCGTTCGCGGTTGTCGCAGTAAAAGACCCAGGAACATCTAACCTGGCGCCAGAACCAAATATAATCCCGGATGGGTTCATTAAATACAAGTTAGCATTGCTACCCGTGACTTTAATTAACCCATTAATTACCGAAGCATCTCCACCTGTAACTCTTCCTAAAATATTCTTAGTACCGGGATTCGTCACAAAGTCTGCAATTTGCAAATCATTTAATCCAAACTTTTGCAGACTGTGAAATACATTCTTATCAACTTGAGTGCCACCTGTAATAGTAAAAGTATTTCCACTTTGATTTACAACAGTATTCGCGTCACCAGGCGCCGTTGTAATCTGTGCTTGTGCTTTTGGTAATAATATAGATGTGACAATGGAGAAACTAAGTAAATGAAATATTAATTTCATGGCACTGATATTTAAAAAATTGCTTGAGCATTAAAAACAGGTTTCTTGGTACATATACGTAGTTGACACTAAGATTATGCAATAATTTTACAAAACTTCACTATTCAACCAACGGTTGCTTGGCAATATCGCTCAAGCCAATACTTTCGAGCAAACTCACCCAAGTCTCAACCAGCTCTTTATTTTCTGGTTCCTGTTGTCGTAATCTTGCCAATGTATTAAGAGCATCAAACCAAATACCCTCTGTGGCATATAATTCAACTTGTTTGCGAGGTTCAGTGGCATTAATTTTTTTGTTTAATCCACTCAATGTAACTCGTCGCACAACACCTTCTACCCGGAGCGAAGGAATTGGTTTTTGGGGTTCGCAGTAGATATTAAAGAACCAGCGATAATTTTTATTTGCTTCCAATGGTTTGACTGTTTCAGGAAGAGAAATGGAGATAATACCTGGTTTACTTGGCAATTTAACTGCTGATTGATAAATTATTTTCTTGGACTCCTCATCTTGCAGAAGAAATTCTGTTGGAAAAGAATATTTGTTGGTGAAGGGAACGTAAAAAGGGAATTGAGGACGCAAGCTATTGGTCAATCCCCAAACATTTTCCTTTACGTGTTCCGTTTGCCCCAACTTTACAGTCTTTTGCGTAAAAGGCACTAAAGCAGTTAAGTTAGTTTCTACATCTGGGCAAGGGCCTCTGCGTCCACCACCACGAGAACGTCCACCAACTGCTCTTCCTGGTGGTGGTGCTGGTAAGGTAAATTTAATTTTTTGGTTTTGTTTATTTGAGTAAGCAGGTTCTATGTGTAAAAACCCGTTATAGGGAATGAAGATTATAGAACTAAGAATCAATATTAAACTAGCCTTTATTGGCAGCCAAACAAAATTCATCGATTTAGTCCTCACAAATGACTTATTACTGTTGCAGTTTCTTAATCTCTTGACAGTTCCCTAAAAAATAAAAACTTACGCACGAAAACCTAGAAACCTGGTTTCTTCGTTGATAGCATATAATCAAAATGACGATTTTGCGTAGAAACCAGGTTTCTTTGCGTAAGTCCTAAAATAAAAACTTATTATTTACCTTTAATAATGACGACAGTACTTATACTTGTTGTTCCCACTAAAGCTATCGCTGATGGTACAAATGCCATCCAAGTGCCTTGAATTAACATATAAAAACAAATTCCATAGAGAATTCCGCAACTCAGCAACAAAGCTAAAGATATTTTGGGAAGTAGATGCTTGGCTAATACCGGATGGTAGCAATATACACCTGCTAACCCTCCAACGATAGACCACCCCAAAATCCAAGCTGTATCACTCCACGGTGATAATACTCCTATTCGTGGACGTTTGTCTAATGCGCTACTCAGTATTTGACTAACCATATGGGCTTGTACCTCAACCCCTGGCATTTGGTTTTGTAGAAGTCTTCCATAGGGGGTTTGCCACCTATCTTCGGCGCCACTTTTAGTGATACCAATTAATACAATTTTATTTTCAATAAATTTTTTGAGGGCAGTAGGATTATCCTCAGCAGCAGCAAACAGTTGTCTTAATGTTAATTTTTGAGCAACATCATTACCCGCGCGATAGTTTAGTATGATTTGTTCGCTGTTGGCATCAATACTTTGATAACCGCCACCATGCGATTCCAACCTCTGAAAAACTACATTACCAATCTGCCAGTTTTTACCATCAGCAGTCAAATTAGTTTGAATATTATGAACTTGCAATAGATAGCGAGAAGCTAGTTGTAAACTCAAAGCATAAGATGCCTGACAGTGAGAATTTGCCTCTGGGTTCATCGACAATAACTGGCGCCGCAATACGTTATCGGTGTCGTCTACAAAGTCACTAAATCCTAAACGCTCTACAGGAATTTCTTGAGGAGGACGCACACCATAAGGGTCAAATTTTGTACTACTAACTTTACAAATACCTACCAAATTATCGGTATTTTTTAAATTTGCAATCAGGTTTTGATGTTGGGGATTTGTATTGAAATCGCGATAAATATCTAGACCAATTACACTCGGCTTGTATTTTTGTAAAATTCCTAATAAGCGTTCCAAGGATTTATCAGAAATTGAAACTCCTTTCAGTTCTTCTCCTCTTTGTCGTTGGGCTTCAACATCACTATCATCTATTGTTACAATTAATAGACGCTCGTCAATCCGTTCGCTGGGTCGCAATTTCATCATCTGGTCGAATGCTGGCAATTCTAGTGCTTGCAATAATCCGAACAAACGCATTCCACTCACCAAGCTAGTTACTAATAAACTAGATATAACTAAATTTATCAATCCTCGCTTTGTAAATACATTATTGTTACCCACTGCATTTGGAACTGTTGCAATCATATTTTGCCAAGTTAAAGGCACTTCTGCTTGATGTTGATATATTGTTGGTAACCAACTTGCACATGGAAATTTACTTTCTAATCCTTGCAAACGTTCCCTCGCTTCTCGTAAAGCTTTATAAAGGGGTTCGCCAATCACAAATGCTTTCAAAAAATACTTTAAGAACTCTTGAGCAACTTTATCTGGGACAATTTCCCGCATCACAATCAAATAAGGTATTTGCAAATCAATAAGCTCTTTTGCTAATCCTAAACCATCGCAGGAATTAAAAATTGCTAATTGTAAACCATTATCTACAGCTTTTTTGAGAGCATATTTTAACTGACTAATTGTTAAACTGTCATTTTGGTTAATATATATTTGTCCTGTTTCACCGTTGGCTTGACTAGAACTATGTCCTGCAAAAAAAAGTATTTGCCAGCTTTCTTCCCACAGTTGATCCGTCAACTCACTGCGAGGTGGTTCCACCATAAAATTGATATTCGCATTCGGTAATTCCATTAATAATTTTCGATCTGCTTCAATATCAATTCCCGTACTGTTGCCCAGAATGGCAAGAATTTTGACAGCACTTGTAGGTTTTACATCTCGAATTATCCGGTCATAATTAACAGGACTTAATGCTACTTCCACCTTGGAATAACGCTCCAGCATATCCCATAAATGCCAGGGTAATTTTTGCAATTGGTTATCTTGAGTTTGAATCAATACCTGCAAATCATCATTTGGCAGTAACTTTTCTAACCATTTTTCGCGGATAGGTAGAAAAGAAGGTGATTTTAGCCAATCGTTAAGTTGCTGATTGACGATTTTTGCTGCCGTCAAACATTCTTCATCTGCTGAACGTTTAGTTCTTCCGGTGGAAATACTAACAGGTCTTCCCACCCAATCCAGATTACGGTATATGCCTTGCCAACGCTGATAACTTTGTGGTAGAACTTCATTGCTGGGAAGCTCACCCATAATTTCCGTTGAAGGTGGAGTATTTTCCTCTCCAATTTGAAAAGTAACAGGGAAACCCTCTTTAAAGCTACCCTTTCCAAACTTTAAAACAACCAATTTACCCACATTTATTTCCCTCCGCTACCAACACGCAGTTTAACTCACTTACTATGTAATATTTTCTCTAAAAATTTTAATATTTTAATTTACGAGATTATTACCATGAAAATTATAGAATTTTTACCCAACCTCGCACAACCAATCAAGATGTTTGAGAGCGTATCTGCCAAGAGCGTGCATCTAGGAGATGGAAGTGGCGAAGTACATGTATACTGCATCTACTTTGAATCTGGGAGTCATATAGGTACACATCGGGCAGGATACGGACAACTTTTCCTGGTAATGAATGGAGAAGGTTGGGCCGCAGGTTCCGATGGCGAGCGCATTCAACTTAAATCTGGTCAAGGTGCCTTCTTTGAACCAGGGGAACTTCATTCTAAAGGCAGCGATATCGGCATGACCGTTATTATGGTGCAAGCGAGTAAGCTAGAACCAAAATTATGATTTTGTTGATTAGATATCAAGTCCGAGATGGCGCCGAGTACAATCTATCCAAATAGTGAATTCATGTATTAACCTACGATGAAGCAACCTCTTTCCAGAGAAAGATTTATGCAGTAAGCCAGATGAAGTAAAAATGAAATGTCAAATGTAACGATAATTGTATCCGATGAAACTAAATTACTTTACAAAGCAGCTTTCGACGATAGGACGCTGGATAGCTACAACTCTATTTTGTGTATCAGCATTCACCTTTGTTTGGCAGGGTGCTTATTTTTCAAACACCGCAGCATTAGCTTCTCAGAATCAAATTTTAATCGCATCAAGAGACGCAGCTGATCAAGCTCAAGAAGCAGCCAGTGAAACCAAAGGAAAATCTAAAGGTTTTGTTGAAAATACAAAAGATTTTGTCAAGGATGCTGCAAAGAGCAACGCTTCTAAAGTAGACAACGCAACAGATGACGATAATCCTATTGCGCGTAAAGCGAAGAGTGATGCGGCTACAATTCAGCAAAGAGCAGAAGAAGACGCAGCTCGTACTGAAAAGACCATAGACAAAAATATGAACGCAGTTCAACGTACTGTTGAAAACATCAAAGACGCTTTTAGCAATTAGTATTCCATTTTATTAATTTCGCGCTAATGTAGAGGCTGAATATATTCGGTCTCTACATTATTTATTTTACTTATCAAAATTTATAATTAATTCATAAAAAATTAAGGCGTAGATGTTGGTGTTGCTGTCGGTGTTGCCGTCACTGTTGGTGTTGGTGTTGGTGTTGGTGTTGGAGATGGTGACAATGTTGGAGTCACTGTTGGTGTCGGTGTTGATGTTGGTGTTGATGTTGGTGTTGGCGCCACAGGGTTAGTAGCAGATATATTAAGCGAATAACCTAATTCATTTGAACCAGAAGAAGCTACAACAAACTCATAAAATCCATCTTCGGGTAGTGTTAATGATAAACTACGCTGTGTTGAGTCCTCTAAAAATCTTTGACTACCGCTTGGTGAATATGCTGATAGCAAAACTTTATTGTTAGCATTTAGTTTCAAATCTAACTGTTGATCTTTTGCAAGGCTAGCGATAAATACTCTACCATCACCTGGTTTGAGCGTACCACCCGAAGAAGTACTTGTGGCGCCGGGAGCAAATGTAAGTTTTCTGAATGCACTACCAGCTACAATGGCAGTTAGTTTATCATTGACGAAACCATGCCAAACTTGTCCAATAGGTTGGTCAATAAAGTTTTTACCGCGTTGTTCAGGAAATTGTCGATAGAATGCAGCGTCTCCTAAATCGTAGAGCGAACGACTACCTACATTAATCTTATTAACCTCAATTTTCCAACGGTCACGTTCCGCAGCAGTAAAAGTACCAAGTTTTTGGCGTGAGTCTGTACTTAATGGAGAAACCTTTTCTAAAACGCTTGCTGCTGTTTCATCCCATTTAGCTCGTAAAGCTGCATCAGAAGGAGCATCACTCAATGAACGTCCTTTTTGGCTGGGGTTTTTATCCCAAAAAACTTGATTGACTAAATTTACATAGAAATTAAAGTCTATACCTAATTGCTGGCGCCGCGCTTTTAATCTTTCTTTTCTTGCTCTTTCTTCGGGTGAGTAGTTAGCTTCGGGGTCTGTAGGTTGGTTATTAGTAGGAGTTTGGCTAGCTGTTGATCTTGGTTGCGTTGTACCGTTACCAGATATATCGGGTGAACCTATCAAGTTTTTCGCACCCCATACACCAGCACCAACAACACCCGCAGTAACAATTAATGCAACGGCAACTTTTCCAGGTGTCCACCAAGGTGCAGGAGCAGGAATTGGAGATGGGGGACTACTAGCAGTTCTTTGTGCTGTTTCTTGAGAAATTGGGGAATTAGAGGGAGATACAGCTACTGTTGCTTTTGTACTCTCTTGTTGTGGTGGTAGCTGTGTTGGTGGAAATTCTGTAGATGGGTATTGCGTGGCAGGATAATTAATAGGTGAGTTGAGTGCTAGCATTACTTGTTTTGCACTTTGATACCGTTCACCCGGAACTGGCGCCAACATTCTATCAAGCATTTGCCCAAAATTAGGAGTTAAATCAACTTCCCGGCGCCATTGCCAAGTTAAGTTGTAGTTATCAATAAGTTCCTGTGGTTGTTTTCCTGTGAGCAATACTAATAGCGTCACTGCGAATGCATACAGATCACTATGCGGTTCAACAATACCCGTTTGCATTTGTTCTGGAGGAGCATAACCAATTTTACCTAACAGTGTCGCAGGAGAAGAAGGCATGTTTCCACCAGTTTCATAGTACTGCGAAGCAACAGCAGCAACAACTTGTTTAACACCACCAAAATCTATAAGTATAGGTAATTGGTCTACAGAGCGTAGAATTAAATTATCAGGAGATATATCACGATGAATTACACCCATCGAGTGAATATAATCTAAAACAGGCAAGATTTGCTGCAATAATACCTTGACTTCTGCCTCACTAAACCGCATCCTCTGCATTAAGCGAGTGTCTAGTAACGAACGATAAGTTTGTCCCTCAACATAATCTTGAACTATAAATAAATACTCTTTACCACCCAAGTTGCTGCGGAACAGTTCACGAAAACGTGGAATTTGCGGATGTTGGAGTTTATATAAAACCGTAGCTTCGCGTTGAAACAACTCTTCAGCTTTTTGTAAAACGTAAGCAGTTTGAACTTGCGGTGAAAATTCTTTAATAACGCAAAGTTCGCGAAAGCGGTTGATATCCTCAGCTAAGTAAGTTTTTCCAAACCCTCCTTGACCAATTTGTCGTACAACTAAATAGCGTTCTCCCAAAGCAACCCCCGGTTGAATACTTAGCTGCACCCCCGTTTCCATTTTTTCACCACAATGCAAGCAAAAGTTGCTACCTGCCGGGTTTTCGTGTCCTTTGGAACAATACATACTTCCCTATATTAATTTCTCGATTCCAGTTTACTCACCTTGTCTGCTGCAATTGCATACCAAATTTGACCAAATGTTGGTTGGTTCAGTTTCCCACGTCGTTGTCCTGGGAACAAGTCATCAAATTTACGGTTGGTATCGGTGTTGAGTTGTTTAATTGTATAGTTACCAAAATCACCATTAGAAGCACTTTGCTCCCATTCTTGATAATTTTGCCCTCCATAGCTTCCCAGCTTTTGACGTGCAGTACTACTGAGTTTAGCTTGTTCTAATTTATCTAGTACTTCTTGCCCAATACTTAGCCATTGCTGACGTAACGCTTCATCTTCGGCGCCAGTGCCTAAATTTCGACCTTGTAATTGTGGGTTTCTAGAGTAAAAAATATAATTAACCGTTTGAGTAAAGAAGCCTTCGGGAATTTGTAATGATGCGCGGCGATTAGCTATATTACCATTACGGCTGGCGCCATTGCTTCCAGTGTTTGTGCTGGTTTCGGAAGAAGAATCTGAATTACCACTACCAGGTAAACTAGGTAAAGAAATGCTAGGCAGTGATATAGATGATACACCTTTCACTACCGCATTAACTACTCCCCAAGTTCCAGCACAAACTAAAACTATCGCGGTTGTAGTTACAGCACTAACGGCAAATGGACGCATCCACACTGGTAACGGCAACGCATGAACAGCCATTTGTGTTCTCGAATGGAAATTACCCGCCCGTCGTGCAGGCGCCGCTATCATTGTTTTAATTTTTGTAATATTTGTATTGGCTTTGTTCACAGCAGGTGAGTGTGCGGGTGAGAGTTTCTGTAAATCTTTTATAACTTGTTCTGCGTTTTGATATCGGTCGCTTGGTTTATATGCGAGCGTTTTTTTTAATATTTTTTCAAGTCCCTGGCTAACTTTTATATCTGTACCCCAGCGCCAAGTTCCTTGGTAGCTATCGTAGAGGTTTTGTGGTTCTTTGCCGGTGAGAAGCACTAAAGTGCTTACAACGAGTGAATATAAATCACTACAAGGAAAAGCTTTACCTTGACGCAATTGTTCTTCGGGTGCATAACCTTTTTTGCCTAACAACGTCCGGTTGGCGCCTAGTTGCGTCATCCAAAACCCTTGCGAAGCGGGGACTTGCTTAACTCCACCAAAGTCTATTAGTACAGGTAGATTATCAGAGGAACGTAAAATTATATTATCAGGAGAAATATCACGGTGAATTACATCTCTTGAATGGATATAGTGCAATACAGGTAACATTTGCTTTAGTAAAGAAATAATTTCTTCCTCGCTAAAGCCATTTTGTCCATAAGAAAGACGCTTATCTAATAAATTCCAGTAAGTGTCACCCTCAATATAATCTTGCACCAAAAAGAAAAAATCCTTTTGTCCAAACTTCGTAGACAGCGAAGCGTGAAACTTAGGAATCTGTGAATGTTGCAGTTTTTTTAGAACATTTGCTTCGCGTTCAAACAATTCTTTCGCTTTTTGGATGTCTTCTGGTTTTTCTACCTGGGGTGCAAACTCTTTGAGTACACACATTTGGTTTGACTGAGAATCTTCAGCCAAATAAGTACGTCCAAACCCACCTTGCCCTAACTGACGTAAAATTTTATAGCGACCAGTAATAATCTCCCCTTGCGGTAGTGGCAAAGACTCACCGCATTGGATACAAAAACGATTACCATTAGTGTTCGCGTGTTGTTTGCTGCAATAGATGTGCATAGCGCAGTAAGGACATTAAGGGGGTTTTTAGTAAATTGCTACAACGTTGAACGTCGCTATTACGGAAATATCACTTTTTAACATCAAATGACTACATTGACAACTATGATGAATCCAGAAGAAAAAAAACAGTATGCACAGCAGGCATTTTCCGATTTTATAAATACCCCCTTAGATACTCGACTTCAGCAGCATAGTGACATCAAACCGACAGAGGCAGCTTTAAAGCTATTTAGTAATGTCGCTGTAACTGTGCCCGCATACAAGACCTTCCTATCACAAAACGGTATTAATCCTGCCAACATTCAAACAGAGAGCGATTTTCAAACGCTTCCACCCTTAACAAAGCAAAACTACCTACAAAAATATTCTCTACCTGACTTGTGTCGCTATGGACAAATCGAAACCAGTGATATGATAGCAGCATCATCTGGTTCAACAGGTAAACCAACATATTGGTGTAGATTTTTTGCAGACGAATTAGAAATTACCACACGCTTCGAGCAAATCTTTCACGATAGCTTTTTTGCAGATACCCGTCGCGCTCTTGCAGTTATTTGTTTTACACTCGGTACTTGGGTAGGTGGAATGTTTACAGCTAACTGCTGTCGCTACCTTGCAATAAAAGGCTATCCAATTACAGTTATTACTCCCGGTAATAATAAAGAAGAAATATTACGTGTTGTCTCGGAACTCGGCGCCAACTTTGAGCAAGTAGTTTTATTAGGATATCCACCATTCCTCAAAGACGTTATAGATACAGGAATCGCACGGGGTATTGAGTGGCGCCAATACAACATTAAACTAGTGACAGCAGGAGAAGTATTCAGCGAAGAATGGCGAAGTTTAGTAGCAGAAAGAATAGGTTCACAAAACCCCTGCTATGATTTTGCATCATTATATGGAACCGCCGACGCAGGAATATTAGGCAACGAAACACCATTATCTATATGTATTCGTAGATTTTTAGCAGAAACACCTGAAGCAGCACGCGCTTTATTTGGAGAATCACGTTTACCCACACTTGTACAATATGACCCAATTAGCCGCTTTTTTGAAGTAGAAGACGGCGCCCTACTTTTCTCTGGCAACAACGGCATTCCATTAATTAGGTATAATATTTTAGATAATGGTGGGATAATTACCTACGATGCCATGCTCGAATTTTTATCTGAATGGGGATTCAACGTAGCACAGGCATCAAGCCTTAGCAATGAAAGAGGCATCAGAAATCTACCATTCGTATACGTATTCGGACGCTCAAACTTCACAGTCTCATACTTCGGCGCCAACATATACCCAGAAAACGTCACAGTAGGTTTAGAAGTACCAGAAATTAGAGAATGGGTAACAGGCAAATTTGTTTTACAAGTAATTGAAGATAGTGACAAAAATAGACATTTAACAGTTACCGTAGAACTGGCGCCAAATATCGAAGCAAGCGTTGATAAAAAACAAGCAATAACAACATCTATATTGACACAACTAAGGCGCCTCAACAGCGAATTTGCAAACTATGTACCAGCCGAATATCAGGCGCCGCAAATTACATTAAAATTACATGGTGATGCCGAATACTTTCCTGTAGGTGTGAAACATAGGTATACGCGCGCTTCTTGATCCCCCCCAACCCCCCCTTAATAAGGGGGGGCTAAGAATTGGCTTATTATAGTGTTTTAAAAAAAGAGCGCGAACCCCTCTTGTTCCCCCCTTATCAAGGGGGGTTAGGGGGGATTATAATTGGGCTGTTTTCATTAAACAAACAGTACTAACATTAGTTTTCAAAATACACGTGCGTTGTCTCTGTAGCCAAATTCTAATGTACCCTACTACCACTACCACACTAACCTCATATCTAAAACAAAACCAGGTAGTACATCTTCTCCTGATAATGTTGCAGGAGAATCTAATATTTCTACATCTTGCCCCAAGCGATAAATTTCTACACGACGATTTTTTCTATCTATCAACCAACTTAATCTAACTCTTGCTGACATATATTCGCGCGTTTTAGCTTGAGTTTCACTCAAACTATCAGATGGAGACATTAACTCCAACACAAAGTCAGGAGCAATAGGGGGAAATTTTTCTCGTTCTCTAGATGTAAGTGCATTCCATCTGTCTATTTGTATCCATGATACATCGGGGGAACGGTCGGGACCATTGGGTAGTTTAAAACAAGTTGAAGAGTCAAATACTTCTCCCAGTTCGGTTTGTTCGTTCCACAGTACAAACCGCGCGGTAAGTTTGGCATTGCGTTTCCCTGTTTCTCCTCCTGTTGGTGGCATTACTATCAGTTGTCCCCATTGATTACGTTCAAATTTGAGTTCAGGATTATCCTGACACAATTGATAAAATTGGTCGTCGGTAAGCTTGACTACATTATTAAAGTTGATGGTAATGGCAGTCATGGCATTTGTGTAACAGCTTTGCTTAATCTTAGCGTAAAGTCGTTAGTTAACATTCGCCATCTCAGTACACTTAACAACGTTTTTGTTAATAAAAAGACAAAAATACCCATTTTCAGATCAATGCAACTACTTAAATATTGAATCCGCGCGCTTATGAGAGTACAATGACAGTGTGTTTTTGAAAGGAGAATTTTAAGAATGCAAGCTAATAGTGCAATTGAACAAAGAGTAATTGAAAAACTTCGTCGATTGTTCCCTGAACAGATGTTGGAGGTTGAAGAGTTTATTGACTCTCTTTATATAGAAAATACAGAAAATGCAGACCGTGACATAACTAAAGCTTTCTCAAAGCTTTCCGAGGCAGCCTTCCAAAAAATCTGGGATAATCCTGATGATGCAGAATATGACAAATTATGAATTTGGTGATGTTGTTTTAGTGCCTTTCCCTTTTACCGACCAGACTACTACGAAAAAGCGCCCAGCTATTGTTGTTAGTTCTGCTGATTATCATCTTCAGCGCTTAGATTTGATACTAATTGGTGTTAGTAGTCAAGCAAATCCAGTAAGTTCTTTTGGAGAAATGACAATTACTAATTGGAAATATGCTGGTTTAATTAAGCCTTCAATTATCAAACCAGTTCTAACAACTCTTGATGTAAAACTTGTGATAAAAAAGTTAGGGCGGCTTGAAGAACCTGACTATCAGGCTTTACAAAACTTATTAAAAACTATTTTAGGTTAAACAATCTGCCGGTAGCGGGTGATGAACTTGTGCTTCATGTCATTAATTTTGATAGTAAATATTTTTACCTTATTAGGCACGTAGAGACGCGTTCACGTAGTGTCCCGCTCTTAATAATCGCGTCTGTAGACAGAGAAGAGGGTTTATGTTATGGGAAATTTGGCGTTCTTGTTGTTGGTGTTTTCTTACTGCCAAATAGCGGAGGGCGCCTCTATAAGAGTAAGAGAAATTTAAAATCGGCGTAGTTCCCGGAATTAGGCGCCTGTAGCTATCAGATGAATAATTTATGCAGCAAGGTGCTGCACAAATTCCTTAATTTCATAATTGTGTCTTGGACACTGCTTACTGTATTGTTTCTAGCTTTGATCCATTTGCTCAAACTCAGCTAAAGTTTTTTCAATTTTGGGTTGATTAATCAACTGGCTAGCTTTTTTTCCAGCTTCCACCGCTTGCTGCATTAAGCGATGACCTTCTACGTATTTTCCTTGTTGATTTAAATTAACTGCTTGCTGACTTAGCTCTTTAGCTTGCCTTGCCAGCGCTTTTGCTTCTTCAATCATTTTCATGCTCCAATATAACTTGTAGTATTGAGTCAGCTTCTTGAAAGAGTTTATTGGCTCTTGCTTCTAATAAACTAGCATCTGCAAAATCTTCATTTTCAAACGCCTGCTCATATTCTGCATACAACCTAGCAATAATTGGTTGCATAGAATTATAAGCCTCTAACATCGCTTGTCTAGTAGATTGTTTCATCGGCACTCCTGGTAACACGACACCGCAGCGTTGATATATGTTTTAAGTTTTCTTAGTACAACAGGCACAAAACACATGCCTGGTGACTACGGCGTGCATAAATGCTTTGCTACATGACATGATAATGGCACTGCCATTACCATGTCAATCAAAAAGTCATGATAATTGCCATTACCAATGAAAATTGTTAATTTCAATATAAATAAGGTTTTGGAGGTTTCTGGGTAATGGCAAAACGAGAGAGAACTTTGATTCAGTTTCAAGTAGACCCGTTAACAAAAGAAAAATTTACCAAGAAGCTCGCTGAAGAAGGTAAAACCATCACTGAGGTAATGCTTGAATGGATTAAGGAGTATATAGGCGAAGCTGAAGCTAGTGTTGATGTCATCGAACTAAATCGACAAGTCGAAGCTTTGAAGCTTGCGGTTCAAGAAATAAACTCAAGACTAGTGGGGGAAAGCTCTACCTGAGAAAAGAGAATTCTTTTCTCAGAAAGCTTTTACTCAGATAAAAGGTTTTTCTCTCTAGGCGCCTTTAGTTTAAGTGCTTCTGTCAAAACTGGATGCCCTCCGAAAAAGTTTGCTGAAGCTGAATCAAATCACTTGGAACGAAGCTACGAGCAACTTAAAGAAGATGGTCGTTATATTGTTATAGCTGTAGCGAGAATACAGCGTGCGTAACAACATAAACAAATAGGAACCAACAAATGCATGAAAGGAGAATTTTAAGAATGCAAGCTGATACCACAATTGAACAAAGAATAATTGAAAAAATTCGTAGATTGTTTCCTGAATAGTTGTTGCAGGTTGAAGAGTTTATAGACTCTCTTGATAAAAATGTAACAAATGCAGATGGTGACATAGCTTTTCCAGCGGCAAAGCTTTCCGAGCCAGCCTTCCAAAAAATTTTGGATAATCCTGATGACGCAGAATATGAAAAATTATGAATTTGAGACAGTTATGTATTTGTTTATATACATAACTTAAAACAGATATAATTGTCGGTTATAATAAAAATTTATATCTTGGAAGATAAGAACAAATTGAAATTTATGAGTCTCAAAATCACAGCCGAAATAGCAGACTTATACCGAGTTCCAGATAACGGAAAAGCCGAGTTGGTAAATGGAGAACTTGTAATTATGGCAGCAACAGGTTTCCTACCTGGGTTTGCTGGGGGAGAAATTTATAGCAGCTTACGCGATTATGGATTTAAAACTCGGCGTGGTTATGGATTACCAGATAATGTAGGATACATCGTTAATTTGCCAGTTCGCCCAAATGTTAGCGTTTGGTGGGAATCTGCTAATGGTTGGCAGCAATTTACTACAAATCTACCTAAACGTGAATCGTTTAGTCCAGATGCTGCATTTTTTACAGGAACGCTTCCGGAAAACCTGGGGAAATTTTTGGAAGGGGCGCCTATTTTTGCCGCAGAAGTAAGAAGTGAAACTGATTACGGTGAAAAAGCTGAGAAAGAGATGGCTAAAAAGCGGGTGGATTACTTTGATGCTGGAACTTTGGTTGTATGGGATGTAGATGTCCTTAGAGGACAATTAATAAAAGTTTACCAGTCGAGCGATCCCCGCAATCCTATTATTTATCGATGCGGAGAAATTGCGGAGGCAGAACTTGCTTTGCCAGGTTGGAGATTGGAAGTTGATCGATTGTTTCCGCCAATTTGGCTATGAGGAAATACTGATTAGCAAGTTAGTTAGCACACTTTTTGATAATAACTAGGACATTTATTAACTTTACTTTAAATATGCTCTTGGACAGCACTGATTTTAACGTGGTTTGCCTTTGCAATATTAGCTTTGTTGTTCATCCCAGCTAGTACTTTGCTGCAAAAACTATTGTCTCGCGAAGATACACCTTATCTGGCAACTGCAACATTAATGGGTGTTATTTCCGGTGTGCTTCAAGCTGTTGGGTTGATGCGTTGGGTATTTGTGATTCCTCCGTTAGCCAAAATATATGTTAACCCAACCGCAACTGATTCGACTCGTGCAGCCGTTCTCGTTGTTTTTCAAGCAGTACATCAATATGGTGGTGTTGTAATTGGTGAGCAGTTAGGGCAAACGCTACTAGTTGGCTGGACAATAGGAGTAGGAATAGCAATGTTACAATCCTCGGTATTTAAACCTTGGGTTGGGTGGATGGGTTTAGCAAGCGTTCCACTATGGATTTTAGGACAAAGTGAGTTTTTTGCAACAGTTATTGAACGCGCACCTGTTTTAGAAACGGCGCCTATTGGGTTTATGTTGTGGGAAATTTGGCTAATTGTTGTTGGTGTTTTCTTACTGCTAAAAAATGGAGGGCGCCAAATTGTTGCATAGGCATTCGGCACCTGTGCAGTGGTTACAAGTGATTTATTTTACCACAGAGACGCAGAGGGCACAGAGAAGAGGTAGCAATATTAACCAATACAATTAGACTTAATATTAACAACCCATTCTTTCAATCGATAAAGTTCTTCTTGGGCTTCCATCTTAATTAGTTCTTTATTTGTTTCGCAGAACAATTTTAAATTTATAAGTACTCGTACTATTGTATTCTTGTAAAAGCTGAGTTCCCAAGTCGTGAAAATTTTGGAAAATAGATAGTTCTGGATATTGCGGAGGAACGATTTCGGCTATTAAAAATGGAAATTCGTTAAAAATCTCTTCATGTACATATTGCTTGAGAAATGACTCTGCAAACGTAATGACGAAACCATTAGCTTGTTTATAAACTTCAAAACCTTTGACGTGCCCTGGATTGCTAAAGTAAATAGTACAAGGTTTCATATCATAAAAGTGGCTATTTACAATATATCGTCCTTGTCCACTGGAAATCATGACTATTGAGTAATAGTTGGCACGAAAAAGCGGAGATTTATATGGCGCCTCACTATGAATTTCTTCAAGTCGATGAATGGTAAAATCTACTTCTTGGTTTAAGGCGCCACCCATTGAAACATAAAACTTTGCCATCGAGTTGTAAATCTTGATGGTTTCTGCCATTTGATAAGTTTTTATTATTATCTTGTGGGATGGGCATCCTTGCCCGTCCCTGAATGCATAAAATCCCGGTAACTTTTATGATACCGGGATTGTTAAGATGTTGGTTTACGCGCTCTTAGCTCCACCCAACCTACGTTTTGTTTAGAGGTCAGGAGGTAAAATCACTTTGTTGATGACGTGGATTACACCATTGCTAGCTTTTACGTCAGGTTGAACAACTTTAGCGTCGTTTACAGTTACACCAGTAGATGGGTCTACTTTAACGCCAATTGGCCCACCTTGCAGACTCTTCACTTCGCCAGATTTTAAGTCGCTGGAAAGTACTTGACCTGATACCACGTGGTAGGTCAATATTTTCACTAATACTTCTTTATTTTCTGGTTTTAACAAGTCTCTGACTGCGTCTTGCGGCAACTCAGCAAATGCTGCGTCTGTTGGTGCAAAAACAGTGAAGGGACCTTTACCCTGTAAAGTTTCAGTTAGTCCAGCAGCTTTGAGTGCTTGGGTTAAGGTTTTGAATGAACCGTTTGCTTCAGCTACTGCAATAATATTTTTGTTAGAGTCGGTTTGACTTCCTGGTTTTGTACCTGGTGTTGTTTCTGGTGGTGTTGGTGTAGTACCTGGACTTGGTGTTGTTTCTGGTGGTGTTGGTGTAACACTCGGTTCAGTTGGTACTGGTGCTGGTAAAGTTTCTGGAGTTGCTTCACCACCAGGTGCAGGTCGTGTAGTTGGACTAGAGGCGCCGCCACCTGGACAAGCACTACGGTTGTAAGGACACTCCTGTAAAATACTAGGGGCTGGATTTAATTTTGCTCCAGGAGTTGTATTCTGAGCAGTTGGTTGGGTTCTTTTCTTTTTCTTGGAATTTTGCTTTTCTGTATCGAGTGTTGGTTCGCTCGGTACATACTGTGTGTTGGTCAGTACACGCTGACTGCGGTTGTAGGTTGTCTCCGCAAAAATACTGGGTTCTGGATTGAGTTTATTTTGGGCGCCTGCTGGCAAGTTAATCAAGAGACCAATGCCCGTTACTCCCACTACGCCAGCCAAAAAGGGCAGCAAATTGCTGTTATTAACCTTCATAAATCTATATTTGGCTTAGATTTCCACACATTACATAGGAAATTTATAACATTTTTTTACGCACAAAATCTAACTTTGAGAATAATATTTTTACTCATAAACGCCTTATATTCATAATCTACAAATTTTAGACACCAATATTTTTACTTGATGTACGTGTATTGATTGAAAAGCAATCCAAGAAGCTCAAGGCTTATTATATAACCAATTGACCCCTTATATCCAATGCCAAACCATAATACGTCATTTCTACCCCTCGCATTTTTCGCTACCACGAAAAAATAATAAAGCATTAATCAATACAATCTAAAGTAATATTCTATACAAGTAAATTAAATTTTTATTTGTCCAAGCTCTCAAAGCATTGCTACGCTTGTCTTATAGGTCACGAACACATTATAAAGCTTAGTATGTATGTAAACTATAATACATAAAATGAGCATTTTTGATATATGGATAACGTTCATAAATAGTATTGAACTATTAAGAACTGTACAGGACGGATGCAAGTGTGAAATTGTTCCTATAATTTTCATTTTTAAGCAAAATATTGCTTGTGTAAGTGTTTTTCAGTCTACAATTAGTGCGAATCTAGTATTTTGGTGTATAAACTCAGTAATAATCTATCCACTCTGAATCGTTACAATTAAGGTAAATATATCGCTCGATAGTTGTATTGTAAAAATAAGTGCAAAGTATAATGGTCAATTGGACTAACGCATATTATAGATAAAATTGTACAATCGACCAGTCAACTAGTAGTAGGAAATACAAAATGCTAGAATTGTACCAATTTGAACTTTCGCAATACTCAGAAAAGGTGCGGTTGATTCTCGATTACAAAGGGCTAGATTACCGCAAAATCGAAGTTACACCTGGTGTTGGGCAAGTTGACCTATTTCGGTTAACTGGACAGCGGCAAGTGCCTGTACTTAAAGACGGCAGTAGATATATTGTAGATTCTACTGAGATTGCTAAATATCTAGATTCAGTATATCCCGACCGTCCATTGATACCATTGGATACTAAGCGTCGAGGTTTAACGTTAATGATGGAGGAATGGGCTGACGAGTCGATTGGTATAAAAGGAAGAAAGGCACTTTTTGGCGCCATTAGCCAAGACCAGTATTTACGTAAGTCATTGCTACCAACAACGACACCAGATATTTTAAGAACATTGGTAGAGGGGGTACCAAGTGATTTTGTTAAAGCTTTGGGTATAGGTGTTGGTTATAGCCAGGATGCGATTAAGAGTGCAATTGAAGACTTGAAGCAAGATTTAGAAGCATTGTGTTTAATATTGCAGGATAGTCCATATTTAACAGGGGATGAGCCGACTTTAGCCGACTTCGCTGTGGCAGGTTTATCTATATTGTTAAAATTTCCTGAAGGTGACTATTTAGATTTACCAATTGGTGTAAGAGGCAAAGGTGTACCCGAATTAGCAAATAGCCTAACTTATGAACGCTTTTTTACTTGGCGTGATAATTTGTACGCACGCTACCGTAAACCTTTAGCATACACCTCAGTTATTTCTGGTGGTGGTGCCCCAACTTCAATTCAAATCGATTAAACAAGCTGAAGGGGGAAAGGAAAAGAACATTTTTCTCTTACCCTTTACCCCTTTTTTCTGTTGTAGTACATTTTTTCTTGATTTTTTAACATTTATATTAAAATTCGATTTAATATATATCGAGAACATTATGTGCTTATTAACATGCAGTTGGGACAGCCGTTAGGTTCAATTACTCAAGGTTCGCTTACAGGTGGACTAGAAGTGCGTTTGCACCCCGATATTTCTGTAGAAGATATGCGTGTCGGGAAATTTTTGGTAGTGCAGGGGATGCGGTCGCGTTTCTTTTGTATGTTGACTGATGTTGCACTCGGTCTTGCTAACCAACGAATCATTGCAAATCCTCCAAATTGGGAAGATAGTTTTTTACGTGAAGTGTTGGCAGGTAGTGGTACTTATGGCACTATTAATCTGGCGCCGATGTTAATGTTCACCCCCGAAGCTGAGGAAAAACCAACATTCACAAATGGAAAATCTGCAAATCATGAAGTCCCAAATGGACTTAAAGGTTTGGCATCGTTTCAACCTCAAACCAGCACAACAATGGAATTGTTACCAGTAAAAACGATTCCCAGTCACTTCAGCCAAGTTTACGAAGCATCCGAAGAAGATTTTCGTCGCGTTTTTGGTTGGGAAGACGATATTCATCGCAAGAATTTTTCCATTGGCAAACCATTAGATATGGATGTTCCGGTTTGTATCGACTTAGATAGATTTGTCGAACGCAGTAACGGTGTATTTGGTAAATCAGGTACCGGGAAATCTTTCTTGACACGCTTACTATTAGCTGGGATAGTTCGCAAAAATGCTGGGGTTAACCTTATATTTGATATGCACTCAGAATATGGTTGGCAAGCCGTTTGCGAAGGTAAACAATACAGTACAGTAAAAGGGTTAAAGCAATTATTCCCCGATAAAGTCGAAGTATATACCCTTGACCCAGCTTCTACAAAACGTCGAGGCGTACAAAACGCTCAAGAATTATACCTTAGCTACGACCAAATCGAAGTAGAAGATATTCGTCTTTGCAGTCGTGACCTTGGACTTTCGGAAGCAAGTCTCGATAACGCGAATATACTCTTTGCCGAATTTGGAAAATCTTGGATTCTTCAATTAATCAACATGACCAACGAAGAAATCAAGACATTTTGCGAAGAAAAACGTGGACACCAAGGTTCCATCACCGCATTACAGCGCAAACTGTTACGGATGGAGAACCTAAAATACATGCGGTCAGCATGTCCACAGAATTATGTCAACCAAATTTTAAAAACTCTCGAAGCTGGCAAAAACATAGTAATTGAATTTGGTTCGCAGTCAGACATGTTATCGTACATGCTGGTGACAAACATGATTACACGTCGTATTCACCAACATTATGTAGCCAAAGCCGAGAAATTTCTCCAATCAGGTAACGTGGCAGATAAACCAACTCAACTAGTAATTACGATTGAAGAAGCACACCGTTTCCTCGACCCTGCTATTGTTGCCAGTACCATCTTTGGAACCATCGCACGCGAAATGCGGAAATATTTCGTAACACTATTAGTAGTAGACCAGCGACCATCGGGAATTGATAATGAAGTTATGTCTCAAATTGGTACGCGCGTTACTGCTTTATTAAACGACGAAAAAGACATTGAAGCAATCTTTACAGGAGTATCAGGTGGTACCGCATTACGCTCAGTACTAGCAAAACTAGACTCAAAACAACAAGCATTAATTCTAGGTCACGCAGTACCAATGCCAGTAGTTGTGCGTACACGTCCATACGATGAACAATTCTACCGCGAAATAGGAGACCCAATTTGGGAAGAAAAAGACGACGAAGAAGTATTCGCAGCAGCAGAATTAGCAAAAGCCGACTTAGGATTTTAACTGTCACTCATTGTCGTGAGCCGTGATAGTGTCATGCTGAGGAACGAAGCATCTCCAACATTCTTGCACTAATTGTCATGCTCAGGAATGAAGCATCTCAATATTGTAAAGTTGTAACATTTTTTTAGAATAGCTCAAATCTTAAAGCTTTATGGAGTTTGAATGGAATGAAAACAAAGCGAAACGGAATCGCAAAATCAATTATTGGTTATATATTATACAAAACGTAATAAATTACCCGGTTGATTAGTGCATATATTTCTATAAATTATTATGGAGACAAAATGAGTACAAAAGACCTTTTACTTAAAGAAATAGAACAAACACCAGACTATCTGTTAGCAGAGATTTTGGACTTTGTTCAAATTATTAAAAATAGACACTTACAAAAAAAAATGAGATAAGTATAATGAGTGAATCGTCTCTTGTAAAAGATTGGTTGCAATCTGAAGAGGATGAAGCATGGAGAGATTTGTAAAAGTAATATCATTATTAACGATTTTCTATTTTCATCGTTAGATAAATTATAATTGCTCTAAATCAGCCTAACTAAGACGTATAAATACTTAATAACACTATGAATTTGATTAAAGCAAAAATACTTGAAAAGCTAGAAATTATACCAGAAACCGAACTACGTGAAGTTCTTGACTTTGTAGATTTTTTAAACTGGCGCCAAAACCATCAAAAAAAATCTTCACCTGCAAGTTCCGAAGCTATAAGAGATGATATTGATAATAATTGGCTTGAAAGTGACTTATCAAACCTTAGTGAGTATGAACCATTAGACTGGCAACCAGGTGAATTAGATGACGCTTTACCTGTAAAATATATACAAGGTCAAGGAATGTTTAAAATGATAAATTGACTTATGGGACTTCCAAAAAAAGGAACTCGAATAATTACTGTGAACGAAACAACTTACAGATGGGTTGTCTCGCCAAGCGATGGTTACCTATATATAATTATTGAACATAGCGATTTTTCTCGGCAAAGGCTGAATGCAGGCTTTAAATATCATAACACTTACGTTTCAGATAAAGATAATGAATATAGAAGATGGGCACAACGGCGCCTAATTACTCCCTCGTTAGTAAAATCTGTTATTCTTTTAGCTCTAGATAAAGGTTGGAAACCTACTCAACGTGGTCTGGGCTATTTTAGTCTTTGGCTTGCATCTTAAAGCGGACGCCTAACAATGAAGATGAATTATGGGAAAAGGCAATTCAAGATGAATTTGAACCGAAATATCCAACTCTTACCCTTCTTGATATTAGCTGTATAGAAGATAAAGAATTGAATGATCCGAACGCAGAACGGTTAAGGTTTATTTTTAAAACAGACAGCGTATTAATTTGCGGTGAAGATATTACTGCATCATTTTCATCTTATCCAGCAGGAGTACAATTAGCAAAGCTTTTAAATGCTAATTACCGCAAAACGCTAGAAGGTGTACGAAAAGGTATTCTTGAACCTGATGAAGAAGACCGAAATAACCCTAAATATGTAATGGAGTGCGCGCGTTGGGCAAGTAAAAAGGTTTTGCGTTTATGTTTGAGTATAGTGATGGTTGATGAAGCATTTTATTCTAGGAGAATGCAAGTAATCTTTGAAAAGTTCTCAGAGTTATATCCAGATTATAAATTGCAAGCTGAAAAAGCTTTAAATCAGTATATGAACCCAACTAATGACGTAAACGAAGCAATTAGTTTCATAGACGAAATGAGTGTGAGTATATGTAAACTAGCTGATGACAAGTTTTAGTTAACATAAGTATGACACCAGAAGAGAAACAAGAAATTTTAGATACCTATAAGTGGATAAAAGTCAAGCGTTATAAAGATGATGTCACGAAATCTTGGGAAGAGAGGTATAAAGAGTTAGAGAAGCATCATCTGGAAGAAACGAATTTTTTGATTACTAAAATTCGTGAAATTGTTCAGATGTTGTAAGTTATTATAAGTTGACTGCACAGGCAAGGATGTCTGTGCTACAAGAGGTTTGTAAATCTTAGGCTTTAGTTAAGTATTGAATGATTAGGCAATAGGTACAAGAAAATAAATACGAAGTAATCAAATAATAAATACTAAGGTCTCTATTTGTCAATGAAATCGCATGTTCTTGGATTTTGGCTAGCTGGTAGCAATCTATTGTCACTGCTTTCTTCCAATCCAACAATCGCACAAATTGCGGCAGATGAAACCCTAATCAGAAATACTGTTGTTCGTCAGCAGGGGAATGTAACAGTTATCGAAGGTGGAACAACGGCAGGCGCCAATTTATTTCACAGTTTTGGTTCTTTCTCGGTTCCAACTGGCGCCACCGTTCATTTTGATAATTCTTTAGATATCCAACATCTTATTAGTAGAATTACTGGTAAATCTATATCTAATATAGATGGGTTAATTCGTGCTTCGGCAACGGGTAATTCATTTATTATTACTGAACGTGGGGGATTACCATTTAGCCATCGTGAAGCACTTCGTAATAATCAAACAGCAACAGTTGACTGGGTAAGTATTGCAAAGGAATCAGAACAAAGTAGAAAAGTCAATAGTAATAAACAAAAATTAATAATTAAAGATTTAAAATCTAAAATTTACAATTCAGCCAGGACTTACGCATAAAAACCTAGAAACCTGGTTTCTTCGTTGATAACATGTAATAAAAATGACGATTTGTCTGCGACAATGAATGCGTAGAAACCAGGTTTATGCAGCGTAAGTCCTATCAGTAATAGAAGTTAATGCTTGGAAAATAAATAAATTTGGTGAAGTGCAATTGATTGCTTCGGCGCCTAATTTAATTAATATAAACAGTTCGGTCTCAGCTTGTACGTCTGATAATAGAGTTCGTTCAAATTAATAAGGTATAGTGACAATGAAAATAAATTTAGAAATTCTGCCGAGCGGCGCCAAAACAATACTTATTTTTTTTGTTACATTATTATTGGTCTGTAATATTCATTCCCTTTCCCCTACCCATGCAGCAGATATTTCATCAAATCCTCAAGCATTAGTAGAACAAGGTCGAAAACTCTACGAAACTGGAGAATTAACCCGCGCAAATGCAATATTGCTACAAGCTGTACAACTTTTTAAATCAGAGGGTAATAAGTTAGGGGAAGCAATGACATTCAGTAATCTCTCTCTAGTCGCTAAGAAACTTGGAGAATTAAAGAAAGCTGAAAGTTATATTACACAAAGTCTTGAAATATTAACAAAATCAGAAGTTCGTGTAGATAATGTATCAAGACTAGAAATATTTGCTGAAAGTTTAGATATTCAAGGACAAATACAATTAGAATTAGGTGAAGCAGAGAAAGCTTTAAATACATGGAAACTAGCTGCAAACACTTACGATAAAGCAAACAATGAAATTGGTGTAACTCGTTGTTTAATTAATCAAAGTATTGCCCAGCAAGCTTTAGGAATGTATCGTCAAGCGCGTGCGAATTTAGAAGAAATATCTCCTCGTCTTAAAAAACAACCAGATTCTCTTATAAAAGCCACTGCGTTACGTAGTTTAGGTGATGTTTTACAACTAACTGGTGATTTAGATAACTCGACTAAGATGTTACAACAAAGTAGAGACATTGCCACAAAATTACAATCTCCTTCACATATTAGTGCTGCTTTAATTAGTTTGGGCAATACTCAATTAGCTTTAGGGAAAAGGGAAGTTGTACAAGATATTAATACTACCTACGAACAGTCTATACCTTTGCGCTGTAAAACTAATCAAAATCTTACTAAATATCCACTTGCTATTCAATTTTACAATCAAGCAGCGCAATCTTACATTGAAGCTGCTAATATTTCAACTTCACCACTTACACAAGTTCAAGCACAACTTAATCAGTTAGATATTCAGCAAGAGCTTCAGCAATGGTCAGAAGCACAAAAACTATCAAGTCAAATAAAAACAAAATTAAATACAATACCACCTAGCCAAGCAGCTATTTATGCTCAAATCAACTTAGCACAAAACTCAATATGCTTAAAACAAGCTACCGCAGCGAATAATCCTAGCTGGAAAGAAATTGCTCAAAGTTTAGCTATTTCTATTCAACAAGCAGAAAAAATTAACGATAAGCGTTCTCAAGCTTTCGCGTTAGGCGCCCTAGGTGCATTATACTTAGAAAATAAAGATATAAATAGCGCGCAAAAGCTTACTGAACAAGGTTTAGCAAGAGCTACTGCAAACAACGCTACGGATATCACTTATTTGTGGCAATGGCAATTAGGTTATATACTGAAAGCAAAGGGAGATATTGAAAATGCAATTAATTCGTATAAAGAAACAGTAAATACGCTTAAAGATTTACGTAATGATTTAGTTGCATTAAATCCAGATGTACAATTTTCTTTCAGAGATAACGTTGAACCTGTTTATCGGCAGTTTGTTGATTTACTCTTACAACCAGAAAATCAAAAATCAAAAAAACAATTACATTCACAATTACGTAGAGACGTGATTAATCACGTCTCTACACAAGATAATTTAAAATTAGCGCGCGAAGCAATCGAAGGGTTACAATTAACCGAACTAGAAAATTTCTTTCGTGAAGCTTGTTTGCTGCCAAAAGCCAAACAAATTGATGACATTGTTGATAAAATAGACCCGACCGCAGCAGTTATCTATCCAATTATTCTCAAAGACCGCTTAGAAATTATTGTTAAATTACCCAATCAACCTGAACTCAGACATTACACGACTTATAAACCTTTAGAAGAAGTAGAAAACGTTTTAGAACAACTTCAGAAAAAGTTGAGAGAACCCGACCGAACTAACGATATCAAGAATTTGTCACAGCAAGTATATAGCTGGATGATTAAACCAATGGAAAGTGAGCTTGCAACTCAAAAAATTAAAACTTTGGTTTTTGTTTTAGATGGTTCACTGCGAAATATTCCTATGGCTGTTCTCTATGATGCAACGCAAAAACAATATTTAATTCAGAAATACGCCATTAGTCTGGCGCCAGGTTTACAATTAATAGACCCAAAACCTTTGGAGAGAAAAGAGTTAAATGCTTTAGCAGGTGGGGTAAGTCAACAGATGAAAGTCGATGGACGCTCATTTTCTTCACTTGAAAACGTACCCGCAGAATTACAAAAAATTCTATCTGCAATACCCAATAGTAAAGAACTTCTCAACCAAACTTTTACCAAAGCAAATGTCCAAAACCAAATTCAAAGGTTGCCATACACAGTTGTTCATATGGCAACCCACGGAGAATTTAGTTCAAACGCTGATAAAACCTTTATCTTAGCTTGGGAAAAACTATTAAAAGTCAAAGATTTTGATAATTTATTGCGGTTACGTGAGCAAAGTGAGTCTCGTCCTATTGAACTACTCGTTCTCAGCGCTTGTCAAACTGCAACTGGAGATAAACGTGCAACATTAGGACTTGCTGGTATTGCTGTACGTGCAGGTGCGCGTAGCACTTTAGCAACATTATGGTCAGTTGACGATAATTCAACCGCAGAAATCATGATTAAATTTTATCAAGCTTTAGCCAATACTAACGTACCAAAAGCCGAAGCCCTCCGACTAGCTCAAGTATCTGTGTTAGCGAATGACGAAAATCCTTATTTGTGGGCGCCTTATGTACTAGTAGGAAACTGGCTGTAGCCAACTTGCCAACTAAATAAAAATCTTGTGGAACGGGCATCTCTGCCCTCATCCGATACAATCTTACTTATCCAATGGCTCATTAAACTCAATCTCATCACGTTTAATCGTAACATCATACTTACCAAAGAAATTCTGTCCCAAAAGACCAGTTTCTTTATTGGCAATAATAGCTACCTCGACATTATCTACCTTAGTTGAGCCAACTTCGATGGACTTGACGAAGCCAATGGGATATTTTTCGACTTTACCGCTTGCCATGATAAAGTAACCTTCTTTGACTGGCTCGATGTTTAAATTATCTGCTGTCTTTTTATTGATGGTAGTCATACTGGCGCCTGTATCTACAACCATTTCTTGTTGCTCCTGACCATTAAAAGTTACATCCACTACTGGACATCCAGTTCGGCGCCGTTTAATCTTTGCTGGACCATTGTTGCTTGGGTAATGAATAATAAAAATAGCCATAAGAACCGCGACGGCTAACTCCATTTGAATCCTCCGCGAAAATACGCTTTGTTCGACTGTGTTAAAGACTTAACAATAAACACAAGTTATTACCGAAGGATTCCAGATTTTTATGCAAAATTACTTTTAGAAACCAGGTTTCTACGCAAAATCATTATTTTTATTACAAGATTTCAATGAAGAAACCTGGTTTCTTATTAAAATTGATAGCGAATTTCTCCTTTTACAGTATTATCACTGAAATCGCTTTGCCCAATTACGGCTTCATAGTCTATTGCTCCAGCAACGTTGCGCGAAAATAGAACTTGTACTCCTGCACCTAATCTAAAACGGTCACGGTCAGGTTCTAGGGTTTGCGAACGCATGGGAATACCAGGTTGAGATAAAAGTTCTGAGGTGATAGTGCGATTATCATTACCAAACTCATGTTCGTAACTCACGCGCACGTTTGGGATGACTTTACTATCTTTACCTGCATCTATACTAATTGATGCTTGGGCGCCAACACTCATTACAAACGAGTCAACTTGTTGGTCGCTAACTCTCATATCTAAACTATCGGCGCCTTTTTCAGTATAGCTATCTATGCTAACGCGGTTATAACGTAAACCAAGAGTAGGCCCATAAGCAACGTTCTGTGATTTTGCAACGTAACCACCGTTTACATTTACATTAAATTGACTTCCATTGGGTTTACCTATAGCAGTGCGACTATCAAAATTAGTTGTGCGCTTAATATCATAGTCATTATCGCCATATCCCAAAACTCCATTAACGTAGAAACTATCTCCCACGTAATTGCTGTAAAGCGATATAGAATAACCATCAACACCAATACTACCTCTGTTTTGCTTTAAGTCTGTGTCATTACTTGCATAACCCAAAGCTAAACCAACAGCCAAATTATCAGCAACACGATAATCAACACCAGTAGTCACACCTGAAGTCGTAAAGTCATAACCTGGATATTTGCTGGTTGTTTCTCTATCTCCAAAATTGATATCACCGTTAATAAAAGCTCCCACACGGTTTGTATCACCAGGTGTTGTAGGAGTAGTGCGTAAAGCTAGCAAACGCGCGTCGATAAGTTGTGTTTGTCTTTTTGCAAAATTTAAACCAACTTCACCTTGAGGTATAAAGGTCTTGGGAGCATTGATAACAGCAGCAGTATATTGTGCAATTAACTCATGTCCACGAGTAGTTGGGTGGAGTTCATCCCAGAATAGATATTGATTTGGATTTGAGCATAATGTACCCACTGCTCGATTAAAGCAGGGTTCAGAAACATTCGTAAGCCCAAATCTATCTGGCTTTGCCGTTACTTCTGTAAATACAGCATTAACATCTAAGGGAATAATATTAATGTCTTTGCGACTTCTAGCGATTGTTCCCAACGCGATATTTAAATTTCGATTATGCTCAAGAGTTAAATTAGTGCTGGCAGTGGCAGTCCCTAACGCTTGCTCTTGGGGTGTACTTCCTAATGTCGGCAAATTCGACACTATTATATTACGGGCGCCTTTATCTATTAAAGTATTGACCGCAGTCGATATATTATTTACTACTGGTTGCGAACTAGTAGCCCGTAATATTAGCGGTCGCGCTAAGTAATCATTGGCGCCAACTGATATGGCATACAATGCATTCGGGTCAAGAGGTGTTTGTGATGTAAACTGGTTAAACTGAGTGTTGATTTGAAACGGTAACGATGGTAACTGGGCACCGAGCAAACCACTCAAAGTATTTACATTACCAGAAGACGAACCACCGACAGCAAAGTTAACACTTGCGGCAGGAACGATTTGAAGGGAAGAACCCAAAATCTCTGACCACACAGGGCCATTAGAGAAACGTCCTTGAAAATATGGCGGACTCGTGGGAAATTGATTTCCTGTCAAACGATATAAATTGCCGTTATCAACTAGACTGTCACCAAAAATAAAATATTGATTGAACTGCTGCGCGAAAGCTTTTATCGGTGATAATACTGAAGCGCTTAACAATAAAGCAGTAATGAATATCTTTCTCATTGCTATTACTTATTTTTTTATTTATCGTGTGTTCAAAAATACCAGTCACATATATAACATACAAGTGTTTGTAATTACAGTTTTTATTTACTACTTAAGTATTTGATAAAGATTTGATGTTGATTTGACTTGTCTTCAGGGAAATTACCAATTTTATTATTAAGTTTTATAAATATATCCCTAGCTAGATACGGAAAATTACTGATTTAGGTAGTAGTTGGTTAATAAGACTTTCAAAACTCTACAAATTACCCAACGCGCATGAAAACGAGTCTTGTCAAAATAGTTACAGTATTATCGATATCGTTGGGAGGAATCGGGATAGTAGGAGGAGGATTTTTTCTGAGTCGTGCGCTTGATAAAAGCCAGGAAAATCAAATAGTCAAAGACACAGGGCGTTACCGAGAAGTACGAACTAAATTATGGTTAGATAAATTACAAATAAAGCATTTTCCTACTGAAATACCAGCTGATGCTACAGGTGTTCGCTTCGTTTACTCACCTGGTTACATGCAGGGGGGTAACGTTTTACAATTACGAATGAAACAGCCACAATCTAAGATAGCCACTTTGGTAACACAATATCGTCAAGCAGCCAAATATAAATTTAGAGGTGGTGATACAAACGAGCATATCAACAAGCCCAACGGTGTCCCTACAACATTCTTCCATACCAGTGATGACACCACTGATAAATCATTTCCATTTAACTACGAAATCTTGGTATTAGGCGCCGATGATAAAGGCAGCAAAGATTTTCAATGGAATCACGGTGACAGTTACGGCGTCGCAATAAATCCCCAAGCATCAGAAATAATATATTGGGCAGAAGCATGGTAGGGGGATTGGGGGACGGGCAAGGATGCCCATCCCACAAGAATAATTAGCCATATACTATTGTCATGCTGAGGAACGAAGCATCTGAAAACGTTAACACCCTATTGTCATACAGAGGAACGTAAACAGAGTTTTCTCGCTTTCTTAGCATCTTAAAATCTAAAATTACAGTCTTAACTCGCTTGAAGTATCAAAGCGTACTAGCTTGTTCTGTAATAACTTGGTCTACCCTATTGCGAAAATCAGGGTCTGAGTAATACGGCTTTGAATTTTCAATAACTAACTTGAGTATTTGCTCCCCGACTTGGTTAAGGTTAAACACCTTTAAAAGATGATTAAGATTCTCTAGTTGAATATCCTTTAGCAATTGCCCAAAAGCAAAGTTAAAGAAAGGAGCAGCAAAAATTTTGACTCCAGCAAAGTCAAGTTCTACAGGTTGGTCTGCCAACAATTCTGGATAAATAAGCTCATATACCTTTTGACCATCGGCAAGTGTAATACAGTTTTTGCCTACTAGAGTTAGAATTTCGTGCCTCATATTATACGTTTCTGTAGAAATTGAAGATGAAGGTTGATGTAGCAGAAGTTGCAACGCCTCCGGAGTGGTAGAAACAATTCTAAAAGTTTATACTCGTAAAGCACCACTGGGTATGAAATCATGCCACGCATTTTCGACAACATCGACTTACAACTGCTTCCCATTTTGCGAGACACCCTCAAACTCTCGTACCGCGCGGATTTTTGCGTTGGTTACTTTAACCTCAGAGGATGGCGTAAACTAGACGATTTAATCGAGCAATACATCGGTGGGGAAACATCTTGTTGTCGTTTATTAGTAGGAATGCAAGGTTTACCCAGTGATGAGGTACATACGGCATTTACCCTTAGTACAAGTGAAGGGCGCCTTGATAATAGCACCATAATTCGTTTCAAAAAGAAAATTGCTGCTGAGTTTAAAGACCAGCTTACCATTGGGGCGCCTACAAATGAGGATGAAGCAGGGTTACGTCGTTTAAGTCATCAACTCAAAACAAAGAAATTAGTTATCAAGCTGTTTTTAGCTCATCCTCTTCACGCTAAGTTATACCTCGTTCACCGCAATGACCCCAATAGTCCGATAGTTGGATTTTTGGGTAGTAGTAATTTAACTTTAGCTGGACTGAACCGGAGACTTTTCGACTGCGTTTTAACCCGCTAAGGCATAGTATTATTACTTGAAAATAAGTTAATATCTGTTACAAATATTACTTTTAAATTTGACTCACGTAGGCTGTTTTAGGTACAGTGTTGATTAGCTTAAGTAATTTCCGCGCGTTACCCAAACATATACTGGTTATAGATTAGAGGATTTATCAGGGTTCAGAAAAGGCGCCCAATACTTCAGCGAAATAGTCGAACGCGCGGCAAAACTCATCTGCACTACTCCTGAATTTGATGAACTAGCGCAAGAAGTCGGACTCGGTTCCCATGCAAACGGCGCCACTGACGAAAGCGAAAGAGCAAAGCTGCGTGCTGAACTTGACGGAATCATAGCTCACCTCTATGGTTTAACTGAAGAAGAGTTTGAATATATCCTCAGTACTTTCCTTATCGTTCCAGAACAATTTAAACAAGATGCTTTAGCTGCATATTGTAGTTTGGTGCCTATGTCTCTTGATACTGAAATAGTGGCATTAATTGAACAAGGGGAGAATGACCAAATTGAATTTAAATCTACCGCACGTTGGAATTTGCGAGAAAATAAGCAAGATAAAGCAATGGAACATGAAATTGTCAAAACCGTTGCAGCATTTTTAAATACCAATGGCGGAAATTTATTTATTGGAATTGACGACGATGGTAAACCTCTTGGTTTAGATAATGATTATCAAACGTTGAAAAAGAAGAACAATGACGGTTTTATGCTGTTTTTAAACAATGACCTGCTATTGAGGGACATAGGACAAGAATTTGGTACTCACTTCCGTATCACTTTTCATCAAGTAAGTGGTATAGATGTATGTCGAGTTGCTGTCCAGCCATCACCAAACCCTGTTTGGGTGAAAATGAAAGATAAAAATGGTAAAGAAGAGGAGATTTTCTATATCCGTAGTAATAACTCAAGCGTCAAGCTCTCACCGAAAAAAGCTGCGGAATATATTAATATGAAAAAATAATCTTAGCTGGTTTTAATTTAGAAAAGTCTTGGTGGGCAATGCCCACCTTACGTCTGACATTCCATTTTAATGGAATTACGCTATTAGCATGGGGATTTTTAATCCCATGCGGGTGCGAACGAAGCGAAAAATTGTAAAAGCATATTATTGATAATATTTTATCTTGCTGATTCAAATACTTGTTTGGCAGTTAATTGGAGATTTGGGAAAATCGTTGAAACAAACGTATCTTCATTTCGGAATAATTGTCTTTGATACTCATCCTGATTTAAGGTACAGATTGTAATTGTTGGTTGTTTTGGTTTACCTATATATTCTCTTCCCCCAATGCCAAGGTAATCTACAATCCAGTACTCACGTACAATAAAATAATCTGGATACTGTCGGTCTATCTCCACATTTAGTTTTCGCCCAATAAAAGCAATAAGCTGTTCATCTAGTCCGGTCGGTTCTGTGCCAATTAATTCTCTATCGATTAACTCGTAACGCTCGTTATCGCCATATTTTTTTATAAACTCATCTACAGTTATAGTTTTTGAAACTGCTTGAGTCATTGTAAACATTCCTCAAATAATTATACTCCAGTTTCACATGGTGAAACTGGAGTATAAACCCGGTTTATTTCAGCTTATTATTTGTAAGTTCCTATTTCTAAAATTGGTTAGATCATTTTTATATAAAAATGCATATTATTAGTTTTAGCCTGCCTTGCTAAGGGGGGTTGGGGGGATTTAATTTCTTATTAAATTGGTATAAGATACTTCGTACCTCAGCATGACATAATAAATCAAAATATTTAAGATGCTAAGAAAGCGGGAAAACTGCGTTAACGTACCTCAGCATGACATAAGTCTATATTTTGCTCGCCCGAAATAAAAAATAGGCGCCGTGAATAAAAAATAGGCGCCTTGGATGAAGAACAGGCAGGATGCCTGTTCCACAATATAGTTAAACATCCTTATTGTCTGTTTCGTTTGTCAATCTCTTTTACTATTCCATCAGATGCCATCGATGTACCACCAGGTGATGACATCGTAGTAGTATTTATTGAGGGGTCTATTGGTGTACCGTGCAGACGTGGGTCAACTTGTGGAGGTTGAGGTTCTGGTCCTAGTGGTTGTGGGTTGGCGACATATTCAAATTCACCTTTACCATCCATTGAAGGACCTTTTGCCCAACGACCTTCTGAACTTTCGGTTCCTTCGGAGTGATTCCAGAATTGGTATGCAAATTCGCGTTTTTCCAATTGTAATGGGAAGGAACTTGGGACTGGTGTGTCTTCTAGTCCTTCTGACTGCAAGTCTTCAATTGCTGCTAACCATTGGTTTTGGTGCATAGTATCGCGCGCAATCATAAACGAAAGCGTGTCTTTTACACCTGGGTCATCTGACATTTCGTACAACCGCACCGCTTGTAAACGTCCTTGTGACTCTGCATGAAGGTTCGAGCGGAAGTCAGCTAATAAGTGTCCACTAGAAACCATGAACCGACCGTTCCAAGGATAACCAACGCTATCAGCAGGCTGGGCGCCTAATCCTGAAACAATTAAATGTTGTGGGTTCATTCCCGCTACTTCTGCCATGATTACATCGCGCGGATTTGTACCACCCATTACTGCTCCTACAACTGGGTCACTTGCTCCGTCTTCTTGCATCTTGATAGGCGCCTTATCTAGTAGGTGAGCAATCATTGTTGCAAGCATTTCGATATGACCAATTTCTTCAGTACCAGTATCTAGCAACATATCGCGATACTTAGCTGGACCCCGACAATTGAACCCTTGGAATAAATACTGCATCATTACAGTCATTTCTCCAAAAGTTCCACCTATGAGTTCCTGAATCTTCTTCGCATAAACTGCATCTGGCTTTGTGGGCGGCTTAAAATATTGAAGTTTCTTGGTGTGGTAAAACATTTACGTTCCCTTCCGAATTAAGTTACTACTATACTTGGGCGACATTGACAGTTAATCTTGACTGCTTTCCAGTGACGCCTTACTCTTCTAGTACACTTCTGATTAGCTTATAGTGCTTCATTCTTCAGCTGGATATGGGAAATTCTTTTATTTAAGCCTTTATACGGAAGTTGGTTTAATCCTTTAGCCTACAATGGCAGATGCCCTAGGGCTGTCACCCTCTTTTCACTTTCGTCTAATCAGTGTTATCACTCACTAGTAAATTAATATACCTAATTTACATTTATACTTGCCTAAGCTTGCTGTTTTTGTCATGAAATATTATTCGCTACTGTGGTCAGTGACGTTCTGTTTTTTATTAGCAGTAACGTTTTATCCGCTATTTCCGTCTTTGCTGTCACGCTCGATGCATCAAAACCGAGTTAGGCACTGGCAACCTATTTCTATTTTGGTAAACTTGGCGCCGCTGTTTGTGATCAAAATGAATTTTTGAATTGGTGCCTAAAATCCCCCCTAACCCCCCTTACTAAGGGGGGAAAGAAGAGGTTTTTAGCCCCCCTTATTAAGGGGGGTTGGGGGGATCAAACTATTTATTTTGATAATAGTACTTGCACTTTGTATTCCGTAACGAGTGATACCAGAAACGGCAACTGTGTTAACTTGAGCATCTGTCAATGGAAATGAGTTTTGATTGGCTGGTAAGATATTTGTCTTCCATTCATTTCCTGTTTTTGTTTGTAAAACCCATAGCGATACTGGTTGTTTACCTGTTGGTTTCCAACTTAGTTGATTAATATTGGAAATTGTGTTTTTTTGAATTTCTAATATTGGTTTTGAGGGTAGTGTATTATTTAGCCAGGGTGATGCTGGTACTAATGCTGGACTTAGATAGCTTTTCTGCAATAATAAATCTGAGATTCCTGCGCGGTTTTCCATTAAGGGTTTCATACTAAAGTGTATGTTACCACTGGCGCCAAGTATACCGTGCGTGCTTTTGATTTGATAAACTATTTCGTTAGCATTCCAGTTTTGACGGTCTTGGTTTCCAACTCTACTAGTGTAAACTGATGCCCAAAGATGACGATTTTTAACGTTTTGACTTTTCCACCAGTTTAATAATACAGGATAACTTTGTGCTGTTTGTTCAATTTTCCAATATAGTTGTGGCGAAAAGTAATCTAACCAACCCTCCGTCAACCATTTGCGAGAGTCAGCATATATTTCTTCGTAAGGGTTAAAACCCCCATTCTTGGATATTTGTTGAGGATATCCAGGTTTCCAAACACCAAAGGGACTAATGCCAACTTTCACCCAAGGTTTAGCACTTTTTACACCTTGATATAGATTTTTGACAAATGTATTAATGTTTTCTCGGCGCCAGTCGTTACGATTTAGTTTACCTCCGGAACGTAGATACTTTGAATAACTGATTTCGTCAGGAAATTCTATATTTTGCTTCTTTTCGTTTCGTTCTGGATAAGGATAAAAATAATCGTCGATAGTTATGCCATCTACATCATAGCGTTTGACTACATCCATTATGACTTTTAACGAGTAGTCTTGAACTTCTTTTTCTCCTGGGTCTAACCACATGTACTTACCATATTTTCTAACTAAATCGGGACGTGTTCTAGTTATATGAGTTGGCGCCACTTCTGATTTAGATTGAATATGACTTGCGCGGTAAGGGTTAAACCAAACATGTAATTCTATACCGCGTTTGCGCGCTTCTGTTATCGCAAATTCCAGAGGGTCATAATATGGTAGTGGTGGTTGTCCCATTTTACCCGTGAGAAACTCTGACCAAGGTTCGTATGGTGATGCGTATAATGCGTCTGCCATAGGACGGATTTGGAAAATTATGGCATTGAGCTTTAACTGTACGGCTTTATCTAAAATAGCTATCAGTTCCGCTTTTTGTTGGTCTGTAGTTAATCCAGGTTTTGAGGGGAAGTCTATATTGGCAACGCTGGCAACCCATACACCTCTAAATTCTCTGGTTGGAGGTGGGGGTATGTCTATTGATTGAGTAGGTTTCACTTGTTTTTCTTGGGACTGGACTGGAAAGGCAACTGTTAAAAGAAGTAGTCCGCTTAGAATAGTAGCTTTGATGTTCATAAGATTTTAACTATAAAATACATGCACAATAAAATACATCCACAGTTCGTGATGCCTGTGCTACAAATAACACTTAATGATTTTGACAAATTTATTACACGATAAACATAAATGGCACAATTAATATCTAATACTAAACGTCTTGTTTCCCTAGATATTTTCCGAGGGATTGCTATAGCTTCGATGATATTGGTGAATAATCCGGGTAGTTGGAAATATATTTACCCTCCTCTTGAACATGCACCTTGGCATGGTTGTACCCCTACAGATTTAATTTTTCCCTTTTTTCTGTTTATTGTGGGTGTGGCGATGGCTTTCTCTTTTGCCAAGTATACTGATGATAATCGCCCAGATATTAAGGTTTATTGGCGTATTCTTAGGAGAGGTGCTTTACTGTTCGGTTTTGGTTTATTATTGGCAATTTTCTCTCCTTTTTTAGATTTAATCTTAAAAGGGATACCTATAGATTTTGGTAAGCTGCGAATTATGGGAGTTTTACAGCGCATCAGTTTAGCTTACATGTTGGCTAGCTTCGCTGTTTTAAATTTGAAACGGCGCCAAAATAGGGTATTAGCACTCATTCTATTAATAGGCTACTGGGCAGCAATGCTTCTTATTCCTGTCCCTGGTTATGGTGCTGGGAACCTGACACCAGAGGGAAATTTAGCAGCTTATATAGACAGATTAATTTTGGGGACACATATATTTAAAGGAGGCCCCTTTGACCCAGAAGGGTTATTTAGTACATTACCTTCTGTAGTCACAGTCTTGTTTGGATATTTTACAGGTGCATGGCTACGTATTCAAGGGATAAAAAGCCGCACTAGTGTTAAACTTGCTATTTTTGGTTTAATTTGCGTCATTATTGGACACTTCTGGGGATTAATCTTTCCTATAAACAAACAGCTATGGACTAGTTCTTATGTAGTATATACCGCTGGATGGGCGTTACTATTACTAGCTCTATGTTATGAACTAATCGAAGTTCGGAGATTAAAGCGTTTGGGCTTCCCTTTAGAAGTAATGGGGTTAAACGCAATTTTTCTATTCGTCGGTTCGGGTTTGTTCGCTAGGATACTTAATAAAACCCAAATTGGTGTCGGAGAAAAGGCGCCATCAACATACACTTGGATTTACGAAAAGTTATTTGCTTCTTGGGCAGGAGCAATGAACGGTTCTTTATTTTTCGCCATCACAATAGTTTTATTTTGGTGGGTAATTCTTTATGCTATGTATAGGCGCCGTTGGTTCCTCAAAATTTAAGTGTTTCTATCGCGTTTCTAAAGACTGGCGCCCATCGAATCCAAAATGCATAGGTATAGTATCAGGTAATACAAACCACCCGTAAATAGCAACTACAAATAATACTATGAGTCCTGCAATGGCTATCTCCGAAACCCGCCTATCCTGGGTTGATTCAGGAATAAATATGACCGGACGCTGGTAACTCATAATACTTCCTCTATAAGCGCGGTTGAATTATTTTTAACTTACCGCTCTTGCTGTAACACGCGATAAAATCTTTACTCACTTTTACAATACCAATCTTGTATTATCTTGTAGTATATATATTATAGAAAGACTATATAGATATATGGACAACACACATTTAATAAAAATCAGTAAATACCTAAGCAAACACTTACGACACCAACCCGAAAGAATAGGTATCGAACTTACTCCAGGTGGGTGGGTAGAAGTAAATAAATTATTAGCAGCTTGTAAAAAACATCAATTCCCCATCAGCAGACAGGAATTAGAAGAAGTAGTAGCCAACAACGATAAACAGCGCTACTCATTCGATGAAACAGGCACCTTAATTCGTGCCAACCAAGGACACAGCGTTGAAATAGATTTACAATTAGAGCCGCAAGTTCCTCCAGATGTTTTGTATCACGGAACCGGGCATAAATCTGTAGATGTAATTTTAGAACAGGGACTTTTAAAAATGTCCCGACATCATGTACATTTGTCAGCAGATATTGAAACCGCGACAAAGGTTGGAGCTAGACATGGTAAACCAGTAGTACTTCTAATTGATGCTGCAAAAATGCATTCACACGGAATACGCTTTTACTGCTCAGATAACGGCGTATGGCTGGTTGATAGCGTGGCGCCTCAGTATTTGAGTCCAACTTAGCTTTAACAGCCAACATCCCTAGGTATGTTTTCAGACTAACTATTGTATGTTAGTATCATTTGTATCTTAAAACTTTATTAACTACTGTCAGCCAAATCAGCCAGAATACTTAGAATATAGTGTAAATTGTTAAGATTCCAACAATTTTAACTCTGGGAACAAAAAATTATCGTTTACTTCTGGTTTTTTATCCTTAGTACAAGTTTTTGCATTGGATAATGAGTTAGCGATTCAGAAATTACACTGATAGCTAATGTAGCTGATAGTAAGCGCAAGATAGCACAAATGGAGACAAGGGTATGCACTTAGAACAAGTTAACGCTTTTTATGATTTTGTGGCTTCTCACCAAGATATATACGAACAGTACTATAACGGTTGCTGTATTCGTGGTGTCTTTGGGGTTTGGAGTTGGGATAAGAAAAAAATAGTCGATTTTGCAGCAACGCTTGGGTTCAATTTTACTGAAAGCGAGCTTGATTACGTTCTGTTTGACAGTGGGGCGGGTGCAGTACAGCATGTGTCAGCTTACTAATTTTATCAAAATAGTAACGGTGCCACATAATAGAATAATACAAAAGTTTTAACAACGCGCGTTTTACAACCAAAAAATATATCATGGTAGAGGCGTTACGTGTAAAGACGTTACATGTAACGTCTCTACATTGTCATGGGTGCCAGTACCCAAATAAAAATCAAAATCGCAATGGGTGACTTTTTTCTGATTAAATATGGTTCAGAAATACTACAGCGTGCTGGGGAGCATTTAGTTTTGGTAGGAATATCAATTACGATAGCAACGCTAATTGGTATTCCCTTGGGTATTTTGATTACTCGTAAAGCGATGTTAAGGCAGCCGATTTTAGGTATAGCTAATATATTACAAACAATTCCCAGCTTGGCACTGTTCGGTTTATTAATTCCTGTACCAATAATAGGTGGCATTGGCGCTACTCCTGCAATTGTAGCGCTAACACTGTACTCATTTTTACCGATAATTAGAAATACTTATACGGGAATAATCGGAGTTGATAGTGCTGTACGTGAAGCTGGACGGGGTATGGGAATGAGCGACTGGGAATTGTTAGTGCAAGTAGAATTACCGTTAGCAATGAATGTTATTTTAGCTGGGGTAAGAGTAGCGACGGTTATCGCAATTGGAATTGCCACTATTGCAGCAGCAATCGGTGCAGGTGGGTTAGGGGTATTTATATTTAGAGGTATTGCTGTGGTTAATAACCAGTTAATTTTAGCAGGCGCCGTGCCCGCAGCCGTAATTGCTTTTATAGCTGATTTTGCAATTGGTTTGTTAGAGAAGCGCTTAAGTATTTATTCCAAAAGCTCTTAGTGCTTGAGAACAGTAGGTATTTTTGTATTCATCAGAGAAATACTATCAAGTTTACGTCCCAAGGTGGTAACGTTGAAGTGAGGCTATAGAAGAACGAACGGCGCCATGTTTACGCTAAAAATTCCATTAATACCCGTTAAGATTGCACATGAATCAAACTCCCCCAATTAGCTCGGACTTATCAAACTTACAGGGAACGAGAATCTTAGTCGTAGATGACGACCAAGATTCACAGGAATTACTTGCTTTTATGCTGGAGCAAGAAGGTGCAGAAATACAAACCGCATCAAGTGCAGTAGAAGCATTGAATCTGATTACTCAGTGGCAACCAGATGTACTATTAAGTGATATCGGTATGCCACAAATGGATGGTTACACTCTTATCCGTCAAATTAGAAATTTACCTAAAGAGCAGGGGGGTGAAGTTCCAGCTATTGCCTTAACAGCTTATGCAGCAGAAGCAGATAAAGAAACAGCGTTATCTTCAGGGTTTCAGCAGCACATTGCTAAACCTGTTGACCCCGTTGAGTGTATTAGCGCCATTATTCAACTACTTCAAAAACACTAATTAACCCTTTACGTTATGAGTTAGGACTATAAATGAATTGGAAGTTCAATAAATTTTTATTTATTTGTGCTTTTACTTGCTGTTTAATTTTAATTATAACTAGTTGTAACCCTAATCAAAACAGTGGTGGCGCTAGAGATATAATAATTGCTTCAAAAGATTTTACCGAACAAGATATATTAGGTGAATTACTAGCGCAACAAATTGAAGCAAAAACAAATTTAAAGGTTGAACGTAAACCTCGATTAGGTGGTTCTTTTGTTTGCCATCAAGCGCTAACAGCGGGTAAAATTGATGGTTATATTGAGTATACTGGTACAGCTTTTACTAGTATTCTAAAACAACCAGTGATTAATAACCCAAAAGAAGTTTATCGGCGCCTTAAACAAGGGTATGCTGAAAAATTTAAGCTCGAAGTCATGGACTCCTTGGGATTTGAGAATACTTTTGCAATGATTATACGCGGAGATGATGCCAAAAAATACAATATAAAAACACTTTCAGAAGCAGCAAAATATACACCACAATGGCGTGGTGGATTTGGGTATGAATTTGCAGAACGTGAAGACGGTTTCCCAGGTTTATCCAAAACCTATAATTTACAGTTTCGAGAAAGACCAAGTGTAATGAGCTTAGATTTAATATACCGTGCGTTAACTCAGAAACTAGTAGATTTCATTGCAGGAAACTCCACTGACGGACAAATATCACGTCTCGGTCTAGTAGTACTCCAAGATGATAAAAACTACTTTCCACCTTACGAAGCAGTACCCATCATTCGCCAAGAAACATTAAAAAAACATCCAGAATTAAAAACAGCCATATCACAACTAAGTGGAAAAATCACAGCATCGGAAATGCGACAATTAAACTATTTAGTCGAAGGAGAATTACGCGACATCAAAGACGTAGTAACCCAATTCCGCAAAAAGAAAAATCTATAAGCCACTCTTACTCCAACGCCAATTATATCGGTTCCAATCGTAAATACCACTGATATGATATTCGGCGCCGTTTTCAAAGCGAATAATACAACCACTAGATGTATCTTCTAAATTTATAGTTTCATCGACATAAATAACAGTACATGGGAACCATTCGCGTTGACATGGGCCACTATCTTGTACCCATTCCCAAAGTGCGTTGCAAACTTCGATACTATCGCCGACTTTTAACAAAGGCGCCTGTGTAACTTCAAGAATATCAAAATGATGAGGTTGTAAGCGATTTAGCCATTGTACTCCATAACGCTGGCGAAGAAAATGTACTTCTCCTGAATCTTGCCCATGTAACCAATCATTAAGCAGTAAAATTTTCCAAGATATATTTTGAGCTTCTTTAGATTTGATAAAGCTTAATAAAGCTTGTAATTCCTCTTGGGATAATTCATATAGCGGGTTATCGTCAAAACCGTCCTTGGGAGATTCCTTATTTGCAAGAGCAACTTGAAGTAGAATTTGCTTTTGCTCATGGCAAAGCGGGATACCAGAAGCATCACAATGGCTGAAAGCTTCAATAAGGGCTGACTCAATCTCCGAAGGTGTCATAAGTTAATAGTAACTGAAGTTCTGATTTTACTAAATATTACAAAACTGCAACAGTAGTATCCAACACCAGAGGAATAAATTTCAGATGCCACGAAAAGGTAAAATTTACCTATGGTTGGATTTATTTATGGTGCCCTTTATGCTATCGCGCTCACTCGCCGCTATTTTAGTTACCTGTGTATTTACAGTCCTATCGTGGACTTTTAGTCCTGGAGCTATTGCATTAACACAAATTCGCCTATTTGATGTTGATTACCATAAATGCCCTCCTGAAGTCGGAGATGGTTCTGTAACAAGCGGTGGTACTACTATGGCAGCAAACTGCTTTTTAGTTACAGGCAAAGCTGAAAACTCTACAAACAAGTATGTCTATGATGCGGATATTTTTGGGCGTATTTATGATAAAAACAATGACCCTGTGATGCAAAACAGAACCCGTCTTGGTTCTATTCCAGAAGTTCCACCTGGTGTTAGCGATTTTGAGATGAGAATTACGGTAGCTGCGAATCAACCTGAACCTTTAAAACTCAAACAGTTTAAAGCTGCTGGGTTTGGCGCCCAAGTACGAAAATGATGCTAGAAACCGGGTTTAAAAGTAGAAACCCGGTTTCTTTGGTCTCTACTGCACACGCTAAAAAGCTCCAGCAGCTGCGCTAACTGCCAAACTGCCAACTAAACTACCGATAACATTAAGTGCCAAGAAGGCTAAAATCGGCGAGAAATCCATTCCACCAAGAGGAGGAATGATAGAACGGAACAAATTTAAGTATGGGTCGGTAACTTGGCTTAACGCCGAAAAAGGCTGATTATACCAATTTACAGTGGGGAACCAAGTTAAAAGAACCCGAAACAGCAGTAAGTAGCTGTATATTTGGATAAATACTGACAGTGTTTGGGTGAGTAATGCAATTGAAGAACTCATGTGTAGTTCGTTGTCCTATGATACGTCAACAGATATTCCTGTAATCGATTGTAAACGACTCAATAAGTATTAGTCATTTACCATTGGTTAGTCATTTACACCTTTTCACCCTGTCCTTTCTGATGTTTCCCCTGAACCAGAGGCGCCGTTTACATTACCTAACTGCTGCCTAACTTCGTCGATAGTGGCATTAAGTTGGGCAATTTTATCTTCAAGCGAACGTCTAGCTGTTTCCATGCTTTCAGTATCGCTCAATTTAATTTGTTGACGGCGTGCAGCATGTTTTTTCTTTGCCTCTCTTGTTTCGGCAAGTTGCTGAATTTCTTCAGAGGGCATTTCGTCGCGCCGTGACACTACCAGGGCGCCAAGAACACCACCAACTACACTACCGACAATTGCTCCGGCGAAAAACCCACCGGCAAAACCATCACGTTGACTCATAATCTCTTTACCGTCTTACAAAAAACTGCGACTGATCTGACGTTATCAAACTAGATAGTCACCATAGCCATAGCTGCATAGTAGCTTATGTCCCAAAGATGCGGTCGCCTGCATCTCCTAAACCGGGCACAATAAACCCTTTGTCATTTAAACCCTCATCGATGCAAGCTGTGTAAATTATTAATCCAGGATATGCAGCACTCAATTTTTGTAAGGCGGGTGGAGCAGCGACTACACTCACTATTCGTGTTAGAGCAGGGTCTACACCTCGATGTGTTAGTTCTGCCATTGCTGCCATAATTGACCCACCTGTAGCCAACATTGGGTCAGTAATTAACACTCGTGTTTGAGGATTAAGTTTTTCTGGCAATTTATTCAAATAGCACAAAGGTTCTAGCGTCGATTCATCGCGCACCAAACCAAGGTGATAAATTGATGCAAGCGGAAGCAGAGTTTGCGCTCCTTCTAATAGCCCTAAACCTGCTCGTAAAATCGGAACCACTGCCACTGGGATTTCTGGATTTATTAAAGTCGCAGGTGACGTGGACAGTGGAGTTTGGACTGTGGCTTCCATCGTAGGCAACCATTCGCGTGCTGCTTCATAAGTCAACCAACGACCTAACTCGGTAATGGCGCTCCTGAATAACACTGAAGGTGTCGAAGCATCGCGGGCTACAGCTAACCAATGCTTGATTAATGGGTGGGGTGGGACATAAACACGTAGTTGTAGCGTCATAACTAGATAAAAGCGCTCCTCCTTAGTTGTATTAAGACAGAGTATAAAGCTGATTGAAACACATCATACTCCCTCAAGCATATTCCTGGTAGCTAAAACTAGCACCTTCATACTTATTGAAAAAATATTTCATTATTTATTGACATTTTTTCTCAATCAAAGTTATATTGTCCTTTAAGTGTTCTCCTCTCTTTAAGGAACGGCAGACGGGATTGGTCGGCTATAGTGCGGCTCATCCCTCTTTTTTTAGTTATGAGTTATGAGTTAATAATGAGTAGGGTGCGTGAAAGCCATAACTATCAGTCAATAGAACGATAAATAAAATGCTTTCACGCACCATTCGGAACATAAGTTATGAGTTAATAGAGAAAGATTTAACCCTTATATGCCATATGACCGCTTTGATGTAATTATTATTGGTTCAGGTATCGGCGCCTTGGTGACAGCGACTCAATTAGCCGTAAAAGGTGCGTCTGTACTTGTTTTGGAACGCTACATTATACCTGGTGGAAGTGCAGGTTACTTTGAACGCGAAGGATATAAATTTGATGTAGGCGCCTCAATGATTTTTGGTTTTGGACGAAAAGGTACTACAAATTTACTAACCCGCGCGCTAGATGCAGTTAATATCAGCCTTGAAACAATTCCAGATAGAGTACAAATTCACTATCATTTACCCAATAATCTAAACGTCAAGGTAGATAGAGATTATCAAACATTTTTAGAAAATATTACGGCATATTTTCCTCACGAACGTTTAGGAATTCGCCGTTTTTATGATGAATGTTGGAAAGTATTTAACTATCTCAACAGCATGGACTTGCTATCGTTGGAAGAACCTCGCTACTTGCTACGAACGTTCTTGCAGCATCCAAAGTCATGTTTAGGTTTAGCAAAATATTTACCTATCAACGCTGGTGATATTGCGCGGAAATATATCAAAGATCCCGAATTATTAAGGTTTATCGATATGGAATGTTACTGTTGGTCGGTTGTACCAGCAGATATGACACCAATGATTAATGCAGGAATGGTTTTTTCAGACCGTCATTATGGTGGAGTGAATTATCCTAAAGGTGGTGTTGGGAAAATTGCACTATCGCTTGTTGAAGGTTTAGAAAAAGCTGGTGGAAAAATTATTACCTGCCAGCACGTCACAAAAATATTGGTTGAAAAGGGTCGTGCTGTTGGTGTCAAACTAGCTTCAGGTGATGTTTTTCGTGCTTCTACAATTGTCTCGAATGCGACTCGTTGGGATACCTTTGGTAAGTTGCTTACTCAGGAAAAAGTGCCAACAAATGAAAATCAGTGGCAACAAAGGTACCAAAAATCTCCTAGCTTTTTAAGTTTACATATGGGAGTGAAAGCGGAGATTTTAACTGATAATACAGAATGTCACCATATTTTGCTTGAAAATTGGCAAAATATGGCTGAACAAGAAGGGACAATCTTTGTTTCCATACCCACATTACTAGACCCAGATTTGGCACCACACGGTTATCATATTATTCACGCTTTTACACCACACTCGTTAAACGAGTGGGATAAATTATTACAATCAGACTACGAAGCACGTAAAGAAGCCGCAGCAGATAGGATAATTACAAGATTAGAGAAAATTTTTCCAGGACTTGATGCCTCTTTAGATTACCTAGAAATTGGAACACCTCGTACTCATCGCCGTTTTCTAGGACGCTCTGATGGTACGTATGGGCCAATACCACGTCGCAAATTGCCAGGACTACTGGGTATGCCATTCAATCGTACAGCAGTACCCGGACTTTATTGTGTAGGAGACAGCACTTTTCCTGGTCAAGGTTTAAACGCAGTCGCTTTTTCTGGATTTGCTTGCGCGCATCGCATTGGTGTAGATTTACGGTTGGGGTAAGCAAAAAGTGTGTAGTAATTTATTTGCAACTAATTAAAACAAAAATACTTATTAAGATAGATGACAAATTGCAATAGTTATTTGGGATAACTTTACACATGCTGCTATTATGATGTTATATTATAAAGAATGCTTAGATATAAGCATATATACGGTGTTTAGTGTGTTCCCATTTTGTTAAGTGTCTAGGCAATTACGGCTAGTTAGTTTGTAAAAAGCAAACTAAGATTAATTACGTAGGACACAACTTTCACCGCTTTGTTTAATTGAAACTAGCGGTGTTTAGTTTTATGTATCCGTAATTTTGATTAGACTTGCTGCTTTCGTGGCTTTTGCGCGTGCATCTTGAACATTATCAGCTCTAGCTAAAGCAACTCCCATGCGACGATAAGGATGTGCAGTTGGTTTACCAAAAAGTTTGATATCCACGTCTGGTTCAGATAAAGCTTCGGCAACACCTTCAAAGCAAACCGACTCAGACTTTTCAGACGCTAATATAACAGCGCTAGCAGAGGCGCCGAGTTGTTCTATATTTGGAATAGGTAAACCCAGAACCGCGCGCAGATGCAACTCAAACTCGTTCAGGTTTTGTGAAATCAATGTCACCATACCTGTATCATGGGGACGAGGCGAGAGTTCAGAAAAAATAACTTCGTCTTTGGTGATAAAAAACTCAACACCAAAAATTCCGGCGCCACCAAGTTCATCAGTCACTTTTTTAGCTATTTCTTGCGCTGCGGTAACTTTGTCTTCAGAAATATCAGCAGGTTGCCATGACTCTTGATAGTCACCACGTTCTTGACGATGACCAATTGGCACACAGTAAATAGTAGGTGCCTGCCATTGTTTAATGGTAAGTAAGGTAATTTCGATATCAAAGTCAATAAATTCTTCGACAATTACCTTCTGACTATCACCCCGCGAACCTGCGATAGCATAATTCCAAGCTTTCTCAATATCGGTTTTATCATTAACAACCGACTGTCCCTTTCCAGAAGATGACATTACAGGTTTAACGACATTAGGAAACCCAATAGTATCAGATACAGTTATTAACTCTTCTAATGTTAAAGCATAAGCATATTTTGCAGTTCTTACACCTAACTTTGTATGAGCTAATTCACGTATTCTGTCACGGTTCATTGTGTAATTTGTAGCTGCTGCTGTTGGAATAACCGTAATTCCACGCTGTTCAAATTCGACTAATTTCTCAGTTCTAATAGCCTCGATTTCTGGAATAATAAAATCAGGTTTGTGCTTATTAACAACCGCTTCTAAATCATCGGCACTCAGCATCGATATAACTTCACACGCGTTACTCACTTGCATCGCTGGCGCCGACTCGTAGCGGTCAACAGCTATTATATAGTTACCAAGTCTTTGTGCAGCAATTACAAACTCTTTACCTAGTTCTCCTGAACCAAGTAACATCAATTTTTTGGGCAGCTTAATCGAAGTATTCATGGGCGCCAATTGTTCATAATCATCTACGAGTGACATTAAATCAATAGAGCGCGCGCTTAAGCACAAAATATATATGATTATTTACACAACTTAATTCTTGTGAATACTTAATTATTGTGGAATGCTTAATTATTGTGGAATGCTTAATTATTGTGGAATGGGCATCCTTGCCCGTTCCTATATATTACTTAAAAAAAGTAACAGATGCTGGCGCCTATCTTAATAAGAGAATTATGTATTATCATTCGTTCATCTGAATTACTTTTAGATAACAATCATAAGCCTCTTGACCAAATGTAACAAAAATGACCTGAGAGAGTGAATGATTAGATTCGAGAAACTTGCTTGTCTCTGCTACAGCAATTTTTGCCGCACGCTCCATTGGGAAGCGATAGGCGCCTGTACTAATTGCAGGAAACGCGATAGTTTTAATTTCGTACTCTGTTGCTAATTCCAAACTGCGAAGATAACAGCTTGCTAAAAGTTCATCTTCGTTATGGTTTCCACCTTGCCAGACTGGGCCAACAGTGTGAATTATCCATTTCGCTGGTAATTTATATCCTTTCGTAATTTTGGCTTTACCTGTTTTACAACCGTTGAGTTTTCGACATTCTGTTAGTAACTCACTTCCTGCTGCTTTGTGAATGGCGCCATCAACTCCACCACCACCAAGTAAAGAACTATTTGCAGCATTGACAATTGCGTCTACTTGTAGTTGAGTGATGTTACTTTGAACAAGTATGATACGCTCTTGATGTGAAATCATTATATTTATATCTTTTTATAATCTAACCATGCCTAGAAGTGTAAGTTACCACGACAAACTAATTCAAGACCTAAAAGACCCTTTGGAAGCAGCAGCTTATATTGAAGTAGCTTTGGAAGAGAATGAACCTAAATTTTTAAGTAAAGCAATTAAAAATGTAATTGAGGCACAAGGTGGGATTGAGCATCTTCCGTTATCTGCCAAATGCTTGGTTATGGTGCGTGACGCTATGAGATTTTAGCTTCGTTTCGAAATTTTAGTAGCGTCACGCACCCTACGCCATATTTAAGCTGATTTGTCAAAAAAATCATAAAATGGCTTTTAATTTGTTTGCTTAGTTAATAAAATAACCAGTAGACCCAAATCGCAAAACTCGCTAATGGATTGGATTACCGTACTGCGATGGCTTCAATCTGATTTTATTAACAGGTTATCATCTGGTTCGCTGCTGCATTGTCCCAATGATGGACAGCATAGCGAGTTGACAAAAATTGATGGGACTCGATTAAATTCTCTGCGGAATTTTTGTTGGAGAATGGCAGAGAAGTATAAACGGGTGTCTCCTGTTCGTGATGTTTTTACAAGTTTTTTAAAAGGTAAGCTGGGTGAAGAGCTTGTCAAGGAACGACTTGCGGGTTTTATTACTGAGGTGGACTACGAGCAGCATTTAGGTGGAGATGGGAATGTTGATTTTACTTTGACTGCTAACCCTTTAATTGGTGTTGAGGTAAAATCACGTTGTGGTAGCTTTGATACGGTGAAGTGGTCGGTAACTTCAGAAGAAGTCGCAAAAAATGCGGTCATTGTCTGTGTTTTGATTCAAGAGAAAATTAACGAGGCACAGTCAGAATATAATTTGGTGTTAGCTGGGTTTTTACCTACTGCGATGATTAAGCTCAAAACTGGGCGAATTTCATTTGGTATCCAACAGTTGATGTATGGTGGTGGTTTGGTATGTTATCTAGAACAGTTACTTTCAAATTCTGGCTCTAGTTTAGCGACTTATCACTCTAACCGCGATAAGTTACCTGTTTATCAATATATATCGAGTGGCGAACAGGGTAAGTACGAACACGAACCAGATTCACAGCATAGTTCGGAATCTTTAGTGCATTTGTACATCCAAAATGGTGATGATAGTTTTCAGCGTGCGAATTATGAAGCGGCAATTATTGCTTATAACGGCGCCTTAAAAATAGATGTTAATAATGCTGACATTTATTATAAAATTGCTACGGCAAAGTATCAATTTGGTGATTATGAAGGCGCCATTTACAGTTGTCAGCAAGCGGTTAATATTAATCCGAACTATTTAAAAGCTTATCAAAGAAGTGGATTGGCACGTTATCAAATTGGAGATTGTGAAGGCGCCATTGTAGATTTTACTCAAGCTATTCGTATTAATCCACACGATGCCTTTGCGTATCTTAACCGTGCTTATGCGCGTTCACATCTTGGAGATAATCAAGGCGCCATTGAAGATTATACGCAAGCCATTAAGTTAAATCCAGATGCCAATATTAGCTTGCCAGCAGAAATAACTCCAATTACGACAACAGAAATAACTCCTAATACCTCAGAAGAATTTAAAACCCGTGGAAATTCCCGCTATGAAGTCGGTGACTATACTGGAGCAGTCGCTGATTATACTGAAGCTATTAAGCTTAATATCAGTGATGCTAACGCTTACTTTAACCGTGCAAACGCAAAATATGAGAATGGTGATTTTAGAGGCGCCGTTGAAGATTACACTCAAGTTATTAAAATTAATCCCTCAGATGCGGAAGCTTATTTTTATCGCGGTGATGTGAATAGTCAGTTAGGTGATAAGCAAGCTGCTGTAGAAGATTATAACAAGGCAGTAGATTTGTATTATAGTGAAGGTAAGTTGGTTGAATATAGAAACGCACGTGAGCGAATTTTAGATATAGAAATCGAAACGTCTATAGATAGTTTAAATTTCTAGTTATTACGTACTGTACTAAGCACTTTAGTGCTTGTCCAAGCGAAGCACTTTAGTGCTTAATACGAGCGCATTCCTAAAGTTCTATTTTTACAGAGGCAGGAGTTCCTGGTGTAATGAGTAACTTGTATTTGCCTAGCGTTTTAGGGTCAAATGAAATTTTCACAGGTGGACGCAGGTGATTATATTGAGCTTTGGAAGGTGGTAGTACAGATTGCACTTTGCCTGTAAAGGTTTTATCTGTTAAAGCTTTGAGTTGAATTTGCACTGACTGTCCTGGTTTGATTTTTTTTAGTTGTTCTTCTTCAAAGTCAGCAGCTATCCAAGGTTTTTGCGGTACAAGCGACATTAAAGTTTGTCCTGGTTCAACTTTTTGTCCAGCTTGTGTGCGCTTAATATTGATTTGCCCATTGTTGGGAGCAGTTATTTTGGTGTAGTAAAGCTGATACTCCGCGTTTTTTAATCGCGTTTGAGCTTGCTTTAGTCCAGTTTGTGCCGTTTTTAAGTAGATTTGACTTTTTTCGTAGTCTAAGACCAGTGACTCTGCTTCTGCTTGCTGTGTGACTACTTGTTTTTGTGTTGTTAAACGTGTAATAGTTTTGTTCTGCTGCTCTTGTTTTACTGCAAATTGTTTATCTAGCTGAATAAGAGCTTTTTGATGGTCTAATTTTAATTTTTCAAGTTTTTGCTGGTTCGCTTTCAATTCGTCAGCTTGTAATTTTTCGGCTTTTCGCTGGTCAGCTTGTAATTTTTCAAGTTTTTGCTGGTCGCTTGATTTTGATGTTTGAGCTTGATTTGGTTTTTTCTTTAATTTAGCTTGGGCTTCCAGTACTTTTTTACTGTCTTGCTCTATTTTCTGCTGTAACTTGGTTTGTTCTTCTTGCCTTTTTTTACTGTCCTCTTGCATTTTCTGCTGTAATTTGGCTTTGTCATATAGTAATTTTTTACTATCTAACTCCAATTTTTGCTGTAATTTAGCTTTTGCTTCTTGAGAGCTTTTACGAGCATCTTCTACTTTCTGTTGCGCTGACTTTATTTGTCCATCTAGATAGTTTTGCTGCGCTGTTGTTAATTTTGTTCGTGCAAGTCTGACTTTTTCGATTGAGGAATTATGTTGTTTGAATAGATTGTCATACTTGGTTCTAGAGTCTTGAAGGATTTTTAGGGGTGTATTTCCTGATTGGTGCAGCTTGACAAAATGCTCGTAATCAAGTTCGGCTTTAGCAAAAGCTGCAAAAACAGGCTTTAACTCAGATTGAGCAGCTTTCAGTTGTGAGCGTGCCGCAACTACTGCCGCGTCATTCTTACCTGGTATTTGTATTTTCGATTGATTTTTGATTTTGGCTTTTGCTGTATCTCGGTTTGTTGTAGCTTTTTTTACTTGCTGTTGAGCTTGTTCTAAACTTATTTGGGCTTGTTTAACTTTGGCTTGATATTCTAAGGGGTTAAGTTTGACTAAAACCGAACCTTTTTTGACGACCTGATTTTCGGTGGCAGTGACGCTGACTACCTGACCTGGAATTCTTGTATTAACTGCATATGTATCTGTAGCTACATAAGCTTTATCCGTAACTTCGTGAGTTAAAGCATATTGCCACCGAACGGCGCCTCCAATTAAAACGGCAACGGCGCCAGTAGAAAGTAAACTTACAAGCATTAGCTTACGTGACTTCGGCTTCGATAATACTTGTAGATGCGATATTTGTTGAGGATGGACAACAAGCACACCTCGCTCTGCAACAACGATTTGAGAGTTGGAGGTGTTAGTTATGCTTTGGCTTGGATCTGCTTGTTCTACATTACCCGAAGAATCAGAGTATTCCATTTTTACACCTGATACTATTTAAAAAAACAAATTAACCTACGGAGTACCGAAGGTGGTTCACAATAACAAAGAAGGCATGTGTAAGCAAAAGTACGCATTTCAAGCTTTTTCAAAGAAAAATAAAGGTTATTAAAGATATTACTATTAATATCTCTACCAAAAAATGAGTATCCCTTGAATAGAGCTAAAGTCTAATTTAATTTATGTATTCAGAGAAAAATGCAATTTGAGCGTTAGTTTTACTTTGGCGTTGGGAACACTGTAAATATAGCCAAAATACCAAATATTGACCTGAGTCGTCTACAACTCCATCTATTAGAACGGTGTTCAGTTCAAAGTGACAAGCTATTTAATTCTTTAAGGAGGCACAAATTAAAATGTCAACAAATCATGATATTTCAGTAAGACAGAGTTAGTTCTTAAGTACTATTATGTTAATCACGAGTACCCTACTTAAGTAATGACGCTTGGATGAAAGAAAGATTACACTGTGGAGATTGGTACTTGTTGCTAAAAACAACACTCGTATACATGAAATCAAATAGTTAAACAACCCGTTAAACATTTCTAATTATCAAATCCTATATCAAAAGCTAACTATGTCTGTTGAACAACTTAGTTGCGGTAGTACCGCCGATTTAACAATTGGTGTTGACAATATTAACCGCGACTTGCAGCCAGAAAATGCTGCTGTGGGTGCCCTTGCTAAACGGCAGGGAACAATTTCTACCTTTTTGGCGCCGCTAACTCAAGACACTTTTAAACAGGTTGTCACGGAGGTTGAGCAAAAGCTAGTGGTTGTCAATCAAACTCTATCGATGCTTGATTCGCAGGGGTTTGAGACAATCTTGAAAGAGATGTTGCATTCTATTACGCTTAAAACAGGTGAGCTATTGGGGGCAGACCGAACGACAATATTTTTATTAGATGAAGAAAAGCAAGAGCTTTGGTCTATTGTTGCTGAAGGAGATGGCGCCAGTTCATTAGAAATTCGGGTTCCAGCAAATAAAGGTATTGCTGGGGAAGTTGCCACATATAAAAGAGTTATTAATATCCCTTTTGATTTTTATGATGACCCGCGCTCGTATTTCGCGCAGCAACAGGAGAAGCGCACGGGGTACCGTACCTACACAATGTTGGCATTACCATTACTCAACGAGCAAGGGCAATTAGTTGCAGTAGTACAGTTACTAAATAAATTAAAACCGCAGCAGCGCGAAACGGCGCCTTTATCAGAGCGAATTGATATGCGCGGGTTTACAGAGGCATCTGAACAACTATTTCAAGAGTTTGCCCTGTCTATCCGGTTAATTTTAGAATCTTCGCGCTCATTCTATGTGGCAACACAAAAACAGCGTGCAGCAGCAGCATTGATGAAAGCGATAAAATCACTGAGTCAAAGCAGTTTAGATTTAGAAGAAACCCTAAAACGGGTAATGGATGAGGCAAAAGAGTTAATGAACGCTGACCGCAGCACGCTGTGGTTATTAGACCGTGAGAAGAGCGAGCTATGGACAAAAATTTCTCAAGCTAACGGATCAACGAAAGAATTGCGCGTTCCTTTTGGGAAGGGTTTTGTTGGACAAGTTGCTGCCTCTGGCAAAACTTTAAATATCATGTTCGATTTATATGAACATCCTGACTCTAGTACAGCCAAGCAACTCGACCAACAAAATGGTTATCGTACTTGTAGCTTGTTATGTATGCCTGTATTTAACGCGGATCAAGAGTTAATAGGGGTTACGCAGTTAGTCAATAAAAAGAAATCGGGAGATTTTCCTAACTATAATCCTGCAGACTGGCCCAAAGCTCCTGAATGTTTCCAAGCTAGCTTCGACCGTAACGACGAAGAATTTATGGAAGCATTTAATATCCAAGCTGGGGTAGCACTACAAAACGCGAAGTTGTTCGATACTGTTAAGCAGCAAGAGCAAATGCAGCGCGATATCTTACGCAGTCTTTCTAACGGTGTAATTTCCACCGATAAAGCCGGAAATATTATTGCGGCAAACGAAAGTGCTAAAAAGATACTGGGAATTGATACTCTTGACCGCTTGGAAGGAAGAGTTGTTACCGACGTTATTAGTATCAAAAAAGGAGATTTTAGCAAGTGGTGTCACGACGCTTTACATGCAGACGATAGAAAGCAAAGCCAGCAATATTACCCAGACCAGACCCTAGTAATGGGTGATAACGAAGAACATAGTATTAACTTATCGATTAATTCTATTGCTGATGCTACCGACCATTCGTCAGTTCGAGGCGCCTTGGTAGTTATGGAAGACATCAGCGATGAAAAGCGTCTCAAGAGTACGATGTACCGCTACATGACACAAGAGTTAGCGGAAGAATTACTAAAACTTGATGATGCGAAGTTAGGAGGAGATAGAAAAGATGTTTCGATACTATTCTCTGATATTCGCGGATATACGACTTTAACAGAGAACCTCGAAGCTGAAGAAGTCGTGAGTATGTTGAACGAATACTTCGAGTCAATGGTTGAAGCAGTATTTAAGCATAAAGGCACTCTTGATAAATATATCGGTGATGCGATAATGGCAGTATTTGGTTCACCTTTACCGCTCGAACAACATGCCTGGATGGCAGTGCAAACCTCGTTAGAAATGCGTCAACGTTTACGCGAGTTCAACCGTCGGCGCCATGCCATCAGTAAACCTCGTATTGACATTGGTATAGGTATTAACTCTGACACTGTTATTAGCGGTAATATTGGCTCAAGTAAACGAATGGAATTTACTGCAATTGGTGACGGTGTAAATTTAGGTTCACGTCTAGAAAGTGTTAGTAAACACTACAGTTGTGACATTATTATCAGTGATAATACTTATAAACCATGTCAAGACCATGTTTGGGCACGCGAACTTGATTACATTCGTGTTAAAGGTAGAAACGAACCAGTCGCAATATACGAACTAGTAGGTTTACGTACTGACCCAATTGATAGTAAAAGACTAGATTTAATCGAATATTATCATAAAGGGCGCCATTACTACCTAAATCGTCAATTCACCTTCGCCAAGTCAGAGTTTAGTAAAGCCTTAGAACTAAACCCACACGACCATGCAGCAATGCTTCACGTGCGACGCTGTAACCACTGGTTACAAAGTCCACCTTCAGATGCTGACTGGGACGAAGGTGTTTGGACATTCAAAGACAAATAAATTTACATTACCCGTATGTAGAGACGTTACATGTAATGTCTCTACAACTATGACAGCACGTCTTTTGACATCAAACTTGGCATGTGAGATTTTTCAAATAAAATCTTATGTTGCCTCTGCCAAACTTAACTAGAAATCTAAGCTGGATAATTATTCTAGCTTCCATAATTTCTCCCGCTGCTGCCCACAACATTCAGGTAAAAGGAGACATAGCAGGTCTTTGGCATGTTGAACCAAACCATAGTCCTAAAGCTGGGGAAACAGCGAGAGCTTGGGTCGCACTAACTCGCAAAGGAGGAAAAATATTACCTCTTAATGAAGCAAACTGTAATATGGCAGTTTTCTCAAAACCTCGCAAACCCACTGATAAACCTATCCTTCAACCAAGCGTTCAAGCTATCAACGCAGAAAAATATCAAGGTATTCCCGGCGCCAATATTATTTTTCCTTCAGTAGGTCTTTATCAGTTAGAGTTAAATTGTACTCCCAAGACCGAAGGTGATTTTCGGGCGTTCACCATGAATTATGATGTTACAGTCGCAACCGGAGAAAAAGTAACACCCTCCCCTCAAGTATCTCCACAACAAGCACAGAAAGTAAGTGGCGCCAGTGCTTCAACAGAACCAGAAGGAACTAATGTTCTATCAATTGCGTTACCAGTTGTTATAGGGTTGGGTGTTGTGGGAACTGCTGCGTGGTTTATAAAAAAACGTTAATAATAGGAAATTGACGTAGGGGAGGGAGACGTAACATGTCACGTCTCTACATTTAATAATGCTAATTAATTCTGTTTTTTATTTCATTATTGCTGGATTATGTGAAATAGGTGGAGGTTATCTAGTTTGGCTGTGGTTGCGCGAAGGTAAAAGTCCTGTTCTAGCTTTGCTTGGTTCAGGATTGCTCACTGTATACGGGTTTGTTGCTACAAAACAACCTGCTAATTTTGGACGTGCGTATGCTGCATACGGTGGTATTTTTATTATTTTATCTATTATATGGGGTTGGAAAGTTGACGGAGTGGCGCCGGATAAGTTTGACTGGTTGGGTGCTAGTATTGTACTCATAGGCGTGTTAATTATGATGTACACACCTCGGAACTAGTAAAGTTATATTTATGAAGGAAAACATAGTTCGCCAAGAATACGATAATATAGCTAATATTTATGACCTGCGTTGGAATAGCTACATTAATAAAACGCTAACTTATCTGAAAAATTGGGCAAATATTTCGCCGCAAGATACAGTATTAGATGTTGGCTGTGGAACGGGTGAGTTTGAAAGTTTAATATTACGCGATAATCCTAAGCAGCATATTACAGGTGTGGATATTTCTGAGCAGATGCTACTTGTTGCGAAGAATAAATTTATAGCTAATTCTAATTTATATCCTAATATTTATTTTCAAATAGCACGCGCCTCTAGTTTACCATTTGCAAATCACAGCTTTGATATAATTGTCTCTGCAAGTGCTTTTCATTTTTTTGATGACCCAGTTGCCGCATTAGCTGAGATGAAGCGCGTATTGAAACCCGATGGAAAAGTATTTATTTTAGATTGGTGTAAAGACTACTTTTTTTGCCGTTTAATTGACCTATATCTAAAAAGCTTTAATTCTGCTCATAAACGCTGCTACACTCAAGCAGAATTTCACAAGTTACTAACATCTGCAAATTTTAATATTCAGCGTGCTGCAAAATTTAATTTTGATGTAATTTGGAGAATGATGGTTGTGGAAATGAAATTGTAAGTAGGTAGAGCTATCGTTATACCTAATTTCAACGAAACCAACTACTATAAATATATAGTAAACTTATTTCTGATAAGTTAAAATTAAAATAGTTAATGTAAGGTTAAGTAACGCGACGCGCGCAACGCACCACAATATACTATATGAACCATGAGCATCAATTAAACTTTTTCCCAGGACAAGGCGAGATGAGGGCGCGTATGCGTGCTTTCGACTGGGATAGTACACCTGTTGGTGCGGTTGAAACGTGGTCGCAAAGTCTTAAAAGCACTGTTAAAACGCTTTTGGCTTCACGCTACCCAATGGTTTTAATATGGGGGCCTCATTTAATTCAGTTTTATAATGATGCTTATTCAAAACTTATCGGTGATAAGCACCCTGCTGCTCTCGGTACTGATATAAGAATTACGTTGGCTGAAGCGTGGGATACGCTCGGCCCCATGATTGATGAAGTAATGACAACGGGGGTAGCAAACTGGGTTGAGGCACAAATGTTAGTTTTGGAGCGCTCAGGCTACCGTGAAGAATCTTATTTTAGCCTTTCTCATGCTCCAGAGTCGGATGAAGACGGGCAAGTAGTCGGGATGTTCTGCGTTTGTAGTGAGGTGACTCAGCAGGTATTAGGCGCCCGCAGGTTAAGATTGCTTCGTGACCTTGCATCTAAAGCTGGTGAGACACAAAGTGTAGAAACAACGTGTCACTCTGTTGCAGCAGCGATAGCAGAACACCCGCTTGATGTGCCGTTTGCGCTAATTTACCTTCGCTCTGTTGATGGAAAAACTCTCACACTCCAAAGTATGGTAAGGGTTGCCGATGCCGAGCATATTATCCCGGTTACTTTTGATATATCGGCGCCTCAAAAAGATGACATATGGTCGCTTGAACAAGCTTATAAGGGTGAAACTGTTTTAATTGAAAATATAGACCAGCATCAATTATTACCAGGGGGACCTTGGAACGAACCAACGCGTGCGGCGCTTGTAATGCCTATCGCTTCTTCAGGTACTGCGGCGCCTCTTGGGGTTATGGTTGCTGGAATTAGTCCTAACCGCGCGCTTGATGAAGGGTATACTTCGTTCTACGAACTACTTGCAGGTCAAGTATCTGTCGCTTTGCGAAATGCTCAAGCTCACGAAGAAGAACGCAAACGCGCGCAGAAGCTCGCTGAACTTGACCGGGAAAAAACTATTTTCTTCTCGAACGTTAGCCATGAGTTTAGAACTCCATTAACGTTGATGTTGGGGCCACTGTCGGATGCTCTCCAAGACCCGGAAACCACACCAACTCAAACAGAACGAATAAAGATTGCTCATCGTAATAGTTTAAGGTTGCTTAAACTGGTTAACACGCTTCTAGATTTTTCGCGCATCGAAGCTAACCGAATGCAATCTGTTTATGAGCTTACAGATTTGGCGGCACTGACTACAGACCTTGCAAGCGTGTTCCGGTCTACAATTGAGAAAGCAGGATTACAGCTTATAGTTGATTGTCCACCTTTAAAAGAACATGTGTATGTAGACCGAGATAAATGGGAGAAAATTGTTCTTAACTTACTCTCAAATGCTTTTAAGTTTACTCAAATTGGACATATTGGTGTTAAACAATACATAGTTGGGGAAAACGTTGAGTTACACGTTCAAGATACAGGTTGTGGTATCCCTGAGTCTGAAATTGAAAATGTGTTTAAGCGCTTTTACCGCATTGAAGAAACCCAAGGTCGAACACATGAAGGAACTGGAATTGGGCTGGCGCTTGTACAAGAACTAGTACAACTTCATGGTGGCGCCATACAAGTACAAAGCGTCTATGGTCAAGGAAGTACTTTTACTGTCTCAATTCCATGCGGTAAGCAACACCTTAAAAATAACGAGCTTGTTAGTGAGAGTATACTTAACCAAACAAACATTCGGTCAGACGCATTTGTTGAAGAAGCGCTTGGGTGGTTGGCAGATAATGTAGAGGATGTCGAAGAAGCAGAATTTAATGAAATACAGCTACCACGAGCAAAAGTGCTTCTGGCGGACGATAATGCAGATATGCGTGAGTATGTGCGAAAACTTCTATGTACACAATATGAAGTTATTGCCGTGGCAGATGGGGAAGCAGCCTTAGCATATGCTCGTGAACATTTGCCAGATATTGTACTAAGTGATGTGATGATGCCGAAACTCGACGGTTTTGGTCTTCTTGCTCAGTTGCGCTCAGATGAACGTACTAGTTGTGTACCAATTGTGCTGCTTTCGGCTCGCGCGGGTGAAGAGTCGCGTGTCGAGGGACTTTTATCGGGAGCAGACGATTATTTAATAAAACCTTTTAGCGCGCGGGAGCTTTTGGCTCGTGTGAAAGCAACTTTGGAAACATCACGGTTACGGCAGGAAGCTGCAAATTCAAGAATTGAAGTTGAAGCAGTGAAACTTCGGGCAACAATTCTTGAAAGAGTAACCGATGCTTTTTATGGTCTTGACCGGGAGTGGCGTTTTACTTATATAAACAGTCGATGTGAGGAATATTTAGGTAAAGACCGCTCCGAGCTACTTGGTAAAGTTATTTGGGAAGAGTTTGAGATGGTTAAGGGAAGTGCTTTTGAGGAGCAGTATTACAAAGCTATGCGTGAGCAAGTAGCTGTGTACTTTGAAGTATTATCTCCTTTTTCTAATCGTTGGCTGGAAGTGTTTGCCTACCCTTCTGTCGATGGACTTTCTGTTAATTTACATGATATTACTGAGCGTAAAGAGCTAGAGGCACGCCGTGAAGCACTTTTAGAAAGTGAACAGGTTGCCCGCGCACAAGCCGAGCAAATTGGGCGCCTCAAAGATGAATTTTTAGCAACCGTTTCTCATGAACTAAGGACACCGCTTAATTCCATCCTTGGTTGGGCACAAATTTTACGTAAGCAAAAGACTGTTCCTGCGGAATTCAAAAAAGGGCTTGAGGTAATTGAAAGAAATTCACGAGCGCAAGCGCAAATTATCGAAGACCTTCTTGATATGAGCCGAATAATGTCGGGAAAAGTTCGACTCGACTTTAAGGAAATTAATCTTAACTCAGTAATTCAAGCTGCTATCGAATCCTTCCTTCCAACTTTGCAAGCAAAGAATATACAACTTCAAACAGTTTTGGATGCTTTGAGTGCTTCTATTATAGGAGACTCAAATCGCTTGCAACAAGTAGTATGGAATCTTGTTTCCAATGCCATTAAATTTACCCCTGAAGGCGGAAAGATACAAGTGTCACTTTCTAAGATAGACTCGCGCGTATCCCTTACAGTTAGTGATACAGGAATTGGCATAAAGCCTGATTTTTTGCCTTACGTTTTCGACCGTTTCCGGCAGGAAGATTCTTCTATTAGACGCAATGCAGGCGGTTTGGGGTTGGGACTTTCAATTGTCAAACAAATTATTGAGCTTCATGGAGGAACTGTAAAAGCCACAAGTCCCGGAGTCGGACTAGGAGCTACTTTTAGTATCGTACTTCCACTTGCTCAAACAGAACCCGATAAAATTCTCTTTACCACAGAGACACAGAGTACACAGAGGTGCGAGTAAGACAGATTTAAAATCGGCGCCAACTCCCCAAAACTAGTATACGACGGCGGAAATAAACCCACCATTACGAGCCTTGAAAAAATCATGATTTGCAGCCTTTGAAAATGGTAGGCGTATTTACGCCGCACGGTACTAGTAATTATTATGTATTTTAATGTAGTATAAGACTTTCACTTGTGCTGTGGGAACTCTAGAAATAGTGAACGCAGTACATGAGGTGAAATAATGCTCTCCAGTTTAAAGATTCCAGGCTATAACATTACTGAAGTAATTTACGAAGGCTTAAATACAGTAATTTACCGAGGATTATCACAACCACAACAACAACCTGTTATTCTGAAAATCCTGAAAGCAGAATACCCAACTTTAGAGGAGATTACGCGCCTTCGGCATGAGTACACAATTACTGAAAATCTGGACTTAGATCAGGTAGTTAAAGTCTATGGATTAGAAACTTACCAAAATCGCCTTGTACTTGTAGCAGAAGACTTTGAGGGCATTAGTCTTAAGCAATATCTAACGAGAACAAAGTTGCCGCTGATAAATATTCTTAACATTGCCGTACAACTAGCGCAAGCCCTGGTATCTTTGCATACTCACTGCATCATTCATAAAGACATCAAACCAGCTAATATCATTATTAATGCCCAGACAAAACAGGTAAAACTAACAGACTTTAGCATTGCCTCAAAACTGAGTAAAGAAACACCATCTTTAAGCAACGCCAACCAATTAGAAGGGACGTTAACGTATATGTCCCCAGAACAAACCGGGAGAATGAATCGCGACCTAGATTACCGCACTGATTTTTATTCTCTCGGTGTAACTTTTTACGAAATGCTGACTCTTCAGTTACCTTTTAAAGATTTTCAAGACCCAATGGAGTTGGTACACTGTCATATTGCTCAAATTCCTGTTCCTCCTAACAAGTTAAATCCTGATGTGCCAGGTATTATATCTGAAATTGTGATGAAATTACTGGCGAAAACTGCGGAGGAACGTTACCAAAGCGCTTATGGGTTAAAAGCTGATTTAGAGGTATGTATTCGCCAATTAGAAATGACAGGAGAAATAGTTCCTTTTCCTTTAAGTCAGCAAGATTGGTCAAATCAACTACAAATTCCTCAAAAACTTTACGGTCGAGAAGCGGAAGTTACGACATTAATTAGTGCTTTTACTAATGTTAGTTTGGGTGGCGCCCAAATGATGTTAGTCGCTGGTTATTCTGGGATTGGTAAATCTTCTTTGGTTAATGAAATTCATCGTCCCATTACTCGTCAACGAGGTTATTTTATTTCTGGCAAATTTGACCAGTTTAAGCGTAATATTCCCTTTGCTTCTCTAATTCAGGCGTTTGTCGAATTAGTGCGACAATTATTAGCCGAAAGTGACGCAAAAATTCAAGATTGGCGCCAAAAGCTATTGAATGCTTTCGGTAATAACGGGCAAATTATTATTGATGTCATTCCAGAAGTCGAATTAATTATAGGGAAACAGCCATTTGTATCGCCACTAGCACCAGTAGAAGCACAAATGCGTTTTAATTTGGTATTTAAGCAATTTATTCATGTTTTTGCCAACAAAGAACATCCACTGGTAATATTTTTAGATGACCTCCAATGGGCAGATGCTGCTTCGTTAAAATTAATTCAGTTACTTATGACTGACTCCGAAACTCAGTATTTACTATTAATTGCTGCCTATCGCAATAATGAAGTCAACAAAACCCATCCCTTTATTTTAACTGTGGAGGATATTCGAGGTGCGGGAGTGAAGGTTGAAGAAATTACGTTACAAGCTTTATCAGTATCTCATCTCACGCAATTACTTATTGATACAGTAAAATCTTCTCCCATAGAAATTAAACCTTTAGCAAATTTATTATATAACAAAACTCAAGGAAATCCATTCTTTATAAATCAATTAATTAAATCACTTTATCAAGAGTCATTATTAAACTTTAATATTAATAATAGCACTTGGTCGTGGGATATTAACCAAATTGAAAATCGAGATATCACTGATAATGTAGTTGATTTGATGATTGCTAAAATTCAAAAACTACCACAGTCAACTCGACAAATTTTGAAATTAGCTTCATGTATTAATAATTGCTTTGATTTAAATAGTTTGGCTGTAGTTAGTCAACAATCTCTGACACAAACAGCAGCAGATTTATGGTCAGCCTTATTAGCAGGTTTAGTTGTACCTTTAAACAATAATTATAAAATACCTCTAGTTTGGGAACAGTCTAATTTAGAGACATTTTATCAGACAGCAGTCCAAGTTGATTATAAGTTCTTACACGACCGAGTTCAACAAGCAGCGTATACGTTAATTCCAGCTTCGGAAAAACAGAAGGTACACTTACAAGTTGGACAAATGCTATTGCGTAATACAAAACCATCTGAACTCGAAGAAAAGATTTTTGATATCGTTAATCATCTGAACCTTGCTCAGACATTAATTACGGCGCCATCAGAACATTATCAATTAGCAGAATTAAATTTGTTAGCAGGTAAACGAGCTAAATCTTCTTCTGCGTTTGAAACAGCTTTAAAACTTCTGAAAATCGGAATTAGTTGTTTACCGTTTGATTCTTGGCAAACACATTATTCATTGACGCTCGACCTTTATTTAGAGACAGGTGTAACTGAATATTTAAATGGCAATAATGATGCAGGTTTGGCAGTATTAGATGTAGCGCTTGGCAATGTTAAAACTTTATTAGAACGATGTCAAGTAAACGAGTATAAAATCATGTGTTATCGCATGAAAAATAATTTGATTCCTGCCTATGAGGTTGGTCTAAATACATTACAAATGTTGGGTATCGAGTTTGAAGCTTACCCAAATGAGGGGTATCTCTTAAAAGAACATCAGGCGACAAAAGCAATGATAGGCGTTCGCGACGTTGCTTGTTTAGCTCTATTACCAAAAATGCAAGACCCTGAAAAGCTGATGGCTCAACGGACTCTTAAGGAAGTATGGCCTATTGCTTATTTTTTAGGTTCTAAAGCCTTGCACCTCTGTGCCAAGAAACTTACTCAACTTTCAATTAATTATGGCAATTCCCCAATTTCCGTATTTGGGTATATGCTTTATAGTTTTACCTTGGTGTTTAGGCATGGCGAAGTCGAGTTAGGATATGAATTTGGTAATTTAGCCCTCAAATTACATGAAGTTTTACAAACTCAGGATTTAGAAGCTAATCTTTTTAATATGTGGGGAGGTTTAATTCTCCACTACAAAAAACATATTAGTCAATGTAAGCCTTATCTAAAACAGGGTTTTAGTAGTGGTTTAGAAACAGGTTCATATCAATGGTCTGGTTATTGCTCTGTTAATTATATTTGGCAATGCTTATTTGGAGACACATCTTTACAAGAAACTGCTGCAATTGCAGATGATTTTACTTCTACTCTGCAAAGAATTGACAAGAATATGCTCAATTACCATTTATTAACAAAAGAGCTAATTACCAATTTAGTAGAACCTGATGCAATACGACAAAACTTATCAAACAAATATATAGACGAACATCAGGTATTAGAATTTGCACATAATTCTGCGGATTTGTTAACTATTTTTGTTGTTTACCTTTATAAGTTGGTACTTTGTAATTGGTATGGTGAGTATACAAAAGCAGTCGAGTATGCTGAACTTGCAGAAAAATGTGTAGAAGGTGCAGAAGGAATTTTTATCAATCCGGTTTTCTACTTTCATCAAAGTATTGCGTTAAGCAATGCCTATTGTAACCCTTCAGGAGGCGCCGAATTTAAAAATGAGCAAAGCTTTACAAAACTTAGCCTAAATTTAGAAAAATTTAGTCATTGGGCAAAGCATTCCCCGGAAAATTATCAACATATGTATTTATTGCTTCAAGCAGAAGTTGCTAAAATTTCTGGACAAGATTATCAAGCTATGGAATTATACGACCAAGCAATTACTCTTGCTACAGAAGCTGGTTTTCGGCAAAATGAAGCTTTGGCAACAGAACTAACTGCTAAGTTTTATTTTGCAAAGGGTAGAAACCGACTTGCTACAGACTATCTTTTACAATCTCACTATTGCTATACTGTATGGGGAGCGAAGAATAAAGTTAAGCAGCTTGAAGAAAAATATAATAAATTTTTAGCAGTCAAAATAAACAACCAAGCTAAAACTGACATTATTCGTACAGTCAGCACAACAACTGGAATAAGTTTACTTGATTTACATACTGTTATTAAAGCATCTCAAACGCTTTCCAGTGAAATTAATTTACCTAGTTTACTTAATAAATTAATTATAATTTTACAGGAAAATGCAGGCGCCCAAAAAGCGTGTTTGGTTAGCAAGCGTGAATCTAATTGGATAATAGAAGTAGCAACGAATGAATTTAATGATGTATCAAATTTACCATTCTCTGTACTGAATTATGTCGAACGCACCGAAAAAAATATTATTTTGGAAAATGCTAGTCATTCTAAAGTTTTTGCTTTTGACCCTTATATCATCAAAAATCAACCGAAATCAGTCTTGTGTTTGCCGATAATTCATCAAGGTAAACTTACAGGAATTATATATTTAGAAAATAATCTTACCACAGGTGTTTTTACCGCCGATAGGTTAGAAATATTGAATTTACTCAGTTCTCAAGTTTCTATTTCTATCGAAAACGCGCGACTTTATGCTCTTGAACAAAACAAAGCACAGCAACTACAAGAATCTTTAGAAAAGCTTTCTTCTACCCAAGCGCAACTCGTACACACAGAAAAAATTTCATCATTAGGACAATTAGTTGCTGGTGTTGCTCATGAGGTTAATAATCCTGTTAGCTTCATTAATGGTAATTTAACTCATGCCCAACAATATATAGAAGATTTAATTCACCACCTCGAACTATATCAACAGCATTTTTCAGAAGTACCATCTGAAATTTTAGAAGATGCAGAAACTATTGACTTAGAGTATTTACTTGAAGATTTACCCAAAATGATTTCATCAATGAAACTAGGTACTGTTCGTATCAAAGATATTATGCAATCACTACGTAATTTCTCTCGTAATAATGGCGATGTATGTTGTGTAGTCGATATTCATGAGGGTATTGAAACTACGTTGATGATACTTAGCCATCGTTTGAAAGCCAAACCAGAATGTCCTGCAATAAAAATTATTAAAGATTATGGCGATTTACCCCACGTTGAGTGTTATCCTCAACAACTCAACCAAGTATTTATGAACCTAATTGCTAATGCCATTGATGCACTAGAGGAAGCAAACCAGGGTAAATCATACGAAAGAATTAACAATATTATTACTATCCATACTAGTTATCAAGATGCCTGGATAACTATGAGCATTGGTGATAATGGTTTAGGAATGACCGAAGCTGTACGGCAGAAATTATTTAATGCATTTTTTACAACTAAACCACAAGGGAAGGGTACTGGTTTGGGACTTAGTATTAGCTATCAAATAGTTACACAGAAACATAGTGGAACCTTAGAGTGCATTTCAGCACCTGGGGAAGGCACACAATTTATAATTCGCATCCCGGTAATTTTATCAAAATCCTCGTAGAGATGTTACATGTAACGTCTCTACACGACGTGTTTTATTATCCTGCCACTGCTTCTTCGTATATAACAAAGAGCTTTTTCTGGGCGCCGCAAATTGGACATTTCCAGTCGTCGGGTATTGCTTCAAACGGTGTACCAGGTGCAATACCTGAGTCTGGGTCGCCTGTTATTGGGTCATATATCATGGAACATTGACGACAAATCCATTTTTGTGTTGCTGGGTTTCCTGTTTTAGCTTTAGTAGCAGGCGCCACTCCATCTAATGCTCGCAACGCTTCACTATACTGTTGAGCATGGTGATTTTCGATGTGTGTTAGCAAGCCAAAGTTATGTGCTGCTTTACAGAAGGTTTGAGCATGTTCCACAGATTCTGCTTGCTGCTTTTCAAATTCAACGACTGCACTTCCATCTCGGTCTGTACGCGCTTGCTCTGCAAAACCCGGATACATTACACTGTACTCGTATGTCTCACCCTCAATTGCTAACTCCAAACAACGCGCAGCAATTGCTTTTTTCTGTTCGGGTGTTAATGATGCAGCATCTGTTACAGCTAACTCTGGATGCATTAATCTAAAATGGGCAAATGCATGTTCCGTTTCTTGCTGTGCAGTTTCACGAAATAACTTTGATAGTTCATGCATACCTAAATGACGTGTCACTTCCGCAAAGAATAGGTATTTACGATTAGCCATTGATTCTCCACCAAAAGCTTCAGCCAAATTGTTTGCGGTATTCGAGTTTGTCAAGTCCATAGCCTTACTTCCCAGCGTTTCACAATAAATCATAATCGTAATGACTATGATTTAACTATATTATTCTAGTTATAGCCGAAAAACCGGCGCTTGTTTACGAAAATCTCAATTAGTTACTACGCTGGCTGTTTGTAATGGGTGATATCAACAAAAGTGAGATTGGCGCCAAGGAGCTTACCACTGGCATTAAATACTGGTTTGATGTGAATGTCTAGATAAGTGATGCCGATTTTAGTTACCCATTGTATATTTTGCAAGTGGAGCGCGCGATGCTCGTGATTTAAGTGCTTGAGCAAAGTCAATGATTTTATAATTTGCCCTATCTGTAGATTTTGCAGTTTGGCGCCTAAATCGGTGTAAGTCAAACCAAACAGCGCGTTAGCTTGGTCATTAGCTATAATTAGGCAACCTTTGATATCAATTGCCAATTGGGCAAATGGACTTTTCTCAAAGGCTGTTTGCCAGACAAAGACTTGGATAGTTAAAGGGTCAAGTACTTTTGTTCGAGGAGTTTGAGTTTGTATCAACAGGTGGTCTTCTAACGTGAGCTTTTCCCCTTTAGCAAAAATACGATGCTTTAAACTAACAGGGATAAAAATATTTTTGTTTGTTAAGTTTTCTGCATTACCTAGAAAAAGAAAGCCTTTATCTGTTAAAGCAAAATGAAAGCGAACAAAAACAGTTGCTTGGGTTTTGAAGTGGAAGTAAATTAGGACATTGCGGCACATGAGCAGGTCAATTTTGGACATTGGCGCATCAATAGCCAGGTTATGGTGCCCAAAAACGATTGTAGAGCGTAGTTTTGAGTCAAAAATGTAGCGTTTTTCGTCTTTCTCAAAGTATTTAGAAAGTAGCTCGATTGGAATTCCCACTACCTCGTCTTGACTGTAACTACCTTTTCGCGCAAGTTTGAGTGCGGCACTATCTACATCCGTGGCAAAAATTTGTACTCTTTGTAAATATTGCTCAATGCCCAAAGCTTCTACCAATAACATCAGCAACGTATAAACTTCTTGTCCGTAAGCACAACCTGCGCTCCAAATACGAATTTTTTCTTGCGGTTTTTTATTTTTGATAATTTGAGGAATGATTGTGCTAGCTAAATAATCCCAGCAATCACGGTTGCGAAAAAAACGAGAGAAGTTGATTAAGATGGTGTCGAGCAGGGAAGTGTACTCTTCAGCATGTCCCTGCAAATATCGCAAGTAGTTCGTATAGCTATCAATTTTTAAATCCTGCATCCGACGTTCAAACCGTCGCATCAATGAATCACGCTTGTAAAAAGTCAAATCACAAGCGCACTTTTGCTTAAGGTAGTCCAACAAAGTTTCAAAGTCTTGGTTATAACCTTTTGATGTAATCATTAATATAAAGCTTTCGTCATTTTTTATACTCCCCTTAAAGACTAACGCAACTTGACAGTAAACCTAGTAGGAATAAAATATTCTTCAGTCTAAGGACTTATTATAGAGTTTACGATAGATATATTTATATATAAAAAAAAATCAATAAATATAGCTTTACTCACGGCTGAAGTTAGAGGTCACGTCAAAACTTAATAGCTAATCTAGAAATTGTAAATTAATTATCTTAATTTAATGCTTGAAATATTTCTGATTTGTGTAAATAATTACACTGAAATTTAGGCATTGAATAAGGGAGGCAAACTTATGCAAAAGACAGACGATCAAAAAAGATTCTTCTCGCGCTATTTATCTTTGGCGCCTGTTCTGGCTGTAGTATCGGTATCAGTAGCTTTTACTATTTGGGCAGTATTTAATAACTTCTTCCCTGACCTTTTGTTTCATCCTTTACCCTAAGAAGTTAATCCCCCAACCCCCCTTGATAAGGGGGGCTAAGAATATAAAGCAAATTTATTAATTTAAACTTTCTCGCTACTGGCTTCCTCTTCAGAAGTGGGGTCTTTGACTCTACGAATAGGCAAATTAGCAATCAAAGCAGTAGTGCGTTGATTACTTTCGAGCGAGAATTCTAAGCCTTCGGTTTCTACTTCCACGTAGCGACAAACAATTTCAAGGATTTCTTGTCGCATTTTCTCTATCATTTGAGGACTTAAATCAGCACGGTCATGAGCAATTACCAGTTGCAGGCGACGTTTGACTTCACTGCGACTGGTATCGTTACTGCGGGAAAAAAGACGTTCTATAAATTCGAGAATCATTGCATCTGCGAAAGTGCAAGGGTGGAAGTATTAAATAATCTTTGTCCACAACAGCTTGCGGAGTCGGGCAAAGATGTTTTCGCTTTGCGAGTCAAGGTCAAGAAATTCTACGGTTTCCCCTTCCAATCTACGAACGATGTTTTCAAACGCCGTTGCAGCTAAGGATGGAGTATCAGATAACACAAGAGGCTCACCGCGATTAGTCGAGACAATTACGCGCTCGTCGTCAGGGATTACACCAATTAAAGGAATTGCTAGTAGTTCCTGAACATCCTGTACAGACATCATATCATTTGCTCGTACCATTGCTGGACGAATGCGATTGATAATCAAATGTGCGCGCTTAACGCCTTGTGCTTCTAATAACCCAACCACACGGTCAGCATCACGAACGGCAGAAATTTCTGGAGTTGTGACGATTAAAGCTTCTTTTGCTGGTGCTATCGCATTTTTAAATCCGTTTTCAATACCAGCAGGACTATCAATAATTACATACTGATACTTTTGTGCTAGCGCATTCACCAACAACTTCATTTGGTCGGGTGTAACTGCTTCTTTGCTACGGTTTTGTGCAGCAGGTAGAAGTACAAGATTCGGTTGACGTTTGTCTTTGACCAAAGCTTGTTCTAATCGACACTCGCGTGCCAATACCTCAACCGCAGTATAAACAATGCGATTTTCCAAGCCAAGGAGTAAATCGAGATTTCGTAGCCCAAAATCAGCATCGACGAGTGCTACTTGTCGCCCCATTTTGGCTATTGCCATCCCTAAATTAGCTGAAACCGTGGTTTTACCCACTCCTCCTTTACCGGAGGTAATAACAATAATCCGAGTCATGATAAAAGCGCGCTCGATTTAAGACTCAAACAATATACCGAAGTATGAATAAGAAGTATAAAACAAGAAGCACTAAGGATAATCATTAAGTATTAATTTTTTACCTGTTAATTATCCTTTTCTTTTTTTTTACTCTACTTTTAATGGCTGTTGACTAATCTTACTCAATCTTGAAAAATCAGCAGCTTTGGCGATACGAATACCTCCTGATGTAACATATGCCACTTCGGGATGAAATTGTGTTGGTGCTTTTTCCGGCGCCCGTGCCACAGCGTCGGCAATACGAAGCTGTGTTGGTTCCATTTGTAACGCCATAATTAAACACTCGCTGTTGCCATCGGCACCAGCATGAGCCACTCCACGCAGACGACCCCAAACTAAAATATCGCCCGAAGCAACTACAATACCACCAGGATTAACATCTCCTAAAATAATAACAGTACCAGGATGACGAATTTCTACACCCGAACGGATTGTCATCTCCATATATAGCGGTTCTGCTGAAGGAGTTACAACATTTTTCTCCTCCGAAAAAGAAATTTTGGGCGCCAGTTGCAGTTGTTCCACCGAATAACCAGCAGTGACAGCAGCTACAGCAGTTTGCCTTCGACTCGTTGCTACAGATTTTAATTGAAGTTCTACTTCTTTTAAAGATTCGGCAAGCTCTTGGAGTTGTCTCGCATCGAGTAATCTATCACCAGCGACTAAATGTACACTTGTATTAGCTACACGCAAACGGTCACCACCATTTAAACGCTGCTTAAGCTGTTGCCAAATTTCTGACCAACTATACTCACTAATACTAATTTGCGACTCTTTTGGCAAAATTATTACCAGTCGTTCGGCTTCGGTTTTAAACTGTACCTGAACATTACGATTGGGAACAGGTTTTGGTAACGAATCTAACGATGTAATATCTTCATCAAGATTCAAGTTAGAAGTAATACCGGATTCAACAGTATCTTCAACAGGTAATTCCGATTTTTCTTCGGAACTATCTGCTTGCACAACTTCTTCACTACCAGGAGGAGGTAATTGTTTTTGCTCGAATACTGAAATAGGAAGGTCTTCAGAAGGTAATTCAGCTTCTACTATTGTTGTATTTTGAGAGGGAGTATCTAATTGTTGTTGTTCTGTTTCTAATGGTACTGGAGTATTGTAAACAACATCAGAATTTACGTTGCTCGTCATCCTTACCTCTCTATCATCAAGTAGTGAATCTACTTTATACTCAGCAACTGGGGTAGACAGGTATGTTGGAATACTTGTTTCCACAACAATGCTATTTTCTTCTAACTTTTGTTCGTTGCCAGAAGCTACAAGTGTTTCAGGATTTGCCAAACTAGAGATAAAGTGATTACCGTCATCAACAGTTGGACTAGAAATAAAATGCAGCACAGTATTTAGTTCTGCTTCTGGGAGAACCGGATTTATATCTTCATCAAATTCCTTTTGATATACTTGTGCTGGTTCAAAATTATTAGAATTTGATTCTAAATTAGGAGTAGCAGAATCATAAGCCATATTAACACCAGCCAAAAAACACTTCTTGAACGCACCAGAGGCATCCTGCTACTAGCATAGTAGAAACCTGGTTTCTTTTTGAGATATTGTAATAAAAATGACAATTTGGCGTAGAAACCAGGTTTCTGTAGATTTTTAAAGGCGCCTGAGAAACCTGGTTCCTTTTTGAGATATTGTAATAAAAATGACAATTTGGCATAGAAACCAGGTTTCTGTAGATTTTTAAAGGCGCCTGAGAAACCTGGTTCCTTTTTGAGATATTGTAATAACAATGACAATTTGGCATAGAAACCTGGTTTCTTGGTTTCTTTAGACTTTGCTAAGTCTTTGATAAACTGTAGCCAAAGCTGAGTCATCACCAACATTACCAGGAAACAACACAACTGGTAGATTTGGGTATCGCGGATGGTCGTTTGGAGTAGTCACCATTGAGCAACCTGCCAATATTTGACCTAGTAACCGCGCGGATGTTAAAGCTAAACCTGAGCTTAGAACATCATTTGACGTAATTCCACCTTTACTAATTAAAAATCCTATATCGGAAGGTAGCCCCCTGACTATATCCATTAGTAAATTGGAAACTTTGGCGCCAAAGTCTAATCGAGTTTTAACGTCAGGGAAAGTGAGTTCAGTACGACTAGTATATATTACAGGAGTTTTGCCTTCTGAATGTACGGCGCCTATACTTTGTAAAGTATCAGACAAAAGTGCCGCTTCGTTTCCATTATTAATTAACTTTGCTACATCTATTTCAATCCCAGTAATACCTTCAGCTTGTAATAATTTTTCTAATTGCTGAGTTGTCTTTTTAACATGTGACCCGACAATAACAGCACCAGGTTTACCGGAACGTACATACTGTGCCATATCTTGGGCGCCGATTGGTTGCGGTGGTAAAGCAGCGAGTGCGGTTAATATACTGGCAGCACTGCGAAACAAAAAGCGTTTTCCATGACTTGCTGTGGATAAAATATCTTGGGCAAACTTATCTAAGTCAGCTTGAGTTTCACCATCGACTACGCAGCATTGATTATTATTAAGATTCCTTAAGCGCTCTTTACTACCTGCACGAATGTCAGATAGTAAAAATCTTTCTACAGAATCTGCTGGTATTTTACTCTTGGTTTTTTCTTCAGCGTACTTGGGTAAATAACTATAACTATAAGCAAAGACCGAATCGCGCGCAAATTCGGTTTCATGAACAGGAGTAGGAACCCCATCAATAATCAAATAATGTATACTGTCACGGGTAATGCGACCACCTTCAAAAAACGCAGGTACTAAAAAGTGAGCATCAAAGGGGCCAAGTTCAGAGGCAATAACGTCAGTTTCGATAGGGTAATGTCCCCGTAATGTAGAATCAGAACGACTGACGACTAAAAAATCCTCAATATTTTCTGCTTCAATGGCAATTTTCAAATTATGACAAACTTCTTTTGTAACCTCAGCAGCAGCATCGGGAGTTAAAGACCGAGTATTAGTTAACACAAAAAATATCGGTGAATCATCGTGCAAACCCAGACGTAAAGTATCCACATCCCAGCGCATCAAAAGCAGGCAACTGTGGACAGTTTGTGAACCCGTTGGGTCATCATCGAGAACGATTATTTTAGGTTTGGTTGTCATTTTTTACTCAACGCTGCGACTGTAGTTTTCTAATTTCTGCTTGCACGTCGATAGCAATCTGTAATGATTGATTAAGAACTTGAGCATATTCGCTCGCTTCTGTACTAACTTGCATTGCTTGCAGGTTAGATAAATTATTTATAGATAATTCTTGATTATTTGCAAGCAGTTCTTTATTATCCCGCAAAATACGTTCAGTTTTTAATGCCCGTAGCAAATCTTCGCGAATTAACTGTAGTCCTGATATAACTTTTTCCCGGTCTTCGATATGTGAAGTTTTGTTTCCTGATGTTGCTAGTTGGTCATTTATATGAATTGATTGGATTACTGCATGGTATCTATCGACTTCATCTAAAAGTACTGTTACAACTTTTGGACATGTTTTTAGGCGCCAGAACCAGCGTCCAAGTAGTACTATTATTGGTACTATAATAATCAAAGCTAATGCTAGCGGTATAGATGTACCGATGGTGGGTAATATTAGAAAAGCATAAATAAATCCGACTATAAGCGGGGTTAACGCTAAAGCTACCATTAGCTCGTTGCCAATAAATCCTAAGCGCTTCTTTTTATCGCGCATTATTGAGGGTCGAAATACCTCGTCTGGGTCAAACCCTGTTAAACGTCTGAGTTCCCCCTTACTAATTTCTAAACCGAGTAAGTCTGTTTCCACGATAATTTTCCTTATGTAGCACGTTTATTCTAAGTGGAAAAAAGGGCCGCGTATAGAGATGTACTTACTCTATTCACAACCCAGGTAGAATGCTTGGATGCATGAGGAAAATGCACCTTAATCAACTTACGTACTGTAGGTATGCGATATACGTTGGTTAGCATGTCGCATCTATTAAGAAACTACAAGGGCAAAAACATTATTTCGTGAAGTTGGAGTAATTGGCAACGGATCTAACGGATGTAACGGATAAAGACTGAGACCGTAGCATAGGCCTTCTTCGCCTGTGCAGTAATATATTTGTGAATTGTAAAAAATGCCTGAATGTAGAGACGTGATATATCACGTCTTCACAACGTGGGAATTTTATAAATAATGTACGTAATGCAAGAATACAGATTTTGTCAATGAAACGGCGCCGTTGCTATATATGGTCTATAGCAATCCGTGCATAAGTTGTAAAAAATCACAGTTGCTGATTTGCTTTTTTAAGCAATGGACACGTTTCTAAATTATCAGGGCGCCTTTTATATTGGAATGATATAATCTCTAAAAATGTATAGGATGCTGTTGGGTGGATAAACTAAAAAGCTGGATTATTTTTTATAATTTATCCACAGCTTCACTATTATCCCAAAGTTAGTAAACGTTGGGGCATATCAACTACTAACCTTCGAGTTGTTAGCCATTGGCGCCCAAGTAAAACTTCAGATAAACCTTGACCGACGTGAACAGGAATGTCATATTCACTACCATCAAGTTTTATCTTACCTGCGTAAATGCTAAACCTAAAATTTCCACGTGCAGTTTCCATTGTTTGCCGTCGTATAAAAACCCAATTAAAAGCACTTATATCTTGACTATCGATTGCTAACCAGTATCAAAAGCCACTATCAAACATTGCATCAGTTTGTAGCTCTAATCCTTGGTCATCAATAAGTGCTACCTCGAAAATTAACGCATCCTCATCACCAAATCTACCTTCAATCGTCATATTGTACCGCAAACCCCTGTTTCATTAATTCGGAAAGCATAATGTATTTTATCAGGATGTTTGTCACGACATACACGTGAAGCAACTTCTAAATCTTTATCAACGAAATACTCCCCACTATCTGGTTCAACCGCAACAAACCAATTATAATGAGTCTCAATCAATTCAGCTTTAACTTTATCAAAAATGGGTTTACAACGTTGATAAAATTTCTCACCCTCCGCTTCCCATTCGGCAAATTGTTCTTCTGTCCACTGGATTTCGGGGAAAATGCGTCCTCGACGTACAGTACGAGTTGGTTTGGCTTCAGTCATGGCTAGTAATTAGTTCATTATTATAAGGGTCGCAATACTTCTATTTTCTCTTATATACACCAATTATACCATTTCACGAAAAGCCTGATACAAATAAAGCCTCTAAAATAAAATTCCATCCAGCAATAGATTGTATTTGAGAAGTAGTAAATTTATCTAGCTGTTTCCAGACAGCTTCTTTTAATTCATCTA